>Ga0272443_10000010_pt1 | contig 449852 bp, 351 predicted proteins | sample SSMAcet12_FD_193581 | JGI IMG/M metagenome (GOLD analysis project Ga0272443, IMG submission 193581) | Marine sediment archaeal communities from Little Sippewissett salt marsh, Falmouth, MA, United States - SSM-Acet-12 | ecosystem: Environmental > Aquatic > Marine > Wetlands > Sediment ...
ACCACAACGCTAGCAAAGTGGGGTAGTTTAGCAAAGGCAGTGAAACTTACCGGTGCCTGCCCGCAAACCACAACAGTGCTTCAGGGGGGTATGAAGTTACACCAAGTGAAACTTACCGGTGCCTGCCCGCAAACCACAACGGGTTCGTGATGGTACCTCTACGGTTGCCAAGTGAAACTTACCGGTGCCTGCCCGCAAACCACAACCGACGAGGCGGCGGCGAGCCGTGTAGTTTCAGTGAAACTTACCGGTGCCTGCCCGCAAACCACAACTAAAAGACTATCCCACCTGTCTTTAGATAAGTGAAACTTACCGGTGCCTGCCCGCAAACCACAACTTGCAATCACAACTGTGCTCCAATCATCTGAGTGAAACTTACCGGTGCCTGCCCGCAAACCACAACACTGTGGCGATGTGTGCGGAGTATACGACGAGTGAAACTTACCGGTGCCTGCCCGCAAACCACAACAGAGCCTTACCGATCAACTCACCTCTTACAGTGAAACTTACCGGTGCCTGCCCGCAAACCACAACTCCACCATCACAATCATCCTCGCCCCCTTCAGTGAAACTTACCGGTGCCTGCCCGCAAACCACAACGTTTTGGGTGTGCTTCAATTACGACGAGATAGTGAAACTTACCGGTGCCTGCCCGCAAACCACAACACCCCGAGGGGTCTCCAAAACAAGGCTTATAGTGAAACTTACCGGTGCCTGCCCGCAAACCACAACCTGCAAGATGGCGGGGACACGACCGCGGCGATCAAACAGTACGAAAAGGCGCTGGAGGTTAATCCAGAGTTCCAAAACGCTGCAAACGTACTCGAAGGGATTCGACCAAAGTAGCAGCTAAAATTTCGCATTACTACGCCGAGGCTGGATCAACTGTCCCGCCTCGGTGTTTTTTATGCAATGATAACTGGGAACATATGTCACTCAGCAACAATTCCCGGGTGGTAAATGTAACGATAGAGTTTTTCTGTGTTGTCCGTCGCAATGTAGAGCGTGTCGCCGATCGCCACGATCCCCTCACCGCTGGAAATGCCGATTCGCCAAGAGGCTACCAACGTCCCTTCGAGTGTCAACCAGTACACTTTCTTCGACTGGTCGCTGACTACCCAAAGCCGTCCCGTCGTAGGGTCATAGTCCGCGCCGGAGATATCATCGGCATAACGCATGTTGACAAGTATCTCGATGTTTCCGGTGGAATTGACGACATAAAGCGTCGGCCAATTGTCCTCTCGAAGCACCAGCATTTTACCTGAATCGGGCAGGCAGGTAATCCCCTCCAGGCCGTCATTGCCCCCTTCACCTACCCCAGTAAAAGAGTACTCGTATTGGACCACGCCGTTCGTATCGAGCGCGGTAAGGCTCCCCGCCGCTTCGTCCACCACATACAACATTCCGAGAGAATCGTTATAGGCGATTCCCTCCGGGTCATGTCCGACCCACGGCAGGGTGCGGAGCTTTTCACCTTCGAGGGAGACCAGGTATACCCTTCTGGTTTGGTCGCTGACTGTCCAAAGCGCGCAGCGAGTGGGATCCCAGGCAAGGCCCGAGGGTTCATCAACATCGAGTGTATAACTGGTGTCGGAGACCCAACCAGTATCCTCGACAGCAGGCTCCTCGTTTACAGGGTTGCTGTTGTCATCTCCCCCACAACCAGCCGACAGAGTCGCCAGAATGCCCATCCCGATCAATAGGGCGCCGCCCGCTAACCGTAATGCCCTCACGAAACCCCCAGATTTAACTCGTGGAATGACGAAAAACATACTCTGCCAACCGGACATTTACAACGGATCATTACCAGTTATATATCCTTCGGTGACCAGTCACTCTCGCCGACTCTTCCCGGCGTCCGGTGTTCCAGAGCACCCACATCACAGGGTATTCCCGGTTCAATATTCCTTAAGTTAGACCAACAAAGCAAAGGAACAGAGGAGGAGGTTCTCGTGATCAGCCTCGCCATTGAACGCTATCTACGTTTTCTTCGCGATAAAGAGACCGACACTGCCAAGTTTCGCTGGGCCTCGGACAACCTCGCACAACTGCTATGTGCGGAGGCACTCGCAAAACTCCCCCACGCCACCGTAGAGATCAACACTCCAGTCGGTACAACCACTGGACCCGAGATCGACGTTGACCTGATGGTGGTGCCGATCTACCGCGCCGGGCAATCGCTGGTTCAACCCTTCCTCGCTGTCGTTCCGGGAACCCCTGTTGGCTCGCTGCTGATCCAGCGCAACGAAGAGACCGCCGAACCAAAGCTGTTCTACGAAAAACTGCCGAATCCATTGCCCGAGTACGCGGTCATTCTCGACCCCATGCTCGCCACGGCGGGGTCTGCTGTGATGGCAGTCCAGGTGCTAAAACAGGCGGGCTATCCCTCCGAAAAGATCCACTTCCTCGGAGTAGTCGCCTCCCAGGTGGGATACGAGCGTCTCGCGAGCCTGATCCCGGAAACCAATATCACCCTCGCAGCGATTGATCCGGAATTGAACGAACAAAAATACATCGTCCCCGGTCTCGGAGATTACGGCGACCGTTACTTCGGCGCCTAAGCAGCGGAGTCGCTGCAGCCCTGTGTCGCGCCCATGCTTCGCGGCGCGACGAGGCACCTGACCTGCCGCGCGGTATCTGCCCAAAGCTTTGAATGCCCCTTGGCGTATTCGCTGGCCAACGGAAGTCAAGCGGTGTCATTGCGAGGATCGATGGGACAAAGCAATTTCGTAGTTGATTCTGGTTCGGTCTAGTGCCGCATATGTCTGATTTGTAAGAACTGGATAGGTGTCCCCATGAAAATCCATAGTACAAACCTCGCACTCGCCATGACGTTTTTGCTGGCCAACGCTTCACTAGCCGAAGTCCGCTCAATCCCCGCTGAAGAAGTCGGTTACTACATCAGCGAAAACGTGGTGATGATCGCCGCAACACCAGATGTTGTCTGGGACAATCTGACAGGTGATGTTCTCCCTTGGTGGGACCACAGCTGGAGCGAAAATCCGCTGAAGATGTACATCGAGCCCACACCCGGCGGCGGGTTCTACGAAATTTTCGACAAGGAGGGGCACGGAGTCAGGCACGCCGCAGTGATCGCCGCAGTCCCGGGAAAACTGCTCCGCCTGGATGGACCCCTTGGCCTCGCCGGGCGCGCCATTGACACAGTCACGACCTACGAACTTGAGGCCTCAGGCGACAGCACAAAGGTGATCATTACCTGTTCTTTCGGGGGTCAGATCGGAAATGAACTGGCCAAAACGGTGGACCTGGTCCAACGCCATTTTATCGCGCAGCAGTTAAAGACTTTCATCGAGTCAGGAGCGTACCTGGAGAAATAGTCCTTCGATCCAAAGCGTGGAAGGACAGGCGCGATGACGACCTATTTCGGGCGAGTACCTTTCAGATAGGCTATGAAGGCGAGTACCGATCGTTGCTCCTCGTCTGACAGCTCCTCGTTCCTCAGCGCCGCCTCGAGAAAGCCGGGCTTCCCCTCACGATTGGTTGTTGGAGGCAACATGTAGTCAGCCAGCTCCATCAACCGTTCATAGGAGCAACCCAACACCTCAGACAGACGCATCAGCACTCGCGGAGATGGATTCTGTACCACACCACTCTCCAGTTTCTGTAAATACGCAACCGAGATTTTCGAAGGCCCCGCCACTGCCGCCAGACTCAGGGTTCGCAGTTTTCGAATGGCCCGCAGTTCCTCGGCCAGCTCCTCGGCGGAATTTCTCTTGTTGTTCACCATAGTAGACAGAATCTACTATAGTTGACTCTTTCTTGTCAAGCCGTTACATTCAAGTCAGGTTTGTTGACGAAAAGAAGAGGCGGATATGAGGCCGATCAAATCGTTACAACCGCAGCTTGAAAAAATTGACGGCAAGGATTATGGCGCCTACCAGTCGCTTTGCGGCAGTTATCGTTATCCCGATTTTGATCTCCTTATCGAGCGTATTCCGAAGGATCCCTACGCGCCTCCTCACACCGGCGTCTACCGAGTACGTGTGAACAGGCGGAAATCCGGCTTTCCCGACGAGAACACCAGACAGGACATTCACAGAATCGCTTTTTGCGACTATCTGGCGAGGGTGTTCTATGAGAATTGCAAACGGCTTTCGCCCCGAAGGCGAGGCACCGGGAATAGCGGCATCATCACCCTGTCTCGCCCGAGCCAGGCGATTCTTCGCAGAACCTCCATGATTGTAACTGATGAATACATCGAGGCCAGGATCTTCCTGGGCATGCCCGCGAACAACCGATCGATCGACGCCGGAACTGCAGAACAGATGTTGTTTGAAGAACTTCCAGCTATTCTAAGGGAATCCCTTTTTACAGACTCGATAGAGAAGGAAACGCTCCTCTCTTATCTCCATGCGGCGGAAGATGCCAACTTTCTCCGCCGTCAGCTTGACACACTGGGACTTGTGGCCTTCATCGCCGATGGTTCGATTCTTCCACGCAGGAGTGGGTCGGATGATCGGCCCTTAGATCGGGAAAACGTGCTGGCGTTTCAATCGCCCGAATCGCTTCGAATCAGCATCAACCTGCCTCAAGCCGGAAGAATCCACGGCATGGGAATACCTCGTGGAGTGACGCTGCTGGTCGGTGGTGGATATCACGGAAAATCAACCCTGCTCCAAGCCATCGAACAGGGCGTTTTCAACCACATTCCCGGCGATGGCCGCGAGCGCTGTGTATCTCTGCCGGGTACGGTGAAAGTGAGAGCCTACAGTGGCCGACCGGTCACCAGCACGGACATCTCCTCATTCATACAGAATATCCCAAGACAGATGGACACTTCGAGTTTTTCCACCACGAATGCCAGCGGGAGCACGTCACAGGCGGCGTCTATCGCAGAAGCTATCGAGGTGGGAGCGAACCTCTTGTTGATGGACGAGGATACCTGCGCAACAAACTTTCTTATCCGGGATCAGCGTATGCAGAACCTCGTCAAGAAAGAGAACGAACCGATCACGGCATTTATCGACCGGGTTCGTCAACTTTATGACGAGCATGGCATTTCGACTGTACTGGTGCTGGGTGGATCGGGTGACTACCTGGATGTTGCGGATCATGTCATCCAGATGAAGGAATTCCTGCCCTGCGATGTAACCGGTGAAGCAAAACGGGTCATCGAGCGATTCCCCTCCGAACGGGCCCACGAGGGGGGCAAGCAAATCAAGAACCCGAGACCCAGAATCCCTCTCCCCGACGATCTCGAACCCATCAACGAGCATGGCCACCGCAGGATATACGCTCCAGATGTACGCACGCTGATGTATGGCAAAATGACTGTCGATCTGGCTGATGTGGAGCAATTGCTGGAACCCGCCCAGTTGAAGGCAATCGGACTTGCGATCGAACACGCACGGAAATTCATGAATGGGCGGAAAACTCTCCGTGAAGTTATCGAATGCCTGATGGAGGAAATCGAGAGGAAGGGACTCGACCTGCTCGACCCACATTTCACCGGAGATCTGGTAGAATTCCGCGGACTGGAGTATGCCGCCGTGCTGAACCGGATGAGGGAGTTCTCTGTTCAGTAGCGGTCAAACAACCGTCTCCGGGGACTTATTCTCCAGTTTGAAACAGACGTTCCGGTAAAATGGTCTCCACAGGTCAGGGAGCTACAGTCCGCTCTTCAAGGGGTGGTGTTTTCGGATTTTTTGTAGACGCAGATGTAGACGAGTTCATCCCCGTTGTCGGCACAATCCTGCCCATCCGTACCAAGCTCGTTGCGAAGGTAGTTGACGATGCGCCGGGCGGCCTCTTCGGTAAAGGCTTTGCGGTAGATCCAGCGATCCTCTTCACGGGCAACAGAGTGCCGTTCGAACAGGCATTCGCGCGCGCTTCCCGCCAACGCAACGTACCAGTCCGACTCCGATCCTCCGATGGCTCGGATATAGGCGAGGATCTCGGCCTCGATGAGATTCTCGTCCTTGGGCATGACCGCCTCCGGGTCCGATTGTCTACAGCGAGAAAATAATCCTCGTGACGGTGTGATGCCCGCTGGAACGGCTTGTTTTTCAGTCATTCTTCGCACAAGGAGGCGGAAAGAGAGCCAGAAAACACCTTATTTAAACCGATTTTTGGCTCCATATCGAGGTGGACAAAAAATAACCCCGAGACAGGGGGGGTGTCCCGGGGCGAAATCACGTTTTGCGGGGATTAGACCCACGTGCCGTGACAGACCTAACCTATGAATGAAAAATATGTGTATGCAAACGTTTCCACAACTCAAGGGCTCCTCCAGTTCCCTGCCAGTACGCTTCACTCCCCTCAACGCACCCCGACCAAATGCTACTTCAAGCCCTGGAAGTGACCACTCCCCTGCCTCTCCTTATCAAAGTAACAAACGCCACATTTTTAAAAGCAGCCAGTACAGGTAAAGTGAATTATAGCGCAATCTTGCAAAGAACAAAGCCTTCCGCCATCTATCCCACACAATTTCGGCGACAGTAGAAACAGCGATCGCGTAAATTTTTCTTTAGTTTATCATACTCTTGTATTATAAAGAGATAAGATTGTTTTTTTTGTTTTTATAGTCAGGCTCCAAAACAGAGAGACATTCCCCTGTACATTGACAAACCCAGAGTATATATTGTGCATTATTTCACAACCACACATACAGTATGTGTGAAGCAACTGGGGGGATGACCTCCGAAGCTGAGCGAAAGCTCAAGGAGACGGTTTCATGGCAACGACTAACTCTTCGACCGAAGCCTACGCCAATGTGATGCATGGTATGCAGAGGGTCGGCAAGGGGCTGCCCGATGTGATGGGTGGATTTCAGCACATTCACCATGCAAATGCTACCGACGGGGCATTGTCCGGCAAGCAGAAAGAACTGATCGCCCTCGGCATCGCCATTTGCGTTCGTTGTGCCGGATGCATCGTCTGTCACGTTCATGACGCGATCAAGGCGGGCGCCACGGACGAGGAGATCCAGGAGACTGTGGGCGTAGCCATCCTCATGGGTGGTGGCCCCTCCGTGGTTTACGGTGCTGAAGCGCTTGAGGCGATGGAAGAATTCAAGCAGGCGAAAGACGCCGCCTGAATTCCAGAACGACCTTGCCCTCGGCGTGCTCACAGCAGTTTGTGGGCACGCCATTTTTATGGCCAACAAAGAAAAAACCGCCTCAGGGATAGAGGCGGTTGGTAAAATCAGTTACTTGAGCCTGTTTTACTTCTTCTTCGCAACCTTTTTTGTGCCTTTGGCTGGTGCTTTTTTCACGGCTGCGGGTTTGGCGGCGGCTTTTTTCAGGGCAGCAGCTTTTTTCACCGTATTCTTTGCCGGAACGGCTTTCGGGGCAGTCTTTTTGACTGCTTTCTTTACGGTTTTAGCAAGTTTTGCCGCCTGTGTCTTTTTCGCAGATTTCTTTCCGCCTTTGCCCTTGTTCGCGGTTTCCTTCTTTTCGGTGTTGTTAGAATACTGAACCGCACCGATGGCCGCGATGTTGACAATGTCATCCACCGAGGTGTCGCTGGTGAGGACGTGCATCGGAAGTCCGAGGCCGGTGATGATCGGGCCCACTGTCCGCGCGCCGCCCAGTTTGTTCAGCAGACGGAAGGCGATGTTCGAGCTGTTGAGGTCCGGGAAGACGAGGCAGTTCGCGCCGTTTTTCAGTCTGCTGAAAGGGAAGTTCTCCCGCAGCAGGTCGGTGGAAACCGCCGTATCCGCCTGCATTTCGCCATCCACCTGCCAGTCAGGATGTTTGTCCCAGAGAATCTTGACCGCTTCGCGCATCTTCAGTGTGCTCTCGTGACTGACCGTGCCGAAATTGCTGAAGGAGAGCAATGCGATCCGGGGATCAAACCCGAAGTCGGCAGCGAGGTCATGCACATCTTCGGTGATCTGGACAATCTGCCCCACCGTCGGATCGATGTTGATCGCTGTGTCGGTCAGGAAGTAGGTGTTGTTCTCGATGACAAGCATGTAAACACCGGCTAGCGTCCCCAGCTTTTTCAGGTCGCTGGTGACGGAGAGCATCGGACGCACCGCCGCCGGGTAGTAATTGCTTCGTCCCGAAATGTAGACCTCTGCATCACCTTCACGGACCATCATCGGCCCGAAGTAGTAGGGCTGGCGCATGTCACGCGTTGCCTGAGAGAGGTCGATACCTTTCCTGTGGCGAAGCTCGTGGTATTTGGCCACGTATTTGTCAATCAGCTCTGATTTGCGTGGTTCGATAATCGTCGCGCCTTTGAGCGGAAGACCCAGCTCCTTGCGCCGAGCTTCAATCTCATCCTTGCTTCCGAGCAAAATCGGCGTTCCTATGTTCTCATCCAGCAGAATCTGGCTGGCGCGAAGAACCTTCTCGTCCGTTCCCTCTGCAAAGACGATGCGGTGCGACTCTTTTTGCGCCACATGGACCAGTTTGCGGATCGTACGGCGTTCTGCACCGAGCATTTCCTCGAGCTGGTCGCGGTAGGCATCCCAATCGGTGATCTCGACACGAGCGACGCCTGAATCCACGGCAGCCTTGGCGACCGCGACGGCTTCCCAGGTCAGCACACGTGGGTCGAAGGGTTTCGGGATCAGGTATTCCTTACCAAACCCCATCTGCTTTACGCCGTAGGCATGAAGCACGCTATCCGGGACATCTTCCTTTGCGAGATGTGCCAATGCATGCGACGCGGCAACTTTCATTTCTTCGTTGATCGCCGTGGCACGAACGTCCAGCGCACCGCGGAAGATGAAGGGGAAACCGAGGACATTGTTCACCTGGTTTGGGTAGTCGCTACGGCCGGTGGCAATGATAACATCCTTGCGAGCTGCGATAGCCTCGGGATATGTAATTTCCGGGTCGGGGTTTGCCATCGCCATAATGACCGGATTCTTGGACATCGACTGAACCATCTGCCTGGAAAGAACATTTTTCACAGAGACACCGCTGAAGGCATCTGCTCCGTCAATGGCGTCACCCAGGTCACGGGCTTTCGTCTTCTGTGCAAAGTAGGCTTTGTACTTGTTGTAGCGGGGGTGGTCCGGATCGAGATCTTCCCGGCCCTTGTAGAGAACGCCCTTGCTGTCGAGCATCAGGATGTTCTCGTGCTTGACACCGAGCGACTCGTAAAATTTGGCACAGGCGATACCCGCCGCGCCGGCACCATGCACCACCAGCTTGATCTTGCCAATATCTTTCCCACTGAATTCACAGGCGTTTACCAGCGCAGCGCCGGAAATGATCGCGGTGCCATGCTGATCATCGTGGAAAACCGGGATGTTGAGGCGTTCCTTCAGAGTCTCCTCGATGTAGAAACATTCGGGAGCTTTGATGTCCTCAAGGTTGATCCCGCCAAAGGTGGGTTCGAGAAGTTCGCAGGCTCGGATGATTTCATCGGCGTCATGAGTGTTCAGTTCAATATCAAAAACATCAACATTCGCAAACCGTTTAAAGAGGACGCCCTTCCCCTCCATCACCGGTTTGCCAGCCAATGCCCCAATGTCTCCCAAACCGAGAACAGCGGTGCCGTTGGAAACGACCGCAACAAGGTTTCCTTTGCTGGTGTACTTGTACGCATCCTCTGGATTTTTCTCGATTTCCAGGCAAGGAACCGCGACACCAGGAGTATATGCGAGTGACAGGTCGCGCTGTGTTGCGCAGGGTTTGCTTGCCACTACCCGAATCTTTCCCGGAACCGGCTGGGAATGGTACTCAAGTGCCGCTTGATCGTAGGCCATGACTTGTCTCCGATATTGTGGGATCGTTCACAAGCGAACTGTTATCCGCCGTGATGAACGACCTTTCCAAAAAGTGAGTAGAATATACGTCCTCAATTTTTAAGGGTTCAATCAGAGGCTCCAGGGCACTTCTCGGGAGGTTGAACTGAAATAGCGTGCGAACGATTTAACCTTTCGCAAAGGGCGGATTGGAGTGCAGATTCTATTTACATTGTACAACGCTCCTTCATTCACTGGAATTTGACCAAAAACAAGGTTTCGCTATGAGCCCTGTCAACGAGACAAACTCCTTCATGCAACGCCTTGAGGAAGCGGAAGACCTCCCCGTTCTGCCGCAGGTTCATTCACAGGCGATGCGAATTGCACAAAATCCGGAAAGCAATATCAGTGAACTGAAAGAGATACTCAAATACGATCCAGCCCTGACAGCGACCATTCTGAAAATTTCCAATTCAGCCTATTACGGTTTCAGCCACAAGGTAGAATCGCTGCAAACCGCGCTTGTGATGCTCGGTTTGCGCGAGGTGACCAACCTCATCGTCACCGCAGCAATCGTCCACACCTTTCCCACCGATGAGATGAGTAAAAATTTTGACGCCGAAAAATTCTGGCTACACACGGTGAGCACCGGCATCCTCTCCGGTTTCCTCGTGCATTATCTGAAACTGGCGACAAACGGGGATGTGTTTACCGGCGGACTGCTCCATGATCTGGGCCGTGTGCTTTTAGCATCGCATTTTCCCGAAGAGTTCGATAAGTGCATCGCCTACAGCCGCGAGAAAAAAGTTGCGCCGCGAATTGCCGAGCGGTACGTACTCGGGATCGACCACTCCGCCATCGGTGGTTACCTGGCGACAAGGTGGGAACTTCCAGAATCCCTTACAGCAATGATCCGATACCACCATGCCCCAAACCGTGAAAACTACCACATGCTGGATGTCGCCGTGGTCCACCTCGCGAACCGTCTTTCCAAACATCACGGTTTTCGTGTACTTGATTATGATGATGAAGAGGAGACGGAGTCGCTGGAGCAGGATTCTGCGTGGAACACTATCTGTGGTCAGCTTTGGCCAGACAATATTGACCTTGAAAAACTTTTCGACAAGGCGAAAGAGGAAGCTGACAGCGCGGGTGAACTCGTTCGTGCACTGCTAACCAGATAAGACTCCTCGTTACAAAGCTATAGCATTGGCTGGAATCCGCATTTCAAACCGGGTCCAGCCATCAGAATCTGTTTTGAGAGAGAACGCCATTTTGTGCCGTGTGAGAATCTCTTTGACCAGCACCAGCCCCAATCCCTGCCCTGCCGTCTTGCTCGTTGCAAATGGAGTAAACAGCTCCGCCTGAATTTCGGCATCAATTCCCGGACCATTATCCTCGACTACAACCACGATCGCCCCTCCGGGCCTGCGGTTCAACCGCAAGATGATACGACCTCCGTTTTCAACAGATTCCACAGCATTGCGCAGAACGTTGATCAAAGCCCGCTCAAACTGGTCAGCATCCAGCATCACTCGAGGCGTCTTTTCATCAACAGAAAGATCAAAGGTAATATTCCGCTCTCCACACTCGAGGAGAAATAGGCTGTGGATGCTTTTAAGGCGTTCGTTCAAATCGACGGGGACTCGCACCGGAGTGGGCAGTTTGACAATGTCGGTGTAACTGCGCATGAAGGTGTTCAAGCTGTCCATCCGTTCGACAACCACATTTAACGCCTCGACGTAGTCGCCGCGATCCTCTCCACCGAGCTGGCCGGCATACTCCTGCACTGATTGAAGGATAGAATTGGTCGCGCCGACTGTGTTGTTCACCTCATGCGAAAAAGTCCTTATCACCTGCTCGTACACCCTCCGCTCCGACTCCCACAGCTCATGCGTCATCTCGGTCAAAATGTATAGGCTCCGTTGAGCTGATTCCCGGAAATAGTGAACATGTTCTACTCGCACTTTTCGGGGACCGGGTAGCGAATAAACCTCCGATTGATTTACGGACAGCTTCGCCAGCCTCTTCGCGAACTCGGATTCAAGCTGATCCAACCGCTTCCCATCAACAGCTTCCTTTGGTAATTCCAGCAAACCGAGCGCGGCGGGATTGATGATTTCGATAACTCTTTCAGAATCCAACGTGATCAAACCGCTTGGCGTGGAATCGATTACCCTGTCGAGGAGTTTTTCCTGTTCCAGTTTAAGTAGCCGCTCTTCGCGAAGAGTCACAATCATCCGGTTGTAAAGGGTGATAAACCGATTTATGTCCGGGTGTGCGGACTCTGCAAAGAGATGGGAGAAATCGCGCTCGCGGATAAAATCTGACCCGATTTCCGTGAGATTGTCATAGCGTGAGTGCTGGAACGTAATCCAGAGGCCGACTGCCAGTGTCGTTGCAAGAAAAAGTTCGGCAGCAACAATCCAGGGACGGTACTCCTGCCAGAACAATAATGCCAAGACACTCATGATGAGGACGTGGAGAAAGACCAGATAGACAGTCCAATACCGTCTGAATATCACGGGAGATCCCCGAATTTTTCGAGTTTACGATATAACGAAGAACGGCTTATCCCCAGCGCCTTGGCAGCGTCGGCCACTTTTCCCCCAAATTGCTCGAGCGCCTGCAGGATCATCCTTCGTTCGATCTCTTCCAGAGTCATGCTCCCCGCTTCGGGTAATTGATATGAATCCTTCCGAGCGGGCTGCATCTGTTGCGCCAGGTTCAGGTCATCCGCCGCAATCTTCTCGCTGGACATCAACAGAACCGTTCTTTCGACCAGTTGCCGAAGTTCGCGAACGTTTCCCGGCCACGAGCGTGAAACCAACCATTCGATCGCACTATCCGTCCATTCGAGACCTTCGCGGCGGTACTGAGTCGATATCTCCCTCAAAAACCCCTCAGCCAGCAACGGAATGTCTCCGGGTCGTTTCCTCAGCGGGGGCAGGTCAATTGAAATAAGGTTTATCCGGTAAAGCAGGTCCTCGCGGAAAAGCCCCTCTTGAATCCGCTCGTGCAAATTATGGAGTGTTGCACAAACCAGCCGAATATCTACGGTGATGCTCTTGGAAGACCCCAGGCGTTCGAACGTGCGATCCTGCAAAACGCGGAGAAGCTTGACTTGGCTGGCGGGCGCAAGGTCGCCGATTTCATCCAGAAAAAGAGTGCCACCATGCGCCGTTTCAAACCTGCCAGTCCTGGCGGTTTTGGCATCAGTGAAAGCGCCGGGAACATGGCCGAACATCTCGCTCTCGAAAAGCGATGTGGGTATGCCACCGAGGTTTACTTTTATGAAGGGTTTGTTCTTGCGAGCCCCGTTTCGCCAAAGCGCCTCGGCGATCAACTCCTTACCCGTTCCCGACTCGCCTGTGACCAGCACAGGGGCATCCGTGTGGGCTACCCTGCCAACCGTATCCAGCACCTTCAGAAGCGCAGGATCGATCCCTGTGATTTTTGTGAAATCATACCTGCTGTCCAGCTCAGCGCGGGAGGGGACTTTGTCCGATCCGCCGTCCCGCGCTTGAACCAGCCCTAAAGTTGTGTCCAGTACGTGGAGTATCTGCTCGTTGGACCACGGTTTCGTGATAAAATCCGCAGCGCCTGCCTTGATGCCTTTCACTGCAAGCGGAACACTACCCCAGGCAGTCATCAGCACCACGGGAATAGCCGGGCGTCTTTCGTGTATCTTTTTCAGGAGCTGCATTCCCTCTTCGCCACTCGTCTTTCGGGAGTAATTCATGTCCTGCAGAACGAGGTCCACTGAAGTGCCTTCCGAAAGCTGCCGCAACGCATCATCCGGCGAATAAGCAGAAAGCACCGCATAGCCATTCCGCTTCAGCAGAAGGCTAAGCGATGCCACAACTGCACTGTCATCATCAACGACGAGAATAGTCCTGCTTGGATCCAAAGCGACACCCTTTCAATTCCCTTCCGTAAAGGTAGTCCGACGACACAGCGAAATGCATTCTCCTGAGCATCTCATTCGTAACGCATCGCTTCCGCGGGCTCGATCCGAGAGGCCAGAATCGAGGGATAGAGTCCGCTCAGAGATGTCATAACAAACATCAAGATGAGGGTGAAAATCAGGGAAATGACGACCTTTGCACCCGCTCCCGCATCAAGAATGCCGAGTATTGGGAGTTGAACTACAAGGACGCCTGCGATTAATCCACCGACTAGTGTGAGCACGAAGATCTCGCCCTGAATCTGCAACAGCACTTGCTTTCGTGTTCCGCCAAATGAGCGGCGCAAACCCAGCTCTTCGATCCTGCTTGTTACCGCTTGCCAGAACACGCCGAGCAACCCGAGCACAACCATGATCAGCAGAAACGCCGCGACTCCACCCAGCAAGGCTATGGGAATGATCGCAACGCGCAAAGTTGTATTTCGCATATTTTCTGCTGAGTCTATCGTCAATGACCAATCAGGAGCGACCGACTGTGCTCTGCGCAGGAGATCGTGTTCAATGGATGCTGGTGAACCAGGTTGAACACGGACAAGAATGGTCGAAAGAGGATTCACATTTCCATGATTGGATTCTGTTCGTTGGCGTACGAAGGCGAAGTATTTCTGGTTGGACAATTCGCCGTGCGCCCGAAACGGTTCGCACACCCCCACCACATGATAATCGCCATCCTCATCTGCAATCTGCCCGAGAGGATTTTCGTCCCCGAAGAGTTCCTTCGCCACCCTCTCGTCAATCACGATCGGCGTCCATTCGAGCGATTCGTCGGACTTGTCGAACCAGCGGCCCTGGATCATGTCAATATCCAGAACGCCCCGCAGCTCGTCCGTAGCGGTCGTCAATTCGGTTGTAAGCGACTTTTCTTTCCAGCGAAGCTCAGTTGATGAATAGGCAATGCTGTAGGCTGCCGGATTCATACCACCCGCGGCGACAACACCCGGCATCTCCTCAATCGCCCTCAACACACGGACCGTTTTTTCACGCACCAGAGGAGCAGATTCCGCGCTGACCTCTTCCATCCTCCAGATGTCCAGGTTGATGGCATAAAGATCGTGGTAGTCAAAACCAACAGGTTTGTTCCAGTTTTGGATTCCACTCATCACCATGTAGACAACAGCGAAAAGGACCAGCGTTGAAATCACAATTTCAGTGAGCAGTAGACCATTGGCTTTACGCCTGATCCAGAACAGTTTAAACAAGTGCCGTATCACTGGACACCTCCTCTCAGCGCATCGACTGGATTCATCCGGGACATTCTCCAGGCCGGGTAAACCCCGGACAGGATACCAAAGGCGAACACTGCCCCTAACCCTACCAGAAGGATTCGCCAGTTAAGTGTAAACTGCGCGTAGGGTATCCAGCCAACCTCGGTAATGATATTCAGCAGCAGCAACGACAACCCAATCGCGAGTATTCCGCCGAGGAAGGTCAGAAAGAGATTTTCGATCATGAATTGCCAGACAAGAACACGGGTGGAGGCTCCGAAGGATTTTCGGACTCCGATTTCGGCGGATCTCTCCATGATTCGGCTGATGTTCAGATTGATCAGGTTGATCGCGGGCAACAGCATGAAGAGGAGACCGAGTAGGATCAGCACCAGGTTCAGCTTTGCGGTTTGCCGGTCAAGTGACGTACCGAACGAGAAAAGAGTTCGCGCGATCATCTCGAATTGAGATTCCGGGACAATGGTGATCGTTTTGAATCTGTCCTGCCCCTCGCGGATTTCGTTTACCCGATGGATGACCTCTTCGCGAATCAGCGGAAAATCATCCCTCGATTCAGCCACGAGGTTGCCAATGTAGAGTCCCACGGCCTCCTGAGGCTGGTCGATGTCGTTGATCAAGGAGTAGGGTGCGCAGAGATCAAAGAAGGAATTGATATAACGCAGGATAGAGACATTTTCTACCACCCCGACGATGCGAAGGCGTTTGTTGTCCGCCTCAATCATTCTCCCAACGGCGGATTCGTTACCGAAGTATTTATCTCGCGTCGCCCGATTGATTACTACGACTGGAGCCGCACTGGCCATCTCGTCCACCGTAAATGGACGACCCTCGATGAAATCAAAGTTAAAAACATTCCAATAATTGTCATCCGAATAACGGATGATGACATCAACTCGTTTCCCCTCAGCATAGGAGACCGCCTTGAGCGGAAGGCGGTGAATGGTGTACAGCTCAACCTTAGGCAACCCCGGCAGTATCCTGTTCAAATAGTTGAAACTCGCCATTCCTGTCGTATTTCCAGTCCGTCCGTTCGCGAGTTCGAAGGAAGCCGAAGAACGATAGATTCCAAGCATTTTTTCCGTATCGGATTCCGGACCGTGACCGTAAAAGGTTTGGTCAAACACCGAGGCGATCGAGAGAAGAACGCCCAGTGTGAAGGCAATCCCGAACAGACTGACAAAGGTGAAAAACTTGCGTCGCATGAAAACCGCATACGCCGTTTTCAGGTAATTGCTTAGCATGGCCGCCTCCTATTTCACTTGACGGCCATCGAACAGATGGACCACCCGGTTTGTCTGCTCGGCGAGATGGTTATCGTGTGTCACCATCACGATGGTTGTGCCCTGCTCGCTGTTCAACTTGCCGAGGATTCCCATGATCTCTTCGCCCATCGTGCTGTCCAGGTTGCCCGTAGGTTCATCCGCGAGAAGGATTTTTGGTTCACCGGCAATCGCACGCGCAATCGCAACACGTTGCTGCTGTCCACCGGAAAGTTGGGTCGGCTTGTGGTGAATCCGCGATTCCAGGCCAACCTGTTCGAGCGCCTGACGGCAACGGCGTTTACGCTCTGCCCGTCCTATTCCCCGATAAAGCAGGGGTATCTCAACGTTATCGATGACAGAGAGATCCCGGATCAAATGAAATTGCTGAAACACGAAGCCGATCCAGTTGTTGCGGAATCGTGCGCGACGGGTGTCGTTGAACTTGCCGACCTCTTCGCCGCCAAGACGGAGTTCTCCCCCGCTGGGCATATCAAGCAGACCGACAATGTTCAGGAGAGTGCTTTTTCCGCATCCGGACGGCCCCATTACCGACACGAACTCCCCCTGCGCGACTTTCAGTTCGATTTCGTCCAACGCGAGAGTGAGCAACTTGTCGGTCTGGTACACCTTTCGGACTTCATGCAAATCAATCATGGGTCGCCTCCTGTTGCGGGGAATTTCCCGCCCTCTTCCGGCTACTAACGAAGCTTTATTTTCTCGAGATGCTGGTAATCACGCATGTCAGAGAGAATCACCCGGTCCCCCTCCGACAATCCCGTCACGATCTCGTAGCCATCCACACCGGCCAGCCCGAGAGTGACGGGAGTACGCACAGCCTCACGTCCGCTGATTACAAAGAGATTCTGCTTTCCGCCCCCGGAGATCGCTGGACCCTTCGGTAGCCTCAACGTCCCCTCTACCTCACCGGTAACGATGAAAACGTCCGCCCTAAGGTTGGGACGCAGGTTTGCATGGTGGGGATCATTCAGTTTCACATTCACAGTCATCTCGCCCTTTTCAACCGCAGGCGGTATGCTGCTTACAAAGCCATCAAGCGTGTCCTCGAAAGTGGTGACGACAACGGGCATACCGACACGAATCCTGCCAGCGTGCATGTCGGAAACCTTGGTCTCCACTCGGTACCAATCAAGATTGGCGACACGGGCAACGACTTCCCCCTTGCGCACGGTTACGCCGATTTCTTCTTGCACCCAGACAAGCGCGCCTTTTGCTCCCGGCAGCACTTTCGCGTCCTGAAGGTTCTTCTCCAGCTCGTCCCGTTCGTTCTGCAAAAGTCTGAGTTCGATCTCAACGCCTTCGATCTCTTTTCCAAAGCTCTCGTTTTGTTGTTCTGCCTCGCGAAGTTGATGCTTCAACTCCACCCGCGCGATATCCTCGTCCAGTTTTGCCTGGCGAACCGCCCAGGGTGTGGCCGCTCCCATATCATGCAATTTTTCCTGCTGGAGCCGTTTGGCCTCGAGGTAGGCGACACGAAGGGTTGTGGTCTCCTCGTTACTCTTCATGCGGTCGATGCTCCGTTCGCGCTCGATCTCGAGGCGATCCCGCATGTTCTTTTTCAGCTCGATTTCATCGGAAAGGCGCGTGATGCTCGTCCGCACATCCCGGTCATCCAGCTGAAGGATCGGCGTGTCGGCATCCAACTGCTGGCCGGGTTTGGCGTGAAGTTGAAGGACTCGGCTTTCGAAAGGCGCGACGAGGACCAGCTCATCGCCCGGCTGAAGCGTTCCCGTGGCCTGAATGGTTGCTCGGATCGTTCCCCGGTCCACTGTGGCGATGCGGATACGGCTGGTTTTCAGCGAGGGATGGATCAGCAGTTTCACAGCGAAAACCGCCACGATCAGCAGTAGCACCGCCAAACCATATTTACCGACCTGCATCATCCGGCGGCGGTTGATCTCTTTTTCGTCACGCTGGAAATCCATTCCGAACCCTTCTTTTGTCGCTGAGCTTTACCTCTTATTGGAACAAACCGTGTACCAGTTGTCAGACTGTTGTTAATTCTGTAAATAGGTGAGTATCAGAAGGCTTGTTTCGTCCGAACCCGGGACGACTTGTCCCACTTTGCGACAAATGGGTGAAACAGCTTGTGGGCGGTCGGGTTTGCGCCTGCTCTTTGCGTGGCTGTGCGCGGAATTGATTCGTAGAGGAAAGCGCTTACTCAGGGAGATGAATCGCGGACACACGTCGACAGATTCTTTCAGGCGGTTTCGCAGGGCATTCCGGGGGCAATCCAGCTCCACTTCGGGAGTCGCTCATCTCTCAATTGGAAATTGCCGATGGGACGTGAAGAGCTTATCTTTGCGGTGCTCGGAGGATTAGCCTAATTGGTAAGGCAGCGGTCTTGAAAACCGCCGGGCCGAAACGCCCTTGGGGGTTCGAGTCCCTCATCCTCCGCTATTCGCCCGCAGGTACTGAATTTTCATGCTTGCGGGCGTATTTTATCTGAATATTTTGCAGTATTTGTGCCATGTACGAAGCAATGACGTGCGGGTGATCTTTGACGGGTGCGTCGAAGAGTAGATTCGAAAATCGACGTTTCGCAAAAACTTACAGGTTGATCCTCATTTGGACGAAAACGTACATAAGACGCTTGAGTCGGTCATCACGTTTTTCCGCGAGATGCTAGATCCCGGGCCGGAGCTATTCGGCAAGTTGATTCTGTCGGTGGCCACGATCCTCGTCATCACCTTGATCCGCTGGGGGGCGATGTACTTCCTCGGAAAACGGACGGAAGACGTCAAAATTCGCTACCGCTGGCGGAAAATCAGCAGCTATACGGCCAACATTCTGCTGCTCTTCCTCGTTGGTCGTATCTGGTTTCAGGGTGTCGCCAGCCTTTCCACTTTTCTCGGTCTGCTCACTGCCGGTATCGCGATTGCACTTAAGGATCTGCTGGTCAACTTCGCGGGCTGGGTTTTTCTACTGTGGCGAAAACCCTTTGAGGTTGGCGACCGCATTCAGCTCGGCCAGTACGCGGGCGATGTGATTGACATCCGCATCTTTCAGTTCACCCTGTTGGAGATCGGTAACTGGGTTGATGCGGAGCAGTCGACTGGCCGCATCATCCACGTTCCAAACGGTTGGGTCTTCACCCAGGTTCAGGCAAATTATTCCAAGGGATTTCAGTACATCTGGGATGAGATTCCTGTATTGATCACCTTCGAATCGAATTGGGAGAAGGCGGAAGAAATTCTGACGAAAATTGTCAACGATCATGACGAGAAATACACCGATTCTGCACGCCAGGGCATCAAGCGCGCAAGCCGACGCTACATGATCCACTACGGCACCATGACTCCGAAAGTGTATCTCACGGTCAAGGACTCCGGCATCATGCTCACGCTTCGCTATCTCTGTCAACCACGAGCGCGGCGCACGAAGCAGGAGATCATCTGGAAAGAAATTCTGCGAGCTTTTGGCGGTTGTGACGACATCGATTTTGCCTACCCCACTCAGCGTATCTACTACAACGCTGCGGAGGGGAAGCCGGGCACAAAACCCGACTCGCCTGATGTGTCAGTCGAGGGCTAGGGCAGGGCAGCTACCCTCACCGTATAGTGATCGTACACTCGCCGTGACCCGACATCCCTGTTCGATCAAGCAATGGCAAATTCGCGTCTTACTCGTCCCGCAGCACACTGCTTGGGTTGCGGTTGACCACTGCGGTAATCTGGCTCAATAGCGTTATGAGAATCAGCAAGAGCATCATCATGGCTGTGAGAAGCGGAATGGTCCCTGGGATCGCCGCCGAATTTGCGAAGACACTCTCCGAGTACTTGAGCGAGATGAGCCAGGCCGGACCAATCACAATGACGCTGGAGATCAGGAACAGGCGAACAAAAGGCCAGGTAATCAGTTGGATGACCTGACGATGCCCCGCGCCCAGTACGCGCCGCACGGCAATTTCATGCTCTCGATTTGTTAACTGTGAGGCGATCAGTCCAAAGAGTCCCATCAGCGAGATGAGAAGAGCCATCATCGCGCATGAATCGAGGATCTTCGATACAGATTCCGTCATCTGGTAGAACCCGATGAACGATTCATCCTGAAAACGCGCATTTCGCGGATAGTCAGGGAGAAGTTCGGCTTTGATGTCCTCCATCGCCTCCGCCACCCACGCCGATTTACCTGGCCGAGTCTGTACGACGACCCGGGTCCAGTTTTCGAACTTCGCGGGCGTGTAGATGGCGGGTTGACGTGGTCGCGAAAGGCCGTTGTTCATAGCCGTCTCTACAACGCCGACGATCGTGTACGGCTCCTCGTCCAGCTGTACCTGCATGCCGAGAACCTCGTCGACTCCGAGCTGCTCTGCCAGCAGCCGATTGACAACGGCTTCGGTTCCTCCGGTTTCACGGTCCATGTGTTCGATGAAATGACCTGTGAGGAGCCTGAATCCCATCATCTCCATGTAGCCCGGAACGATGCCCAATCCCGCGACATCCCGCCGTTCCTCGTTTTCCACGAGTGCCTGCAAACGCCACCCGTTGCTGATATGGTCCTGTACGGCCAGTGATTGCACGACGTCGGGGTTCTGTGCTAGTTCAGCCATCATGGTTTCGCAGGCTTTTGGATCTTCCATAGTGATCCAGACGATGTTCGATGAATCGTATCCCCAATCGAGGTTTCGTTGATAGTCGTTATTCACATGCTGATACATTGAAAAGAAAATGAGTCCGAAGGTGAGCGCGATCTGCAGACCAGTGAGGATGCGCACGAGCAGGCTGTAGCCAACCCTTTGGTGAGTTCCGCGGAAAATGCTGACCGGCTTGAAACGTGAAACGATCAAGGCGGGATAGAGGCCGGAGCCGATGCCTGTGATAATAAGCAGCAATATCAGGAACGTGAATCCCCGTACGTCAAACAGCTGCGAGAGAGTAAATTCGTTCAGGTCTCGCATGTACGAGGACCAGACGGGCATCAGCACCGTTTTGATAAAGAGAAGCCCCAATGCCAGCGCAACCGTCATAAAAAGGAGATTCTCGCCGACGAACTGAACGACCATCTGCCCACGGGTTCCACCGACAATTTTTCGGACTCCGATTTCTCGAAAACGACGCGAGATCATCACTAGAGAGTTGTTCGCGTAGTTGAGGCACGCAAGGGCGAGAAGGATCAGGCTTATCGATGACATCATGATCACTGCCCACACAGGGTAAGTGTTCTGTATGCTACTCCTCTGGAACTCCGCGTTGTGCCCTGATTCCGTGAAGGGATCTACATAAAATTCATCAACAGCCCATGTAGGATTGGCTTCGTTCTGGAGCTGGCGGTAGGGCTCCAGTTTCGACCGGACCGCCTCGATGTCTGCCCCTTCTCGGAGCAGAATAGCCGTCGCTCGGTTCCAACCATCCCACTCGTCGGGATCGTAATCGTACCAAGTCTGCAGGTTGGCGTAGGGCACGATGAACTGAAACCAGATGCTTGAATTGACCCGGCGTTTTTCGAAGACGCCAGCCACTGTCATCTCCACATGCTGGTTCTCCGCCAGCACCATGTCGATCGTTTGGCCCGTGGCGTTTCCATCGGGGAAGTAGACGTTTGCTTTTTCCTCGCTGAGATAGATCGAGGTCGGGTTGTTGATCGCCTCGGGATTCCCCTCCTTCAATTTGAAATCGAAAAGATTGAAGAAATCAGGTTCCACGAAAAGCAGAGGTTCGTAGAAGACACCCTCCTCGTTGCGAATGGAGGCATTTCCGTGGCGGAAGCTGACGGAAGCTTCAACTTCCGGGACATCCCGAACGAGTGCCCGCCCCATCGGTTTTGGACAAACCCCCCAATGTTCCGGCTTGCCGTCGGGACCGATAATCGATTCGATCAGGTAGATGCGATCACGTTTTGTATGAAAATTATCGAGTGTGAAGTAGGCGTTGCTGAAGAGGTAAGCGAAAATGGCGATACTGATCGAGATTGTCAGCCCGGCCAGGTTGATCGCCGTTGAGACGCGATTTCTCGTCCACTGACGGAAGGCAACAATAAAGAAATTTCTGATCATGTTTCCCCCGGGAGATTGATCGTTACCAACGCAGATGAGTGGCGCGCGCTGGGGGTCATCTCTGTACAGCTACGGTTTTTAGGATTAGGGAGGGGCATTTATTCGCCGAACAAAGTTGCAAAGATTGTGCCATGGTCTTTGCTCATCTCAACCTTCTATTTACCCTTCCTTTAACCTAACCAGAAGGGCAACTTGTCCATCAAGTGTGTATAATAACGAACAGCTTGCCTTTATCGAGTTGTAGAATGGGACATGTTGTCACGCCATCGCTGTTGACCGCGACGTTGGTGCAAACCCGTCCACATATTGCAGTCCATACTGGCGGGGACAACGGTGGTAGAATTTGATCTGGGATTGATGGAATGGCTCTGGCTCATGGCCTCCGAAGGTGATTTGCTGTTGCCTTCTTATGCTACGATTCTAAGTGAATCGCACACGAGCAGTCTTGACGAGGGCTGAGGCCTATTGCACATGTTCCCGCAAGGAAGCGGAGCGAAGGATCAATGACCGAACCTGGTCTCGTGCAGGGATTAATAACAAAGCTGGACGATCTCAAATACACTTTCCGCCTGGATATACGTGGCCGCGCGGACGTTCCTCGGCACGGGTGTCAAAAGCATTGGCGACAAAATGGAAATGTATGCAAGAACAAATCTGGGCGAAGACTTCTTAAGGTCCATCAGTGATCCGTTTGAAGAAAACAAAGAGTGATTGGGCGATACGTCAGTGATTCAAGACAACAGTGGAGCAACGCAGCGATAGGCAAGGAATGGAAACTCGAACGGAGATAAGAACCGCCGGGCCGAAACGCCCTTGGGGATTCGAGTCCCTCATCCTCCGCAGACTAAAACCCAGAGCGATTGGCTCTGGGTTTGTTTTAACTGCTAGTTTGATTATAATCCAAAGCCACTAGAGATTATGGTTTGCAAAAAAGGAGCACGATCCGGACACCGTTGAGTAAGGAGATCGTGTCAATGACTGAGGGACAGTCAGAATTTTTCGAGCTTTCTCCGTTTGAACTGACCTCGAAACAACAACAGGTTGCAGATCTCCTCAAATCAGCCCAAAAGCCGGAATACCCTTTCTTCAATTGGTATCTCGGCGCCCTTCATGCAGCAAACAACAGATACAATCCCGATCGTTACTCACAGGTTGCGCAGTCCATCAGAGAACTTTTAGAAAAACTTCCCCGAGTACTCGTCAGCAGTGATATCCCTCAGCCAAGACACAATTATAAAGAGTTGAGGAACAACTTGAATTCGCGTTTTATCTCTGATAAGGAGCGATATGAGGGAGAATGGGCAGGAAAAATCATTGATGCCGAATTAGATCATACTATTCGCGAATTTGAAAAATACCTTGAGCTGAACCAAACGCCTGATCGAAAGGAACAAGCCAACTCTCTACTATCAAAACTTGACCCTATGCACGACACATTGGATCCGCAAATAAGATCTGATAAGACTAAGCGGTTCATGAAATTGTGGACATATTTTGAGAGTGTAGCTCACCACAAAAGTGTTGCTAATGAGGGATCTATTCTGAGGCAACTTGCGCGAACCGAAGATTTGATAATTGATCTCTTGGCACCATTCACTGCGCAAGATCAGAGTTCTATTCGAACGCTTATATCCAAAAAACAACCCAATAATGATGAAGTTGAAAAACTCCTTGAATTGATCAGACGACGTGGTGCCAATTACGCCTTTTTCTTCAGAACGGCTGATAACCCATTTTGGATTATTCCCCTTAACGAGAATGGCTTCTTTAATACTCCGCCAGATGCGAAAGTCATGGAAGATGGCAGCGTCCTGGTTCCTTATTGGATGCCTATTGAATACCTGAAGAAAGTTTCATTAACAAAGCCAAAAGAAGTTGTTGAGATCATTCTCGGGTTGGGAAAGATAGAAAACCCGAGGATTTTGCGTGAAATACTGTCAATCGCTTGTGACCTACCAGACATAAGCCTCTCGCTTAGTCTCTTTGCTCTCATAAAACATTACCTCGAATCACCCCATTGGTGGGGTGACTCGGAACTCATTGTGAGGATAATTCAGAAGTGGGGGAACGAGTCTGGGGCATCCCGTGAAACAGCACTTGAGCTAATTCGCTTTGTGGTTGCATTTCTACCGGATCCAGAACAAGAAAAGAAGTCGGCTCGAAGCAAAGAGAATCCGCAAGCATGGGACACCACGCTCGAACCGACTCCACGGCTTGAACTATGGGAATATGAACAAGTCCTTGAAAAAGGTGTTCGCTACCTATCCGAGCAAGAACCTCTGTCTGTTGCTCGCATCCTAATTGATGCAACAACAAACATGATTCGGATGAAGATGCACGAAGAAGATCTCGAGAGGGGACTGGATGAGGACCTTTCGGAATTTTGGTGCCGAAGGTTGAATACACCAGACCCCGACCTTCAGGACGTTGAGCAAACCTTGGTAAACACCCTCACATATGCCTGCGAACAGGTTTATGGCAAGAATCCCGATTCAATTGGTGGGTTGGATCAGGCGCTACGTAGCCAACGATGGAAGGTATTCAGGCGATTGCGTCAGCATCTATATACTTCACATCCGAACAGCCAAACGTTGCCTTGGATACGCGAATTGATACTTGGATATGACCATTTTTCGAAATGGGAATATCAGTTCGAGATGCAATTGATGATCCAAAAATCAAGCGAACATTTTGGCCCTCAATTACTAACATCGGAAGAACAATCCACCATTTTTGATGCAATCCTAAGCGGACCTTCCAAAGATGAATATTGTAAAAGGATGGGTAGCCAATACAGGGATGAGTCGTTTGAACGGTTCCAGCGCAATTTTCACCGCAGGCAGCTACGCCCATTCGCTCCGATCTTAACTGGAAAATATCGACACTATTTTGATGAACTGGAGAATGAAAAGGGTGCGAAAGTCATTACCGATGATGATTATTTGCCCGTTGGAGATGTAATCAGCGGAACGGTCAGTTACCGTAGCCCGAAGTCAAAAGACGAACTCCAACAATACTCTGATGAGGAATTGCTGGACTATCTGAACGAGTGGGACGAACAGCAGCCTGATACAGGTGATTGGTTGCTTGAGATCAGTATTTCCGCACTTGCACACGTATTTCAAAATCTATTTCAGGAGGTAATTGTCCCAGATGAAGAACGTCTAACCTTCTGGATAACACACCGTGACAAGATCGCACGACCTATCTACATCACCGCCATGGTCAATGCAATGCAAGAACTTGTTAAGAGTAATCAGTTCGACAATCTTGACCAATGGATGGAGTTTTGCGCGTGGGTTTTATCCCGTCCCGACCTTGAAGAGCTTAGAGATCAACCAAAGGCAAGTGATGAGTCGAAGGATAACCCCAGCTGGAGAAGTTCACGAAAGGCAGTAGTTGATTTCGTAAATGTCTGTGTAAGCAAGGATACAAATACGCCGATTACCGCCAGGGATGGGCTTGCGAAACTGCTTCAACTGGTGTGCACGCAATCTGACTGGAATCTTGATCGCCACCATCCTGTAGTGCTCAACCGGGACGACCCAATTACCGAAGCCATCAACAACACCCGCAGCCGGTCACTTGAATCCCTTATCATTTTCGGTTTCTGGATTCGCCGATATCTATCTGAAGATCCCGCGCCAGAAGTGACAGGTATACTGTCGAGTCGTTTAGATTCGGAAGCAGAACATCCATTGACCCAGCCTGAGTACGCAATATTGGGAAGGCACTTTGGCAACATCTGCGTATTGAATCAAGACTGGGTTATAGCTCGTCGGGTTGACTTCTTTCCTCAGGGTGACCTGTCAACTTGGTGGAATGCATTTAGCAGCTTTATCCGTTTCAATATTTCAAGCGGAGCATTGTATGAAATACTACGTCAAGACTACGAGTTCGCGCTAAATAACATGAAAGCTTTGTTGGCCACAAAAGATGACAGTAAAGTTCCTATTCATAATCTTGGCCAACACCTATTCAAATTCTACCTTTGGAAATTGTATCCTCTGACGGGTGAAGAAAGCTTACTGGCTCGCTTCTATAAAATGACCAACGGTAACCGAGAAATTTGGGCTCAGCTTTTCGACACTGTAGGGCGGAAATTAAGCAGTCAGGGCCAACACTGGGATAAAGAGCTGATTGATCGTACCATCGCATATTTTGACTGGCGTCTTAAAGCAGCTGAGCCACTCGAACTCAAGAATTTCACTTTTTGGCTTGTAGCAGAATGTCTTGATGCAGAATGGCGTTTGCAGGCTTATTCGAATATCCTTGATGTCCTGTCCAAGGGAGATTTGCATTTCTACCGCGAGGCAAAAGCTCTGAATCGGTTACTCCCAACAAATACAGCATTGGTCGTTGAATGTTTCGCGAAAATTACAGATTTCATTGATCAAAGCATACAAACCTTTATTCCTCAAGAAGAGGCGAAAAATATACTGAAGGCCGGTTTACAGTCTTCAGATTCACACGTTCGCAAAGATGCAGAACGAGCGAGAGAAAACTTGTTGGAAAATGGTCGCTCAGAATTTTTGGATTTGTAAAGCCAGCAAAATCTGGCCTGCGGGCATTGCTTTTCATCCTCTCTCTGAGATGTGAGGGGCTCATTACCGGCTAGTGCCGAGCCTGTCAGGTGCTGGGGCGAAGCGACCTACGGGTTGCCGAAAAATCTCACCTTTTGGAGGATTTCACGGTACACAGCAGTCCCGCACGACACCCTGCGGACATACTCCTTCAGCAACGATTACGGACCTCTCTCAGAACTCCCATCTCCACATATAGCCCAGCTGGATGAGCCCGTCGACCTTGCGGAAGTTTCCTCGTCGCACTTTCAACGGAGTCTGCACACCCAGTTCGACGAAAAACCAGTTACGCGTGTAAAAGTAGGCCACAGCCGCGTAGGTCCAGTCGCAGCAATCCTGCTCTTCGATGATGTCGACTCCGCGTCCGATCGCCACGCCCAGTCGATGACCCCGCTGAAACGTTCCGGCGAGAAGCAGGCTTGCATCCGCCTGAACTCCCCAGCTCCGGTGTCCCGGCATCGTCCCCCAGTCCATCCCGGAGACTCGCAGTCCGATGTCGTCGCGCCAAATACCCAGAGAAGGGCTTAATCCAATGGGAAACCCGTAGATGATTCCCGCTTCCACTGTATGGACGGGTTGGGCATGACAGGGGGTTCCAGCCGGCATCACAAGAAGAATCCAGAGCATCAACAGGAGAAGATGGTTAAAAAGGTGTCGATCCCTCATACTCACCTCTCGTAGCAACCACATCATAAGATACGGTTTTGCGATGGCGTCTGAAGGCACTTTCCGAATGAAGATCAAATTCTATCTGAAAACCCCCTCCGAGAACAACGGCCATGCCCCTTCCCCATGCCCCTCCACGAGCTACAAGGATCTTGTAAAAAGGCAAAATTACCTTTACCTTGTTATGGGCATATTCCCGAAACAAACACCGCACTGATTGGGAGTATTCCGTAACATTCGCCCAAACCAACGATTCGTTCAGAGACTGAGACAAGCAGAGACTGAGACAAGTTGAAGGAGATTGCTTGCCAAGACCCCGTAAGCAGAGAAGCGTATCGATCACACCTCCGTTTTCGGTCTTCAAACCGATTGGTGTCTCCATGAGAGAGTTGGAACGTGAAACGATCACCATGGATGAACTTGAGGCGTTGGAATTGGCTCATATGGGCGGGTTTTACCAGGTCGCGATTGCAAAACGGATGGGAGTTTCACGCCAGACTGCTGCCCGGATACTCGATTCGGCGCACACCAAGGTGACCGAGGCGTTGGTCATGGGTAAAGCGCTGTTTCTCGAAGGTGGCTCGGTGCGTCAGGAGCCCATGGATGAAGCGTTGTGCCCCAAGTGCGGTACTGTGAATGGATGCGAGCATGAAGAGGGGACACAAAGACGCCGGCGACATGCTCATCGGACCGGAAAGAACAACCAATAGGGATTGTGTGAAGCGGGAGGTCAACATGCCACTCGGAGACAAAACCGGCCCACTTGGCGGTGGACCCAGAACAGGAAGACAACTCGGACGCTGTTCTGCACAAAACCGATCCTTTCCCAAACCAACGGGTGGCGGTGCGGTCGGTTCTTCTTTTTGGGGACGAGTAGTCCTTCCGCTCAGCGGAATCATTCTGGCGGACCTGATGCGTCCAAACAGCGTTCTTAAAAGATTGTCGGGAGAAGTGGCAAAACGGATTTCCGCTCCCAAACAACGGCTCTTGCCAAAACCTTAAAACAGAGGTTCATGTGAAAATCGCAATATCAGCAACCGGAGAGAAAATTTCGGATCATGTAGACCCGCGGTTCGGTCGGTGCCAGTATTTCCAGTTTTTCGACCCGATTTCCGAGAACATCGAGACGGTTAAAAACGAGGAAAATGTCAATGCTCAGAGCGGAGCCGGGGTTCAAGCGGCGGAACTGGTGGCCAACCATGACGCCGACGTGGTGATCACGGGCAATTGCGGGCCAAAAGCCTTTGCTGCGTTTCGGGAGTCGGGTATCAAGGTTTTCGCCTGTAGCGACTGCAGTGTCGGTGAGGCGCTGGAGAAGTACAAAAAGGGTGAACTGGCCCAACTCCAGGATTCGACTGTTCAGGGACATTGGATGTAGCGGCAGTGTTCCGCGAAAAAATCACTCGCGTAGACGGAAGCAGGAGCTTTGATCATGAGGATCGTGGTTGCGAGCGGAAAGGGCGGCACAGGCAAGACAACGGTTGCGGTGAACCTTGCCCTTACGTTTGCAAAAATTGAGTCCGGGGTGTGTTATCTCGATTGTGATGTGGAGGCGCCGAACGGACACGTATTCCTGTCACCGCAGGTCGAGCAGACCAAGACGGCAGCATTGCTTGTTCCGCAAGTCAACCCGGAGTTGTGTGATGGCTGTGGAAAATGCAGCGACATCTGCCGTTTTGGCGCCATTGTGGTGATGAGGAAGAAAGTTCTCACCTATCCAGAACTATGCCACAGCTGCGGAGGTTGCAAGCTGGTTTGTCCGCAGAAAGCGATCACTGAAACCGAACGGGCAATAGGGATTGTCGAGACGGGGCACTCACATGGCATTCGGTATGTTGCCGGACGATTGAATGTTGGCGAAGCGAGCGCCGTCCCGTTGATTCGCAAGGTAAAAGCTGAGATGCCGAACGATGGGTTAGTCATCATAGATGCTCCTCCAGGCACATCGTGTCCCGTTATTGAGACGATGCGCGATTCAGATTATGTCGTGCTTGTGACAGAACCGACTCCTTTCGGCCTGAACGACCTGCGGCTCGCTGTGGAAACCACTCGCAAGCTGGATCGCCCATTCGGGGTAATCATCAACCGCTCCGATATCGGAGATGGCCAGGTTGAACAGTATTGCCTCGACGAGGGAATCACTGTCCTCGCCTCGATCCCCTTCTCTCGCGAAATCGGAGAAACTTATGCACAGGGGCTGATCCTGATTGATCACATCCCGGCTCAGGCGAGCCTTTATACCGAACTGGCGGATACTGTGATGGCGCAGGCTCTTTTGCAGACTCAACGTTCCCCACTTCATGAATCGCGCTATGTTCAAGAAGGGGGACTCAAATGAAAACCATCACCGTGGTCAGCGGCAAGGGTGGTACCGGTAAAACCAGCATTGTTGCCTCGTTCGCTGCGCTGGCAGAACCTGTTGTGCTCGCTGATTGTGATGTGGATGCTGCCGATCTGCACCTCGTTGTCACCCCAACAACCAGCAAACGGAACTCTTTCTCGGGTGCCAAACTCGCCGAGATCAACCCCGAAATTTGTACAGACTGCGGACTTTGCCAGGAGTTGTGCCGATTCGATGCCATTCATCCGTTGCAGAACGGTTCGCCATCGGGAACTCCATCACTCAGCATCGATCCTATCGCCTGCGAGGGGTGTGGGGTGTGTGAATGGTTTTGTCCGGAAAAGGCAATATCCCTCGTCGAGGAGAGGTCCGGGGAATGGTTCATATCCGAGACGAAGTATGGCCCCATGGTGCATGCACGTCTTGGCATCGCAGCAGAAAACTCCGGAAGACTGGTAACCGTAGTGCGGAATTTCGCCAGCGGGATCGCCCAGGCGAAGGGAATCCCATACATGATCATTGACGGCCCGCCGGGGATTGGCTGTCCAGTGATCGCTTCTGTAACCGGAGTTGATTTTGCCCTGATTGTCACCGAACCCACGATGTCGGGCATGCATGATATGGAGAGAATTGCCTCGCTTACGGCTCATTTTAAAATACCGACCCGAGTGTGCATCAATAAGTGGGATCTCAACCCCGCAATGACGGAAAAGATCGAAAACTGGGGAGAGAATACAGGCAACCCGGTTATTGCGAAAATACGGTTCGATCATACAGTTACAACGGCACAGGTCAACAACATTCCTGTTGTCGATTTCAGTAGCAATGGTATAACCGAAGACATCCGTGAACTCTGGAAAAGAGTAAAGCAAGAGGTTGACAAGCCGCTCTTCGCTGAAGAAGAAGGATAGAAGAAAGGCAAGAAAGGAGAATAGATCATGCCGGGATTTGACAAAACTGGTCCGAGAGGAAAAGGCCCCATGACTGGCGGCGGATTTGGACCTTGTGGCACTGGCAGGCGACCTCGTTTCGGTGGTCAGGGTCTTGGTCAAGGAGGCGCTCCTCGTGGAGGAGGAGGCGGATTGGGCTGGGGTGGCGGTAGAGGCCGCTGGAATCGAGGACGTGGGTGGCAGCAGGACGATCAGGAAACCATGGATGTGGAAAGCTATGTTCAGGAGCTGGAGAGTGAGATTCAGCAACTGAAACAAAAAATTGCGGGCCTGACCGAAGCGGCACCCAAAAAAGGCGACGATAAATAACCGGTTCGTGGTTCCAGAGAAGGCAAAACGAGTAAACGTGTGCTAACTTGCGCAAACAACTATTGCGCAATGAACAGGAAGATGCCATGGTTTCGCAAAAAATCGCAGTCACAAGTGAAGATGGAAAACAGATCTGCTTGCACTTTGGGAGAACACCCTACTTCGTCATCTTTACTGTCAAGGATGGAGAAGTGGTAGACCGCGAGCTGCGCCAGAACACGTTTACGACTCACGCACGCGGTACTCACGGAGCAGGCGAGCCTGGTGGGTACCGTCAGGGCGGACACTCGTGTGGGTCAGGTATCGTAGAAGGACTCTCCGATTGCCAGGTTCTGATTTGTGGCGGAATTGGGCAGGGAGCGATTCACATTCTGCAAAATGCTGGCATGAAAATTATTTCAACCAGCAATACGAGTGTTGATCAATCGCTCAAGGCCTATCTGGATGGCCAACTAAATCAAGAAGCGGAACCCTGTCTCGACGCCAAATAATAGTGTTAACCATGTTCCACCTATTTTTATCCGGCCACTCACATTTGAGTGGCCCTTTTCTTCATGCCGCCAGCCTCATTCAACCCAATAATGCACTATTCAACATACCCGGGCCCTTATGTTTCGCTCTCCTAACTCAACAAACACAATCTATGTTCTTTACAATAAAATAGAATTTGTCCTATTTGGGATTATTGAACGGGGCAACACTCCTATCGCCACCCCCAAGCCCATCACCATTTCACGCCATTGTAACAGACACGGTTCTCTGGAATTGAAATCAGTGGCGTTTTTTTATTCTCTAATTGTCAGTGGGGGACACTTCCATGCACAACTCCGGACGGTTTTTTACTCTTTCTTTTCTACTGATCTTGCTCTCTTTTGGGACGATCCTGGCTCGAGATGATGTTCCTTCGCGACTTCTGAACCAGAATTCCAGCAAACAGATTTCTGTTTCTAGCGTTCGCTTGAACAACAGGGAGAGCAGGCTGGATGACATACTTGAGACATCCAGGATTCCAACCGTAGTGTACCTTTCCGAGGTTTCGATTCCCGCCCCTCCGGAGATCATTTCCTTTCAGGCTTTTCTGGTTGATCCCGAAACTGGAAATCCGCTAGATGCAGAATCGGTCTCATTGACAATCGAATTATTCCTGACGGAAACGGAAGGATCACCAATCTGGTCCGAAGGCCACAACTCCGTGACGGTGAACAAAGGTGCGGTGAGCGTGCAGTTGGGATCCATCACGCCCTTTACGGAGGGGGTCAATTTTTTTGATCCCTACTGGCTGGCGATTTCAATTGATGATCAACCACTTCCGGACCGAATACCACTCACTTCGTCTCCCTACGCCTTCACCTCCATACAGTCCAAGCACGCTGTGACATCGGACAGCGCGAAATACAGCGACTACGCTCAACTAGCGGATTCTGCCAGTTACGCTTTCTCCGCATCCTCCGTAGATACGGCACGAGCAGCTTTTATAGCGGACACAGCAGGCGTTGCCTGGAGAGCTGATATAGCCGCATTCTCTACCTTTGCTGACAGCGCGACTGTGGCGGGTTCTGCGATAACAGCCACTTCCGCAACCAGCGCAGCGACTTCCGACATCAGCTATTCGATCAGCGACACAGTCAACGCCACACTCACCTCGCTGGCGACTACCGGGGACATCAACGCTACCGGTACAGTGACCGCAGCGGCGTTTTCTGGCAACGGCTCCGCGCTAACTAACCTGAGTGTGGCGGACGCAACGGTTGATTCAGCCCGGGCAGCCTCGATCGCGGACAGCGCGACTGTGGCGGGTTCAGCGGTGACTGCTACTTCTGCAACTAACGCCACCACTGCCAACCTCGCCTATTCGATCAGCGACACGGTCAACGCGACCCTCTCCTCCCTGACCACGAATGGTGACATCACCACAGATGGCGATATCAACGCGACCGGGTCAGTGACTGCGGCGGCCTTTTCTGGCGATGGGTCAGCATTGACCAATTTGAGCATTGCGGATGCAGCGGTCGATTCCGCCCGGATTGCCTCACTAGCTGACAGCGCAGCAGTCGCAGGATCAGCAACAACAGCCGGCTATGCGACTCTCGCCACGAACGCGACGACAGCCGACATGGCGTATTCCATCAGTGACACGGCAAACGCGACTCTCTCCTCCCTGACCACGAATGGTGACATCAACGCGACTGGTACAGTGACCGCCTCCGCATTTTCCGGTGACGGTTCAGGATTGACGAATCTCAACATCGCTGCAGCTACCGTGGATTCCGCAAGGGCTGCGTTCATGGCCGACACCGCATCGACCAGCGGATGGGCGTCAACGGCGGCCTCGGCCGATCTGGCGACGGAAGCGACACACGCAACACTTGCGGCTTCCATCAGCGACACTGCAAACCTCGATGTCGCAAGTGTCACGGCGGATACTTTCACGGGTGACGGATCCGGACTGACCGGCCTCAACGTCTCAGGTTCCAGCTGGTCGCGAACCGGTAACAGCGGGACCACTCCGGGTACAGACATCCTCGGAACGACGGACAAGACCGACTTTGAAATTCATGTCAATTCACAGCGTGTCATGAAAGCTGTGCCGAACGACACCTCTGCCAACCTCGTTTTCGGGTCCCAGTACAATTACATACTGCCCGGAGTTGCAGGTAGTGTCATCTCGGGCGGTGGTGAATCCGGCAACGCCAACCGTGTTACAGACCAGTACAGTACGATCGGCGGCGGCTATAACAACATCGCGGGCGACAGTGCAGGTACTACCGTTGACGCAAGCATTGCCACAGTAGCAGGTGGGTACGACAACGGTGCTCGCGCGCAGGCTGCCTTTGTCGGCGGCGGCCGCGGCAATAATGTGACCGCCATTGATGGCAGTATTGTTGGAGGTCGCGAAAATATCGTCAGCGGGCAGTACGCTTCAGTTGGGGGCGGACTTCTGAATACTGCCAGCAACAACAACGCGACTGTCGCTGGTGGTGGGACAAACATTGCTTCCGGCCTCTACGCTACAATCGGAGGTGGTTACCGCAACGAATCCAGCAATCGTTCGAGTACAGTCGGCGGAGGCGAAGCCAACGTGGCAAGGGGCTACCAGAGCGTCGTTGCTGGCGGGGGCGGCAACGCGATCTTGTCATCGTCAGCCATGGGCTTCATCGGGGGTGGGGCATCGAACATAGTCTCGTCGAACTTCGGCATTATTCCCGGCGGTGCCCAGAACAAAGTTTCGGGGGACTTCGGTTTTGCCGCCGGGTCTTTCGCGTATGCAAACCATGATCGCAGCTTCGTATGGAATGGATATGCAGATGGATCGAATGCAGCCGACTCGCTGGGAACACGAGCAGTCGGCCAGTTCCTGATTGGCGCACCGGGTGGTGTAGGCATCGGTACCAACACGCCCGCTTCTGAGTTGGATGTCAACGGTACAGTCACAGCAACAGCGTTTGTCGGCAACGGCTCCGGGTTATCTGGGCTGAACGTTTCCGGGTCGAGCTGGTCGCGTACGGGCAACAGCAGCACCACACCCGGCACAGACTATCTCGGCACCAGCGATAAAACTGATTTTGAAATCCACGTCAACCACAAACGTGCGATGAAGGTCGTCGCCAACGACACTTCTGCAAATCTTGTCTTCGGTTACCAGACGAACTACACTCTTCCCGGCGTAGCGGGTGCCGCCATAGCCGGTGGCGGGTATAACGGTAAACCCAACCGTGTAACCGACCAGTACGGTTTCATCGGTGGCGGCTACGACAACATCGCTGGCGACAGCTCAGGCTACGCCTACGACGCAAACATAGCAACAGTAGCGGGTGGCGCCTCGAACGGTGCTCGAGCGACCGCCGCATTTGTCGGTGGAGGTTACTCCAACAATGTCACAGCATCCTACGCTAGCATTGCTGGCGGACATGATAACAGCGTGAATGGGCAATACAGCTTTGTTGGAGGTGGTCAGGCAAACGTAATTCAGGATGGCTCGCACAGCACGATAGGCGGTGGATACCAAAACTTCAGTATCAGCCAGTATGGAGTCATCGGCGGTGGACATCTGAATTACATCCAACCTGATGCAAGCGGCAGCACGGTCGCTGGTGGCACGGAGAACGAGGTCTCCGGGCAGTATGGCACCATCGGGGGCGGTTACTCGAACCGAGTCTATTTCGCAGCAAACGGTACTGTCGCTGGCGGGTACAACAACGACGCATCCGGAGAATCTTCCACTGTAGGCGGTGGTGTAAATGGCATAGCCTTAGGTGGATTCTCGACGGTGAGCGGCGGCCAGCAAAACGTTGCCAACGGATTCAACGGAACCATCGCTGGTGGTGCGAACAACACGGTTCTGACGGGGTACGAGTACGCTACAATTGCCGGTGGTTACCTCAACGTTGCCCAAGGCGAAGCTGCATTCGTCGCTGCAGGCAGGTACAACCACGCCATTGGGAGCTACAGCTTCGCTGCGGGTGTTGCTGCACGAGCCAACCATGACGGAAGCTTTGTCTGGAATGGTAGTTCAACTACCGAAACTGACTCTTTCTCCACGACCGCAAGCAACCAGTTCCTGATCAACGCCTCGGGCGGGGTCGGAATCGGCACCAATGCTCCTAGTGAAATGCTGGATGTGAACGGCAACATTGCCGCGGATTCCGTCAATGCCGCCTACTTCTCCGGAGACGGCTCCGGACTGACCAATGTCAATGTGACTGGCTCAAGCTGGTCACGGACCGGGAACAGCGGGACAACAGCAGGCACGGACTTCCTCGGCACAACTGACGACGAGGATCTCGTCTTCAAGACAAACAACATCGAGATCCTGCGACTGACTCCCAACGCAACCAGCCCGATCATCTCCGCCGGATACGACAGCAATGCTGTTTCTGCCGGGGCTTACGGAGCAGTGTTGGCAGGCGGTGGTGAGGCAACCAACGTCAACTACATCTATGACGCATTTGGCACCATTGGCGGTGGCCGTGGCAACAAGGTGGGTAACGACGACGGCATTGTAGTCAATAAGACCAACGCGACGGTCGGCGGCGGCGACCGCAACCGCGCGGAGGCGTCGTATTCCACCGTGGCAGGCGGTAGAGCCAACTGGGCAGGTAACACCTCCACAGTCGTTGCAGGTGGCCAGAATAACGCTGCGACCGGCGAGTATGCTGCCGTCGGTGGTGGTTATGGCAACTGGTCCATCGGGTCCTATTCTACGATTGCGGGCGGTAATGCCAATCGTATCGAAGTCGTCGTCGGGGTCGGAAGTATCGGCGGCGGATACTCAAACAACGTCCTGCAATCTTACGGCACCATTGCGGGTGGATACGACAACACAACGAACGGCGTCTATGCGACCATCGCGGGTGGACAGACCAACTCGACGGGTGCCTCGCATGCATTCATTGGTGGCGGTCTAAGCAACAACGCAGCAGGAACATACAGTGTGGTGGCGGGTGGATCCTCCAACACCGCTGGCGGTCACTATGCAGCAATTCCAGGTGGAGCAAACAATACTGCCAGTGGCGACTACAGCATGGCAGCCGGGTATAACGCAACAGCCTCCCACATCGGGTCGTTTGTCTGGTCCGATACGACGAGTGGTGCCTTTGCCAGCACGGGCGTGAACCAGTTCCTCGTCCGGGCAAGCGGTGGGATCGGCTTCTATACAAACAGTGGCGATTCGTCCGGTGTGACCCTCGCCGCGGGCGCAGGCTCCTGGTCACAGGTTTCCGACCGGAACAAGAAGGAGAATTTCGCGGAGATTGAGTACGGCGATCTCCTGGACAAAATCGCTGCGATGCCCGTCCTGACATGGAACTACAAAACGCAGGATAAAGGCATCCGCCACATGGGTCCGATGGCGCAGGATCTCTACGCGCAGTTCGGTCTCGGCGAAGACAGCCTGAAGATCAATACGGTCGATATCGACGGTATCAATCTCGCGGCGGTCAAGGCGCTGATCGAACGCAACCGTGAGCTTGAGGCGCGTGTAAACGCTCTCGAGTCCGGTTCACCAATGATCCGCAGCGCCTCCAACGCTTCCAACGAAAATGCCGAACTGCGGGCTCGGGTTGTCCGGCTCGAACGCATCCTCATGGAACTCGTTGGTTCTGATGATGCGGCGGAGGTCTCACCTGCATCCAACCTGACAACGCAGGGCGAAGTGGTGCCGGTCAGCTACAACGCGGAGGGCAACCGATGAAGCGGCTAATACATGTCGCCGCCTGTGTCGTTTTCCTGATACTGATCGCGAATGTGAATCCCGGATTTTCGCAGACGGTAGCGGCCTACACGTTGGGTGGAGCAGGCGGTGTGATCACGGGTGATACGGATGCGTTTGTATCCGTTGGACAACCGATCGTGGGAAAGAGCGGCAACCTCGCGACCGGATTCTGGGCGCTCACCCAGGGATCCGGGTGGATCGATGAAGTCTCCGAACCCTCCCAGCTCCCTCTCGAGTGGGAGATTGGCACTGCCTATCCCAACCCGTTCAACCCATCGACGCAGGTTGTCGTTTCTCTACCCTCGCCATCCCGGGTGCGCGCAGATGTCTACAATGTGCTGGGGAGACGGGTGACAACCCTCGCGGACGACCTCAAGGCTGCGGGTGTTCACAGGCTTTATTGGGATGCACACGGACTTGCCAGCGGTATCTATTTTCTGCGAGTCGAGGTGCCGGGACACATGCACAAAGTGCAGAAACTCGTGCTTGTTCGCTGAGTGGATCATTGAAGAGCACATATTCCAGCCCAGCTTTCCATTACACCGAGAGCTGGGCTTTTCATTGTATAAATCGGCTTGGCATGAATAAGTCTACACACTGTGTCTAGATAGTTTCTGCCGAGTTCCGGCCATCTCGACTTCCGTGCTTTGTGCTGTTATATTCCAGATGCCTTTTTTAGTACGAGCCGGCTTACGATCATCGATTGGAAAGCCATGGTTAGCCGACATCTCCGTCTTGCCCTTCGCCGTTTCAGGCGTAACCGCCTGACCTCGACATTGAATCTGGTAGGGCTCGCCGCTGGATTGGCCTGCGCGCTAATCCTTCTTCGTTATGTTCAGAACGAGCTTATCTACGACAGCGACATCCAGAACGTCGACACGATGTACCGTTTCTCCATCGACATCAAGAACGGTGACAACAGAAACGACACCGCTGTAACCGGATGGGATCCCGGACCGTTGCTGCAGGAGGATTTTCCTCAGGTTGAAGAGTACACACGCCTTCAACCTCTGAGGAACGTGGTCCTTTCAACGAACGAGTACAACGCTACGGTGGAAAAGGGACTTTTTGCCGAAGCGAACGCTCTCGATTTCTTTTCGATTCCTCTGCTCACAGGCGATCCTTCGACAGCCCTGAACAAACCGAACACCGCCGTGATCAGCCAGAGACTCGCCTCCATCCTTTTCCCCAACGGCGATGTCATCGGCGGAACGATCCAGGTCAACCAGGGGGAACCGCTCGAGATCACCGGCATCCTCGCCCCAACCGCGCCGAGGCACTTCTCCCCGGAGCTGTATATCTCCAACCTCGAGGATCCAAAACTTGGACATCCGGCCAACGGATGGATGTACCTCGCCTACTATACCTATTTGAGGATCGCGAAAACGGCGGACCTTGAGGAATTTGAGGCGGGTCTTCCGGCTTTCGTGGAGAAACACGCCGGAGAATGGGTGAAGTTGACCGGAATGGAGTTGTTCCCGAGAATGACTCCCGTTCGATCCATTCACCTCCACTCCCACTTCGTGGGCGAATTGGAGGCGAACGGGGATATTTCGAGGGTTATTCTTTTCGCTTCAATCGCAGCGATCATTATTCTCATCGCCTGTATCAATTTTGTCAACATCTCCACCGCCCAGGCTACGGCTCGTGCATCTGAAGTTGGGCTGCGAAAGGTTGTAGGCGCAGAGAGGAAAAATCTTGTCGCTCAGTTTCTGGCGGAATCTCTGCTGCAAACGGGGACAGCATTTCTGCTTGCGATCCTTTTGGCCTATCTGTTTATGCCTCAATTCAACAAGATTGCCGCGATGCAGATCGAGTTGAACCTGTTCAGCAATCCCTCGCTACTGTTGGAATTTCTTGCTGTATTTGTTCTCGTCGGACTGATCGCCGGCGGAATCCCTGCTCTCACCTTATCGTCGTTTAAGCCTCTTGAGGTCATTCGTGGCCAGATTCGCCGAGGTCCCGGTGGAAAGCGAATGCGCAGGATTCTCGTGATCACATAGTTCACTGCCTCGGCCGCGTTGATTATTGGAACCTTCATCGTAGGGCGGCAACTGAACTATCTGAACAACCGCAAGCTCGGTTTTCAAAAAGACCACCTTGTGGTGCTTCAACTTAAAAGCAACGATCTACAGCAGCGAGCGTCAAATCTCGAAGAGATGCTGAGGAAGAACCCCCAGATCACCTCTTTCACCAGAAGTTCGAACATACCCGGCAAGCCTCACGGACAACGACTGCTCGTGCCGGAAGGATTGGGTGAGGGCGAAACCTTCCGGGCAGGGCTCTTGACCGCGGACGAGAACTACGTAGAAACCTTTGGAATGGAATTAAAAGAAGGCCGTTTTCTTGATCCCAATCGCGCTGCGGATAGCGTCTGCTGGGTGATCAATGAAACTTTCGCTAATGAGATGGGTTGGGATAAACCCGTCGGCATGTCCATCGAGTTCCCTCCCAAAGGCACCAGTACACCAGGCATGATCGTGGGAGTGATTCGCGACTATCACCACCTTACCCTGCACAATAAAGTTCAGGCGATGGCATGGCGGTTGGGAGTCTTTCCAGAATCCTATCTCACGCTTCGAATCAGCCCAACGGACATCGGCGGGACAATCGAATACATTCACACATGTTGGGATGAATTTGCTTCGGACTGGCCATTCGACTATCAATTCGTGGACAGCATACTCGAACAGAACTATACGTCCGAGAAACATTTCGGCGAGATGTTCGGGGCATTTGCCGCACTTGCCATTGCCGTTGCGGCGCTGGGACTGCTCGGGCTGGCTGCATTTGTGGCGGAATCACGAACCCACGAGATAGGGGTGCGTAAAGTGCTTGGAGCGAGTGTGCGCAACGTGGTCTTTCTGCTGACAAGGGAATTTTTTCTGCTGGTTCTGATTGGCAACCTGATCGCGTGGCCAGCCATCTATTATGCGATGAACAGATGGCTAGAGGGGTTTGCTTACCATACGGACCCAGGAGTCTGGCCCTTCGTGGCGGGCTTGCTGTTGAGCCTGATCATCGCCATCGCAACGGTGAGTGGTCATGCTATCCGAGCCGCTCACACCAATCCGGCTAAAACGATTAAAACTGAATAGAGGGTTACATTGTGTGCCAAAGAGGGGCGGAACAGGATTCCACCCCTCTTTTATGTTGTCACTCACGGTGAAGTTCATCCAACATCACCCTGCCTACCACATCTGGAGCACTTTCTGAATTCTAGTGGTGTCGTACCCTGCTTCAGCCGTCCGTGCAACTATGTCACTGTAGATACTATCAGGAAGCAACGGCTCGCGGGCCATGATCCAAAGGTAGTCACGGCTGGGAAGACCGATAACCGTATAATTGTAATTCTCGTCGAGATCCATGACATAGAAGGGTGATTTAAGCGGCCAGATAAATTGGACCTTCCAACGTGCGTTGCCCGTACCCTCCTGCACAAATCCCCGTGCGTGCATCTCTTTGAACTTCCCCTCAACATTATTTTTGAAAAACGTGAAGGTGATGTCCACGTCTCCATCATCCCGCAGATCGTAGTGCTCGATTGCGTTTACAGCACCCTTTTCCACGAAGGTGGGTATGTTTGCGATGACGTACCAATCGCCCATGTACCGCTCAAGGTCGAGGGAATCGACTGTTGCAAGCGGAGCATGACTAGTGCACGAGGCAACCAGTAACAAACCAGCAAGAGCCAACAACACCGAAATGCGACGCCTTGCTTTTCCAAGTTTTTGATTTCTCATTGCTCTGCCTTCTTCTTTGGCCATGGGATAAAACCGCTGGTTCGATTCATGTATTCACGGTACCCCGGCTTGGTTTCGGCGAGAAGGCTGTCCAGCATTCGCACCCCTGAGACACGAACCAGCAGGAAAGTCATCAAGACCGGACTGTAGACTGTCCACCAAGGAGCGGATGGCAGAGCGATGAGGAAGAATCCCCACCAAAGCACTGCTTCGCCAAAATAGTTTGGGTGGCGAGTGATTGACCAGAGGCCGCGATCCAGCACCTTCCCCCGGTTCTCCTCGCGCTTTTTAAACGAGACAAGTTGGGCATCCGCGATGGACTCGAACAGGAATCCCACAAGGAACAGGGCCAGACCGGCGAGATCACTCCAGTGCCATAACGGTGCAGCTTTCACCTGTGCGGCATAGAGGAACGGGACCGAGAGTACCCAGAGTATGAGTCCCTGCAGAAGGAACACCCGGAAAAAACTTTGCCACCACCAACTCGCCCCATGTTCCTTTCGCCATGCGGCGTACCGGGCATCCTCCGGTTTTCCGATCGCCCTTAATCCAATATGCAGAGAAAGCCGTAAACCCCAGAGGGTTAAGGCGAGGATCAGTAACCACCCTCTCGCCGATCCCGCTCCAGCCTGCAGATAGTAGGCGAACCCTGCGACGACAAAACCGAGTCCCCAGAAGATGTCCATGATCGAGGAGTTACGCAAGGGAAGGCTGATCAGCCAGACGAAACCCACCAACCCAAATACTGACAAACCACCATAAATCCAAGTATTTAATAGTTCCATGATATCTCCCCGCTCTCCTTTTCGACCCTGCGTGCTTCTTTGATCACATCATCAAACAGATTAGCCAACCCGGCCCGATTCACATAATCAACAATAAAGTCTGGAAGCCATCCACCCGGATCAATGTAAAGACGATAGGAAACCTCCCATTCACCTGTCTTTTCCACGGGAAGGTACTGCCAGGAACCGTACCCCGGATACAGGTAAACCGGACTCTTCCGCTCTTGGTCCATTTGATTTACAAATGACGAGAGTCTTGATTCGCGTGGCAACAGGCTCCAGTCTGTTCGCATCACTCCCAGTGTATCGATATAAGTCCTTACCATACTGAAGACAAGGTGCCGGTTCTTCATCAATGGAATGTGGTAGTACTGGTAACCGAACACAGCCTCTGGAGTTTCTTCTATCTGAATGAAATCGACAGTGTTTGCACTAACTACGACCTCTTCGTAACGGTCCACATTCTCAACGATATTGGCGATAATTTGTGGATCAATGTCCAGACGTTGACGGACCTGAATTGCGTGGAGGGGCAGTTTCGGTAACTTTTTCTGCAGAATCTGTAACCCGTCCTCCCGCTCATCCAACTGTTCCCACCCCTCTTCGATATACATCATCCCCATCAAATCCATATCGTCGGAATCTGCGCCATATACCCTGCCGACAGTAAAAATCGCAAGGAATGCTAAAAACATCCATCGACTATACATAGATCCGCTCCTTTACCATTTTCTCGGCCATGAATACCAGCATCGGGACGGCCAACCCCCAGACAATTGCCAGAATGATGATCGCAAACCCTTGTTCCACACCGAATGTCAACACTCCGAATTTTGAACCAGTCAGGTAGGCTGGAGGTCCGAACACCATTCCAAGCACAGCCGCAAGAATCAATCGGCCTTTGAGCCAGGCGAGAGAATGATTTAGCAACGCGGCAAACCCGACCCACATGGCTGTTATCCAGAGCGGTGTTATCCAACCAACACCGTATCCACCTTCGTAAGAAATAAAGCCGCTCGTTGCCTTCAGGCTGTCCACAAGGGTTCCTATCAGGCCTGCAACCAAGAGAAAAATGGCTTCTTTTCGACCCAGACTGAAAAATCGAAGATGGACAACCAGATAGAGCGCCAAGAGAGCCGGACCAAGCCATGGTAATTCCCATCTCACTCCAAAAACACATCCCCACCAGACGAGGTTGAAGCCCAAAGCGTTGTATAGAATTTTCTTTTTCGAAATTTCACCATGGTTTTCACGAATCATGCATACTCCCCAACAAACGTTTTTGTTAACTCGCCCTAACTTAAGGCAAAATCCTAAAAATACGCAAGACGTATGTTGGATGACGGACTCTGGAGGAAAGGGGATGGACTTCCAGTGAAATTGTCTTCCGGTTTGAATTTCACTCACAAAAAAACCAACCATCGTGCTGGTTGGTTTCATCTACCTTTAGTACAGTAATTGCTATTCGTATCTCAACACATCCGCCGGGTTCATGCGTGAAGCGCGCCAGCTGACAATCACCAGCACTGTCCACGCCACCAACAGGACCACCAATGCCGCAGTCGGGAACAGCCAGAGACCGAGATCGGTGCGGAAGGGAAACTCCTGCAACCAACCGCTCATCAGATACCCAGCCACCGGCCAGGCGATGACATTCGAGAGGGTAATCAGGATCAAAAATTCTCTACTCATCAACCCGAGAACTTGCGTCTCGGTCGCACCTAGCACCTTGCGAATACCGATCTCCCGCCTTCGCCTTTCCGTGGCGTACGAAACCAACCCGATAAGGCCCAGCAGTGCAATAAAGATGGATATACCCGCGAATGTCTCGAACACTTCCGCCTGCCTGATATAAAACTTAAAACTCTCCTCAAACTGCTCGTCCACGAAGGAGTAATCAAAGGGATACTCTGGGAGGTATTCACCCCAGATCGCCCCGAGCTCATCCAGTGTCCTTGGGATCTCGGTCGACATCAACCGGATGTTTATATTTCGCGAGAAATAATCCGAGTAAAGCATGACAATCGGCACGATCTCGCGCTGCGGTCCGCGTAAATGGTAGTCTCGCACCACTCCAACCACAGGGAGGTTCATCCCCCACACTCCAACCGTTTTCCCGATTGGATCGTCCCAGCCCGCCTCTTTTGCCGCCGTCTCGTTAACAACCACGGCACCCGTCCCGCTATCCGGGTCAGCAACATCCGCCGGGAAAGCCGGATCAAAGAAACGGCCCTCCGCCATGGTCAGCTTGTAGACGTTGGCATACTGGTCATCACAGAGCAGGTATTCCGTCATCCTGGATTCGGTGATTCCCTCAAAACGCATACCGCTCTGGCCACTCCCCCTCGTGGGGGTGCCGGAAGACAATGATACACTCTCCACTCCGGGCAGGGTGGCAAACCGGTTTATCAGGTCACTCTTCTGTTCCGAACTGATCTCGCCGCGTAGCGGTATGGTGAGAACCTGCTCTTTGTCATAACCGAGCGGTTTGTTACGAAGGAAATCCACCTGACGGTAAACAATCGCCGTCGCGATCAGCAGGATAACTGTAACCGCAAACTGGATCGTCACCAGTCCTCGGCGCAGCAGAGCCCCACCCTTGGCGCCACCCCCGCCGCCAGATTTCAAAACGCTTGCAGGTTTGTAAGAGGAGAGGATAAAAGCCGGATAAACACCCGCGAGCAATCCGGTCAGAAGTGCGAGAGCCAGCAACACACCTGTCCCGAAGCCACCATCGAGCACATTCAGGGGGAGGGCTCGGCCTGTCAGGTCAGCAAATACCGGCTTGAACAATTCCGCAAGCAGCCCGGCAAAAAGCATGGCCACAAGGGAAAGGAGAAGCGACTCCCCGATGAATTGCGAGATCAGCGAGGCCTTCGTCGCCCCAACCACTTTTCGTAACCCAACTTCGCGAGAGCGACGGATGGAACGGGCCGTGGCCAGATTGACGAAGTTGATTGACGCAATAAGCAGAATAACCACGCCGATGCTTCCGAGGGTAAAGAGCGATTTCAGGTCAGACTTGCCCCAGTTACGATCCAGCTCGATGTGGTCGGAATGGAGATGCATTTCAAGCAGCGGTTGAGCGTAGAACTTCAGCCCCTTCCACGATCCGTACTTGTGATAGGCCTCGGTAATTTTTTCGCCTAACGCTGCAATATCCGTTGGGCCCGTCAATAGCATATAGGTAGAGAGGTTGTTGCTGCCCCAGCTGTCGTATAGGTTCTCCGAATCCTTTTTAGACTCGAAGGAGCGGAGCACATCAAACTGAAAATGGGTATTCGGAGGGAGGTCCTCAAGCACCGCTGTGAGCACACAGGGTTCATTCTGAACGAGTACTGTCTGTGGAAGCGCTGGCAGCCCATCGAAATAGGATTCGGCGATCGACCGAGTCATCACAACACCATCCGGACGGTTGAGCGCTGATTCGGGCGTCCCGGCCACAAAAGCAAAATCAAACATGGTGAAAAAGACGGAATCGACATACCCCACAGACGTGATATACCGACGATCCTCCCCAACGCTGATCAGGACATTCCACTCCGTATAGTAGCGGGTGGCCATCTCAACTTCCGGGAGTTCATCCACCAGCATCGGCCCCAGCGGACCCATCGTCCAGGCGACATCGGTTAATTCGTCCCCCCCGAAATCCTGCAACTCAACTGCGCGCACAATTTTGTCAGCGTTGTGGTGAAATTTATCCCAGGTCAGGTCGACACGCAGATAAGAAGCGATCAGCAGGGCAGCGGCCATTCCCACAGCCAGGCCAAGCACGTTCAACAGGGAATAGGATGGCTGACGGATAAGATTGCGGTAAGCTATCCGCAGATAATTCAAGAACATGGGCCCCTCGGATAGGTTTTCCGGCTCGGAACAGGTTCCCTCGGTCAATCGGTTTAAAAGAAAGTTCCGGGAAACTCTCTGACTTCAGCCCAATGGTCCCTACCGGCATTCACAATTATAAGACGACAGTACTTTTAAATTGTTACATCAGGATGGTCCCTGGGCATTCTCCCAATCTCCAAAACATTCACTGCATGGCAATTTCTCCCGAAGGTTTCAGAAAGGTAGAGCTTATGTTGTATTATACAATATGATGGAACCAAGTTTTTAACCCACGCCGACTACGCCAAGTTACCCCGGTCTCATCGAGCCTTGCAGCGATTTTTCGACGGGAAAGACACTTTTTTGGATTGCGGCTCTTGTCCTCCGCCCTCCCCTGTCCCATATTAGCAATACTTATAAAGGTGACTCCGTATGGCACTTCGTCGTTCCTAATCTTATATGTAATTTATATAATTATACAACATCTTTATCTGGCTTCCCGCGATCAGTAGACCAATACTATCAGTCAAACTCTTAGCAATCAATAGGTTCCATCAAGAAGGGGGAGAGAAACTGGTGTTACACCCTGATCGCTTCTTTGATCCCGAACCCGCTGTCCGCGATATCGCCCGCACTCTATATGGGCAGGTTAAGGATCTGCCGCTCGTCTGTCCTCACGGACATGTCGACCCGACGCTGTTCAGCCAAAACCGCCCGTTTCCAGACCCCGCACAGCTTATCCTTATTCCCGATCACTACATCTTCCGCATGCTCTATTCTCAGGGAATTCCCCTGGAGGAGCTGGGCGTACCCACGGCGGATGGTTCGGCGGTGGAAACCGATTCGCGCAAACTCTGGCGACAATTTGCATCACACTGGCACCTGTTCGCTGGAACTCCCACTGGAATCTGGCTTAAGCATGAGTTTGGGGTCGTTTTCGGCCTGACGCAGCCCTTTGGCGCCAAAACCGCCGACCTTTATTACGACACCATCGCTGAAAAACTGGCCAGCCCGGAGTTCTTGCCCCGCGCGCTTTTCGACCGATTCAACATCGAGGTGCTCTCTACGACGGATTCGGCGACAGATTCCCTCGAAGCCCACAAGATCATCCGGGACTCGGATTGGAACGGCCGGATCATCCCCTGTTTCCGCCCCGATGCGATCACCAACCCGCGCCGCTCCGATTGGAAACCTGAGATTCGCAAACTCGCTGAGGTGAGCGGCATCGACACAGGTAATTTTGCGGGTTATCTCCGCGCGATCGAAAATCGCCGGGAGTTTTTCCGCAGCATGGGTGCAACGAGCACGGACCACGCTGTGGTTTCCCCGTGGACACACCGTCTCAGCGAAAGCGACGCCAAAACGTTGTACAACAGGATGTTGACGGCTCAGAGAACGGTCGATGAAAACGACGCCGCGGCTTTTGAAGCCCATATGCTGATGGAGATGGCGCGGATGAGCGTAGAGGATGGTATGGTGATGCAGCTCCATGCCGGATCCCTGCGCAATCACAACGAGGCCATCTTCAAGAAGTTCGGATTGGACAAGGGTGGTGACATCCCGGTTGCTGTGGAATTCACCCGCAATCTGCAGGAACTGCTGAACAGCTATGGCAACAACAGCGCGCTGACACTGATTGTGTTTACCCTCGATGAAACCGCCTACTCCCGTGAACTTGCACCTCTCGCCGGACACTACCCCGCGATGAAACTGGGGCCGGCATGGTGGTTCCATGACAGCGTGGAGGGGATGACCCGCTACCGTCAACAGGTGACCGAGACTGCCGGATTCTACAACACGGTCGGCTTCAACGACGACACGCGCGCATTTCTCTCGATCCCGGCGCGCCACGACCTCTCGCGCAGAATCGACTGCAACATGCTCGCCCGTCTCGTCGCCCGGCATATGCTGGAGGTTGAGGAGGCTGTTCCTCTCGCCAAGGCACTCGCCCACGACCTCGCCAAGGAGGCCTACAAACTGTGAACAGGCGAAACCTCGCATACACGCTGACAATGGCCGCATTTCTGCTCTTCCTGATTGGAGCGAGCGGTTGCCAGAGAAGCGGTTCCGTCCGTGTCCTCAAGCTGGCGCACGGCCTCGACACCAACCATCCTGTACACAAGGCGATGGTTTACATGGGCGAAAGGCTTGCCGAAATCTCCGGCGGCAAGATGAAGGTGGACATTTACCCCAGCGGCCAGCTCGGGAGTGAGCGCGAACTTGTGGAGCTGTTGCAGATAGGTACGCTGGCGATGACAAAGGTTTCCACCAGCCCGCTTGAAGGATTTATTCCACAGATGAAGGTTTTCAGCCTTCCTTATGTATTCAACGATGTGGATCACCTCTGGAAGGTGCTTCAGGGGGATATCGGCCGCGAAATGCTGCTTGCGGGAACACCCTACCGTCTTCGCGGCATGTGTTACTACGATGCTGGCGCCCGATCTTTCTACACAAAAGACCGTCCGATTATGACGCCCTCCGACTTGCAGGGGATGAAAATCCGGGTGCAGAAATCGATCACCTCTGTCAAGCTGGTTCAGGCACTGGGCGGTTCCGCGACGCCGGTTGCGTGGGGCGAAATCTACACAGCACTCCAGCAGGGAGTGGTTGACGGCGCGGAGAACAATCCTCCCAGCTTCCACACATCTCGCCATTATGAAGTCTGCAAATACTACAGCCTTGACGAACACACTTACCCCCCCGACATCCTGCTGATGAGCGAGCCGGTATGGGAATCGCTTACGCCTCAGGAACAGGAGTGGGTCCAGCAGGCTGTTGATGAATCCGTGGTTTATCAGCGCACCCTCTGGGCAGAGGCGACACAGCTCGCGCTCGAGGAAGTGCAGGCCGCCGGAGTAGAGGTTCTGTATCCCGACAAGACTCCTTTCCAGGAGGCGGTAAAACCGCTTTACGAGGAGTACCGAAACACCGACCTCTTCGACTTGATCGAGCGGATCAAACACGTGGCGGAGGAGGAATAAGTGATCGGAAAACTGCTGAACAAGACGCTTGAATGGACCCTCGTCGTGCTCATGGCGCTGATGGTGCTGGATGTCACCTGGCAAGTATTCACCAGGTTTGTGCTCCGCGATCCGAGCTCGTTCACCGAGGAGCTGGCAACATTTCTACTCATCTGGATCGGCCTGCTGGGCGCGAGCTACGCCTACAAAACCCGCAGCCATCTGGGCATAGACATTCTTCTATTAAAAGCGCAAGGGAAGCGGCGCGCGACCATGGAGATTTTCATTCACACAATCGTGTCGCTTTTTGCCATCATAGTCATGGTCTTCGGAGGTTGGAAACTGGTCAGCTTGACCTATGAGCTGAACCAAATCTCTGCCGCGATGGGGATCAGCATGGGGACGGTTTACCTCGTCCTCCCCATCGCCGGGCTACTCATCGTTTATTACGCCATCGAGAAAATAATCGTCGTCCTTTCCTTGCTGAAAACCTCTGTAGGCCGGGACGATCCTGAAGAGTGGCTCACGAAAAACCTGAGCGCACTGGATCCCGGCGAGGGGGTGGTGGAATGAGCGTACTCATCCTCGTCGCCAGTTTCGTGGTTTTACTCACCCTCGGCGTACCGATCTCCTTTTCCATCGGGATTTCCACACTGCTCACAATGTTGATCTCGATCCCCTTCGAGCCGGCGGTGATCACTGTTGCCCAACGGATGGCGACCGGACTGGACTCTTTTGCCCTTCTCGCGATCCCCTTCTTCATTTTATCGGGACAGTTGATGGGGCGTGGTGGAATTGCCCGCCGCCTGATAAACTTCGCAAAAGTGCTCGTCGGTTCGCTGCCCGGTGGACTGGCTCATGTGAACATCGTCGCGAGCATGTTCTTTGGCGCCATCTCCGGTTCCGCCGTCGCGGCAACATCGGCCATCGGCGGCTTCATGATTCCGATCATGAACAAAGAGGGATACGACAAAAATTTCAACGTCGCAGTAAACGTTACCGGTTCCACAACGGGACTTCTGATCCCGCCGAGCAACGTGCTGATCGTCTATTCTCTCGCCAGCGGCGGAGTCTCCATCGCGGCGCTCTTCATCGCGGGCTATCTCCCAGGCATTCTCGTTGGCCTATCGCTGATGGTTGTTGCCACCATCATCGCTATCCTGCGTAAATATCCGGTCGCTGGACGTGAGGGAACCCTCGTTGCTCTACGCAGGCTGCTGGACGCCATTCCAAGTCTGATGCTGATCGTTATCGTCATCGGCGGCATTATCGCGGGTTATTTCACTGCCACCGAGGCCAGCGCTGTAGCCGTTCTGTATTCGCTGGTGCTTACGCTGATTTACCGCGAGATCACACTCCGCGACCTCCCCTCCATACTGTTGAAAACTGTCGAAACCACCGCCATTGTCATGCTTCTGATCGGCACCTCAATGGCGATGTCGTGGATCCTCAGCTACGAAAATATACCGCAGAGCATAAGTGCAGCACTGATCGCCCTGACCGACAACAAAGCGATCATCCTGCTGATCATCAATCTGATCCTGCTCGCGGTTGGAACGTTCATGGACATGACGCCGGCGGTTCTGATCTTCACCCCCATTTTCCTGCCGGTGATTACACAGCTCGGAATTACGCCGCTCCATTTCGGCATCATGATGGTCCTCAATCTGTGCATCGGGTTGACGACTCCGCCGGTGGGAAGCGTGCTCTTCGTTGGGTGCGGAATCGGGAAAACATCAATCGCCGACGTGGTAAAACCACTGCTCCCGTTCTACGGAGCAATGGTGATGGCGCTGATGCTCGTTACCTACATCCCCGAGATCACGCTCTGGCTGCCGAGGCTGTTTGGGTACGTACAGTAGATCAACTTTTTACGTGAGGAATAAAATGACCGGGGCAACACAGCCGGTAAAACGGTTCACATTGAACAACCTGAAGGTGATCGTCCATCAGGATCGGGCAGCTCTGGGACGTGCCGCAGGTCAGGAAGCTGGCGCAAGAATCCGCGATCTGCTAAAGAGTCTGGATCGCATACGAATCGTCTTTGCCGCAGCTCCTTCCCAGAAGGAAATGCTGGACACATTGGCGGCTGAAGCGGGAATCGAGTGGCAGCGTGTCGAAGCGCTGCACATGGATGAATACATCGACCTGCCATCCGAGGCCCCGCAGCGTTTTGGCAACTGGTTGATGCAAGCGTTTTTTAAACGTGTACCCCTCGGTGCGATCCACCTGATCAAGCCAGACCCTGCAAGATTGGCGGACTCACTTGACGAGTATGCGGCGATCCTGCGCGAGCAGCCGCCGGACATGGTACTGCTCGGCATTGGGGAAAACGGACATATCGCTTTCAACGATCCGCCCGTTGCCGATTTCAAGGACCGCAGACTAGTAAAAGATGTGGAGCTGGACGAGGTCTGTCGCCAGCAACAGGTCAACGACGGCGCGTTTCCCTCTCTCGAGGAGGTGCCGAGGAGAGCTGTCACGCTGACCGTGCCTGCGCTGATGTCCGGCAAGATATTGATCGCCTCCGTTCCGGGCGCGGCCAAGGCGAACGCGGTTCATGAATCGTTGACCAGCGCCATCGGTGAACACTGCCCTGCTACTGCTTTCCGGAACCATGCGGACATATCCCTGCATCTCGACACGGAATCCGCCGCGAAGATCATGAACGTTTTTTGAACAACAAGGGATCTATGATGAACCGTTCCATCATTTCGATACACCAGATTCTGAGTTTTATTGTCGCCGCAGGGCTGCTGATCCCTGCCGGCGTTATCGCAGAAACCGTCGATTTTTCGCTCGGAGAATTTTCTTTCCAAGTGGAAACTGCCCCGTTTCAGATGACTGTATCGGACACGAGAGGAAACGTACTTCTCGAAACGCCCGCGTCGTCTGAATCAGGTGCTGCAATTCTTGTGAACGATGAGTGGTTAGAAATTTCGAGCGTATCACTGGCTGAACAGAGCGACTCTCTCTATCGATTCAGTGGAACCCTCGGTGAAACTGCTGAAGTAGAAATCGCGTTTGAAGAGAAGAGCGGATTCGTTGCCGTGCTGGTTAGAAGTAGCGGTGAGGGCGTTGGATTTCAGTTCCTGATGTCCGAAGAGGAACACTTTTCCGGCATGGGGCAGCGTTTTGACGGGCTCAACGTTCGCGGCAAAAGCATCCCCACGGATATCCAGCCCTGGACCAACCCCACCCCCTTCTACCTCTCAAGCAAAGGGTACGGCCTTTCCCTTGATACGAAAACAGAGTGGACTTTCGACTTTGGTGCGAAGGATGAAACCGTTTTCGGGTTCGAGGTCAAAGAGGGTACGATAGAGATCGACCTTTTCTCCGGACCCGAGCCCAAGAAAATTATTGGGGCATACACAGCGAAAATCGGCCGAATGGAAATGCCGCCTGAATGGACATTCCAGCCATGGAAGTGGCGCGATTGGGTTTTCGACGAGCTGGAAGTTTATGAGGATGTTTCGATGCTGGAGACGCTGGACATCCCGGCCTCGGTATACATGATCGACAGCCCCTGGTCCACCCATTACTCCAATTACGAGATTAACCGGAAACAATTCCCCGATCCCCAGCGTCTGTTTGAAGATCTGCACAACCGTGGTTACAAGGTCATCCTCTGGCATGTGCCGATCATCAACCCCTCCTCTTCGAATTTCGCGGAAGCCGCGGAGAAGGGTTATTTCGTGAAAACACCAGAAGGTGAACCCTACCTGATCAACTGGTGGAATCCCTCCGGTTCGCCCGAGTTGGGCCTTGAAGCCGACCCGGAAGGCGCAGAAATAGACTTCACCAACCCCGAAGCGGTCGCATGGTGGCAAAGCGAGGTCGCCAAAGTATTGGACTATCCAGTTGATGGATTCAAGCTGGATGATGGCGACTTGACCCCCGACGATGCACTCTTTGCGGATGGCAGATGTGGGTACCAGGTCCAGGACTATTGCGTCCTTTACGAGAAAGCCGTTCACGACCTGATGAAAGAGAAACGTGGTGATGACTGGTATGCCTTCTCGCGCGCATTCTACCCCGGAACACAACTCTACATGCGCGGCATGTGGGGCGCAGACCAGGCAGCCGACTTCAATAACTACGATGGACTGCCGACAGTTGTGCTTGGAGCGCAATCGCTGGGACTGGTCGGCATGCCGTTCTACGGCAGTGACGGCGGCGGCTACAAATGGTCGCCCACCAAAGAGGTGTTCTCCCGCTGGATTCAATTCGCAGCATTCAGTCCAATCATGCAGATTGGCGGAAAATCTCACCACGAACCCTGGCTATACGACGACGAGCTGGAGAGCATCTACCGCCGCTATTCCCAGCTTCACAGCACGATGATCGATTACATCCTGTTCGCTGCAAAAGAATCCTGCGATACCGGTGTGCCGATGATTCGCGCCATGTTCCTTGAATTTCCGGACGATCCCGCCTGCTACGAGTATGAATACCAGTACATGTTCGGACCCGATCTTCTGGTCGCTCCGGTAGTAAAGGAATCGAGAGAAAAGGAAGTCTATTTACCCAAGGGCAAGTGGCTTGATTGGTGGACACTCGAAAAAATCAAAGGTGGCCGTACGGTTTCTACGGCGGCGCCATTGGACCAAATACCGCTCTTCGTGCGCATCGAAGGCGAACCAAAGTCGAGGTTGTTGATGCCCCTACTGGAGAAACAGAGCACAGCCCTGCATCAACGCCTCGACTTTATTCTTGAGGGAAACAAAAAATATCTGCTGACTGAACCGTGGAAAGCGGCAAAGGAAGCGCAGGCAGCCCTCGAGGCAAACACGCCGGATTTCTCCGGCAAAGTGAAGAACAAAACTCTCAGAGAGTACGAAAACGCTCTGCTCGATTTCAGATCATTCATCGAGATGCGGTTTGCGGCTGGCGACATCCCGTGGCACACGCATCTAACTTTGAATGAACGTCTGGACGCAATCGAGCATACCCTCGCCATGCTCAACGAGATGTAGGAGCAGAACCTGTATGCTGAACCAGATAAAATATTCCGCGCTACGCCAACTGGCAGAGCGTGACGATCGATCCAACAGAACTCTGTTGAAGTTGGATTACGGTGAAAAAGACTCTCTGGATGTATATCCGAAATCCATCCATCTGGTCGACGATACCCTTTTCTGGATAGCTCGTTCAACGGAGGGCAAGCATCTCTACATAAGCACCTCCTCAAGCACCAAGTTGACCAAAAGGTTTGACGGAGATCAATTACAGGGCAATGGTCACCTTCTAATGCGCTGCCCGATGACCAGCGAGAACAGACGAAGTCTGCAGGAGATTTTCGAATTCACTCGTCCCCGACCAATCGGAAACCTCAACTCGTTCGGATTTGGGGACAGGTTGGGAGTCGCAGGAGCGGGTCACCTGAGGTCGGTTTTAGACTCGGGGTTCGCGCCCATCCTCGCCCAACAATCCATTCGTGAACTCCAGCGAACAGGAAGAACCCCGGAAGACGTGATGGACGCCGCGGTCTGGGCTGTTTTTCAGGAGGGGTGGCATAAACCCTGGGGCTCAGATGCAGACCATCTGAAGACAACGGCGGATGTTGACCTGATGATGACCGCCGGGTTTACGATGTTCACCATCGACCCGAGCGATCACGTTGAAAACAGCGCCGATAAACTGCCGCTGGAAGAGCTCGTCAGAAAACTCTCGGCATTGCCGTGGGAAGAATTAAAGTGTTCAAAAGATGAGTTGCGCGAACAGTATGCACGTAAGCATCAGCTTCCCTTCTCTTTAACCCTGAGCCCCTGCTGGGAAGAGGTGATGCGGGCCGCCGTCAAGTATGGAAACGCTGTCGCGCACGCGGTCAGAATCAACAACCGCATACGTTCAACCTATCCTGACCGGCCTTACGAGATTGAGATCTCGGTTGACGAAACCATCGCTGTCACGACACCCTTCGAACACTTCTTTGTCGCCAGCGAGTTAAAAAGGCTGAACGTTGATTTCGTCAGCCTTGCGCCCCATTTCGTCGGGGGATTTGAAAAAGGTATTGACTACCGTGGCGACCTCGAAGACTTCAAAAAAGACTACAGACAGCATTTGGCTATAGCGGAAGCGAAGGGTCCATATAAACTGAGCATCCATTCCGGCAGTGACAAGTTTGGGGTGTATGCGGAGATTGGCAAGATCGGAATCGGCACGGTACATGTTAAAACGGCCGGGACGAGCTACCTCGAAGCCCTCCGCACTCTTGCCGTAATAGATCCCGATCTGTTCCGGGAAATATTCGAGTACGCTCGTGGTCTTTATGAAGTCGAACGAAAAACCTACCACGTCTCGGCGGATTTGAAAAAACTGCCGGACCTGGGAGATGTCACCGACGCCCAACTTCCATTCCTGTTGAACAACGACGACGAACGTCAAGTTCTTCACGTAACCTTTGGGCGAGTGCTCACGGACAAGGGACAGAACGGAGAATTACTTTTTTATAAACGAATCATGAAACGGCTTAACCAGCACGAGTTCTTGCATCAGGTGTTGCTGCAAAAGCACTTTCTCAATCACCTTTCACCCTTTTCTAATCAACATTGAAGCAAAGAACCGAGGAGATAGACGATGTCTAAGGTCAATACACTTTTTGCCCTGGATGAGAATGTTGCTGTCGCCATTGGCGCTGGTGGAGTGCTCGCTGGTGCGATGGCGGCAGCATTGGGCGAAGCGGGCGCGCGTGTTGCCATCCTCGATCTGAACCTCAAAGCGGCGGAAGCACGTGCGGAAAAAATTTGCAAGGAACACGACGTCGAGACGATGGCTATTCAGGTCGACGCAACGAAAAAAGCCGCACTCGAAAAAGCAAAGATTCAGATTCTCGAAAAATGGGGAAGAATCGACATCCTGCTGAATGCGCCCGGGATCAACTCCGGCACTCCCTTCTTTGAGATCGAGGAGAGCGAGTGGGACAAGATCCTTGAGGTCAACCTGAAAAGCATGTTCCTCGCTTGCCAGGTTTTTGGAGAAGTCATGGTGAAGAGCGGCAAGGGCGGTTCTATCATCAACATCTCCTCGGCTTCAAGCGGCCCCCCGTTGACAAAGGTGTTCACCTACTCCATTTCCAAGGCAGGCGTGAACAACCTGACCCAGTTCCTCGCGTCGGAATGGGCACCACACAACGTGCGGGTAAACGCTATCGCCCCCGGATTTTTTCCTGCAGAACAAAACAGAAAACTGCTCACTGAAGAGCGGACGGAAGACATTCTCCGCCATACACCCATGGGAAGGTTCGGCGAGGCAGAGGAACTGGCTGGTGCGGTGATCTGGCTGGCTTCACGCAACGCCTCCTCTTTTGTTACTGGTGCAGTCATCCGGGTGGACGGCGGATTCACGGCAAAGACGATTTAAGCAGCACCGCTGAGGAGATCAGCGATTACCGGAGGAAGGACAGAGGCATGAGCGGCAGGCACTTTGGGGTGGTTGGACTGGGCGTTATGGGACGAAATCTTGCGCTGAACATTGAAAGAAATGGTTTCAGCGTAGCCGGTTTTGACCTGGAAACGGAAAAGCGTGAGGATGCGGATAAAGCCTGGTCCGGGAAACAGATGACTACAGTCGCATCCCTTGCGGAACTCGTGCAGTCGCTTGAACCACCCCGCCGTGTGCTGATGATGGTGCCCGCTGGCAAGGCTGTTGATACTGTTATCGAAAACATCCTTCCCCTTCTTGAGGACGGCGATATCCTGATCGATGGCGGGAATTCGTTCTTTGGTGACACGGAACGTCGTGCAAAAGCTCTCGCAGGACAAGGCGTCCACTTCTTTGGTATGGGCGTTTCTGGCGGCGAGGAGGGCGCACTACACGGCCCCTCGATCATGCCGGGCGGAAATGAGGATGCTTACAAACGGGTCGAACCGATCCTCACCTCCATAGCCGCCAAAACTGCCGATGGTCCCTGTTGCACATGGCTGGGTCCCCGTGGCGCAGGCCATTACGTGAAAATGGTTCATAACGGGATCGAATACGGTATCATGCAGCTCATCTGCGAAGCCTACGACCTGATGAAGTCGGTGTTGAGGCTGACCGCAGGGGAGCTTCACAACGTATTTAACGAGTGGAATCGTGGAGAACTGAACTCCTTCCTGATGGAGATCACCTCTACTATTTTCACGGTTGACGACGAGATATCAGGGAAGCCACTTGTCGATGTTATCCTTGATAAGGCGGGACAAAAAGGGACCGGCAAGTGGACGAGCCAGAACGCCTTTGACCTTGGCGTATCCATCCCGACCATCAACGCGGCGGTAGAAGCCAGAATCCTCTCCGCGTATCATAGCGAACGGCAAAAAGCCTCGGAAATTCTGAAGATCGACGCCGCCCCGTTCAAGGGTGACAAACAAGCCTTCATCAACACATTGCACGACGCTCTCTCGCTCGCGATTATTTCCAGCTATGCGCAGGGCTTCGCTCTGATGCACGAAGCCTCAAAGGACTACGGTTACAACCTGAACTTTGTCGAGATCGCAAGAATCTGGAAGGGCGGCTGCATCATCCGTGCAAAGCTTCTCGATAAGATCATGGCGGCTTTCAGTGAAAACATGAAACTTGCCAACCTGTTGATCTCACCTGAGATTGCAAAGTCGGTCAGCCATTACCTGCCAAAACTTCGCGAAACCGTTTCCGCAGCCGCTGTTCATGGTGTCCCTGTGCTCGCGCTTTCCGCATCGCTAGGCTACGTTGAAGGTTACCATCACGCATGGCTGCCTGCGAACCTCCTGCAGGCACAGCGAGACCTCTTCGGTGCACACACTTATCGGCGTCTGGATAAACCCGAGACCGAGTCGTTCCACACGGTGTGGCCTGAGACAGGGGAGGATAAATAATGCTGGCAGGTGCAGGAAACAGGGAGAAACTACTCACCGAACGGCAGGTGGTTGACCTGTGCCGGGAGGCGTTTATGCGCTATTCCCTGGATGGGAAATCATTGCTGGTCATTATTCCAGACAACAGCCGGTCCGGACCAATTGATCTCCTTTTCCGCACCTTGTATGACTTGCTGGCAGACCGTGTTTCCAGGCTCGACTTCCTGATCGCCCTCGGAACTCACCCACCGCTTACGCAGGAAGCCATCTATCGCAGGGTGGGAATCGAGAACGCGAGTGTTCATCACAACGACTATCCAAAAGCACGCTTTTTCAACCATCACTGGAAAGATCCGGACCAGTTGAAACTGGTAGGAACGATTTCACGCGAGGAAGTACTCCGCCTTTCTAATGGGCTGCTTGACCGCGAAATCCCCGTCACGATCAACAAGATGGTCTATGACTACGACACGGTGATGATCCTCGGCCCCACCTTTCCGCACGAGGTTGTCGGTTTTTCGGGTGGCAACAAATATTTCTTTCCGGGGATCAGCGGTCAGGAAATCATCGACGCTTTTCACTGGCTCGGTGCACTGATTACCAGCGCCCGGATCATCGGCGCGGGTTACACACCCGTGCGGGAGATCGTAGACACAGCCGCGAAGTTCCTGACAATGGAAAAGCTCTGTATCAGCCTCGTCGTGAAGGACCAGAGCGATCTCCACGGCATGTACATCGGGTCGCCGGAAGAGGCGTGGCAAGCCGCCGCTGACCTCTCCGCCAAGGTCCACGTCGTTTATGCGGACAAACCCTACCATAGAGTCCTATCGCGAGTGCCCGAGATGTACGAGGACCTTTGGACCGGTGGAAAGGGGATGTACAAACTCGAGCCTGTCGTCGCCGACGGCGGTGAGCTGATTATCTATGGTCCTCACATCAAGGAAGTGTCCGTGACTCACGGCGAGATCCTCGAGCAGATCGGATATCACGTGCGCGACTTCTTCGTCAAACAGATGGACAAGTACCTGCACATTCCCGGGGGCCTGCTCGCCCATTCCACCCATGTCAAAGGGATGGGCAACTACGAGTCTGGCGTTGAAACTCCGAGGATAACCGTTACTCTTGCCACTGGTATTCCTGAGGATAAATGCCGTCAGATCAATCTCGGATACCTTGATCCTGCCTCAATTCGAACAGAAGAATGGGAAAACCGTGAGGATGAAGGCATCCTTTACGTCCCCAAGGCCGGGGAGATGCTGTACCGATTGAAAGAGGATCCGTTTAGAAATAGCCAGCAAACGACGGATCAACACGAACCGGGGGTCTAGCTTCATGGGCCGTAAAAACGTCGTTGTAGCACAATCCGGAGGACCCACTCCGGTCATCAACAACAGCCTGCGCGGAATCGTTGAGAGCTGCCGTATGTATCCGAACCATTTCGGCACCATCTACGGCGGTTTGCACGGCATTGAGGGTGTACTGAAAGAGGAACTGCTCAACTTGTCGGATCAGGTTGACGAGGAGATTCGCCTGCTCCGTTCGAGCCCCGCTGCAGGGTCTGTGGGTACATGCCGCTACAAACTCAAACCTGGGCAAAAAGAAGATTTTGAACGTGTGATTGATGTTTTCCGGGCTCACAACATCGGCTATTTCTTCTACATTGGCGGCAACGACAGCATGGATACCGCCCATAAAATCTCCCTTTTGGCAGCCGAGCATGGCCTTGATCTGGTAGCTGTTGGCGTGGCCAAGACGATTGACAATGATGTAGGTGACAGCGAATTCAAGCTTATCGACCACACCCCCGGCTATGGTAGCGTAGCGCGATACTGGTCCCACATCGTTCAGAACGCCGAGGAGGAAAACCGGGGTTCCAGCCCCTCCGATCCCGTATTAGTGCTCCAGGCGATGGGCCGACGTATCGGGTTTATCCCGGCAGCGGCGAGGTTGGCTGACCCAGCACGCGAATTCCCCCTGATCCTGTTGCTGCCAGAATCCGACATTACAATGCCAGAACTTGCCGACAGAGTGAATGACCTTCTCCAAAGACGCGGGCGTTGCATCATTGTGGTCAGCGAGGGATTTGATGTTGGTGATCTTGGCGAAACGACGGACGCCTTTGGCCACACCCAGTTCTCCGCCAGCGACACAACAGCCCAACAGGCAATAGTCTCCTACCTGAACCGTGCTGGCCTTAAAGCACGGGGAAAGGCCAGAGGACAGGTGATGGGCACTGACCAACGAGACACGGCGATTTACGCCTCTACGGTGGACCTTGACGAAGCCTACAAGGTGGGACAGAACGCCGTGGTTATCGCGGCGGAATCCGGCAGCGGTTATATGTCCACCATCCTCCGGCGACCCGGCCTGATCTACAACGTGGATTATGACAGGGTACCGTTGGACGTTGTCGCGAACAGCGAACGAGCCTTCCCGAAAGAGTGGATCGACAAAAACGGAATAGACGTGACCGACGAATTCGTCCGGTACGCTTCCCCCCTGATAGGAGAAGATTGGGTAAGCGTACCGATGATCAACGGCCGTCAGAGGTTCGCCAGGCTAGAAGCGAAGTATGCTGAGAAAAAACTGAACCCTTACGTGCCACAACTTTACCGTTAATTTTTAAGAACATAACACTGCTACGAGGGAGAATGCCCCCGATGTCAAATCCAGCTGACCTACTGCTGAAGCACGAACCAAAGCACGAGTTTCTCGTCGCCATCGACTCGGATGGTTGCGCTTTCGACACCATGGAGATAAAGCACAAAGAATGCTTCATTCCGAACATCATAAAACACTGGCATCTCCAGCCGGTGTCGAAGTATGCACGAGCCGCCGGAGAATTCGTCAACCTCTATTCAAAGTGGAGGGGCGTTAACCGTTTCCCTGCGCTTACGATGGTGTTTGATCTACTGATGGACTGGCCGGAGGCGCAGCGTCGCGACCCGGTGATTCCTGTGGCGGCCTCCCTGCGCGACTGGATTTCCCGTGAGACCAAACTCAGCAATCCATCGCTAAAAAAAGAGGTAGAAGCTACCGGCGATCCCGTACTCGCGCAGGCTCTGGCCTGGAGTGAAGAGGTTAACGCCACTGTCGGCGAGATGGTGCACAACTGTCCGCCATTTCCTTTCGTGCGGGAAAGCCTAGAGAAAGTCTCGCAGTTTGCAGACATCATCGTCTCCTCTTCAACCCCGGGCGAGGCTCTCAATCGAGAATGGAACGAACACGGAATCGCGAAATACACCTCCGTCATTGCCGGACAGGAGATGGGCTCCAAGAAGGAGCACCTCCAGCATGTGACAGACGGGAAGTACGACAAGAGCAAGGTGATCATGATCGGGGACGCGCCGGGCGATAGAAAAGCAGCAGAGGCCAACGGATTGCTCTTTTTCCCCATTAACCCGGGCTTTGAAGATGGTTCATGGGAACGCTTCCTTAACGAAGCCTCGGACCATTTCCAGAACGGCACCTATGACGCTGAATACCGTTCCGCATTGATCGCCGATTTTGAAGCGCTGTTACCCGATGTACCGCCGTGGAAGAAGTAATCCTCGGCAACCTCCCAAGAGAGACCGTCCTTTGGACGGTCTTTTTTTACAGCAAAAACATCCTTCGCGGTCTTTCGGGGGTGTTCAAGACAGTGTTGAAACGGTTCCGTTTACCCGGAAATCCTCAGTGTTTGCTGGAGTTTTTCCACTTTCAGGACGACCCCGCCAGTAGCAGGAGTTGCTATGGTTATTGTGTCCTGAGGAGAGAATTCTCCCGACGACACCAAGACCTCATGTGGATTGTTGTTCTGCCCATCTGTCCATTTCGTGATCCACAGACTGTCAGCCGCATCATCACCGAAAATTCTTCGCAAGGAAAAATGCTTACTGAACGGTTCATTCCCGGCCATCGCACCAATCCACCAGACATCACCTGCCCTACGAGCGAGCAGGATGGATTTACCGACCTCGCCGTCGAGAAACCGCGTCTCATCCCAACTCGCAGGCACTTCCTTTAACACTTCACTGCCCTGGGCGTTCCGCACCGCTCCGGGGCTGTCCGCCACAACTTGCAGCGGGCTATCGTACACCACAAACATCGCTAGCTGATGCGCAGTCGTTGTCGGCACAACGGGCCGGCTTTCCCTGGCAACAAACTCTTTCGGCGCCACAGTACGGAAACCGCCTGGCGTATAATCCATCGGTCCGACGACCATGCGGGTGTAGGGCAGGACAAGGTTGTGGTCGGCGTAGGGGATGCGGCCGGGTTCCTTTACATGCTCGAGACCGAGCACCCCCTCACGTGTCACCAGGTTCGGCCAGGTTCGGCGAATTCCCGTTGGCATATAGGCGCCGTGGAAATTGACAAGCAGATGGTGTTGTGCCGCCAGTTCAAGGACATCGTGGTAGAACTGTACCATCTCCTGGTCACGGCGATTCATGTAGTCGATTTTGACACCCTTAATCCCCCACTTTTCGTAGAGTGCAAAGGCCTCGTGCATCTGATGCTTGGTGTTCTTCCAATGAATCCAGAGCAGGATGCCAACATTTTTCTCCGCTGCGTAGTCAACCAAGGCCGGAATATTGATTTGCGGCAGGGGTCGGGTGATATCCGCCTCTGTGTCTTTTGCACGGCCATACCAGCCAGCATCCACCAACGTATACGCCCACCTGTACTCCGCCGCGAGATCGACATAAGCGCGGAGTGTTGAATCGTTACTGCCGGTGCAGAAATCAGCTTCTTCAACAATCTGACCTGACCACCAATCCCAAGAGGCAATTCCCGGTTCGATCCAGCGAGTGTCGCTGATCCTGCACGGTTCGTTGAGCGCAGGAATCATCTCCGATTCTATCAACTTTCCGGGATGATCCGCTAACAGCAGAACTCGCCAAGGTGTTTTTAGAGGAGTGGTGGTTTCTACCGCCGTATTGGACTCACGAGGGTGTGGGGCGAGCAGGACATGCACCCCCGCCCCAGTCGAATCACAGGCGGGCTGCAGATTCATCGCGGCGTAATTCTCAAGCGCCGCTTCGTGAACCAGTAGCGCCTCTCCATCGGGTGTAGTTATCAGCAGGGGAAGCCCGATCTGATTGTCGGGTTGCAGTTCACAAAGCAGGGTATCCTTATAGCGGTACTCTGAAGCGGTGTTCCAGTTTGGAACAGTTTTCACCCAACCGCGCGTACCGGCAGGAAAGCGAAAGGTTGTGCGTTCACCGAGAATCCGTACCGTATCCCGACCATCTTTCAGTGAGGGTAGTTCGTAACGGAAGGCAACGCCATCATCCGTGGACCTGACACGCAGGCGGAAATCAAGCTGACTTCCCGACTCACGAAGGTTCAACAGCAGCTCGTTCCATCGCAATTCGACACGGCTGCTCTTTCCTACCACAGGTTCGTATCTCTCGATACCTCGGTTTCGTTTTACAGAAAGCAGTTCAACTTGCTTACCCAACGTGTCGCCGTGTGCGAGAATCAACCCCAGCGGGCTATCCAGCATCACTGTCTCGGAATTATCCTCCACAGAGGCGATCAACGAACCATTCGCATCGCAGTTGATTTGAACAACATGGGAGCCGGTGGGGGAATCGAGCCGAAGGGGCCAGGTTTCGCTTTTACCGCAGCCGGATATGACCGTCGCAGAGAACCAGACGAGAAGAAGCAGATAGAGCATCCGAAAGCGTATCATCATCAGTGTTTCCCGTTAATCTCTTGCATCAGCCTAATTGTGCGAAAGCCCAGCCTTTAACAGCATCACGGAGGAGATTGTAGGCCTGCCGCATAGCCTCTTCCACAGGCATGTCGGGCGGTGAGATATGCACAGCACCAGCAAGTCCTGTTTCCCTGATCTCTGTCTCGGAAAGAAGCACACTTCCTGCGAACGCCCAAACGGGGATCCTGTACGGTCGCATCTTTTCCAATACGCCGCCGATTACCTTGCCCATATTGCTCTGTGAATCGAGTTGTCCCTCACCAGATAGAACGAGATCCACGTTCTGAGCTTTTTCATCAAATCCCAGGGCGTCCATGACAAGCTGTATGCCTGACTGAAGCCGCGCTCCGAGGAAAACTACCAGCCCGGCCCCCAACCCACCGGCAGCACCAGCACCTGGAATATCTCGGACCTGGAGGCCGGTCACTGTCTCTATCCGGTTGTAGGCTTGTATCATCCCACGCTCGAGTCGTTCGACGATTTCCGCGTCCGCGCCTTTCTGGGGAGAGTAGATGTGTGCAGCACCATTGGGGCCGAACAATGGATTCGTGACATCACAAGCGACATCGATTTTCACATCCCTGATTCGGTGGTCCAGCCCATCCACTTCTATTCGTTTGATAGCCTCGAGATGAACTCCCGTCACCGGTTCGTCAATCAAACCGTCGTTACTGTAAAACCGAACCCCCAACGCCTGAGCCATTCCGCAGCCACCATCATTGGTTGCGCTGCCTCCGATTCCAACGATAATCCTTGAGCATCCCGTGTCTAGAGCTGCTCGAATGAGTTCGCCTGTCCCATACGTGCTTGTATAAAGCGGGTTCCGGTGTTCGATGGGGACCAGCGTCAATCCAGAGGCACTGGCCATCTCCACAAACGCTGTTTCTCCATCCCCTGAAATTCCTATCTTTGCGGTTTGGGGCTTGCCAAGTGGTCCATGAACCTCCACCGCCCGCATCTCCCCTCCGGTCGTTTCGGCGAGCACTCGAGCGGTACCCTCCCCCCCATCCGCTAGCGGGAGAATAGCCAGTTCCGCATCTGCGCGCACGGAACGAATTCCGAAGGCCATAGCGTTCGCGGCTTCAGGTGATGTCAGACTGCCTTTGAAGCTGTCGGGTGCGATAAGAATTTTCAACGGTTGTTCACTTTGTTTATTTGAGCCTGTTCGACAGTGTTGTAACGGCTCGTTTTGAGGCGCCGTCCTTCACCACGAATGGTTTTGTTGAGTTGTGAAGGACATTACCGATCAACGTTATATCATCTGTACGTTCCCCTGCGAGTTCGAGGTAGACACCCGCTCCCTGCTTCGCAAGACAATTACGGAAGACAAGGTTCGAAGACTGTTCCATGAGAATTGCGGATAATCCTCCCACGCCTTGAATCGATCCTCCCTCAAGTCCGTCGAAGACTCCTTCAACGATATCGTGGCCGAACAGGAAGTGGCGGTCCTCACCCGAAGTATCGTCAACGATCACCTTGAAGTTCCTTACAGTAAGACCCTTGATGTGATAGAAGGAGATATTCGCCGGGACATTTGTGAAATCTGCCGGCGTCGGTGTACCCCCAAGCTCCTTGGCACCTCGTGGTTTGTGCAACCCTTCCACAGGTTGGGCCGTCTCCATTCTCCAGGTGATATTGTCAAAAGTTATATTTTCAAGCGGTTTCCCGGGAGCACCACCGATGAGACAATGACCTCCCGACACAATCTGCATGTTGGAAAAGGTTATATCCCGCACTGTTCCGAGGGGCGCTCCATCTCTGGTTTCGATATCGATGAAGATTGGAAAATAGTGACTGCTTTGACCACCGGTGTGCATCACGATGTTGTCAAACGTAATATTTTCGTAGGTTCCCCCATCTTTCATGAACAACGAAATCCCGTATCGGGTATCGCGAATCACGCAGTTAGACACCGTCACACGCCGTGTTACAACATTTGAACTGGTGCCGAGTTTGATCGCCGAATCATCACTGACAAGGATGCAATTCGTGACGGTGATATCTTCTGTGGGGGGATACCCTTTGGGACTCTTGAAACAGATGATGTCGTCGCCAGCGCTCAGGTAACAGTTAGAGATTCTGATATTTCGGCTTCCAGAGGGGTCGATGGCGTCCGTGTTGGGACTCTCAAGCGGGCTGATAATGGTAACGCCCTCGACAACTGCTCCGTTTACCCCCTTCAGGTAAATGGTCAGAGCGGGACTGTTCAGGATGGTGATGTCACGGATGGTTACATCATTACAATTATCAAAATATAGGCTGAGCATCGGTCTTTCTTTGGGTGTCCAATCCTCCTCCCAGAACGCGAAACCGTTGCCATCTATTGTACCCTGCCCGAGGATTCCAAGGTTTTGCGCAAATTCAGCATTGATTATCCCAACCCGGCCTTCGCTCTCGTCCAGATATTCTCCGAGGTTTCCGCTTCCCTTCAAAACAGCGCCCGCCTCGAGGTAAAGAAATACGTTCGTTTTTAACACGACCGTCCCGGTGACAAACGTGCCGTTGGGTACATACACTGTCCCGCCACCTTTCGACGAGCAGTGATCCACGGCGCTCTGCAGGGCATCAGCATTCTCCGTGACCCCGTCCCCCACAGCTCCAAAATCCACAACGTTGTAGACCGGAATATTGGTAGGCAAAACATCTTTTGCGGACACAGCTCCTACAGAAACGAGCAGACTAATGGAAACCGCAAGAAATGCATTCAGCTTTTTCAACCACATCGTTTGTCTCCTTCCGGGGAAACCCGCATCTCAATCATTTTAACACGGTCAACGGTTTGACCAGATGCACATCTGAGATATTTATTGCCGCGAAATAACGGCCACTCGGAAGTTCCGAGGCATCGAATGAATAGGCGATCGAAACACTGGAAGAGGAATAAGGATTCAACCTCGCGACTTCTCGTCCCAGCAGGTCGTAGATCACCAATTCGGCCTTCTTAAAGCGATCCATCACCTGCACGTTCGCCCGACTCCCGTTTACCACTCTCAGGGATGTCCGCCCATTGACAGGATTGGGATAGGCGATCATCACAAAAGGTGTGCCGGGTTGAGGGGTCACTCCTTCCGTCACACTCGATAGGGGAGCGGGCAATCCATTGAGGGGAATTGTCGAAGCCCACGAGGTCATCGACTCGCCGTTGGCTCCTCTCGGCAAAGGTTCAAGCCGGATTTTCAAGACATCCGAGGTGAACGGATCATTCGCAGTCAATGTCAGCGTCAACGCTTCTGCATCAAGAGCAAGCGATGCGGTGGCAGAGTCCCCGGATTCAAGAATGATGGACGCCTCAACATCCATGATCGATGATGGATCAAGCGCTGCGGAGAGTTCCAAAACCAGGGAGGAGCCCTCTACACTATGCCGGACAATCCGTGTACGCTCCCCACATTCCGCCCCACCGGGTGGTTCCTGAAACCGGAATGGCGGCCCATCCACCGGGCTCTCTCCTTCATATGCGCCAATGTCTGGTGCGGTCCCTTCGTACTTTTGTGACCAGTTGAGTTCCGGGAACGCCATCACTTTCCCAGCGTCAATTAACGGGGACGTTCCCGTCATGCGGAAATCGGCATTTCCCCCGTCAACAAACATGTTTTCCGTGCTCGGAAGGCCATTCGCCTCCTGCTCCGGCCGCGAGGATATGTTCGCTGGCCAGCCCTGATTGATCGCATCGTAGTCGAATTCAAATGTGTCGCGCCAGTCGGTAAGATTCATCCGGTTGCTGCCATCGAAGAAATAATAGGCGTTGTTGAAGTGCTTCATGATCCGGTTGGTCGCCTCGCCATCCTTGAACGCCTGCGCCTCGGTCCAGAAACTGTTATTGAAGACGTTGCAGGGTTCTGTCAGGTAAACGCTCGAAGTCCCCTTGAACTTCCAGATGCCGGAAACCTCCTCCACCGCGAGGGCGTCTGTCGTTTCCGTGTGAACGTTGCCCCACACATACAGCCGCCCACCTGCAATTTCATCGAAGGAGTAACACTTGTGAATGTTGTGAAAATGGTTGCGGGAGATGTGAAGGTTCCAGGCAAACCCCTCCGGCTCAATCGCGTTGTCGTCATGGTTCATGAACAGGTTTCCCGTGACCTCGCCGTTTACAGCATTTTCGTTCGCTGCCGAGGCGAAGTCAGTGCGAAAACCGTTAAAAACGTTCATCACCGTGCAGCCACGAATCACAAAGGAGCCCGCCGTATCCTCCAACTTCAACAAGGAACCGTTGTAGTAGGCAAGACTGCCATGATGCATTTCGTACCAATCATCTCCATAAGCCTCGCTGGACGGATCGCTCGCCTCGGAGGTCCAGGATGGATCGAGCGAAAATCCTGTCCACACACGCTCGTCCTGTTCCCAAGTACAATCTTCAATCAGAAGATGATGAGTATTAACCGAGGTGGCATAAACAGCGTTCTCCCCACCAATGATTTCGCAATTCGCCAGCGAAAAATAGCTACACCCATTCAACTCGATTACGTTCGGCCAGCAGTTCACAAACCGCAGTCGTTCGATTCGTATCCAATCACAGAGAGTTAGCCGAAAAGCTTCCCCGTCTCCACTCGCCGTTGGTTCGATTCCCCGATCAAAAACGGGCCACAAGGCTGGGTCTTCGGAGTCACCAAGAATCAAAATCGGTTTTTCTGGCTCCCCTGATTGCTGATAAAGAATGACACGGTCTGAAAAGGTACCTTCCAGAATTCGCACAGTGTCGCCAGGCAGCGACTCCTCTACAGCATATGCAATGCTTTTCAGAGGATTCTCCCGCGATCCCGAGTTGTCGTTATCGCCGACGGGGGAGACAAAAAGCTCCCCCGCCTTGGCAACACCCGTACTCGCAATCATCACCAACAGTATGCCGGTGGCTATGCGAATCAATTTCACCGTTCGTCAGTCTCCATCCTATTCAGACTGTTCACCAACTCCATACGTCGCCCTTGTATAGTCGCAAAGGAAACGGAGGCCAAAAGAAGTGCCAACATCACGCATGGTGATCCAGTGCTTGTCGTGCCGGACCCTCGAGCGAAGGTTCAGCAGTGAACCGGCGAGGTTCGGGTCCGGGTGATCCGCCGGGAATCTGTTTGTCAGCACCCAGTCCAGGGAGCGTTCGATTGTCTCGTTGAACTCCGGATACCCATAGCCGACGGCGCGAATTGAAAGCAGTCCGAGGAATGCTGTAGCGCTGCCGGTTATCGAATGCTTTTCGTAGGTTCCATCCACGAAATTGACATAGTAAACCGTGCCAATTTCGGTCTGAGCCTTGGCATAGGTGCGAAGTGTCCTTATGCCCGCCTCGAGGTAGCGCTTATCTCCGGTCAAGTCGTACCCCTCGAAGAGCGATTCGGCATACCAGAGGTTGAAACGGGGGTGATAACTGCCGCCTTCACCTTCTTTGTGATTGGGCATAAAGTCCATCCAGAGGCCCCATTCGTCCTGATAATCCAGCAGGCTTTCACACAGCTCGACAAACATCTTCTTGTACCGCTCATCGCCGGAATACTCGTACATGTCCTTGAACAGCGAACCCTCGTTATTCGGACGAGCCAGATTGAATAGCGTTTGCTGCTCCTTGGGGATCTCGTCCGCCCAGAAGGGACTGTTCTCTTTCATCACCTCGCCAGACTCAGGCTCTACGGTGTCATAAAAGAGACGGCTGTTCGGCTCGTACATGTTGTTCATCATCCATTCGCCGGCTTCTGTGGGAACGCGAGCGTACTTATCCTCCTTCGTCACTTCCCATAGACGGAAGAGGCCAGGTGTGCCATCAGAAGTCGTAGCAAAAATGATCCTGTCCCCGATGATATCACCGTGGCTGGCATGTACCATTCCGTTCAGTACGGGATGGTCTTTGATCTGCAGACCTACCCACCAATCCCCGGCGCGTTTCGCCTCTTTTAAATATTTTTCGTTGCCGGTGACTTCATATGCCTCTACCAGGCCGTAAATCACTTGGCCTGTGTGCCACGCCGGTTCGTAGGGATACCATTTTCCCTCGACGAGATTGTAATCGCAACGGCTTTTGCCATCTTCGTCGAGCAAGACATCCGTGCAATAGGTTGCGAAGTCGTTGATCGCACCGAGTATCTCCAAACGTTTCGCCTCATCCTGCGCGTTCTGCTCAACTTTGCCATCCTTGCTGCCGGCAAATGCCGTGGCCGCCATCACCATCACCAGTGCGGCGAGCATCACCCGTTTCCAACCGTGCTTGTTTCTCATGTCGTCCCCTCTATCTGTTCGTGTACTATTAATCCGCTATTCGCCCTCACCTAAAATCGTGTAGCGAAAATTTCGCGAGACCAACTCAACATCCGGTAGCTGGAAAGAGAATCCCCAGCCTCCCTGATTCTGATCGACCTTCAACAGCAGATGATTGTCCCCCTCCACCATATCCAGCCACACCTCGTCCTCGTCACGCACTACGGCACGCTTTCCATGCCATGCAAACACTTTCTCATGGTTGAGGATAATTTCGACACCGTCATTGCTGCCGAAAGTTGCGCGAACCCTCATCGCTTTTGGACTCGTAATCTTGGCGTAGGCGTATACGACCGCTTCTGTGTTCTTGTCAAACAGGTCTTCGAGGTCCACATCACCGTAGGTTGTCGAGAGGTGTTTGAACCAGCGGAATGTCTGTCCGTCCGGAGCAACGAACTCCATTGCCACTTTCGGGGTAGCATCAATTTCTCCACCAATGCTACCGAGGTAATCCGGTGCGGGTTCATCAGCCGGGGTGGGTTTATGGAACGGACCCACCATCAACCAGCCCTGCATGTAGTTGCCGCTTACGACTTCGATGGCAAGGCGAACTTCCGTGATTGGGGGTAGGAATCCGCCCGCTTTGAGCATTTCCATTGCTTTGGTCAACCGAGCTTCGCAATCGAGATATCCATCAATTCGGCGATTGTAATCCCCGGTGATCCAATCCAATGCATAGGGCTCATTTTCGGCGTTCCAGAGATCAACGTAATCAGACAGCAACTTCTGCTCCCGGACTCGAACTTTACAGACCAAATCAAGCGCCTCTTTCAGAGGTTTCACTGCTTTCTTTCTGCTCGCATTTTGCAGGTTTGCGGCCTCTCGATAGGCGTTTGCAGCCGCCACAAGGTCAAATCGGCTTTGGGCTAAATGCTCATATTGATCAATGGTAAACCGGATGCAGGGCAGATCACCCACCCAGACTGCAGGCCGGGAAACATCAATGATGGCGCGGGTTTCTGCGACTATATCCAACACGTCTTGCATGCCGTCCAGATTGAGCGAGAGGCGTTGATCCCGTTCCGGGAGGAAATCGTACCAGAAGATGTCGCGGTTCATTCCAGCGGTCGGCAAAACATCCGTCAAACGGTTCAGACTGTGTAGTGCGCTCGTAATCGAACCCGTCCGATCGTCGTAAACCGCGACGTTGAAGCGTACGTCGAAATCCTCGTCAGCAAGTTCTCTGTCGCTGCTCCAGGACTGCTCGGCGGCGTAGGCAATCCCGTACCAATCCCTGCTGAACTGCGCCTCGCCTCCGTCATCCCAAACAGTCGTCAGAATCCCCCACGCTCCATGTTCCAAACCCTCCGAGGCGAAGTTCCGGATGTTGATCCGTGCAGTCTCCCAGTCCGGCGTCAACCGGCGAGAATTAAGAATGCCCGGGACAACAATGAACGTGAACCCGTTCGATTCGGCGGGTTCGATGAAGTTTATGAAGGAGTCTGCCGCGCCGTAATCCCAAACACCCATAAGGATGTCCTTGGGCAGCATACCGTAAATCTCGGGGTGGTTCATCGGAACATCTCCCCAGATAATGGGGGTCTTTCCGTAGGACTTGACGATGTCGATCAGTTTGTTGACGTGCGCTGCCCAGAGTCCGCCATACCCCAGCTCTGCCATCATCTCCTTCGAAGCACCGCGTCCGAGATCGAAAGTCTCATCACAATGAATAGCGAAGTACTGTGATGAGTGGGATTCGATCAATTCCTTGTAGACATCTCCGAGGAAGTCATAGACTTCGGGTACAGCCGGAGAATAGAGACGGTTCGCCTCACCGAGATGGGCATACTGGCTATAGGCCATCACCTTTTCCGCATGCCCGAAAGACTGGAAGTTGGGAATCAGGTCAACAAAATGGTCTGCGGCAAATTCACTGAGCTCCTCATATTCCTCAATCGTCGGCGCACCCGGAGGGGCGAAATCACCATGCGATTTTGTCCTGACAACATGCTCTGTATAGTAGAAGAGCTGGTTCAGTTTCATCTCGGCCATGCGGACAATCTGCTGCCGCATGTAGGCACGGGTCGGAATCGGACCTCGACTGATGTCGTCGCTGATCATGCGGTTTGTGTAGTCCGGCCAGTCGGTGATCGTCATCGCAGGGAGCATGCCGTCTCGAGCAAACCCGCGATGGAGCTGTATCAACGTCTGGATACCATAGAAAAGACCGGAGGGAGTGTTGGCTGCTACAATAATTAATGATGGTCTAATGGCGAGAAAATAGCCCTGCTCGTCAATGGGGGAGTTGAGGTCCAAACCCAGCGCTTCGCACTGTTGACTGAATTCTCCATCTTCGCTCAACAGACCAAGGCGAACGATTCCCGCCTCCTTTTTCCCTTTTCCAAACACCTCGACCAGCTGCTGATACCCGGCCCCCAAGTCCCCTTTTTTAACTCCCGGCATTTCAACCCTGATTCCATCGCCGAGGGAGAAACGATCCTCCTGTATATCAATCTGTTTCGGTTTGGGAATAACAGGCAATTCTGTCATCATCTCCGATGATGCCGCAACTGCCCCGTAACCACCCAGAAGTAAGAGAATCGTGAGTAACAGATAGTTCTTGCGCATTCCAGCTCCCTCTTTAAGCGGATATCCTCTCCTGCACCCAGCGTGCGGAGCGCAAGTAGGCCTGATCAAGGTTTTCCACTGCAGATTCATCCCCACCGATATCAAGCCCGAAACGTCCGCCAAATCCGACCTCTTCGACTGCCGCGAAGAAGGTGTCCCAGGGAATTACTCCCTTCCCCAGTTCGAGGTGTTCTATTCTCTTGCCGCCGTTATCAGAGAGGTGGATGTAGTCGATCTGGTCCGCCAACCGGTGGAGTGCAAGGGGAAGCGAATCGTGCAGCGCAAACTGGTTGGCGGTGTCCAGGTTGAATCTGAGGTTCGGCCTGTCGACCGCGTTCGCCAGAAGTTCATACCCCTCTGCGGTGGAGGCGAGAACGCCTAATGCAGGGTGCATGTGGTAGGTCAGGCCAAACGACGAGGCGATGTCGCAGCCCTCTGCATAGGTCGCAACAAGCTCCCGCCAGTAATCGCGCCAGATCAGTCCTTTGGGCAGCGTTGCCTCCCGAACCACCTCTTCGCCATAATGACGTGACACCGGAACATCCCCTGGAAATCTCCATGGCGGCAAGGGAGCATTATCGAGCACACATTCCGCCCCAAGAATCGCGGCGGTCTCACACCCGCGCCGGAACAGCTCCAGCGACTCGTCGCGTTCGCTTGCTTCCGGTGAAGAAAGACCCGGCAGCACTGTACAGAAAACCGGAATTTGAAGTCCGAGATCTCCAGCCGCTTTTAAGATGTCGCCAACACGTGACGCCATCTCGGTCAAATGCTCTCTGCGAATTCCTTCGAGCTCCACCGCTGTAAAACCCAGGTCGGCCATCTGTTTGAGATGTTTTATCGTCTCTGCTGCGGGAGGAGGATAGCCGTACTGCGTAATCACGTATAGGTAGGCGCAGACGATGCGCGACGAAAATTTCTCTGTATTGTCCATCATAGCTTCCATCTAAAGGGTTAACCGATCAAGGCACCAGTTTCAATAGCTGCTCCAGCCTGCCAGCGGCACGCCGGTACGCCTCTTCCAAATTTCCGATCTCCGACTCCGCCCCGCCGATGTCCACCCCGATTTCGCCCTTGAAACCGATTCTCTCGAGCGTATCGAAGAAACTTCCCCAGTGGATTGAGCCCTGCCCCGGAAGTAGATGTTCTATGCGATGGCCCCGGTTGTCAGAGAGGTGGATGTAGTCCAGGTAGTCTTTTACGCGGATCAGAGAGAGGGTCAGGTTGTCACGCATCATAAACTGGTTGGCAGTGTCAATATTGAAACGCAGGTTGTCTCGTCCAACGGCATCGTGGAAATGCAGGAAACCATCCGTGGTGGAGGCGAGAACGCCTAGCGCCGGGTGCATCTGAAATGTCAGGCCGTGACCCGCGGCGATGTCACAGGCATCCCGGTAGGTACCGATCATAGCATCCCAGTATCTGGGCCACTCAAGGCCTTCCGGGATACTGCCGGACATCAGGATTTCATCCGAAAAATGGCGGACGATTGGGATGTCGCCGGGGAACTGGTAAGGCGGAAGAGGAGCGTTGTCGAAGATTCCTTTTGAACCAAAAAGCTTTGCCGTTTCGCACGCTTTCTCGAAGGTGTTCAAATTCTCCTTGCGCTCGGAGGAGTGGGGTGATGAAAGACCTGGCAGAATGGCACAAAAATAGGGCACTTGAAGTTTCAGTTTTACCAGCGCCTGTTTTATCAGCTTCCTGTTTCGGTAGATCCAGGCCATTTGGCTCGGACGGTTGGCCTCAACCTCTACGCTGGAGAAACCCGCATGAGCCATCTCGTGAAGATGAAAAACCGTGTCCTCGACCATCGGCGGAAAACCATGTTTCGAAACAACGTACAGATAGCCGCAGACGACACGCTCGTGGAACCTTCGCCCGTTCGTCGAAATTGATGTCTCTTCTGAAGCAGACATTCCCGCGTCCTTCTGTTCCATAACTCCTCCCACCTCACGCTCTAGAACAATCCAATGATTCCAACAATACCCGAAACCGCCATCACGGCTGTAAACAGGATAGCAATGATCAGCCAGGCGTTTGTTGACTTCGAGGCCACGTGTTCACCCATGATCTCTTTTTTGTTGAGCAGAATCCCCATCAGGATCAGCACTACCGGGCTGGCTACCGCGGCCAATGCCTGCGAAAGGATCATCACAAAAACCGGACGTCCTCCGAAGATCGGCACGGTTAACCCGAACAGGACTCCCAGCAACACCAGCCAGCGTGAAGATTTTGAGCGCATATCCCGCTTGGTGCTGCGGAAGTCGGCGATTAGCCAGGGGGCGAGGAGAATGATGGGGAAGAGTGACGACAAACCCGCTGCGACGATGCCAAAAACGAAGAGTGATACCGCAAACTTGCCCGCCAGCGGCTCCAATAAAACTACCATATCGATAGCATTGTTCACCGCCAGTCCCCGAGGGAAGAGAGTTCCCGCCGCGCTGGCCATCACCGCAATGGAGAGAAGAAACATCATCGAGGCGCTGATGGCGGCATCACGTTTTTCCGCCTTCAGATCGTTCAGCGTCCAGCCCTTCTCCTGAACAAGGATCGAACGGACAACGTAGAGGATGGCCCCCATCGTCGTCCCCACCATGCCAGCAGTCAGGAGCGCCGTATCGGAATCCTGCGGGAGCCTCGGAACCAGTCCCTTGATCACCTCCATCGGCTCGGGAATAACCATGAACATCGTCAGAACAAAGCTGAGTCCCATTAACCCGACAAACACCGCAAGAACCTTCTCAAAAAATCGGTGCGATCCGTTCAAGAAGAGAGCGTAAAGGAGCACACCAAAAAGAATGGCGAGCAGCAAGGTGCTCCACCCTTCGCCACTTGCGGTCAGGGGCCGTGACCACTCCTGGACAACCTGTGTCACAACCGCCATCACACCCGCGCTGGAAACCCATTCGCTGAAAAGGAGTGATACAAGAACAAATACCGCCCAGCCCGTCCCGAAGTGTTCACGGAAACTCTGAAGAGCGGTTTTTCCGGTGACGATCGTGTACCGGCTGAAGGCGATGATCAGGGTATAGGTGAAGATACAGGAGAGTGCCAAGGGCAGCGTCAGGCTCATACCATACTGGGCGCCCGCTGCCGCCATGGTCGTAATGCTGCCCGTCCCGATGTTATAACCGATCAGAAAAAGTCCCGGCGAAATCGCCGCAATAAACAGCCCTATCCGTTTCAGCACCCTAACCTCCTATTTTCACAGCTAACCGTTTCGCCGTCATGTGCCCTCTGGCAATGGCAACGGGTCCGTCCTGTTGGGCGGCCAAACCATATATCGAAACACTTCGTGTCTCTCTTGATATGTCTTGAGGGTGTTCGTTCTCCACTGTAGACGAATAATATCCGCGTTTCCCGCGACAGGCCGAAGCCACTGGCCCAGCCTGTCTGTTTTCCAATGACCCGGATCGAAAGGAACCACCCAGAGTCGCTGCTTAACCCCCAACTCACCGAGCCACGATTCGCATTCTCCGTACGCCCGGCGAATTGAATCAGGGTCCTCGCGCTCCATCACCGGATAATGTGCGGCGGTGTGGTTGCCAAGAACCCACCCTCGCTCCAGAAGTTCAGTCAATCCGGCCCTGTCGTCAAAAAGGCTGTCTGTGACCGACCTGATCTCCTCCTCCGAGGCCACGTTGGCAAGGAGCGTATCGATCACCTCAAGAATTTCCATTTGAAAGTTTTGAAGCGTCCAGTTGCGAGCGTCGCCCTTCGGGCAACCCATCGCCTCCAGTTCAGCCTCAAGCACAGGGCCCATGTTCTCTGCATAAAGCTTGGCCATTTTACAGCGCCAGAACAGTTCCTCGCGTTTGGCAAACCGGCTGTTGACCGCCTGCGCACCACTCACACCAAATTCGTCCAGAATCGGCAGGGCATGCTCTCGAACGCCACGGTAGCCATCATCAAACCAGAACGAGAGATAGGGCTTCTCGAACTCCTGCTCCTCGCGCAGCCGCCTAAGACCCTCAGACACGTCGATCAGCTCCGCATGACGCGCAAAAGTTGCCACGTGGCCCCGAAAAATAGAGGGCGTTACATGGACCCCGATCCAGTCCCGCCAGGGCGAGGGATCAGGATCCACATCATGATAAGCGACAATTGTCCAACCGTTCGGCAGCACCCGTTACCCCGCTAACACTTTTGCCAACAAGATCAATAACCCAACCAGTCCCGCCGCCACCAACCACCCGAGAATGTCTGTCCGATATCGTTTCCAGGACCAGCGCTCTTTCAGATGGAGCAAGTCAACGAGAATTAATCCGTCATCGACTTCCTGTTCGAAAACGCCTTCGATGGCAGATTTCTTCAATTCCGATTTCTTCTTAGCCAGTGATTTTCCCTCCAGCTTGATCTCGACTCCCGCATCCTTCAGGCGCTGCTCCTCGCCCACGGGGGTGTCGAGCAGGAGATAGAAATCGCGAAGTTTCTTTTCCGGTTCCGGCGGCGTCAGCATGCTGACAACGATGATCGTTACGAGCCCTAGAGGTATATATAGTGCAATCTGGTTTGGCAGCGACCAATGAAGCACAGAAGTAGTCACAATGGCCGCAGTAGCCATCACCACCGCACTACTGATCGCGCCCCAACGATTTGTGCGTTTCCAGATAATGCCGAGCCAGAATGCAAGGCCGAGGTAGGCGGTCACTTTCCACGCCTCTACAATCCCCTGAATAACGCTCTCGAATCCATAGGCGAAGAGCAGACCACCCGCGACAATCACTGCACCCGAAATCCGTGCCACTCGCAGCCGGTCTTTATCCGTCGCCTCAGGTTTCATGTAGGATTTGTAAATGTTCTGTGTGAAGAGGGCACTGCCGTGAACCATGAACGCATCGCAGGTGCTCATTACCGCGGCAAGCATGGCGGCAAGCATCAGCCCGACAAAACCCGTAGGAAGAAGTTCCCTTGCCATGATACCGAAGCTGAATTCGCGAGTCTCCTGCGTCAGTTCATAACCCCAGAGCGGAAGCAGAAACGCGGCAAAAATCCCGGTAAATGCCCAGCCCATCGTTGCGATACGTTTCAGGAATGTTCCATAGGTCCATCCCGCTCGACTGGCGATCTCCGATTTTCCCGCTCCACCTATCGCCATATGATGAGGCTGCACTACGATGCCAACCAGACCGTTCAACACAGCCATCGCAATAAAAAAACCTGTCACCTCCACGGGGGCGACAAGGCTGAACATCGATTCTGGAAGGGCCGTTCGAATCGCGTGGTACCCGCCAGCAGCATTCAAGGCAAAAGGAACCATCATAAAGGAGAGGACCAGAATCAGGACGCCCTGGATCAAGTCGGTAATCGCGGCGGCAACCAACCCGCCTGCAACACCGTAGGTGACAAAGAGAGCTGTCGCCACGAGGATTGTGGCCTTTTCCGGCATCGCGCCTCCGGTCAAGCCCTCGATGGTTACGCCTGTCCCCTTCAGCATTACACCCATCTGCATCGAGAAAAAGAGCATGCCTACGATGGTATAGGCAATCGCCAGCCCCTTCCCGTACCGCTCCTCATAGAAATCCGCCATCGTGACATAGCGCAGACGGCGGTAAATCGGGGAGATAATCCAGAAGAATGGTGTGGTGAACATCCAGAGCCATTGATACCAGATTCCGGCGAGTCCCGTGGTGCTTGCGGCTCCGGAGACCGACACCGGCTGGTCTGTATGAGTCCCGACTCCGAAGGCTTGAGCGATCATCAGGACCTTGCCAAACCCCCGGTTGCCCATAAAGTAATCCCCGGCGGATCGGATCTTCCTGATCGTCCAAACCCCTATAGCAGTTATACTTAGCAGATAAATTGCGATCACGGCCCAGTCGAGACCCGTCAGACCTAACATGCTATCTTTCCTTTGTTTAGGCCTTGTCGCCCCCCATCGTCCCCTGCTGTCTCCCTCGTGGAGGCGACTCTCTGTTCAGATTTAGTAAGAATACGGAGTTTTCCGTTGCGAATACAACTCATAGTATCTATAATTACAAGGATCATCATTCAGGGCACTTGGAGGAATCTGGTAGTATCATAATAATTGTAAATATAGACATAATAATCCCAATTCGCCGCTTTTAAGAATTTTGGGTCTAACAAACCTGAACAACAGAGGCGAGATGGGTTCTGTTTGTTTCTGTTCGGAGTTGAACTGACTGGGGGCGCGTACCCAGCTTTTATCGGGGTGGGGCGATGACAAAACAACAAACGTGGCTTGCTTGTCTTTTGTGCGTATTGCTGGTGACGTCAAGCCACGCGGGAACTACAGGAAAAATTTCCGGCACTGTCACGAATCGTGAAACTGGTGAACCTCTTGTCGGGGTGAACATTCTCGTAGAAGGAACACGATTCGGAGCGGCCACGGATCTGGATGGATTCTTCTACATATTGAACCTGCCTCCCGGTCAATTTGATATCCGCGCACAGTACATAGGATTTCAAGCAGAGATACAGACAGGCGTTGCAGTCCGATCAGATTTTACCACCAACCTGGATTTCCAGTTATCCTCTTCCGCAGTTGAGCTTGAAGCCGTCGAATACGTTGCCGAACGACCCCACATCCAGAAAGACCTCACCTCCAGCGAACAGGGATTTCAAGCCTCGGAACTGGAAGCCGCTCCCATCCAGAATATGGATGAACTGCTGACGATCCAGGCCGGCATCAACGAGCTGGGTTCCGAAGCGAGTGGTTTTGTGGCGGGGGCACCGGGCGACGGGATGCACATTCGTGGTGGTCGCGAGAACGAAACGCTCTTTATCATCGACGGCGTCAAGGTTGGTGACGACATTTATGGTGGATCGCGTTACATCCAGAACTCCTCCGGCAGCTCGATCAACGAGATGAAGACGATCATCGGAACGTTCAACGCGGAGTACGGCGGGAAAACGGCAGGAGTTATCAGCGTTGTCACCAGGGACGGCGGCGCCCAGTATCATATGGCCCTCGGCGGCTATACCGACCATTTCGGCATCGAGGCGTTCGACAAGAACACTTACCAGGGCGATGTGACGCTGAGCGGACCGATCCCCTACACAAAGAAACTGACGTTCTTTGTCAATGCACAGGCGAGGACAACCGACGGTCGGAAAGACCTCGTCGGTTACGACATTCCCTATTGGGAGGATTCAAACGGGCAGATCGGCCGTACCGCGCCAGGCGAAGAGGTCCCATTGGCGTGGCAGGACGACTGGAACAGCATGGGCAAACTGACCTTCCAGGTGACCGATCGTCTCCGTTTTCAGGGCAGCTATTTCCATTCACAGTTGGACAAAGGGGATTACAAACACGTATACCGATACATCCCCTACGCGCAGGCATGGACCGAGCTGAAGAACAACGGCTTTATCGGCAAGATGACACACAGCCTGAGCGCTGCAACGATGTACGAGGTACTGGCCTCCTACCAGACCACGGACTTTTTCTACGGCGTGGACGAAGATGTTGCCGGGCGCGTCCTTCTCGGTCAGCGTCAGACGATCGAGGATTTCTACTATTCCGGAGCGACGAACGACTGGAATGTCGACTCATCGCGGACATGGCAGGTCTCGGCCAACTTTACCAGCCAGATCACTAAAAGGCATCTGCTCAAGATGGGCACCGAATGGCGTCAACTGGATGTCGTCCATCGCCAGGACGAAGCGGGCGGATCGGGCGTCACCCAATCAAACGGTGTCGTATTTCCCATCTATCTCTCCTACGCTGAACGGTGGCCAATCGAAATGGCCGCATACATTCAGGACAAGATGGAATTCACCGACATCGGCATGATTATGAATCTGGGGGTTCGCATCGAGTATTGGGATGCAAGAATGAATTACATGGAAGATCCCAACGACCCCTACAACACGTCACTGTTGTCGACCGACTCGAAACTGCGCATCAGTCCGCGGTTCGGCATCTCCTATCCTGTTTCGGACAAGGCGGCTTTCCACCTCGCATACGGGCACTTTTATCAGTTCCCGAGGTATATGGAAATTCTCGCCGGATTCAACGATTACGGCTATCTCTCGGACAGGCCAGTGCTTTCCAGCTCTCCCGGGGTTTCCAATCCAAACGCGAATCCGGAAAAAACCGTCTCGTACGAAACTGGAGTACAGTTCCAGATCGTGGAAGGCCTCACTGCCAACGTCACGGGCTACTACCGCGAAATGAGCAGCCTGATGGGCGTCCGCTGGATTGATTACGGATATATCTATCTGGACAACGTGGACTTCGGCAACTCCAAGGGCGTCGAAATGAAATTGGATAAGCGGCTGAGCGATATGTGGTCCGCGCGCCTGAACTACACATGGTCCACATCCAGCATTTCGACCTCAAGCCCGCTTACATCGGCGCAGTCAAACAAATTCCTTAGCTATAAAACATTCTCGGCGGATTGGGATCGTCCACACGATCTCAGCCTGATCCTGATGTTCTCCGAACCAGGAGCATGGGCTATCAGCACGATCTACAGCGCACGCTCCGGCAGACCCTATTCGGTCCTCGCCGAGGAGTTGAACACAGAGCGGATGCCCACAGAAACAAACATGGATGTGAAACTTACGAAGTTTTTCCAATACGGATCTGTCACCGGTCAGGTTTACCTGAATGTTGGCAACGTCTTCGACACTCGTAACATCCGTAGCGTATATCCCGAAACGGGTGAATGGGACGACGATGGCGAATCCGGATCGCCGTACGATCTGGACGCTGTTCCTTCGAGGCGCTCTGAAGGCCGGACGGCCCGTATTGGTTTCAAGTTTTCGTTGTAATGGCGGAGAGCTGAATAAAACCTCTTCCGCTGGCGAAAGGAGGACGAGTTGTTGCAGTACAAACGGGGAATCCTGCTCCTGCTGATCGCCGGGTTGCTCCCGATGAGCGCATGGGCTCAGGCGGAGTTTCCAGAGCGTCCCTATGAACGCTGGGGACTCTTTGGCGTTGGCAAACTGCGAACGATGGTCAGTACCACAAACAACGTTGGAGATGGACAGTTGCGTTGGCCGGAATGGGCCCATCTGCCGGCGATGGAATATCCATACAACTCCGTCAATGACGGAACTCACGTTTACTACGCGGTTGCTTTCGCGTTTCATGTGGGCGGCTACAGTACTGATTACGGGCCTACCTACGACGAGAGCATGAGCGAATGGAAGTTGAGTGAACCACGCCTCGAGTCCGCCGACCGCGCCTACTACCGTTTCTACGATGGTTGGCATTACGACGGCATGGCTGGTTATGTGGGCGATGAAAACGATAACGGGGTGCCGTTGAGCGACGATCCCACAACCTGGCCTTCCACGTGGCCCTCCACCTATCCAACAAACGACATCTATCATTCGGAGACCTTCCCGAATTATCAAAACGCATACGCCCGGGGGCTTGCAACAGCCCGCCCATTGGAACTCGACTCCACTGGATTTCCTGGCATTGGAGCCGATGGCACCGTGCTGGCGGACCAGGAATTTGTCTCGTTCGCCCAATCCAGAAACCGAGAATATGTCATCGATGAAGACCGGTATGAAGGAAAGCTGATGATCTATACGGTCCTCCGCGGCCTGTCCTACTCCGGCGACTTCTATGATGACATGATGATTCTGCAGTTTGAGGCGACAAACATCGGAACCGCTCCGATTACTGACACTTACTACGGAATCAAGGTTGACTGGGATTACCCCTGGGCCTCCTACGCCTCAACCTCCAGCTACAGCAAATGCGACGCCTTTGCCTACGACGACGAGTACAAGATGGCCTACGGGTGGGATGGAGACGGCGACGTTGCCGGGGCGACCTTCGGTAATTGGGACCATCCGATTCAAGCGAGACTGACAGATGACACCCCTGTCACCCCCGCTCTTTCGGGTACGATGTTCCTGAAGACTCCCAAAGGGGACGACGGTCTTGAAACCGGCGTCGCGACTTTCGACGCCTTCTATCTCAAGAGCAAGAACACGGTGTACGGGATCGGAAGCATGATCCCCTACTTCTACCACAACAACGTCCGGAACCGCGAAGTCTATAAATCCGACGCCACCTCCAACTACGATCCCGACGACAACAACCACGACGGCATTGACGACTGGACGTGGGAAAATCCGTTCCCGACCGGCCCCTATCAGGCGGTTTATTCATCCGGCTACAAGTGTGAATACACCATGAACGCGGGACCATTCACGCTTGATCCCGGTGAGACGGACACACTCATTGTCGCGGTTGTGATGGGTGACAGTCGCAACGCGCTTTTCAAGAACGCCCGGTATGCCCAGCAACTCTACCGTGACGGGTGGATTCCGCTCCGGCCACCACTCGAACCGGAACTTCGTGCCGAAGTCGGCAGCGGTTATGTGAAGCTGATCTGGGATGCACGCAGTGAGAGCGATTCGCTCAACGCGGTGAACAATCGCAAGTCCTTCGAGGGTTATAAACTCTACCGAAGCATCGACAACGGCCAGAGCTGGGGCAACGCGCCAATTACTGACGAGAACGGAACCGTAACAGACTACGTTCCCCTCGGCCAGTGGGATCTGGCGAACGGCCTCGCAGGCGGTTCGAACGTTCTACCCACCTTCCAGCTCGGCGAGGACACTGGGCTTGACGAGATCATGGAAATCGCTGAAACCGACACTGTCATTCTTGAACTGGATGAAGACGGCGACACTCTTTTCTATGGCGAATTTGCCGCGGGCGACACAACCGGCCGCAGGTTTTACATCGACGACAGCGTAATCGACGGCCTTACCTACCGCTACTGCGTGGCCGCCTACAGCGCCGGTGACGATGTGACTGAAGAACCTCCGGTACAGAGCTCCCGCAGCTCAGGCACACAGATCATCGACGTCACTCCTCACGCTCCGGTCGCACGGACTTCATCCGAACTCGATCTGGTGAAGGTTGTTCCGAACCCTTACCGGGTGACCGCTGACTGGGAGTATTCCACCGTCGAGCGCAAATTGAAATTTACACACGTGCCAACGAGCTGCAGCATCCGGATTTTCAACGTAGCCGGCGAGCACATCGTCACACTGGAGCACAACGAGACAGCCTCGATCGACTCTGAAGTTGAGTGGAACCTGCGGTCGAAGGAAAATCGTGAAGTTGCGCCAGGACTTTATTTCTTCCATCTCGAATCGCCCCTCGGTGAAACGACGGGCAAGTTCGTCATCATTCTTTAAGGAGAGGACGGCACCATGGCACGCATCCTTATGCGCAAGAAATTGATGTTCGCAGTCGCGCTGGGAATTGCTCTAATGCCCTCCCTCTCCTCTGCACAGGAAACAGGCGCTGCGGAAAGTATCGGCACCTCGGTCGCTAATTTCCTGAAGATTGGAGTGGGCGCGAGAGCGATGGGAATGAGTGGCGCATATGTAGCTCTGGCGGACGAAGCCAGCGGACTTTATTGGAACCCGGGCGCCCTTCCGTTCTCGTCGGGAAACCAGTTCATCATACAGCAGAACCAGTGGTTGGTTGAATCGAACCTCTATTTTGTCGGTACCACTTACCGGCTGTTTCCACAGGTCGTCCTGGGAGCCAGCATGTACTACTTCTCCAGCGGACTAATGGAGGAGACGACACTGCAGAAACCTGAAGGGACTGGCAGAGAATTTGACGCCAACGACATCGCCTTTGGGCTTACCTATTCTCAAAAGATCACCAACCGTTTTTCTACGGGCGCCACGGTCAAATATATCCGCGAAACCCTGGATACCGAAACCTCAAGCACTGTAGCATTCGATATCGGCTCCATCTTCGTCACCAACTTTTTCAACGAGATGAGGATCGGCATGTCGCTCTCGAACCTCGGCGGAAAGATGCAGCTTGCCGGTTCCGGCCTTAGCGTGGACTACCAGTCCGACCCGGATGCGAACACAAAAGTTGTGAACGCCAATCTGAACACGGAAGCTTATGAGATCCCGCTCTATTTCCGTTTCGGTGTCGCAACCGATCTGTACAAAAGGCGCGACGAACTTCGCTGGACGATGGCGGTCGAGGCGATGGACTCCCGCGACTTCACCCACAGAATTTCCCTGGGAACGGAAATCGCGATCATGGAGCGGTATTTCCTGCGAACCGGATACAAGTTCAACTCTGAAGAAGAAGACTGGGCGGTCGGCGCAGGAGCACGGTTCTGGTTGTCGGGCATGAAATTGAATCTTGGATACACCTACCAGAATTACGGGCATTTTGACGGAGTGCAGTTCTTTACGTTCACCTTTGAGTATTGAGGCTCTGACATGAGCGGACGTTATAAAAATCGTGTTACACGCACAGTTGCTGTTTCCGGTGCGATTCTTTTGGCAACCCTGACAGGTTCGCTCACTGGCTGCGCTCCCGACAGGCACCCCTACGATGTGAGCGAGCTAGAGACTCGCCGCCCCGAAGTACCCCTCATCATCCCACAGGGCGACGCTGTGAGTCCCGACACCCTGATCGAGATCTATTTTGATGAGCTGATGGACACCGAGACGCTGGAGCGCGGAATCAGCATCGAGATCAACAAAAAGGAAACGGACCTCTGGCGCAATATCAGCTTGATAGGCCCGGTTGCCTTTGATCCATCGACAGAAGCCAAACTTGTGCTCTTCCGCAGTACAAATGGTGGTTTTATCAGCGAAGATGGCGGACAGTACTGGAAATTCAATCGCGACTTCGCCTACGCCACCCTCAGCAATATTTACATTGACCCCAGCGATCCGCTTCGCTACTACACTATGAACGATACAGCTGTGTTGATTTCATCGGACGCCGGAATTACGTGGTCCCCCTTCGCAACGGATATAACCTCCAGCGGCGCACCAAGCTGTCTAAGCTTTGATCCGGTTGCTGGTACACGGCTGTGGCTCGGGATTAAAGGAGTGGGCATCTTTGTAAGCGATGACAGCGGCGAAAACTGGACGAGCACCGGCTCTCTGCCCAACTTGGGGTCAGCAACCGACATCACCAACATCCAGGTGGATCCAACTGACGGTGATGTCATTTACGCCAGCAGCTACGGCCGCTACGTTTACAGGAGCCTGGATGGCGGTACGACATGGACGATGGAGCGCGGTGCCACCGGAAGCCTCGGCTCAACCACCAACTTCAATGATCTGATCCTTGATCCTGTCAATCCGAACATTATCTACGCCGCCAGCAGCAACAAGGGCGTATTTCGCAGCCTTGATGGTGCAGATAACTGGTATCCGTTCGGCCCCATTGATTCCGAACCATGCAACGATCTTCTATATAATCCCACTGACTTGAGCGTGCTCTACTCCCGGTTTGCAACTCATATCTATGCAACGATGGACAGCGCGCAAACGTGGACCGAGTTGACGCTCGCAAAACCCGACTCAACGATTTCCAACTTCCTTGTCGATCCAAACAATGGCGACAGATTTTTGCTGACCTACTCGGACGATATGTACTTCAGCGAGGACGGCGGAAACAGCTGGAGCCCTGCCACAGCCATCGACTCGACAAGCCTGGCCGTGAGCGGAACCCTCAGCTGGGATGTGTGGCAGGACACGCTGACCTTCATTTTGGTGAGCGAAGAGGCTACGGACACCGTGGAGATCTACCCTTACAAGTACTCAGAGGCACTGGCCAGATACGAAGCGGGTTTTTCTCCGACAGCCCCGGCCGATACCGATCCTGAAGCTCATCATATAACCATTGATCCCGACGAACCTCTCTTGCGGGGATGGTCCTATCGGGTTGTGGTTTACGGTGCATTCCGTGACGGAGACTGGAGACCTGGACTTGCACCAACCGACAAGACTGGGATGTCGGTGGAAACGGACGTGATCAATAATTTTACTGTAAGTGACAGTTTGTGAACAAAAGCGCCCCGTCATTGTGCGGAGCCTTCGATGTAAATAAAAGAAAAGCCTCAGTGAACTAACAGGAGTACGACTCATGGGTAAGCATCTCAAGTTTTTTGCCATTCTCGCTGTGTTCCTTCTGGCGACTTCGGCTTTTGCCGCCGATGTTGTCCATCAGGTTGCGGCGGGAAACGATGGTATCTCCCAGGCCTACGCCTCCGCGGACTCTGCGGATATCATCGAATTGATCACAAGCGGCGGCGAGTACATCGAAACTGACTCGCTTGTCATTGAGAACGGAAAGCCGATCACCATCTGTGCGGCTGCCGGACTCGAGGCGAAACCGATCTGGACGACGAAGAACACAGCACGAAATCTTGAGATCAACGATACCGTCTATCTGCAGGGAATCATCATGACGGGCATCGTAGATGATGGAATCGCCGACGCTAACGACTCCACCAACTCCGCCATCCGTGTCGGGATCGATCCTGCACCTGGGTTATCCATCTATGCGGAAGACGTAGATTTCAAAGACTATGTCTTCTTCGAGGACGGTGAAGATCAGTCCTACGTTGTGCGGTATGATGATGCCGCGATCGCTGGCGGTGATCTCCAGTTTGTGAACTGCACATTCACAAACATTCAAAAGTATGCCTTCCGTTTCCGCGGTGCCGTCGTGGCCCCAGGCGCATTCTCCAACATCAATTTTGAAAACTGCACCTCTTGGGACATTGGTAGCTACTTCCTCCGTGCTACTGTCGTTGATACCACCGGATCGGGCCTTCAGCCGATGAACATCAGTGTGGAGCACTGCACGTTCGACAACATCACGGATGCCTGCTTCCGACTCGACAGTGACTACGGTCTTGCAAGCTTCACCTCGAACATTTTCAGCGCGATCGGCGGTGCCGTGCTGGACATCGACACCATGGCCGTGAATTTCACGGACAACGACGTCGTAAGCTCCGGCGACATGTCCATCGGCGCGACAAGCATTTATGTCGAGAACAACATCCTCGATGTTGATCCTTCATTTGTTAATGCCACTGAGGGAGACTTCACGGTCAGCGCGTTCGGGGCAGAGTTGCTGCGTGATGGCGCAGGCCTCATCATGGGTCATCTCATCTGGGATCCACAATATCAGACAGATGGCTACCTCTCTGTGACCGCTCCGAGCACGAACGGGTTCTCTTCTGCCTATGGTTACGGATTTTCCGACATCCTCTTCACTACAGCCGGCGGAAAGTACATCGAGGAGAACAAAACAAAGATCAAGAGGCCGGTTTCGATCCTGGGGTCCGATCCTGATGATCTGGCCGTCCTCGTTGCACACGACCCGGACCGCCCGTTCAATCCGCAGAGTGACTTCATGTACTTCTCTCTTGAGAACCTGAAGATCACCGGCAAGGATGATGACGGTGTTACAGACGGGCTCGATTCAACCAAATACGCCGCTCGTGTCCGCGACGTAACCACCAATGGCTGGTCACTTGTCTGCAATAACTGCGTCTTCGAGTACTTCTGGCGTCAAGAAGAGTCCGGCCCCGAAGGCTACGCATTCCGGTTTGATGATGATGCTGGCGAGGCGGATTCAATTGTGTTCCGTGACTGTTTGTTCCTGAACACGGGTATTTACGGCTTGGGCTTTGATAACGTTTCCGTAAAAACCTACGACAAGCTGATCATTGAAGACTGCACTTTTGCAGACATTCTTGGTCCAGCGATCAACACGGATGGCCCGCCGCTTTCTGATCCCTCTGAGGTCGTTCTGAATCACCTGACATTTGCCAATCTCAGAGCCACGGTTAAGGCAGTTGATGGTGTTACCGACTCAACTGTTTACTATGATGCCATCGAACTGAACGTGGATGGGATCACCGTCGAAAACAGCATTTTCGCCAACCTCGGCAGCGTGGTCACCTCAAACGTCGCTAACGACGTGACCATCTCCTATTGTGACCTGTACGAGACTGTCGGTTATGGAGCGAGTGTGACTCCGACCGAGGTCAATCCCTACGACCTCAATCCCGAGTTTGCCGATGAGGATGCTTACGACTTCACAGTCAGCAGCTTCTTCGAGAGCATTGCTGCCGGTAATGATGGGTGGCCGGTTGGTGACCGTCGCTGGGTTTCCGGTCCATTCGTTTCGGCAGCAGAAATCGTCTCCGGCCTCCCGACGCAGTTCGAGCTTGGTGCCAACTACCCGAACCCGTTCAACGCCGGTACGATGATTCCTTACAGCTTGCCGCAAACCGCGAACGTTCAGATCTCGATCTTTAACGTCCTCGGCCAGCGCGTTTCAACACTGGTCAGCGGTGTTCAGCAGGCTGGTTACAAGAAGGTTTTCTGGAACGGAACAAACGCCAGTGGTATGACCGTTCCCAGCGGTATCTATTTCGTGCGGATGCAGGCTGCCGATCTGAACCTTACTCGTCGAGTTATGCTCGTCAAGTAACCGGAATGCTGTGCCGATAATTCGGCGCAACCTGCACCTATTTTCCACGTGGCATGTCGCTCGATTGCAGGGGACATGCCACGTGGTTTATGTTGAAGTATCATTCTTTGTCAGAGGAGTAGGCGCGATCCATGGTATATCCTCAAAACAACGCTAAACGCCGGGTGATCGAAACCCCGGGCATCTGGATGCTGAAACCCGACCCTGATGGAATCGGAGAAGAATCCAGGTGGCAAAAAGGCTTTGATGATGGAATCCCGGTGGGAGTCCCCGGCAGCTTGAACGAACAGCTCGCGGAATTGGGCCTGATGTATTACACGGGTGCGGCATGGTATCAGGTTGAACTGGAATTGCCACGACTTGACACGGAACAGCGCGCACTCCTCTGGTTTGGATCAGCGGACCACAATGCTGTCGTCTGGGTAAACGGCGTTCGTGTCGGGGAGCACGCCGGAGGGTATATTCCCTTCGAACTCGACATAACCTCTTCGCTCAAGCCGGGACGGAACAGGATTATCGCCCGTGTGGACAACATCCTCACGCACGATACGATTCCCCAGGGAGTAACCGTTGAGGATTTTGAAGCATTCAACATCCCGCGCGTTGAATCGTTTCCCCCTACCCTGCCTGATTTTCTGATTTACGGTGGATTGCCACGGCCGGTACGAATCAGCTTCGTTGACAAGCAACGCATTGATTCTCTACGCCTCCATTCCACGCTGGCGGGAACCAAGGGCGAAATTGAATGGACGGTAAACACGACTCCTGAAGTTGGCCTTCACGCAGTAGTCAAGGCGGTGCTCTGGGATGGAGAAACCGAGATTTGTTCCGCCGAATCAACCGTTTCAGAGTATTCAGCCTCCGGCAACCTGACCGTCCAAAATGTGAAACCGTGGTCTCCGGCGGATCCGTACCTCTATAGGATAGAATTCACACTTACGGTTGGCGATCAGATCGTTGACTCCTACACCGAAGAGCACGGCATCCGCGAGATCAGACTCGAGGGCAACAAGCTCCTGCTGAACGGTGAGCCGATTTTCCTTACAGGTTTTGGCAAACACGAAGATTTTGCCGTTCTCGGAAAAGGGCTTTCCATGCCGGTGGTTGTCAAGGATTTTCATTTGATGAAATGGATCGGCGCAAATTCCTTCCGCACCTCGCACTACCCCTATGCGGACGAGATCATGCGCCTCGCGGACCGTATGGGTTTTCTCGTTATCGATGAGGTCCCGGCGGTCAGCGTCAATTTCCGCTTCGTCACCGAAAAAACCCTCGAGAGTCACAAGCGCGCTTTGACAGAGTTGATCGAGCGGGACCGAAACCACGCTTGCGTTATTGCGTGGTCCATCGCAAACGAACCGGGGATATGGGGCGAAGAGGAGGCGGCTTCAGAGGCGGCGCATGAATATTGGCGAACAATCGCACTGCACACTCGCGGCCTCGATGACAGCCGTCCGATTACCCTGCCCACCTGTCCAAAACAGGGAATGAAGGACCCCTCCTACGAACATGTCGATTTCATTTCGGTTAACCGTTACTGGGGCTGGTACGAGGTCCCCACGGACCTTGACCGCGCGCTGAAGAAATTCCGGGACGAGATGCGGGAGATTCACGAGCGTTTCGGCAAACCGATTTTAGTCACGGAGTTGGGCGCGGACACCATCGAGGGGCTTCACTCGACTGTTCCGCAATTCTTTACTGAAGAATTTCAGGCTGACTTCATTGACGCCTATTTTGACGTGATCGAAGAGGATCCGTGGTTTCTTGGGGAGCACATCTGGAATTTTGCGGACTTTCGTACCGCCCAACACCATCGCCGGGTCGTGCTTAATCGCAAGGGAGTGTTCAACCGCCAACGCGATCCGAAACTGGCAGCCTTTCGCGTACGTGATCGATGGAAAAAATGAGAATAGAGAACAGGGTAGCGGTTACCAGCATCCCTCCCGACAACTGCTACCCTGTTCCTATCCTTACAGAATTTTTACATCCGTCTTTCAATCTTGCCAGCAAGTTCCAGCCACGCTTTCGCAAAACGCCGTCCAACCTCAGCGTATACGTTTGTCGGGAAATGCCAATCATCGGCTAGAGGCAGGTCCAGAGTTCTGATCATTGCAACATCTGGCAGTGCAACCTGCTCCTGCTGTGCGCGCACGATGGCTGCATCCGGCCCAGCCTCGTCAACAGCTCCGATTTGTGCGAAAACGATGGGCAGATCCGGTTGACCCAAATCGGAACGAACATCGCTGACAAACGTTGCAAAGAGGTCAGCCCACTCGTTCGGCCGTCCGGTGGAATCCTGTGCGGCGTCACGCTCACCCTGATAAAAGAGCAATCCAGCGAAATCGCCATAACCCTTCACCGCTTCCGCACGCCTCATCATCTTCTTGTAAAGGGTTCGAACAGGATGACCCTTTTGCCACCAGGAAATCGGAGTTCCGCCAACGGCGCAGGGAACGAGTCCGACAACAAGAGAACTATCTCGCTTGATCAGTTCGCAAGCAAATGCAAGTCCGGGCCCAACGCCGCGTCCAGAGAGGGGTTCTTCTGCGGGCCTCCAGATTCCGCTCCAATCGTAAAGGAAGACCCTGCCGTCCGTATCCGGTTGGATATAGCCCTCAAGGCTGCCCCGGCCATCCATGTTTGATTGTCCGGAAAGGATGAATAGCGCCATGTTTTTGGGTGGATCCACTCCCTCTCCCTCCATGCCGCTAACCCCGCTCGTAAGCCCCAATCCAAGGACAAGAAACAGACAAAGTCTGGATAGATGTCGTCCCTTCACCTCGACATTCCCCTTCATAAGCTTTTAAACACAATGAATATGAATATATCTGCCTTCAAACAGATATCCGAAGTCTTCATTTTACACGACGCGTTGTTTAATAACTTCCATTACGAACAATATAATATTTATAGCGGCATGTTGTTATGCGACAGCAAATTTCCGACATTTAATGGCTGCATAAATCCGGATTCACCCAATCCGCGAAGACAGCTATCAGGAATTATTAAAGAAACAATTATCTCTCTATATATTATTGCTTTACATGCTCATTTTGTAGGAGACGTTGGTGAATTTGCTGCCTACAACAGTTAAACCGGACATCGAGGATCTGACGCCTTCGGTACGGCACCTCCTCGCCGTCTTCGATGTTCCCCGGGAACGCACCGTTTCCGCCACCATCGAAGGCATTCTTGAGACTGCTGTGGAGCGGTTTGCTGAACTTGCCGACCCTATAGCGATCACCTGCAACGTTGACCGCGATCTGTTCACCGAGATCTATGCGGGAGAGGGAAAAAACGACGAACCCGCTCCGCTGCCGGGCATCATCGCCAACGCTAATGCGTTTTACCTTTTCACAGGAACTCTTGGCAGCAAGCCTGAGGAAGAGACCGCAAAAATCATGGCCAGCGGAGAATATCTCATGGCAACTGCGCTGGATGCATGCGCCTCACTCGCCGCGGATTATCTCGTGGATTATCTCCAACGAACTCTTGAGCAGGAGCTGGATGACCCACACTCTCGCGTACTCGGCTACAGTCCCGGATACTGTGGATGGCACGTGAGCGGGCAGCGGGCTCTTTTCAAAGTGCTGAAGCCTGAAGGTATCGGAATAACCCTCAACGATAGTGCGATGATGACGCCCAGGAAGTCTGTCTCCGGGGTTCTTGTTGAAGCCCCGCTGGAGGCTCACCTCTTCTTGCCCGAATTCTCCTTTTGCCGTGAATGCACCACCCATAGCTGCGTTTCCCGGCAACAGATACTCAAGTTGTCCAGCAGCAGGGGAGCACCATGACAGACCAGGCAGCCCTTGTTCAGATTTCAGAAAAGCTCCGTGCAGGAGACAACTTTGCTGTCATCGATCTTGTCAAAAAGGCGCTTGCCGCCGGGATTGCGCCGAAAACAATCCTGGATGAGGGGATGATCGCAGGCATGACCATCGTAGGAGAACAGTTCCGGGACAATCTGATCTTTTTGCCCGAAGTGTTGATCGCAGCACGAGCCATGCACGCCGGACTGGACATTTTGAAACCGGAGTTGATCGCAGGCAAGGTCCCCTCACGCGGGAAGGTGATCCTCGGAACGGTGAAAGGCGACCTGCACGACATCGGTAAAAACCTTGTGGCGATCATGCTGCAGGGTGCTGGTTATGATGTGATCGATTTAGGCACCAACGTCCCGCCCGACCGCTTCATCGACACTGCGCTCGGCGAGGGCATTCGCATTATAGGCATGTCCGCCCTGTTGACCACGACCATGGTCGGGATGAAACAGGTGATCGATCTGATCAATAGTCGTGGGCTGCTGAACCAGCTTAAAACGGTTGTGGGCGGTGCTCCTCTGACGGCAAGATTTGCAGAGGAAATCGGAGCGAACGGTTATGCCAGGAACGCGGTGGAAGCGGTTAAACTGATCGGCGATCTTCAGGAGTCTGCCAGTGAGTGATCTTATCAAACGGCTTTCCAGCGGAGAGGTGCTGGTCGCCGATGGCGCGATGGGAACGATGCTTCACAAGCTCGGATACGGTGAACTTGCTGCGCCTGAGGAGATCAACCTTACACATCCCGAGGTACTCGAAAACATCGCGACGGATTATCTGCTGGCTGGCGCTCAGATCATTCAGACAAACTCCTTTGGCGGTAATCCTCAGAAGCTGGCCCATGCCGGGTTATCAGACAGGGTTACTGAGATCAACAGGGAGGCAGCTGAAGCGGTTCGACGGGTTGTGGAAAACAATGCTGTCGTGAACGGTTCTATCGGACCCTCAGGCGAGATACTCGCCCCCTACGGCGAAGCTGACCCGGAGGAGATTGAGGCAGGCTTTCTTGTGCAGGCTCGAGCGCTGATCGAGGGCGGTGTCGAGATGATAACCGTCGAAACCATGATGGATCCCGTGGAAGCCTGCGCGGCTATACGGGCAGTACGCTCTATTTCCAGCACAACTCCCCTGTTCGCAACGATGACTTTCGACGAGACCCCGCACGGATTCTATACCATTATGGGCACCTCGGTTGAGCAGGCGGTGGAGGAGCTCCTCGCAGCCGGGGCGGATGGAGTCGGTTCAAACTGCGGCAACGGCACCGCTGCCATGGTTCGCCTTGCGAGACTGTTTCGACAGTGTACGGAGGCCCCTTTACTGATCCAGGCGAACGCCGGAATGCCGGAAATCATCAATGGCAGTCTTGTTTACAGCGAATCACCAGAGATCTTTGCAGAGTACGCCAGACAGCTGTTGGATGCCGGGGTGAACATCATCGGCGGGTGCTGCGGAACGACACCGGAGCACATTAAAGCGATACGGCGAGAGGTCGACATTCGACAGACATGAGTCACAAGTTTGTCACAACGGAGACTCTAGCCAGTCTGTTTGTCCACAATTCGACGCAGGATTTTAAGGGTCTCCGGTGAGACGGCGGGCGCGACCGAGCAAGCTGTCGAGAGAATGAAGCCGGGCATCGTAGACCCCACTTCCAGCGTCCGCCGCACCTCACTCCCTACCTCTTCTTCGCTGCCCCGAAGCAGGAGATTTACCGAGTCAAGGTTTCCCTTGATGAAGACCTGACCACCGATCCGACTTGCCGCATCCGCGAGCTCCACGTTCCCGAGCGGGGGAGGATCGAGACATTCTATTCCATCCACACCCGCCTCGACCATCATCTCAAGACGGTCCCCTATCGCCCCGCAGGTGTGCGTATAGATAGGGACCTTTTCTTCGTGCACGGCCTCCACGATGATTCGTTCATAGGGAAGCACGAACCGGCGATAGTGGGCTGGGCTGATGAACCCCATCCCGGCGAACGGGCTGGAGAGTTTGATCGCATCGACCCCGATTCTCGCCTGCATCCGCGCGATTTCAGCGACTCCTTTCGCATAACGGTCGAGCATCATCTCACACTGTTCCGGCTCGAGGAGTAATGCCATCAACCCCTCCTGATGCCCGAGAGCATCCAACAGGTAATCAAAGGGGCTTGTCACCTCGCCGTGTACCGAGAATTCGTCCCCGGCCATCTCAAGTATCTGTTGAAGAGAACCGAATGGAGAGGGTTCGCTGATGGAGAAGTGGAGTCCCTGTGACACGGGGATGTAGCGAATCGGTAACTCCACATCTCTCTCTGGGTCCAATTCGGAAATGTTCAGAGGATGGATAGACTGCGCGGGGGTGTGAAAAGGAAGGTCATCGTTCGGGCAAAAAGTCTCGCTCCCGTTCCGCCATCGCACAAGTTGCCCATTTTCTCTGTCTTCGATCTCCACAACATCGTTCCGCCAATTCGGATCATGTCCGTGCAGGCTGACGAGGATTCCATCGAAACCATACAGCTCACGAATCGCCAGCAACCCCTCTACATATGTAGTCCGATCAAACCAGAATTCCGCAGGAGACGTCCCTAGTACTCGAATCATGTGACCGATGGAGAGCTGGCACATCACCGGAGTTCTGTCCGGTTTTTCCTTTCGCATCGCCGCCGCAACTCTCTCTTTTCCTGTCACGGACCCAACTCCCCGGTTACGTCCTGAGTGACTTCCAACCCGACCGCTCCAACAACCTCCAGATGCCCCAACCAGACACTCCTGCCAGCAACAAATAGAGTACACCGGGCAAGACAAAGCCGAGAACCAGTTTTCCGATGCCGAACATCAACCCCAGCACGAGCAGCGACCCGAGCAGGAACGCTCCCAGATCAGGGAGTATCGTGTTTTCGGTAGAATCCATGCCGACCCGTTCAGCAACCCGTTTCCACCCCGGCCCCCCGGGATAGACGCGGCGGTAAAAACTGTCCATCGTCTCGTCGTTTTCGGGCTTGGTCAGGAATGTCACCATAACCCAGGTGATTGTACTGATCGCAAGCGTCCCGAGCATCAGCCACGCGAACTGCTTCGGATCCCCGCCATCCCAACCAACGACAACCTGCAGAAAAGTTGCGCCGATAAAAGAGGTTGCCATCGCGCTGATTTCACTCCAGGCGTTAATCCGCCACCAGTACCAGCGAAGGATGTAAACTGAACCTGTTCCCGCACCGATCGCCAGCAGGAATCGCCATGCACCAGCCACGGTCTCCATCGACCAGGTTGCGACCGCGCCAACAAGCAGGATGACAACCGTCGCGAGCCGTCCCGCCAGGACGTATTCCCGATCGCTCGCCGATTTCCGGATAAACCGTTTGTAGACATCGTTTACTAGGTAAGAGGAGCCGAGATTCAACTGGGTGGAAATTGTAGACATGAACGCGGCCGCGAAAGTTGCCAGCAAAATTCCCCGCATCCCGACCGGAAGGACGTTCACCATTGTCAACACATACCCCGATTCCGGATCCTCAAGGTTCGGGTAGAGGACCATGCTGGCCAGGGCCACGAGAATCCACGGCCAACTCCTCAGCGCATAGTGGGCGATGTTAAACCAGAGCGTTGCCCCAAGCGCATGCTTTTCGTCCTTGGCTGCATACATCCTCTGGGCTATGTAACCCCCGCCACCCGGCTCCCCGCCCGGATACCAGGATGCCCACCAGTTAACTGCGATGTAGACAAGAAATGTGATCACCGGCATCCAGGGAGATCCCGGCTTGGGGACAAACGCGAGGATTTCCTCCGCTGAACCGTAATGGAGGGCGAGCCCTTCTTTCAGTCCGGAGATTCCTCCGACGGCGTCCACCGCGTAATAAGCGAGTGAGAGCGTTCCGGCGACCGCTAGAATGAATTGGAAGAAGTCTGTGACAACCACTCCCCACAACCCGGCGAGGAAGGAATAGAGAAATGGCACCGACACACAAACCGCTAATGCCACCCAGCGGTCAACGCCGAGGGTAATGGATAGAATTTTCGCCATTGCCAGCATCACCCAGCCCATCACAATCCCGTTGATCGGAATGGCCAGATATACCGCGCGAAAACCGCGGAGAACCGCAGCAGGTCTTCCTGAATAACGGATTTCTGTGAACTCAACATCCGTCATCACCTCCGCTCGCCGCCACAACCGCGAAAACAGAAAGACCGTCATCATCCCGGAGAACAGAAGGTTCCACCAGAGCCAGTTCCCGGCAACTCCATGCTCCGCCACAAGCCCGGTCACGGCGAGAGGTGTATCTGCGGCAAACGTTGTCGCCACCATGGATGTTCCCGCCAACCACCATGGAAGGGAACGACCGGAGATAAAATACTCTTCGATGCTTTTTCCGGCCTTGCCGCTGAATCGCAACCCGATGGCAATAACAAAGACGAAATAGAGCACGACAATGCCAATGTCGATAGGGTGAATCTGCATCTATCCTTCTCCGGTTTTAGACTACACTTTCACACACCACAACTCAGCGGCGCACTTTTGGTTTGGTATCCGGCAGCAAATTCTGGTAGCGGTACCCCTCAACATCCTCAAACACAACCGCCGGACGTGCATCCTTTTCCTGAGTACGCAGCTCCACATTGTCCATCGTCAATCCACGAACGTGGCGCGCATAAATGCCGTAGGCGGGGAGTTCGCCAAACATGGTGCACTCCGGATATTTATCAGCGAGTTCTTCAACAGGGAGTTTCGACATCTCCTCCGTTCCTCCACCAGGGAACTCGAACCTCAGATCGCGAAGAGTTACATCCTCGATGTAGTGTTCTGGTATACCCGAGATGGCGCAGCCGATATTTCCGGCACAAACGGCAGAGACACGAGAGATCATCACATCACGAAAAACACCCGCCGCCGGCTTTTCCATTCCATCAACCGGCACACGCCCCCGGCCTCCCAACCGCATGAACAACGGGACAAGAGGCCCAACGATTCGGACGTTGTCAATCAGTACCCCCTCAAAGGTGCCGCCATCCACACACTCCAGCGATATCCCTGATATTCCATCGAGGTGTCCGTATAACTTCTCGCGATGTTTTGAGGGAGCGATCACAATGTTGCTGACCGTGATGTTCTTGAATCCACCAATCGATTCCGTCCCGAATTTCAGCGCGTTGCAATGACTGGAGAGAATACAGTTGGTGATTGTGACATTTTCGCAGGGACGGCCATGCGTTGACTTAAGGGTCATTGCATCATCGTCCGTGTCTCCGATGCAATTTGAAATGATTACATCCCGGCAACCGTCAATGTCGATCATGTCGTTGTTGTAGTTGGCGTGGTTGAAAACCGTAATCCCATCCACTCGCACCCTGTCGCAAGCGAGGTAGTGCTGAAGCCACATAGCAGAATTGGTCAGGGTAAGGTCTTCGACAGTAACATCGCTGCAGGTGATAAACCGGATCATGTAGGGGCGAACGTAATACTCCTTGCGTCCTGCATACCCTCCCAGCGAACCCTCGAATTTGCTCCCCTGTCCGTCGATTTTTCCCTTCCCTCGCAACCCGACGTTTGTTTCGTTTTCCGCATAGATCAGGCTGCGAACGGTATAGCGATCGGTATAGGAGCGGTATTCCGGACGGATTTCCGGGTAGTCGGCAAGATTGGTGCTGCCGAGCAAGGTTGCTCCGGCAGCGAGTTCCAACGTCACATTGCTTCGAAGGCGTATCGTTCCACTAAGCCACTCGCCCGGACCAAAAAAGACAACGCCACCTCCAGCAGCATAGGCTGCATCAACTGCATTTTGAATGGGCAGAGAATTTACCGTTGCCCCATCTGGAACAGCGCCAAAATCCGACACCCTGTAGATTCCGTCCGCCGCCAGCAGAAAACCCGGCAGCAACAAGATCAAGGTTGAAATTGCAACAATCCAACGCTTTCCAAAACGCCCCGTTCCCCGCCTCATAATTCTACCCCGTTTGCACTTTAGTGATCACTAAAAATACTTGTTTTTATTCATGTTTGCGAGTCTCCAAGGTCCTTTGAGCGGCTTCATTTCTTGCGTACAATTTATCGGACTCCGCGAGCGTAAAAGGTGGATTTCCCAAAGCCGGAAACAGCAATAGAGTCCCGTTACGTGCGACATTGACGTAAGTCTGATATGGAGGAGACAGATCCCATGAGCGGCAAGAAAACTCCCTTGAGATGGGGAATCATCGGTGCGGGTGATGTGGTCAGAAAACGTGGCGCTGAAGCGGTGCGAGACGGAAGTTCGGATGCCGAGTTGACATCAATTGCCTCACGTCGACGGATGCAGGCGATGGCGGTTGCAGAAGAGTTTGACATCCCTCGCGTCCTCGATGTGGAGGACCTGATGGACTTTCCCGATATCGATGTTATCTATGTTGCTTCCCCCTCCTCCACGCACGCCGAGTATGTAGGCCGCATCCTTGACCTGGGCAAACATGTACTCTGCGAAAAGCCGATGGCAATGAGCGGTACTCAGGCTGCAAGCCTGGCGGGCTATGCAAGAGAGTCGGGGGCAATACTCGCCGTAGCCTACTACCGTCGCGCCTATCCGTTGGTCCATGAGATCAAGAAACAACTTCAGGCCGGAACACTGGGACCTATCATCTCCGCAAAATTTCTGCACGGCTACCGTTATGAGCCGCAGAAAGGAGATTCTGGAAGTTGGAGACTCAATCCAGAGATTGGAATCGGAGGGCCGCTCGCTGATGTTGGCAGCCATAGAATTGACCTTTCCCTCTTTTTCTTCGGTGACCCCCAGTCCGTTTCCTGCCACATGACCCGTGGGCGGCTTAAACCCCGAGAAGTTGAGGACAGCGCGCTGGCCACAATGCAATACAGCGATGGAACCCTGGTCTCTGTGCATGTGACCCATGAACCCAATTTGCCGTTCGATACGCTTGAGATCGTCGGACAGAACGGACGTATCTATGTGCCAGATCTTGAAAAGGGAGAAGCGGTACTGACCACCTCCTCCGGCGAGACAAAGCTTCACGGTGATCCCGCAAAGAATCGGCTCTCACCGCTTATCGAGGATTTCTGCCTGAAAGTGCGCAAAGGCGGGGAACCTCTTTGCACTGGCGAAGAGGGAGCGAAAACAACCAAGATCGTGGAAACCGCCTACCGCGCTGCTCATGAAGGACATACAATTTCGCTGGATTTTTAGAGAGATGGTTCATCTTTAGCTATCAAGTGTCGCCATCATGGCGGCACTTTTTGTTGGTATAAAAACTGTCCTCCAGGAGCTTGATTCGTTGCCGAAACTTCAAGCTGTACCAGCGATTTACCAATTCCGCTGATAGCAGGAAATTCGAGTGGGATTGCGAACAAACGTCCCTGTTTCTGTCCTGAGGCGATCTCGTCGCAGGTTCCTAAAACGTTGCAAACCGCTCAAATCCTGAATACCTTCACGCGCATCTGCTTGTCTATTAAGGCGTTAGCGTAATTGTGTAATTCAATTACACAACTCTCGCCGAGACATTATCAGGACAAAAAGAGACTTTTCACGGAAGAACATAACATGCATGTTTTCGAATCCAAACTGGATCCACTGCGGGAACTCTTTCCCCTCGGCGAGCTGGCAGCTCGCAGTGCAAAAGCCTATGGCGACCTGCCCGTTATGCGTTCACTTGTTGACGATAACTGGGAAGTGTGGAGTTACAAGGATCTTCATGAGCGGGTTGAAGCCATTGCCCAGTGGTTAATCTCCTGGGGAGCAAAACCCGGAGACAATATCGCGATGGTCGGCGAGAACAGCCGCGAATGGGAGACGACTTATCTCGCCGTCCAGACAGCCGGGTGTGTTTGCGTTCCTATCGACAGAATGCTGCCCGCGCCGGGCATTCGCCATATCCTCGCGGATTCCGAGTCAAGATTGCTCTTCGCAGACGAGAATTTTCTCCAGATGTTGGAAGAGGTGGAGTCTGTACACACGCTGGAAGCCACGGTCAGCCTGACCGGACCTTCGCGCAGGGCGACCTATGTTTTCGAGGACCTTTACGAGCAGGGCCGGTCACTGAAAGCGAAGTTCCCCGAGCTGAACATCGACAACATTGCCGCGATTCTTTATACATCTGGAACAACTGGCCACTCGAAGGGTGTGATGCTCACCTCGCGTAACATTCTCTCGGACGCCGAAGGCGCTCGCAGGCTATATCCTCTCGGACCGGGAGACAATTTCCTGTCAGTCTTGCCAGTACATCACAGTTTTGAGGCGACTGCCGGATTTGTTTTCCCAATTTTCATCGGTGCCACAATTACCTTCTCGCCCAGTCTGGCTGGACCTGAAATTGTTGCTGCTATTCGGGACACGAAGGTGACAATGATGAACGGCGTACCGCTGCTTTTTGAAAAGATGCAAGCGGGAGTTCTTCGCAATGTTCGCAAAGCGGGTAAATCAAAGGAGCGGTTATTCAATACGATGATGAAAGTCGTCGCATTCGGAGAAATATTTGGATTGGAACTGGGTTTTCCGCTTTTCCGTAGCACACGCGAAAAGGCCGGCTTGGGGACAATCAAGTTCTTCCTTTCGGCTGGAGGTCCGCTCGACCCGGAAATCGGTCGCTTTTTTAATCGTTTCGGCTTAAGGACGTTTCAGGGCTATGGACTCACGGAGACCAGCCCCTGCACCCATCTCACCACACAGTGGAAAATTCGGCACGAGTGTGTCGGACCAACCCTGCCGGGCGTTGAGTGTAAAATCCTTGATCCCGACGCTAACGGCATCGGTGAAGTCTGCATTAAGGGTCCAAACGTCTTTGCCGGATATTACAAGAACGAAGAGGCGACAAAAGCATGCTTCACCGAGGATGGCTGGTTCCGCACCGGCGATCTGGGCATCATGCATAAGGACGGCCACCTTCAGATAACCGGGCGCGCTAAAGCCTTGATCGTCACTGCTGGCGGCAAGAACGTCTTCCCCGAGGAGATCGAATTCTACCTCAACCGGGCACGGTTCATCGCCGAATCCGTCGTCGTGGGCATCAAGCGCAAGCTGGGTATGGGCGAAGAAGTTGGTGCGCTTATTTATCCGGATTACGAACAAATTGACATTCACGACGAAGAGAGAGGCGTCAAATCCACCGCAGAAGAGATCCGTAGGATGATCAACGACGAGGTTAAGAAGGCCACAAAAAATATCGCCGAGTACAAACGGATCAAGGCGTTCAGGATTTTCGACAGCGAATTTCAGAAGACGACGAAGCGCACAATTAAACGATTCCTCTACTCCGGCGACATGGTCGATCTTAACGGCGGCGGCGGTAAAAAAATATCGCCTCAGGGATAATCGAAGATTTTAAACAGGACAGTCATTTCAACCGGATTTCCTCGGAAGTCCGGTTTTTGCTTGCCTTTGCGAACACTTGGTACACGGCACAAAGAGTGTTTCAAAAAGTGTAATTTTGTGATAAATCCCGCGAACAGGCCCTTTTTATCTTCGCTCTCCCTGTACTTGTGAATACAACCCTTCTTTGCTAGCTTTTCGCACGAACCATGAATTCGCGAACTTTCTGGGGGGAAGTAACATGAATTTCAGGTGGATCGCAGCACTAGCCTCTGTCCTGCTTATATCCAATGTCGCGAGAGCTGACCTGAACATCGCCTATCCACCGGACAATGTCCGTGTTGATCGTGCAACCATCTCCATCGTCGGAACAACGGATGAAACTGGGGTGATCTCCGTTTCCGTCAAAGGTGGTTCTCCCGCGAACTGCGACAACGTTCCAATCCAGTTTGGCGGTTATGGAGTTGTCGTCAAACTGAAAAAGGGCACCAACACGATTACCCTTACAACTCCATCAGGCGCCACCCAACGGCGGACCATCCTGTACGGTGAGGATGGGAAAAATACGACGAAGTGGATCGTTCACGATTGGGAAGACAAATTCAACAACTGCCAGGACTGCCACCGAGTGAGTGACCGTCGCACCAACTACCGCCGCATGGGCATGGGGCTTGAATCCTGTTCGACCGGAAAATGCCACGGCAACTTCGGCGAAGAGGCGGAATACGTCCACGGTCCTGTTGCAGGAAAAGTCTGTGTTTCCTGCCACAATCCTCACGGCGCACCCAACCCTGCCTCCATCCTCCGTACGGGAAGTGACCAGTGTTTTGTGTGCCACCAGGAGGAGCAGGAGAAGTTTGAAGAGATTCACAAGCACACTCCTGTCAAGGACGGCAACTGCACTGGCTGCCATGACCCGCATCAGTCGAACAGCCGTTTCCAGCTTCGCGCCACGGGTCAGGATCTCTGCTATATCTGCCATGATCAAAAAACGCTCGTTGGTGCCGCAGTACTTCATGGTCCCGTCGGCGCCGGCGACTGTGATGCCTGCCATAACCCGCATGCTACGGCATTCCCGAAACAGTTGATGGCAGAAGGAAACGCCGTCTGCTACACATGTCATGTTGAAAAAGAGAGCGAGATGGCGCAGAAGACAGTGCATCTTCCTGCTGCGGAGAGTTGCCTGAATTGTCACAGCGCCCACTCGGCCCCTGCAAAAATGCTGCTTGCCGAGGATCAGCCAGGCATATGCTGGGCTTGCCACGGGAATATCGAGACGATAGTTGCCGGCTCACCTGTCACACACCCTCCTGTTAAGAATGGAGAATGTGAAGCTTGTCACAATCCGCACGCCTCATCGGAGCCGACACTCCTTGTTGAAGCCACAGCACCCTTGTGTGGATCGTGTCATCTGGATGTTGGAGATGAACTGGTAGACCTGCCGAATCCGCACGGTCCTGTAGCCGACAACGATTGCGCGGCCTGCCACTCCGTTCACGGAGCTCAGAACCCGCTGCTGCTTGTAGAGTACTTTCCGCCCGAATTTTATAGCGCCTACAGCGAGTCACTCTACAACCTCTGTTTCATGTGCCACAACGCGGATATCGCGCGTGACGCAGAGACGACCACGCTCACAGATTTTCGAGACGGATCAAAAAATCTTCATTATCTGCACGTGAACCGTCGCAAAGGCCGGAGCTGCAAAGCCTGTCATGCCGTCCATTCATCAGACCAGTCGAAACACGTTCGCGCTTCTGTCCCGTTCGGGCCGATGTATGAGTATCCCATCACCTTCACAAAACGCGATGACGGTGGTAACTGCATGGTTGGCTGCCACAAGGAATACAGCTACTCGCGGAAAAAGAAGGGTTAATCCCGGAGGAGTCATGAAGCGCACGGCCTTTTTCATCCTGGCAATCCTGATTGCCGCTCCGGTCTTTGCCTCAGGATTGTCCCTTTATCCCGGCAAGACTCTGCCGCCTTTTGAGCTGGGTCAACCCGACGGAAGCCGCTTCAGCAGCGATGAGCTGAAAGGTACTCCTTCGGTCATTGTCTACGTACAACCTGAGCAGTCAAGAAGTCACGAACTACTTGAAGATCTAGAGCGTCTATCCAGCGGAATAGAGAATCTCAACGTCGTTGCCCTCTCCGCGACGCCTTTCGAGGAATGGACCTATCCTTTCAAAAAATATGTGGATCCTTCCCGTTCCTTGTATGAGGAGTGGCGCGTTCGAGTGTTCCCGGTTGTGATTTTCGTTGATGCCGAGGAAATCGTCCAAGCCTCTTTCAGTGGCTATACTCGCGGAGAACATGAAACCCTCAGCGCAGAATTCAAGATTCTCACGGGCCAAATAACAAGGGAAGAGTGGGATTCGAGCAAAGCGGAAGAACCCGTTTCATTCGAAACCACCCCGACCGACGAATTGATGGGGCTCGGGCAGCGCCACTGGCAGGACGGCTTCCCCGAACGTGCAAAGGAAGTTTGGGACAAAGTTCTGGAAAAGGAACCGGATTACCCGAACGCCCATCTAGCCTTAACGCGCTATTTTCTGAAGATGGGCGATTTACCCGCTGCGATTGAGCATGTCGAAAAGCCCATTGCGACCAATCCCAGTGAAGAAGCCTGGCTTTTGGCAGCCCGGGCACGTCTTCTCTCCGAGGACTTGAAGGGCGCAGAAGAGGCCGCGGAGAACGCGCTTGATTTGAACCGTCGTTCGTTTGACGCCAAGCTCACCCTGGCAGAAGTCTACCTGGCCGAGAACTGGCTGGAGGAGGCCGAGGAGCTGGTCCTGGAAGTGCGGATGATGAAAAAAGACAGCCCGCGAGCGCTCTACCTTTCGGGAAGAATAGCGGAGGCGCGAGGCGACCTGCAGGAGGCAATAAAACTTTATCGCGAGGCATTGGCTCTACAGTGGACCGACTGGTGAGGTGTTGATGAAATTCGAGCCCCCCGTCCGATACGCTGTAGTTGCTGCAATTCTGTTACTCGCCTCGGCGAGCCACGGATGGACGTTCCGCAACGTCTCCCCGGGGATGGAGGCGCCGGACTTCACCCTGCGTACCCTCGATGGGGACGAGCTCAACCTGAAAAGAACCCTCCAAACCGGACCTGTGCTTGTCGTATTCTGGGCAACCTGGTCTGATCGTTCTCTTCAGCAAATGCAGGAGAGCGAAAGCCTCGTCCACTCCCTCGGATATAGCGCCATCCAGTTGGTTGGCGTAAACGTTGAAGGCCAGAACCTCCCGACCGAAAAACGGCAGCAAGTCATCGACTGGGTGCAAGCTCATGGCCTTAACGCGATTCTTCTTTGGGATCATGGCCTTTCGGTGTATAACGAGTACGGAGTGATCTCAGTACCCTCCAGTCTTCTGATCAACCAGGAGGGCACGGTCCTCACAACGATTAACGGATACAGCTCTGCCTCACGGGAACACCTTCGTTCTGTAATTGACAGTCTCCTGGGTTTGACGAAGGGAGATGGCGAGTGTATGCAGACAGTTGTCCTTGATGGACCCGACCGCAATTCATCCCTGCACCGGAACCTGGGTCATTCACTTCTTCGAAAGGGATTCACTGAACGCGCAATCGAAGAGTTCAAGAAATCGATTGAATTTGATACAACATTTGTCCAGGCCTATCTCGATCTCGCCCATGCCTTCTTGCTGGAAGGCGATCAGAAAGAGGCTCTCGCCGCACTAAATTCCGCTGAAGCCATTGCCCCGGACCACCCCATGATTCTTCTTCGGCTGGGGCAGTATTATGAGAAGAGTGGCGACCTCGATCAGGCGATAAAGTATCTGACCAAAGCACTCGTGATTGATGAAGAACTCGTTGAGGCGAGATTGCGGCGGATAAAAGTATACGCTCATATGGGTGAAATCAGCGCTGCTCAGGCAGACCTGAAGGCTGTTGCGGGAATAGCCGCCGATGACCCGCGATTAATGGACGCTGAAGCCGCAGTATGCGAAGCGAATGGCGACATGGCTCGCGCCACGGAACTTCTCCGCAAGGCTGTTGCGGCAACGATGACCTGGGAATAGAAACCGACGTATTCAGGAGATGGTGACATGTTGAAGCGCACTGGCTGGTTGACGGCGATCCTGCTGATTTTCACTTTGTACGGATGTGGTCCAAAACCGGGGGCCACCGGATCGCTCGTCTGGCCTGAACCTCCCGAACTCCCGCGTATTAAATACGTTCGCACAATTGCCAGCGCGGAGGACATCCACAAACCGGCAGGCGTTAAACTCAAAGAGGCGTTGCTCGGCGAAAAGACTGTGGATCGGGTTATCAAACCTTATGGTGTTGCTGTTGATTCCCGGGGACGGCTATTCGTGGCGGATGGCGGCAATTTCGCTGTCCTCGTTTTCAACGAAAATCCCGTTGGCGAGGAGAAATACCTGACCTACCTCGGAGCAACCTCGCCGGGACGACTCGCCTCACCTCTGGATGTCTGCGTCGATGACAGTGACTTCGTCTACGTGAGCGATGTGCAGAGGAACAATGTCTTTGTCTATACCCCAGACCTCGTGTTTCATCATGTCATGGGACAGGAATCAACTTTTGGCAGACCGGCGGGCGTTGCTTACAACCGTTTCAATGACGAAATCATCGTTCTCGACAGCAAATCACATGACGTGAAGTTTTTCGACAGGGATGGAACCCTCCTCCGAACCATCGGGGGTCCGGGAGGGGACAACGGGTATTTCAACTATCCAACGAATGTCGCCTGTGATCCTTATGGGCGGATATACATCGTGGATACGATGAATTTCCGTATCCAGATTTTTGATTCTGAAGGTAATTTCCTCAGCACTTTCGGTCAACCGGACAACGTTCCGGGCAGCTTTTCCCGCCCGCGCGGAATAGCGCTCGATAGCGAGGGACATATCTACGTAGTTGATGCTGCATTCTCTAACATCCAGATATTTCAGGAGAACGGAGTGCTCCTGCTGCATTTGGGCTCACTCGGAGACACCCCGGGGCACTTCAGGCTCCCGGCGGGACTCTGGTTCGATAAAAACGACTACCTGTATGTCGCCGACCAATTCAATCGTAGAGTTCAAGTTTTCAAGTACATAAGATACTGAAAACCAGCTTTTTAAACGTGGTTTTTGGATGTTATAAAATACTGTTTTGTAACAAAAACTGGAGACAGAGTTAGCTCCAGCCAGGAGTTGCCTCACAAAGTATAACCTTTTAGATTTATCTGTGAATGGTTTCACTTTCTCGGGAGCAAAACAGTACATATACAAGAGTTGCATATTCGTGACAGGGATATTTTCCCTTTTAACCTATCGACAGGGGGGTTTAAAGTGAGGAAATTAGTCGTTCTGTTTACGGCACTGCTGCTGTTTACTGGAGGTGCTTTCGCGCAAAGCACGATTGTTGGATCGGCACACGATCTCTCTTCCAGCAACACGACGGCAAATTATTACTCGGACGAATCGGAAGTCTGCATTTTCTGCCACACACCACACAACGCAACAAAAACCCAGGTTCCACTTTGGAACCGCAGTGATCCTACGACGGTTTACACGACATACTACACCGGGACGATTGACGCTTACACGAGCAGCGGCACGACGATTGACGGTTCATCGCTTCTCTGCCTTTCATGCCACGACGGCACAGTAAGCCTCAACAGCATTGCCAACGGTGGCACACCGACGATGACTGGCGGCGACTATCTGACCAGCAACATCGGTGGTGGCGATGGTACGGCGCTGGCAGATGACCATCCCGTATCCTTCACCTACGCCACAGCGCAAGCTGCCGACGCCGGACTGAAAGATGTTGACTACCATCTGGAAGACGGCAAGGTCCAGTGCTCTAGCTGCCATGACGTGCACGCACCGGGTACTACTGCTGCTGGTGACTATCCATTCCTACGCGAATCAAACAACGGTTCCGCGCTGTGCCTGGAGTGTCACGACAAATAGGCCCGAGGAGTCCTCGCATTGTTGATGTACAAATTTCCGGGCGAGGTGATCACCTGATTGCCTCGCCTCGATTTATGTTCACAACATGACAAATCCATGCGGAACTCGACCCGGGCGTATAGGGCAAGCAAGCGGCGGCTTACGGTGAACCGATCACCCCAGGCAGGCAACACATCCATTAAATGGAGAAGTGCAGGGACCTGTGTCCTCCTGCTGCTAACGCTACTCGCCCTCTATCCATACTCCAGCGTATACGCTCAAACGTGGGCCGAGTTGGTGGGGAAGGTCGAAACCTCCTACCGCTCTGAAGGTGACGTCTCCGGCGACACAGAAGCCCTTGGCGAACAGGTTCAACGCTACATCCTCGGCATCCGTGGCGATCTCTTCACTCCAAAATTTCTTAGCTACTATGTTGGGTCTCGCCTTGAAGACCGAATGCAATCGGACGTTCGTACGAGGCAGGTTTACTGGTACGACGCATCCGGCACCTTCATGCGTACACGTCCTCTCTCGGTACGAGTCCACGCACGCAGAAGCCATATCGACCTCATAGGCTCCTCCTCGGACAGGCGCTACCAGGACGATGTTGGGGCCGAGTTCAGTTTTATCCGGGGAAATCTTCCGCGTGTTCGGGCAGGGTACCGGCAACTTGCGCTCACCGGCGACACTCCTGATGCCAGTCGGACACATATCACCACGCTGCGATTTGACAACAATTACGGTTCTACCAGCACCAGCGGCTCTTTCCGTGATGAACAGCGAATTCCGCTTGGCGACGGCAACATGACTCGTATTCAGGAAGTGGTTTTGCGAGGTACCGCTTCACCCTCCAAACGGAGCACGCTGACCAGCGAAGGCCTCTACCGTAGCCAGAACGAATACAAGGCGATTCGCGCTTCCATGCAGTATATGGGGCATTTCCGTGACAAGGACCGCCTTAACATGCAGTACTCGGTAAACCGCACAATCAACCCGCAGTTGCTGACCTCCACTCACCTGATCCGTGGCAACTACAGGTTCTATCTGACACCCCTGTTGCATGTCGCGACGCTGGTGAACAACCAGTACATCGGTACGAGACAGCCCTCAGGTAAGGTGAGCGAAAGAACCGAGGAGATGGGCGGCGGGCTTGTTTACCTGAAACAGCGTTTTCAACAGGCGAGCCGTGATAGAATCAGCGGGGAGGTGTACGCGAAATACAACTATGATGCTATCTATGGATCGGGAGCGCTGCTGAGCCACAACGGCACTCGTGAATGGCGGCGAGGATACCTGAAAAACCTCTATATCACGAATAGAATCTCGCAGGATGGCCGGTTTATTCAATACACCAATCGCACGGACCGGCAGTTGACTCACAGATACCTGTTGGAGGGGACCATTCAGCCCCACGGATCGCTGATGTTGATCGGCCGTTCCACCATCGCGGACCGCATGGGCACGGACCCTGTCCGCACCTTTGAGCAGCGCGCAGAGGCCATCTGGTACGCCTCAAGACGTTTCTCCCTGCTCTCGGCATCAACTCTCAACCTGACACTCGTCCCGTACTACGAACGGTCGACATCTTGGACAAACACGCTTTCCTGGGCACTGAATAAGTATCTTACTTGGAACGGACAGACTTCTTGGGTCGTCAACCAGACAAAGAAGTATCGCACATTCTGGGCCGAATCCACGATGTCCGCCCGTTATCGCAAATTGGAATTTCAACTAACTCTGCGCGAGGAATCCAGCGGTGGACGTGACCGCATGTCCGTATTCCTCCGGGGTGCACGCATCATCGGGAGCGGCGTTGAAGTTCAATAACAGAAAATATCTCGCAACCGTTTCAGCCATTCTGCTGATCTGTCTTGCCGGATGCCTGAAACGGGATGACCTTGGCAAGGTCGAGAACGCAAACCTTGTATGGCCTCAGAGCCCCGAACCCGCCAGGATTCGATTCGTTGCCGCCTACGGAACACCGCGGGATCTTGGTGTCAGAAACGGGCTGATAGATTTCATTCTCGGGCGCAAGCAAACCGTAAGGATACAGAAGCCTGTTGACGTTGCACCGCTGGAGAACGGTTCTGTCGCCGTTGCAGATTTGAGTGGGTCGGTTTTCCTGCTTAATCCCGAGACTCGCGTTTTCCGACATCAGTGGAAGGCTGTGGATGGACCGCTTGTCTCGCCTGTGGCTGTAGCACCCGCCCCTAACGGAGGCGTCTATCTCGTGGATTCGCAGATCGGAGCGGTCATCCTCTATGACACCGACTTGACACCCGTCCGCATTGTGGCGAACTGTTTTCAGCGTCCAGCGGGAATTTCCGTCATGGAATCTACGGGAGACATCTTTGTCGCGGATGCCCTCGCCGGGCATGTGGTGAGGCTCGACAGCATGGGGACGCCTGTAGATACGATTGGATCCTATGGCGACGGCGAAGCCCAATTCAACACACCCACCCACGTATGGTTGCAGGGCGATGAACTTCTCGTTACCGACAGTTATCACTTTCGAATTTCCCGTTATTCTCTAGAGGGCGACTATCTCAGTTCGTTCGGAAAACCGGGACAGGTTCCGGGATCCTTCGCCCGCCCGAAAGGAGTAGCAGCGGATGGAGCGGGAAATGTTTACGTTGTTGATGCGCTCTTCGACAACGTTCAGATCTTTGATCCGGATGGCCAGCTCCTTCTCTTCTTCGGAAATTCCGGCGGGTTGGCTGCTGGCGAATTCAGCCTTCCGAATGGACTGTCCATCGACGACAACAACATGATCTACGTTGCAGACACGTACCATGGCAGAATTCAGGTATTTGAATCATTGTCCGTGAACTCAGGGAATCTCACGGGGAGCGAGGAGTAATGACGAACCGATCGAAACCCACACGGTGGCTAATTCTTCTGCTCGCCCTGCTCGCAGGCATTGGCTTTTTTGCATCAAAGGCTGAGGCACTCCAGATAGCGAACACTGTCCACAACCTCTCGGTCAGTGGCCCCGGTACGGTGAAAGCCGTGGACGAAGAGCGGATCTGCATTTTCTGTCACACACCTCACGATGCCCTTGCGGACGCTCCGCTGTGGAACCGTTACGAGACCACCACAACGTTCACCCTCTATCCCACAGGCGGGTCAATGCAGGCGGTTCCGGGCCAGCCAAACGGCTCCACCCGGCTTTGCCTCTCCTGCCACGATGGGACAGCCGCCGTGGGCCTCGTTCACAATCCGGACGAAACAATCTCGATGTACAACGTCGCCTCCCTGGGTGAAATGCAATCGACGAGCAGCGCGAACCTTGGCACCTCGCTCGCGGACGATCACCCGGTGTCGATGATTCCCTCGCTCGACGATCCAGAAATATCTCTCCCCGTCTCCGGAGATGCGGTCCAGCTGGATAGTGATGGTTACCTGCAATGCCGGAGCTGTCACAACCCGCATGACAACACCTATGGTTATTTCCTCGTCGCCTCTTCGGACGGAAGCGAAATCTGTGTGACCTGTCACACAAAAAATTATTGGACCATTTCCGAGCATGGTGCAACAACAGACCCGACCTTTGCCCAGCTCCTCACACAGGCCTGTTCCTCCTGTCACGACACCCATTCTGCCCCCGTGCCAGCCAGGCTGCTGGTTTTAAGCGAAGAGACCCTCTGTTTTGCCTGTCACGATGGTGTACAGAACGACACATGGGAAACCAGCGGAGCAACGGACATCATCACGGAATTTCAGAAATCCTCGGTGCACCCGATTACCCTGAACCCTGGCACACATGATCCGGGCGAGGGTCCGATAGGCTCCATTCCGACCCCCTCCTCCTACCTGCCCGAACAGGACTCGGGAGCGCTTCGGCATGTGGAGTGTGTTGACTGCCACAATCCGCACTCCGCCAACACAAGCGATATCGTCGGAGGACTGAACGGCGCGTTGGCGAATGTGTGGGGAATTGCGGAGAACGGCACAAAAATCAGCCCGGTCACGGCTGAGTACCAGATATGTTTTAAATGTCACGGCGATTCTGAAAACCTGCCCTCGGACGAGACAAACAAAAGGTTGGAGTTCCAGACAACGAACGCCAGTTATCACCCGGTACTCGGACCCGGAACGAATACGGCCCAAGGATCCCTGATCTCCCCGCTGACCCCTTCATCGACAATCAAGTGCACAGACTGTCACGGCAGCGACAATTCTTCGGGTCCACAAGGGCCGCACGGATCATCCTATTCGCCTTTATTAAAGGCGAATTACAATACAACGTACGGTGTCGCGCAGAGTACTACCACTTACGCTCTCTGCTATGAGTGTCACGATGAATCAACTCTTGGCAGCCGCTGGTCCTTCAAATCACACACCAAACACATTATGACGGCAACAATTCCCTGCATCGAATGCCATGACGTTCACGGCGTCGCGGACAACACTCATTTGATGAGCTGGCCAAATTCCGACAACGTCAACATTGAGCCATCATCGAGTGGGCGACTTGAATTTATCGATAACGGCAGCTTGTCAGGCACCTGTTACGTCAACTGTCACGGGCGTGACCACAATCCAAAGACCTATTGATGTTCAGATGTGAAAGAACAGAGATTTTCAGGGAAGAAGTTCGCCCACCACACGCAGCTCCAGCGTTCCGTTGAAAACAACGGGAGGGATGGCACCGCAGGCCTTTTCGAACAGTTCACCGGATTGAACCTCGAGGAAGCGAACGGACAACACATCATCAAGCACGACCCTTGACGCCGCTCCGGTAAAAATCAGGCGTACTCGCGGGGGATCAGGAACCCCCCCGGGCAGGCGCCACGCAAGCTTAAGAGTTCCCTCCTTTTCAAGAAGCGTTGGTTTCGCACGTTTCAAGTCGGGAAGTTTTCGCGTCGAGAGAAGATCACCGTAGGTTGTTATCCATCCACGCTTTGTGTTAAGGAGCCCCACGACTCCGCGCACGCCGGAGTTCAACTCTGCGTTATCCCTGTAGTCAATTAGGGCGAACAGGCTGTCACCCGCAATTTGCCAGGAATTCAACACAGCCTCTACGCTTGGGATATCGAGAGGTCGCGTCGGAACGGGATCGTGCGGGTCACTCGAAATCCTGAGCAACACACGTTCGGGTTTCAGTCCACGGTTTTGAACCAGCTCGACCCATGCCTGGAGACCTTTCCTCAGCGCAGACACCAGCGAGTCTGTCTCCTCCACCTGAACCGTAATGACCAGCGCCTCACTCGAATCAACTGGCACAAACGTCCGCATCAGTGCGTTCAGTTGCCTGTGCTCGTTCGTACTCAACACCCTTACAACTGAATCCGATTCCGAGTGGATCAGCAACGCACGCTGACGGCGAATCGCCGCTTTGTAGGAACGCTCGAAAGCTTTCCATGACCGAACTTGGACAGCTCCACCAGAATCAATTTTGGTTGGTTGTTCGGACAGGACTCCAAGAAGAAATTGACCTGTATGAATTTCCGGAACCGCCTTCTGTAGTTCAATCAACGCAGAGATCGTACGCGTTAATCCCAGCAGAGAGTTTTTTATGCCACTTTCCCCGGCATCCCCACTCCCGAGAATTCTGAGGGCATAGCTGGAATCGGCTCCCAAAAGCTCATCCTCCAGCTCGACAAGTGAGGTTCTCGTGGTGCTGTCAATCGAAACCTCTCCCGGTTTGAACAGCAACGAGGTAGGAAGGGTTTCTTCGCGACCTTTTGCCGGCCCGACTCGCACGCGTGATAAGGGTCGATCCGACCTCAACTCCTCAATTTTTTCCAACGGTGGCGGGTGTAGACGGGAGACAAAACGCTGGTAATCATTGTGCTTCAACGTCTCGGCAAAAAGTGTAATCCCAACGAGCCCCATAGGACCAAGTCCACGCTTGTCACCTGCCACCCCACACCCGGTAGAAATCAGCAGCCTGTCAACGAGAGTCCACCTGACTCCCAACAACGCTTGAAGTGAAGCGCCCTGCCCGATAAAGTCCTCGGAACACCATCTTGAATCAAAAAAGGCTTCAAGCTTTGGCATCATATGTCCGGACACCGCTGCGCCAAACACCCAGTGATCGCCGGTGATATCGCTGTCTGATGTCGCATGAAGTCCATTGAAATGGAATTGCCATGAACCGCGGAGACGGATCGAAACCGCCGCCCCGATATTGAACAGACTGCCGCCGTCGGCACTTGGACGATTATAGAACAACTCCTGTTGATACTGTCCCAGAAGTGCCAGGCGAAACGGCCCTACATCTTCGCCGAGAAGGCGCCATGTCCCTCCCACCCCCACGTAGTCTCCTATCAACCTTGGCGAATCATTCCGCCCCTCGGTCAACGGGAGCGTCACTCCAAGTTCAATACCGCCCCCAAATCCACCCATCAATATCAGGGGTGTACCCCAATGGGTGTTGGAATCCAACTCCAGCGCACGGGTCAAGACACCTGTCGCATAATGTCCTCGAGCCAGTACATCCGCATCGGCATTGAGCATTATTCCGCTCGTCCCATCCACGGTTTGCGCGTTGCTAGTGATGTAAGAGCACAGCAATCCTGCAAGGAACAGGACTCGGGGCCATCCGCCTCTTGTCGAGTTCACCTTTTTCACTGGGGATGGCATTCCGAGCAGAGCTTGAAGGTTCCTGTCGCACGGTAGAACAGCGATTCGTTGTTGCTGCTGTGAGGGGAATGACAGGAGACACAGGTAAACGGCCTGTCTGGGTCAAGTGGATCTGTCTGCCCTTGGACTGGATGACCCGGCACAGGGTGATTCATCAGGTAGCGTTTATCGTGGCAACTGACACACTGGTCAACAACGGGATTCAGAAGCATGTAGGGCTGTGAGGAGCCGTGCGGACTGTGACAAAGGGTGCAGGTTCCGCCAGCCACCGGACCATGCACGATCCTGTCATTGTTCAACGTCTGAAGTATACCGTTGTGGCACTCGAAACAGACCTCTTTCTCCGCGCCTTCACCACGGAAGATGTACCCGCCCCCGACTGTGCTGTCCTCCCTGTGGCAGTAAAAACATGACCAGACTGCTGTTGGCCCATGAACATACATTTCTTCGGTGATCGCCGTATGACAGGGATAACAGGATCTCGCTATCGCCCCTCTGCCAACCTTTTCCTCTTCACCGGGATTCATTTCATGACACTCGGCACAAAGGTCACTGCCTGACTGATCATGAAATGTCGCCGATACATATTCTTTTGGAACACGGGTCGCTTTGTCCAGCCGGGAATGATAGAAGGCCTCTACTTCCACTCCCCCGACCATTACCCCGGACTTGTCGTAACTACTTACTTCCAAGACGTTATTTCCCTGGTTTAATCCAATCCTGAAGACAAAAACATTTCCGAAGCGAAGATGGTGTGAGGGGTCATTCATTTCATATCGAATCACTCGCCTTCCTTCCACGGAGATGTTAATCCGGGTAGCAAGTGAATCCTGCAGTGCTCGTTGATAGAGGCGTTCGAATCTGCTGGAGTTCCAGAAACCCTCCAGCTCCTGCTCCTCTTCCCGTTTGAACTCCTCCCGCCACGTTTTTGTCTTTATGTCTCTACCAGCCTTTTCAACAGTCACCTCTAGAGAGGAGATGCGAAAATAGCTTGTGAAGAGGTCACGAATCAGGAGAGCGAAATCCTCACGGTAAGAACGAGGGTTGACTGTTAAAACCTCTCGCCTGACCACAGGAATCGAAACTTCAACGACTGCAACTTTCGTGGAATCAACTAGACCCACCAGATAGGCGGTGGGCGAGGTCATGGACAGTTTTTTCTCGGCAGGATAGATCAACTCAAGAGCGGGCTTCGCGCTTGCAAGCGTTGTCCCTCCGAATAGCCAAAGAAACGCCAGGAACAGAACGACTGGCACCGTATGGGTGTAGCTACTGGTCCGAATAAGCCCGCCCCCCGCGAATCTTTCAAAAGCCGGAACGTCTTTCATTTACTTTGTGTATCAGAAGCTGTGAACGCAAGTTAGCGGTTGCGGACTCGGGGTTCAATGGGTGGGGTTCACTGTTCATTTATGGTTTATTTGTGCCCACATTACACCCGCTTCACCAAGTTCCATGCCGATTGTAGGGACCACCACCTGCCACACGGACTCCGACGCCTGTTTATGATTATTCATAGCGCCCATCCAGCTGCTGAGTCTCATATTACCTTTCTTCGGTGATGGTCATACGGAGAAAACCTGTCTGTGAAACACGGCAAGACACTATTCCTTGTCCCGATGCTCTTACTCTCTTGCACACAGTATGGCAGCGCTCCCCTCTCGCATATGCAGGTCGGCGCCGGGGATCCGGTCTACACGACCTACTGCGCCCCACTAGAAAGAAGCACCTATCTCCTCGATGAAGGTTATCACCTCCGAATCAACGATCCAAAGCTGCCGATTGAATTCACAACCGACAATGCCGGAAACCTTGGTCTGGCACTCGCTGAAGAGGGGTCCTTCTTCCTAAATATCGAAGACTTCTATTCCGCCCCCGAAATCAATCTCTCCTATCCTGATATGGTCAAATTTTCCTGTCAGCCGATGGAACACCTCGACTTGAACGCCACGTTTGTCGTCCATTCCAGCCGTTTGGCTGTTCTGGAAATAACTTTGAGCAACAGAACGCGATTCCCCCGTCAGGTCACCCTGTTTCCCTATCTCAGGCACAACGACCAAGAATTCACGGATATCAACATAGAAGCTGACAGAGCGACCTTTGTTCACAGAGAGAAAGCCGATTCCTGGACTCGCAACTACGATATACCGCACGTCGAGGTTGTCCATGACCTTTGGCTTGCGGAAAGTGATCTTCCCTTGATTACGGCTAGTGTGGAAGGAGATATATACAAATCGTCCAAATCGCTGGAACCCGCATTGGATATGATGTTTTCCGGGGATTCCGAAGTCCTGAAGACCTCCTTGATTGCTTCCCGGTTTACTGTTGACATGCAGCCTTTTGCTCGAAAAACAATCAGGATTGTGCGGGGAGTTGCGGTAAATTCAGAGGGATTGTCAAAGCTTCGCAAACAGGCCGATGAACTTCTCGCAGTTGACCTCTCTTCCTATCAGGAGAAGAACGAAGAACTTTTTGCCCATCTGCCGAAAATCGACGGACTAAGCGACCAGAATAGGCGCCTGTACGAAAGCTGTTGGGTGATGATGCGGCAGCAGATGATGCCACCTGAAGGCCGCTGTCCAACGCTCTACTACCTGTTCAGCCGTGAACCTCAGTGGGGATGGGGACATGGCGGACAGGTTTTCCACGAGAGCCTGACCATGCTCGCCTACGCCCTGTTCGACCCCAACATGGCGATGAGCAGCCAACGCCTCTATGCTCGCCGCCAACGGGAGGATGGCTACATCAACTACCGTACCGGTCCCTACCTGGACGAGACAATCGAGGTGGATGGAATGCCCACCAGTTCAGCCCCCTGGTATGCGTGGCAGAATCTTGAGATCTGGAAGATCACACGAGACCGTCAGTTCCTTGAAGAGATGTATGCCTCTTCCAAACGTTTTTACCAGTGGTACACTTCACACCGTGACACCGATGGGGACGGCCTATGCGAATGGGGCGGCCATGGCGTACTGGAATCGGTTCGAGATGCGCGCGTTGCTGTGTGGGACGAGGTGACGTCTCCGGACCGTGTCGAGGCGCTGGGACTCAACTGCATGCTGGTCAAGGAGGCCTCGTCACTCGCGGAAATGGCGCTCACCCTGGGCCTTGAAAGCGAGGCGGCTAAGTGGCGAATGGAGGCAGACAGCCGAGCCGAAATGGTGCGTGACCAGATGTGGGATGAGGAGACCGGGTTTTTCTACCACATCGATCAAGTGGATGGTGACTTCTCTATCTCGCGGCGGGATGATTTGAAGCGGAAGGAGATTATCGGCTTTTTGCCGCTCTGGGCGGGTATCGCGACAAAAGAGCAGGCAGAAAGGCTCGTCAACGAACACTTTTTGAACGGCAAGGAGTTCTGGCGCGAATACGGCATTCCCAGCCTCGCGGCGAACGACCCCTACTACAATCCGAAAGGCTACTGGAACGGGCCCGTCTGGGTGGAGTGGAATTACCTCGTTTTACGTGGACTGATAGATTATGGCTACAACGAAGCCGCCCGCGAATTAACTGACCGGGTTGCTACCGGCATGACCCAGGTCCTCGCGGAAACGCACAACCTCTGGGAATTCTACAGCCCGGACGAACCCTGGGGCGGATGGCACGCCACCTACATATGGGCGGGCATCGTCAACCGCATGATGCTCGATGTTGCACGACTCCCCTGACAGTATTCCTACTTGACCTTCCCTCGAATACCATAGAGCAGAAGATCCAGGAACGTCGCAGCATAGCGATTATCCATCTCGCCGCGTTCTTCTTTGGCAAGCAACCCCCGTACTCTGTCGCGGAGTAACGGCCACAGGTAGGCCACGCTTGTGATCAGGGCCGCAATAAACGGGACCGAGTAATTCCCCTGTATCTGTCCCTTCTCCTGCATTTTTTCCAGTGCTGTGACAACCTCTTTTCGAAGCCCAACCGGCTCGGTATCATTCTCCGCTTCAAGGAGAGACCAGACAGACAACCGGGCGGCATCCGGATGTTCTATGTAATGTCGCATGAGCAGGCTTATATACCGTTCGAGGTCTTCATCACTGTCAGAAAGCTTGGTAAACAAAGTATTCAACTCTTCACTCTGCCCTACACCGCCCCGTTTCTGCACAGCCTCGTATAAATCCCGCTTCTTTCTGAAGTGCCAGTGAATCAGGGCCTGCGAGGTTCCGCTAGCCTCCGCCAACTCCCGCATCGAAGTGCCTTCGTATCCAGTCTGGGCAAAGAGTTCGGAGGCCGCCTCCAAGATATCCTCTCGGGTTCGACGGCCCAACTCTTCGCGGGAAAGACCCTCTTCCGCATGGCGATGCAGCCGATTTCTTCGGCGATCCTGGTCTCCCACGCCAAATCCACCGCCACCACGACCACGACCAAACCCTCCCCCGGCTCCACCACCACCGCCATGACCCCCACCACGTCCTATCATTTAGTACTCCTTTCACTCTTTTTTGTGCAATCTCCCACCGCATTCATGTCCATCACACCAACAAACATACTGACTGATCGATCAGTATGTCAACCACAGGGGCAGTTTTTGTCATCGAAGGGGAGCACTGCCCCTAAGGCGTTACGGTTAACCACCTTCTCCCGGGGGTGCAATTCCATGTTGTGCGGCTCGTTCCTTTTGTCACAAATTCCAAACGTCACTTTTTGAGCATCACCCACGGAGGCTCCATGCACGATCATGCTGAAATCCTGAAATTCACCGGCCCTGACGTTGAGGGGTTTGATGTTTACAATCCGACGGCCCCGTTCGATGACAACGGAATCCTGACGATGGCGGCACGGGTTGAGTCGAGAAATTCGGAAACCGACACCCACGTTCTTTTTTTTACGCAGAAAGACGATACCTGGGAGCGAATTCCCGGCACCCCCTCATTTCCGCTCCAGGACCCTTTCATAACACGTATTCATGGCGAGCTGGTGTTCGGAGGCGTAGCCTATCCCGTGGAGAACAACTCCTGGAAAACGCTATTTTACCGCGGGAAAACGGTGAACGAACTGACCCTCTTCGCCGAAGGTCCACTGACAATGAAAGACATTCGCGTGGTTGAACTCGCGGATGGAAGAGTTGGCGTTTTCACTCGTCCCATGGGCGAAATCGGTGGTCGCGGGAAAATCGGCTTTACGACAATCGACTCCCTCGACGAATTGAGTTCGCTGGACATGGCACACGCTCCGCTGATCGAGGGGCAATTCGGTGAGGATACATGGGGCGGCGCGAACGAGGTGCAACTTCTACCTTCCGGGCTAATCGGAATCCTCGGACACACCGCCATGTTTGGTGAGGATGAGGCTGGTAATTCGCTGAAGATTTACCGTGCGATGGCCTTCACCTTCGACCCGGTCAAGCATGCAGCCAGCGAAATAAAAATCATCGCTGAACGCACAGATTTTCCCGACGGTGAGGCTAAACGTGACCCGGAGATCAAATATGTTGTCATCAGCGGCGGCGGTGCGCTGCGCGATGATGGGCGGATGGACTATTACTGTGGCCTTTCGGATGTCAATTGCGCCAAAGCGGTAATAGACAACCCCTTCGTCGACTCGATCGGTTGACACCCACAAATTTGCAGTCTGGTTGGAAATTCACGTTCCGGCGGAATTACCTTGCTCCACCGGAACGGTCTATTTAACAGAGAGCCCCCCGATGAAAGTGAAAGCGCTCGACACTGCTGTTATCATGATCAGTCTGCTGATCGTCGCATCGGCACTCACCTGGATAATCCCCGGAGGAGAATTTGACAGAGTTGTCGTGGACGGTAGAGAACGTGTCGTCGCGGAATCCTTCCACCATGTAACCAGCAATCCGCAGGGCGTTGGGGCGTTTCTGCTCGCACCGATCAAGGGATTTGTGGATGCCGCCGAAATTATCGGTTTTATCCTCATCGTCGGTGGAGCATTTTTCGTCCTTCAGCGCACAGGAGCGGTGGACGCCTCCATTCGCTCGCTGGTTCGTGCTCATGACCGCAGCGCTTTTGTACGCGTTGCGCTGATTCCACTCTTCATGCTCCTCTTTAGCACAGGCGGGGCTGTCTTCGGAATGGCGGAGGAGACAATTCCCTTTGTTCTGCTCTTCGTTCCCCTCGCGATACGACTCGGTTATGACTCGATTACCGGAATCGCCATCCCCTTCGTCGGGTCGGGCGCAGGTTTCGCAGGCGCTTTTCTGAACCCGTTCACCGTGGGAATAGCGCAGGGCATCTCCGAGGTTCCCCTCTTTTCCGGTGTTCAGTACCGCCTTGTTGTATGGCTGGTCATTACGACAGTTGCCACGGTTTACGTTCTCCGCCACGCCACCAAAGTGAAGGCGCATCCGGAGCTCTCCCCCACATTTGAAATGGACCAGTCCATACGCGCAGCTCACGAAAAAGAGGAGGCCCATCTCGGCGAAACGCTTGACCTCCGTCACCGCCTCACCCTCATCGCCTTCGGACTGGCGATGGTGATGCTCGTCGTTGGCGTTCTCAAATTCCAGTGGTACATCGAGGAGATCGCCGCGCTCTTCTTCGGCACGGGACTGCTGGTTGGCATTATCGGCGGATTGAAAGCGAACGAAATTTCGGAATCGTTTTTCGAAGGGGCCAAGGCGCTGGTCACCACGGCGGTCATCATCGCCCTCGCACGCGGCATCCTGATCATTGCACAGGACGGTCACATCATTGACACGGTTTTGAACAGACTCTCCGGGCTCATCCGCGGCTTGCACCCGATTTTCGCCTCATGGGCGATGTTCCTCGTGCAGACGGTGATCAACTTCTTCGTCCCCAGCGGAAGCGGTCAGGCGGCGTTAACCATGCCTGTGATGGCGCCCCTCTCCGACCTGCTCGGGGTCAGTCGCCAGTGGGCGGTTCTCGCCTACCAATTCGGCGACGGATTCACCAATCTGATCATTCCGACGAGCGCTGTGTTGATGGGCGTGCTTTCGGTAGCAAACGTCCCCTGGAACAAGTGGGCACGCTGGCAGGCTCCGCTTCAGGTAATCCTCGTGCTTGTGGGATTCCTGCTGCTGATCCCACCTTTCTTCATCGGTTGGCAATGAGAGAGCACCCATGGTTTTCGATTAACCGTATCAAAATCCTTGATACGGTTTTTTTATATCGAATTGTCTGATTAACCTTGGTACCGTTATCTTGATTATATGAAATGATACCATGGGGGTTATAATGAAATCACCACCTGCCCACACAATCATTTTCCTGCTTCTGTTGCTTCCCCCCTTCCCGGCAACCGCCATTGAACCTGAAATCATCGTACAGGTATCTGGTCGATGGGACAACTGGCAGGTAACGCCAACAATGGCTCCACTCTGTGATGCCTACGACTTCAGCCCAGCATTAAGCTACATTCTGCCCGATTCAAGCATCATCGAAAATGATTACATGGCCGTTGGAGGTACTCTGAACGAGGAGATCGTTCTTCCACTGAGAGACATTTCCATCGCTGGAGTCGTAGACAGCACTGGAACTGTTTGGATTGCGGACGTGGGGGAGAACTGGTATTCTATAAGTACAGAGGATTTGAAGTCACTGGAGTTGACAGAGACCGAAGACATCTGGACCGGTTGGCTCGGAGTTTATGCATGCGACTACATCGAAGGTGTATTTCTTCTCTCCTTTCGCAAAGACAGCTCCATGGACACCCTATTCGTTGACCTGGCTATACGCGACGAGGAGAATGATAGCACTTTTGTTAAAACGGTATCAAAGCCAATTTTGAGCAGTTCCGATTACACGAAGCTTTCGCCCAAAGTATTTATTCATTCATACAGCTATGATGCCCCTGTGCTTTATTCTTTTTATGACAACACGTTACTGCTTGACGATTGTTATCAAAACCCTCCCGTGGTTGTCTGGTGGTATGATTCAATGATTGCTGCCGTTTCGTATTTCCCGTTTTTTCCTCCCTGCTATGAATACTATGGATCAACAAAAACCTTTGAGCCTCTCGAAAACAGCGACTTCCAAGTCATCGGCAATGCCGCTTATCCCTATTGGGCCGCATTCGGGAACCTCCAAAGCTTATGGCAAATCTGCAGACGTACGATACCCGTTGATACAGTTTTAGCGCTCCATCCACCCGAGTTCGCTGTTCCTCAGTGGGGGAGCACTAACTTGGCTGCCTGGGCATCACAATCGTTTACTTCCGGCTGGATCCTTTCATGGTTGGATACAGAGGGAAATATTCACACCCTTTCAGAGAGAAAAGAGATCGATAATATTCAGATAGAAATATATCGTCGTGGCAGCACTTTGCCTGGAACGGGCTGGCCTGCCTACGGCGGTTATATGCTTTTCTGGTCCGAATATGATTCTGAGAATGACGTGACAACATTATATAAAATCCGCAACTGGACAGTGGGGGTTGAGGAATGTACCGCCTCCAAACCTGTGTCATTTCAGCTAGTCAATGTCTGGCCCAACCCGTTCAACTCGACCGCGCATGTCCGTTTCTACGTTCCGGAGGCAACCCGAATCAAGGCCGAATTGTACAACCTGCTTGGGCAGAGGGTGCGTCTGGTCGGCGATGAGGCCCGTTCGGCGGGCTATCACACGACAACGATCAACGGCGCGGACATTGCGAGTGGCATTTATCTGCTGAAGCTTTCGAACTCCAGCGGCTCAAGCATGGCAAAACGGGTGACATTGGTCCGGTGAAAATTTATCTGGATGTGGTTTCAAGACGTAAACGAAACCCTGCAAGCTGTGTCTTCTTCTGCTACGGGAGGGTTCATTCGTGAACACTTTTGTGCATTGTTCACAACCATCCACCTTTGTTCTTCAAAGACTTAAGATTTGGCACACCAGTTGCATTTTTTAAGAATGGTACTCTCTCTGAGGATCCGTTCTCGGACGGACACTCGCGCGGCGATGGGCTCCGGTGGACCTCGTCGCAGGTGGTACCACCACCGGAATATGAGGAGGTTTTGCGGCTTGCCTTCCTCGCAGAAGATTCCCGTGGTGCGCGCGCGTGCCACGGGTTTCCTCTATCCCCCAATCACACCTTACCCGTTGCAGAACCCGGACGCCGTCCCTAGTTTGCATTGAATCGAAACCAAGGCGGAACGACCATGGACAGCAAATCGCCCTTCCCGTTGCAGGCGGATCTGAAGCGGCTGAAACCTCAAATTGGTGGTGTACTCATACCCATCGCCACGCTGGTGATCTTCGTCCTTCAGGGTCCGCTGAAAAACATCGATTTTCGCGACCTGATGGAGCGTGTGGACTGGGCACTCGCCGCAACTCTGATCGTAGCCGTTGCTGTTGCCGCATTCCTTGTTTCCGAAGTCCTGTTGAAACGGATCTACTTCAACCGCTACGGCATCGGCCTGATCCGTCCAGGTGCAACACCAACCTGGTTTTCTTTCGATGAATTGAAAGACGTGCGACTCAGCAGAGCTCCGCGCTACAACCGCCGCGGGAAAACCGGTCACACGCGAATGACCCTTATCTTCCACACCGGAACGGTCCGCATTTACGGCGGCCTGTACGACAAAACCCAAGTCGAAGAGTTGAACAGCATCGTGGAGGGAAGAAAACCTTCGCAGATTCTCCCGACAGGAAAAACCGATTTTGGAAAGAAGAACCGTACGCCGTCCCAATTCATGAAATTCCCCGGAGCCTGATTCCGGCCAACAGGATTCAACGACGAATGCGCGCTCTGGTTACAAGTATCCTCCTTCTTCTGTTGCCCATTTCTGTGATCGCCGCCGACCACCTGCTGGTCCCCATGGATCTCACCCAGGCAGACCACCTACGCGCTTACGGCATCACCTACAACGCCGTTGCCGCCGGAGCTGAGGCGGAATGGCTGCTCAACTACCGTGGCGGATCATTTCTTCTCCCGGCCCATGAAAACATCGAGAGACTCGCACGACTTCGCGGGGTGACAACCGAACGTATTTCCGATGCCGCTCTCGTCCAGATCGAATCCGAGATCGACGCCGCGAACATGGAACGGATCAAGCTGGAGAAAGCGCCCAACATCGCAGTCTACGTTCCGCCAGACAACGAACCGTGGGATGATGCGGTCACCCTCGTCCTCGAGTATGCCGAGATTCCCTACCACAAGGTGTACGACACCGAGGTTCTCGCCGGGCAGCTTTCCGAATATGACTGGCTTCACCTGCACCACGAGGATTTCACCGGGCAGTATGGCAAATTCTGGGCGACCTATCGCACTGCGGACTGGTACAAACAGCGCCAACTCGCCTCGGAGGAGAGAGCCCGTCAGCTCGGATTCGCCAAGGTTTCTCAAGAAAAATCAGCGGTCGTACTCGCGATACGACGCTATGTGGAGGAGGGTGGATTCCTCTTCGCCATGTGCAGCGCGACGGACAGTTACGACATCGCCCAGGCAGCATTCGGCGTGGACATTGTGCCTACGCCATTCGACGGCGACCCTCCCGACGACAACGCGCAGGAGAAGCTCAATTTCGACAACACTTGGGCTTTTCAGAACTTCACGCTGAAGTTCAATCCCTCCGAGTACGAGTTCAGTGATATCGACACAACCCCAACATCCGGAATCAGTCAGCGCGGGGATGCCGGTGATTATTTCACCCTGTTCGAGTTCTCCGCCAAACATGACCCGGTGCCAACAATGCTGACTCAGTGCCACACAAGCGTCATCAAAGGGTTTATGGGTCAGACCACCGCCTACCGGGAACAACTCCTGAAACCGAGTGTCATTGTGATGGGTCAGATCGAGGGGTTGGGAATCGCGAAGTACATCCACGGCACCTTTGGCAAGGGAACATGGACATTCTACGGCGGGCATGACCCGGAGGACTACCGCCACCAGATCGGCGATCCGCCCACGGACCTCAACCTGCACCGCAACAGTCCGGGATACCGCCTCATTTTGAACAACATCCTCTTCCCTGCGGCTCGGAAGCAGGAACAGAAAACCTGACCCGCCGGATTCAATTCCAAAAATAGACAAAGAGAACAAATTCTATGCGTCGGCACCCCGATCCCCGGGATAGCTCTCCGGCTCGCGGAATGATTGCGGAAATACGTATTAGCGCGTTACGAATTACGCAAACTTTGTCTATCTTCTCTGCGAGAGAGAGTACTTATAAATTGGGAGGAAGTTGAGATGCGCAACATGGGCAAGTTTGCATTGATTATGGCGTTGTTCGTGACGGTTTTCTTCATCGGCTGCGTTGCTTCTGAAGTAACGGTTAAGGAAGAAACCGACGTTCCGGCGCCCCCAGCTCCACCGGCCGTGGAAGCGGCTCCGGTTGTTGAGGAAGCCCCGGCTGTCGAAGAGGCAGTGGTGGAAGAGGCTGCCGAGGAAGCGACCGAAGAAGCCGTGATGGAAGAGGCTCCTGCGGAAGAGATGGTCGAAGAAGAGGCCGTGATGGAAGAAGCTCCGGCGGAAGAAGAGGCCGTGGTGGAAGAGGCCCCAGCGGAAGAGATGGTTGAGCCCGCAGCTGAACCCGTCGAAGAGACGCCTGTTGAAGAACCGACACAGGAGTAATCCTGGTCCAGTTTTACAGTGACAATCCCCCGGTCAATCGGCCGGGGGATTTTTATTGGCAACGTCTCCTGTTTTAGTTTACCGCTAATTAGGCTTTTTCTTCATTCAGCTTGTCTTGTCAGACATCACGATGGTAAAATATGTTTAGATATGTAATTCGTTTATGAATCAATTATCGGGGGGATATATGAAACGCCTATTTCTTGTAATTTCTTTATTCCTGGCAGTTTCCATTCAGGCGCAAGCTGAGTTCCTTGCGGACATTCAGGACTCCGTCCAAACCGAATTCGGCACCTACAGACCGTATACGGTCGAGGTTACTCCAGCCGTTCCAACCTATTCGGTGGAACAGGATTTGAGCAACATCGGTAATCTGTGTGATTTCATCCTTACCGCGAACCAGACGAGTTTGCTCTACAACAACCATTTTGTATTCATTCCACAGAGAAGCGGTCTCTATGCAACACCGGAGGAGACTGGAGCAGGCTACCTCGAGATGTACGACATCTACCTGGAAGCCTTTGACAGAGACATTCCGCAGTTTGTCACCTCGGACGTTATCCTGCACACGTTCCACAAACTGTTTGATCGTTCTCTCCTGCAGATTGAGCAGTCGAATCTCTACTACCATCTAGGCCACATGTCGTCAGGGTACAGCGACTATTTCTGCAGTCTTTTCCCGGACGAATCGGACTCCCTGCGCCATATCATTTATGGGTTCTTAAGCTCCTACTTTGGGGTCGGAGGCAATCTCGCCGGATACGACATTTCACTGGGGTACATGAGCACCAAAGCCAGCAATGAATTGAGCCTGATTAACGCCGCGAGTAGTTACGAAACGTCCCCGCTGTTCAATGCGTATCCCGAGGATTACACGCAGTACGCTCCCCGAGGACACTACACTTTGTCAGAGACACTGGAAAAGTATTTTCAGACAATGATGTGGTACGGCAGGCAGACGTTTGTTTTGAAAGATGTAGGCAATCAACCGAGAACGGACCTGACCGGCGCGGCTCTCTATCTCGCCTATATGAAACAGAACAACCTCCCCTCCGAGACAGCCTGGAGCCGCTGGGAGAGAATCGAACGAAGGTCGTCGTTCTTCGTGGGCAAATCGGACGATTTGACCATCGATGATTACATAGACTATGCCCTGGAATACTTCGGTGCGGACATCGGCACCCTTGACCCTGCCGATTTCCTGGTTGAATCGGTGCTGCTGGACTTCATCGACAGCGCCATCGTTCACTTGCCAGAACCGCAAATCACCTCCGAGACGCCAAAAGGATTGCGTTTGCTGGGGCAGAAGTTTACTCCAGACACGAATGTGTTCGATGAGCTCGTCCTGCCCAACGTTCCCGATCGAACCCTGCCAACCGCGCTGGATGTCATGGCAGCCCTTCACAGCGATGAAGCGTACTCAATACTTACCGAGCAAGGCGTGACGTCTCTGCAGGGATACAGCTCACACATGGAATCGTTGCAAACCGAGTTTCAGAATTACCCCGCGGAGCAGTGGGCGGAGAATCTTTACTGGAACTGGCTCTACTGCCTGATGCCGCTTCTGACGGAAAAGGGAGAGGGTTTTCCCTTGTTCATGCAAAACCAGCCCTGGGCGAGAAAGGAGTTGAACACCGCGCTGGGTTCCTGGTCGGAACTGAGGCACGACACCATCCTGTACATGAAGCAGGCCTTCACCGTGGGCATTGGGGAAGGAGCAGAAAGCCTCCAGGGGTATGTGGAACCCAATCCCTGGCTCTACGCCCGTCTTGCCGCTCTCGTAGACTATATGCTGGTGGAATTTTACTGGCTTGATGAAAATGAACTCGATCTTCGCCTGAATGATTTTCGAGACATGCTGCTGATTCTGAAATCCATCTCGGAAAAAGAGCTTGCCGGGGGCACCTACACGGAAGAGGAACTTGAGTTGTTGCCCACGTTTGGCGAGACAATAGGAAGGTTAGTAACGTTTGGAAGTCTAGGTGAAGTTCAGGCTAACTATAGCGATGGATACTGGGATCAACCCTGGAGCGACGACGATATGTCGGTCATTGCGGACGTTCACACCGATCTAACGCAGGGCAATTGTCTTGAGGTTGGAGTAGGGCACCCCTTCCGTATCGCTGTCATCTGCCCCGTCGGCGATGAGCTGAAGCTTTGTGTCGGCGCCGCGTTTTCGTTCTACGAGTTCGCTCAACCGATGTCGTCCAGACTGACGGATGAAACATGGATTGATCTATTGACTTCAGCAAATCCTCCATCCGTACCCGATTGGACCGAATGCTTCTACGACCCAAACAGCAGTTTCTCCTGTAATTACGTCACTCATGAAATGACCGACGGATATTTAGCGGGAATTGACGAGGGGGCACTGCAACCCGTCACGTACAAGCTGAAATCGATTTATCCGAACCCTTTCAATTCCAAGGCGACGTTAACGGTTGAACTGCCAGCAGAATCCATGCTTCAGATCGTGGTTTACAATGTGCTTGGACAAAAGGTGACATCTCTGGTCGACGGGCGATTTGCGCAAGGTGTACATCGATTCTCGCTGGACGCGACCCATCTGGCAGCAGGCGTCTATTTTGTTCATGCAATCGTGGAAGGAGAATTAAATCAAGTAAAACAGGTCGTCTTGTTGAGATGATATAAAAATGTTACCACAAAAAGGGGGGAGCGCCGCAGCACTCCCCTCTTCATCAGGCACGGTTCCCGTGGAACCGGCCCCCCACTACATAACCAAAAAGCGGTGGAACGTTGACCGTCCCACCGCCTATTTTGTCGATCAGTTTTCCGCGTTTTCCTCACCAGCGCTGAAATCCAATTCAGCGAGCTGTTGATAATAACGGAATCGTGCTGCCACATCCTTCTCCGCGAGATCCTGCAGCATTGCCGCAAGCTCCGGCTTCGATTTGTGCAGCATCCGGAAACGCGTTTCTCCACCCATCCAGTCGCCAACAGGAATCTTCCGCGCCTTGCTATCGAGTTGGAGCGGATTCTTGCCTTCGGCTTTGAGAGCCGGATTGTAACGGTAGAGCAGCCAGGAACCGCTGTCCACGGCGGCTTTCTGCTTGTCAAGTCCCTTTGCCATGTCGATTCCGTGCGCGATACAGTGGCTGTAGGCGATGATGATTGAGGGGCCGTCGTACGCCTCCGCCTCGAGCATCGCCTTGATAAGCTGTGCATCGCTGGCGCCAAGAGCAACCTGCGCAACGTAAACCGTGCCGTAGGTCATCGCCATCATGCCGAGATCCTTACGCGCCATCGGTTTGCCACTTGCAGCAAATTTCGCAACAGCGCCAAGAGGAGTTGCCTTGCTCGCCTGACCGCCTGTGTTGGAATAAACGCCGGTGTCCAGCACGAGGATGTTGATGTTCCGTCCACTCGCCAGAACATGATCCAGCCCACCGTAACCGATGTCAAACGCCCAACCGTCACCACCAATCGACCAGACACTGCGCTTCACGAGCATGTCGGCGATGGAGGAAAGGTTGACCGCATCCAGGTCCTTGGAACCTTCGAGTTTTTTCTTCAATTCAGCAATACGCTTGCGCTGCTCGAAGATTTCCGCCTCTTCCGACTGATCGGCATCAAGAATCGCCGTCGCGAGGTCCGCACCAATGGTCTCTTTCAGCTTGCCAACCAGTTCGCGAGCCTGTTCGGTCTGCTTGTCCACAGTCAAACGGAAACCAAGACCAAACTCGGCCGCATCCTCAAAGAGGCTGTTGTTCCACGCAGGACCACGGCCCTCGCTGTTTACTGTCCAAGGCGTTGTCGGCAGGTTGCCGCCATAAATCGAGGAGCAACCCGTGGCGTTGGCAATAACTGCACGGTCACCAAAGAGCTGTGAAAGGAGTTTCACATAAGGGGTTTCGCCGCAACCCGAGCAGGCGCCGGAAAACTCAAACAGCGGCTCGAGGAACTGGGAACCCTTGACATTCCGCTTGACGAGGTTACGGTCCACATTCTCGATCTCGTCGACAAAAAACTTGAAGTTCTTCGCCTCGGGAACGCGCAAGGGAAGTTGATCCTCCATTTCAAGCGCGCGTTTTTCGGTCTCTTTGTTTTTCGCGGGGCAAACCTCGACACAGAGCTGGCAACCGGTACAATCTTCCGGAGCAACCTGAATCGTGTATTTCTTCCCTTCACCGAACTCTTTGCCCTTGTAGTCCATGGACTTGAAGGTTTCGGGGGCGCCATCGAGCACTTTCGGATCGTACACCTTGGCGCGGATGGCGGCGTGAGGACAAACGACTACGCATTTGCCGCACTGGATACAGATGCTCTCGTCCCACACCGGGATTTCGAGAGCGATATTCCTCTTCTCCCATTTCGTGGTGCCCGTAGCAAAGGTGCCATCATCAGGGAAAGCGGAAACAGGAAGGTCGTCGCCACGACCTGCGATGATCTCGCCCAGAACGTTCCTCACATAATCGGGAGCCTCGGCGGGAACCGGCGGACGAAGCTCTGTCGTGCTGGTAACCTTGTCCGGGATCTTGACTTCCGAAAGGTTTACGAGTGTGTTGTCCACAGCTTTGTAGTTCATCTGGACAACCTGCTCTCCTTTCTTTCCGTATGTCTTCTTGATCGCTCCCTTGATCTTTGCAATCGCCTCATCGCGGGGCAGAATGCCGCTGATCGCGAAGAAACAGGTCTGCATGATCGTGTTGATCCGCTGACCCATGCCGTTGTCGCGCGCCACGGTGTAGGCGTCGATTACGAAGAGCTTCAGTTTCTTCTCGATGATCGTCTGTTGCACCGGTTTCGGGAGTGTGTCCCAAACCTCGTCCGCACCGTGAGGAGTATTCAGCAGGAATGTTCCACCCTCCTGAATGCCCACCAGCATGTCGTATTTCTCGAGGAAAACCGTCTGATGGCAGGCGACGAATTTCGGGCTATTGATCAGATAAGTGCTGCGGATCGGCTTCGGTCCAAAACGAAGATGGCTTGTAGTGATTGCCCCAGCCTTCTTGCTGTCGTAGACGAAGTAACCCTGCGCGTAGTTTTCAGTTTCTTCACCAATGATCTTGATGCTGTTCTTGTTCGCACCAACCGTACCATCAGCACCGAGCCCGAAGAACTTGCCCCGGAAAACGTCATCGCCTTCCGTGCTGAAGCTGGGATCGTAGTCGATGGAGTTGTTTGTCACATCGTCTTTAATGCCGACGGAGAAATGGTTCTTTGGTTTTTCTTTGGTCAGCTCGTCGAACACACCCTTGATCATTGCCGGGGTAAACTCCTTGCTCGATAGGCCGTAACGACCACCGACGACTTTCGGATGGTTTCCGTCACCATCCAACTCCACGAGAGCAGAGATGACGTCGAGGTAAAGCGGCTCGCCTGTTGCGCCGGGCTCTTTCGTCCGGTCGAGAACGGCGATTTTCTTCACGCTCTTCGGCAACGCTTTGATGAAGGCTCCGGTTGCGAAAGGACGATAGAGGCGGACGATGACAACGCCGACCTTTTCGCCCTTGGCCATCAGATAATCAACCGTTTCGCGAACCGCGTCGGCACCGCTGCCCATCAGCACGATCACACGTTCTGCATCTGCCGCGCCAACGTAATCGAAAATCTTGTACTGACGACCCGTCAACTTGGCGAACTGATCCATCGCCTCCTGAACGATGCCGGGAACCTTCTCGTAGTATTTGTTGACCGTTTCGCGCGCCTGAAAGAATACATCCGGGTTCTGGCTGGATCCGCGAAGCACGGGTTTGTCCGGGGTCATTCCACGTTTGCGATGTGCACGAACGAGATCGTCATCGATCATCGCACGGATAACGCTGTCATCAAGCTGTTCAATCTTCTGGACTTCTGAGCTTGTCCTGAATCCATCGAAGAAGTGAACAAACGGGATACGCGATTTCAACGTCGCGGCCTGCGCGATCAGGGCGGTGTCATGCCCTTCCTGTGGGCTGTTCGATGCGAGCAGCGCCCAGCCGGTGGTACGGACGGCGTTGATATCGCTGTGGTCGCCAAAAATCGAGAGCGCGTGGGTTGCGATCGTACGCGCCGAAACGTGGAAAACCGTGCTGGTTAATTCACCGGCGATCTTGAACATCGTCGGGACCATCAGGAGCAGGCCCTGTGACGCAGTAAACGTTGTTGTCAATGCGCCAGTCTGGAGTGCGCCGTGAACCGCTGCCGACGCGCCGCCTTCGGACTGCATTTCTGCAACCTGTGGAACGGTTCCCCAGATATTCTTACGCCCCTGTGCGGACCACTCATCCGCCCACTCACCCATGCTGGATGAGGGGGTAATCGGGTAAATAGCACAGATTTCGTTAGTCTTATGAGCGACATACGCCGTCGCTTCATTTCCATCGATGGTGACGAATTTGCCGGCCATCGTAAACTCCTTCGTTGGCAGTTGGCGTGAAAAAAGCCCGCTCGCAAGTGTTCGCAGAGCGGGCCCAGCACACTTGTGCTCCCCTTTTCAGGGCCTTGCGCTTTTCGATGTGACAAATATCGCAAAGCCTTACCCTAATCGCAAGAAAAGACAAGGGGTTAGGGGTGGCTAACAGGGTTAATCCGGTATTAACAATGCTATGGCTCGTGCCTCCCGGAGACGGCTGGCGGAGTCCTACGGCAGAATGGCGCGACGCTTGATACAAAACAGCAATTCATGTTGTAATAACAAGCCCTTTGCCCCCGATTATTCGCTCCGTAGCGATTCTACTGGATTCCTGAGCGCAACCGACATCACCTGCAAGATGGAAACCGAAACGGCGCTGAATATTACCAGGGCTAGCGCTATTACAAAGGGCCACGGCGAAAGTTCGGCCCGGTAGACAAAACCATCCAACCACCACTTGACAAGCGCGTAGCCTATGGGCTGCGAAATCACGCTGGCAAAAAGAATCAGCAACAAATATTCCTTTGAAAGCAGGGTCAGCAGATTTCCCGGCGTAGCACCAAGCACCTTTCGGACCGCTACTTCGTGCTGACGTTGCTCCGCGCTGAAAGCTGCCAGACCAATCAGGCCAATTAACGCGATAAAGAGCGCAAATCCGCTGAAAAGCGTGACGATCAACTTGCCTCGGCGATCCCCTTCATACAATTCAGCGTAAACCCCGCTCAAAGAGCGCATGTCCAACTGGCCCTCCGGTAACACCTTGGCCCAGGTCTTATGCATTGCCAACAGGCCTTCCTTTTCCTGCCCCTGCTTGAAGCGGACAAACACATGGAGGGGGTCGACCTGATCCCAGAAAGCAAACGGATCGATCTTGTACCGCACCGACCGGAAATGGAAATCCTTTACTACGCCGATGATTTCGTTTTCGTGGCCATCTACCACGATTCGCTGCCCGATTGGATCACCGGTCAACCCGATCCTCCTTATCGCTGTCTCCGAAAGAACAACCGGATTGTAGCCTTGGCTTCGCGGGGACGTATCGTCGTACCAACGCCCCGCAGCCATATTCAGGCCGATCACATCGCGAAAGGTGTATTCCACCAACATAAAGTTCAGGAGCACATCTTCGTCGCCTCCCACCTTGGAACAGCGAACCGTCCAATTTCGCATACCGGGAATACCGCTTGAAGTGCCAACGGCCACAATGGCAGGGCTCGCCAGCAATTCGGCGCGAAGCGCGTCGTACGAATCCCCCTCGTTATTATGGAGCGAGGCGTACACAACGTTGTCTGTGTCAATCCCGACCGGCCGGTTCTGGATGTAGGAGATCTGAAGCGCGAAGCCTCCTGCCACAATGATCAAGACAATGGTCGTGGCAAACTGAAGCGTGACTAAAACCTTTCTGAGATGAAATCCCTGTTTCCCGCCTTCACGCAACCCTTTTAATATGCGTGACGCCCGAAACTGCGAAAGAACCCACGCAGGATAACCGCCGGAGAGCAGGGTCGCCACCATCAACAGGCTCGCCATAACAGCCAACACCGAGGCCGTGCCCAGCGAAGCCATCGAAAGCGAGGTTCCCAGATGGTTGTTGAACCATGGTAGAGTAAGCCGAACAACCAGCAGAGCTAACCCCATAGATACCGCCACAATCAGCAGGGACTCCGCGAGGAACATCACAACGAGGTTTCCGGATGACGCACCGACACATTTGCGGACGCCCACTTCCCGTGCACGGGTGATGGACCTTGCTGTAGAGAGATTGAGAAAGTTAAAACAGGCAAGTAGCAAAACCAGCACAGCCACCCACGCAAACAGTCGAACCTGGTCGCCATTGCCATTCGGCTCCAGCTCCCAGCGACCGTTCGATTCCAGGTGAATGGAGTTCAGCGATTGGAACTTGTGCCAAAGATCAGGCTGCGTCCAGTCAATTGGATCTCCCTCGTTGTATTTCTCGAGGAAGGGCAGAAGATCAGTCCAGAACTGTTTCATATCCGTACCCGGCGTCATCAGCAGGTAGGTGTAGTAACCCCACCCTCCCCATGCATCCTTGGGATCTTCAATTCCATACCGGGCAAACCGTGTCTCAACGTTTCCCAACAAATCAAAGTGAAAATGGCTGGTCTCCGGAACGTCCTCGATCACACCGGTAACGACATAGTCCTGATCATCCATCCTCAGGGTTTTTCCCAGTGCGGTCTCGTCCCCAAAATATTTTTCTTTCGTCGATTCTGTGATCACAACAGCGTAGGGCTGGGCAAGCGCGGACTCGCCATTTCCCTCGATGAAGCTGTGCGAAAAGACCTGAAAATAATCTGGCTTGGCCATGAACACGCGTTTTTCATAAAACGTGCTTTCTCCGCGATTTACAACGCCCGTAAACCCCCAAGGCGCCATGACCAGCGTCGCAACCTCCACCGCCGGCACCTCTTCCGCAAGACGGTAGGCGAAGGCCGCTGGCGTTGTGCAGTCTGCGATGTATTCCCCGTTGTCCATTCTCCAGTCGAAGACAAGGCGGTAGATGTCTTCTGAATGGTCGTACTGCCTGTCGTAGGAGAATTCGTGCCCAACGTGAAGTCCAATCAGGATTGCCGAGGCCAATCCCAACGCAAGGCCAGCGATGGAAATGAGGGTATGAAGAGTGTGGCGTCTAAATTGTCCTCGAAGGGTGTTTATCAAGTGACGAATCATAAGGCGCTCCCTGTAGCCGCTGGTCTTCTGCATACGACGCCGGTCGGACCGCCACCAGGCAAACATCTGCAAAAACGGAACAGCATGACGGCCATTCAACCCCGGTCAAGGAGCATCATATTCCGGGGAGAAAACAGGTATTAATGGTAATTACTGGAACTGTCAAATCTCGCGAGGAAGTAGTTTGTTGTATAGCCAGCTGAAGATGAATCCGCCGACGAAACCATCTAAAAATCCCCAGATCAGGCCGACGAACCCACCCCAGAACGAGACATTGTAGCCGATGTAGACGATCCCCAATTTTGCAAGGGTAGATCCCGGCGACCCTACAATCATGAACCACCAGGTTACAAGCATCAATCCTACCCCCCACAGGATTCCACAGGCGAGTCCAAATGCACGCGGTTGCAAACGCATGGCCTATCTCCTTCCCTATTTCCAAAAAGGACAGAGCCCCGACTTGCTGGAAGCTGGGGCTCATGGGAAAGCTATATCAATCAATCTTTAAGGACAAGAAAAACCTGAAAACCGGCAAAATGTCAATCGAGGTCACGACGGCCTTCGAGGGCGCGTGTGAGAGTCAGGTCATCGGCGTTTTCGAGGTCGGAACCTACGGGGATTCCACGTGCGATGCGGCTGACGGAAACACCTCTTGGTTTCAGAAGTTTCGCAAGGTAGAAGGCCGTCTGTTCCCCCTCCGGGGTGGGATTGGTCGCTACGATCACCTCGCGGATTCCCTCTTTGTCCAGCCGCGCGGCCAGTTCGGAAATTCGCAGATCCTCGGGTCCGATACCATCCAGCGGGGCCAACGCTCCTCCCAGAACATGATACCGTCCGGGAAAGATATTTCCCTTTTCCAGCGCGATGACATCCCCCGGCTGCTCGACTACACAGACCAGATCGCCTTGACGTTTGGGATCGGTACAGATTGGACAGGGGTCCCTGTCAGAGAGAAAACCGCAGATTGTGCAGACCTTGACCTTGTCCTTCACGTCCATCACAGACCGGGCTAACCGCTGCACATCCTCGCGGTCGGATTTCAGGAGGTGCATGGCCATGCGCAGCGCTCCCTTCCTCCCCACACCCGGCAACCGGGAGAGTTCATCCTGCAACGAGACTACTGCGGGGGGAAGCGAAGTTGACATATTCTCTCGCTATCTATCCTTTGAGACATCCGACTTGTCAAACAAGTCGGGTCACCCTTCAGACTCTTGGCCCACTTGATCCTGTCCAACCATCGGCGGATTGTCCAACAGGATTTATTTATTTTCTGGATTGCCCGGTCAAGCCGGGCAATGACAAAGCGGAAAACGTCTCAACCTGTTTTCGTCGCGCCGCATCGCCTTGGCGCGACACATGGCTCCAGCGACTTCGCTGGCGTGGCACGTCAGGTGCCTTACATGCCGGGGAGTTTCATTCCCGGAGGCATCATGCCTTGAAGCGGACCGGCGGCTTTCTGCATGTGTTCGGCAGCGGCTTCCGAAGCTTGGCGAAGCGCTTCGCTGACTGCTGCAAGAACCAAGTCTTCAAGCATTTCGACATCATCCGGATCAACGGCGTCCGGCTGAATTTTCACAGAAAGCACCTGCTGCTTGCCGTTCGCTTTCACCGTAACCATTCCACCGCCTGCGGTCGCCTCAACTTCGAGGTCCGCGAGTTCTTCCTGCGCCCGGGCGATGTCCTCCTGCATTTTCTGCACCTGCTTGAGCATCCCGCCCATGTTCCCCATGTTCATATCTGCACTCCGTTGTTTTCTTGTCAATTACACAACCTATTACAACTCGCCGTTCATCTTCAGTTCCAGACGGTCAATCATTTCACGCCAGACCGGCTTTTCTTCGAGAAGTTTTTCGAACCGCTCTTTTCTCTCTTCGCTCTGCGTTTTTCTTCTGGGAGGCTGTGCCGATTCAGGGATAACGCCACTCTTCAGCACAATCCGCTTGCTGATTCCAAAATAGCGGCGAAACGCCATGGCAACCACATCGCGGTTCCGTAGAATCTGTTCCTGATCGAAGCGATTGTCCGGGGAGAAGGTCACCTCCAGCGCACCGTTCTCCATCGCCGTCGGCGCACCAAGCTCAAGCGAAACACCGAGCGTACGGCGTTCCCGCGCGACCTCGTCACAAAGGGTCAACCAGCTCTCCCGAACATTCACGAGCGATAATTGCCCGTTATCCCCCTCAACAACATCAGATTCGCCATTGGCGTCACCATTTTCCTCTTCTCCGTTTTCCTCAGGTTCTGATTCCGAGGGTGGTGCCACAGGAGATTTTGGGGCAGGTGGCGGTGGTGAATCATCGTCATCATCGTCCCCTTCATCCTTGTCGTCACCCGGTTTGTCCTGTGGAGGCGGAGTTGGTTTGGGCTCGTTTATCGATTGAGGGTCCGTTTTTTTTTCGGCAGGCTGCGGAGTCACAGGCTTCGGTTCATCGGGGGCGACCTTTAGGACTGCTGCGGGATCACGAGGTTTCATTGGCTGCTGAAACTGGTCTGGCGCAACGCCCAGCCGTTCGAGCAACGCCCCGAGTTCCACCGCCCGGTCCATCCGTGCGATCCGTACAAGGAGCAGCTCCAGCCTCACCTGCGGATCGAGCGCGTCACGGAGCAAATCCTCCGCTTCGGACGCCCATTCTCCGATCCTCAGTAAATCCTCGTCCGAGAGGTTTCCGGCGGATGCTTCGTACCGCTTCCTGTCCTCTTCCGCCGCATCCAGCTCTTCCGCCTTCCCGCCAGCTTTCAGGAACAGAAAATGAAGAATGTGATGCTGGAGGCCGCGTAAAAACTCGCGGGGATCGTGCCCGCCACCAGCCAAAGCCTCGGCCAGTTCGAGCGCTGCACCAATGTCGCCCGTCGCAGCAAGGTCCGTCGTACGGAAATACATCTCCGCACCAATCAACCCGAGCGCCTGACGCACCACTTCACCGTTAATCGGCTCATCGCCCTGGTACGCCACAAGCTGGTCGAGGACGGATAGGGCATCGCGAAGCGCCCCCTCCGCCTTGAGCGCAATGGCAACCATCGCCGCTTCGTCCACCTGCAACTCGTCGCCCTTGACAATCAGCTCAAGCTGACGCCGGATTTCACGGGTCGAGATCCGTTTGAAATCGAATCGCTGGCAACGGCTGAGCACCGTGGCAGGAACTTTATGAATTTCTGTCGTAGCAAAAATGAACATCGCGTGGTCCGGGGGCTCCTCCAGCGTCTTCAACAAGGCGTTGAAGGCACTGACCGAGAGCATGTGGACCTCGTCGATGATGTAAATCTTTTTCTGAAGGGAGGTAGGAGCGTATTTGACTGTTTCCCTCAGCTGGCGAACGTCATCCACCCGGTTGTTCGAGGCGCCGTCGATTTCGATAACGTCGAGGGCGTTGCCGGAAGTGATATCGACACAGGCGGGACACTCGTTGCAGGGTTCGGGCATCCCTTCGGCGTTGGTTTTAGGATTGTGGCAGTTGACGGTTTTCGCCAGTAAACGGGCCGTCGTCGTTTTGCCAACTCCTCGCGGGCCGGTGAAGATATAAGCGTGAGCTACCCGCCCCCGAGCAATCGCCCGTTGCAGTGTGCGTGTAACATGCTCTTGTCCGACGACCTCGGCGAATGTCTGTGGTCTCCAGCGCCTTGCCATTACCCGGTAGGACACGGTTCTTTCCTCGTCTGCGGTGCTTTTCCAAGCGTTCGGATTTGTACATACTTCTCCGTTGAATCTAGCACTCAACCGCGCCTCTGGCAAACGACCTTTTCAGCTCCTCAAGTTCATCGGGTGCCCCGGGAGGATTTATGGCAGCTTGTTTCGGATGAAAACTCAAAAAAGAGGGGTGATGGGTCAAAAATTTGTCCCATCACCCAAAAAATCCGGGGGTGCACCCTGAATCGACTTCCTACAACATTACCAGGCTTCGTACATCCGGCTCAAACCAGGCAACCCCGCGGCACAGAACATCATCGCCGACCGCTGCTTCCTCTCGGACCTGACGGGATTAAGCGCGACGCTCTTGCACGGGACCCGGTTATCAACACCGGAATGCTCGAATCTGACAAAGAGCGGTGAGCCTCATCAAGGCATCAGTCCCGCTAAAGCGGATTGCGGGTTACAGGGCACCGCTAGCTCCCCACCTAGCACCCCCAAAACCTGACGTTTGACGCGGTGCCGGTGCAAAGCTTCGCGCACCGGCGAAATACCTGACTTTTAACGCTTCGTGATGCCGTATTGATCGAAAGCCACATAAAACAACAAACACAAAATAGCTCTCTGAACGGACAACGATATGTCATTGTCCGGCTTGACCGGATAATCCAGAGATCCATTCACAAGTTGCCATTCATCCTGATTCGCGAAGAGTAACAGGCAATCAGAGCAAATGCCACCTCAACGAATCCTTCCGTATGGAACGACAAACCCGCCTTTGGGGGGCGGGTCCATTCTTTGATGCGCACTCACGGTCAAACCACTAGAATCTTCGTAAAGCCTTCCCGCCTTTTGTACGCCGCGAAGCTTTGGCGTACCCTTGGCCGGCGTGACTTCACGCCGTGGAGCTGAGCGGGATCGAACCGCTGACCTCCGCGTTGCGAACGCGGCGCTCTCCCAACTGAGCTACAGCCCCGTTTGTCAAATAACGGTCCAAGGGGATCGTTCCAAAAGCGAGACGAAAGCTAGCCCTTCCCGGCCTTGATGTCAAGCGCACTGCCGGAACGGTTCTCCCATAAATCACTACCACCCTTTCGCCCTCTATACCCGCTCTATGCGCTCTCTTGCGCCCACCACCTCGCTCAGTGGATCAAACGGAGAAAACGGTTCCAGCGAACCTTGTTCCAGAACCTGTGCAACGGCGCAAACTTGTCCCAGGAGAAATAGATAATTGCCGCTTTGCCCAGTACGAGGTCTTCGTCAAGGAAACCCCAGTACCGACTATCGGCGGAGTTATCCCGATTATCGCCCATCATGAAGAGTGAACCCTCTGGGACCGTAATCGGACCGTAGTTATCCTTATTCCCTGCTCCTCTCGGGACGATGTGGCGCATTTGAATGTTGCGCGGCAAAACGTAGGGGTCGGTGTATTTACCCTCTGGCGGCAACTGAAAGACCTCGCCATCCACAAGCACAACCTTGTCGCGAATCTCAACCGTCTGCCCACCCGTGGCAACACACCTCTTGATATAATTGACACGCTGGTCCAAGGGATAGCGGAAAACGATAATATCTCCCTGCTTCGGATCCTTGGGCCCGGGGAAACGGGTGTGAGGAATGCTGAATCCGATTTGAGTGTAGGGAATACCGATCCAGTCCGGAGTACGAATGCCGTAGACGAACTTGTTGACCAAAAGAAAGTCGCCGATCAGCAGGGTATCCTCCATCGAGCCGGTGGGGATCCGGTATGCCTCTACCGCAACCACCCGGATCACGAACACGATCAGCACGACGCTGACGATAGTTTCGATCCAGTCACGGATCGGCCCCTTCTGCGTTCTCTTCTCTTCAGCGCGTTGTTTACTTTGCTGTGACCAATGAACGTAGCGCTCCCAGAGGCTCTCCTGCCCAAGCTTGTCCTCTGCACCAGCCTGCTGAGCCTCACTCTGCTTGCGATCGTCTTTGTCTTTGCTCATTTATCGTCCACCTTCAGCACGGCGAGGAACGCCTCCTGCGGCACCTCCACGGAACCGAGCTGTTTCATCCGCTTTTTGCCCTCTTTCTGCTTTTCCAGCAATTTGCGCTTACGGGAGACATCACCGCCGTAGCACTTTGCCAGCACGTTCTTACGGAGTGCACGAACCGTGCTGCGGGCGATCACCTTGCTGCCAACCGCCGCCTGAATCGCCACTTCAAACATCTGGCGTGGAATCAGGTCTTTCAGTTTGTCCACGACTTTACGGCCCCATTCATAGGCCTTGTCCTCATGAACGATCATCGAGAGGGCGTCCACTGATTCACCGTTGATCATGATGTCAAGCCGCGACATTGTCGCCCTGCGATATCCGATAAAATCGTAGTCGAAACTGGCATAACCGCGAGTCTGGCTCTTCAGCCGATCGTAAAAATCGAAGACAACCTCCACGAGGGGGAAATCGTAGGTGATGTTTACCCTCGTCGCCTCGAGATATTCCTGCGTCACCTGTGTTCCACGCCTGTCGCGTGCAAGCGCCATCACCGGACCGATATACTCCTCGGGGGTGATGATCTGACCGCGCACGATCGGTTCTTCGATATGGTCGATGGAGACCGGATCGGGAAAGTCTACCGGGTTGGAAAGCCACTGCTCCTTCCCGCCATGGCGCATAATTTTGAAGCGCACGCTGGGAACGGTGGTGATCAGGTTCAAGTCGAATTCGCGTTCGAGCCGTTCCTGCACAATCTCCATATGCAGCAAGCCGAGGAAACCACAGCGGAACCCAAAACCAAGCGCGGTGCTGGTTTCGGCGTCATACCGCAGGCTGGCATCGTTCAGTGCCAACCGATCCAGCGCATCCCGGAGGTTCTCGTAATCCTCGTGCACCGCCGGAAAGAGGCCGCTGAAAACCATCGGCTTCGGCTCCTGATAACCGGGCAGCGCTTCGGTTTCGTTCCGTTTATCAAACAGTGTAACGGTGTCGCCAACGCGGGTGTCGCGGATTTCCTTGCAACCGGTGATCAGATAGCCCACTTCGCCAACACTTAGCGATTTTCGCGGAAAACGTTGGAGTTGGAGCACTCCGACATCCTCGGTGGGATACCGCTTCCCCGTCTTCTTGAAATAGATATCCTGTCCCGGCTTCAGTTCGCCGTCAATCACGCGGATGTAAGCGATGGCGCCGCGGTAATTGTCGTAGGTGCTGTCAAAGATCAACGCCCGGAAATTGGCCGTCGGATCACCCTGCGGTTCCGGCACACGATGCACCACCGCTTCCAGCAGTTCCGCCACGCCCGTTCCTGCCTTTGCCGAGACTTTCATGATGTCATCAGGGTCGCAACCGATCAGATCGACGAGCTGCTGCGTAACATGGTCCACCTGTGCGCTGGGCAGATCAATCTTGTTGATCACCGGGATCAGTTCCAGGCCCGCATCAATGGCGAGGTAGAGGTTCGCCAGTGTTTGAGCCTCAACACCCTGCGCGGCATCCACAACCAGCAATGCCCCTTCCGCCGCTTCCAGGCTTCGGGAGACCTCATAGCTGAAGTCCACATGTCCGGGGGTATCGACGAGGTTCAGAATGTATTCATGCCCGTCCACTGCCTTATAGAGCATGGTAATCGCGTGCGCTTTGATCGTGATGCCGCGCTCCTGCTCGAGTTCCATCGAGTCGAGCACCTGTGCGTGCATCTGCTTGCGATCCAGCGTAGCGGTGATCTCCAGCATACGGTCGGCCAGGGTGGATTTACCGTGGTCGATGTGCGCGATAATGCAGAAGTTTCTTATGTCTTTACGGTTGGGCATTTTCACCATTCTTGTGATTCACAGGCCTGTAAGGTACGGTTCCACCCGGCGCAGAAAAAGCGCGATTCAGCATGGGCGACTCGCACTTGAGTTGGCTGATCTACTGCAAATTTCCGGACTGCTCCTATCGAGAAGAATAATTCGCTTACCACCGTTACCGAAATACAGGCCGCGGTTTATTGCCCATTTTCTCTTGTCACAGGGCGGGCAAAAACCCAACCAACGACACCAGAGAGCACTCTCGCTGTCGCCATTCCGATAAATGCGCCGTACAATCCCCAAAAATGTGCCCCGATAAACGCCATCGGGAGAAACAGGAAGAACAGGCGAATCGCATAGATCGTCAACACCTGCGAAGGCCGCCGGAGCGCATTGTAGGTCTGCGCTGTGATAAAAAAGAGTACGTCGCCAATCAGGCCGATCATTACCACATGCAGGAAGAACCGTAGCGGTTTCAAAGCGCTTTCTGCGTCGACAAAAAGTATTGCGATCGGATGGGCAAAAATCGCAATTAAGCCCCAGATCACAATCGCCGACAAAAACAGGAAGCGTTGGCTGAGCACAATCGCCCTGCTGACCCTTTCCCGCCGCCCTGCACCCCAGTTCTGGCCGATGAATATCATCAACCCCGAAGCAAGTGCCATGGGAACCATCATCGCGAACATATCCACGCGAATCCCCGCGCCAAACGCAGCCACCGGGCCCGTTCCATAGCTGGAAATCAGTCGCGTCAGAACACCAAACGTCAACGGGGTCATCACGCTGGCCAGCGCTGCAGGGCCACCCACGACCAGTACGTGTTTCCAGTGTGACCACAGTTCCTTGAGAATGGGTGCCGCAAACAATACCAGCTTATCTCGAACGATGAGAATGTAGAGTGCGGCGATCATGGTCATCGCACGGCTTAGCACCGTAGCAAGAGCGGCTCCCTCCAACCCCATCGCCGGAAATGGACCCAATCCGAAAATAAACAGCGGATCGAGCACAATATTACCCGCAGCGGCCATTGTCATGATCCATGCGGGTGTTTTTGTGTCCCCCGTTCCACGAATCGCAGCATTGCCAACCATGGGAACAACAACAAACATCGTCCCCATGTACCAGATCCGCATGTAACGGGAAACCATATCAAGCAATTCCCCTTCAGCGCCAAGAACACGGAAGAGGGGCCGCATTGTGATTAAACCGAGTATCGTTACGATAATCACCAGTGTCAGCGCCAGCAAAAGAGCGTCGCGAGCCAGTTTTCGCACCTGTTCGTGATCGCCCGCGCCAAAACGTTGGGAGATGATCGCTGTCGCACCCGTCCCGATTCCCAATGTCAAACCGTTCAGGATCATCACTACGGGGAACGTAAAGGTCATCGCCGCCAGCTCATGCACCCCGAGCTGCGCGACATACCACGTGTCGGCGAGGTTGAACATGGTCATTGCCATCATGCCGATAAGCATCGGCCAGCCAAGCCGGAAAAGGCTTCGGCCGATGGGATCCTCCAGAAGATTTCCCCGAGATCCCTTCAAAATGACCGGCATTTTTTCTTTACTACTCAAATTTCTACTCGCCTGTCCTGTTGATTACAACGCAGATCGAATTTGCCGCAGTGGGAACTGAATTCGACCGCTAAAAATGGGTTGTTGATAAAGCTGAGCTGGAAAGATACCCCGAATTTTTTGAAGTTGTTGGGGATAATAACACTCCCAGGAGAGGGACGGGGCCGAACCGAAAAACGATTCGACCCCAAAGGGAGGTTCAAAAAGGGTGTGCTTGTGTCGTTTTTTACACCCTCGTCCAGTATTCCGGTTCCAAACCTTCGACTACACCTCGAGAGCAGGATGTACTACTCCTGTTTCTCCATCTGCCGGCTTTCCGCGTCCAGCAAATCGATGATCCAGAACTGCGCCTGATCCGCCTCGTCCGATCCAGGCCAAGTGCTGACAATCCGCTCGAACATCCTGCGAGCTGAACCGATATCGCCCTGCTGCGCACGGATAATCGCCCGTTTCAGCGTAGCCGTGGCTATCCGGTTACTCTCCGGATAACGATCCTCCAGCTGGCTGAAGACAATGCGCGCAGAATCCAGTTTTGTTGAGTCCCCGACCGCTTCCGTCAGATAGGTCTCCCCAACCCAGTAAAGCGCATCATCCGCCATCACCGTGGCCGGATAGGTTTCCACATACAACTGGAATCCCATTCTCGCCACTTCCATCTGGCCGGAGAGATAGTCGCCATAACTTTGCTGGAACAACCGCTGAGCTTCAACTTGTTCGTAGGCGCTGCCTGCCACACTATCACCCAGAACCTCCGCCACAAGCATATTGAAGGTATCAAGCTGGGTGATCAGCTTTTGCAGGCGGTCTTCGCCTTCGGCAAATTGGGAGCTGAGTGTGATAATCTGACGCTCGAGCTGGTCGTTAAGGGCATTTTGGTCCGCTCGGGTCGCCCGGATAAGTTCTTCCTGCGACCGCAGATACTCAGAAACATTTCCACCGAGAAGGCCACGGAGGGTATCTATCTGTGTTTCCATGTGGCTCAATCTGCTGTCAATGTCCTTTTCCATTCGGTCAAGGTCACTATCCATCGTTTCAAGTCTTGCGCGGAATTCCACATGGTCCGACTGGAACTGCCGCACCTCCTTGCGAGAGGCACACCCAGCAAGAATCAAAACAGACAGCAGCAAAGCGGGCAGCAACAAGAGCCGCCGCCCGCCCGATATTCCTCTACGATCTTTTAGACCGATCATGGACTATCCTAGTTGACAACCGTAACAGCACGGCGATTCTGAGACCAGACCGCTTCGCCTGTTCCCTGAACTGCCGGACGCTCTTCGCCATAGCTGATAATTTCGAAACGGGTCGCATCAATACCGTAGTTGACGTAGTACTCTTTGACGGTGTTCGCACGACGCTCACCGAGAGCAAGGTTGTATTCCGTGCTGCCACGCTCATCACAGTGACCCTCAATCACCATCTGCCAGTCGCTGTATTTGCGCATAAGTTCCGCGTTAGCCTGAAGTAAGGTACGGGCTTCCTGTTTCAAATCCGATTTGTCGAAATCAAAATAGACAACTTCGATGGATTCTTTGGCCTGGCGTTCTTCCTCTTGCTTCTTCTGAAGCTCGAGACGTTCATTTTCTACCCTTTGGCGCTCCATCTCAGCGACCTGGGCGACTGAATCCTGCCTGGCTTGTTCCTGTTCCTGTTCCTGTACCCGTGCAACTGAATCCGCAATAACCTGCTGACGCTGCATTGCCAACTCTTCAGGGGTGGGGCCCTGTTGCTGTTGCTGTGCAGCACAACCAAGCATCATCGAAATCGCCACGGCAGCCAGCACGAGCATCCAGAGAGTGCGTGTCCTGCGCATCTGTACCACTCCTTTCAAATCCCAAATAATACAAACAGTTTGTTAAAATATTCTTTTGTGCACTATTGCACAATCTACCGAATTCGCTTTATGATCGCAATATAGATATGAGAGCTTTTGGTCTCCTCCGGCTTGACTGAAACCGCCCCTATTACTATCTTTCTGCCCGCTTTTGGGGATTGGTGTAACGGCAGCACACCTGACTCTGGATCAGGCAGTCGGGGTTCAAATCCCTGATCCCCAGCATCAAGAGGCGTCGGCAATAGGCCGGCGCCTCTTTCTGTTGTTACACGAGTACTCCCCCGCATCGGTTCCAGCACACTTCCATTGCTTTCGAAGCTAACCCCATACTTCTTATACACAACATGTTACGTGGCTATATATTCTCGTTAATCGAGTCCAACAAAAAAGAAACCCGCCACAAATTCGTGACAGATTCCAGAGGTTCCAGAAACGCATTTTGACACATATTTTATCAAATCGTTGTGACCCCGTTTCGTGCTCGTTGTCCGCACCGGCAACCGAACCGCTGTGGTTGTTGGTGTAATCGTTGCGCCAATCTTTCAGGTAAAGGAATTCATCCTTGCTGAACAGGCAGTTTTATTTGAAAACTGACTCTCCGCTAAAGAGGAAAATGCGGGTAACAAACCCCTTTCCGCTCGTGTAAGTCTCCTTGGCATAATTATACTCGATTCCGGCAAGCTGCCGGCTCCATCCGGCCCGGGAGCGCTTAGAACGTTCACAGCACCCGACATTGTGATGCCGTCAAACGGCTTGATTACGAAAACCGCAATGAGATTGTTATAATCTCAGGTCCAAAACGACCACTTGAGCTCCCTCTGTCTTGCTAAAAATCAGGTTGATTTTCCACAATCGTGAAACAATTGGCGTTCTATCCACAAATCACCTCGAAATCAAGCACGAAACCGATGGAGGTAGAAGTCGGTTGAAGGGAAGCATAAGACGAGAGAAGCACTAAAGCATATAGACTAAGCGAGAACCCCCGGGCGAGAGTAGCATAACAAGACATTCCAAGTATCCCTGGTCTGTTTTTCATTCTTTCCTTTTGTCGCCTCCCGCAGCCAAACTCTTGTATTTGTTTTGTTCACGCTCTTGGCACATCGGTTGCAATAGACTAGACCGAAACCAGGAAACAAAGGGAGGAACCGAGGATGAAGACTTCTACGCTAACCGTTTTCGCACTCGTGCTTTCGATTACCCTTGGCTTTGTCACGACTTCAGAGGCGTCCCAAGATGACAATACAATGGCGATTGATCGCAGCGAGATCACGGGTAACTATCAGCCGCCAACGTTGATTGATGCAGTACGCCCTGCACGTATGGCGGTTAACAACCGCGAGATCGAAGGGTATATCACGCTCGAGTTGCTGGTAAACGAGGAGGGGCGCGTCGAGCAGGTGCAGGTACTTTTCCGCAGCAGCATGATCGCCGTCCGGAATGCCGTCGATGCAGTCGCTCGCTGGAAATTCCAACCTGCCACCGTTGATGGGATCCCAACGAAAGCGCTCGTTGCCTACAACGTTCCGATGGGACCAAACCTGGACATCTTCCAGGAGAACTCTTATCAGGACCGTGTGTTTTTACCAGAAATGAGTCTGGCGTCGACTGAATAGCCGACCAGACTCACTCAGCACAACAAACCGGGCCTTAATCCTCCGCCCGGTTTCTTTTTTGCCCTAATTCACTATCTCAGGTAATCATTCTCAAGACAGCCAACTGATTAAAACTGTGCCGGTGACCATACCGCTCCACAGGGAGCTTTCGCCACTACAGGTCATTCCAAACTTTGGTATGACCACCAGCACACAAAAAATCGGCCGGGCAAATCTTCATGCCCGGCCGATGAAGACTCTTACCTTAACAGCTTACTTCACCAAAGCCATCTTACGGGTCTGGACGAAGTCACCGGCTTCCATGCGATACAGGTATACACCACTCGCAAGGCTGCTGGCGTCAAAGGTCAGCGTCTGGGTTCCGGCGGAAACGTTGCCGTTGAAGAGCGTGGCAACTTCCTGGCCCTGGACGTTGTAAACCTTGACCATGACCTTACCCGCCTGCGGCACCTGGAAGGAAATCTGGGTGCTCGGGTTGAACGGGTTCGGATAGTTCTGGTTCAGTGCATACTCACCTGGCAGAGCATTCGCGCCACCCTGCTCAGGAGCAGAGACGCCAAACACATCCAGGATAGCATACAGGAGATCCTGCTGCTGCTGACTGTTTTGGTAGAAATCGGTCGCGCTGATATAAACGAAGTCTGTGGCTGCGGTCCAGTCAAAGGTGAAGAGAATGGCAGTACCACCACCAGCAGTTTCGTTCATGACACCGTAAACTTCGTCGTCGTTGGCGCCGTAGAAGATCGGGCCGTTGACTGCGTCGACCGGGTAGCAATAGTCACCCCAGGCGGCGTTGCCGAAGTTCGTGATGTCGATTTCGAAGACCTCAGACTCGAAGTCCTCGGACGGCGTGCCAGCAACACCAACAAACTGGGTGTCGGCAATCGCGTTGCCATCATCGTCTGCCGGATCGTTCCAGCCACCGCTGATGCCGAAGACATCGTAAGCGAAGTCGCCAGACGAGAAGATGTTCGGGTTATCACCACCTTCCATGATGTCGTCGCGGACAAAGAAGTAGTCGGCATCACTGTAGAACAGGTTGCCGCCACCAGCGAGGTAGTCAGCAAAGATGTTGTCATCTGCTGCCACCATCGGGACACCAACAGAGCCGTGAGCCGAATAGATGATTGCATCCCAGTCGTTCTGGTCGATCACGGAAGCATCAATACCCTGGTAGTCGGTTGCCGGCCAGTACTCAATCCATTCGGCAAGACCACTGTTCATCCAGAGCGTGTAGAGCATACCGTAGCTGGCCGTGCCGCCGTAGGATCCGTCATCAACCCAAAGGATTGTGGCGGCCGGGTCGGCTGTCGGCATAACGACGTAGTACTTCGCCTCGCCCATCGTGGTGCTGTAGTTGTCTTCGTCGTCAAGAGCAGTGACCCAGTAGTAAACCGTGTAGCCAGCCGAAGCACCGAGTGCGGGGATTTCACCGAAGAAGTACTCGTCAGAGTCATCATCGGTGATTTCAACGGAGTCGATCGAAACCTGGGCGTCGTCGCCGTCAACAACTTCGTAGACGAGCCACGCGGTATCGTCAACGGTCCAACCTGACACCGGGTCAACGATACGGCAGGAAACTTCACTCACCCTGTCACCATCCACCGTGAAAGGAACGCCGGTGATGTCAAGAATGATGGGTGGCGCACCAACAGGATAGCTCACGCCGACGATCGTGTTAATATCGAGGGCGTCGGTGCTGGAGTACATTCCCCAGTAGGCTGTGGTGTCATTGTAGGGAAGCGACCAGGGGCCACCGAACCAGGTGTAGCAGTAGGGCACAACGTCGCTGGAAAGCGGTTGCGGCAAAGCATCCGATTTCGCGAAACCAACCATGAAGCCTTCGGCGTTTTCGCGATAAACCTGGGCGGTCTGTTCCATCTGATCTTGGTCAAACAGATACTGCCAGCCGTAACCTGCGCTGGCTGCAGCTGCCGGGCCAAAGATTACGTCGCCGATCGGGCTCTCTGACACTGTACCACGCGCCGCGGTAGCTCCATCTGCCCGGCCATCGGGGAACGCAGCCAACCATTCTACACCAGGCTCCCACAGAAAGGCCGTCACGTTACCAGCACTATACCAGTTCTGCAGCACATAGTGCAGAGAACACGGTGCGACTGGCTTCATGTAGACAGCAAACGTGTCGCCTGCAGCACCTGACGACAAATAGTACGTTGAGGCATTGCTGCGGTAGAGCTGGAAAATATCCGTCTCTGCTGCATCAATACTCGCGGGACCAACAGCTTTCATCTGGACGTCCGTCTTTCCGATCGGGACTACGTCGAGCAATTCACTCGCGTAGACCGCACCGGCCATCAACAGCACGGACAAACCCAGCACAACAAACTTGCGGATCATAAATCCTCCATAAGTTACCTTGTGCAGGGAACACCCCACTTGGGTAGAATGTTCCCTGCAGCTTCCGGAATGCCTGTCTTACTGGCTAAGTTCACTCAATTTATCCCTGAGCGCGATGAGAAACAAGCCGTAGTCCGTAGCATAGAGATAATCTACGTCTACACTGTCTCCCGCCACAGGGATGGGGTTTCCTTGTATGTACAGCGAATCTGTAGAAACAATATAGCTGACAATCGAGCAATCGTTCCCGTCAATACTTGCATCGTAGACATCAATCAGATTGTCGTTGCCGAGCACAACCAAAGCAATACCATCCGTGTGGGTGGCCTCAAGCACGGCCACAGCACTCCGTTCGGCCTCTACCTCGACAATTTCAGCGGTGGCAGCAATGAAACCAGAAGAAATTTCTTCCACGAGGTCCAATGCCAATCCGTATTCTTCAAGCCCGTAGTAGCTTTCCGCCCGAATCACCTTGACATCGGAAAGCCCAAAGCTGGTAAGATAGCGATTGTACTGTACGTCTGCATCTTCCCAGATCGCTTCCGCCAACAAAGCATAGGTTATCGCGTCGGTGTAATCGTCCTGAGCAAGATACGATGCACACATACCGGCGTACGTCTCCGCATAAATCGGAGCATCGTCCGCCAAGTCTCCAACAACCGGACCCAGCGCCAGAACATTGCCAAAGCTGCTTAAGGCAAGGTTGGGCTGATTGTCCATGGCATAGGCATAGCCCAAGCCAAGATAGGAGATGAGGTTCGCGGCATCAGCATTCGCCGCATTGGAAAAATTGGTGATCGCGGCATCAGCATCACCGCTCGCAATGGCGTCCCAACCCTGATCGATAAGATAATCGACCGTTATGGGCGGTCCGAAGTCCCCCTCGTCCACCCCCTCCTCTTCGCATCCGACAACCATCAAGCCGAACGCGATCAGCAAGGCGAGGAGAATGCTCCAGGATGAATAATATTTTGCACGAAGCATCGTGTAATCCTCCTTAACAAGCGCTTACTTCACCAAGACCATCTTCCGCACGTACCGGAAGTTGTCCGCACGCAGTTGGGCAAAATAGACACCCGATGCGAGGGACTGGCCATTCGCGTTCCGACCGTTCCAGACAACCTTGTGCGTACCGAAGTTCATCGGACCGTCAACAAGGCGTGTCACTTCGCGACCCAGAACATCATAAATCACTAGGTGAACATTGCCTGCGTTCGGCAACACCATTTCAATCGTCGTGGACGGGTTAAATGGGTTCGGATAGTTCTGCTTCAGCTCGTACGATGTTGGCAGCGCGAGGTCGGCGATAATGGTGCCGGTCTGACCCGCCATCACCTGGAAATCACCAAGCTTGGCAACACGGGTCGTCACAACACTGTTTTCGGCGTCTACAACACCACCCACATATTCCCAGCTACCGTTGTACTTGTAGTAAATACCAACGGTCTCGCTGTTGGCCAAACCAGCATCGAACGGCAGAGTCAGCGTTGCAGGGTCTGCGAGTGTTTTCTGTTCAGCATTAATGCTGTAAACATCGCTGACTACTACGCGGCTGGCTGTGCTGGCCGAACTGCTTGCGCCACGAACCTTATCGCTGGCGTTCGAGCTGTTTGCAATCATCGAAACCGACTGGCTGCGATCAAACGCCCGTCCGGAAACCGAAAGGCTCGCATCCTCGCCAAGTGTGATCGTCTTACTGGCTCCAGCTTCCACCGAAGTTACAGTAAGACCAGCACTTGGATCGACATCAAGCGCAAGACCGGAGGCGTAATAGCCCGAAGCATGCCATTCATACTCACCCTCGTCAGTCAACCAGACCGAAGTCGTATACTGACTGACCGGGCCCACGTTGGAGGAGAAATTGAACAGTGCGACATCATCGATGTAAATCGAAGTATCGATCACACCACCCGCAAGCTCGGTTGTCGCATAAACGATTGGCGATTCAACTCCCGGCGCACTGTAGACCTCTTCACTCGAGATGATGTAAATCAGGAAACTGTTGTTATAGACGTTGTTCTGAGCTACGAACAGCTCGGTGTAGTCAGCAGTTTCCGTTGATGAGGTGAGCGTGACATCCCCGCCGTTAATCTCCACTAAAATCGTCATCGGACATTCAGCGCCTGTACTCGGCAGACCAAAGGTCCAGTCGTCTCCGTTGCTAAGCGGTACAGTTGAATAGCCGTCAGCAAACTCGATTTCCTGAATATTGAACTCGTCCATCTCACCAAAACCGAACTGGTCAACCTTGAAGTTCAATTTCCGGAACATGTGGTCATCTGCGTTTTCGCCGATGTAAAGCGTAATAAAATCACCGAGCAACGGCAGATAATCACCTGCGGCGGCGTTGTACGCCATCAGGTAGTAGTTGAAGCCCCAATTGGTGCCCGTGTAGGTGTAAGGCGGAGGAACACTGTTCGCCCACTTGAGTGCCGTACCCGGTGCAGCCGCGGGGAGAGTTGCCGCATTATGGAACTCGTAAAGCCCGTGGTATGGGGCCCCGTCCATTGTAAGGTCGAGGATGTTTGCAGTAGCAAAGTCAAGGAAAATATCGTTGATCGTATCCTTGAGATATGGCGTGTCGTCGTACAACCCCTCATCCCAACGATTCGAGATGATCTTTTCGATGCCCTCGGTGTTGATCCGGGGTGATGTCGCAATCTCCGTGATAAGCTCTTCTGCACCATATTTCTCGTACAAATAGAGCAGGAAGAGATAACCGTGCTCGTAGTCGTTTCGGTCAAAGACGTCATCACCAAGGAATGTTAGTTCGTTGCCGTTCTGAGCAGTATTTGCTGTCCCGGCACCACCAAAGTCGGGTTCTGTGAATCCCGTGGAATCCACGTCACGACTTCCAATCAGGAATTCGGCAAAATAACCGAGTGAATACCGCAACCATTCTACCTCATACCGGTCAACCTTATAGGTCACGAACCGGGCAAAGAGCTGTGCGATTTGCCGCTGACCTGAACCACCGGAAACATCCGGCGCAAGGTTGTAATCCGAAGGATCACAATCCAGGATGATCATGTCGTTGTCAACGTTCAGATAACCCGGCGTCCAAAGGTCAGCATCGGCGTCGTTACGTCCTAGATCATATTCATCAAGGACATCAACGAAGAAGAAGCTCACCACATCCGGGACATATTCGGCATTATCGCCCGCATACATCTCCATTACGACGTCGTAAGAGCCCATGGTGGCATCGTAAGGTGTTGAGTCTTCAAAGGAGGCCATTGCCGCAGCCACCTCGTCGGCGTCCACGATTCCGCCCCAAACCTCGTTATCAACATACCAGTAGGCATGATCGGTTACACCGCGCAAAGAAGCGTTAACTGCACGAGGGTCCGTGGGGAACACTTCATAAGAATCGATCTGAATTCGACGACCATAACCCAAAGCCAACGCGACATCTACCGTACCGTTTGAAAGGGTTTCGCCATCAACCACGTCTTCGCTGATCGCTGCGGATGATGTCCCATCACCATTGGTAATGAAACCGGCACCGAACGAAACGTAAGGCTGAAGCTTGGTTGCGTTATCCAGCGCGCGAAGCGAGGTGACCACTGATGTCGGCAGATAGTGGAGTGATGAATAATCATCCACAACTTCCACCGAATCGCCTTCGGCCAACGCCACACCGCAAAGAGTTATCTGCGAAATGTCGATATCCGTTTCCGGGTTGACTTCCGTATTCGCAATTTCGATAAACACCGCTCCAAGGTCCAGATCATAGAATACCGTAGCCGGCAGCGGATCAGTGTCGTCAGCGGTATAATCAACCGCTACAGCCGAAACTTGCCTGTTACCGTTAACAGTACGGCTCTGAATTACCGAGAAGGGATCGATGTTCAAAACGAGCGCGTCTTTGTCGGCAAAATTCTCAAGCGCGTAAGCCTCTGCACCGCTGAGTGTCAGGGCAACCGACTTGTTGCCATCTGCACGCTCGGCCTCGGCATCAGCCAGCACCACCTCGTCGTCACCGGAGCTAAACGAGAAGCCTTCCACAACGATATCCGCAGAAAGCGAAAGATCGAAGGGCACCAACAGAACGTTGGACGCCGCATCGTACGTGATCGTTCCGTTAATCTCCGGCGCTTTCTTTGTTGCAGTCTCGTCAATGAGCGTCAGATCAACAGTACCAGCAACGCTACCGTTGGTCTGCGCGTCGTAGGCGGCAAAACGAGCTGCGACAAGCTGCATTGTCTCACCAGCCTCAACTGTGTCGATCATCTCTTCGACATGCATCGCGTCGGTGCTGATCAACAGCATGCTGAGCGTGGTGTCCAGGTTTAGCTTTGAAATAGACGAAGCTGTTTCCAGCGTGTAGCTGGCAAGCACCGCATCCGAGGCATCCACCAGCTGGAACGTCATACGTGATGCTTTCGCCAGGGTTGCAATACTCGGGCTGAGGCTCGCATCGTAATCGACGAGGAGTTGGTTGTTTCCCAAGTCGTACGAAGCGCTCAACATCTGCAGCGGCGTGGTGTCCGTCTCGAAAGTGACAGCCAGGTCTTCAACCGGCACCACACTATTGTAGTTAACATCTACGAACGAGAAATCTTCAGTACTCAACAGAATTCCGCTGGCGAGATCTTTCATCTCCCACGAATACTGCTCCGATGGGGAGAGTCTGATGTCGATCACGCTAGAGTCAACCAGTGTTGCAACGGTAGCCGAGGTCGGATTAAGGACTCCGCCCGCCGCCTCGAACGTCAAGGAACCAAGGACAATGTTCTGCTCAAGGTCGAGGATTCCGTTCTCGTTGATATCTTCCGGAGGAAGCGCGTTAAGGGTTCCGTTTCCTGCCATCGGGAAGCCGTTGGCATCGGTTGTCGCTGCATCCTCAGCTTCAGAGTCGAACTGCACCTTGTCGCTGAAGGTAAACTTGAAGGTATTTGTACTGTCGTTGTAAACAACGCTCTGAATCGTTACTGGCGACACATCTGCCACATAAGTGACGGGAAGTGTTGCGCCAGCGATTGCTGCGTCATCTGTGGCAATGAACGCGCCAGTAGGAATTATCAAGGACAGTTCATCGTGCGCCATCGACGCTTCAACGTACTCTACACCTTCAAGCGACGTACCCCAGATGTCGTAGGTAACTTCAACATCATCGTTGTTTGTGTAAGTCGCTTCACTAATGACAGCCCCATAAAGGAGGCTGATCTGCACCTCTGTCCCGGTCGCGGTGGAGTTAACCACCATGCCGCCCGGAAGGGTATAGTCTGCGTTTAGCCCACCATCATCGTCGTCCAGGACGAGTCGTCCGATCTGAACCGTACCGGCTTCTGTGCGGACGTCCCCGTCGAACGTGATGGACAAAACATTGGTCGCCTCATCGTATGTGGCAGACTCCGGGACCACTTGTGCAAGGGCCACGGAACCAAACGCCAGTACAACAAGCGCCAAGAGCCATGTGGAACGTCTGACCATAGACATATCGTTGACCTCCTCCGTTCAACTCCTGCCCGCAGACAGGGAGCCGAATGAAGTGATTAAGTAACTTCCTATTTAGAACTCGAACTGAACGCTGAAACGATGAACGACATCAAGAACACCGTAATCACTGAAAGCGTAATCAATGCCGAACCCTGCCCACTTGGCACCAAGACCAGCGGAAAGGCCCATCGAGTCGTGACGGAACGTGTAGCCGGTTCGCAGGAAGAACAATTCCTGGAATGCGTACTCGCCGCCAAAGTTCATCCGCTCAATGTTGTCGTTAGGATGTTCGAGTTCTCCCAGAACCGTAAGTCTATGCTGAGCCGTTAAAATCGGATCGATTGCCAAGCCCAGACGGAACATCAACGGGAAGTGGTAAGGGAGATACTCCGACGCATCTGTTAACTGAGTGCCGTTATCCCAGTCGAAGTACGATCCATCCAGCTGAATTTCCGGACCGAAATTCCTGATATTCATGGAAATACGAACCGTGTTCCAGCGGGTGTCATAAACCGTACCTACATCCACTGCGTAGGCGCCCGAAACCACGTCATCGAGAGTCTCGCGCACATACTTGATGTTGGCGCCGAAAGAGAACTTGTCCGTAAGCCTGGAGGCAATAGAGACACCCGCCACCAGGTTGTTTACGCTGAAATACTCTCCCGTGCCATTCTGATGTTCCACCGTTGTGACTTCGATGTCGCCTGAGTTCATCAACGCACCGAAAACACCAATGGTCCAGAAATCGTTCGGGCTAAAGGCGGCACCTACCACGTTGTAGGAAATGTCCGCCAGATAGTCGATCCGCTCCAGGTAGACGCTTGTGTTCTGGACATAGGTCAACCCTGCCGGGTTCCAGAACATGGATGTTACATCATTACTTGCTGCTGAAAACCCATTACCCATAGCAACGCCACGGGTTCCAATGGGGATCTTGAGGAAGTCGGCCCCTGCCGTTCCAACCTTGGCAAAGTCTTCTGCCATGGCCGAAGACCCGGCCAGGAACAGACCGACCACCAGCAAAATCGCTGCAGGTTTGAATATGCTGCGCATGGTCGTAACTCCTTCGCAAAGGTTAACGGATTACCAGGAACTTGTCGATCATCTTGTCTCCCTCAGGTGTTTCAACAACATAGAGGTAAAGACCCGATTTGATCTGTTGATTGTTCCTGCTATTCAGATCCCAGCTGGCTGTTCCCGACTGAGCGTCGTTCTTTGTGATCTCGTCAATCAGGTCGCCAGTCAGCGAGAAGATCGAAATCTTGCACCGCGGCGGCAGGTTGATGAACGTGATCCGGCTGAAGTAACGCTCTTCAAACTCGGCCGTACCCTTGTAGGGGTTCGGGACGACTTTGATTCCACTGAGATCGTTTACCGCCGCTGCTGCTGCGCGGGGAACCACTGGGTCCGGCGCGCCGCTCGCGGCAACCGTACGATAATTCGACCGTGAAGATTCAATTGAATTCACTGTCGCCTTGTCGGGATCGTAGGCCACGACGGCGTAGTAGTAATCCAAACCGTTGATCGGAGGTTCGACGTTGTTGAAAATCAACACCTCATCCTCGCCAGGATCGCTCTCGCCGAGGAACTGGCCACCCGCATCCGTGAACTGGTGCGGAATGTCCGCGAGGCTCGTGCCGGGCAGATTGACCATGATGTAGCTCCAGTCAGTGCCCTGAACGCCCTCTTTCGCGTCGGCATAACCCTCGTCATAAAGGGTCAACGTTTCAGATCCAACCAGGATCGGGTTCACCGTGTCGCCATCGGTATTCACGAGCCACACATCTTCGTCGCGAACGTCAAAGGCTGCGATGAGTTCCCAATCAGCCGTCGTGTACTTCGAACGATAGACTTTGTATCCCTCGAAGTCCGCACCACCAACAAAGCTGTCGATTGCAGTTTCTGCACTCGTATCCCACACGAGATTAACCGACTGGTCATCCCCGCTGTAGTTCAGGTTCGGGATGGCAGGCGGAATCGGAAGGATGAAGTGCAAATCATCCACAATATCCGACGCAGAGGCGCCGGAAAATCCAAGCTGATCACCATATGCTTCGGGCTGACGGAACGTCAGAACGGGATCACCGATCAACTCGCGGTCACCTGAATAATAGGCAACCATCGCGTTGTCGATGTTCTCACGAAGTCCCTGCAGACCCCAACCAACTGCTGTACACATCACGAACTTTTTGGTCTCGTCAGGACCCCAACCGTTGATCGGACCAATCGACTGCAGATAACGGTAGTCGAAAGTCGGAGCGCCTGCGCCGTAATCCCACGGGTGGGGCATGAAGTTCATGCCGGCGGACAGTTCGTGCGTTCCTTCCATGTACTGGTACTTTGCATCGTCAGAGGCCGGATCGGATTCCCAGTTCCACCACTGGTGGCTGTACGGCCTGGGGATCGAGTCCGCTTCAGTCGTGTTGAACGGCTGCATCGGTATGTAGAGAAGCCTTGTGCCGATAGCACCCGCGCAAGCCGGAGACAGATCTCGCTCGCCAAAGTCCTGTGCAGGAGTAGCGAGGTCGTCACCGTCCATCATGTAGCTCATGTTACGCGAAAGGAGATATCCCTTCAGCGTATCACCCTCAGAGGTGATCACAGGCTGACCCGCGACAAACCCCATGGAGGGGACATCCACCTGGTAGGTGATAACCGGGCCACCCTCAAACTGGTAGATCTGGAACTCGTCATAAATACCATCCGGCTCCGGCGTAGCGGCATCCGGTGCGTACTCATCCGTGTATCCATCCCAGTAGGGGTTCTTCGGATCGGCAATCGGCCATCCCCAGTAGTCATACCCGGTGACGCCGTCGCCATCGATGTCCAGCGGATCCACCCAGTCATCCTGCCAACGGTTCTGTCCGGCAGGCGCCCAACCATCGTAATCCACGAGGTCTTCCTGCGCACCACCATTACCGTGGGCTGGACCACCAGGACCAGTACCTACATCGTTATCGTAGACCCAGGTCACGAAGACGTTGTTGAGGGTACCGCCAGAGGCGTTCTTGACCTCCATCAGGTAGATCTCAAAATCGTCATAGTCCGGCAGCGACCAAGCCAGCGCACGTTCAGACATCATCACACCAATCGGCGTATGGCCTGAAATAGAGCCGTCTAGATCATCGTAGCGGACCCACGCGTCCTGAATCGATTTGGGACCCGAACCAAAGTAAAACGTTGATCCATCTGTCGGGTACAGCTCGTAGTTGCCGTAGTCGGCATGACTAACAAACGGAGTACCGCCAATGCGGGCTCCCAACCAGAACCGACCTTCCCAGATGTAATAGATTTCTGCGCCACCCGGCCATTCGCCGGTGGGGTTAAGGTTGTTCGGGTCGCCATATACGCCAGAGTTGGTGATCGCGTTCCAGAGCGTGCCAACATTGTGCACTTTGGCCTGAGATGCAGGCCGCGAGGCAATCTGGACCGGTCCCTTCAACTGGCTTTTTTCTTTCACCGCAGCCAACGCATCATCAGTCCCAAGCGAGGACAACAGAAGCGCGCCGGCAATCGCGACGAGAAGTATTCGTTTCACGGCTTACCTCCTCGCATTGGTTAAAACTCGATTCCGATACCGAGTTCATACCGACGGCCACGCTCCCAGAAATAGGGGTTGTCATACTGGCCATCGACGTCTTTGGTACCGTTATATCCGGGCGCTCCAAGCGCAACGTTGTTCTCATCAACATTCTCGTACCAGGAAATATCTGCGTTGTCCTGGAAGTAGTCCTCGTTGACGTTGCGATTGTCGAACATGTTGTAAACCTGGAGATAGACATACGCACCGGTAAAGTCGGAAATCGAGAAACGCTTCTGAACACGACCATCAAACGAAAGCGTGTAAGGCAGACGCTTGTCGTTGATCGGCGGGTTCTTGTCCTTCGACTCGGACGAGTAAGGCAAACCACTACCATACTTACCAATCATGCTGGCCGAAACCTCATCCATCCAGGCCTGGCCAAACAGGTGCGTTCCGCGCGGAATCATGAACTGAACGTTTCCGTACACGCTGTGACGCTGATCCCAGTCGAGGTAGTTATCCGTCGTCCGGGGCACTGTTGCGTTGTAAGCGGTCAGATAACCAGCCGAGGTCGAAGAGCTCTTACCCTTGGCAACCTGGTAGGTGTAGCTGATGTTTCCGCTGTAGAAGTTGCTGAAACGTTTCTCAAGGCTAACTTCGAAACCACGAGCGTTGCCGTAGTCCTGGTTGATATAGATACCATACCAGTTCAAGGCTGTGTAGAAAACCTGACGTGTGTCAACCAGACCGGAAATGTCTTTGTAGAAACCGGTTGCCACGACAACGAGGTCGTCGGAGAACTGGTGACGCAGGGTCAGCTCGTACGCTGTGGTGCGCTCAGGTTCGAGTGCCGCGTTTCCGACGAGCGGGAACGCACCCGACATATCGAACGTCGAGTTTGTAAACAGGAACCGGAGAATCGGAATCTGGAAGTTGCGGTTGTAGTTAAACGACAAGAGATCCTTCTCGGTGATCGGGAAAGCAACACCAAGGCGCGGGCTCCAGTAAGTCTGAGAATTCAGAGACACCGGGTCCTTGATCTCGCCCCCAATATTCGAGTCGATTACAGGATCGCTGAGGTTTTCGGGGTAGTAATCCCAGTTCACGTCGAAGATGTCCATACGCAAACCGAGGTTAACAATCATACCCTCGAATTCCATCTTGTCTTCAACCCAGGCGCCGTAGCTGCGGGGTTCGGCATCAACATCACCACCGTAGACATTACCACCAGACGGAATGTCTATGTCGAAGTCTTCAATGGTGTAAAACTTGGCCTCAAAACCAGACTTCAGTTGGTGATAGCGATGCACCTGGCTGGTAATGTTCGTGCTGATCGTCCAGGTGACCTTGTCGTCGTTGTTCCAGCGAAAACGGTTGTAGGTCTTGCCGCTTCCGTAGGTATAGAACCCGCGTGTGTCTTTTTCGTTCGAGGTAAAGTTGATGTCTTCCCAAGCGAGCCAGTCTTCAGGGTCACCACTCTGGGACGCATCGATGTAACCATCGTTGTCATCATCCAGGTACAGGTCCGTATCTGGTCCGTAGACCTCCCAGTCCCAGAGTCCGTTGCCGTTCAGGTCTTCCTGCTCGAGAACGCCGTTATCGTTCATGTCGATCCAGTAGAGAGAACCGTCCTCGTTCGACATGAGTTTGTCACCGTACTCAGCAAGAATGGCGTCAGGAATCTCGTCGATGGAACCGAACGACTCCTCCATGTCAAAGAGTCCGTTACCGTTCGAATCCTCGTTGTACTGCTCACGAGTGTTGTAATGGTTTTTGGTCTCGTAACGGGACACGCTGACTTCGTAGAACGTTTTGCTCGAAAGAGCGTGGTTCCACTTGAGAGCCACAGAGTTCGTGTAGTTCTCGGAGTACGGAGTGTGATCCTGCATGTCGTAGTTGTCGAGCGCGAAGTTATGGTTCAGGTCTTCCGTATCCAGAGATCCGTTACCATCAAGGTCTTCGCCCGGATCGAGCACGCCGTTATGGTTGCTGTCTTCGGTGTCAACCTGGCCGTTACCGTACCAGTTGTTACCGTTACCATCAACATACGGCGAGACGCCGTCTACCGGCGCAAACTCCGAAAGCGCATCTTCGTAGTACGTCTGGCGCCAGAGGTTGTTGTAGTTGGTGAAGAACTGGTTCGAGAACGATCCCGACAACGTCAACTTGTGCTGCGGCGTCATCTTGTAGGTCATCTTGCCGAAAGCGCTGTTGATGTTGTTGTCGTCGTTGTCGAGACGGCCCTTCGTGGTATACCACTGACCGGACGCAAAGAAGTACACGTCGCCGAGGGATCTCGGGAAGAACGGCACCCGACCCGCCAGCGAGCCCTGCGCATCTTTCATCTGGTCGCGTTCGCCAATGAACGTGGAAGCCATGTCATTGGTGCGGAATGTCATCGCACCCGTGTAACGCTCGCCACCCTCTTTGGTGACCTGCGCTACAACGCCGGAGAGGGCGTTACCATACTCCGCGCCCATACCACCGGTGATGACGTTGATCTCTTCCATCGCGATCATCGGGATGTTGTTTTCCTCGTTACCGGTCATCGGGTCAATCATCGACACGCCGTCAACGAGGTACGAAACTTCTGACTCACGACCACCACGGAAGTTGCCGCCCACAGTACCAGCGGTCAGCGAAACGACCTGCGTAACATTCGCGACAGGCATCAACTTGATGTCTGCTGAGTTACGAGTCGTACGGCTTTCCGTCTGGTCCTTCTGGATCAGCGGGCGCTCGGCGACGAAGGTGACCGCTTCCGCAGCCTCCATAACCGTCTCCTCGAGCTTGAAGTCCAGAGTGGTTGTAAGTCCGGTGCTTACTCGGACGTTCTCATAACGAACGGGCGCATATCCAAGAACAGACGCCTTGACGGCATAAATGCCAGGCGGAATGTTCAGGATGAAATACACACCGTCGAGGTCCGAGGATGCACCCAGCTTGGTCCCTTCTACCACAATGTTCGAGCTGCCGAGTGGCTGCCCGGTTCTGGTATCAGTGACCTTACCGACAATCTTGCCGGTCTGCTGCGCGAGCGCCGATCCCAGCGGCAAGGCCACCAGGCCGACCCCGAGCAACAGGAGCACGAGACGCTTCCCTATGCCCATAGTGCACACCTTCACTTTCCCTTGAACCCGTCTTCCGCCGGAATTGACACCCTTTCCTCCTCCGGACCCCAAAACCGACATGAAGACCCTTCTACCTTTTGTCAAAAACCCACACACTCATGGAAAATCAATAGCAATTGAACAGCTTCTGTTTCTTCTTCCAAAAAAGCAAATAACCCCATACTCGCCAGCCCCCAGGCGACAACGCTGCCTTGGGAAACGGCGCTTATGCGGCTCCCGGTTGTTTAAGCGTTTCACGAACTCTGCTCACCAACGGCTCGCGACGGCAAATCGCTTTTGGCAGTTTGTTCACGCAAAACCTGTTATGGATGCAGCGAGTGTTAAAACGGGTGGTTGACACCCTTCAACCAAGCGGAAAGAAAACGGAAACGGACTCTGGATCTCTTGCGTTTGCCCTTGACGAGGCAGGAGTGCCGCTCCTTGATTGGCACCTTCCCTAAAAGGTCACCAATATCAACATTCCGATCGGTTGTCCCCCCTTAGTATATCTCTAATCACGTGCAAGCACAGCAAACCAACTGCGGCTTTGGCCCGAGTCTAAATCTCGTTCCACAATTCTTCCCGGGCAAGGTTCAAAAAGATAGGGACAAGCACTGACAGCAGTCAAGCCAGTCCAAGAGGGCGATATAATTCCTTGACGGTGCTTCCCAAAACGCAGGAGAAGGAATAATTGCAAACCCATCTTCATCTTTTTGTCTGGAGTATTTTCCTGCCACAATGGTGCTTTTGCTGGCAGAACATTACCCCATGACTTCATTGAAGCGACATCAAACATACCGCAACCGACCCTTATCCCGGCTGCGATTAGATGTCCTGCTGGGCCAGTGCCCTCTTCACCTAAATATAGGTCTATCTGAAAGAGCGACAAACAGGAAACATACCGTTTCCCAATTTTATTCTCACAAGCAACTCCAGGCTTTTTGAGACAAAAAAGGGCTTCACAATCAGCTGCAGCTACTGCGAGATGTTTTATATAAGGAGGGATCACCCAGATCAAAAGTGGATACGGTAAAGTATTCGCAAATTTCTGCCCGGCTCCGGGAGGATGTCCTTAACCCTTGAAAGATGCTTTCGATACGAGACGTCTCCGACGTTTTCAACTGTTGCCGCTCCAGTGTGCAGAAAACCCCAAATCACAAATTGAAACTGTACCCCAAGATCAACTCGCAACCATGCGGATGTAGGCGACTCAAATTCACCAACATTTTTTTGCGAGGCCGCACCAGCGAAATCTACGGTAAGAGTCCAGTTTCCCAAGGTGTGATCAAAACCCAGAGATCCGAACAACGGAGGAATCATCGGAAGGTTCTCCCCGCCATCCGCAAGAATTCCCATCACATAACTGCTCGACAGGTTGACATCCCAGTGAGGCGAAAGTTTCAACCAGAGGTAGAGTTCCGCCCCTCCCATTTTCACCGCTTCTCCTCGGTATTCATAGAGGTAAAGGTCCGCCCGCCGTGCGGAATACTCTCCTGTGTTTTGCGGAAAGATGTAGGTGTCAAACAGGTTTGTAAAAAGCGAGATGCGCGTTTCCGCCCTCGTTTTTCGAAACCTTGTATACAACTCCAGCCCAGTACCATATTCCGGCACAAGAGTGGGATTTCCCACTTCATAGGAATATGCCGCCAAGTGTGGACCTTCGCTGTACAGCTCCTCCAACATTGGTGCGCGCCAACTCCTGATCAGAACCGAACCGACCGACCAACCCGGATTCATTTGACGCTCAATCATGAACGAGCCGGAAAAACCGGAGAATTCGCGATTCCGTATTTCCCCCACAACGATGCTGGTGCGCTCTTCATCCGGGCGAACCGTTTTCGCATCCCCGCGAATCGAACCTTGAACTTTCCAACGCCCCAGCACCCTCTCCTCAAATAGATATAATGCTAGAGATTGCTCAACGCTGTTGGGTGTGAATGTTAATCCACCGGTTTTATAATTCCGGTTCTCGAACCATACGCCCAGAACCCCTCGCGAGAAAGGGCCTTGATTCCCAAGATGAAATCGCGCGTCAAGCTCTTTTGTGACAACCCCGAATTCCATTCCAAGGCTGCCGCTGCTCTCGTACTCGGCGTGATGGTACCGGAGCCACGAAGCATCCAGCTCGAGGAATCGTACTGACTTGGAATTTATAAACAGTCTCGATTTGCTCTTATAGCCCTGACGCTGCATGCTGATATCTACGCCGTTCGGATGCGCACCGACAAACCCGCCGGGAATGCCGTACTCGGAATCGAAGGTGCTTGCGCTGAAACCCAAGCTACCGTAACCCGAAACCCAGCTGAGGCCTCCGGACCCATTAACCGTTTCCGTGCTCGTGTTGTCGAGAGAACCCTCCGGAGTGCCAACATCGCTCGACTGCCTCAGGCTTCCGTCGACCCGGAACCCCAACGGACCTAGCGGAAACTCGACGTTCCCACCAACACCCCGTGCACTATTGACGGTCTCGCCGCCAAGCGTTGCCGCACCAGTAAATTTTTCAGGAAGATTCTGCGGAATCGACCCCCGCTCTACGTTAATCACCCCCCCGAGCACACCGGGGCCATAAATAAACGCCTCGGGGCCACGAATTACCTGAATGCGCTTCGCAGTCATTGGATCAACCGCCACGGCATGATCGGAAGATGAGGCGGAAAGATCTCCCGATTTACCTCCATCCTCGAGGATCAACAACCGATCTCCCCCCAGCCCGCGCAAAACGGGGCGTGCAGGAGCAGGGCCCATGGACCGCTGCGCAATACCAGGCTCTTCGTCCACAGACTCCGCTACGGTCAGTCCAAGCTCCCGCTCCAACTCCCGTGCGTTAAACTCCTGCACAGGATCGTGAAGAAAAGAACCTTCCGCTTTTTTTACTCTAAATTCCACTTCTTGCAGTGCGAGGTTCGCGCGGGTCATATGGATCATGAGGCCAACCGTGTCCCCCTCCACCACAGTCACTTTCCGCAGGACATCCCGGTACCCAATCCGCATCGCACGAATCGTCCATGTGCCTGGACTCAGGCGAGAGAGGTGAAACGAACCATCCGAATGGCTCGCCTCCGCATAACGTGTCTCCTCGATCAGAACGTCCACCCACCCGAGGGGCTCGCCTGATTCGCCATCGAGGACAAACCCAGCAACACCGCACCCACACTCGGGAATCAATGCAGCCGACTCGCCCGCAGCAAGAGCTTCGGCTGCTGCCGTCGACGGAAACCCCGCCAACAGCAGCAACACGATCGCCAAAAAGAAACGTATCACGATTTTCATGCTCACTCGGTCACCGTGACGGCGAACTCGGGCGACACATAATCCTCGTGATCGCCGTGCAGGGTGGTCACACGAAGGGCAGCCTCACCTGCGCTGACCCCGACGACCCGGAACTGCCATTCTGTCCCAGATTCGTGATCGCCCGCAACAACAACGATTTCATCATCCGAAGTCGTGATCGCAAGGGAGACTTCATGGACCTCCTCCTCGCCGTTCTCCTCTTCGGCCAGTTTTTCCTCGGGATCATACCACTCGCCATCCTCACCGAGAAACAGGATCGACAACCAATCGGTTGTGTCGCCGACCGTTACGGCGAACGAACCAGTAACATCAGTACCGTCCGCCTCGACCAACAAATCCGTTCCATCATAAACCTGTACACCAAAAGCTTCCAGATGGTGTTCATCAGTATTGGAATCATCCAGAGGATTATCAGCGCCGCAACCAGCACTAACCAAAGCAAACCCGAGGATAAACATGTACACGAAAAAACGCTGCCGCTTGAACGTCAACATTAGTCTTCTCCCTGAACTGTAATTCCATCGCCCACGACATCCCATTGCCAAGAATGCGCGGCGTAGACAGCACCCCTTGTCGGACACATTTTCCAACGGGTGGTTGTCTCGAATAAGCACTTTTTGCTGTTTTTGTTCTCTGCTTGTGGGTCTCAAGCAGCAGGAGGAGAACGAGCGCTGGGTCTGGAGGGAATTTCGGATAGGAGGTGAACTGGCTCTATTACTATCGTTTCACAACATGCTCCGACGAGATCGATTGCCAAAGTTGGCAACGGACCATGCCCGAGAAGGACCAACAAAACGGGGCAGGGCGCCTTCGTTTCGTGGTCTGCCGCATAGAAGTCACCCGGCTGGATCGATGTAAACTCGATATTCTGCGGCGCGGGAATGATTGACGAGTGGTTGTGGTGCAGATCCAGCGTCAGGACGAAGGGTAAATACCACGCCACGAGGAGAAGTGCGAGTCTCTGTCTGCTGGATTGTTTCATCGGTTCCGAAAGGTTTTAGCCAGCCGTCAATGAGGAAGTCTACCACCAACGGAGTGTGTCGATCAAGATGCCTGTTTGTCCCCGAGAGTTCGGAAGCCTGAACTTCACCCCTGACACAACTGGTCAGGAATACAGAATAACGGTCAGTGACTGGGGGCCGTGCACACCGAGCACCAGTTCTTTTTCGATATCCGCTGTGCGGCTTGGTCCGGTGACCATGACAGTGTTGCCGGTCGCCCCACTTTCAGTCCAGAGCTTGAACAAGGCCGCCACGTCCGGAACAACCCGGATCTCCGGGAGAATGACGATGTGATGAGTGGGCAGAAGGCTTACGGAGCGCTGGTCGGGCTTCAACTGTGAGAGGAGTATCGTCCCTGTTTCTGCAGCGATGCCGAGCGCGGTGGTCACCCCGGCACCGGCATCCGCGAGACGCTGTTTCCATTCCTTATATATAGAAGGATCCTGTCCAGGGGCTGGGGACACCATAGTAGAAATATCCTCGAGGCTTCGCAGGTGTTTCAGCACCCCAACATCTATCAACGTCGCCTCGTTCGTAATGGCAACACGCTCAACGGAGAGCCTCTTCAGCACATCATCCAGTGCGGAGAGCACTTTGTTCCGTGTCACCTCGACTAAGCCTGCGTCCACCGAAGCGAGTGATTCGGACAGCTGGTTCAACAATTTCTTTTTTGTCTCGTCCGCCACAAACGCCCCATCGTTTATTTACCGCGCCTCTTCTCCGAATCCGCGAACAACGTGCGGAACGGCTTTTTGGCGAAGACTGGTGCGTCCCGGTGATCCGTCCAGCCGGGAACAACCATCTTTTCGCCTCCACCCGGCCACAGCTTTTGCGCGTTTCTCGCAATTCCCGAAGCTGACTCGTAAATCCGCTTGGAGTCCATCACCCAGCGGAACCGTCCCCACAAGGTTTTCTCGGGATCTGGCCACCCTCTGTGATCCACACGCCTCTGCCGCAACTTCAGCAGCATTTTGGGTATTGGAATGGAAACCGGGCAGACCTCTTCGCAGGCGCCACAGAGGCTGCTGGCAAAGGGGTGATCCGGAGCGGACCTTATCCCCCATAATGCCGGGGTCACGACCGATCCGATCGGTCCGGGATAAACACCGCCGTAAGGATGCCCCCCCACCTGCTGATAAACCGGGCAGGCGTTGAGACAGGCTCCACACCGTATGCAGCGCAGAACCTCCCTCAATTCTTCATCACGCTCCAGCGCACGCCGCCCGTTGTCCACCACCACAACATGCACCTCTTCCGGCCCACCGTTTTCCGGGTCAGGCCCCTGCATCATGTTCAAGTAGACCGAAGCCCGTTGCCCCGTGGCGCTTCTGCTCAGGAGTTGCCAGAGTTGTGCTAGGTCTTCCATCGACTGCGTAACCCGCTCCCAACCCATCAACGCGATCACCACCCGGGGCAGCGTGGTCACCATCCGCCCGTTGCCCTCGTTCGTCACCGTAATGATGTGGCCTGTCTCCGCGACAGCAAAATTGACCCCCACCATGCCGACTTCCGATTCAAGGAACTGCTTCCGCAGCGTTCTCCTGGCGATCTGGGTGAGGGCGGGCGGATCTTCCGTGTAGTCAACGCCCAGCTTTTCTGCAAACAGCTTTCCAACATCAACCCGGGTCAGGTGCATGCCCGGCATGGTGATATGGCTGGGCGGCTCGTCGCGGAGTTGTACGATGTACTCCCCGAGATCCGTCTCGACGGATTCAATTCCAGCCGCTATGAGCGCGTCGTTGATCTCGATCTCTTCCGAGAGCATCGACTTGGATTTCAGCACACGGTCCGCGCCGCTCTTCTGAACGATGCCGAGAACGATCCTGCGCGCCTCTTCCGCATCCACCGCCTCGTGAACCGTCACACCGTTTGAGGCCCAGTTCTTTCGCAGACGAACGTGGAGTTCGTTCAGAGAGTCGAGCGCCTTCTGCCTCCGGGAGGTCACATCCTTGCGGCGATCCTCAAAATCGGGCCACTCGGCGGCTCGCTGGTTTCGGGCATCCACAGCCTTGCGCGTGTTTTTTTTGAAGGGTGGAATTTCCGGACGTGTTTTCAACGCCCGTTTCATATTCCGCTTCAGATCCTTGGGGCTGGAGGCGTGGCTCATTCTTCACCCTCCTCCACTTTTTCCCCGGCAAGGATTTCGGCGTAATGGAGAGTTCGAACACCCTGTTTTTGTCGGGAGAGCAGTCCGCCGATATGCATCAGGCAGGAATCGTCCGTCGCCGTGACCACCTCCGCCCCACTCCTGCGTATCGCTTCCAGTTTGTCCTCGCCCATCGCTGCGGAGAGAGCAGAATTTTTTACCGCAAATGTGCCGCCGAATCCGCAGCAACGCCGGTGGTCGTCTAACTCGACCAGATCAATATCTTTCACGGATTTAAGAAGAGACAGAGGTTGTTCCAGAATGCCCAGTTCACGAAATCCATGGCAGGAGGTGTGGTAAGCGACACGGTGTGGAAAACGAGCCTCCATCTTTTTCACACCGAGGACATCCACGAGATATTCCGAGAGTTCCCAGATTTTCGTCCTCAATGATTCCCAGCGCTCGGCATCCTCGCCCACGAGCCCCAGTTCGCCATAGTGTTTCCGCACCATCGCGACGCAACTCGCGGAAGGAGCCACAATCGCTTTGGCGTCCATGAAGAGCCGCAAAAAACGCCTCGCCAGATGTGCCGCTTCATCGCGGTATCCGGAGTTGTACGCCGGTTGTCCGCAACAGGTCTGTTCCGGCTCGTAAACAACCTCGCAACCGGAGTTTCGAAGCAGGCGCACGGTGGCCATCCCTGTCCCCGGATAAAACTGGTCAACAAAACAGGGGATGAAGAGATGAACGGTGGGAGATTTCTTCGCCGATACCATCAAAACGCTCCGGATTGCGAGAATTGACACAAGGTAGCACCAGACGAGGAGCAGTTCCACACGGTTTCTCCTGTTCCTTCATGCCTGTTCTTTCAGGGTTTGTCCCCCTTCTCGCTGGTATCTACACCAGCATCGGTTCATCTCCAGGGGTCTCCCAAAGGCTTCTGGATATCCTACCACCGTCCTGAACGCGCGCGCTATCTTTCGACTATCGGGGAAATTGGGATATCTCCCCACCATTTATCGTTCATCAGGGAGTCTGTCGCCATGTGGCGCACCTTTGCCTCGACATTGGTGCTGATCGCGGGGTTGCTGGCGTTTGTTTCGCCAGTGGCAACAACCGTTGCGGTCAATTTTGATGCCGCCCACCGCATCCAGAACCGCCTCACGCCTGAGCACGAGGGGGGACGGATTTATGCGGGCGGCGTTCCCCTGCAGCATCCCGGCGCGGTAACCCTTTATTATGAACGCCGCGGGTACCGTCCCGCCTGGAGCGACGCAACCGGTCCAAACGATCGCCCCGACAGGCTTCTGCACGCTGTAAGATCTGTCATAGACGACGGCTTCACCTCCGAACACTACCCCCTTGACCGTCTGGAACGGACCCTGCGTTACGCCTGGTATGACCCCGAGGACACCGCTGTCCTCGTGGAACTCGACATCATCTTCACGGATGCCATGTTCACCATCGCCCACGACCTTTCCTCTGGACTCGTGGACCCGAAAACGCTTGGAGTGGGACGAAAGTCCTTCGCGTGGGACGAATTAGCAATGAACCGTATCGAATGGGGACTTCGGAACGGAAATCTGATCGAAACTCTTGAGGGATTCCGCCCCCGGCAACCTGAATATGAAAAGCTGCGCAAAGCGCTGAAATACTACGCCGAACTGGCGCAACGGGAGGAATGGCCAAAGGTTGAGGTGGGCAAAACCCTGCGCAAGGGTGACCGGGACGAGCGGGTTGCCCAAATCCGGCGTCGACTGGCTGCCACGGGCGAACTCCCGAGCGGTGCGAGCAGAAACTCTACGCTGTTTGACGATCAACTCCGGGATGCAGTTCGGGAATTTCAGGACAACAACGGGTTGAGTTCGGACGGCGTGGCAGGCGAGATGACGATCACCATGCTCAACATCGGCCCCTCCGATATCGCCCGGAAAATTGAGCTGAACCTCGAGCGGTGGCGCTGGCTTCCCGAAGACCTCGGCAGACGCTATCTCTGGGTGGACATACCCGGTGGCCAGCTCGAAATGGTGGACGACAACAACTCCGAGCTGAAGATGCGAATCATGATCGGGCGCATCGATGACCCGACTCCCACCTTCAGCGACACGATGACCTACATCGTCATGAACCCCTCGTGGGAGGTTCCGGCCTCCATCGTGATGAAAAAACTCTACCCCTACTTCTCCGAGGACAAGACCTTTTTCGAGCGTCACGGCATCGAGGTTTATTCCGGATGGCGGAGCGGTGCACGGCGCATAGACCCAACCCTCGTCGACTGGAAGAAATACGACCCTGGCTACCTGCCCTTCCGTTTCCGGCAGAAACCGGGACCGCTGAATGCCATGGGCCGGATTAAATTCATGTTCCCGAACAAGTACTCCATTTACCTGCACGACACCCCGAGCCGGTACCTTTTCGCACGGGAGCGGTATGCCTATACGAGTGGTTGTGTCCGTGTCCGCAGACCCGTTGACCTCGCCGCGAAACTGCTGGAGGACAGCTCCTGGTGGAACGAGAAAAAGATCGACCGTGAACTGCGAAAAGGTAGTGAACGAGTGGTTCATCTGAAGCGGCCTATCCCCGTTCATTTAGCCTACTTCACCGTGATCGCAAACGACGATGGAACCGTCAGGCTTCAGCCCGACATTTATGGCTGGGACGATCTGCTCGACAGCGTCCTCGACTCCGGCCTCCGTCCCGTCCTCGCGGCTCAACCGGCCTCCGGATCGCCAGTTACCGCTCGCGGTTGAAGCTGCCCGGAAGGCTCCCTCCAGATAACGCATCCACTCATCCAGCTGCACTCGGTGAAGGGTTAAACAGAGATGGTGCGTCTCCCTCTTTTCCCGTCGCTCTCTACTGCGTACCTTCCCCATCAGCTATCTACCTCATAACAGGTGCTGGAGGATTTTGTGCTCATCTCCGTGATCATCCCCTTCTACAAAGGCAACGATACTTTGCCCCGCGTTTTTCGCGCGCTCGGCGCCCTCGAACTTCTACCGAGTGACCGGCTGGAGATTGTTATCGCATTGGATGGAAACGGACAAATGCCAGACCCGGCAGCGTGGTCCAGCTTCCCCTGGCCGGTTCAGGTTTACCGGCAGGAACAGAAGGGGCAATCCTCAGCCACCAACCTTGCGGCTCGGCTCTCGACCGGCGATATGCTCTGGCTGCTCGCACAGGACATGGAGCCTTTGCCGAACGCCCTGATCGAACTCCAGCGCCGCAATGCCAAAACTCCCGGTTGCCTTATCCAGGGACACATTGAGCACCATCCGGAAATGCTGAAAGACGAACTCTCCCGCTATATAGCCTTGGAATCCAATTTTCAATTCGCCTTCCACGCTTTCAAGGAACCCGACAACCTTAAGCCCGGTCAGCATTATTCGCCTCATGCATTGGTCGAACGGCAGAAATTCCTGGTGCTGGGCGGGTACGACGAACAGCTTCCCTACGGGTTTCAGGACGCTGATTTCGGGCTGAAATGGCGGCTTAACGGTGACAAGATCATCTATGCACCGGAATCAATTGCTCTGCACGCCCATGCCTATACCTGGGAGGGGTATTGCCGTAGACAGTACAACATCGGACGATCTGCCGTCGATTTCTTTATTAAATGGAATCAGCGCGACTACCTCTCCCTCTACTTCACAACCCTGATCGAATTCGAAACCCGCCAGCAACCTAACCTGAAGATGTGTGAAGAGGTCGTCCAAAAATGGCTGGAAACAGGCACCCCCGGCACTCTTCCGCAGGGGTTCAAGAAAACCGATCCCAACGAAAGCGACCTGACATCAGCCTTCTTCCTGCTTCTTGGCTGGGAATACCTTCGCGGGCTTCGCGAACGCATCGAAGAGTACGGGTATGCTGGAAACATGGCCCCCGAGTCGCTCAAGATGGCGGATGGCAAATGGCCCCATCCCTACTCCTGGGTGGACAAACTCGCCATTGAGCGTGCTCGACCTCGACATTAAACAGAAAGAAGTGCTAAGAAATATTTAATTGTTTGTTTAATAGCAACATACACCAAATATCGCGCTTTGAAATATGTCTCATTTGTACGTTTTGTCTCTTCATCCAGCTGGAATTGTCCTGAATCATTCCTGAGCATCAACCCGAAACCTGCGAAAATCCTTGGAGTCTCGCCATTTAAGGCTCGCGTAATCCACCAGAACACCCGATAGAGATATATTGAGGGGTGAAGTACGGCCAAACGAGGGCAATGTGCGAATTTTCAGAAACATGCTGTGGGTGATCCTGCCTGCGACGCTGCTTTTATGCGCCGCTTGCGGCACGGAAGATGCCGCCGGACCGGACCAGAACCACGCTCCCGAAATCGCGGAGATTTCCTGGAGTCCAACCGCCGTTGAGCCCGCGACGAGCGTGACCTTCACCGTGGAGGCGACGGACGCGGATGAGGACAGCCTCATCTACGGCTGGAGCGCGGAGGCCGGAACGTTTACCAGCTCCACGGAACTTGCCAGTGCGGCCTGGACCTCTCCCGCGACAGTCGGACCAGTGGACATCTACCTGGCGGTCACAGATGGACAGGCTACTGTCCTCGATACAGTCACCCTGCTTATCGCCATTGACCTTACAGCCTCGATCACCTCGCCTGTGGACAGCACGTTTTACATCCCCGGCAGCTCTGTCACGTTCAGAGGAATGGTTGCGGGATACTCCGACCTGGATTCCGCTACGGTTTCCATTCGCTGGGAAAGTGATGTGGACAGCCTCCTTTCGCGGGCGGCGGTTAACAGCAGCGGAATCACCACCTTTACAACCTCCGCTCTCTCGGACACGGTCCACAGGATCAGCCTGACGGCCACAGTGAACGACACCCTGATTGCAAGCGATACGGTCGTGGTCAACTACCACAAGCCGACGACGCCAACTCTTTATGACGCCGAGCGGGGATATACGAGCAACCGATTGTCGTGGAGGGCAGACGCCGACACATCGCGTTTCCTTGCCTACGTACTCTACCGGCAGGAGGAAGAGGGAACCGAGGAGGAACTGGTCCGCATCGGACGGGCGGACTCCGCCTTCTACACCGATAGTAACGTTCTGCTCGGTCAGCGCTACATCTACAGGGTGGAAACGAAAAACTCTTTCGGCGCCACAACCACTAGTGACACAACATCAATCATCACAGGCGTATTCTTGTTGGTGGAGAGCTCAACGATTGGCGAGATGACTTTCGGAACGGCCCCGGAATATCTGTTCGCCTCCATCACGGACAAGGATAAACTCTACGTACTGGATGTCACAGGCAACAACCTTGACCATTCGATTACGGTTGGCGACGCGCCCAAAGGGATCTGCGCAAACACAAGCGACGACAAGATCTATGTAGCCAATTCCTCAGACAATTCCGTCTCGGTGATTGCTGCGGACGACCCGAGCAACACAAACCTCGCCTACGAGATCACCCTCCCAGGCGATCCACTCTTCCTCGACTATTTCGAGGCGGACAGCGTCCTCTACACAACGATGTCGGGCAACGACTATCCGCTTATCATCCGCGAGAATGCAGATGGAACCGCCACTGTCGACACGCTGCAGGATACGCGGCTGCGATTGATTCAGGAAGGTTCAATGATCCGTGTGGACGACACCAACCAGAACCTCTATATAACCGAGATCGGGAATTTCGCCGCAGGCCTATGGAAATACAGCATTTCCTTTGACGGAACAGCCCCCTCATTCTCTGCCAGCATCGCACAAGGAGCTTTGGGCTACGGCCTGCAGGAGATCGCGATTCGGCCTCCGGCGGCGAACCAGCTCCTCGTTGCCTCTACGTCGCCCTACGTGATCTCTATTGTCAACGCTGCCACCCTGTTACCTACAGACTCGCTGGAAACGGGTCCCTATCCCAACGCTGTTACGGTCGATCCGACGGGCTCAACGGCCTACATATCACTCTCCAGCAGCGACGTGCAGGTCTGGGACCTCGATACGGGTGTCCAGACAAGCACGATCAGTTTCTCTGATCCGGTAAACAGGGGCGGCGTCGAGATTAACCCGGATGGAACATTCCTTGCCGTGGCCACCTACAACAGTCTTGACAGCGACTCCCGTATCTTCTTGATTTACCTGCCCTAATGCAGGAACCAGGCGCCCTCACTGCCCCCACCAGCCCAAACCGGAGGAGAAGTGTCTCCTTACGGTCTCCGATGCTCGCTCGGTACCGCTTGATCTTCGGTGATTTACAGCGTATCCTTCGAGCCGTTTCTGTAAGGGCGTACTATATCTCGGAGGCCCGAGACCCGTGATTGTCTGAGTTGACTCGGACAGCAAGGTGGTCTATATTCTCGGGCTTGAAAAAACAGGTACAAAACGGTGGTATTGTGAAGACCGCGCATTTGAACAAAGATACCGTCACCCGGAACTGGTACGTGGTGGATGCTAATGATCTGGTGCTTGGCCGATTGGCTACCCGGATCGCCACGATTCTCCGTGGAAAGCATAAACCCACATTCAGTCCGCATGTAGACGGCGGCGATTTCGTCATCGTGACGAACGCAGAAAAAATCAAGCTGACTGGCCAGAAAGCCCACCAGAAGGTGTATCATCGTCACTCCGGTTATGCGGGCGGTTATCGCACCCGTACGGCGGAAGAGATTCTGGAGAGGCATCCTGACCGGATCATCCGTCGCGCTGTTTGGGGCATGCTCCCCAAGGGCGCTCTTGGACGTCAGCAAATTCGCAAGTTGAAAATCTACGCCGGTTCGGAGCATCCGCACGATGCACAAAAACCCGAACCGATGCCGATGTAAGCAGACGAGAAAATTAATGGCGAAAATTCCAGCAAATTCCGTGTACGCTACAGGACGTCGCAAGACCTCCGTGGCCAAAGTCTGGCTTGCACCGGGCAAAGGCGAAGTGATTGTCAACGGGCAGAGCCTGATGGATCACTTCAAGCGTGAGAGCCTGAAACAGATCATCGAGCAGCCTCTGGCGATTATCGAGGGTGTTGGCAAATACGACATTTATGCCGTTTGCCGTGGTGGTGGTTTGAGCGGTCAGGCCGGCGCAGTGCGTCTTGGCATCACCCGCGCCCTGGTCAAACTTGACGAGGACCTCCGTAGCAAGATGCGTTCATTCGGCTTCCTCACTCGTGACCCGAGGGAGAAGGAACGTAAAAAATACGGACAGCCCGGCGCACGCAAGAAGTATCAGTTCTCGAAGCGTTGACCCTTTCCGAAGGCGCTCGCCCCATGGTGGCGCCTTGTACGGGTTTGGATGATAGTGTCTCGAATCGGGAGCGCCGTGCTCCCGATTTGTTTACCATTTCGTAGGCTGCGATTGTGCAGCCAATAAACTGGTCCTCGTGGACCAAGAACCGGCAGGAATCGGCCAAGGGTGGACCCGCTGTTGAAAGGGGGACCCTGCCTCGCGTCGAAACCGGCCAGAAGAGGAAAGATTCATGGCTCGTTTGAACGTCGAACAGCTCGTCATGGCGGGTGCCCACTTTGGCCACCTGACAAGCCGTTGGAATCCGAAGATGCGTCCTTACATCTTCATGGAGAAAAACGGCATCTACATCATCGACCTTAATAAAACAATCAGAATGCTCGACAACGCGCTTGCTGCCATCAGCAAGATCACCGCGTCCGGCGAGCAGGTTCTTTTTGTTGGCACGAAGAAGCAAGCCCGCGACCTTATGCGCGACGAGGCCACCCGCTCCGGCATGCCTTACGTAAACGAGCGTTGGCTCGGCGGTATGCTCACCAACTTTTCCACTATCCGCAAGTCCATCAAAAAGCTCGAGACCCTCGAGAAAAAGGCTGTGGACGGCACATACGAAAACATCACCAAGAAAGAGCGCTTGATGCTTGACAAGCAGAAAGAAAAGCTTGAGCGCAACCTTTCCGGTATTCGTACGATGAAACGCCTTCCGGGCGCTGTATTTATCGTGGATACTCTTCAGGAAGATATCGCGGTGCGTGAAGCGGCTAAGCTCGGCATCCCGATTTTCGCCATCATCGATACAAACGCCGATCCGGACGAAGTCGATTATCCGATCCCGGCGAACGATGACGCCTACAAGTCCATCGGCCTCGTCACCAAAACCTTTACGGATGCAGTGATTGAAGGCGCAGCCTCGGCCGAGGCCAAGAAACAGGCCGTGGAAGAGACAAAGACGAAACCCGAGGAGAAGGACAAAAAGCGTGGTGGTGGCGGTGCTGGACCCCGTCGTCGCCGGTCCGCCTCAAAGGCGAAGGCCTGATCCCAGAAAGCTCATTAGGGGCGCCGGAGATTTGGTCATCGGCGCCTTTTTTGAAACTATACGTTGACTGATATACTGAACGGAAACAGAACGATGTCGATTTCTGCGAAAGATGTAATGTCCCTGCGCCAGAAAACAGGTGCGGGCATGATGGACTGTAAAAAGGCCCTTACTGAGACTGATGGCGACTTTGAGGCCGCTATCAAATGGCTCCGTGAAAAAGGTATTGCTGGCGCATCAAAGCGTTCCGGCCGTGTAGCCAACGAAGGACGTATTGGCATGCTGGTCGCAGCAGACAAAAAGACCGGCGCGATCATCGAGATCAACAGCGAAACCGACTTTGTCGCGATGAACGACGAATTTGCCGGGCTCGTGAAAGTCTACAGTGATATGGCCCTCGGCATGGCTGGTGAAGCCGGCGAGGACAACATGATCCCCGTGAACAAGTTTAACGATGTCCCGCTAAAAGAACTCGCAGGCAAGATCGGCGAGAACCTCGGCATCGCACGTGCAGCCGCACTCAGCGGAAGCTTTGTTGACTCCTACATGCACCTTGGAGACCAACTTGGCGTGCTCATCCAGCTTGAAGGCGAAGGCGCCACCAGCGAAGCGGCCAGGGAGCTCGCACACGACCTGTCTATGCAGATCGCAGCAGCCAGCCCCTTGTACGTCACCCGCGAAGAGGTTCCCGCAGATGTGATCGAAAAAGAAAAACAGATTTACATGAGCCAGATGCGCAACGAAGGCAAGCCGGAAGAGATGATCGAAAAGATCGCGACCGGCAAGCTAAACAAATACTTTGAAGAGAGCTGCCTCATTGACCAGGTTTACGTCAAGGAGCAGAAGCAGAAAGTGAAAGCGCGCGTGGACGAGGCTGTCAAGGCTGCAGGCGCACCCATCGAGGTCAAGGCTTTCCTGCGCTTCAAGGTTGGCGAAACAGCATCTGAGGATCAAGGTGAATAACTCTACCACCTACAAACGAGTTTTGCTCAAGCTCTCCGGCGAAATGCTCGCCGGAGGGCAGGGCTTTGGTATTAACGAGACGATGATCAACGAGATTTGTGACGACCTCAAAGAGGTCAAAGAACTCGGTGTGGAACTGGGCATCGTCGTGGGCGGCGGGAACATTTTCCGTGGCCTGAAAGCCGCCGGTCGCGGCATGGAGCGCGTTCCTGCCGACCATATGGGAATGCTGGCCACCGTGATTAACGCCATTGCACTGCAGAACTTCCTCGAAGCTCGCGGTGTGCAGACACGCGTCCTCTCCGCGATCAACGTTGAAGAGGTGGCGGAACCCTATATCCGCCGCCGCGCGATCCGTCACCTGGAGAAGGGACGTATCGTCATCTTCGCAGCTGGAACCGGCAACCCCTTCTTCACCACCGACACCGCCGCAGCTCTCCGGGCCAGCGAAATTGGTGCGGAAATACTGCTCAAAGGCACCAAGGTTGATGGCGTCTACGACTCCGATCCCGAAAAAAACAAAGACGCCAAAATGTTCGAGGCGTTGAGTTTCCGTGAGGTTTTAGAAGGTGAATATCGAGTCATGGACTTGACAGCGATTACTTTCTGCCATGATAATGGGATTCCCGTGCGTGTATTCAACATGACACAGCGCGGAAACCTTTTAAAAATCTTGAAAGGTGAGACCATAGGCACCCTCGTCACGGAACATAAGTAGGGGGCCGCGCACCCGGGAGGCGAAGCGACCATGGACATTGACGAAATTCTTCTTGACGCGGATGATCGGATGGACAAGTCGGTGCAGTTTTTTCGGGAAGACCTCTCGAAGATTCGCACCGGTAAAGCTTCCACAGGACTGCTGGAAGGCATCGAGGTCAATTTGTATGGAACAATGATGCCACTCGTCCAGTGTTCTAATCTTCTGGCCCCAGAGGCCCGGCTGATTGTTATCCAGCCCTATGACAAGAACGCCATCCCTGGCATCGAAAAAGCAATCCTCCAGTCTGATCTCGGACTTAATCCTGTCAACGACGGGACGGTTGTCCGCATTTCAATCCCGCAGTTGACCGAGGAACGCCGCAAAGAACTTGTCAAGGTGGTCCATGCCAAGGCGGAAGAGGCTCGCACCGCGGTACGGCAGGTGCGGCGCGACGCCAACGAGAGTGTCAAGAAGCTGAAAGAAGACAGCGAGATTCCGGAAGACCTGATGTATAAGTCGCTTGATGATGTGCAGAAGATGACCGACAAGCACGTCGAAATGATCGACAAGGTCATGAAGGAAAAAGAGGACGAGGTGCTCGAGATCTAATGTTTTCTCTTAGCTTTGATATGACTTTGATTGACGCGGCTGCTTGAACTCGGCCGCGTTTTTTTATGGAGTGAGGTCAGACTAGCAGAAGGTGGTCAGAACAGGTTTGTCGCGTCGCGCATTCGCCAGAGGCGGAATTTGAATGGACACCATACATTTCTCGACTGGGTGGCCCGGGACTTCAGTCCCGGGTCTCATAATGCACAGATTACTTCTAGCCATGATGCTCCAACGATTCCTCGGGTTGCTATCAACGCAACCATCCAGGAATCTCCAGCGTAATCCGTTTTCCTTCTCCCAGTAACCAGAAACGTGCGCTGGACCAAACGTAATCTTCTGGGTTTTCAACCAGATTGGCCTTTACAGGATTGTTATGGATATACTCTATCGCCTTTCTGATTGCATCATCACTGAACACATTCCTGTCGTAGCCACCCCCTGCCTGCCAGAAACGGTACACGATTTTACCATGGTCGAGAGCGGTCAACTCCAGGGCTGATGCTGGAGACTTGCTCTTCAGGTACTCAAGTGCTTCAAATCCAAAAAGCCGTTTCAGCGTCGAGAGCAGCTTTCCGAGATCCCTGTCTTTGTCTATATGCACCAGAAGGTGGACATGGCTAGACATTACCACATAGGCCAGGAGAGAAATGCCCTCTTGCCGTCGCCATAAATCCAAATGCTCCAGAAATAGGTCCGCAAGGAAAGGGTCACGGAAAAGGTGTTTCCTGCGGAAGCAGCCGAATGTGAGGTAACGCGCATGGGCAGAATCATCATAGCGTTTGGACATGGAAAGAATATAGGAAGAGTTATACATCGGTCCATTATGAGACCCGGGACTAAAGTCCCGGGCCACCCTCCTTTATACTGTGCGTTCATTGCGGAAAGACATAAAACTACGAGTGCCTCACCATTATGAAACCTAGGACTAAAGTCCCGGGCCACACCAACTTCGGGTCACTCGTCGCGTCGCGCATTCGCCAGAGGCGGATAAAGCTTTGGCGCAACACATGGCTCCAGCGATTTCGCCGAGCCCCGTTTGACTCGGTTAACTCGTTGACCAAATGCGGGTTAACATCTAACTTTCTTCTGGTCTGCGGGATCGTCCCGTGACAAAAATGGGTTGATTTGATTTGGAGGCCTGTAATGGCTCTGTCCATCAACGAGAAATGCATCAGCTGTGGCGCTTGCGAACCTGAATGCCCCGTAAACGCAATCAGCGAAGGCGATGACATCTATGTCATCGATCCCGATGCTTGCGTGGAGTGCGAAGGTTACCACGACACGCCGCAGTGCCAGGCGGTTTGCCCGGTTCATGAAGATGATGATCCCTGCATCGTCAAGCTCTGAAAACGGTAGAACTCGTCACAGAGTCGAGCGCCCGGTCCCTCTTGGGATCGGGCGTTTGGTTTTGGTATTAGCAGCTTTTCTGCTATCTTTGCCGCTCTGAACAGCCTCCCCCACGTGGGGGCGACCCGGGAGGTAAACTCCCGGCTGAACGGGAAGGATGACCATGTTTCTTTCGATCTTGCTCATACTCGCCGGCATTGGACTGCTACTCCTCGGAGGCGAGGGTGTGGTGCGAGGCGGTTCCTCCATCGCGGCAAAACTGCGCGTCCCGGCCTATATCATCGGGGCTACCGTTGTAGCTTTTGGAACCTCTGCGCCCGAGTTGGCAGTCACCCTGACCGCATCGCTTAAGGGGGCGCCGGGTTTGGCGCTCGGCAATGTTGTCGGCAGCAACATCGCCAATCTTGGCTTGATCCTCGGCTTGGCTGCCCTGCTCCGGCCAATCGTTGCCCCGGTGGAGAATCTCCGGTCAGAACTCCCATTCATCGGCGCTGTTGTGGTCCTGTTAGTCCTTTTTGGCTGGGATTCTGAAATCGCTCGGTGGGAAGGCATTGTCCTGCTTACCGGGATGGCTGTTTACATGATGCACACCCTGCGCAGCACCCGCAAAGCCCGTCGGTTAGGAAATCACAACGACGAAGTGCAGCATTATAGGATGATGGTCGCCGTACCCATGACTCTCGTTGGACTCGTGGCGCTCTATGGAGGTGGCGAACTGCTGGTCAAAGGGGCGGTGCAGATTGCCGAGGCTATGGGAGTCCGGCAGTGGGTGATTGGCGTACTGATTGTCGCGATAGGAACATCCATGCCGGAAGTCGCGGCTTCGGTGGTTGCGGCCTACAGGGGCCGAGGCGACCTCGCCGTGGGAAACGTCATCGGGAGCAACCTTTTCAACACGTTCCTCGTGCTGGGTACCGGTGCCACCATTTCGCCCATGCGTGTCACAACTAACATCCGTCCTGACCTGGTGATATTCGCATTATTGACCGTCCTGATCGTAGGCCCGATGCTCCGCAGGGGGAATATGTCGCGCACCATGGGCATCATCGCGCTGGCGGCATATTTTGGGTATGCCTTACTACAGGCAACCATGAATGGATAGGTATAACTTCGGTGACTCCGGCCATCATACCATCCACTGAAAACTCCCGGTCCCCTACTGCATCAAACGGCTAGACTTGATTCTGGTTCAGAAGAGAAAGTGACTGATGAGCAAAACACATACGGTAAAACTGAACGGCCGGATCCTTGAAGCAGCCACAATCGACTTCTGGGGAACCATCGCCAACGATGTAACCCTGCAGGACCGTCGCCAAGCACGTGGCAAATTGATGGTCTCCTGGATGGAATCACTCGGCCATGCTGTAAACATGGAAGAGTTTTTGGCTGTTATGAAGGAGTATCAGGATAGTTGGATGGAGGATTGGCTGAAGAAAAGGATAACGCACGGCGCAGTTGACCTCGTTACCAATCTCGTGGAGAAGTTTGAACTCAAAGCGTCCGATGATCAAATTGCCGACCTGGCGGACAAGCTGGACATGACCGCCCTTTCGGTACCTCCTCTCCCCATGCCCGGCGTACTTGAGTCGATTCGCGAGCTTTCCAAGCATTTGAAACTGGCTCTGATCAGCGACACAGCCATCAGTGGCCCCCGAAGCCTTAACCAGCTTCTGGATGACTGGGGGTTTGCAGACCTGATCCCGACGCGAGTCTTCTCCGAGGAGACAGGAATCGCCAAACCGCATCCGAAGGCGTTTTACATCGCCAGCGAAAAGATCGGCGTTCCGCAGCACCGCATCGTTCACATCGGCGACCTCGAGGCGACAGACATCCTCGGCGCAAAGTCGTTCGGCATGGCCGCCATACGGTTTGACGGCGAAAAGAGCGTTGAGGAGTGCAAAACCTGCTCGATGGCGGACAAAGTTGTCGGTTCATGGAGCGAGATCGTGGAGCTGCTGCTCAGTGATGTTGCGAGTGAAAATCCTGCCTTGAAGGTGAATCTTTAAGCTCTCGGTTATCCTGACCAGCCCCTCCGACACGGGATAAGCTGTTAAATATAAAAGAATAACGACTATCTTGGGTTTGTACAAAATGTCTCTAATAGTCGTTTTGTGCTCTATTTGGCTAGCGCTGTCATTCTCCTTGATTGCGCCCGTTCTCTTTGGCTTCCCTGCAATCTTCGCAGGCACAAAGACGACAAGATTCTCTGTCTCGGACAGGAAGAACCGGACAGAGATCGCCAGAAAATACTGAACCGGTAGTCATTTTCACCCTCAGAGGAGGCCCTCGCTCCAGCTCCTCGCCCTCTCACCACCATTTCCTAACTTCCGCCATTTCCCTATCTTGCCACCATGCCGATTCCAGAAGACACCATACGCAGGATCCGTGAATCCACGGACATCGTTGAGATCATCAGCGAATATGTCAGCCTGCAAAAACGCGGCTCCGCCAACTATTTCGGCCTCTGCCCCTTCCACGAGGAGAAGAGTCCCTCGTTCTCGGTCCATTCCGCTCGACAGACCTTCCACTGTTTCGGATGCGGCGAGGGGGGCAATGTTTTCACCTTCCTGATGAAAATTGAGGGAGTAGACTTTCCGGATGCTGTACGTCGCCTCGGCGAGCGTGCGGGAATCGCCGTGGATGAGGAGAAGGACGGCAAACGCAGCGAAAACGAGGAGCTCTACCGTGCCTGTGAATTGGCGGCGAAATTCTATCGCTACCGGCTTACAGATCAGCAGGGTGCTGATATAGAATACACGCTTAACTATTTGGAAAAACGCGGTATAACCAAGGAACTGGCGGAGAAATTCAGCATTGGTCTTGCGCCGGAACCCTGGGACGAGCTAACCAAACTCGCCATGAAGAGGAAGCTCCGGCCGGAGATTCTGGAACGGGCGGGCCTTGCACGGCGTAGTGACCGGGGAACCTATTACGACTGGTTCCGGGGTCGGTTGATGTTCCCCATCTTCAACGCCAGCGGACGTGTCGTTGCTTTTGGGGGAAGAGTCCTAAAAGAGGATCCCGATCATCCTCAACCGAAATATATCAACACCTCGGATACGCCCATCTTCCAGAAAGGCCGCCTTCTTTACGGTATTCCGCAGGCCCGGGACTCCATGCGGCAGGAGGGGTACGCGATCCTCGTAGAGGGATATACGGATCTGATCGCGCTTCACAGCGTCGGTTTCGCCAATACTGTCGCCGGGCTTGGAACTGCGCTGACGCATGACCAGGCCTCCTTGATCCTCCGGTATGCAAAACGGGTGGTGATGCTTTACGACGCCGACCTCGCGGGAGATATGGCGGCGTTCCGTGGGGCGGATATTCTTATCGGAGCCGGGCTTGAGGTTGATGTTGCCCTGATGCCTCCGGGCGATGACCCGGACACGCTGGCACGTTCCAAAGGCGAAGAGGGTGTCCGGTCCGTTATCGAAACCGCAAAACCGCTCGTCGACTTCAAAATTGAACACTTCCGCAAACTCGGTCGTTTAAACACTCCACAGGGTCGCAGCGAGGCTGCTCGATCCCTGCTCGAGACTCTGCAACGGATTCAAGACCCCATCACCCGTCAGTTCGCCATGCACGAAGTGGCCGACAAGCTTGGAGTTGATGAACGAGTGCTCGGGGCCGAACTGGACAAGACCTCCCGCACACGTCAGCGTTCCAGCGCGGCACCCATCGCCAAGGATCCGCTGACACGCCACGAGGACGAGCTGATCCGAAGCCTGCTTCTCGTTCTGATCAGGCATACTGAATATTCGAGCGTGATTTTCAACACATTGCACACTGCTGACCTTGGCGAGCATCCGCTGAAACCGATTTTCGAAATTTTGGAGGCGGCGCACATCGAGGGAGAGCAGGTCGCCGAAACGGAGCTGTTCAACCAGATTCAGGACAAAGAGGTCGCCTCGTCACTCTCGCAGATGTTGAATCGTCACACCCACGTTGATTTCGACAAGGCAGAAGAGGTGGCTAACAGCGCAGCTGCGAGGCTGAAATTGATTTCACTTCGGCGTGAACTTAACCAGTTCAAGGGACTCCAGAAGCGGGGCGAATCGGTCATGAAAGATATTGCCAGAATTCAGAAGGAGCTTCAAGAACTTGAGGCATCGCTCACCGATGATGGCGCAGAAGAACCTTTCGGACTCGGGTGAGGTAAAGCCGTGGAGATAGAGACGGTCAAGAAAACACCAGCCCTGCCCCAGCGCGAGCTTGACTTGGTTAAAGGAGCCCTCGACAAGGTTCGCCAACTCCCGTTGAGCATGCCCGACGATCAGTATGTGGTCAAGCTGTTTCGGATTCGCAAACGCCTTGAACGGGACGTGAAGATGTATGATGAGCTGCGCAAGCAGGCCAGAATCATTGTCCAGAGAACCATGCTTGCCTCAATGATCATAAGTACTATTGTTATCCTCTTCGGGTTCGCCAAGATGCTCGACCGCGTTTCCCTGCCTCTGCTGACGCCAGACGACCCCATCAAATTCCTTGGTCTTTTTACAACACTTTTTCTTCTCTCCTGGCTACCACTGGTTTATGGGCTGATTCGCTCAAGAACTCTTCGCAAAGAAGCCGATGACGCTCCGATGGGGGACCCAGGCAACGCCCTGATCACGTTTGATGTGGCGGTTGCGCGAGGCCTCCTCCGCACCAGCGATAAACCCGGAAAGAACCATACGACCCTCTAGAACCCCACAATACTTCAATTGTGCCAACAAAAAAGCCCACTCGTGGAGTAGGCAGGAAATTCACTTCTCTTTTCACTCAGAGTAATCCCGACTGCCTCAGCCGGGGCAGCAACGTTGGGTCATCCTCACCCTCTTCCTTCTCGAGCGAGCTAAGCCAATTACGACGTTCCAGCTCTGCCAGAATGAAACCTTCCGGGTCTCCATTCGAGGTGGCGCCTCCACGAAAAGCCTCCGGCCTGAGCGCGAGGGTCGGCACGGTTCCATGGATATCTCCACACCAGAGGTGCAGAAGGTGCACAGGCCGATTCTTGCCCCAGAGAATTTGATCAGGCTGGGCTCGTCCGCCAAAGACAACGCAGACGATGCCGTTCCGGTTCAGCCTTGTAAGCGCCAAACCCAACGACTGACCGAGCACAGCACTACCCTCGGCATACGCATCCCGTGCCAAGGGTTCGGTGTCAAACGTTTCAACGAGCCACCCTTTCGCGCGAAATCGTTCCGCAAGAAAAGAGGGGCCGGATACTGAATGACCTTTGGACTCAACAGAATTGATCCAGAGAGTAAAACCAGAGGTGTGTGTCTTCACTTCAGGTAACCATCCAACTAGAGGGCAGCTCTGATAACTCGCCCGTTTTCATCATACTCAAAAAATCCTCGGCCGGTTTTCACGCCGTGATGACCGGCACGAACCAACTTGCGAAGAAGAGGACAGGGGCGGTACTTCGAATCACCGGTTTCCCGGAACATCGCATCGAGCCACGACCAAACCTCGTCCAGACCCATCTGGTCAGCGAGCTGAAGCGGGCCTTGCACGAAATCGTATCCCAACCGAATTGCAGTGTCGATGCCCTCTGCGGAGGCAACACCCTCCATCAGAGCGTACATCGCTTCATTCAACATCGGCAGCACAACGCGAGTCGTGATGAATCCCGGCGACTCGTATACTTCAACAACGGTTTTTCCAATAGCTTCTGCAAACCGTTTAACAAACTCAATCGTTTCTGTTGAGGTCTGAAGACCTTTGACAACTTCAACCAGCGGACGTTTAGGGACGGGGTTCAAGAAGTGCATCCCGATCACCTTGTCCGGACGGATCGTTCCCTCTGCCAATTCTGTGACAGAGAGGACCGAGGTGTTTGTCACAAATACAGCATTTTTGTTGGCGAAAGTATCGAGCCTGGCGAAAAGTTCTTTTTTCGTCTGCAACGTGTCAGGAACAGCTTCAATGATCAGTTGATACTCTTCCAGCTCGGAGAGGTCCACCGTACCCCGGATCCTACTCAATGTTGCCCGTTTGTCCGATTCTGTCATACTCCACCGGGCAATCTCGCGATCGATGTTGATGTCGAGCTGATTCATGCTGTGTTCGAGACTCGCTTCATCCTTCTCGACAACCAGAACCTCCATGCCCTTCTGCGCGATCGCCTGGGCGATGCCGAGCCCCATCGTGCCAGCACCGACCACCGCGACACGTTGAAGCACACCCTCTTCCGCGGGCATCGCTCCGCCTTCTTTCAACAGATCCTGGAGTGTCTCTTCAGCCATGATCCCCTCACCACGCCGGCAAGAAACACCGGCAAAACGTTTTAGTAGTTAACGCTGCTCGATCAGCTCAGATTCGGAAAAATACATGCCAACTTCAATGCGGCCGTTTTCCGGTGAATCGCTGCCGTGCACCGTGTTTTCGCTTTTGTCTTTTCCGTAGAGTTTACGGATCGTTCCTTCCGACGCCTCTGCCGGATCGGTGGCTCCGATCAACTCGCGCCATTTCACCACAGCGTTTTCAGCTTCGAGCCCTATCAGCACAACCGGTCCACGAGTCATGTAGTCACAAAGTTCGCCATAGAAAGGACGCTCTTTGTGGACCGCGTAAAACGCCTCGACGGTCGCGCGGTTAAGCTTGGTTCTTTTCATACCCAGGATGGTAAATCCAGCAGCCTCAATATGATCAATGATCTTGCCGACGTTCCTGTTTTCGACGCCATCCGGCTTGATGATGCAGAGTGTGCGTTCTGTCATGATATCCTTCCGACTTCTTTTTGTCTCACTTTGACCAAATGAACAGCCGAGGGAATGATGCTTTTGTCCCTCCCCGATTTTCGCGTCAACATAAGAAAGAGGAACCTCTCTCGCCAGCCCGGATTTGGACCAGGGAGACCGCTAGGCCTTCTCTTTCAACTCGGTAATCAGCCTTTCGATCACATGGTCGCGGAAGACCGATCCTTCGACCAGCAACTCACGGTTTGCCTCAAGCTCTTTCGCGACTTCCTTGAAGTTCCGTGGCACAGGTGCGCCGCCCTGGTCACCATCACCAGCCTTCGTCGCCTCGATCACCTTGTCGATGTCGTCCATGCCTCTGCCGACAATCAGTGCTTGCGCCATTCCCGCGAGCAACAAGTGAGGGTGAGCGGAACCATCAGGCAGGCGGAATTCGACCGTAGGCGGACTAACCTCCCGTCCATTCTCGTCCGTCGCCAAAATGGGGAGACGAATCAGGGCTTTACGATTAAATCTACCCCAGGTGACTCTGTTGGGAGCCTCCTTGCCCTGAGTCAACCGCGTGAAAGAACTCTCCTCGCGGTTTCCAAACGCCATCAGTGCGCCGCCGATCCTTGTGAGTCCGCCGATCAGCCACTTCGCTGGTTCTCGGAGTTCGCCATCATCGTTGAACCCGCCGGAGTGAACTCCTTCAACGACGGGAGAGAGATGGAAATGCATCCCACTTCCTGCATGCCCCTCCCTAACTACCGGACTGAAACTGCAGCGCATTCCCATTTTGTGAGCGAGGTTGCGGAGCACCCACATGGTCAACGCGACGCTGTCCGCCGCCTCGGGTAGCGGCTGAAGAGCCAGCTCCACCTCGTGCTGCTCCCATATCGTTGGATCGTTTTTGTCCGCCTCGATATAACCAACTTCGCTGTGGCTGTATTTGATGGGAACGCCCATTTCCGCCAGCGCAACCATCGCCTGCCTGCGAAGTTCCTCGCCAAAGACGAAGGGACTGGTAGCATGGTAGCCTCTGTCGTCCGCGCCGTAAATATCCGCCTCGTGCGAAGGTTTGCCGAGGAAATACTCCACCTCGCCCAACGCGTGCAGCTCCACACCCGTTTTACTTTTTGCCCGTTCGTATCCGTAACGAATCATCGTATCCGGCGATTCCGGGAGCGGCATACCATCCTGCGCAAAATGACTGCACATGAGCCCGAGGGTGGGAATGTCCGAAAAGGGATTCAGAAAGGCGCTGGAAACGCGCGGCCGGAGCACGATATCCGATTTACCTGCGGGAATGCCCAGCGACCCGAACAGGCTGGAACCATCCGCGCGTTCTCCGCCGGTGACAATATCACGAAGGTGCATGAAATCGCGAGGGACAAAATCGAGCGTTTTCAACCAGCCGTCGCCACCGATGTGCATCAGACTGACTACTCGAACCCGGTGGTCTTTTACAAATTCGATCAGATCGTCCGCAGTCCAGGAATTGTGGGGAGTGCCAAGAATCCTCTCCAGTCGTGATGCCGGCAGTACCCTGTCGTCCGTTAGATCGTTGATCATCGTATTTGCGGTCATAACGAGTCCACTTTCTATAAAACATTCCCCTGTCACAGCCCACGAGGTATGGGCGGGAAATGTATCACACTCTCTCAACACAGGCAAAGAGACATCGAGCGCAAAAATCTGCTCGAACTTGTCAACAATTTCCCCTAATCGTCTCCCGTTTGCCCGCTACCGGGTCCTTTTAGCTTGTTCATTTCCAACCTCCGGTGTATGATGAGCGTAGAAGAAACATGGATAATTTTATCAGCATTGTTCTGTGGAGAATCATGAGCCCCCTGCACGACGCCATGAAAGAGGCGATTCTTAAAACCGCTAGTCTTTCAGAAACACTCCTCACACAGCCCCGCCGAATACGTAAGGGACTCAAGGGCGACATGAGCCCTGTAACAGCCGCTGATCTCGCTTGTCAAGTGTTGATCCTTGAAGTGCTGGCAAAACATGTTCCTGAGCACCGGATTTATGCAGAGGAGACCAGCCACCCACTGAAAAACCGCAAGATGGAACAGATGGTGGGCGAACTGGTCGAAGAGGCGCTCGAGCGTCCCGTATCAAACGGAGAGCTTCGCGAAACCATCGATTATCGCGGTGGAAACGGCGAGGATGCCTGGTTCATCGACCCAATCGATGGAACTCGCGGTTTCCTGATCGGCCGGAGGTACGCGATCGCTGTCGCAAACATGAATCGTGGTAAGATTCGAGCCTCCTGGCTGGCCGTCCCCGGCACAGAGGAGTCAATCCCCGGAGTGACCAACCATCTTTTTTACGCTCGCAGGGGTGAGGGTGCATGGAGATGTGGACTTGACAATTCTCCCGACGAGGCATTACCCAAGAATCCTTCCCAAAACAACGGGCGCCTCTGCATCACTGCTTCACGTGGGGAAAAGTCCGTGGACTTGCCCTCTACCGTTGACCAAAGCCGGTGGAATTTGCGTTTTCTTGCGCTTGACAGTGAAGCGAAGTATGCCGCCATCGCCGCCGGAATCGCAGACCTCTATCCAAGGAAACCAAGTCGACGCTTCGGCTCTTTTTACTGTTGGGATCATGCCGCAGGCTCACTCCTCGTCGAAGAGACGGGTGGCGTTGTTACCGACCTTGCTGGTGCTCCTCTGAATTGGGAGATGGGTGAACGCTTGACCCAGAACAGCGGGATATTCGTCTCCTCGACCCCTCGTCACCACCGGGAGCTCCTTCCCCTTTTCTCGGGTCATGTGCGCCATCTGTTGTAGTAGACGTTGTGGTTGAGTTGTTCGCATTCCGTAGCATTTTGTAAAAAGAGCGGGGGCGACCGTAGCCGCCCCCCATGGGCTGATCACAAAAGTCATAACGGTGAAAAATGAGTGCGCATCGAAGGAGATTTCACCGGGAGTCGCCGCACCAGACTGCTTTTCTTGCCAGTTAATGTACAAAGACCAAGAACATTAGTCACTCGGTGGTCCGCCAAAATCCTCAGATCAGCGCATAATCGAACTACCTGTTTTTCACCATTTTCCAAATAATGCGCTCTCCTCCCGCGCCAATTTTCTGACAGCACATAAAAAGAGGGGACGACTCTCGCCGTCCCCTTACGCTCCAACCAGACGCCTTAGCCCAGATAGGCCCTCAGCGCCTTGCTGCGTGATGTGTGCCTTAGTCGCCGGATCGCCTTCTCCTTGATCTGGCGGACACGCTCGCGCGTCAGATTGAACTTTTCGCCGATCTCCTCAAGCGTCAACGGCTGTTCGATGTTCAGGCCGAAATAGAGACGGATAACTTCTGCTTCACGCGGCGAAAGCGTGGCCAGGGCGCGCTCGATCTCCTTTTTCAGTGATCCGCTCATCAGCTCTGTGTCCGGTGGCGGTTCCTGATCGTTGTGGAGAATGTCGAGGAGACGGTTGTCCTCGCCCTGATTGAACGGCGCATCCATCGAGAGGTGACGCCCACTCATCTTCAGCGTATCGGTGACTTCAAAGGCCGTCATATCGAGCTCGGAGGCAATCTCCTCGGCGCTTGGTTCGCGCTCAAATTTTTGCTCGAGATTACTGTAGGCCTTGCCGATTTTATTCAGCGCACCGACACGGTTGAGAGGGAGACGCACCACGCGGCTCTGCTCCGCAAGCGCCTGCAAAATCGACTGGCGAATCCACCAGACCGCATAGGAAATGAACTTGAACCCACGCGTCTCATCAAAACGCTCCGCAGCCTTTATCAGGCCCAGGTTTCCCTCGTTGATCAAGTCGCCGAGGCTTAGTCCCTGGTTCTGATACTGTTTTGCTACGGAAACGACAAAGCGAAGGTTGGCCTTCGTCAACTTCTCGAGAGCCTCCTTTTCGCCTTTGCGAATACGGCGCGCAAGTTCGATCTCTTCCTGTGTGGTCAGCAGATCGTACTCGCCAATTTCCTGCAGGTACTTCTCTAATGATTGGTTAGCTCTCACGATACTCCTTCCGTGAGCTTAATAGAACTGCACTGCACACTTTATCGTCAACGCTTCAGTGCAACAAAGCGTGAACTTCCTTTTCCCTGCGAATAGAACATCACCAAAACCGCCCGGTTCACTCCGCGGAGATTCGTGGTTGCGGTCCGCCACTCCTCGATGGAAGTAACAGGTTCACCATCAATCCGTACAATAACATCACCCTCGCGCAGTTTCCCTTCGGCAGGGCTGTCCGTTTCGACATTGATGATCAGAACACCGCGGTCAACCTCAAGGTCCATCCGGCCGCCCTGTGGACTATCCAGTCCCGCAACCGCGATCCCCATCCACGCTTCCGTACCACCTGCGGGCAACGACCTCGCCGAAGCCAGATACTCGCTTCGATCGGCCAGGGCGAAGGAGAGAACCTTTTCTCTGCCGTTACGCAGGACCGTCAGCGAAAGCATCTCACCCGGCAGGTGCCGCGCCACACGCATGCGGAAATCCGCAACGTCGCTGACAGGCTCGCCATCCAGCGCGATGATAACATCCGATCCCTCAAGGCCGCCTTGGTCCGCGGGAGTTCCCGGAGAGACGGATTCTACAAATATCCCCTTAACCTCTTCATCGAGCTGCAACGCCTCCGCCTTGAGCGGGTCCAGCTCAACGGGCACCATTCCAAGGTACCCCCGGCGCACCACTCCCCCCTCCAGAAGCTGGGAGATTACTTCGCGTACCATGTTTATCGGGATCGCGAAACCGATCCCCTGGCCGGAAGTATTGACGGCGGCGTTAATTCCGACAACCTGCCCACGAATATTTGTGAGCGGTCCCCCGGAGTTGCCAAAGTTAATGGATGCATCTGTTTGAATGAAGTCCTGAAACACCGGTCCGCCTCCGGAGATCAGCAGATCACTTCGTCCAATTGCGCTGATTACACCCACTGTCAACGTCCAGTCAAGACCCAGCGGGTTCCCCATCGCAACCGCCCACTCGCCTATCCTGATCGCGTCACTGTTTCCCAATTCGGCGACCATCTCGGCGGAGACCGCTCCGATATCAAGCAAAGCGACGTCCGTTTCCGGATCTGCGCCTACAAGCTGCGCCTCACGTTCGCTTCCGTCCGCCAGAGTCACCAAAATGCGGTTGGCGTTCTCGACTACATGTTGGTTGGTCACAACGTGGCCCCGTTGATCCACAATAACTCCCGAACCACTCGAGGTTACTTCCGGATGGGTCCTACCCCAGAGTTCATCGAAATTATGAAACTGGTTGAGGTCTCCTACCGACTTGTGAACCGTAATATTGACAACCGACGGCTTCAGTTTTTCAGCCACCGCAACAAAGGGACTTTCAAAACCGCTTAAAAGTGGCTTTTCGTCGTTGCTGGCAGGCAAAATCTGCTCAATTTTCTTGTTTACTATATCCGAGGCGACTTCCACCTCTTCGGAAGGGATATCGGATTCAGCGGTAATATCACTGCCCGGCCCCGGTTTTGTTCCGGAATATTCCATTATTTTGGGCAGAACGAGAACTGCAAGCAGCATAAGCGCCGCGAGCGCTAAAAATGGCTTGATCCTGTTGAATAAGTCGCCCTTCATGGACACCCCAAGGCCATGTAACCAAGAAACTTGAATATTGTTCAAGGAGGCAGTCGCCGCCACTCCATCTGTCATTAATTGTCACGTCCAGAGCTTCAGCGTCGTTCCAGCAAACTGGTCAGTCAATCCAATCCGCCAGAAAGAGATTTGTCTCGCCCGGCCCGCTTCCACCCCGGTTCGAAGCAAAAACCAGCAGCTTGCCGTCGTAGGAAAACATCGGAAAACCGTCGAAAGAACCGTTATAGGTGATACGCTTGAGACCGGTGCCATCCTTGTTGATCAGATATAATTCGAAGTTTGGCATTCCCTTGTTAGATGCGCCGGAAGCCTCGTAGTTGCTCGAAAAAATGATCCGCTCCTCGTCCGGGTGCATGTAGGGGCCAAAACTTGCAGCACCCAGATCTGTCACCTGGTACTGCTCGGAGCCGTCTGCTTTCATCAGCATCACCTCGAGCCGCATGGGGCTGACCACCTCGTTCTCTGTCAGGTAACGGCTCTTGTCGAGCTCTTCCTTGCCAACCGGGTGGTGCGAACGGTAGACGATGTAGGTTCCCTTGGGGCTGAAGAAGGGGCCACCGTCATACCCTAGTGTCCAGGTCAACCGCTTCAACCCGGTACCGTCCGAATTCATCTTGTAGAGTTCAAGGTCGCCGCTGCGGATCGAGCAGAAGACGATGCTCTTGCCATCCGGGCTGACGACCGACTCGGCATCATATCCGGGGACATCCGTCAGTCGGGTCAGCTTCTTGCCGTCGAGGCTCGAGCGGTAAATGTCGTAACTGTCGTAAAGGGGCCAAACGTACCCGAGTTTCGGATCTGGCTTGGGTGGGCAAGCCGCATCAGCGCCATGCGTACTGGCGTAGACGAAGTCGTTCGTGCCGGGAATAAAGAAAGAGCAGGTGGTCACCCCTTCACCGGTCGAGATCAGCTTTGTTGCTCCCGTCGCAAGCTCCATCAGGTAGATCTGGTCGCATCCATCGTCCTTGTGGGCCTGGTAAATCAGCCACTTTCCATCCGGGCTGAAATAGCCCTCTGCGTTCTCTCCACCAAAGGTCAACTGGCGCAAATTGGCGAGGTGTGCCTCTTCTCCGGGCATCAACAGGTGATCTGCAGGTACAGGCCCTTTTGCATCAACAGGGGAAGCAGAAAACACCACAAGACTAAAAAACATCAATAAATATGCGGATTTCAGGGTATTTGACATCCATCGCTCCCGTACGCTAGTCTATTGTCTTGTCAGAGCGTATTAGGATAGCCTCACTTTGCCGCCGGGGCAAGTACGTTCTATGACCCGCCGAGCGTCACCAGAACAGCCCCGGCGACCCCCAGAATGATGCCGACAACCCGCCGTACTCCAGCAGTCTCCCGCAAAAACAGGATAGCGAGCAGAAAGATGAACAGGTTCGAGGTCTGGTTCAGAACTGTGGCGGTGCTTGCGAGAGTGTACTTGACCCCGCCTAGCATCAGGGTCAGGGCCAGATAAGTACCGGCGATGGAGCCGGGCAGCAGGAACTTCAAGTTCGACGGACGAAGAATGGACCGGAAGAGCTCCCCTCGATCCCGGCGGAAATAGAGCACCGGGAGGAGGAACATCAGTCCCCCCATGAGCCGAAGCTCGGTGGCAACGAAAATCGGTGTGCGTTCCAGCGCCGGCTTGATCCCCACCACACTCACTGCCTGAAACAGCATCGCGGCCAGCGCCCAGAGAACCCCCACCCAGTAGGACTTGCTATCGCGAGGACCCTTTCCATTGTTGATCGAAACGACGAGCACAAGCGCCGTCATCACCGCCAAAACACCCACAAATTGCACTACGGTCAGCCGTTCGCCCAGAAAGATCACGGAGAGACCTATGACCATCGGCGTATACAGGGTCCATAGAATCGAGGACAATCCCGCACCCAGCCGATTCAAAGAGGCAAGCATGAACGTGTCAGAGATTCCCATGCCCACAAAACCGGCAGCGAGCAACAGGTAAACATCTCTATCCGAGAGATGACCGATGAGGACCCGATTGGCAGCGAAACTCGTCAAAAACAGGAGTATGAGCGAGAGCGAATTTTTGAAGAAATTCAGTGCCAGCGGATGAACACTCCTTCCCGCTTGGCGGAACAGCACAACACCCACCGCCCACGCCATGGCCGAGGCAATCGCCAGCATTTCACCCAAGTACGAACTGCCGCTCATCGTACCGCTCCAAACATGACCAACAGGACCCCAACCATACCCGCGATGATGCCAAGAATTCGCTTCACTGTTACGGGCTCGCGGAGGAGAACCGCCGCGAGGATGAATGTAAACAGCGTGGAAGTCTGGTTAAGGGACGACGCGACCGAAGCCATGGTGTATTTCATTCCCGCAAGCCAGAAAATCAGGGAGATATAGGTTCCGAGCACCGCGCCGGCAATCATCGCAGGCCACGCCTTTTTATCACGAAGCTCTTTCAGGCGCGCCACCCCACCGGGCATCAAGGGAAGAAAAACCGCCATCGTAATCAGTCCACCGAGCATCCGCCAGGAATTGGCCCAGTAAATCGGCCATTCGCCAAGCCACGGCTTGATCATCACGATCGACACCGCTTGGGTCAACGAAGCGCTTACGCCAAACAGGATCCCCAGCAACATGGTTTTTCGGTCAATAGACCCGGAGGGGGCTTTCATTTTCGTAACCGCGAGCACCGCCCCCAGAATCATCGCAACACCGAACAGCTGCATAACAGTCAACCGTTCGCCAAGAAACACCATCGAAAGGAAAATGATAAATGGGCTGTAAGAGGTGTTAATGATCGCCTGCAAACCCGCACCCACACGGTTGAGGGTCATGAAGAAGAACATATCCGCGAGGCCGATGCCCATCACTCCGCTGGCAAGCAGGAGCAGGTAGGTCCAAACAGGTTCGTCGCGGAAGAGTCCTTCACCAGCGATGATCGCAGTGAACACAAAGAGCAGAATTGCCAATGAATTCTTGAAGAAATTCAGGGGAATCGGCGAAATCATCCGTCCCGAGACACGGAACAGAATCACCGCAAAAGACCAGCTCAGCGGTGCCAGAAGCGCAAAGATTTCTCCCAAATAGGGAATTCCGGTATCCAAGAGGGCTACCCCTTTTCAGTATTCAGACGCGATTAGGTAAAGATTACAAAAGCGACACCGATAACAGCCAACCCCATTGCCATCAACCGTCTTTTAGTGACCGGCTCGTGAAGAAGGATAGCCGCAAAGATGAACGCAAATATCGTTGTGGTTTCGTTTAACGCGCTGGCAACGCTCGCCATCGTGTATTTCATTCCACCCAGCCACGCCAGCAGGGAAATGTACTGGCCGAGGAAGGTGGCCCCGATCATGTAGATATACCCTCGCCCAACCAACAGCGACTGGAAAACGGCCTTCCTTTTGGGATAGAAGAGGATCATTAACCAGGTTGCCGTAATCCCGCCAATCAAGCGCCAGATCGTCGCCCAGAGGAGTGATAGATCATCCAGAATCGGTTTGATCAGGACGAGGCTTATCGCAATCAGGGCATTGGCGACTAGCGCCAAAATGATTCCCTTCAGAATATTTGCTCTCGGAACCGGAGGACCACCTTTTCGGGTAGTCGTGTAACTCGCGACGACAACGGCCCCAACGATGAAAAGCGATCCTACGACCTGGCCAACCGTTAACCTCTCGTCCAGCCAGAGATAGGAAAAGAGGATCACATAGGGGGCGTAGGAGGCCTCAATGATTGCCATCCGGCCGGCGCCCAGAATGTTCAAACCATAGAAGAACAGCGTATCAGCAACTCCGATTCCCACAAAACCACTCAAAAGCGCGGTCAGGTAGATTTTTGATGGGTAGTCGGGCAGAAGCTCGATGCCTAACGCCAGCGCCGTAATTGTCAGCAGAACCAGAGCCAACGAACTCTTGAAGAGGTTCAGCCCCAGCGGGTGTGCCGTCTCTCCGCTTTTCTTGAAAAGAATGACCGCTAACGCCCAGAAGACGGCGGTCAGCAGGGAGAGGCTTTCGCCGATGTATGGTATAGAGCCCAGGTCCATCCAATTCTCGCGCTGTTGTATGAATTCTGGGAAGATAGTCAGTGATCAGAGGTAAGTCTGCCGTAGGGGTCCCTTGAAAACTCCCGGGGAACTGATCATGGAAGTTTCGTTTTTCCGAGCCTGAGGCTGTTCAACACTACGGTAACGCTGGAAAAGGCCATGGCTCCTGCGGCGAGTGCGGGGTGAAGGTGCCGGAGGAAGGCGGGCGCCCATTGCGCTCCAGCAAGCACTCCGGCCGCTACGGGGATCAGGGCAACGTTGTAGAAAAATGCCCAGAAAAGGTTTTCGTGAATTGCACGCATCATTTTTCGCGAGAGGATCACCGCGCGGGGGATTCCGAAGAGGTCTCCGCCAACGAGAGTTACGGTGGAGGCCTCCACAGCCACGTCCGTTCCTGAACCAATGGCGATGCCCACGTTGGCGCTTGCCAACGCCGGAGCGTCGTTGATACCATCCCCCACCATGGAAACGACGCTACCCTTCGACTGCTCGTCGCGAACGACCTGTTCCTTGCCTTCCGGGAGCACTCCAGCCACAAGACGCTCCAGCCCGATGATCTCCGCGACAGCCTTCGCCGCGGACTCGTGATCACCCGTAACCATCACAGGTTCCACGCCCAAACGTTGCAACTCCCGGATAACCATTGAGGCTTCCGGCTTGATCGTGTCCGAGGTGAAAATCAGACCATAATCCTTTCCATCGACAAGAACCCTCACGGCAGATTTTCCCTGTTCCCGTTGATGTTTTGTCACCTCGGCGAACACGTGGGACATTTCACCCAACATTTCCGGGCGGCCGATCTCGACAAGCTGTCCATCCACTTCTGCGGTAACCCCCACTCCCGCTTTTGCTTGATGGGAGGTGGGTTCCTGGAGGGAAAGTCCCCGATCACGGGCAGCCTGAACAACAGCTTTTGCAAGGGGGTGACTTGAGGGGAGTTGTGCGGAGGCCGCAAGCCCGAGCAGCTCAGACTCCTCAATCCCTTCGACCGTATGCACCTCTGAAACGCGAGGTTCTCCAACGGTCAGCGTTCCGGTTTTGTCGAGCAGGACCACATCCAGTCCGCTCGCCGCCTCGACCGCTTCTGCATCACGGAACAGAATCCCGTTCCTCGCGCCCAGCCCCATTCCGACCATGATCGCGGTTGGGGTCGCAAGCCCGAGGGCACAGGGACAAGCAATCACCAGAACCGCCACCATCCGGATCAACGCCGGTTCAAAATTGCCCCCAAAGATCCACCAGAAAACGAGCGTAGCCAGAGCGATCAACACAATCGCCGGGACAAAGACCGCAGAAACCCTGTCGGCTATTCTCTGCACGGGAGCTTTTGACCCCTGCGCCTTTCGTACCATCTCCACAATGCGCGCCACAGCCGTCTCGCCGCCAACGCCAGTCGCCGAGACCAGCAGCATTCCATGGTGATTGACCGTCGCACCATAAACAACATCGCCGGGGTGTTTGTCCACGGGAAGTGATTCACCTGTCAGGGCGGACTCGTCCACCGCGGAAAAACCCTCGACGACAACGCCGTCAACAGGGAATGCCTCACCCGGACCAACCCTGAGCCTGTCCCCCACCTGGACCATTCCCACCGGCACAACTTCACTTGAACCATCCTCGAGCACTCGCGTCGCCTTTTTGGGCGCCATGTCGAGCAGGGCTCTGATCGCACCAGAGGTCTTGCCCTTGGCCCGGGCTTCGAGCCATTTGCCAACACGGATCAAGGTCAGGATAAGCGCCGATGTTTCGAAAAAGACATGTCCGCCAAAAGTCGGCAGGAGCAAAACTGCGATGGAGTAGAGATAGGCCGTTGTGGACCCCAGGGCGACGAGCACATCCATGTTCGCCGAACCCACCCGCAGGCTCTTGAAACCGCCAACGTAATAGCCCCAGCCGGTGTAAAACTGAACAGGCGTCGCCAACACCCATAACAACAGACCGAACCAATAGCGATTAGCCCAATCGCCGTACAGGCCGAAATCCCGTCCCATGGAGAGAATCACCAATGGTACGGAAAAGAGAATTCCGACCATCAGTGCCCGAAGTTGGCCCCTCTCCTCCGCCTTTCGAGCCCTCATCTCGGCATCCTCCCCCTCGGAGGGGAGCACGAGTTGATAGCCGCCTGACAGGACATTCTCGGCCATTCGCTCCAAATTGACGAGAGCGGGGTCATAAACGACCTCGACCCGTTCTGCTGCGAAGTTCACCATGGCAGACTGCACTCCCTCGGTCTTTTTACCAAGGATTCTTTCGACGGCAAGGGCGCAATTCGCACAGGTCATGCCGACCACAGGGAGTGAGGTTTCTTTAAGCGCCACGTTTGCTCCAAACGTTCATATTGTACAAAAAAGACAAAAGGCAATCGTCTGTATTACAAGAAGATGCCCTGCTTATCGCCCGGCTTATACCAGCAACGTATAGCCAGCTTCCGCTACCGCATCCTTCATGGCGAGTTTCGTCGCACGTTCAGGATCATAGGTAACCGTCGCCTCGCCCTTCTCAAGGCTGACCTCGGCCGAGAGAACTCCTTCAACATCCTCCACAAGGGCGTTTTTTACATGCATCACGCAGTGCATGCAGGTCATACCCTCAACGCGCATGGTTTCTGTCTGCTGCGCCATTGCTATTCTCCTTCAATCGATTTTGCCCCAACAAAAAAGTGGGAGGCGATGTGCGCCCCCCAGCGTCAGGGTAAACTAACTCAAAATGGTTCGTGAAAACAGCCTTCTCCCGGTCCCGTCTCGTCTCCGTATGCAGGATCCGGTGGTTAATCACTCGACTTTAGCGAACATAGACCACGCGCTTTACAACCCTTCCAGAGCGACTCCCCTCGATCGCGAGGAGATAGACACCCGACGACATTGCGGAGTCCGCTTGCCAGGAAATTCTGTGTCGTCCGGGGGAAAGGGTACCGAGATGGCGTTCAGTCACGAGCCTACCGTCGATCGAATAGATGCGTAGCTTCAGCTCCTGCTGCACTGGCAAAACAATATTGACCGTTGTTGTCGAGTTGAATGGGTTTGGGTAGGCGTTGCCAGTCTCAAACCGTTGTGGCGTGGATGGGGCTGGTTCATCGGCAGAGACCGCCTTCAAGAAACCTTTGTCCACCAGTGCCGCCTCTGCAACCATTTTCACGTTGGGATCATTCGAGAACAACTCCTCGGCCGCCTCAAGCAACCCATTGGCAACATTTGACGCCCTGTCCAGTGCGCTGTGGTTGAACATGCTCTCCAACACGAGGGTGTCGGTAATCTCGGCTCCCAGTTCATCGCGAATTTGCCACAAGGCGTCCGCCCAAATCGTGCCGTTGCGATAGATATTCGCCGAGGCTGTGGTGTCCCAATGCTCCTCGTAATTGTCGTCCGTCGTCAGCAGGCGCCCCTCCCAGAACTCGTTGTGGCCATCCCAATCAAAGACCCAATCCTTGCCCGAAGGATGGAGACGTTCGCTCCAGCTCCCGGCGATGTAGTCGCAATACCCCTCAGCGATGCTTTTAATATCAGTAGACAGCCCGCCCACCACTCCACCCGTGGAAACGCCAAAGAAAGCATCATAGTAGAGAGCGTGCGTGTATTCATGCGTAATTACATCGGCATCTTCCGCGTCGTCCACACCATATTCGCCGAAATAGAGAACGTTTCCCGTGGGGTTGTAGGCGGACTGGTCGATATCGGCGTAGACGTGCGCATCGGCATAAATAGAACCGTTTTGCAGCGAATCGAATCCAAGGGTCTGGATATAACGCTGCAGGGAATCGATGTGAAAATAGACCATGATATCTTCGAACGCGGAGGAATCGCGCCCGACATTAAATCCCGCAAGCGTATCCGCCCGTGCAGGATCAGAATCCACTCCAAGCCAATCAACGATTGTGACATAAGGGCCGCTCAAAATCGCTTCGCTGCCATCAACAGCAACATCTCTGAGCGTCACCTCAACACGCTGAGCGTTCAACTGTGGCGAATTATTATCTAGCGAATCTTTGAATCCGGTTTGCCCGTAAACCGCCCCGGAGGTTGATATCGGATCAGGAAAAAAGACCCATGCGGGAACATCAGTATGCGCAGAGATGTCTTCGAACTCGAGGATATCGCCCGTCACATCATCAACCACCATCCTCCAGTCTCCCGGAGGGGAGGAGGACATCCTCTGTACAATCCAGACATTCTTCCAGCCGCCCTCTCCGTCCGGAGTAGCCCGCCTTGCCGTCCTTGAGTTTCCATACCAGGTGAATTCGCCCCCAAAAACCATATTTGTGGCATCAACCGCATCTTTTTCGCTCATCACAGGGCTCGCCAGCCTCCCATGCAGGATCGCCTGCGATTCCACCTTGCCAAAGGCTGACCTGAATTCACCCCCGCGCCTGCGTCGAATCCTTAGTTCATCGCCGAGTACCGGAACACCCTCAATTGTCCTTGCGAGGAGATAGACTGTAGATGCCTTTGAGCTTTGGGTTTTCTGTATCGACCAGTACTCCGCGCCATCCGGGAGCGCCAACTCTTTCTCATTATCCTCAAGAAAACGGCGAACCTGCTCACCTGCATTCTCACCGCTCGCCCCATCCACCCCATGCCAGCGCACGTCTATAGCTTCACCCCTAACCATGCGCCGGGAGGGGCTGTTGGCCTGTTTTGACCCCGCTGCACGAAGGCTTTCCGCCGAAAACAAAATCAATAACAGCACGGCACTCAGCCTGAGAAAACTATTCGTTAATTGAATCCTTGTTGTCTGCAAAATGTCGCTCCCACAAACCATGACGGTAAAGATAGGTTGGGTTACTTGCCCCCTGTTACACTCCTATCTTACGGTAATGTCGTTAGTTTGGATGCAAAACACTGTGTTTCCGGGCACACGCCGGACCCCGAGAGCCACCTCCCTGCGGCTTCTCATACAGAACAACGCTTGACCTTCTCACCGACCGGCACTATCTTTCGCGCTGTAACGAAACGTACAAAACGCTCTAATTGTGCTCCTCTTATCGGGCTCTCTTTGTTGATTTATAGAGGTTTATCATGAACGAACGCACAGCCAGTGATGCGCGGCAAAACTTTGCCGAAGTGGTCAACCAGGTTGCCTATGGCGGCGAGAGGGTTGTCATACACCGCCATGGGAAGGGGCTCGCGGCGGTGGTACCCATGTCCGACCTGGAACTTTTGAGGGACCTTGAATCCCACATCGACCTAAGCGACGCCAAGATGTCGGTGAAACAAGCCCAGGAGACGGGAACGGTTTCCCTCGACGAACTGAAGAAACAGCTCGGATACTGAGGGGAGGGATCATGGCCTACGAAATAGAATTTGCGCCGAAACCTGCCGAGGTGATGAAGGAGCTCGCTCCGGAACTTCAACACCGCATCATTCACCTGCTCGAATCTGAAGCGAGCACGATCGAACCCGAACCCGGGAAGTCAAAGAAACTCCGCCGAATCAAGGTGGAGGATCACAGGCTCGTGTTGCTTGAGCTTCATACAAATCAGCGGCTTATGGTGCTTAAAATCGCTGATCCCGGCGAAGTATTCCGCAGGCTTCAAGGTGAAGAGAGGGCCTTCGAAGCGCCCCAAAAAACGACTCCGCCTGTCGAAACGCCCCAGCCACCCCTTCATCATCAGGAAACCGAGCCGCAGACACACACCGAGGAAAACGAACCCGTTCTGTCGGCAGATCACGGGCAGGGCGTAGAACCATCCGCAGACACAACAAATGAACAGGCCGACATGGAACAGGGCGAAAAGCAGGAAGACGAGAGCAATGGTTCACAGACCGGACCAGACACAAGCATGTCCAGACTGAAAAGGGAATACATCGAGCAAGTGATTCATAAGGGTGAGCTTTTCATCGTCCCCGATCCTGACGTCATGGAAATAAAGCGGTGGGGAGTCCGTCTGGCAGGCAGCGGCGGCGCATTTGGATACCGCTACATTTCAGAGATTGGCCAGGAACTGTCACAGACCGACGTTGGCGACATTGATGGGCTTATTTCGACAGTGAACCGGGTTCTGGATTTTGCTCGTAGCGAACTCGCTCGTCTTGCAGACTAGAGTATTCGACCAGAGTATTAAACAACCCCTCAAACTACTTGTTTTGTAAGGATATGTGGGGTTGTTTATTGTACAAAAGCGCCAAAACGTGCTCTATTTTCAGGTCTTCTGGACTTCCTGTTCGAACAGCTCCATTAAACGGCGTATCGTCGCGGGAGAGTGACCCGCAAAATGGTTATTCACGTAGACCACGATCTTTTCCGCAGCACCCGCATGCTTCACCAGGAGTTTCGCCCAGCGGGCAAGCCTCTCGCCACGGTCGATGACTTCACGATCCCAACGGTCCGTTATCGCTTCTATCTCCCGCCTGTCCCCGATAAGGCGAACGTACCCCCAGCCGTTCATTAACGGATTCGCCAGCTCCGCGAGCTCGTCGCCGTGCGGCATCCAGCCCTGATCCACCAGCGCGGGAATGCAGCGGTTTTGCTCAAGGATCCTGAAAAAACCCGGAATCAACCAGTTTTTGTTTCTGGTCTCTACAGCGAACCTGTGAGTATCCGTAGGCAGTGTTTGCAGAAAACGATCCATGCGCTCAAAGAAAGGACCGGATTCCGCGAACACAGACCGGTTGAAATAGGGGAACTGAATCAGAATTACCCCGAGTTTTTCTCCCAGCGCGGAGATGTTTTCGAGAAAAGCGTCTGTTGTGGCGCGGGCGATATCCGAATCGAGAATTCTTGCGCCCTCAGGATGGGGACCGTCACCGCCATGCACCACCTGTTTCGGGAACTTCACAGAAAAGAGAAATCCCTCAGGCGTCCGTGTCCGCCACGATTCCACCGTCCTGAGAGAAGGAACCGCATAGTAGGTTGCATCAATTTCGACGGTACGTAATTTTGACGCGTAAACGCTTAAGAAATCGCGACTTTGCGTTCCTTTTGGATAGAAAGGACCCACCCAATCAGGCTCGGAAAACGAGGAACTGCCAAAGAGCACAACATCGCTGCCCGGTTGCCCTTCCTGCGTTGTCTGGAACAGCTCTTTTTGTGCCATGAACCTCCCTCTCACCCCCTTCTGTTCAACATATCAGGGTTCGTCGGGCATGGCAATCCCGAGAGCCCGCAGGTCCAGAGACCGAGCTCGACCACCATCCTCCGCGGGATTGATTTTGCCAGTCGCAGGTGATCCCGCCACTCGCCATCCAGATTCTGATAGCCGTTCGGTCTCGACGATTTGTTTCTTTTAGCCACTTCCGCTTCACCAAACACCACAAATGTTTGTTTTATATATAAATCGGGGTCGACCGAATAATCGTCCGACCCCCAACAAACGGTGTAAATCCTACACTCTATTTTTTTAAATTCTCGGGATTCAGGCCTGTAAACGCTTTGTGCACGAAGATGCCGTCTTTGCGTATCAGCTTGCCATCCATCCAGATCTCGCCGCCACCCTCTTTTTTCGTCTGGATGTTGACGAGGTCCCAGTGAACGGCGCTGCGATTCCCGTTGTCCGTATCATCATAGGCGTTCCCCGGTGTAAAGTGGAACGATCCCATGATTTTCTCGTCGAACAGAATTTCGTCCATCGGGAAGGTGATGTAGGGGTTGCATCCCAGCGCGAACTCTCCAATGTAGCGTGCGCCTGCATCCGTATCGAGAACCTTGTTGATACGTTTCGTGTCGTTGGCTGTCGCCTTGACGATTTTACCATCTTTGAACTCGAAACGGACATCCTTGAAGGTGAAACCGTTGTAGCTCGAGGCGGTGTTGTAGCTTATCACGCCGTTGACTGACGTTTTAACCGGGCAGGAATAAACCTCGCCATCGGGAATGTTGCGGTGCCCATCGCACTTCACCGCGCCGATGCCTTTGATGGAGAAGGTCAGGTCGGTTCCCGGACCCTTGAGATGTACCTTGTCAACCTTCTCGAGGAATTTCACTGCCGGGGTCATCGCATTGGACATCTTCTTGTAGTCGACGCCGGCGGTAACATTGTAGTAATAGTTCTCGAATTCTTCTGTGGACATTCCGGCCATCATCGCCATTGTCTGAGTCGGATAACGCAGCACGACCCAATTTGTCTTCGGCACACGAATCTCTGCATGTACTTTCTTGAAAATCTCGGTAGCGAACAATTCGTTTTTGCCGGCAGGCAGATCCGACAGTTCTTTCGAGTTGGCGATGCCGCGCACACCGATAAAGGCGTCCATCTTCTTCATCCTGTAGAGCTCTGCCTCGCGCATGGGAGCCAGACTCTCTTTTGTCGCCTTCGTCAACAGGGTGCGGAGCAGACGGTTGTACTTGATCTCAAGAACGGGGTTTCCACCAGCTGCATAGACCGCGCGGACGAGCGCCTGAAGAAACTCCACTGGGGTATCGTATCCCTCGATCAGCACGTTCTGGCCCTTTTTCACCTCGCAAGAATACTTGACCAGCATATTGGCCAATGCTTCATGTCTCGGGTCAATCACGAAAACCTCCTCTGTTCAGCCAGCGCTCGAACCGGACCGGGCGCGAAAGGCCATTTTTAAGGCCATTAAAGATGATTTTTGGGGTTCAAGGACTCTCTGAAAAACAGAGTCCAGCATTCCCAACTCCATCTATCTAAAGCTTCGCCTCAACAGCGGCGACCACTATTTTCAAACGGGCGTCCGCCTCCTCCGTCATCCGCTGGACGTCCGCATTCATCTTCTTCACAAAATCCTGATCCTGTATTCCGGGCAGATTGATGCGCACATTCAGAGCCGCACCGTGAACTGCTGCATGGGCACAGTAGGCGGCAACTCCTGCATCTGAGATGCTGTTCGGATTTCCCTTTGCCGTCATCACATCTATCAAATCAAAAGTGGCAAGCGAGAGCTCACAAACATTGTGGGGAATCAGCGTCGCTCCTTGATTTGCTTCGTCAAGCGCTTTATCCCGTTCCGCTTTCTGGTCGTCCGTGGTCTTCGGCATTCGCATCGCCGACATAACCTTATTAAACGCGTCGGTATCGGCATCAATGGCATGCAGAAGTTTTGCCTTCAACTCCTGCCCTTTAATTGCCGCCTCTTCAACATCCACCCACGACTCTTCATACTCAAATTTTCCGTGGGTGAGATTGCCCACCATCGTCGCCAGTGATGCTGCCAGCGCACCTGCAAGCGCCGCCACAGAACCACCGCCCGGTGCAGGGGATTCGCTCGCCAGCTCATCGGAAAACCCGACAAGGGTCATGTCAGCCAACAAGTCGTCCCGTTTCTCTTCGGCGGCGATAGCGTATTCAATTATCTTCTTGTCCGGATCGAACTCTGTCATGTCGTTCAGACCCATCGACTCGACTGCGACGCGGACCAGCTCCCGCTCGTGAACCGCCGTTGACCTCCCCTGTTTTTTGAGGAAAAATCGGCCAGCCTCGAGCATGGGTTGCAAAGGAACCAACCCGACGATTTCGCTACCGGTGACCCGAACACCCATCTTCCCCGCGAGATCGACAACCTTGTCAAAAACCTCATGAGGCGCGGTGACATCCTGATCTGTCAGGTTCATTGTCACCTGGGCCTGCTTGAACTGATCGAGATACCAGCCCGCAGCCTTGCAATGCTTGAAAAGTCCGGGAACGTTCTCGGCTGGTTTACCATCGGCGTTGCGTATAATCTGGCGCTTTTCGTCACGGGCGACATGTCCTTTTTCCCGTATATCAAGGGCAATGTCTTTGGCGTGCCGCGCGAACCGGCTGTTCAGGTTGATATTGTAGGCGATCAGGAATTTACGGGCGCTGATGTGCATCGCTCCGAACTTTGGACGGAAGGCATGTGGCCCGAAGTCGGGTTTCCACGCAGGGTCCTTCATTTTGTCCGGAAGTGCCTCATATTCACCCTTGCGGACAACCGCGAGGTTTCGCCATTCCTCTTTTGTTGCGGCAAATTCGTAGAGGTATACCGGAACATCCAGCTCTTCGCCAACCCGTTTGCCAAGCCGTTTCGCCAACTCAACACATTCATCCATCGTGATGTTGGAAACCGGAACAAAAGGACAGACGTCCGTGGCGCCAGCGCGGGGATGCTCGCCGGTGTGCTTGGTCATGTCGATTAGCCTGTGGGAAGCTGCGATCAGACGGAAGGCCCCCTCCAGCACGGCCTCCGGCTCGCCGGCAAAGGTGATCACTGTGCGGTTGGTATCTGCTCCGGGGTCAACATCCAGCAACGTAACTCCATCGACCTCTGCTGCGGCGTTAGCACAGGCGTCTATAGTCGCCCGATCCCGGCCTTCTGAGATGTTTGGCACACATTCTACGATCTGCTTCATGGCTAGCCAACCCCTTTCCGTTCGGCAGTTCTGAGACAATCAAACTTGTTCCCACTTTCAGGTTTGCTAAGATAAGGGAGCGGTTCCAAGCGAACAAGCAAGCTCCTCCGTGTATTAGCGGAGTTGCTAAAGGTGTAAGGAATCCTGCACGGAACAGGTGTGGGCGCCAACCTAAAAAGCATCCAATTCCTTTTGAGCCAGCTCCAGAATGTCTTGCAGCATTTTCGTGCGCCCGGAATGATCCAGCTCCTCGCTGTGCTCAATTGACCGTCCAAGCGTGGTCAATTCAGGATAACCGAAGGAACCTCCAGATCCCGCGATGCGGTGTCCCCACATCTTTATTTTGTCCACGTCCGGGGCTGCCTCCGCAAACTCCTTCGCCTCCCTCAACACCTCTGCCAGGTACGTTTTCTTCAATTCGATCATGGGATCATCATTGATTTCATCGGAAGACGTTTTCTCCACTGCTACACTTGAGCCAGCACTCTCGCCCTCTCTGCCTAGCTGAGTGCGAATATTCTCCACTTTGCTGATCAAATCATCCGGGTCAAAAGGCTTCGCGATATAATCGTCAGCGCCAGCCTCCAGTGATTTTAACCTGTCTCCTCGCATTGCAAATGCGGTCAACGTGATAACAGGCACTCTGTCGCCGCCGGGGGTTTTGCGGATGTGCCGTATCGCCTCGTACCCGCCCATCACCGGCATCTGGACATCCAGAAGAACGACGTCAAATGCGCTTTTGGAAAATGCGTTTACCGCTTCCTGACCATTTTCCACAACTGTTACCCGGTGTCCTCGAGTCGAGAGAATGTGGTCGATCAGCAGCCGATTGGGGGCGTGGTCATCAGCAACGAGAATCGCCAACCTCTCCAGAGGTTCGGCCGTCTTGATTTCTAACTGCCTTATGTCCTCCGGAAGAACATCGTCCAGTTTGACTGCCTTGCATGGAATAAAGGCGGTAAACGTGCTGCCGTGACCCAGCTTCGTCGAAAGTGCGATGGTTCCCTCCATCGCCTGAATAAGTTTTGATGTGATTGATAATCCGAGGCCCGTGCCCTGGGTTTTTGTGTACCGGGTATTTTCGGACTGATAGAAGGGATCGAAGATACGCTCTTTGGCCTCCTCCGGAACTCCAGGCCCAGAGTCGCATACCTCAATGACAATTCCTTTTCTCTTTTTGTCCGGATGGACCGAGAGGCTTACACTGCCCTCCTCCGTGAATTTGATTGCGTTGCCCAACAGGTTGGTGATGATCTGCCGTATGCGCTGACGATCGAGGTTCAGGCGTGGCGGCAGATCGCGTATATCGCTCGTCAGGGTTAACCCTTTGTCCTCGGAAAGGGGTCTAAAAAGGTTGACTATGTCATCCGCGAGCTGTTTGAGATCAACAGGCTGAGGATTCAGAACCATTCTTCCCGCCTCGACCCTGCTGATATCGAGAACATCATTGATCAGGTCCAGAAGGTGTTCCCCTGATGACACCATATTATCCACAAACTCTCTGGATTTTCCGTCCGAAACCCTGCCGCGCAGAATTTTACTGAACCCGAGAATCGCTGTCATTGGCGTTCGAATTTCATGGCTCATACTGGCAAGAAATTGCGATTTTGCCTCGTTCGCGCGCTCCGCCTCTTTCTGCGCCCGAGCCGTCTCTTCGTAGGCCTGTAACAACTCTTCAGAGGCCTGCTGGAGTTTTTCCTCAGCCTCTTTTCGCTGGCTGACATCACGAGACATGGCGATGATTTCCTGGGGGGCTCCCTGTGGATCGCGAATGGTGCGACTCATGGTTTCGAACCAGATATAAGAACCGTCTTCACGCCTCACACGGTAGTCAATGGTGATGATGTCTGGTGTCGCCATCAGACGCTCGTGCGACAACCCAAGTTTTTGCAAATCATCCGGATGAAAGAAATCGTACGCGTTTTTCCCCAGCAATTCCTCGGGCTCGTATCCCAGCAGCGAGAGAGAGGCGGGGGAGGCAAACGTATATATACCCTGCAGATCATGCTTGCTGATCAGATCCGCCGAGTATTCCGCCAGCATCCTGTAGCGTTCTTCGCTGTCCTGGAGCTGCTCTGTGATTCTTTTCCGCTCGGTGATGTCGCGAAGAATCCCGGAGAAGAACCGGGTGTCGCCTATGACCACTTCGTTAACGGCAAGATCTATCGGGAACATCTTTCCGCTCGCGTGACGTCCCACAACTTCTCTACCCTTGCCGATAATTTTTGCCTCGCCGGTTTCCTTATAACGTGCAAGAAATTCATCATGTTGGTTGCTAATCGGCTCCGGCATCAGGATTTTCACGTTCTTTCCAACCAACTGCTTCTGGGTGTATCCAAAGAGTTTGGCGGCTGCCGGGTTAACGCTTTCGATAGAGCCGTCTTCGCGTATGGTCACAAGCCCATCTACCACGCTATTCCATACTGTCCTGAATCGTTCTTCGCTCTGCCGCAGGCTCTCTTCCGCCAATTTCCTTTCGGTGATGTCCTGTACCGTCCCGACGATTCGCCGGCTCCTTTGCTTCTTGTCGGATATCAGGCGTCCCTGGCTCTGCAAGTACCGTACTTTTTCGTTGGGGAGAATCACGCGGTGTTCAACTTCAAAGGACTTCTTTGGGTTTCTGAGAAATAATTGATGCGCTTTCTTGACTCTTTCGAGATCTTCCGGATGAATCTGGTTCTCCATTCCCGCGATGGAGGGTTTGAATGCCCCCGGTTTGTGTCCATAGATCCGAATCATTTCATCTGACCAGACAAGGTTTTCATTCGTAAGGTCCCACTCCCAGTAACCAAGCTTGGCGATTCGTTGAGCTTCCTCAAGCAGTTGTTCGCTCTCGCGCAGCTTTTCTTCCACCCTGACCTGATCATCGATGTCGATATGGGTTCCTGCCGCTCGTGTCGGTTTCCCTTTTTCATCTCTTTCGACAACTCTGCCCCAATTAAGAATCCACTTCCAACCACCCTCTTTTGTTCTCAGCCGGTGAACAACCCGCGCCGTTTCTGTTTTGCCTTGCAGGTGATCACGGATCGCCTTGTTCGACGCAGCCAAGTCGTCCGGATGAATGATGGCCTCCCAGGCGTCACGTGTCTCCTCGATTTCGTTGGGTTCATATCCCAGCATTTCTGCCCAGCGATCGTTTCGGTGCGTATTACCCGTTTTCAGGTCTATGTCCCAGATGCCCAACTCCGCAGCATCCACAACCAGCTCCAAGCGTTCTTCGCTCTCCCGGAGTGCGCTCTCCGCCTCATAGCGATCCGTTACGTCGCGCTGTACGCCAAAGTGACCGATGATTCGCTCCTCTTTGTCGTAAAGGCAGATGTAGTCCCCTTCCACCCACATCTGGCTTCCATCAAATCGCCGTTCGTCCGTTTCGATGTGGAGACGCCCTTCATCAAAGAATTTTCTCCAAATCTGTCTTCCACCCTCGATGTCGTGTTCAAAGAACTCACGCGGAGTCAGCCCGAGGAAATCCTCGCGTTTGGCACCGTATTGATCGAGCATTGCATTGTTAATTCTTGTGATTCTCTGGTGATCAAAAACGTAATCGAGGACATTCTCCTTCTTGACCTTGTCGTTCCACTCAACAGACCTGTCGAGCATCATGAAGAAAAAACCATCCATCGATTGTCGGAAGAAGAGGTTCAACTCCTGTTCGTTTTTCTTCAACTCTTCCTGTGCCAACCTGTTCTCGGTGATATCGTGGCCAACAGCTTGAACCTCTCGAAGACCACCTTTCTCTCCCATGATCCCGGCGTGCTCCCACGCAATCCAGCGCCACCCCTCAAGAGTGTTCATCCGAAGTTCAACCCTGGCCCTGTGGGGTGGCTTCTCGAGTTTCTTCAGCGCCTTTTCCCAAAGCCCACAATCTTCCGGATGAACTTCCGGCTGATAAGGTGACTTAAGGAGCTGTTCCCGGGAGTATCCAAATTTTTCGGCGAAAGCATCGTTGATGAATCCGAGTTGGCCATTAAGATTGAGTCGAATGACCATATCCTCCTGCGAATCCACAATTCCACGGAGATACTCGGTCAGCCGTTTTCTCTGCTCGGACTCCTCAAGGCGAGAGAGATACTGACCAACCATATCGGTCATCGATTCCAGGGTTCTATAGCTGTCCCCGTTGATCTTAATGGTGGAATTGCTCAGCAGGACAATAAAGGCCGTCACCGCTCCGTTTTGGACAACGGGCAGCACCCCGGCTGGCCGATAACCTCCCCGAGGTCCGAGGTCATCCTTCAGCGAATCAGCCACTTTTCCGGCAAGAGTGAACTGCGGTCGGCCTTTACCTGCCTGAAGCACGAGAGGGTGGCGCGGTTCAAGGTATCTGAGGCGGCGTATCTGGGCGGCGTTCAAACCGCTGGACTCAACTAACTGATACCGTTTTCCAACTGGATCACGTTGGTAGACCATACCGCCCTGGACACCACCTACAACGAGAGAGGCGCTTATCCACGTCTCAAATACTTCCTTCGATTCTTTTGCCCGGGTGATTACTTGTCCCAGCTCGAACTGGGTAACCAGCATTTCTTCAGCGCGGGTTTGAGCAGAGACATCCACCGTCATCACCAAACCACCGTTGATCTCTCCATTCGGGCCGAAAGTTGGGCTGGTTTTGATGAGATAGGACCGTCCATTCAGGTAGTGTCGCTGCGAAAGGCTCGTGCCTTTCAGGGCAGCCATGTATTGAGGTCCGACAGACCTGTAGGAACTTTCCCTCATCGTTTCCTGAACAGTCTTGCCGAGCATTTCGCCGGGAACGTAGCCGAGGTCCTTCAGCAGTGGCCCTTCGGCGAGTGTAAACCGAAGCTGTTTGTCGTACATCAGAATCGCGGATTGCGGGATGCTCTTCACCAGCGTGACATACAGCTGTTGACGTTCCAGAAGAGAATCCTCCAGTCTCTTCTGCTCCGTGATATCGGTGCCAATAACAACCGAACCGGTAAATCTTCCCTGCTTGTCTAGCATCGGGGTGGCGTTGATCCGGAGCACCCTGCCTTTGGGTTTACGCAGGTGGACATCATAGGTGCTCGCCTCTCCCCGCTTTTGTTGAATCAGGGCGCGTAAAACGTTCTTTTGGGAGGGAAGGTCTATCATCTCCGCCAGCGATACGCCCACCAGCTTTTCGCGGCTGCGCCCCACCAGCCGGGCGATGGCGGGGTTTCCAAGCACCACGCGTCCCTCGGCATCCACAATCCCCGCTCCTTCCCCGAGCAGGGTAAAGATTTTCAGTTGCAGCTTTTTCTGACTCCGCTCCTCTTCCCGCTCTCTTCCTGAACGGATCACCTCCTCGATGAGTCCGCTCGCTGCTGCCGATTCGATGTCATCAACCTTCAGCGTACTCAGACAGCCCAGCCGAACAGCCTTCGCCTTGGCATCAAGCGTTTCTTCATCCACCAGCAAAATCATGGCAGGACACTCAAGCTCCAGCTTGGCAGCCCCACAGAATTCCCGCTCGATGTTTTCTACTGTTTCATCCAGAAAAACGAGAGAGACGGACTCTTTCTGAACGATGTTTTTCAGGGATTCGACTTTAGTAATACGGGAAAACATCAACTGGATATTGATTTTTTCCAGTTCCACCTTGAGTCTGCTGACGACGGAAGTACGGCGAGAGATGGCGAGAATACGAAGCGGCGATTCGGCCATAAAAGCCTCTCCAGGGTTTCTTGGCTAAACTGTAAAAATCGGTCACGTTCCAGCGGGGTGTTTCGCTCGATTCTCCCGTCGACTCGGAGGGGTAGGTTGGGAGGTTTGTTCCCCGCCAACAACGTGATAACTTAGTCGTTCCAAATCCCGGTCGCACAGGATTACAGTATTGGGCGGGAGTTCATCCGAGCATGTCCCGGATGATGGCAAATCCCGACTCCGGGGGGAATCGAGGAAGGAAGCGACAAAAATCATGGCTCTCAACGAAAAGCAGATCGAAGAACTGCTCAAGCAGATCAAGTATCCCGGATTCAGCCGGGACATCGTCTCCTTTGGAATCGTACGTGGCATTCTGGCGGAAGGCCCACAGGTTACGATCCACTTGGAGTTTTCTACCAGTGACACAAAAATTTCCGATTCTGTAGAAGAGGCCATTGCAACTCTGCTCAAACAAGAGGGTGTGGAGCAGGTTGCGGTGCAGAGTGATCACAAAAACTCGCAGCAGGTTCGGCAGGATAACGCGAACATTGATGAGACCGAGTCCCTGTTACCCGGCGTCAAACGAGTTGTGGCGATCGCTTCGGGTAAAGGTGGCGTAGGCAAATCAACCATAGCCGCCAACCTCGCAATCGCGCTGGGAAATCGCGGGCTGAAAGTCGGCCTACTCGATGCGGACATCTACGGGCCTTCGGTACAAATGCTGCTCGGTCTTGGAGATGAACCAGAAGCCGCTGAAGAGGCGCGCAAGCTGAAGCCAATGGAGGCTTTCGGCATCAAGGCGATGTCGATGGGTGTTCTTGTAGACAGCGACACTCCTCTCGTCTGGCGAGGACCCATGGTTTCGAGCGCGGTTGAACAGCTTATGCGCGACGTCATCTGGGGCGACCTCGACATTCTCGTTCTCGACATGCCGCCGGGAACGGGAGATGTGCAGCTTACGGTGGCCCAGAAAATCAAGGTGGATGGCGCAGTTATTGTCACCACGCCGCAGGAATTGGCGCTGATCGATGCTCGCAAGGGCATCGCCATGTTCCAGAAGGTGGAAATACCGGTTCTTGGGCTGGTCGAAAACATGTCCTACTTCCTCGCTCCCGACACAGGGAAGCGGTATGAAATCTTTTCCTCTGGCGGCGCACGGCGTGAAGCCCTTCGGCAGCGCGTACCCTTCCTGGGCGAAGTGCCGCTTTTGTCGGAAATTCGCGAGGGTTCAGATGCTGGAAAACCGGGAGCCGCCACGGAGGGTCCTGTGCGGGAGGTCTTCGACAAGCTGGCCGAATCCGTCTGGAACGGCCTGAACATTCAACAGTAACGAAAACGATCCGAAAACATAGAGGACGGTCTCATGTCCACTGCACCACTGACAGAAGAACGGGTGATGGATGCCCTTAGCGAGGTCATTGATCCCGAGCTGGATATCAACCTCGTCGATCTTGGCCTGATTTACAGCGTCACCATCAACGAGGAGAACGAAGTTCACGTGTTGATGACTCTTACCACGATGGGCTGCCCGATGGGAGAATCCATCGCGAAGAGTTGCGAACAGGCGGTGTTGGGAATGGAAGGCGTGAAGGACGCTCTCATCGAGGTGACCTTTGAGCCGCCCTGGAACATCAACATGATGTCCGACTTCGCCAAGGACCGTTTGGGGCTCGGGTAATGGCTGGCGACCCGCTTTCAAGCGCCGTTTCTGAAGGGAATAATCCCTACGGAACCCCTCCAGCGGAGGCGATCCTTAACAGCTTGTTTAAAGGTGCCCATCCCGCTGTTCTCGCAGAGGTTACACGAACGTTTCTGGAGAGGCTGACCCTGCTCGAGATGTACCTTGAACAGGAGTTGAAGCTGGAAATCGACAGCTCCGGTCTGGAAAAATTCCGCGAGTCGCACCTTCCCGACCTGAACCGCGAAGCCGCCAAGATGGCGCAGCTTTTCTACGGGCGGGTTGCCACACGTGAGGGTGGATAGGCGGCATCCGAGAGTTCTTTTTCTCCGGCGTTCAGACTTTTGGCGCGCAGAATCCGGGTAAACCTGGAGAATGCGCGCTTTTTCGTACTCTTTTCAGTGGGAGATGAGCATCTCAACCGGGCCTCCCATGTGCACTTCCACGATTGAGCCTCCCCCTCCAAGTTCGTACCTTCCCCTCCGGCTTTAACGAGCCGGTTTTTACGGTTTTGTGACGTTGGTAACGAACGTCCACGCCGAATGGTTGCCATCTGGAGGAATGTTACGCTGAATCCTGTCTATTTCGATAACGGCGACAGCACACCCATGCTGCCGGAAGTGATCGAGGCGATGCTTCCCTGGTTTACAGAAAACTGGGGCAATCCCGCCTCCCTGCATCAACAAGGCCTTGCGGCAGAAGAGGCTGTGGATGATGCTCGCCAATCCTTTGCTGAATCGCTCGGTTGTACCGCCGAAGAGATCGTCTTCACCTCCAGTGCTACCGAATCCAACAACCTCGCCCTCGCCGGGCTGAAGGCGCAGAACCCCGACAAGCGACACGTTGTGATCAGCCTCGTCGAGCACTCCAGCGTCCGCAACCTCGTGAAAGCGTGGGCCAAACGCGGCGAAGTGGAACTGACGGAACTCGCCGTTGACGAGGCGGGTCGTGTCAAACCGGACAGCCTGCGTGATGCTCTCCGTGACGACACCCTGTTCGTCTCGATTATTCACGGCAACAACGAGATCGGCACGGTTCAGGATCTTGCAACTCTCGGCGGCATCTGTCGGGAAAAAGAGGTCCTCCTCCACTCCGATATGGCTCAGTCGCTGGGCAAACTGCCTCTGAAGATGGACGAGTTGCCCGTAGACCTCGCAAGTTTCAACGCTCACAAACTGCACGGCCCAAAAGGGGTTGGCGCACTATATATTCGTAAACGGACCAAGATCAAACGGCTGTTCGAGGGCGGACCACAGGAGTTTAACTTGCGGCCCGGCACCGAGAATGTTCCCGGAATTATTGGGTTTACAAAGGCCGTGGAAATTGCTATGCGTGACATGGAGAGCGTAACACCCGAAATCCAGCGTCTTACAAAGAAACTGGCAGACGGACTGCTCTCCATCGACCATGTCCGGTTGAACGGTCCGGAGGTGGGCTCGCAGGATCGTCTCCCCGGAAACCTGAATGTCACCTTCCGCTACATCGAAGGCGAGGCGATATTGATGTCGTTAAACTATGCCGGGGTCTATGTCTCCTCCGGCAGCGCCTGCAGTTCGCGCTCCCTGGTTCCTTCCCACGTGCTCACCGCTATCGGTCTTCTGCACGAGGAGGCGCACGGGTCGATTCGCTACACATTGGCCCGGCAGAACACCGAAGAGGAAGTGGGCCGGGCGATCGAGGCGACAAGAATCGCTGTGGACCGGCTTCGCGCGATGACAGCTTTCGTGCCGAAAGAACACAGCGAACGCGAGAGCGACCACGCCAAAACCTTCTACAAGAAGAAGGAAAACGGCTGAGGTTTGTGTAAAAAGGTCTCTATTGTACAAAACGTCTCTTTTTAAATAATTGTTTTTTAGTTGGAAGGGCCCGTCTCGTGGCGATCAAGTACAGCCAGAAAGTGATCCAGGAGTTTACCGACCCGGCAAACGTCGGCAAGCTGAATGATGCCAATGCGGGGGCCACGGAGGGATCGGCCGCCTGTGGGGATATGATTACCTACTCCATGGTGATTAACGAGGAGACCCATGTCATCGAGGAGGTAAAATTCCTATCCTACGGCTGCGCCTCCAACATCGCAACAGCCTCCATGGCGACAAAAATCGCCAAAGGCCTGACGATTGAGGAGGTAAAACACCTCTCCCCCAAAACGGTGACAGATGCACTGGAGGGGTTGCCCGCAGTGAAGATTCACTGCAGTGTGTTGGCGATAAATGGTCTGAAATCTGCCATCCATCAGTGGGAAGTTGATCACGGCCTTGTAGAGGCGCCAGAGGCCCCCCAGATCACCCGCGAGCTTGTGCTGGAGACCCTGCGCAACGTCATCCATCCTGAGACTGGCGTTAACATCGCGAAGATGAACATGGTCCGTGACATCCAGATCGATGGCACCTCGCTCTTCGTCGAACTGCTGATGGGCGAGACCGAGGAGATGTACTACGAGAACATCGAGGAGGAGGCCCGCGAACAACTCGAGGGGATAGCGGGCGTGACAACAGTGACTGTTAAACTCTCCGAAAGCAGCTCCCTGAAACGATCTCGCTGAGGGGAGATAGTGAAATGCGCTACAGTGATACCTACATGGACCATTTCCAGTCTCCCCGCAATGTCGGCGAGGTGGAAAACCCCTCGGCAAAAGCTGATGTCGAGCACGAGGGGAGTGGTTGTTTTGACCGCCTGAGGATCACCCTCTCCGTGGAAGACGGGAAGATCAGGGAGGCAATGTTCAAGGCGCGCGCCTGTAGCGGGACGATCGCCGCGGCCTCGATGGTCACGGAATGGGCGAAGGGCAAGGCGCTGGAGGAAGCAGCTGAAATGACCGCAGACAAGCTTGCGGAGCTGCTCGGCGGGGTACCGGAAAAGAAAGTTCACTCTGTGGAGTTGGCCGCTGCGGGAATGAGGAAAGCGGCTTTGGAGGCATCGAGTGGCTGAGGAATTGAAACGGATCATCGCCATTGACGGTCCTGCGGGGTCGGGAAAATCGACGACCTGCCGGGAAGTGGCGCGCAGGTTGGGCTGGCAGTACATCGACACAGGAGCGATGTACCGTGCGCTTTCGCTGGCGGTAAAGCGAGATGGCGGTAACATTGATGTGGAAAAAGATGTCCTCGAAGCGTTGGATCGTTCGGAATTCCGTTTTGGCAGCGGCTTTCCGCCAGCAATTCTGCTGAATGGCGAGGATGTTTCCGAAGAAATAAGAACCCCCGAAGCCTCCGATGGCTCATCCCGCGTCTCCGTTCACCCTTCTGTACGCCGCAGAATGGTCCAACTCCAGCGTGAACTTGGACTTCTGCGCCCCTCTGTGCTCGAGGGACGGGACACAACCACCAAAATTTTTCCAGATGCCGGGCTGAAAGTCTATCTGGATGGATCGGTGGAGGTTCGCGCCGGACGACGGCTGAAAGATTATCAGAAACAGGGCCGCGACATCTCGCTGGAAAACATCGTGGCGGAGCTTCGAGAGCGTGATGCAAGAGACAGCAACCGCGCCGAAGGACCGCTTAGTATCGCCAACGATGCTGTTGTTTTAAATACAAATACGTGGACACTTGATCAGCAGATTGAGGGCGTTCTGGCCGTTGCAAAAGATCGATTCGGACTGGAAGTTACCGACGAGACAGGGGGATCGGGCCGATGAAGATGGGAAAAATGCGGTTTGGGTACAAATTCATTCACAGAATGGTTTTCTACGCGCTCAAACTGGCTTTTGGTGTCAAAGTCTATGGCGATGACAACGTTCCCCGCGAAGGCAAGCTGGTGATCGTCAGTAATCACATCAGCGAAATGGATCCACCCCTGTTGGGCTCTACGATTCCCCGTGAAGTTTATTACGCCGCAAAAGTCGGCCTTTTTCGTGGATGGCTCGGCAAAATCATCACTTATCTCAACGGCGTCCCCGTACGCCGAAGCGGGTCCGACAAGGAGGCAATCAAGACCCTTGTCAAGGTGCTCCGAGAGGACCACGCAGTCCTGATTTTTCCTGAGGGAACGCGTAGTTTGGACCCTAATGGAATGGAAGCAAAGGCTGGAGTCGGCATGATTGCATTGATGGCCGAAGCCGACCTTCTTCCCGTGCGTGTCATGGGTACCCATCTCTGGAAAAAGAACTTTTTTAGACCGGGCTCCATGACCGTGCAATTTGGCCACAGAATCTCTCTTCAGGAGATGCTGGACAGCAGCGCCGACCGCAAAGAGGCGTACCGTAAAATCGCGGACGAAATCATGCGGCAGGTTCAGGAGTTGGCAAAGGAGCTTCCGGAGAAGGACTGACGGAAGTCCCGATTGAAAATTCGAATTATTCAAGCGCTCCGTGGAACCTGGGCGGGGCGTTTGTTTGTCAGAGTTTCCGCCGTTCGGTTCGACGACCGCGCGGCCCGCAGAAATGCGGGAAAAGATCGGCACACTCCCGTCGTCGGCGCAGGAGCCGCAGGATGGGCCTGAGTAAAATCAAGAAGGTGAAGGGAATGGGTCGTGTGGTGAAGCCGGCGGTGTCCTGTATCCGCTGCACTTGATGGCACGACCGTGGACGTTAGCGTGGAACGGCCCCAGACACCGCCGTTCGTACGGAGCGCCTGCCGGACTCCCGAGAGTCTCGCCCATCACCCCCACAAACCAGGCTGACTGTTAAATCCGCGACGGTCGGTCATACCCGGTGTCAGGAGGTACTTATCATGGCGGACGAGAAAACCCCTAACCCCTCCCAAGAGGAAGCCGTGGAGCAGAACAAGACCACGGAAGTCGAAGCTGCTGCCGAGACCAAGCCCGTAGAAGAAACCCCAGTGAAAAAAGAAGTTGTCCGGGAATCCTTTATGGACGAAACCCCTCTGGAGGAGCTGGACCCCTCTCTGCGCGCTGACAAAATCGTCGAGCGTAACGGAGAAAAGTACATCAAACTCTCAGACCTGTCGGACGACTCCTATGCGGACAAGTTCGCAGACCTCGAGAAGATGTACGAAGATTCATTGACCGATGTGAAAGAAGGCGAAATCGTTACGGGTAAGATCATAGCGATCTCGGAAAAGGAAGTTGCGGTGGACATTGGCTTCAAGTCCGAAGGCACCGTCTCCCTGGACGAGTTCCCCGATCCCGGCAGCCTCACCATCGGTGATGAAATCGAAGTATTCCTCGACAGTGTTGAAGACGCAGATGGACAGCTTCAGCTTTCGAAGCGCAAAGCCGACTTCATGCGTGTCTGGGACCGCGTCAAGAACGTCTACTCCGCGGACGGCATCATCCGTGGTCGCTGCATCCGCAGGATCAAGGGCGGCATGGTTGTCGACCTCGGTGGCGTGGACGCGTTCCTTCCCGGTAGCCAGATCGATGTGCGCCCCGTGCGCGACTTTGATGCGATTATTGGCTCCGAAATGGAATTCAAGATCCTCAAGATCAACGATCTCCGGAAGAACATTGTGGTCAGCCACAAGGTCCTGAAGGAAGAGGAACTCCACGAAGTTCGCGAGAAACTGCTTTCGAATCTCGACGTCGGCATGGAACTCGAAGGTACTGTCAAGAACATCACCGACTTCGGCGTCTTCGTCGACCTCGGCGGTGTGGACGGACTGCTGCACATTACCGACCTCAGCTGGGGCCGCGTTTCGCACCCGAGTGAAGTCGTTCAGCTCGACCAGAAGGTTCGCGTCAAAGTCCTTAACTACGACAAGGAACGCAAGCGGATCAGCCTCGGCCTGAAGCAGCTTTACGAGCACCTCTGGACAGAGATCGACAAAAAATATCGCGTTGGCCAGAAAGTACAGGGCCGCGTGGTCAGCCTCGCCAAGTACGGCGCATTCGTCGAGCTCGAGCCGGGTATCGAAGGCCTTGTTCACATCAGCGAGATGAGCTGGACCCAGCACATCAAACATCCGAACCAGGTCGTACACGAGAACGAATATGTTCAGATTGTCGTTCTCAACATCGACAAAGAGAACAAGAAGATTTCCCTCGGCCTGAAGCAGGTTGATCAGGATCCGTGGGAGAACTTCGAAGCCAAATACCGCGTTGGCACCCGCCACAAAGGTATCGTCCGTGACCTCGTTCCCTTCGGCGCCTTTGTCGAGCTCGAGGACACGATTGACGGTCTCGTCCATATCAGCGACTTGAGTTGGACAAAGAAAGTCCGTCACCCCGGCGAAATCCTGAAGAAAGGCGATGAGGTTAATGTAGTCGTTCTTTCCTTCGACCGTGACGAGCGCCGCATTGCACTTGGCATCAAGCAGACCGAAGAAAATCCATGGGAGAACTTCGAGCGCGACTTCCCCGTCGGCACGAAGCTCACTGGCACGGCGAGCCGCCTGATCGACAAGGGCGTTATCGTCGAGCTTTCCCTTGGCATCGAAGGTTTCCTGCCGAACAGCCAGGTGGCACGCAAGTTCTTCGATGGTAAAAAGCGCAACCTCCAGGTTGGCGATGTTCTGAACATTGTCATAGTCGAATTCGACAAGGAAGAGCGCAAGGTTATCCTATCCAACAGCCAGGCGGAGAAGAAGGAAGATTCCGCCGCGGCAACCTCGTTCTCCGAGGGCAAGGGCCGTTCCAAGGGCGCTACGCTCGCGGACACCCTTCCCGAGGACAGCCCGCTTCTGCAGGCCATGAAGAAGGCCAAGGCGGAAGAGGCTGGTGCAGCTGCCGAGGAGAAGGAAAAGAAAGCCAAATCGAAGAAGGCAAAGAAAGAGGAAGCCAAGGACGAGGCCGCCGAAGAGACCACGAAAGAGGCCGTGACAGAAGAGGCCCCGGAAGTGGAAGAGAAAAAGGCGAAGAAATCCAAGAAGGCTGAGGCAAAAGCCAAAGAGCCCGCAACCGAAGTCAAAGAGGCTGCTGGCGACGAACCAAAGGTCAAGGAGGCTAAGTCCGAAGAGGCGGAAGAACCTAAAGCCGAAGAAAAGAAGGCTGAAGAGACTCCCGCGGACACCGATGACAAAGGCGACGAGGCCAAAGAGGAGAAGTAATCCTCTACCTCCTTTGACGACAACACTATCCCGCGATGGCTCACACTGTCGCGGGATTTTTACGTATTCCCCCCTATCTCTCGCCAGAAAGTCCAGCCAAGAACCTGCTTGTCCATTCCCAACAACACCCTTAGGTTAGTGCACCCGGAAAGAGAAGTGACAGAGATGAGTGAAGAGACAAAACAACCAGCACCCGTGACCAGAAGGGTAGCCTTTGCGACTATCGGATGCCGTCTGAATCAGGCGGAAACCGATGCCGCAAAAGACGAGTTTGCCGCTCGAGGCTGGCAGATCGTCGAATTCGGGAAATCCGCCGACGTCTACATGGTCAACACGTGCACCGTGACCGGAGGGGCGGACCGTTCTTCCCGACAACTCCTGCATCGTGCAAGGCGATCCAGTCCGGAGGCGACGATCATCGCGGCGGGCTGTTTTGCGGCCAGCCATGCGGAGGAACTGGTGCACTCCGGCGACGTGGATCTCGTACTCGGAGTTGAGGAGAAAAACAATCCCTTCGATTTCCTGCCACTCAACGGAAGGCCCGAAGAACCTCTCGTATTCGTAAACACGGAGACCACCGAAACCCGTGCCTCCGTGGGTACCCGTGTTTCGGGCAGGTCAAGGGCGTTTCTAAAAGTGCAGGATGGTTGCGACCACAACTGCACCTACTGCGCCGTCACTCTCGTTCGGGGCCCCTCTCGAAGCGCTTCTCTGGAGGATATCCGTTCAGCCCTCAAGCGGATCATCGCCGCCGGGTTTGAAGAGGTGGTGTTAACCGGGGTTGATCTCTCCGCGTGGGGCAGCAAGAACATGCCCTCGCAGGGTGACTTCGTAGACCTTGTGGAGCTGGCCGTGGAGATGGGTTTGCCCCGCGTGCGCATCTCCAGCATGGAGCCTTGGGAACTGAAACCCGAGCGCATATCGAGGCTTGCTGCGATTGACCCCTGGTGCGAACATCTTCACATCTCTCTTCAAAGCGCCGATTCGGAGATGCTCGTCCAGATGAATCGCCCCACAGATCTTGGGATATTACGCGAATCTATCGCTGAATTGCTGTTAAAACGCCCAAAAGCCACCGTTGGGGCCGACATGATCGTCGGTTTTCCAGGCGAGTCCGAGGACGCCTTTAATAGCTCCCTGAGATTTCTGGATGACGGCCCGTTACACTATCTTCATGTATTCCCGTTTTCGCCCAGACCGGGTACTGCCGCCCATGATCTTCCCGGTCAACTTGAAAAGGAAATTATTCAAGAGCGCGCCCGTCAATTACGCTCATCATCAAAAATTCATCGCAGGAACAGGCTGAAGCAGATGGTAGGTTTGCGAGATGAGATTTTGATTGAGGAGGATGGACGCAGCGGGTACACACGCCCCTATCTTCGGGCCAAAATCGAAAACGGAACTTTCAAACCACGCAGCCGTGTATCTGTTGAGTTGGTCAGCGTAGACGACAAGGATGATTTACTATACGCAAGGACAATCCAATGAGTGACAGTTATTCCATTCTGAAGAAGGAGTTGCTGGATGACTTCCTCTCGATGGTCGTCATCGACAGCCCCTCAAAAGACGAACGCGCCATGGCAGATTGGCTAAAAGCAAAATTTGAATCTCTCGGGTGCGAAGTCCACGAAGACAAAGCAGGCGACAAAATCGGTGGCAATGCGGGCAACCTTCGAGTCACGCTCAAGGGCAACACTGATGCGGACCCCCTGATGTTCAGCGCCCACATGGACACCGTTGAGCCTGCCCACGGGATCGAACCGGTTATCGAGGATGGCATCGTTCGTTCGAAAGGCGATACAATTCTCGGTTCGGATGACAAAGCCGGCCTAGCCTGCATTATCCAGCTCGCCCGGCTCGCCAAAGATCAGCCGGATGTTCCCCGTCCCGACCTCGAGTTCTCGCTTCATATCAGCGAGGAGATCGGATTGCTTGGAGCGAAAAATCTCGACACCAGCAACTTCCGCGCAAAAGTCGGTTTCATCCTCGATGACCATGATCCTCGTGGACTGACCATCGCCAGCCCGAGCGCCGCACGACTCGACTATACCATCATCGGCAAAGCTTCGCATGCTGGTGTGGAACCGGAGAAAGGCATCAGCGCGATCAAGGTCGCTTCGGAAGTGCTCGCGCGGATGAACTTCGGCCGCATTGACGAGGAGACTACGGCGAACGTCGGCGTCATTCACGGCGGCACCGCCTCCAACGTGATGACCGAAAAGGTTACGATGAAGGCTGAGGCTCGCAGCCACAACCCGCAAAAACTCGAGAAACAGATCAAACACATGAACGACTGCTTCGAAGAGGTAATCTCTGAATGGCAGACAAAGACAGGCACCGACTTGCCGAAGTGGATTGTCGATCGCGGGGATGATTACAAAGCCGTGCGCTTCGAGCTGGACGAGTATCCTGTAAAACTGACTCTGGCTGCCGGTGAAAAACTGGGCTGGGGTAAACTCGTAACGAAAATTTCTGGTGGCGGCACGGACGGCAACGTCCTCAGCCACAAGGGAATCCGTTGCCTCGTGCTCGGCGTTGGCATGGAATCTGTGCACTCTACAGACGAGTGGATCAAGATCGAAACGCTCGAAGAGGGCGCACAGCTTGTCGCCATGATCGCCACAATGCACGCCCTGGGCGAAGTTAGCTGAAGTACTCCAGCATAGATTCTTGGGCTATGTGCCCCTGTTTTTTTAGCGAAGCGGGCAAACAGGGTTTATACTGATCGGTTTACAGCAAACAACATGAAACCCGGGTCTAAAGACCCGGGCCACCTAGCCGACATTGAACACTACTTGCAAGAAAGAAGGTCCGCCGGGCAAAACCGGCGGACCTTTTACATGCATGCTTAAGGGTATAAGGATCGCTACAACGTAGAGAGCAGCTCCTCAACCTCTTTGCGATACTTGGTGTCCTGCTCGTCACGAAGCGGAAGCTCCAGCGCCGAAGTCAGCAACTCTTTGGCCTTCGCTTTATCCTTCTCTTCAATCATGTGCCGTGCATACTCGAGGTGGCACTGGATCATGTTGCCGTGGCTGATTTCGAGGGCTTTCTCGAAATAGGGCGCAATCGAATCGTCGTCAGCGAAACCGAGCCCGGCAGCCGAACGAATCAATCCGGGCTTCTCCATGATCTTCATGTGCGCTGAGCCGAGGATGTAATAGGCCACGGGTATCGAATCGGAAAGTGTCTTCGCCAGGTGGGCGTGATAGTACGTTTTCTTGGCCAAACCGGAAGCCTTGAAAATGCCCTTAACCAACGCCACGCGACCAGCACAAACCGCCACCTGAAGTTGTGCGTCAGCGTTCTTCGGATCCAACTCGACCGCCTTTTCCGCCTCAGCCATTGCCGTGACATACAACTCTTCAGCATCGTTTTCGTCCTCAAAATTCTCGCCGATGTTTACACGGCTACGGGACATACGCCAAAGCACGTCGGCATCGGTACGGCCCGAGGCCTCGAGCACTGCAAGCGCCTCTTCGTTCAGCCATGCATCATCAAGAGCGTCCGCAGCCACAATCGGATCATCAGTGGAAGCGGCGATCTCACGAGCCTTGTCTGGATCAAGCCTCCCCTGAAGTGTGTACTCGCCCTGCATGTCCTGCGCTAAACTTGTCATCGCCACCATCGCTACCAACAAAGCGAGCAGCGCTACACGTCCCAGTCGTTTATTCATCACGATTTCTCCGCGTTCACTTTGAGCATTTCCCCATTATAGAGGAAGCGTTTGATCTTCTTTGTCGAAGTTTTCTGGAATTCCTCTTCCACGATGCGGAAGGTTTTAATCCGCTTGTAATCGGAGAGTTCCTTCTGTGCATCTTTGATCGAATCTTTAAGCAATTTAAAAACATCCTCATCCGAGGGGGTAACACCCTTTTCTTCAAAATGAAGATCGATCTGTTCAAAATCTGGATAGATCATCGCGGCGACCTCGTCACCCATCCCTTTATCCCGCGGGATGCCGAGCACGAGTGATTCTGCGATGAACGGATTGCGGTTAAGGTGAAACTCAATTTCTTCAGGATAAACGTTCTTTCCACCGTAGGTAACGAGCATGTTCTTTGCCCGGCCCGTAATCTGCAGAAAACCATCAGGATGAATGATGCCCAAGTCGCCCGTTTTGAACCAACCATCTTCGGTAAACGTCTCGGCTGTGGCCTCCTCGTTCTTGTAATACCCTTTGAAGATGTTTGGACCCCTCACGCAGACTTCGCCGATGCCCTGATCATTGATGTCGATGAGTTTGTGTTCAACCTGCGGGACCGGTGGTCCGACACATTCATGTCGAATTTTAAACGGAAGGTTCACATGGGTCACCGGGCTTGTCTCTGTCAATCCGTAGCCCTGGAAAAGTAATAGTCCCAACCGATTGAAGAAGTAGGCGACCGGCGGATCAAGCGGACCGCCACCGGAGGCGAAAATCCGCACAGTGGAAAGTCCAGCTTTTTCACGCAGACTTTTAAACAACACCTTTCCGAGTTTCAACCCTGCGGGTTCGCCTACCTTTGCAACACCCATCAGCGCATTAACGAGCTTATCCTTGCCCGTCTGTTTCAATTTGCGCTGAATGCCCTGCATCATCTTTTCGAAAAGCAGCGGCACCCCAACCATAATTGTCACGCCCGTGTTTCGAATGTCATCAATAATGTCTGCGGATTTCAGCGAGCGGGCATAGGTGATGCTGCTGCCGCAATAGAGCGGTAGAAGAAATCCGGCGGTTGCCTCGAAGCTGTGGTGAATGGGAAGCACCGACAAAAAGGTGTCCCTCGGGTCAATATCAAAAATTCGGCTTGCAGCAGCAGCATTAGAGGCGATGTTCATCTGGGTCAGCATCACGCCCTTGCTGTGGCCGGTGGTTCCAGACGTGTAAAGAATAGCTGCAAGTTCGTCCAGTTCGCGCTTCGGCAGTTCCGCTTTACTCTTGCTCCCCGCCTCGATCACCTCATCAAAGGCGATCCTGCCATCGGACTTGGGGTCATCAAAACAGACAACATCCTCGAGGGTTCTGATCTTGGCCATCTGCTCAAGGGTTTCAGCGAATTTTCCCGAGATGAAGAGGATGCGTGAACCTGAATCCGAGATGATATGGCGGATACCGGACGCGGGCATCATGCTGTCGCAGGGAACCGCAATGGCGCCGGCCGCCTGGATTCCCAAATAGGACATCGCCCATTCCGGACGGTTTTCGCCCAGAACTGCAACACGATCCCCCGATTTTATACCTCGATCAATCAACCAGCGAGCAATCGCTTCCAGTTTGTCCAGAAGTTCTCCGTAGAGAATCTCGTCATACCCGTCCCCGTTCCAGCGCCTCATGGCGAGGATCTCGCGCCCGTACTTTTCCACCGTGTAGTGAATGTGTTCGCTAAGGGGTATCACACCGTGGTCTGGACGAAGTTTGTCCCAATAGGTCTTTTTAATGTCTACCATTAATCCTCCCCCGGTTGTATCAAAGATGAGGCGGAGATTGCTACTCGAAGAATTGACACAACCTTGCACTGTTGGTTGTTCGTTTGTTTGCGCTGACAAGTTCAGTTGAACTCTCTTGAAGGTCAACAGAGGGGAGCAAGAGCTGACAAATATTGGGAGACGCAAGCTCTAAATTGTAATTCAGTTACGTATCTTTGCGATACGTTTTTCAGGCGAAATGGGACGCAAATGGCCCGGCAAAACGACACGCTTTACAACCGGCAATTCCTCTTTTTCTTCTCCTATAACTTTTTTATGGCGCTGAATTTTTCCAGCAACGCCATCTACCCTCTTTACGTCAAAAGCATGGGTGGGACCGCCCAGACTGTTGGTGCGTTCATGGGTGTTGCCAGCCTCTCCGCAGTCGTCGCAAGACCTTTGGTAGGCTGGCTGATTGATCGTTTCGGCGGTCGGAAGGTCCTGATAATAGGCAGCCTGGCCATGTCGCTTCCTTCGCTCGGCTATCTGGCTCTGCTTGACCAGGGGTTAAGTCCACTTGTCTGGCTGCTGCGCATTGTTCACGGCTTTGGTTTTGGCGCCCATTTTTCCGCATTCTTCGCCTCCGCAGCCCAATCTGCGCCTAAAAACCGGAGGAATGAAGCTATCGCCATGTATGGCTTCTCCGGCCTTTGCGCACACCTCATCGGGCCCTTCCTCAGCGAGACAATCCACGATCACTATGGGTTGAGCACATTCTTCCTTGTTGTCACCGGTTTCGGGTTGGTGGCACTTATGATCATGCTGTTTCTGGCCCGGCAGCCAAAACCGGAGCCAAACGGGTCGCTTCCTCTTTTCTCCGGCACCCTGCAACTCTTGATGAAAAGAGAGTTGAGGTTCGTCTATCTGCTGGCTTTTCTGCTCTCCGTCCTCTATTCAACACCACCAACTTTTTTGGCGCCGCTTGCTCGGGAGAGGGGAGTTTTTCACTTTGGGCTCTATTTCACCGGGTATGGCATGATGGGCATGTTCATCCGCCTGCTTGGTAAAAGATGGGGGGACCGGCTTGGACTTAGGCGGGTTCTGGCTCCCTCCTTCGTTGTCTATTCTCTCGCCATGCTGACCCTGTTTTTCGCACGTTCCACGGAAATGGTGATGCTCGCTGGTGGTTTTTCCGGGCTTGCCCACGGCATAGCATTTCCTGCCGTCAACGCCCTCGCATACAACCGTGCGCCCCGAGGATCAGAAGGTTCTGTTATCGCTTTATTAACGGGAATGATGGATGTGGGAACAATGGCGGGAGCTTTTCTTCTGGGTTTGCTTGCCGAGTTTACAGGTTACCCATATGTCTTCCCGGCAGCAGCCTCTGCCGGCCTTTTCGCTTCAATGCTTCTTGTGATCAGCATCCTCAAAAGACCCGAGGTTATTCAGGAAATAAAGGGTTGATTCCGGACTCAGGATTCTCTGGGTTTATCATCAGGTCGACGTTGCCATGGTAGAATCCTGCCATGTTTACGGAAGTGGACATGGGCATGTTCCGGTATACGACGCTGTTCCCAATCCGGGTCGCCAAGACTCCCAAACAGGTCAAAAAACATCTTTCGCAGCCTTGCTTTTTCATCATCGGTGAACTCTGACCGATGGTCCTTCAGCACCGCCATTGGAACCCTGCAGATCAGACAATCCACTACGATGAAATCGTCGTCCTCGTAATGCTTCCTGGTTTTGATCTCGCCATCAAATGTCAGCCCACAAAGATCGCAGGCGCCATTGTACGTTTTTTCGCCAACGCCTGTATCACGAATCTCTGTGCAATTTTTCCCCCGCCTTTTCAGCTTGTCCCGGCGGGTCGTGAGCCAGCCTTTCCAGCGATACCATTCTGCTGTCTGCCCAATGCCTGCGGCAAGGGGAATGTTTCCCTCGAAATCGAGAAGTTTTTTTGCCTTTCGGCCCGAGAGCAACCAGTTCGTCTCCAGCATTTCGGGCAACTTGTCCGGTCTGAAGGGAGCCGCGTCAAACAGGTTTAACAATGGGTAGACGAACGGAAACCCATAGCGAAGCAGTCCGGCCGGTATAGTAATGGGTTTTGGTTGAACCCCAAGAACTTGTCCGATCGTACTGCTCAATTCCCCGGACGTAATCGGGTCGTAGGGCGAGGCGTGGAAAATCTCGCCAACCGCAGCAGGGTGTGTCATTTGTAAAAGCACCTGCCTCGCCAGATCCTGCACGTGAATGATGCTGATCGTCTGACCAGAACCTATTTCGGGTGCAACTCCCATGGCCAACATTTTAAAAAGGGGCAAAAAGGCTTTATCGCGGGGGCCGTAGACCGAGGGCGGCCTGATAACCGTCCAGGGGATCTCTTTTCCATGCCGTTTCAGCCAGTTTTCCGCATGAAACTTGCTTTTACCATAAGGAGTAATGGGAACTGCGCTCTCGGCCTCACTTTTAGGAAAACCTCGGGTTGCCGGTCCTGTGGCGGCTTGACTGGAGACATAAACGAAGCGCTCTATCCCGGGATTCTCCTGTGCAGCAACCTCATATAGCCGCTGGGTCCCTTCTGTATTATGCATGAAGTAAAGCGAGGTGTGCGGTTGGCTGACAACCCCGGCGTTGTGGATGATGAAATCGACGTCCTTTACCACACCCTCAAGGCTTTTCTTGTCCTGAAGGCTTGCGTAACTCAACTCCACCGGTTTATCTGTAAGCCAGGTCAAATCTGATGTCGTGCGGACCATCGCGCGTACATCATACCCTTCACGGAGCAGGGCGTCCACGATGTGGCTGCCAACGAATCCGTTTGCACCCGTAATTAGTACGCGCTTTCCCATCTCACTCTCCGATACCCCTCCGCCCTGATTGACAGAGAGCTCTCCCCGCACGTGATCAGCACCTGCTTCAACAGGTTAGATCGGCTTTGCATACATCCGGTAAGTCTTGTACCGAACTCCGCCCATCATCTCCGCCGCACGATTCATCATGGTGTTCGTTTCGAGAATCCAGCTCATCTCGCCCCAGACAACGCCCTTCTTTGGCCCCTCAGTGAAGTGATCAGCGTAGAACACCGCATCCACACCGCGCCCCCGATATTCCTCGAGAACACCCATAATGATGATACGGACACTCTCTATGGCCTTTGGGCGAGTGTACCAGAGCAATTTGAAAATACCGAACGGAAAAAGTCTTCCATTACGAATATGGACGAAGGCTTCGTTAAGGTTTGGCAGAGCCAGCGAGAACCCTACGATTTCGCCTGTCTCGGGATCTTCGGCGATGAACACCTGGTCGGGATCCACGGCCTGTTTCAGGCTTACCGCGAGATGATGAAATTCTTCATCAGTCATCGCAACGGCGTTCCAGTTTTTCTCCCAGGCTTTCCGGTAGACTTTTAACACGAGAGCAGCATCGTCCCAGAATTTTTTCATATTGAGCTTGCGGTAGTTCAGCTTGCTCCGCTTGCGGATCGCATCGGCTCCACGTCTCAACTTGTCGGACATCTTGTCTTTATGGATATAGTAGGCATAGAGGTCCATGGATTTTCGATATCCGGCGCCCTCAACCAGATTAACGTAATAGGAAGGATTGTATGGCATCATCAACTGAGGGGATTGATCGAAACCATCTAAAAGCAGGCCGATATCTTCGTTGATGTGAGGATTGAACGGGCCTTCCATCTTGTTGAAGCCCCACTCTGTGCAGGCCTTTTCAACGGCAGCGAAAAGCGCGTTGGCAACATCTTGGTCATCAATGCATTCAAAGTGTCCCCAATGCCCGTCAGTTGCGCTGTGAGTCTCGTTATGGGCATCATCTTTGATCGCAGCAATGCGACCGACCGGTTTTCCGTCACGATAGGCAACGAATTTTCGAAGCGTGCCTCGCCTGAACCATGGGTTCTTTTTCTCGTCAAAAATTTCTTTGACCTGCATTCTCAGCGGCGGCACCCAAACGGGATTTTTCCCCTGGATGATATAGGGAACGTCAATGAAGTCTTTAAAGGCTTTTTTCGTTCCTGCCTCGACAATCTCCGTTTTTCCTGCCATCTGTTAACCCCTCCTCTTCCCGTAAAAAAGCCGGGCTATACTTCTCCCGGCCACTTTCATACCTATACACCGTCTCGCCGGGTAGACTGGCGGGCGCTGTAGGGGTCTTCTTTTTCGGTTTGCAGTGAATCAGGCATTAATGCTCTTACCACTTTTCGGCAGCTCGACCTTCTCGCCGTTTTTCCCGACAAAACCAAGAGTTTGTCCGACCTTGATCAACTTCTCAACAGCAAAATCGATGTGCGACTCTTCAAGCGTTGACATAACCGAAAGCCTCAAAAGGGCGTGCTCCGGTGGTACCGCCGGGCTGATCACCGGGTTGACAAAAACCCCCTCTTCCTGCAGCATCATGCAGGCGCGGAAGACGTTCATGTCCTCGCCAACGTACACCGGGATGATTGGCGTTTCCGGTCTTCCAATTTCAAATCCGGCATCCACAAGCTGTTTGTTGAGATAGTTCGTCAAGTGCCAGAGGCGGTCAATTCGTTCCGGTTCGCGACGTATGATTTCTACCGCTTTCAACACCGCCGCCATATTGGCAGGAGGCGGGCTAGCGCTGAAAATCAGAGCGCGGCTATTGTACTGGATGTAGTGAATCACGTCCTCGCTTGAGGCAAAAAAGCCCCCAATGGACGCGAATGTCTTGCTGAACGTTCCGATGGTGCCAAGCACCCGGTCCTTCAGGGCAAAGTGTGCCGCCGTCCCCTGGCCTCCCGGTCCCAGCACACCAACCGAGTGCGCGTCGTCCAAGATGACATCCGCGCCGTATTTGTCCGCGAGATGAACGATATCGGGCAGGGGGACAATATCACCTTCCATGGAAAACACGCCATCGCAAACGATCAGTTTGGATTTGTTTTTAACGACCTTCAGCTTCTTTTCAAGGTCTTCCATGTCGTTGTGGGCGAATTTAATCGTTTTGCCGAAGGAGAGACGTGCGGCATCAATAATGCTGGCGTGATCCATGCGGTCGAGAATCAAGACCCCGTCCCGAGGGACCAGATGGCTGATCACACCTTGGTTCGTCATGAAGCCCGTCGAAAAAACAAGGGCCGCCTCCGTGCCCATGAAGTCGGCAAGGACCCGCTCACACTCCTGATGAATTTCCAGCGTGCCGTTCAGAAAACGCGACCCGGCGCAACCCGTGCCATAACGGTCAATCGCCTCTTTCGCGGCCTGCTTTACCTCGGGGTGGTTGGTTAAACCCAGGTAATTGTTCGACCCCATCATGACGACTTCTTTGCCGTTCATCGTCACGGTGGGCCCCTGCTCGCTCTCGATAGGCCGGAAATAGGGATTAAGCCCCTGTGCCGTCACCTCTTTAGCGATGGTAAATTCCTTAACTCGCTCAGCAATTCTTTTCATGGGCCTCTCGGTCCTATGGGTGCCGCCCGTCTTTTCCGTGCACCGGTGCGACGTGCCCGTCCATGTTACTTACCCTGTTCGGGGCTCAACTCCGCCCAAGCTTCATCGTACCACGCTTGCAGTGTTTCCAACGCCTCGCTCTCGGGTAAAACGAGCTTGTCGCCGGTGACACGGCATTTCAACTCCAACTTTCCTTCCGCTAGGTTTCGTTCACTGACCACGATCTGGAAGGGATAACCCAGTAGATCGGCATCTTTGAATTTGAATCCGGGACGCTCGTCACGATCGTCAAGCGCAACATCGTATCCTTTCGCCCTCAGGTCGCTATAAATTCGCTCCGCCTCGGCAACAGTCTTTTCATCTTTTGCGTTGATCGCGATAACGACCACTTCGTAGGGAGCCATCGAAATCGGCCAGACAATTCCATTCTCGTCGGCGTGCCGTTCAATGGCTGAGGCGACCATACGGCCCACTCCGATGCCATAGGAACCCATGGTGATCGGGACGTCCTTGCCGTTGGCATCCAGCACCGTTGCTCCCATCGCTGAGCTATATTTGGTGCCTAGCTTAAATATGTGACCCAATTCGATCGCACGCACAACGCCAAGAGCTTTTCCGCAATTTGGACAGGGTTCACCTTCGTGAATCATACGCAAATCACAGTACTTGTCGGGCGTGAATGAATCACCAACCTGAACGCCGGTTACATGGTACTGGTCTTCGTTCGCGCCCGTTGCCATGTTGCGCATACCCCTCAAACGAAGATCAGCATAAATGGGTATTTTACCTTCAAGTCCTACTGGACCCAGGAACCCGATCTCCGCTCCAACAGCATCCTTCACTTCTTCCTGATGAGCAGGGCGCATGGAAGCGCCAAGGATCTTCTGAAGCTTCGACTCGTTCACCTCGTCGTCGCCACGAACCAGAATCATCGCAAGGCCATCATCACCCATGAAGATCAGTGATTTGATAAAACGGTCCTGCGGCAGCTTGAGGAAAGAGGCAACCTCTTCGACCGTCCGCTGCTCCGGTGTGTGTACCTTCTCGAGCTGTTGCACCGGTTCGTCCGCGTTTCCGCTTTCTTTCAGCTCGCTCGTTGCCACCTCGATATTTGCTGCATACCCACACGAGTCGCAAACCGCGCAGGTATCTTCGCCGGCGTCGCTCGCGCTCATGAACTCTTCGCTGCCACTGCCGCCCATCAATCCGCTCGATGCACCGACGACAAAGAAGTCCAATCCGGCTCGTTTGAAAATTCTGCGGTAGGCTTCATCATGCTTGTTGTAGCTCGCATCCAACCCAGCCTGATCGACATCAAGACTGTAAGCGTCTTTCATGATGAACTGGCGCGTGCGAAGTTCGCCACTTCGTGGACGCGGTTCATCGCGAAATTTTGTCTGGATCTGGTACCAGATCTGAGGCAGTTCCTTGTAGCTTCGGAGTTCGCCGCGCGCCACGGAACAGATGATTTCTTCGTGCGTCGGGGCTAAAACCAGCTCGCGGTCCTTACGATCCTTCAGGCGGAACATCTCGCCGCCAAAATCCTCGTATCGCCCCGTCTCCTGCCAGATTTCGGCGGGGTTTAACGCAGGCATCAACAGCTCTTGCGCACCAATACGATCCATCTCTTCGCGGATGATCTTGACAGCCTTAAGGGCTGCACGTTGGCCGAAGGGGAGATAGGTGTACACTCCAGCCATCAACGAACGGATAATTCCAGCGCGGAGCATCAATTTGTGGCTTGTAACCACGGCGTCCGCAGGAACCTCTTTCAGTGTCGGAATAAATGCTTTGGACAAACGCATGTCAGCTGTGCTTTCAGGGTTGGGATTAGCCTTTTCATCGCGAACTGCATTCTCCGCACTCGCGCTTTTTTATCAAACCCAAGTATAAGGTTTTAGTGAATCACAAGTAAAGAAGGATGTTGAAATGATATTCTCGCCGTGAGGATCAATTTCTTTTAAAAATCCACTTGACCCGGTGTTTGGAAAGCTTCACTTTTAGTCCCAATATGGGAACAGGAGGAGAGATGAAGATCGTTCGATCCATTTTGCTCTGGATTCTGGCAGTGCTGATAGCGGTGGTATTCATGGTTTATCAGCGAAAAACAGGCCCCACCTATCCCATCAAGGGAAGCTTTGAGATAGGCGAGATGAGCTACGATTACAAGCTGCTACGGAGCCACGAACTGGCGCCTGACGAGTCTGGCAGCCTCGACCACACGGTAAGTCTTGCAATTCCGGACACCTCCGTAGCCGCCACGCTTCTCTGGAAACGACTGGGCGTTGATGAACCCTTTACACCGGTGGAGATGGCTCGAATTGGCGACAACCTCGAGGCGCAACTGCCCCACCAACCCGCCGCAGGGAAACTTATCTATCACATACGCGTCACGCGTGGCGAGGAAGTCGTTGATCTGCCCTCGTCCAGCGAGACGGTAACCCTCAGGTACAAGGGTGCTGTTCCCACAGGCGTGCTCTTGCCACACATTCTCGCCATGATAATCGTGATGATCCTCTCCGTGCGTACCGCAATTGCCGCAATCGCCCGGGAACGGATCAAAACCCTCTCCTGGATCACTTTCTTTGTCGTCCTGGTTGGCGGCATGATCCTTGGCCCGATTGTGCAGAAATACGCGTTTGACGCTTATTGGACCGGGTGGCCATTTGGCGGTGACCTGACTGACAATAAAACGTTAGTGGCAGTTATCGCATGGTTCGTCGCGGTCATGATGATGCGTGGCCCGGAGGGCGAAAAGAAGGGGCGGTGGTGGGCTGTCGGTGCGACCGTCGTTGTCCTGGCTGTATACACAATTCCTCATTCCATGGGCGGGTCCACCTTTGACTACGAAGCCGGAACAATCAACACGGGGCTTAGTACGGAAGTGAAGGAAGTGCAGACTTTCGATAGCACAGGAGTGGAATCGGCAGAAGAGGCTCCTTGATCCCACAGCAACCACCTGAAGGACGACCTTTGTTCACAGGCTACAACATAAGCGTCTCGGCGATTGACTGAGGCGCTTTTGATCTTTCAAAAAAACCTTTTATTTATTGATGTTTTCCGTCATTTCCAAAACAGTATTTTCACGGAATAAGTGAGGATTTCAATCCTCCGCGGACTACTCAAGCACCCCGAAAAGGCCACTCCTCTTTCCCAACGGCGAAACAGGCAACTTGACTCCATCGGCCACCCGGCATAGATTCCTGAAACCCCGAAGACTTATCTGGGGATCGTGCCGGGGGTGTTCTTTTCTTACCGGCTTCAACGCACGTGCATAACAGGAGACGGAACGATGGATGTCTTCGACTTCGCCATGAAAATGGAGCAGGACGGCGAAGCCTACTACCGGAAACTCGCCGCCGAAGCGAACAATACCGGGCTCTCCACGATTCTGAATTTCCTCGCCGAGGAAGAGGTGAAACACTACAACATCTTCAAGCGGCTCAAGGGTGGCGAGATTTATGATGTTCCAGAAAGCACGTTGATGGCGGATGCCAAGAACATCTTCGAAGAGCTTGCGGCAAAACAGTCCGAGAGTGGTGCTACTCCTTTCAACTTCGACTCTTCCCAGCCACAGTTCTACCGTAAGGCACAGGACCTCGAAAAACAGTCCGAAATGTATTACCGCGACAAGGCCGAGGAGAGCGAAGATGAAACAGAGAAGACGGTTCTCCTGAAAATCGCCGATGAAGAAAAACGCCACTATTTCATGCTGGAAAATATTATCGATTTCGTCCAGCATCCCCAACAGTGGATCGAAGATGCCGAGTGGAACAAATTGGGCGATGCCTGACCGGTTTCACGTCGATCGTGCTATCTCAACCCGTGGTTTACAAACTGCGGGTTTTTTATGCGCTTTTAGAAAAGATGGAACATCAATCTGGCGATGTTTTCTGAATTACACCCGCCCCATTCCCTTTATAATCAATCGGATGACTCTGTTTTGATGCAGGGACCAGCAAATACCGACGGAGATCTCCCTCGACGGACCTTGCCCATACCCATTGAGGTACGACAGGAGGTACATACCTCTTTCCGCTGATTTCTGTTCCCGAATTTTCCGGGGAGACTGACCCTGCCGGCAATAGATTGAACATGTGTTCAGAATACGCTCCCAAACGACGTCCCGTCAAGCACCCTTGAGGAACCTGGGGTGCCTTTTGAGCCCCTGCCACCTCCTCGCTCTCCTCTTTTCGATTCTCTTCTTGCGTTGGCAGGGTTCTGGGGGATATGCTGACGCCCTGTTCTGACTCCCGAGGAGAGACGTTGAGCGACAGAGACCAGAGTTTGCCAGAGATCGTCGTTGCCGCCGGACTGATTTGGCGCGAGGACGGCATGCTGCTCGTGTCGAAACGGCCAGAGGGTGGAGCCCACGCAGGAAAGTGGGAGCTTCCCGGCGGCAAGCTTGAGCCGGACGAAACCTCGGCGGAAGCCCTTCGACGCGAAATTGAGGAGGAGCTGGACATCAGCGTCCTCGTCGGCCCCGAATTCGGCCGAGTCACTCATGACTACCCCACCCTCCGCGTAACACTCATCGGGCATCACGCCCTCTTCAGCGAGGGTCAGCCTCAACCTCTTGGGGTGGCCGAGTTCCGTTGGATCGACCCCGATTCGCTTCTGGACCTCACCTTTCCCGAGGCCAACGCCCGCCTCTTCACATTCCCCTGGCGAACTCCACCTGCGGACTGGCGTATCTATCCCAGACTTCTGGGCTAAACGGTTATCCAGCCAGAAATTTTCCTTACCAGACGTATTCCCACAGCGCAGAGCTTCGTCAAAAACGTACAAAACGTCTCTCTTGTCTCTTTTGTGGTTTCTGTTTATTAAGAACTTGGGGTGCTTGCTTGGTGTGCTATACGGCAGGATGCCAGAGGGCCAGAATCTCCTCTGCTGTTATGCCCGGCGGCCTGTTCCCCGCTATCCAGAGCAACTGTTCGTACCTTCGAAACCAGGTGAGCTGCCGCTTTGCGAACTGGCGAGTGTTTTTCTGGATTGCATCCACTGCTGTTTCGATGTCTGGAAATTTTCCGTCCAGCAGGTCTATGATTTCCATATAACCGACGCTTTTTAAGGCGTTTGCCTCCCTGTACCCACGGTCGAGAAGGTCCCGAACCTCCCGGAGAAGGCCCCGATCCATCATCGCCTCGACACGGCGATTGATCCGTCCGTAGAGCACCTCGCGCGGGAGATCCAGCGCTACCCAATAAGCGGTAAATGGCGCCTTGTCACGTTCGCGACCGTGGAGGTCACTGAACGGTTTTCCAGAGACAAAAACGACTTCTAATGCCCTGAAAATACGCTGTTTATCTCCTCGACTGATTTTTTCCGCGTAAGCTGGATCAAGTTCGCAGAGTTCTTCGTAAAGCGCTTCGAGCCCTTCCCGCTTGGCGCGCAGATTCAGTTCTCTCCGAACCTCGTAGTCACTCACGTCTTCGCCGCCATAAAAGCCCTCCATCAACGCTTCGATGTACAGCCCGCTACCGCCGACCACGACGACCGGTTTTCCTCGGCTCAGCACCTCCTGAATCCATCCACGCGCCTCGCTGGCGAAACGCCCCGCGCTATAGCGTTCGTAGGGATCAGCAACGTCAAAACCGTAATGAGGAATATCCATCCGTTCCGAGGGGAGCGGTTTTGCCGTACCGATGTCCAAATAACGGTAGAGCTGTCGGCTGTCGGCGGAGACGATTTCGGCGTTCATTTCACGGGCGATTTGCAGAGAAATCTCTGTTTTGCCCGAGGCGGTGGGTCCAGTGAGCACGAGGACAGGAGAGGTGGTCGGAGACACAGATTCTCGCGCCATGGACTACTCCCTGCCGAAGAGACGGTGGATTTCCGAAAGCGTGAAGTTGACCACGACCGGACGGCCGTGCGGACAGACGAAGGGATACTCCGTCGTAAAGAGCTCGTCGATAAGCGCGTTCATCTCCTCGAGCGTCAGAGGATCCCCCGCTTTGATTGCCGCTTTGCAGGCGAAGCTGGCCGCAAGACTCTCCTCCGGCTGCATGCGCACCTTGTGCTCCTCGCGGTAGTCGGCGATCACCTCCTTCAGGAGACGTTCTTCACCTTTGACCCGGACGCGGGACGGCACAGACCGGATCACCCAGCTCGTGCCCCCGAAGTGCTCCACCTGAAAGCCCATCCGCATCAATCCCGGGGCGATCTCCTCAAGGAGTGCCGAGTCTTCCGGGTCGAGCTGAACCGACACGGGAAACAGCAGAACCTGTCCCGACCAGGGACGTTCCTGCATCGCCGAAAGAGCCCGTTCAAAGAGAATTCTTTCGTGTGCAACGTGTTGGTCAATGATCACCAAGCCGCTTTTCGTCTGGCTGAAAATGTAGGTTTTGTGTACCTGCCAGACATTCACCCTCTCGCCTGAGCCAGCGGCTTGCGCAGCATGGAGGGGGCGGTCATCACCAACATGTTCGTGGGGTAAAATATGGCTTGTCAGGGTGGCGCTTGTCGACAAGCCGGACACGGGCGATCCGCCCTGCTTTTCCGACGAATCAACACCGGCAAAAGCATCCGATCCCTCGGTCTCAGTATGCAGCGAATTTCCCCGTTGATAAAGACGTTCTCCGGGGTCCGGTGGAGCTGGAACCCTGCGAGAAGCTGGCTTTATATCACCATCCGGCCCCACCGTTCCGGGGCGCGTTTCTCCCCCCTGCATCGGTGGTCTTCCAAACACCATCTGCAGTTCCCTCAGGCCGTCCGAAGGTTTCCCGGCGCGGTCGCCGCCCGCAGCAAAACTGGCCCGAATTGGACTTCCCCCAGTGGTTGCAGAAACGCCCAACGCTTTTCGCACCGCAACCATCACACTGCGGTAGGCCAGACCGTCATCACGGAAACGAATCTCGTGCTTGGCAGGGTGGACATTGACGTCGAAATCTTCCGGGTCCATTCGAAGATTGAGGACGTAAAACGGAACTTGTCCGTATTCGATCAGCGGCCCAAAACCGTTTACAACGGCATGGTGGAGCGAGTTGTTCTGGAAAGGCCGGCGGTTGATAAAGAGGTACTGGTCCCCTTTCGTCCGTTTGAACAGATCGGCGCCACCGACAACCCCTCCCACGAAAATGTCGCCACTCCGGCTCTCAACTGGATGAAGGTCCTCTGCGGCTTTCTCGCCAAAAATCTGCGCAATCCGTCCTTTCAGGTCAGTCGGCTCCAACGACCAGACTGAAGCCTCGTCCCGGAGAAGTTCCCAGGTCAGCTCCGGATAGGCCAGGGCATAACGTCGAAAGACGTTTACAACACGTCCGTATTCAGTTCCGGGGGTGCGCAGGAATTTTCTGCGCGCGGGAACATTGTAGAAGAGTGACCGGACTGTGATCGTTGTCCCTCGCTCCCGGGGCGCGGGCTCGGGAGGTGATGCAGCGCCGCCCTCCACCTTGTAACGAAAACCGCTGTTCTGATCCTCTCTGCGGGAGACCATCTCTACCCGGGCAACGCTGGCGATCGAGGGTAACGCTTCCCCACGGAACCCCAGTTGAAGGATGTGTTGAAGATCCTCTGCCCCCCGAATTTTTGAGGTGGCATGCCTGCGTAGAGCAAGCTCCAGATCTTCCGCCCCCATTCCATAGCCGTTGTCGGAGACAAGAATTTCCTGGAATCCCGCATTTTTAACAGAAACAACAATATGGGAGGCTTCAGCATCGAGGGCGTTTTCGATCAACTCCTTAACAACCGAGGAGGGCCGCTCCACAACCTCGCCCGCAGCAATCCGGTTCGCTACGCCTTCCGGCAAAACCTGGATGGCATGGCGTGGAAGCAGGGATTCGCGTCCACCCGCAGGGGGATTCTCCTTTGAGCCGCTATTGACGTTCATGTTCTCGCTGGCTTTATCGTCCTGAATCAAGCATTACCTCGGAGTGTCAACCTGCGCGGCATCTTGCGGCGTAATTTCAACGGAGTTTAGCTCCATCCGCTCCACGAAACCATAGCGAAGAGTCAGAATCAGCGCCGCAACCACCAGCGTCAACGCCACCAGCATCCACGGATTACGGATAACACCCTGCCCACCACGCCGATAGGGCGAATTTGTGAACTGAAATCGATCCCTGATGTCCGGATCTTTTTCCGGGTCGTAGTAGCGTGGGGTATAGTGAAAAGAGCGGGGTTTCGGTTGCTGCCCCATCAAATTTCCAAACAACATTTTCACTCCTCCCCTGCAAACCGCCCTATCACTAATCCCTCAACAAACCTGTCCAGCAGGGATTCCGCAGGGACGGGACTATTATTTACGATGACTACAACCAGAAGTTTTGGTTCTCCATGCTCCAGAATGTACCCCGCGAGACTCCTGTTGCGCGTCAGGCTTCCGGTTTTCACCGCAACATGTTCCCGCACAGGTACGAGACGGTCCTGAAGCGTGCTGTAAACCTCGCCCGGCCGGGGCATGAGGTCCAGCCACCGTTCTCCCCATCGCTGATAACCGGTAACCAGTAGTTCCTGCAACGTCTTAGCGGTCAGGTTGTTCCCCCGGGCAAGCCCGCAGGCATCTGCCGCTCGCAACATTCGTCTGTTTATCCCAAGCGAATCTAGAGCTACCGGCCAGTTGGGTTCGCCGGGACGACCCCGGTTCATCTCCATGTTGACCGTCGCCTCGACCATCTCTGTCCAATCGTTGCTGGAGACGGTTAACATTACACGGAGAACGCTGTCTATAGGCTCACTCTCGAGCGTGAGCAAAGGAACAAGCTTTGGAGTATCTGTTTCCCACGACGAAGCGACCCTTGTCGAGTCTCCGCCTGAGATACCTGTTAAACGAAAACGTTCCCGCAGAGCATCCACAGCCAACGCTCGGGGATCGGGAACGGGCAGATAGTCGGCATCGCTTTCGCCTGGCCAGAGGGGGTCTTTGCGATATCGGGGACCGCGTTTATTGGCCTCCTCTTCCCAGACCCAAACAGGCGGGTCTTCGAAGGGCGCAATCCTGCCCACAACATAATCGGTGCTCCAGCCCTCCGGATCGGGCCAGGTTCCCCGGACGAGTGTATCGCCGAGGGTTCCCGCCCATGTCGTGACCTCGCCATTATTCCATGTCAGGGAGCTGACAACAGGCGCATAACGAAAGAAAAAATCGCCCGCCTCCCAGACACCGGGCACATACAGATTTCCAACCCCGACGATGTCCCCTTCGATGCTGGATATCCCTTTTGAATAAAGATGTTTTGCGATCTCATCGTATCGTTTCCACGGCCAGTCAGGATAGGGAAACCTGCCGGCCAGGGTTGGATCCCACCCGCCGATCAGGTAGAGATTTCCTTTGACAACACCCGCGACAACCGGGCCGGAAACAGCGAGCGTCGTTTTCCATCGATAGTCTCGTGGCAGGTGGAGCAGCGCGTCCGCGACGACCCCCAGTTTTTGTACCGAGGCGGGCACCATCTGACGCTCGGCATCATAGGCAAACAACAGGCTTCCGTCTGGTCGTCCGACGACGATCGAAACTGTAGCTCCCAGAGATTCGAGGCTGTCGATCACCGTGTCGTGCGCCAGCGTCGCGATTTCATTCGGGGCGTTCCCTCGCCTCGGACCCTTATCAGCATCACCAAGGAGTACCTGCTCCGGGGCGGCACATGCGGAGAGCAGAACCATCGCCAACAACAATAAAACAAGCCCTGCATTCACCTTTATAGTGTTCATCGCTGACAGAATAACAGCCTCCGATGCTCCGTTGGGTACTATTTCGCTTGATTTTACATCTTCTTACGGGCAAATATAGAAAAAATATGCCCTCCCTCGGTTAAGCGTGCCGAGAGATAGGCCGATGATTGGGTTACAAAGAGTATCTTTAGAGTTGTAGCACGAACGCCTCGGGTGAATATTAAATTGATTTTAAGCAAATCGTTGAACAGCTCCAACAGGGATCAAATGAACGGGACGAACGAGAACACACAACAACCCCTTGCACTCGTGGTGGATGACGAGTTGAACATCCGCGAGATGCTCTGCGATGCACTGGAAACCTACGGATTTCTTGTGTTGACCGCCTCGGACGGCATGGAAGCGTGGGAGCTTTACCAGAAGAACGAGCCCCACATCGTCATCTCCGACATTTACATGCCGAAGATGAATGGAATCATGTTGTTGAAACAGATCAAGGAACGTGATCCTCGCCGCCCGGTTATTCTGATTACCGGCTATCATCATTACAAACAGTTGGTAGATACTGCGGAATATCCTCCGGACGGCTTCTTGAGCAAGCCGTTCCGCTTGAACGATCTTTTCACCGCCATCTCGCAGATTCTTGGCAACGTTGCCTCGCCCGGTGGCTAGAAGAGGGTATTCGCATTCTTTTAACAGGAGAACAGATAGATGACCCCCGACCTCAACGCTGGCCTACAATCAGACAACCAGGTTGCCGGTCTCTCCATTCGCGACATGATCTCGCTGGCCACCAGGCAGCTTTCCGCCTCTTCCAGACCGAGTGAAACCGGTTATGTTATCACCATTCGCGACTATCCCACCAACCAGGCGATCAACGTTGAACTCGCCCGGTCCGATGAGGGACTGGGAACAAACCTTAAGGTTGAAGCGAAACGCCTCAAGGAAGACGAGCCGATCAGCACGATCACCCTGCTGAACGTTGAGCACCTCTATGTTACGTGGGAAAGCAAGGGGATGATTTCCTTCTGTTATGCTGGAGATGGCCGTTTCAAACTGGTCAATGTCACCACCGCCAACGGAATCACGGTCTTGGAAAACGTTGACCGACGCACCAAGCCGGTTGACCCGGAAGAGATGAGCGAATCTCAGCGTCGCGCTCAAAGCCAACGCCGCATCTTCTACCACATCGGAACCCTGTTCGACAAGGTCACCGCGCACGATCCCACCAAGCCGCTTGAGGGGTCGGTGGAGGCGGAAGAAAATTAATCTCTACAGCAACATTGCTTTTGAACTTCAAAAAACATCAACAAACTCAAGAAGATTCCAGAATCTCCATGATGGACAACAACAGTAAAAGCGGCTGGAGCGCGATCCGTCTCGTTGGCGACCCCGAGACCCTTGGACTACTCTCCCAGACGATAGATATTCCCGGCATCGCCGGCATTGTGCTCGACGAAAAAGCCCTTCAACTCTTCGTCGCTCCCGGCGCCGACGCTGCCCAGGTTCTTTTGGAAACGCAGTCTTTTGTGGACGAGCTGATACACGAGGGCCTTGTTGATCCGCAATCGCTGATAATGGAACCGGCCGAACCCGTTGTGGAGGTTGACTGGGTTGGTCGGTGGCGAGCCTCGCTCGGTGCTGTGCGTGCGGGTAGACAGTTTGTTGTTGTTCCGCCTGACATCCCTTTTGAAGAAAAAGAGGGTGATCTGGTTCTCCGACTCGAACCGAGAATGGCTTTTGGTACCGGAGAACACGCAACAACGAGGATGGCCCTTGCTTTGCTCGAGGATGTTGCGCAATCATCCGAGTCTGTGCTCGATCTTGGATGTGGAAACGGAGTATTGGCTATCGGCGCTCTGCTAGCAGGAGCAAAGCGTGCCACAGGCATAGACAATGAACCCGAGTCAATCCAGGAGACTCTCGAGAACGCCGAAACCCACGGTTTTTCTGACAAAATCACAGTTGTCAGCGGGGACGTCATCGGATTCGAACCCTCAGAAAAGGTTGACCTTCTCCTCGCAAACATCTTTTTGAACCCGATACTCAAGGGAATTGATCTCTGGCTACCCGCCCTGCTGCCCGGCGGACATGCCATTTTTACTGGAGTTCGCGAAGAAGAGGAGGGGCCAAAATTGCTTTCCGAGTGTGCCGCTCGCGGGCTGGAGCTTGAACAAACCATGACCGAGGCGGGTTGGATGGCAGCTCGATTTAGAAAGGCTTAGCCTTGAAGAATAGGCGATATATCGCCTATTTTGTATAATGATGGTGATCATTTTCTGTTAAAGATTTTTTCGACAACAAAACCGGCGAGGCTGTTCCCACCTTATTGCTACTGCTCTAGGTTACCTTACCCTGCTTTTACAACAGTGGAGACTCCGTCTTCGTGATAGAGGAGTACGCATGCGTCAAATCAGAAACGCAGCCCGTCCCTTGCGCCTTTGGTGGCTGCCCCTGATCCTTCTACTCGGGACCTCGGGTTGTGACAACAGCGAGGATGTAAATCCTTCTCCTGTTTCCTCGCTGGAGGGGATGCAAATCTCCTCCTTCGACCTGCCTGATCTCTGGGTGTACGGTTCCAGCTCGTTCAGAAAGATCACAGCAACGCTGGAATTGAGCGAAGAACTGAAAGACGCCGTCCTCGAGCAAACCCTGCCCCGGCCTCGTCTTCTGGTTCAAGTTGAATCCCTGAATGATGGATCTACTACAACCCTTGAGCTGCAGGACGACGGAAGCGCGGCGAATCTTTCTATCTCGGCCGGGTTTTCAGACAGCCTGAGCGGCGACCTGATCCCCGGCGACTACACTTATACGCTTAGGGTGAACTCGCTTTTTGCCACAGAGGAGGGCGAGTACACTGTCACGCTGCTCGCGGCTCAGGATGAAGAAGGAACGGGGAGCTTCGACGACCTTCTTGCTCTCGCCAGCAGCGAAACGGCAACTCGCAGCCTCTCTGTCGCGATCAACCGCCCTCCCGTACTCGACGGCCCCGGCAGCTCCCTGCCCGATTCGCTATATGCGGGATTTGCATCCCAGACACTGACCTTGATCGTTTCTGATCCTGATGTAGAGGGCGGAGACGCTGTCGAGTCGGTAATACTCAACCTGATCCGAAATGAAACCACGCTCCGCTCCCATATTCTGACAGACCTGGGTGGTGATGTCTGGAATCTGGCGATTGACAGTTCGTTCGCAGCAGGGATTTCGACTGGCGATCTCGTTTTCAGTTTTACTGCCTCGGATCGTTTCGGCGAATCATCCACCCCTTTCGACTCAACGATCTGGGTCGAGAACACCGCCCCAACCCTCAGCAATGCCGTCGCACCGGACACCGTCTATGCACCTGCTAATGGTTCACATGACTATGTCATGTCGGTGGACGTCACCGATCTTCAAGGTGCGGGAGATGTTGTCACTGTTTTCTACACCGTGCTTGATCCATCCGACACGCTCTGGGAGTCGCCCGGCTTCATTCTCGCGGATAACGGAATCGACCCGGATGATGTCGCAGGAGATGGCACCTGGACCGCCGGCATTTCTGTCTCCAGTGATGTCAGCAACTTTGGCGAATACACTTTCACTTTTTACGGCGAGGATCGCGCTGGAAACAGGAGCGATGGACTTGCGACCATCATTGTCATGGAGCCCGAAGAATGAAAACCGAATTTACCGCATCATCCCTCTTGCTTCTGGCGCTGCTTCTGCTTTCAGGATCTTCGGCGAGTGTGGCTGGATCGCCCGCGACCGCTCCCTACTCCTGGAAAATGGGACCCGCGACAATTAACGCAGGGACCGAGGGAGACGAACCCATATCCAACGTCATCATAGATCTCGAGTACGACCTTAACGCTCTCTGGGTTGCAAGTGGCAACGGTCTTGGGCGGTTTACACCCGCAATCGTTCAATCCGATCCAGCGGATGGAAGCTGGTTGAATGTATACGCTTCCGATGGTTTTGGTTCGGGTGGAGTCAGCGGTCTGGCGGCGAAGTCTATTGATGGCATCGGGGAAGTCGTTTCGGCAGCAACCGCTACGGACACCCTGATCGATGGTGAAACCTACTCTGTCGGGGGTGGCGTCGGAATCAGCCTTGATCGGGGAGAAACGTGGACCTGGATGCCGCAACCCGTTGACGACGTGGATGAGACCGAGTACGAACCGACAACCACTGCAATCCTTAACGTTGCCTACGACATCGCGATCCAACAGACCAAAGTGTGGATAGCCGCGTTTGGGGGCGGCCTTCGTTACTACGATCTTGCCAATTCTGACGACGGTTGGATAGTGCGCCCTCCTGATGACCTGGCATTCGATGCCGCCGCCTATCGCAATCATCTCGCGGTAAGCGTTGCGGCTAACGATTCGGTTCTCTGGGTTGGTTCATCCGGCGGAATCAACCTCTCCCGCGACGGCGGAGAAACCTGGCAACGCTATACCTTTTCCGCCTCCGACACTTCTACCATTTCCGGGAACTGGGTAACGGCCATCGGGCTTCAGAACACCTCCACCGGAATTAATGCGGTTTGGGCGGTCACGAGAAATACGGACCTCAACGGCGAATATGCCGGCGTGTCGGTTAGCTTCAATGAAGGTCTCACCTGGAAGCGGGTGCTGGGTTCAGCTGAAGATCCGATTGTTGCCCACAATTTCGCCTTTGACGATTCCGTGGTCTATGTCCCCACGGACGACGGCCTCTACAAGAGCATGGATTACGGACAAACGTGGGGTCTGTATGGAGCAGTGTATGACCCCACAACCGGTGACCGAACCTATCTGCCCTACGTCTATGCTGCCGCACACAACGGCAACACGCTTTACGCTGGCGGAAACGAGGGGCTGGCTGTAACGAACGACGAAGGTCTTAATTGGCGGCTGCTGCGGACTCAGGTCTCCGTAACCGAACCCGGAGCCGAGGAGACCTACGCCTATCCGAACCCCTTCAGTCCTTCGAGGCATGGAGTGATTCGAATGAGGTATAGCCTGCCAACGAGCAGCAATGTCACCGTCGAGATCTACGACTTCGCCATGGAGCTTCTGATCCGTCCGGTTAAGGACGAACTGCATTCTGCGGGCGAGCATAATGCCGTGTGGGATGGACTGGGTCCTGGAGGAAGACAGATCGCCAACGGTGTCTATTTCTACCGCATCTTGGCGGATGGTGTGGATGCATGGAACAAAATTCTGGTAATGGACTAGGAGCCCCAAATGAGGAATTCTATTCACAACTCGATTTTCCCGTTTGCTCTGCTGGCGCTCCTGTTGACCAATGCACCAGAAGCCCGCTCGGATGGTTATGCCGGGTACGCCGGAGCATTCTTGAGGATGGGTTCCGGACCCGTTACCATGGCCACGGGAGATGCAGGGGTTGCAAGGTGCGCTGGCGCCGAACAGGCGAGCTACAACCCCGCGGGTCTTCCCTATGCCCCCGGGAACGAGGTTTGGATTGCATGGCACAATCTGTCCATGGACCGAACCCTGGGCCATTTTGCCGCGCTCTACCAGGTCCCCTCCGTTTCGTTCTGGGGCGATCCGGTGAAACCCATCGTCCTGATGCCTCCAAAAGGTCAGAGCAGCCATCCCTATGCGGTCTATCCTAACGAAACAAGGTCGCGGGGTGTTCGATCCCTGCGTCCGGAGGAATACCTCCCGGCAATCGCAAATGCTGTTCTTGAAGCGATAGAGAATGACACAGAGGTTGACCGCAACACCCTCCTGCAACTCCCGGGCGGTCCTGCAGAGGCTGGCTCTCTGAAACCTCTTCTTGATGAAACGCTTCTGCTTGCAGAAACCGCAGAGTATTCGACGCCCGAAGAAATCATTGACGCCCTCCGGGTGCTCTACCAGAGAACACAGAAAAAACCTGCCGCATTGACAATCACCTGGGACCATGCCGGCACAGAGGACATACAGGCCCGTGATTTTGACGGTATTCAGACCGGGACGCTGGGCTTTTACGAGAACCGTTTTTCACTCGCGTTCGGAATCAAACTTCACAGCACTTTTTCGCTTGGAGTGAGCGCGGGAGTTTTGTACGCTCTCGTTCCCGACCTGATCGAGGAGGGCTCTTCGCTGACCTCCACAACCTTTATCGCGGACGCGGGTCTGCAATGGCGGCCACTTCTTGAAAAAGAGGTGCCAGCCAACCTTCAGACACTTACCATTGGCGCAGCCGCCTACGGGCTTGGAGGCAAGAACTCCTGGAACACGACGGGCTACTGGAGCGAAGGGACGACCAAGGAAGACAATTACCCTGACCGATACCGAATCGGTTTTGCCTACAGCCCGGTTGCAAGCCTGTCGCTCTATTCGGACGTTGAAACCGACCTTGCCGACCTTGCACGCTATAAAGGCGGCCTGGAATTGTCCGTGATGGAGATTGCCGGCGTTTCTGGCGGCTCCTCGTCCAGCCTTGGCGCCATGCCCAAAATCATGTTGCGCGCGGGCCTCGACAAAACCCAGCCAACCTTCGGACTTGGCCTCGAATTCCTGTTGTCCGGCCTTGGAATGACACGGCTTGATTACGCATACGTAATGGAAGACGCCAGCCCTGTGGCGACACAGGTAATTTCATGGCGATTCCTTCTTACCCGATGAGAGGAGTATTGGTTTGAAAACTGTTCACGGCGCGATCGCGGTTATCGTTCTGGCCTTCAGCGCGGCTTTTCCGATCTTCGCGGAAACCGGTTCAACCTGGCTGGAAATTGGCCCCGGTGGACGTTCCTCGGCACTGGCGGAAGCGGTTACAGCCTCACCCGAGAATCCTTCCGGTGGCTGGTATAACCCTGCGGCAATCGGTATTGATGGCGGCGGCATCGAACTGGCGTACACGGATTGGTGGGTAGATGGAACCACCGCACAGCATCTCGCGACAAGTTTTCAGAAAGGCGCCTTTGGGTACGGATTCAGCCTCCACTCCGTCGGGATCAACGATCTGGAGCTGAGGACTGGACCATCGGAAACTCCAATTTCCCTTTTCGATGCCAAAAACTACAGCCTCGGCGGAACCTTCGGGTATGGGTTCACCAAAGACGTTCGACTGGGTGTGACCGGACGCTATCTCTCCGAAGACATTTACACCTACCATGCGAACGGCTGGTCAATGGATGCTGGTTTGCTTTGGACAAATGTGGTTTCTGGAGCCCTTGACCTTGGTATTTCCGTCCGCCATCTTGGCGAGATCGAAGAGCTGGCGTCTCAGAGCTACGATCTTCCGACTACGGTATCCGCTGGATTTGCTCTTCGTCTGCCCGTTGGGCTGGAAACACCGCCCACTCTGGTGGTGGATATCGCGAAGGTCCGAGATTTGGACCCCAGCGTTCGCATCGGAGCCGAGGCCACAGTGTTTGACATGCTGGAGCTCCGGGGTGGTTGGCGTTCCGGCTATGAAGGCCAGTCGCTTTCGGCCGGTTTCGGGTTGAATTGGCGCAGCTGGGGCCTCGACTTCAGCTATGTTCCGTTTAAGGACGATCTGGGCGTTGCACAGCGAATTTCGCTGCGAGCGTCCTGGTAAAAGTACCAGAAAGTCGGCCGGAGGCTGTGTGGTCCCGAGCCGAGAAAGAGTTGCAAAACCCTACTCAAGGAGCAAAGGGGATATGGCGAAGCACCGCATTGCCTGGCTTCCTGGCGACGGCGTCGGAAATGACGTTATGGAATGCGCCAAACTGGTTCTCGACGCGATGAAATTCGATGCCGAGTACGTTCACGGGGACATTGGGTGGGAGTTCTGGAAGAGTGAGGGCAACCCGCTGCCTGACCGCACCCTGGAAGTCCTAAAAAACACGGAATGTGCGCTCTTTGGCGCGATCACCTCCAAGCCCCGCGATGAAGCGGCTCAGGAACTTGATCCGGCGCTCAGGGACAAGGGCTATGTCTATTTCAGCCCCATCGTTCGCCTGCGCCAGGAATTCAACCTCCACACCAATCTCCGGCCCTGCAAAGCCTATCCCGGCAATCCCCTCAACTACAAAGAGGGCATTGATCTCGTCATTTTCCGGGAGAACACGGAAGGTCTGTACGTTGGTGTGGAATTTCACCCGGTCCCTGACGAAGTAATCAACGTGATGGCGGAACACCAGCCTAAAGCCAAACGTTTTCAATCGGTTGACGGGAAAGACGTGGCGATATCCTGCCGAATCATGACCCGGAATGGCTGCCGCAGCATCGTCACGCAAGCATTTGAGTATGCCAAGAAAAACGGGCGGAAATCGGTGACTGTTGTCGACAAGCCCAACGTCCTCCGCGAAACCGGCGGCCTGATGGTCCGAACCGCCCGTGAAGTTGCGAAAAACTATCCGGGTATCGACCTTTGGGAGACCAACATTGATGCGCAGACGATGTGGTTGCTGAAGAATCCTTTTGATTATGACATTCTCGTCGCAGAAAACATGTTCGGCGACATCATCAGCGACCTCGCGGCCCAGTTGGTCGGTGGGCTTGGCTTCGCCGCCTCGGGCAATATCGGCGACAATTACGCTGTTTTTGAGCCAACACACGGCAGCGCACCAAAATATGCCGGTCAGTACAAGGTGAATCCTCTCGCCATGCTCATCACCACCAGTTTGATGCTCGAATGGTTGGGCGAGATTGAGGGAGCCAAGAAACTTGACGCTGCTATTGCGAAAACCATTGCAGACGGCAAGATCCGCACCTATGATATGGGCGGAAGTAATACCAGCCTTGAAATGGCTGAAGAGGTGGCGCGGAATCTCTAATTTTTCTGGAGGCGAATGAGAACCTCTTTTTTTAAGAGGCGAATCGCCAGAAAGCCTTTTCCGGGGCGGTTTGTGGCTGATGCTGCTCCGCCCCGTTCTTCTTGGGTGTATTCTCGTTCCCAGAGGGGCGGAGAGGTGCGTTTTTGGTGGTTTATTTTGGTTGCCATGTCAAGCATGGTCTTTAATTCCTGCGGCCTGTTCAGCACGCGTGGTCCCGAGTCCCCAACAAATAGCACATCTACCGGCGACATCGCGTTGACGGCCCAAGAGGTCGTAACTCAGCTCAGCGACGCCCTCTCGCTCCACGATCCAAACTTATACCTTAACGTCATTGATGACGAATTTCGCTTCGAATGCACTGCCCAAGCCTACCCCGACGGGCAAGACTATTTTGATTATTGGTCGTTTAACCAAGAGAGTAATTTTATCCAAAATCTCCTCTCTTTGAGTATGCTTCCCGCGGACTCTTTCGCCTCCTTTGAGTTTGAACTGGTCCAGCAGCAAGAAGCAGCGGACTCTGTCGTGTACCTCCAGCACTACATTCTGGAGATACACTTGGTAAGAAGCGACCTGCCAAACGTGTATGAAGGCCTGGCTACATTTTCCATTTACAGGGGCGTAGATGGGGGGTGGAGAATACGGAATTGGCTGGATGATGTAAGCGGTGAAAACCCTACGATGAGCCGCCTCCGGGCTAGTCTATAGAGCTTGCATCTAGAAAATAAACTTATGCGCAAAAGTGCAAGCATATAAAGAACAGGCAACAAGAGGTCTAAATTAATACGTTATGATTGGCGGGGGCGAGTAGTCCCGGTCTGGTGCCGTGTTCGATGAGTGTTGAGTACACACAACATGAGGCTTTACTAAAAGTGCAAGGCGTGGTCGGAAAAGACCCGGTTTTTCCTCGACAGAAAGCTTCTGCCGCAGGGATTTTCTCGGCCCGATCAACGGTCTGGTTCGTCCTGTCTGGCTTCGCATTGCTACTTTTTGCAGGTTGTTTGAACCCTTTTGCGCCTGAGGAGGCCGGCCTTTCCGAGGGCCTGTGGGATGACCAGTCCACTGTCGGCGGTTTGTTGAAAAACTTCCGAACCAGTTATTCCTTGAAGGACAGCCTGCGTTACTCCGACTTGATAGCAGACGAATTTGTCTTTCAATACTTCGATGAAGACCTCTCCCGCTACGAACAGTGGTATAGGGAGACCGAATTGCGGGCTACAGGCGGTTTGATGCGGAATGTTGACCTTCTGGATCTGCGCTGGGGGCCTGTTTCCAGCACAATAGATACATTTTCAGGACCTGACACAACTGTGGAATTCACTGTGAACTTCTCTTTAACGGCGGGGAATATCGCATCAGTATCCGGATTTGCCCGTTTCAAAGTCAGGAGCGGAGAGGACGGCAAATTCCGCATCGTTATGTGGCGGGACGATTACTGATGAGACCCCCGACAATCACATACCGCAGAAAACCGTCACTATCGGCTCTGCTTTTCCTGACGGTGCTGGCAACACTGATGATGATGTCGCTCGTTTTCCTTCGCCTTTTGCCCCGAATAGAGGCCCACAAAACGCGCGAGCTGCGTAAAACTTCGGTCATTTTTGAGGAGGCTTACCCCGAACTGCCGCACGTTCGCGCCTCCCGACCAGTAGAACCATCCGACGCGCATTCCACTGCACCTCGAATAGCCCTGGTGATCGACGACCTCGGCAATCGCTGGAACAGCGAAGAGGTGCGCGGGCTTCTGACCCTGGAAAACCCCATTACTTTCGGGGTTATTCCGGGTTTGGGCTATAGCAATCGAATCGCCCGAGCTGCGCACGACAACGACAAAGAGGTGATTGCTCATGTCCCGATGAAACCCGTCCGCGGGGATGTCGGACTGGGGATTCCGGTAATTAATCCGGGAGACGGCGAAGAGGCTATTCTTCGTAAACTGGCACCAGCCTTTGAACTTCCTCACGCTTCGGGCGTAAACAACCATATGGGGTCTCTAGCCACCTCGGACCGCGAGACAATGGCAAGGTTGGTCCGGGTACTCGGGGGCCGTGGATGGTTTGTGTTGGATAGCATAACACTTCCCAGCAGTGTACTTTACGAAGAAGCCGTTCGTGCAGGCTTGCCCGCTACCAAACGTGATGTTTTTCTTGATCATGTAATGGGCAGAGAGTCGGTCCTGTCGGCGTTAAAACAGGCGGAAAATCTGGCGCTTGCGCTGGACAGGCCTGTGGTTGTCATAGGGCACCCCCGTCCAGACACGTGGGCGGTACTTCGCGAACAGATCCCGATCCTTGAAAATCGGGGAATCAGGTTCGTTCTACTATCTGAGGCTGTTAATTCGCTCAACAACCGGTAAATGTCTCCGGGAAAGGGTTTTAAGATGAGGCTTTCGATTCAGCTCAACCCGCTAGCCGCCCTGCGCAGAATCGGGGGCGAAGGCTCTGTTGACCTCCTGAAGGGCGCTGTTGCGGCGGACCTTTCGGGACTGGACGGCATCGTCTGCCAGCTGGACAGCCATGGCTTTGTAACCAAGCGAGACCTCGCAACCATTCGTCAGGCAACCAGCCTCCACATGACCGTAGAAATCGAACCCGTGGAAAGCCTGGTCCTGCAGGCGCTTGAATTAAAGCCGGACCAGATAACTTTCGTGCCCAGCGTTGAGGCCGAATTTGGCGAGGGGCTTGATCTTTCTTCGCTTAAGATGGATTTACGTGAGTCGGTAAGATCTATTCGGGCTGCGGGCGTGGATACCTCTGTACTGGTGTCTCCAAGCGTCGCGAATATGAAGGAGGCGAGGAAAATGGAGCTCGATTTCGTCACCCTCTCCTCGTTCCGGCTGGCCCAGGCAGGAACCACTGGTGAATCCATAGACGCCTACGAAGAATTTGAATCCGCCGCCCTCGGAGCAAACAAACTGGGCCTTCGTGTCATTGCCCAAGGTGCCATCGACCACCGTAGCGCCAGCATTCTTGTCGGGCTTGGTACCGTTGAGGAGCTTGTTCTTGACCACCGGTTCCTCGCTCGTTCGTTTCTCGTTGGGCTGGAGAAGGCTGTTTCTGAGGTTCATGCGCAGATATCACGCGGCACTCCCCGGAGCTCCTGATGTTGGCAAACAGTGCGACACGCGCAACAGCTCTGCTCCTTTTGTTGACCCTGATTTTTCTCTCTTTGGGATGCGATGGGGCAAGTGGTCCTGATGGCTCAAATGCAGAACAGGAAGACCTCGTTGCTCCAGAGGTTCGTTTTCTGTCTCCACGTCCAAACACCATCGTTACCCAGGATACGCTTCGCCTGGAAGTGGAAATCGTCGACGGAACAGAAGACCTGCACCACGTCGAGTTTTTGGTTAATGGATCGCCGGATCTTGGCTATGACAGCGCTGTTGCCTATTCGCCTCCCTATTCATATCTGCTGGACCTGTCGCAGGCAAACGTGGAGTATGGCGCGGTAATTTTAGGACTTGAGGCGGTCGACACCCTCGGAAACCGTGCTTCGGGGAGCAGTCTCGTGATTACCTACCTCTCCCCGGAAAGCACGCTGACAGTGGAGACGTGGAGCATTCAGGGCACCTCTGATTACCTCGGCATTCCGCTTCTGCTTAACTATACGCTCAACGACACAACCCAGATCGAAACCACCTACAGAACCCTTGTTGCGCCTTTTCCAATAACCCGGACGTCACCTATGGACAGTGTGGGAGTTCGGCTGACGACCAAGCCAGGCTCCTGGCCAGGGCTGTCTGATTTCGAAGTCCTGCTTTTCGATAATGCGAACGGCGCTCCCGGCATGCTGTTGGATTCTCTGCGCGTGACCCCAGACCCGCTAAACGTCGAATTGTGGCAAGTTGTTGATTTGACCACATGGTCCGGGGGAGTATCAAGCCACATCATCGAGTTGGGCGACACCGTTTTTGTCGGTATACGAACACCACACACTTACACCGAAGCGACAACCAGCGGGGTTGATCTTACGATGACCCTGCGTAACGCCGATCTACCACAGTCTGGGTGGGGTTCGCTCTGGATTTACCTGGAAAACGATACAACTGAAATTGGCTGGACCCGGGCTGTGGACCTTGACACAACGGTTGTCATTTATCCCCATATCGAACTCTACCTTGGTCCCGGCCTGGAATAGGGCAGCGACAACCATTGGATATGCACATGAACGAAAAAGACCTGTCAATCAAGAATAGTATTAGCCTTTTGGCGAGTTTCGTTGCCGCGCTGTTTTTAATCGCTACAGCGGGAACAGGGATGATTGGATGTGCCGGGGACACCGGTCCGGCGGGACAGGACGGAGCCTCCTTTGATACAACTCCCCCCACAATCAGCCTTCTAGAACCGGCCTACGGAGAACTGTTTACCGATACTATGCGAGTGACGGTCAACGCTGTAGATAATGTCGGTATAGACGAGGTGCTCTTCTTCCTCGATGGCTCTGATCAACTGAACGATTCGACATGGACTTCCGTCACAGAAGCGCCTTACACCTGGACCTATAACCTGTTCGACATGGGTGTTTCCGATGGCGCTCACACCCTGATGGTTCGAGCTTACGACACGGAGAGAAATCACGCTGATACGCCCACGATCCTTGTAAACGTTAACAGGCTCGCTCCGCTCGGCAACACTACACTGGTTACAGCGCCAATAGACACCCTTGTGCTTCGCTCGTTTCCGAAGCGCAACATCAACACAGGCGTTACTACGGACACACTTCTGTATGCTCTTTTCAGCCCGGACCGTAGTTGCAGGATTGACTCTTTCAGCGTCTGGCTGGACAGCATTCCCGGCGTCAACATGGTATACGACACGCCTTTGCAGATTGGACTTCACTATAGCAACGGAATCTATCCCGAGGACACACTGCTGACGGTCACCATGCAGGCTCCTGCTATTGATTCCTACGGGTGGCAGTATGTCTCCCTGGATGACAACGGAATCCTTTTTGATCGAGGGGACAGGTTTCATGTTTCTGTCAGTGCAAAATTTGTAAGCGATACAACAAAGATGGCCATTGGAACCACCCTCGTTCCAACCTATGATTTTGCGGCAGAAAACCTTTCCGGCTACTACGCAAAAGCGTTGGTTCCAGCCCGTTGGCAAACGTTTCAGGAGTCGCTCGATGACCCAACCGGGGTTCCTGAATTACTGATTCGAGTGCACGTCTATTACTATGAATAGGCCAATTGCCTGAAGATTGAAGCGCTTTATTGTGTTTCATGAGCCAGGAAGTCGGCCCGTCCGTTACGGCTCGCCCTGCTTGAAGGCCTCTCGGCCCTCCGTTATCTTAGCCTCGGCACCGGAGAGGCGCGTCTCTGATCCCGGCTCTTCGAATACCGTAGCCCTCCCTCCAGTAAACGCAAAAGGGGAATCCCATGAAGTACCAACATCCAGTCACCGCACCCAGAGGAACGGAGATTACCTGTAAGGGGTGGATTCAGGAAGCGGCCAAGAGGATGCTGCTCCACAATCTCGACCCCGAGAACGCGGAGATGCCGGAAGACTTGATCGTTTATGGCGGACGGGGCAAGGCTGCACGGACCTGGGAGGATGTGAACTACATCATTCGCGAATTGGAACGTCTCGAGAATGACGAGACTCTGCTGGTTCAGTCTGGCCGGCCTGTCGGCGTCTTCCGCACTCATACGAATGCTCCACGGGTTTTGATCGCCAACAGCAATCTCGTTCCACGCTGGGCGACATGGGAACATTTTGACGAGCTCGACAAAAAGGGCCTGATGATGTATGGCCAGATGACCGCCGGGTCATGGATCTACATCGGAACGCAGGGCATTCTGCAGGGTACTTACGAAACGTTCGCCGCATTGGCTCGAAAGCACTTCGGACAGGACAGTCTTAAAGGAAAGCTTGTCCTGACGGGCGGCCTTGGAGGTATGGGTGGCGCTCAACCCCTCTCCGTGACATTTAACGACGGCGTGGCAATCTGTGTAGAGGTGGATAAACACCGCATTGAACGCAGACTTGAAACCCGTTACCTGGACACCTGGACAGACAGCCTCGACAAAGCACTTGAACTTGCCGAAGAAGCCAAGGCGGCAGGAAAACCACTCTCCATCGGCCTGCTGGGGAATTGTGCCGACGTTTTGCCGGAGATGATAAAACGAGGCGCGATTCCTGACGTTGTAACGGACCAGACCAGCGCGCATGATGAGCTCCACGGATACATACCAAACGGCATGACTTACGAGGAGGCGCTCAAACTTCGGGAATCCAATCCCGATGAATACAAGAAGCGTTCTTTTGACTCCATGATCACACACTGCAAGTCGATTGTGGAGATGCAGAAGCTGGGCGCGGTTGCTTTCGACTACGGCAACAACCTCCGCGGTCAGGCACACGCGAAGGGGTATGAAGAGGCGTTTGCTTATCCCGGTTTCGTTCCGGCCTACATTCGTGACCTTTTCTGCGAGGGCAAGGGACCTTTCCGTTGGGTAGCCCTGTCCGGTGACCCAAAGGACATCCATACAACAGATGCCAAAATCAAGGAGCTTTTCCCTGAGGATGCCGCTCTCCACCGCTGGATTGATATGGCGCAGAAAAAGGTGGCATTTCAGGGACTCCCAAGCAGGATCTGCTGGCTCGGGCAGGGAGACCGGGATAAAGCCGGCCTGGCATTCAACGAGCTCGTCGCCAGCGGGGCGGTTTCCGCCCCCATTGCCATTGGTCGTGACCACCTTGACGCGGGGAGCGTCGCCAGCCCCAACCGTGAGACCGAATCCATGCGAGACGGGTCGGACGCTGTGGCGGACTGGCCAATCCTCAACGCCCTGCTGAACACCGCCTCTGGCGCGAGTTGGGTCAGTTTCCATCACGGCGGAGGTGTGGGAATGGGGTATGCACTTCATGCCGGCCAAGTGATTATTGCGGATGGTACCCCCGAGGCGGCAGAGCGGTTGAAACGCGTTCTCTGGAACGATCCCGGAACCGGGGTGATGCGCCATGTGGACGCTGGATATGAGCTTGCCATGAAAACAGCAGACCGGGCGAACATTCGGATTCCTCGACGAATCCCGCTCGAGGAGGAATAGATGGACACTCGCCAACCCGATCCACCTACACCGCCCGGAAGTCGGCGCAGAAGAACGATGGGAGCCCCCCCTCCGCCCCCTCAACGAAGTGGTGGTGGCGGCAGTTTCAAAGTTTACACCCACACAATGACCGTTGCGACTGAGGGTGGCGGTCATATGATCGACCTGACCCCGGACGTTTCGCGCATTCTGGCGAGTTCGGGGATCAGCGAAGGGCAGGTGACAATTTTCAACCCAGGGTCTACAGCTTCGGTGACAACCATCGAATTCGAACCCGGCCTGAAGCGTGACTTCCCGGAAGCCATGGAGAAGGTCGCCCCCTCTTCCGGCAATTATGAGCATGACAACACGTGGCATGATGGCAACGGCCACAGCCATGTTCGCGCATCCCTCGTCGGCCCTTCCCTCGTCGTTCCGTTTATGCAGGGTCGCTTGATGTTGGGAACATGGCAGCAGATCGTTCTCGTCGACTGGGACAATCGTTCTCGCCGTCGAGAGGTCATTTTTCAGTTCATGGGCAAAGGGTAGCGTCTCGGAGTAACATACGCTTGTCGGTTGCTCCCGGATAGAATCAGCCTATATTGTTGCCCAGTTTACCGCCAGACCCCCATATTTTTGGATCTGGGCGGGTTTTGGTGCTCACAACAGGCGATATTTGGAGTTGCGCATACCAGCATGAGTGCTTTCGAGACAGAACATGGGCTGCCCAGCCGCGCAAAAGCGGGAAATACGCTGCTTGAGGAGTTGGCTCAGACGGACGTTGTGCGGACGTTGTTTAAAACCCTCGATGCCCAGAATCGGGTGGAGTTTGTGCATGCCCCCGGATCGCTGCCGGCGTTTATAGCGGCACTGGCAGTCAGTCAACTGAATCGCCCCGTTCTCTTTGCGGCTGCGGACATACGTTCCGCCGAGCGCGTGCGTGATGACCTGAGATCGCTGCTTGACCATGACCGCGTCGTCCTGCTTCCCCCGAAAAACGCAATTCCCTACGACCCCCTCCATCAGAACACCCGGTTTGACGAACGTGCTGCGGTGTTCGAACGGTTGATTTCCGGCGGACTGGATGTAGTCGTCACCCTGCCAGCCTCTCTTGTAGAGCGCCTTGCGACTGTTGACGAGCAGAGAAAGCGGATGGTCCGGCTTTCTGTAGGCGACGAAATAGACCGTGAGGCGATGGCGCTGATCCTTGCCGAGGCGGGAATGGCACGCGAGGCCAGAACAGATGAGCCGGGCAGTTTCAGTATGCGCGGTTCGGTCATTGACTTGTTTCCCCCGGCTGCCGAAGAGCCCATCCGTATAGAACTCTGGGGTGACGAAATCACCGAGATCCGTTCCTTCGACCCTCAGTCTCAGCGTTCTTCCGAAAAAGTTGAAGAAGTTCTTTTTTATGCCGGAGAAGAGGGCAGCGTCGGCGAGACGGGCCTCTGGGAGATGATGCCGGAAAACGCTCTTTGCTTCATCGATGATCCCGATTCTCTGCGTACCGGACTGGAACGGCATTGGGAAGAAATTGAATACCAGTTCGAGCGGATGCGGGCCCTTGAAAAAGATCTTTACACCCCTCGTCCACACGAGCGCTATTTCACGGTTGACGAGACGATGGGTGCTCTGAACTCGAAACCTCTCCTGCTTCACCGTGGACCCGCCGCGCCCTCCGAGGGTGCAGTAAACCTGCACGGTGAGTCGCAGGAACCATTTCTCGGTGATCTTAACCGTTTGGCGAATTCACTCAGGGCGTTCCGGAAAGAACAAATTACCACCTACCTCCTCGCGGACCAGGAGTCGCAGATTGACCGGATGGAGGACCTGCTCGCCGAGCATGGGGCGGATGATGTTCTTCCGAGGTTTGCGATCCTGCCCATACACGCAGGTTTTCACCTTCACAAAAGCGGGCTTGCCATCCTGACCGACCATGAGGTGTTTGGTCGTCACAAACGGACCGGTTCTTTCCGCAAAAAGGGGCGGAGTTTTGACCCTCGCCTTCTGGATGAGCTGAAAAAGGGTGATTTTGTTGTCCACACGGAATTCGGTATCGGGCGCTACCTCGGCCTTCGCAGAATCGAAGTTGGCGGCGTTGAGCGGGACAATTTGCAGGTGGAATTCGCAGATGGCGTCAAGGTTTACGTCCGCCTCGACCAGTTCGGAAAACTTCAGAAATACCAGGGTCTGGAGTCCGGCGAACCGCGGCTCTCAAAGATTGGTGGGCGCGAGTGGGCGCGGGCCAGAAGGAAAACGCAGGAGGCTGTTGAGGAAATAGCCGAAGACATCCTGAAGATCTACGCAAAACGTCAGATCGAGGGTGGTCATTCATTTTCCAGCGACACACCATGGCAGCGGGAGATGGAAGCCGCTTTCGAATTTGTTGATACACACGATCAGGAGACTGCGCTGCGGGAAATCAAAACCGACATGGAAAAAGCTGTAGCCATGGACCGCCTTCTGCTTGGCGATGTCGGATTTGGCAAGACGGAAGTTGCCATTCGCGCCGCGTTTAAAGCGACTCAAGACAGCAAGCAGGTTGCGGTTCTGGTGCCAACGACAATTCTTGCCCAGCAGCATCACGCCACTTTCAGCGAGAGGCTGCTGCGCTATCCGGTCAAAGTGGAAGTCCTCTCCCGGTTCAAAACCCGCTCACAGCAAAACGCGATTGTCTCCGGACTTGAGAGCGGAGAGGTTGATGTTGTCATCGGAACCCACCGGCTGCTCTCGAAAGACATCCGGTTCAGAAACCTTGGCCTTCTGATCATTGACGAGGAGCACCGTTTCGGAGTACGACACAAGGAGACGATCCGAAAATTTCGCGCCTCCGTTGATGTTTTGTCACTTTCCGCGACCCCGATTCCGCGCACACTGCACATGGCTCTTTCCGGAGCGCGAGACTTGTCGATGATTTCCACTCCACCGCAAGACCGTCTTCCGATCGAAACCGAAGTGGTGCCCTTTGATGAGCGAATCATCCGCGAAACAATTTTGCGCGAGATTGCCCGAGGCGGGCAGGTTTATTTCGTTCATAACCGTGTACAGACAATTCACGCGATGAAGAAAATGCTGGAGAGGCTTCTGCCCCAGGTGTCGTTTGCTGTTGCCCACGGGCAGATGTCGGAACACGAGCTTGAAGAGGTGATGACAGGGTTTATCCACGAAAAATACCAGGTGCTTGTCACCACGATGATCATCGAATCGGGGTTGGACATCCCAAATGTTAACACCCTGATTGTGAACCGAGCCGACCGGTTTGGGTTGGCACAGCTCTACCAACTGCGTGGGAGAATTGGCAGGAGCCACCGCCAAGCCTATGCCTACCTCCTGACACCGCCCAGAATGCTGCTGCAGACCGATGCTCGGCGGAGGCTGGAGACGATTGCAGAACACACTCGACTCGGAAGCGGCTTCCAGATAGCCATGCGGGACCTTGAGATACGAGGCGCGGGCAACCTGCTTGGCCCGCAACAAAGTGGATTCATAAACGCCGTCGGGTTTGAACTTTACACGCAAATGCTGCAGGAGGCTGTCGCCAAACTCAACGAGGAGAGTGCGGTAGCGCTTCCAGAGGTTCAGGTAAGACGTCGGGACGCCCGCGAGGTTCGCATTGACGCTCCTGTTGATGCCGTTTTGCCGCCGAGTTATGTCACAGAAGCCTCCGACCGTGTGGATCTTTACCGTCGCCTCAGTCGTGCACAAAATGGAGATGATGTGGTCGGACTTCGCGAGGAGGTACGAGACCGCTTCGGGCCCTTGCCCGACTCTGCCGAAAACCTGATTTCCATGGTATTGGCGCAAACTCTTGCGGCCAAAGCTGGAGTTGTCCGAATTGATCTTCACAACGACGCAGCCTTCATCAATTTTGCAGCTGATTGGGGAGCGCACGATTTTGATGTTCAAATTGCCGATCTTATAGCGGCCAGTCATGGGTTTGATTATGAACTGCAGGGAACCGGGACGCTGGGGATGCGCCTGAACTTGAGCCATTGTGAGGGTTGGCCCGGCAAATGGAATTGCCTGCACTCGCTATTGCGGGCTTTTCCCGAGGATATTCCGCTCCTGAACAACGACGAGGACCACTGAAATGAAGCGTAACACCCTGTTTATGCTTGCCATTATTGCCCTTTTAATTTTGGCGGGTTGCGGCACCGGCAATGAGGACAATTGGGACCTTCCCGACCGCATCGCAGTGTATGACGGCCAGGGTGGCTGGCACGAGAGCGCCGTGGCCGCAAAAGCCGCCCTTGAGAACGATGGCCGTACGGTTGACCTCGTGGATGAAAATGACATTCAGTCCGATTTCAGTGATACCTACGGAATTCTGGTAATGACAGGCGAGGATCCCCGGGAAATCCTTGCCGCCCTTGGCACAACGGGCCGATTTGCTATTCAGGATCACGTGGAACGTGGCGGCGGTTTCATCGGGCTTGGTGTCGGGTGCTATGTGGCTGCCGACAGCATGTCATGGAACAACCTGCCGATGATTGATCAGCCACTCGGGCTTTATCACGGCGTAGCTACCGGGCCGATTATCACGCTCGCGACTGCCGGGAACCAGGTGATGGCCTCCGTAAGCCCAAGCGATATCCTGTTTAACCCCGAACTTTACTCGACTCTTTATGTGCTTTACCGCGGCGGGCCGAGGATGATTGTCCAGAGCCCCTCCGCCTCCTCGCTGGGCACCTATGATCTTGCGAACAACTATACCGCTGCGCTGCGGTTTACCACCGGCGCGGGTCGAGTTGTGCTCTTTGGCGTCCAACCAGAATTCGAGGAAAACAGCAGCCGAGACAACACAAATTGGGGCTCCTCACTGTCCGACCCCGAATCCGAGTGGTTTTGGTTGCAGATCGCAGCGCAATGGTGTTTCCATGAGGCGATCTGATTTATTGACCAAACCTCTTTAACGGACAAGGCATAAAAAAGCCGCAAGTTTTATGGCGTCCATCAGGGCTCTTTGCTATATGGATAACCACATATAACCTTTGGCAAAAGGCCTTTTCGCCACCTAAAATCCACCATCAAGTAAATAGCAAAATAGAGCTCGACCCTCGTTGCCGCAATTAACAACGTGGTTAAATCTAGTCGCCTGTGGGGTCCGTTTTTTCTGTCCCGAGCCACTCCTGATGACCTGGGCCTTACCGGTTTTAACCCTTTGGTTTGGGTACAGCTCCGGCCTCGCTGTACTGCCTTTCAGGAGCGGGTTTTTACGGATCTCCTACTCCATGTTTTCAATTGTTCAGCGGAACCTTTGTCTATTTCACGTGATCCTTCCCGACAGAATGCATGCACTTCTTGTTCTGGAGCCTTTTTTGGCAAAATCAAACCCCTCTCCCTCTTCTACGAGAACGAGCCACGATGGGAGCCGCTGCCGTCTCCCGATGCTTATCTTGTTCGACACATTTTCGACAGGAGATTTACGATGAGCACCGGGAGACGCACCATTGATTTCGGGCGGGTTGTTCTGCTGACCCTGTTGATTCTTTCGTTGGCAGCCATTCTTGGTTGTGGCGAGAAGGGCGAAGAGTTCCGGCTTGTTTCGCATGTACGCTACCTCGCGGACGACGCACGAGAGGGCAGAGGCATTGGAACCGACGGTCTTGATCAGGCGGCGGAGTACATCGCTTCGCAGTTTATTGACGAAGGCTTGGAGCCCGCTTTTGCTGAAGACGGGTATTTTCAACCCTTTACCATGTCCTGGGGAGCCAACATTTTGGATGGATGCAAAATCAGCACCACCCAGGAGGCTGGCCTGACGCTCTACAACGACTTCCAACCTCTTGGATTTTCAGGCGTTGGCGAAATGACAGCACCGGCCCTCTTTGTTGGATACGGCATCACCGCTCCGGAATACGACTATGACGACTATGCCGAAGTGGATGCCACGGGAAAAATTGTCGTGGTTTTGACTGACGAACCCGCTCCGGATAACGAAGAGAGCAAATTCTCCGGCACGTATGCCACAGACCACTCAACCCTGCGCACAAAAGCGATCAACGCAAAGAATCATAGTGCCGCTGGCCTGATCGTCGTAGAACGGTTTGCAGAATCCGGCGAGGATAAGCTGCCCACCCTCAAAAACGACGAGCCTTATCGGGATGTTGGCATTCCGGCCATTCAGGTTACACAGGCTGGTTTCGCAAAACTCTTTCCTGACATGAAGTTGCAGAACGCCCAGCGTTCCATAGACCGCAACGAGAGTCCCAGGAGCATGCCGCTCGGGAACACAGATGTAGCCATGGCGGTCAACCTGGAACGTGGCGAAGTGCCTGTGCGAAATGTTGGCGGGGTCATTCGCGGCAGCGACACACAGATCCTCGTCGGCGCCCACTACGATCACCTCGGGTACGGCCAGATGGGCAGTAATGTATACGGCGTGCATGAGGTCCATAACGGTGCTGACGATAACGCCAGTGGGGTTTCCGTGCTGATCGAACTTGCACGCGAGCTGGCGCAAAACCCTCCCGGACCAACGGTCTGGTTTGTTGCTTTCACGGGCGAAGAGGTGGGACTTGTAGGCTCTGGCCATTTCGTAAATAATTCCCCTGTCCCGCTGGACAGCCTCAAGTTTATGCTGAACCTCGATATGGTCGGGCGGATGCAGGAAGACAAGCTGACCGTCTACGGTGTTCACAGTGCCGAAGGATTGATGGAAGCCTCCACAAAAGCCGCCGAGGGGCTGGAGATCGAAATTTCCCAGACCGGCGGAGGGTATGGAGCCTCAGACCAGACGAGCTTCTATGGCCGGGGCGTCCCGGTTGCACACCTCATGACGTCGCTTCACGAAGACTACCATTCTCCGAAGGATGATTGGAGAAAGATCAACGGCAAGGGAATGGTCAAAGTGCTCGGGTATGCTGAGGCGCTTGTCCGAGTCGTTTCCAACCCTGAAACCGAACTGGTCTATGTCAAGCAGGAACCGCCACAACAGGGTGGCCGCGGAAACATCAAGGTTACCTTCGGCATCATTCCCGATTTCACCCAGCCGGATTCTCTTCGGGGTCTGCGTTTGCAAGGGGTTCGCACCGGCACACCAGCCGATAAGGCGGGCTTGATGGAAAAAGATATCGTGCTCAAGGTTGGAGATGTCATCATCGACAACATCTACGACTTCACCTTTGCCCTGAAGCGCCATAATCCCGGCGACCAGGCCGAGGTCCTGTTCATCCGCGACGGCGAGGAGATGACAACAACGGTCACCTTCGCAGAATCGCGCGGACGCGGCGGAAGACCTTCAGGTGGAGGTCACGGCAAATAGCTTTCGTGGCGGCACAAAACATCATATGCAAAAAGCCCGGACCAGCGATTGGCCCGGGCTTTCTCTGTCAAGCAGTAAAGAGTCCGCTCTTCTACTCTACGCGCTGGTACACCTCTACGTAGGTCGTAATGACATCAGAATCAGAGTCGAAATCGTATGAAGTAATGGTCAGATAGCTGAGCGTACCATCAACGCCGTACTCCATCGCCATGTGCAGATCGTTGGCTGGCTCGCTGTCCGGCTCTTCCATATCTATCAGGACATAACCCTCTGACACGCTCCAGTCGAAGTACTCCACGACGACGCTTGTGCCCGTGTCGTAATCCGTATGAGAGTGGCTACCAGTACCATCGTTGATCAGATCGAGGGCTGAATTTGGATCGACATCCTGCGAAATGCCGTCCTCGTAAAACTCAAGCAGGGTCCATGAGCCGTAGACATCCTCGTCCAGTTCACCGGTCTTATAGACAAAGAGTTGTTCCCAGGAGTCGCCGGAGCTCAGGCTATAGACATCGAGGAAGTTGTCCTCGACAGAATATCCAATCGCCTCACCGCAGGGAATTTCGCCATCGTGCAGCACAAGCAGCATCTCGCCAACAGTATGCCACGTAAAGTGGTTTTCCTGGACCACATCTTCCATCGAATCTTCATCGTACATCATTTCGATGGTGCGTCCGCTGCCATCGCTGAGCAACTCTACATTCACAGGCTCTGTCGGTACCTGGTTCTGTACGTCGTCAATCTGGCCGTAAGCAATCCAGAAGCCGAGAGCGTTTGCATCGTTTGCTCCGCTGAAACGATAGAACTCCGTATAGATCTCGACGATCTCGTCGTATATCCACTCGTAGCCTAACACACCAAGGCGGGCAGAACCGTCCATCTCCTCAAAATCGAATTGAATTACTTCTCCCAGCATGGTCTCGGGGTCAACATGAACGAAATGGTCGCCGGAAATGCACCAGATAAACTCGTCGGCATCTTCGCTCTCGTAATGTTCCTGGCTGTAATCATCCCAGTGCTCGGATTTCTGGTACATCACTCCGCCATCCGCCTCAAGCACGAGCGTCATCATTGTGTGCATGTTTGGCATTTCGATGTCGCCAAAGTGCATGCTGGTCATAATGAATGTGCCATAGTAGTCCGACGGACGTTCGTCTGTCCAGTAAAAACAGGTGAATGTAAAGGCGGGATCCTCAAACATTTCTGGAATTTCGAGGTAAAGCACGTCGCCATTGGTCTCGTACCCCACCATGATGGAAACATCTTCGCCTTCCGATTCGAATTCCATCAAGATTACTCCATCTACAACACCACCCCACGTGACGGGTACGGTATTGACAACATCTTCATCGTCTTCTTCTTCTAGCATGACGATGGAACCGGTACCGTCATCCTCAAACACGAAGGTGACGCCGCGAACATAATCATCTTCCTGTGTGCTGGAAGCGGGAACGGGGGACTTAAGCTTTGCTGAACCCGAGGCTTCATCATCATTCTCGCTCATCCAGTAGCCAATCCAGCTTCCCACCAGCTCGTCCACGACTTCGCCCGTTGTGCCTCCGGTGTAACGCTGCAAAACCATGCTGTTGCCTTCATAGTCTTCCAGTGTCACTTCGTCGCCGTCGACATAATAGCTCATGGCCATGCCAGCGACGCCCTGATACATGATGATGCCGATGTAGCCGTTTGTGCTAAACCAGGCAAAATCGTTCGAGTCGTCCCCGCCCGGGGATTCGTAGCTGCCATCACCATTCGCTTCCAGCGTGATGATCGCGCCAACATCGTTGGCTGGCGACGTGACCATCCAGGAGCCCAGCAGGGCCGTGTCCTGATCGTTGGTGATGCGGACGTAAATCTCGTCGTTCCCCTCGTTGTCGACATTAAAGAACGTCAGCAAGTTGTTATCGAGGGTGAGCGCGTAGGACATGTCGAAGGTCTCTGACGAGTTGACCATCTCGACATGACAGTTTCCGTTCTCCGCAGTCCAGTACAAGGCCTCCGCAGAAAAATCGTTTCCACCTTCATACTCGATGTAGGAATAATGAGTGCCGGTACCATCTGAATTCAGAAGAAGACCTGCCCAATACTCATACACATCATCGCCGTAGTCCGGTCCACCGAAACAAAGCCACTGCCCCACAGCAGCTTCATCAACAGGACCGATGACACCATCGCCATCCTCTTCTTCGTCAAGCAACTGATCGCAGGCCGTAAATAACGCAAGCGATGCAACCAAGGTTACCAGAAGAAGCCACCAAATCTTCCCTTTCATGACACACCTCTCCCTGTTTTCCGGGCCTCTCGTAAAAGAATGCACCGGTAGGACGAAGTTACCCTCCGCCCGGTGGATGCTTTCGCCTTCTATCAGAGTAAATGTCGGGGGTGCTAGCAGGGTCTGGATGCGACAATAAATAGATGAACTCAGTGCACCCGACTTGTTTCCCATGAAAAAATGCCTCCCGCCCGGACGCACTTGTGTGTTCTACAGCACATCTTAGCGGGTGTGTCTCTCAGATTTTCTTTTTTGCAAATTCGGCGTTTTTTCGATATTCCCGTCATCTGTACTTCCAGTCGCCGGAAGCGTGAGGATGTTTTCCGGAGCGATGGGGCCATCGCCAAATACGGGCAAAGCGCCTTCAACCGGACGCCGGTTCTCTTCGCGAATCCGTGAAGCCAACATCTCGAGACGGGTTGCCAGGGCTCTGCGACGCATGGTAAGCATTAACCGCGCATAGCTTTGCAGGGCTGTTGCCACCCGCAAATCGTTGTCGCCATACAACTTTTCCCTGCGACCGATACAACGATGATAAAGCTCTTCCGCCTCGAGTATATCCCCTCTGTCCCGCAACAGGTTGGCATGACGGAAATCCAGTTCGTCCACAAAGGAATTTTCTTCTCCATACTGCTTTACGGCATGACTACGAACCCTGAGCAGGAGCGTTTCCGCATCCGACACGGAACCGCGAGCAAGTGTGTCGGAAATCCGCTTAAGAATATGCTGTTGCATGGATGTCGGCCTGATCGCAGTCGCATCGACCGTTTTGGGGATCCGCGCGAGGTTCCAGTCAACACGCTCCGCAAGCCTTTCAACGCGATCCGACACTTTGTCGCGCACCTGAACCAACAGGCCTGGAATTTCTGAAGAGTGCCGCATGGCGGAATCATGAGCGACGCGGATCAACAGCGCTGCCCAATCCTCCCTGGTCAATGCCATGACGCCCACCAGCAAACCGGAACCGAGTACGAGTTGTCCCAGCAGTAATGCCATAAGCTCTGTATAAACTGTAACCGACGCGCTCCCTGCGCCGAGAGCAAACTGCGCTTGCTGTCCAAGAATCGGATAGAAACCCAGAAATTGATTTGTCCCTTCGACCACGGTTTTCCACGGAGGAACAAAGGCAAGAGCGATTAACAGGAGTGCCGCGATGGCCAGAACGATCTGCTGTGGCCTGTTCAGGTGAAAACGTACGGGGTCCTCGAACGGAGAATTGTCTCTTCCCCGCTCCGCATTCTCTTTTACGATCAGAGAAATCTCGTTGTGTTTACTCTTTTTCACCCCGCTCCACCATTTATCACAAACACACCAATCTGAAATTTACTAAAAATAACTCATTACAGCAAAATTGCCGTTGCGGCTCTGTCCTGACAAAACTTCAGATAAAGTTTCGGTAAATCTTTTAAAAATCTAGAATTCAATCAATCTTTTTCTTGATATTTCAGCGAGTTAAGCTCTCGGAGTCTTTTTACCCCCATTTGCGGAGAGATAACCCAAAAATAGGTCCACTCAGGCGATCAATCGGGTTGCTTGCGTAAAAAACTTGGCCTACGTTTTTCCACCAACTCGCCAGGAGAAAATCATGGAACCCGTCAAGCTTGAGTCGCGCGATATCCGGTTGCTGTTCATTTTAGCTGTGGTATTCATCGTCAGCATCGCAATCGGTGTGGTCGGCTTTCCCAAAGCTATGCCCGAAGCCTCAGTGGATTTTAAAGTAACCCGCACAGAATCCAGAGACATTGCCCTCGGATGGCTTGATTCGCTGGGCTATACCCTGCCCGAAGGGTATCGTCATGCGGCGATTTTCGGCTATGACAACAACGCCAAGGTGTATCTGGAAAAAGAGCTGGGACTCGATAAGGCTCAGGAGTTCTTTGGCGATCCGGTTCGTTTGTGGGCTTGGCGGAATCGCTGGTTTTTGCCCGGCGAGAAAGAAGAATTCCGGGTTTATGTCTCCCCCGAAGGCGAGGTCATCGCCGCCGAACACTCTGTCGAGGAGACCGCCGAGGGCGCCTCACTGGAGCGTGCCGAGGCGCTTTCTGTTGCCCAGCTATTCCTTGCCGAAAAACTCGGAATTGACACCACTACAGTAACACTCCACGATGGGATGCGCGAAGCCCTTCCCAACCGCGCGGACTGGACCTTTACCTGGGAGGTGAAGGACTTTGAGCCGGTGGAGGGCTCCTCTTACCGATACGCAGTGACACTTCATGGTGATGTCGTATCAGGCCACCGCGAATATCTCCATGTCCCAGAACGCTGGCAGGCGGATTACACAAAGCTTCGCAGTTACAACCAGCTGGCAGGAGGAGTGGCAAGTCTCTTTTTGTTGTTGACCATTGTCGCCATCTTCGTCGTGTTTATCCAGAAACTGCGCGCCCGGGATATTCGCTGGAAAACAGCGCTCATATTCGGAATAGTAGCCGCAGCACTTGTTTACGCGAACTCCCTAAACAGCTTGCCAAACAGCCTTTACGGCTACGACACAACAACCTCGTGGAGCGGTTTTCTGATGCAGGAAATTATTGTGGGACTGCTCAGCGCTGTCGGAGTTGGGGTGATGATTACCTTGTTGACAGCATCGGCCGAGGCGATGTTCCGAGAACGCCACCCATCGCTTCCGTCGTTGCCGGCGATGTTCACTCTCCGTGGGCTTCGTACGAAGCGAGCCTTCATTAACATTGTGCTCGGCGTGACAATGACCGCGTTCTTTTTCGCCTATCAAGTCGTTTTCTATCTGGTCGCTGATCGGTTTGGAGGCTGGAGCCCGGCGGACGTTCCCTACGACAACCTCTTGAACACTGCCATGCCGTGGCTCGCCGTGTTGATGATCGGGTTTATGCCCGCCGTGAGTGAAGAGTTTATCAGCAGGATGTTCTCGATCCCCTTCCTGCAAAAGATGTTCAAGAACCGCTACACCTGGCTGGCAGTCCTCATTCCAGCTTTTATCTGGGGTTTTGGTCATGCCGGCTATCCCAACCAGCCATTCTGGATTCGCGGCGTTGAAGTGGGAATTGCTGGTGTGATTGTGGGTGCAATATTCCTCCGTTTTGGCATCCTGGCACCTCTGGTCTGGCACTACACTGTGGATGCCCTTTACACCGCATTTCTTCTTTTGGGAAGCGGAAATATCTATTTCGTGCTGACGGCCTCCGTAGGCGCAGGACTGCTGATTATCCCCCTCGCTGCTGCGCTGATCGCCTACTTGAAAACGGGCACCTTCCTGCCCGAGAGCGGGATGTCGAATGCGGACATTCCGCCCCCTCAGCTAAAGGCTTCCGATGAAGAGCTGGAGGCCAGCGAAACAGCGACAAAGCCGCCCTCGGCTGAATCCGCCCTCGTCAGCACAGAACCGGACACGTCTTTGGATGCCGGAAAAGGCAGACTTCCGTGGACGGTTCGTATCGCAGCCGTGGTCATCCTTCTGGCGGGGCTTTTTGCCAAACCACCTGAACGAATTGGTGATTTTATCCGCTTTGATGTAACCGCCCAAGAAGCCCTTGCAACATTTTCTGACAGCCTGCGCTCCGTGGGCTGGGCAAACCCCGACACAATGACGATCAGGGCCTTCCTGGGAGGCGGTAATGGTGGACCTGCCAGCGACGAGACCTACGCGTTGAAGTATCTCGGCTCCGTCTCCGATTTCAACGCTCGCTACGACACTCTGCTCGGGGTGGGCCGCTGGACCCTGCGGGCATGGACACCGGAAAACCGGCTTCGGTTCTGGGGACTGGTTCATGGCAGGACCGGCGAGATTGTTCGTATGGAAACCCTGCTGCCCGAAGAGATGGCCGGCGATTCCATGTCGCAGGACGACGCTCGCCTTCTGGTGGAGGAAACCTTTGAACGAGTCGGGATCAGCCTCGAGAACCTGACACTAGCGGATCAAACCGAATTGAAGCGACCCGCGCGGGTTGACCACCAATTCATCTACGAAACCGAAGACAACGATCCCCGCAACCTTGGAGAGGAGCGTTTGCGCTATACGGGTTCTGTACACGGCAGTTATGTCGCCGTCGGAATAAATCCGACAAGTAAAATCCCGGAGTCCTGGCAACGCGACAGGCAGGCGAGCACGGGGACACGAACAGCCTGGCGCATTATGATCATCCTGCTCCGGGCAGCACTCATTGGCTACGTGGCGACAATTCTCTTCCTGAAAACCCGGCAGGGCACAGCGCCATGGAAAAAGGCTCTTGTCTATGCCGGGATAGCATCCGTGATTTACCTGCTTAATCTTCCCGGAATGTTACACCAGATCGAAGGAGCCTATTTCTTTTCCCCGGAAATTCCGTGGAACGTTTTCGTTGGGTCCGGGGCGATATCGGTAATTGTTTCTACGTTGGCCATTTTCGGGCTCACCCTGTTCCTGATCGTCTCCGCCGGAGCCATGCACAATCAATCAAGTAAAACCCTTTTAAGTACTGGCAACGACCGATCCGTGATTGATTTAACCGCAACGGTTGTGGCGGGAATTGGAGCTGTTTTGCTAGCGGGGTCTGCGCGCGGATGGCTGGAATTCCTCGCACCTTCAGCTGCGCAATTTTCCGGTTGGGGTGTTCCCGACGGCCTGGATGCTTCCCTTGCCGCATTGACTCTTACGGGTGACTCAATCCTCCCGGCGGCCGTGCTGGCCTCCTTTGCCGCGCTCGCGGGACATCTCTGGAAAGGACCGATGAAAACCCCGCTACTAAAGGCATTGCTGGTTTTCGTCCTGGTTCTCGCCCTGGTGGATCTTGACGCCAGAGGGCTGAATGAGATAATGCTTTCTGTCGCGTTGAATGTTGTCAGAGTTCTGCTGGTTTGGGTAATCCTGAAATTCTTTGTTGCCGGGGACGGAGTCAGGCTTGTCATCGCCGCCTGGTTGGCGGCTGCAATCCCGAGCCTGTTCGAAGCGGCGGGTATGTTCCCCTGGGCAACCGTCTCGGTGATCCTGTCCGGTGTGCTGGTTCTGGCGCTGCCTGCGGCATGGATAGCAACCGCATCCAAAGAGAGCGGTGTGTAGGAGGAGACTCGCCGCACAGGGGTTTGCCTTAATTGCTGGTGAAACCGAGACCGGGGCGTGAGTATCTTCACGGTTTCGTTACGGAGAGAGAATGTCTGAACCTGTTGATATAACGCGCCCGTTGATTGACCTGACCCGCGTGGAGATGGAGGAGCTGCTAACGCAACTTGGCCGCCGCCCCTTCCACGGTCGCCAGATACACGCGTGGATACACCGAAAGTCTGTCACGGAATTTGACGAAATGACAGACCTCTCTAAAGATCTGCGCACCCTTCTGAAAGAAAAACTACGTGTCGGCATACCAAAGGTTCTGGAAGCTGCGACAGGCGAGACCAAGACGACAGCAACGAAGTTTCTTTACGAACTCCACGATGGCGAGCGGGTGGAGACAGTTCTGATCCCTTCGGAGGATCGTGTCACAGTCTGTTTGTCAAGCCAGGTCGGATGCGCCTTCGCCTGCACCTTCTGCGCAACAGGACTTCTGGGCCTGAAACGCTCGATGACCGCCGGGGAGATGATTGGCACGTTTATCGCCATACGGCAGAAAACAGACCTCCCGATTACAAACGTGGTTTTTATGGGTATGGGTGAACCTCTTGCCAATCTGACGGAGGTAATGAAGGCGTGGAAAATTCTGACAGACCCGGACGGCATCGCCCTCTCAAAACGGAAGGTCACGATCTCGACTGTCGGCCTGCCGAGCAAGATCAGAGAGTTGGCCAAATATCCTCATCCACCAAAACTCGTCTTTTCCATTGCCTCCCCTCACGAGGGGGAACGGAAGAAGCTGCTTCCGGTCGCTGGCAGATTTTCTCTTGCCGACAACCACGACGCCCTGATGGAGTATTCCCGCGCCACCAAACACCGAATCACCGTTGCCCTGCTCGTCGCAAAAGGGTTGAACGACTCGGACAAGGATGTCATAGCGCTGCACAGATGGCTTGGCGATCTCCCTTCAAAGATCAACCTTTTGCGTTACAACGAGGCGGCGGGCAATTTTCGCAGGGCCGATGAGGAGTCGCTTGAACGTGTGGCAGCAAAATTCGCCTCGTTAGGCCGAACTGTAATTCGGCGTCAGAGCCGGGGCCGTGACGTTTCCGCGGCATGTGGACAGCTCGCGGCAAGATCTCTGAACATAGAAGGGGTTCGAGGTTAGTAATGGAAAGCGATAAAACATCTTTACAGTAAACAAAAAACGGCGCTCGGTTTGCGTCGTTTTCTGCTCCACCCCCAGCCTCCGATCAGCGAACCAGCGCGATTCTCCGGACCAGCGTTTGCCCCCCGGCTGATACCTTGACCAGGTATATCCCGGATGCCAGCCCGTCCATTGAAACAGGCAGGGAGGTTGAGCCTGCGGCTAGCCGCTGGGACCTCTCAGAAATGGTCTGCCCCAACAGGTTCACCAGTTCAACCTGAACCTCTGCCGCGACCGGAAGCGAAACGACGAGCACAGAGGCGCCGTTGGTCGGATTCGGGTAAAGGCGACCGAGGGAAAAATTCTCTGGGAGTTTGGCAAACGAGGGGTCGGCAACCTCCATCAACTCACGCACCATGCCGACCGCGGCAACTGCGTCCGGCACGCCCCACCCCCAGTCATTGTCAGGCCCTTGTTTCCCATCCAGCCGCCGGGAGGTTGCGTGAAGAATGTCGATGATTTCAGCCGGTTGAAGCTCTGGGTCTACCTGCAACATCAGGACGACAATGCCTGCCACAAAAGGACACGAGTAGGACGTCCCATAACCACTGGGGTAGTAGACCGTCTCTCCTGCGGTGACATCCGGCCTGTACGGATTAACTCCCGGTGCAACAACATCCGGCTTAGTGCGGCCATCTATCGTTGGTCCACCAAGACTGTTCGGGTAGAGGCCCGTTCCGGGTACCGTACACCCGCCCACAGCGAGTACGTTATTGCCATCCGCAGGCGCAGGAAGATAGGGCGTGAGAACAGAGTCCAGGTTGCCCGAGGAGTTGACCACCAGCAACCCTCGCTCCGCAACAGCGTCTGCTGCAACGGTGGTTACCGCAGTATTTCCGTCCATCTGGCTCAACTCATACCCGCTACTCGCATCCGTCCATTGGCTGTAAGCGAGGCTGCTGGAAACGACATCCACTCCGCACTCCTCCAGCCACTCAAGTCCCTCCACCCAGTAATCCTCTTCGATGGGTGTTTCCGACGAACCTATTTCTGTTCTGGCGAGGCACACCGAGGCCAACGGCGAGACACCCATCATGTGACCCGTGTCGTTGGCAACTGCCATCGCCATCACCGTAGAGCCATGGGTATGCGTACTGATGTTGTCGTTATCGTCCACAAAGTTCCAGAGACTGTCCACTTGCAACCATTTGTAGGCGTTATGGGTGTCGTAGCCTGTATATCCTGCGTCTAGGAAGCCGATGACCATCCCTTCGCCATTGATACCCTCGGCGTGAAGTTCTGGGACACGCAGCGTTTCCAGTTGCTGGAAACTGCCCCCGTAGAGACCTGTGTCAACGGTGGCGGGTGTGCTTTGTTGCCGGAGGCCCAAGCCTATATCGAAGGCATCGCCCACACCTCCTCTTTGGGTGGTAAGCCGGACCTTCTTCACATGGGGGAAGGTTTCTATTGTCTCGATCTCCTGTTCCGTTGCAATAACGGAGACAGCGCCCAGGAGGGAACTGACGACACGAATTTGCGCTCCGGCGTTTCGGATCAGCTCGAGGTCTTCTGGATGAGGGGGAAGATCGCTCGCCACAATCGCCGTCCCTCTGGCGGCTTCACGGCGAGCCTTGGCCTTCTCTGACAACCCACGTTCAGCTCTTAACCAGGCTTCGGCGGAGGTGTCTCGCCGATCCAGAAATACCCACCACACCGATTCTCCCGCGCCGGGATATACCTTCTCCCCGGCTGCGGGGGGTCGCGCAAATACTTGTCCGCAGGCCAAAAACAGGCCCAACACAGACAGCACAGAATACCGCACGAGTAATTTTGGTGAACGAATTTGCAAGTATTGTCTCCCGGTCAAGCTTTCCTGTAAAATAGCACCGGCTTTCGGGTCACGCATCTTCCTGACAGGAATAGAGGCACTCTAAAAAAAACGGGCTATGGCGTTTCCGCCACAACCCGCAGAAAATCAACCGTTGTTCGCCCGGTCGATATTTACTCCTCGATTCCCGCCTCTTTCTTGCTCATGATTTTAACCGATTCAATCCGCACCGGAGTGATCGGGATATCGCGAGCGTCCGTCTCCACAGAGGCTATCCGCTCCACCACGTCCAGCCCCGAGAGCACTTCGCCGAAGATGGTGTATTTACCATCCAGATGCGGCAGCGCTTCAAGGGCGATGTAGAATTGGCAATCACCAGAGTTGGGGTCCTGCGCACGAGCCATGGCGAGAGTGCCGCGTTTGTGGCGAATCTCGCTGAATTCGGCATCAAGATTTTCGCCTGTGCCTCCCGTACCATATTCCATCCTCTGGGCGTTCGGGTCTTTCGTCAACGGGTCTCCGCCCTGAATGACAAACCCTGGGATCACACGGTGGAACTGCACGCCATCATAAAACCCTTCGCTGGCCAGTTTCTTGAACCGCGCAACGTGATTTGGGGCAACATCCGGATAAAAGCCCAACACGATGGTTCCAAGATCCGTCTCCATTACCGCAACTTCGTTCTTCACTCCACCTCCACAGCCGAGGATGCTTGCGGTCGCGGCGAGGAGTAAAACTCCCAGAATCAGGCCGCGTACAATCACGTTCATCCGTTTCATGGATTACTCCTTTTTAACCGCTTGTGTCTAAAAAAAGAGTGTACAAATTTTCTAAGCCCGCTGTTGCTCTGAAACTCCGTTTTTCAGATTTCCGGCAACCCTCACCTCTACCCAGGGACCAGGACGATCCTGCATCGCCACATCCAGTTTTGCAGACAACCCTCGACGTTCAATTGCCTTTTCAAAAACGTCAAGCGCAAGGCTTGGGGAATTGTTCGACTCCGAAATATGGCCCAGCACAACGCACCGCGCCCCAAGCTCAACCGTCTTCGCAGCCAACTCCGCGCCCTCCTGGTTGCTCAGGTGCCCCCGCGTGCTCGCAATTCGGCGTTTCAGCACAAAGGGGTAAACCCCTTTTTCCAGCATGTCGGGGTCGTGGTTCGCCTCGCAAATCAGCGCATCCACTCCTCCTACCTCTTTAAGGATTTCACCCGTCCATTCGCCAAGGTCCGTGAGAATTGCCAGAGAAGCACCCGGCACATCAAACCGGTAAGCGAACGGCTCCACCGCATCGTGGCTGATCGGTATTGATTTAACGACAAACTCGCCGACCTGTTCCTCCTGGCTGTTCATCATCCGCACCCGCGCACCATCCACAATTTGTTTGCGAATCGCCCGGAGGGTTCCCCCGGATGCCCAGAGCACAGGCCTGTGACGCTTTAATATCTGAGCCAACGCCTGTACATGGTCGTTGTGTTCATGTGTGATAAATATGTGATCCACTTGCTCCATGCTGCGCCCTATCTCTTCTACCCGCGCAGAAAGTCTGCGATAGGAGAGGCCAGCATCCACCAGCAGGGTCGTCTCGCCATACTCCACCCAGTAGGAATTTCCTTTACTGCCAGAGGCGAGGGGACAAAACTTCAATGTTGGCGGAGAATTATCGAGCATGGTGGCTTCCCGGTTCTACGAGGGGAATGGCGCGAAGAGCCTCCGGGAGCGCTTCGGGTTGGTAGGTGTTTATCTCGAGGGTCACCATCGCTTCTACGGGTTGTGGGGGCGTAAATCGGCCACTGGACCGGTCCACCAGAATGGCGTAGGCAACGACTTCACCGCCAGCCGCCTCGACAGCTTCCGCCGCTTTGATCACGCTTCCGCCTGTGGTGACAATGTCCTCCATCAACAATACGCGTTTTTCGTGAACGTCGAATCCACGCCGCAACTCCATGCCACCATCGGAGGATTTTTCGGTAAAATAGGCCTTCGTCCCAAGCTGCCGAGCCATCTCGTAGGAAAGGATTACGCCGCCTGTCACCGGACCCACCACAACGTCCGGCGAATACTGTTTTATTCGACCCGCGAGCTCCGCAACCAGTTTTTCGGTGATATCCGGACGTTCAAGAAGACGAAACTTCTCCACGTAACGATCCGAGTGCAATCCGCTGGCAAGCTTGAAATGCCCTTCCATCAACGCGCCGCTCTCTTTCAGCAGTGCCAGCACATCCTGTTCCGTCATCCTGAAAACTCCCGTTCACCAAGCTGTTGTCACTTGCGTCTTGTCAGATCCTCAAGCGCCTGCTTCACCTTCGGCTGCAGGTTCATGAACCGGACCTGCACGGTCACAAAACCCTTGTTCTTCAGGTCAGGCGTTACCCTGCGAATTTCTCCGGGAAGCCCTATAAACTCATCTCCCCCGGAAAGCATGATATCAAAAAGGAGGCGCCGGCCCACAGGACTCAAGGATTTTGCAAAAAGGCCAACTTGCTGCGTGGAGAAATTGACTCCTCCAGCGGAAACATCATTCAGATAGCCTCTTGAGGGCAGTTCATCAGCCGTGAGGTAAAATCGAACAGACCCCTCGATCTCGGCTCGAGCAAACTGGCGGCGCTGATACCTCGTGATCTGGCTCGGAAAACCGATCCGCATCGAAGGCCTGCGACCTCGCTCCTCCCATGCGATAATCTTGGTCAGGAACTGGTAGGCGGAGTCCTTTCGATAATAACGGACCAACACCTCGCTGCCGAGCGGCATACTGGCCCCGCCGAGGTCGGGCGGAGAAGTGACAATGCCCTTTCCGTCGATATCCTCAACGCGAACATCGAAGGTGAACACTCTGTCCTCAACGTCTGCACGACAGGTCAGGCTTTCGCCGAGGTATAATTTTCGGGGATCATCTCTTGAAACCATTCCATCCCCCACCGTTGAACCCACTCTCTAAATGTAACGCCGTAATTGGCAGAGGGTTAGGCGTCTGCAACCGCTTTCTTCGCTTCCCGGATTTGATCTCTTAGCTTTTTCGCCTCTTTTGAGGCCGCGAGGGCATAATCGGCGCCCGCGGAGGCATAGAGAACGCTACGAGAGGCGTTCACCACGCTGGGAATCTCGCCGGAGACTCCGCAGCCATACTGAACCGCCGCCTGCAGATCACCGCCCTGTGCACCAACGCCGGGGATCAACCAAGGCAAACCAGGTCCCGACTCGCGCATTGCCGTCATGGTTTCTGTCCGCGTTGCACCCACGACAAGGCCGAGATTTTTGTTTGCGTTCCATTTTTCGGAGGCAAGCTCTGCTACCCTAAGATGGAGGTGCTGGCTCGGGTCGCCAACCTCCTGCAGTTCGGCGGAAGAGGGGTTCGAGGTTGCCGCTAGCAGGTAGACGCCTTTTTCTTCACGCTCGGCAAAAGGCTTCACCCCATCCTCGCCAAACCATGGGTTGACAGTGACCGCATCGAAACCCCAGCGGTCAAAGAGAGCCACAGCGTAGCGTTCCGCCGTGCTACCGATATCGCCCCGTTTTCCATCGCCTATCAGCAGCGCACCGGGCGCAAAATCGCGTACCGCCTCGATCGTGGAGAACAAAGCCTTGTCGCCGGGCTTGCCCAGCGCCTCAAAAAACGCAAGGTTGGGTTTGAACGCTGCAGCATAATGGGCAGTTGCCTCGACAATGCCCCGCAAAAAGCGGGCAACCCCGTCCGGCCGACCGCGAAACTCCACTGGCAGGCGTTCAGGAACAGGGTCAAGACCGACGCAGAGCTGGCTGTTCTTCGTGGCCCGTTCCAGTCGTTGCTGAAAGGTCATCGTTTCCTCCATAATCCGCCCGCAAGGTAGGATTACCGCCCTCTCGCCGCAATAGTTTTGCATCTTCCGGGTACACCATGAGGTCCCGCCTGAAATTGTGGTTTGTTCGGCGGGAATCAGCCCGCTATATTCGCGATTCGTAGGTGTAATATTCCCGTAGACGAGAGAAACCTGCACCAGGACAGCAAAAAGAGAGAGACTGATGGCGGACAAGAACAAGAATCTGATGGATGTGATCGTTGCGCTCGCAAAACGTCGCGGCTTTGTGATGCCCACCAGCGAGATTTATGGCGGCATCGGAAGCAGCTACGATTACGGCCCCCTCGGCATCGAAATGAAGAAAAAAATTGCCGATTTGTGGTGGCGCGAGATGGTTCGCAAGCACGACAACATCGTCGGCATCGACAGCTCCATCATTTATCACCCCAGAACCTGGGAGGCGAGCGGTCATGTGGACGGCTTCGTGGATCCGCTGGTTGACTGCAAACAATGCAAAACCCGCTTCCGCGAGGACGACCTGCTGGAGTACGCCAAAAAGGCAAAAGGTGTTGACACACCTCCCCTCACCGAGGATGGCCTGCATCTTGACGCCGATAACGCCTCCTATGCTCAGCTCCCCTGCCCGAGCTGCGGAAACCGCGGCACGTTGACCGCCCCGCGCAGCTTCAACCTGATGTTCAAAACCTTCATCGGCCCGGTCGAGGACAGCGCCAGCGCGGTCTATCTTCGCCCGGAAACCGCTCAAGGCATTTACACAGACTACCCGCAGGTATTGAATGTTTCGCGCGTCCGCCCACCATTCGGCATTGCGCAGATCGGAAAGGCGTTCCGGAACGAGATCACCCCCGGCAACTTTATTTTCCGAACCCGTGAATTCGAGCAGATGGAAATGCAGTACTTCGTTGTTCCTGGAACGGAAGATGAGGCGATGGAATATTGGAAAGAGGAGCGCCTTGCGTTCTGGAGGGACGTGATCGGGATACATGGCGACAACCTCAGGTTCCACGAGCACAGCCCGGACGAACTAGCCCACTACGCCAAATCGGCGTGGGACATCGAATACAACTTTCCCTTCGGCTGGAGCGAGTTTGAGGGCGTACACAATCGCACGGACTACGACCTTCGCCGACACCAGGAGTTCAGCGGCAAGGACCTCGCCTATTTCGACGACCAGACACGGGAACGCTACCTCCCCTTCATCGTGGAGACCTCCGCGGGTCTTACCCGTGGTTTCCTCGCGGCGCTGCTGGATGCCTATGACGAGGACGAAGTGAATGGCGAGAAACGCGTTGTGCTGAGGCTGAACCCGAGGATCGCACCTTACACCGCCGCCGTCTTCCCGTTGTTGAAAAAAGAGGGCATGCCGGAGATTGCACGGAAAATCGTGGACAACCTGAAAAACGAGTTCAGTGTCTTTTACGATGAGTCGGGCAACATAGGCCGCAGATACCGCCGTCAGGATGAGGCGGGAACGCCGTTCTGCTTCACCGTGGACCACCAGACCCTCGAGGATGGCACGGTGACGATCCGCGACCGCGACACCCTCGAACAGCCCGAGCGCCCGAAGATCGAACAGCTCTCAAACATTCTGCGCGACAAGCTTTACGCGTGATTTACAGATGATGATTCTTTTGGGCCGTGGCAATGTCTTGTCGCGGCCCTTTTATTCACGTCTCGTGTCCCAGTGACCCGGCTCGGTTAACCCTTGTACCCGGTGGGGGCAGACGCTACTTTTTGCCGATGTGGGGAGCGATTCATGTCTGGCTCCAGCAGAACCGCTGTTCGATAACGAGAGATACAAAGATGCTCAGGCGTTTTCTTAGATCTAAAATTCACCGTGTGCGTGTGACCCAGACAGACCTTGAGTATGTCGGTAGCGTGACGATCGACCGCGACTTGATGGATGCTGCCGGGATAGCTGTTAACGAACAGGTGGACATATACAACATTACCACCGGTTCGCGGTTTACCACCTACGCCATCGAAGGTGAACGTGGGTCGGGAGTGATCGGCGTGAATGGCGCAGCAGCCCACCTCGCAAACGTCGGTGATTTCGTTATTGTCGTGGCCTATTGCGACCTCTACGAAGAGGAGATCGCCAAACATGAACCCAGGATTGTGCTCGTGGACGAGCAGAACTGTCCGAAATAAACAAACTCGCAGGAGATAACCGTGAATATCACCGTTCGTGACCTCGCCCCGCAGGAAGCGGCAACACCGCTTTTGGTTGTGGGACTCTTTGAGGGAGAGAAGCCGGCGAAAAACGGCATTGGTCGCCTTGACGCCAGCCTTGGAAACGCCATTTCCCTCGCATCAAAGAACGGAGATTTTGTGGGCAAGCACAGCCGGGTGCTGACCCTCTATGGTGGTGACGCAAAAGGTCCGAGAATTATTCTCGTTGTTGGCCTTGGCAAGCGGAAAGAATGGACCCCGGAGAAGATCCGCCGGGCATACGGCGAGGCCGGTAAACGCGCACGGCAGTTGAAGATTTCCGAAGCTGTGGTTCAACCACCCCTCAAGGGACTCGTCGCGGATGATGAAAAACGCACGACTTTGGCGGCGGTAGAGGGGTTCGCGCTGGCAACCTACCGCTATGTTCGCCGCAGCCGCGACCTCGACAAATACCCGGCCTTGAAAAAACTGATCGTGATCCCAGGCGAAACCGAAGGGCTAAAAGGGGTCAAGGCAGGAGTTGCCGACGCTAAAACGACCGTCACGGCAACCCTTTACGCCCGCGACCTCGCCTCTACTCCGGGCGGAGATTTATATCCGGAATCCTATGCAAAAATGGCCCGGAAGCTCGCTTCAAAGAACATCAAGGTTCAGGTATTCAACCGGGTGCAACTGGAAAAAATGGGTATGGGAGCGCTTTTAGCCGTGGGGCAGGGGAGCGCGCACCCGCCTGTGCTTATTCACTTTAGCTATGATCCCGGCAATCTGCCAAAGAACGCCAAAACCCTGGCGATCGTTGGCAAGGGAATCACTTTCGATTCCGGTGGCCTCGACTTGAAACCCGCCGATGGCATGCGGGATATGAAAATCGACATGTCCGGTTCTGCGGCGGTGATGGGTGTTTTCAAAGCGCTCGACCAGTGGAAACCGAAGTGCCGTGTGGAAGGGTTCATACCGGCCGCCGAGAACATGACCGGCAGCAATGCCTACCGGCCTGGGGACGTGCTGACCTCCTATAAAGGCACAACCATCGAGGTTGACAATACGGACGCAGAGGGACGCCTGGCTCTTGCGGATGCATTGACCTACGCCGCCCGGAAGGTGAAGCCGGACGCAATAATCGACCTCGCCACACTCACCGGAGCCTGCTGGATCGCGCTGGGCAACCATGCGACCGGAATGATGGGTACAGACGAAAAACTCGCGAAATTGTTGACGTTATCCGGCAACGAGACCGGAGAACGTGTCTGGGAGCTGCCGCTTTGGGAAGAGTATGGCGAACAGATTTCCAGCGAAATTGCGGACATCAAGAACACTGGTGGACGGCCAGGTGGAGCGATTACGGCGGGCATGTTCCTTAAAGAGTTTGTCGAGGATGTCCCGTGGATTCACCTCGACATCGCCGGAACCGCCTCGGAAGTTCCCTATAGCTATGTTCCACACAAGGAGCTTCCAACTGGAGTTGGCGTTCGGCTACTCCTCGACCTTCTGCGTCGCTGGTGATAAAGGAAACCATGTCTGCACTATTGAATACTATCAAACCTGCCCGTGGCCACGCATTTGCCACGGGCATGCTTGTTCTGCTGACCGCGATCTGGGGACTGACTTTCCCCGCAACCAAAGCGGCGCTCGACGAGGTGGATCCCATCCAGTTTCTTTCGATGCGGTTTATCCTCGGCTTCATTCTGTTCAGCATTTTCCTGCGTTTTCAGGGCAGGGTACGAAAGAACACCCAATCTGCGGCTGCGTCCGACCCTATTCCCACGCTCGCGCCGGAAGCCGCCCCTCTTCCTGAACAGGGATCTGATTCGATGCATCCGCTATGGATTCGACTCCGGCGTGAGATAATCCCATCGGTTTACGTCCGCGGAATATTGGTCGGCCTGTTGCTGTTTACAGGGTTTGCGTTGCAGGTGCAGGGGCTGAAACTGACGACAGCCTCTCGCAGCGGATTTTTCACAGGGCTGCTGACCGTGCTGGTCCCTCCTGTGGCGATGCTGATGCGCACCAGCCGTGCACCAGTAGCCTCCTGGGTTGCGCTTTTGCCCGCCATGCTCGGAGTCTACCTGCTCGCTGAACCGGACCGTGGCAACCTCAATCCCGGTGACCTGCTGACGATCGGATGTGCCTTCGCCTTTGCGTTTCAGATGGTCATCCTCGAGGCACTCTCGCGGAACAGCGGCGAGGCGGGAAGACTGACAATCTCGCAGGTTGCAACCGTTGCGCTGCTCGCGACGATATGGGCATTGATCCGGGGAGTGGAGTTCTCTTTTTCGCTAACGACAATCCTTGCGCTTTTTTACACTGGCGTGTTTGGAACGGTGGTGGCCGTCTGGATGCAGACGCGGTTTCAACCGGATGTTCCCGCAGGACACGCCGCGCTGATTTTTCAACTTGAACCCGTGTTCGCCTCTTCCTTTGCCTGGGTCCTGCTCGGGGACGTGTGGACCTCTCGTGGACTTGCCGGGGCGGGACTGATCCTTGTTGCTACAACCATTTCCAGTATCGGACTATTGCTAAAACGTTGATGTTTTCCGGGATTCGGCCGGCCTACGCTGCGCTATCAACCTCTCCTTTGTTCCCCTTCTCCTTCAATTCAAAATGTCCCGTTTCCGGGTCAACACGGTTGGGTGCGCTTCCCTTTCTGACCTGTTCTATGAGGGCAGACAGCTCCGCCTCGCGGTACACCTTGCGCTCGATTTTGAATAGAAGTTGTTGCTGAACGACCAGGGCATCCTCGTCTTGTGCGTCATCCATCAACCATTTCACCAGCCGGATCTTTCCCCCCTCAATTTCAATGCCGGTAATTCCATCCGTATGCACTCCGCAACCCGAGTTGAAGTAGCAGGGGAGCGCGTCTCCAAAACTGCCCGTAAACGTTGTGGACTGCGCCAGCTTGCGGAGATGTTCGATGGTGGCCCGAAGCTGAAACGGCGTGGGGTGTGTGGGAAGCTCTTTTTCCAGCTTGCGGAGCATCTCCACAATCTGGTTTGATTCCGGCATCTCGCCAAACATGCTTCTGTGCGTATGTCCGGCGATCAGGATTTTACCCCGAGACCTCGCCCAGCTGTAAAGAGCGTCGTCTCTGCGTTTTCTAATCATGTGGTTCCTTGCGGCACGCGCCGTGGTCATGTTCAACAGCCGCTGCAACCCTCGCCAACCATGCCGCACGGCGTGCCTGCTAAGCACCGCAGCGGTATCGCTGAACCAGTCCCCCTGATGCCCGTGTGTGATCAGAATGTGGTCCCCGAGCCTTGCCCCTACATGGACTTTTACCGGGCCCAATGCCGGCCAGAGGTACTTTTCAACTTTCTCCCGGTTCGTCCAGAGGTCATCGTGATTTCCGACAATGCGAACATGCCACGCCGGACCTTTGTCGGCAAATCTGCGCTCCATCGCATAGGCGGTGTCACGGTAGGCTTCGCGGATCAGGCGAGGCTTTGTCTCCCAACACTCCTCGACGTCGCCGTTCAGGATGAGGCGAAAACCGTTTCGATCATACTCCTGCAGGGCGTGCGCGTAAATCAGTTCGTTACGAACAAACTCGTCCACCTTCGCGACCTTGTCCGCCATATGGAGATCGCTGAAAATGACAATCCTGTCCCGCTGAACCTGAAACGGGAGGGTCAGGCTTTCGCGATAAACTCTATCCAGTTTGCGGTGGGTTTGTGTTTGAGTCCTGTTCATTTCGCCCTGTTCGTTCCTCAAACCTTTGTTTCTTCAAACTTACTACCTTTTTTCCAGCCCAACATCTGTAGTCGATAGAGGACGTTTGTGGCGAGAGCGAATAGCCTTATAAAGATTTTGAAGCTGAAGCGTCCTCGCAGGTCCCTGTTGACCAGTTAGACAAGCAAGAACAAGCCACGCAAGGTTCATGGGCAACCTCCAATCTCTCACAGGTCGTCTGTCCAGCCGCCCGGAGGAATCCCGCTTGCCGGAACCGACGCATCATCTTACCTTACCGCTTCCGGACCGTGATTCCGGCCCAGTAAAAGGGAGACTGGTATGGGTAAGACCTTTAGTGAAAAGATTTTAGCCAAAAGGGCTGGCCTTGGCGAGGTCGTTCCCGGACAAATCGTGGAAGTCATGCCTGATGTGGCGATGAGCCATGACAACACCGCCGCCATCAGCAAAACGTTTGCAAAGATTGGCGTGGAAAAAGTCTTTAACCCTGATATCCACCTTGTCGTCCTTGACCATTGCGTTCCACCGGCGAACGAGGTCTTCGCAAACAACCATCGCGAAATCCGTGAATTCGTAAAGGCGCAGGGGATCAAAAACTTCTACGACATTCACAACGGCATTTGTCATCAGGTGATGGCTGAAAACGGACACTGCCTGCCCGGCACCGTGATGACAGGGTCCGATTCCCACTCCACGACCTATGGAGCATTTGGGGCCTTTGGCACGGGCGTTACCCGAAGCGAAACCGCCGTGATCATGGCAACCGGAAAGGTGTGGTTCCGCGTTCCCGAAACGATGAAGGTCGTAGTCAGCGGCAAACTCCCGGACGGCGTCTACGTCAAGGATATCGCGCTGATGATAGCCGGTAAAATCGGAGCCGACGGAGCTCTTTACCGGGCCATGGAGTTCGCTGGCAACATCCCCTCAGAAATGTCGATCAGCGAGCGGATGACCCTTTGTAATCTGACTGTCGAAATGGGCGCGAAGGTGGGATACGTTCCGCCGGATGACACGGTTTTTAATTATCTCAAGGGCCGGGCCGTGAGCGATTATGTTCCGCTCTATTCTGACGACGATGCGAATTACGATGAAATTCTTGAGTTTGACGTGAACTCGCTCGAGCCGCAGGTTGCCTGCCCGCATACTGTGGATAATGTCAAGCCCATCGGCGAGGTGGCCGGTGAACACATCGAGCAGGTTTTCGTCGGCTCCTGCAACAACGCCCGTCTCGATGATCTGGCAATCGTTGCACACATCCTTCGCGGCAAGAAAATTGCCTCGGACACACGCCTCGTTGTCATTCCCGCCAGCAGCAAGGTGATGCTGGACGCGATGAGTCTCGGCTATATCGAGGCGATCATCTCCGCTGGCGGCACCCTAGCAACGCCCGGTTGCGGTCCCTGCATGGGAAACCACCTTGGCGTTCCGGGAAATGGCGAAAAGACGCTCTCCACATCGAACCGAAATTTCCGTGGTCGCATGGGTAACCGTGATTCGGAGGTTTTCCTCGGGAGTCCGCACATGGCGGCGGTGTCGGCATTAAGCGGAAAAATCAGTGACCCGCGCGAGATTCCGCTCGACATGGCGAGTATCCGCGAAGAGTTGAAGGGCGCAAAACTTTCTCCGGTAATCGTGACCGTTTAGTACACATTCTGCCTATAATAAACGCCGTTCCTGACAGGGGAGCGGCGTTTTATTTATGCGTATGGGTGAATATCTTAGCGAACGAGGGTGATTCTCCGCGTGTAGGTCCGTTCTCCCGCTTCTACATGGACTAGATAGACGCCGGAAGAAGCTGCGGCTCCAACGTCAGTTTTCCCGTCCCACGAGAGTTCCAGATATCCACCCGCAGCCCGGCCTTCGTGAATCACGGCAACCCTCTGTCCCAGCAGATTGTAGACTGCCGCCATGACATCGCCGGATTCGGGCATATCCATCCTCAGCCGGGTATAGCTGTTGAAGGGGTTGGGCCATGCGTTGCTGAGCGCAAAGCTCGTCGGCCAGAGCGCAACAGCCTGTCCTCCACCGCCGCCCTGAATTGACGACCCCGCAACCTCTTCCGCGAGCACCAGAAGCTCGCTTTCCGATTCGGCCGCCAGCAACAGGAAGCTCGCCCTGCGTGTGATTTCCGTGGAAACATCGTCCACATCAACCATGATCATGTGCGACCATTCGCCGCTGTAGCTTGACCTTGGGTTGTCGGTACCTGTGGCTATGAGCGCGAGTTTTTCGGCGTCGGTGAAAGAATCGTAGACATAGTCCGGATTGTATATGGCAACAACGGCGGACAGGGGAGTTTCGTTGCGATCGTTGTCAACAACCATGATACCGCCAGCGCCACCATCGCCCGCCATGTAGGAGAGTTTCAGGTCTGCATCGTATCCGACTTTGTTCGAATAGGAATCACCGATATCCCAGTCCATGTAGAAACCAACGGAGTAGTCGGATGTGCCAGCGTCCCATTTTTCTATGTCCAGATCGAACTGGACGACATTATCTCCGTTTGTTTCACTCGTCGTTGTCTGGGTGACTAACACCCCGACCTTGTTTGTCGTCCCAAAATCGGTGTACTTGCATTTATATACCTGCGTCCCCTCCGCCGAGGTTTGCAGGCGAATGGGGTCGGTGTCGTAGTTGGTGAAATCCCACTGCGTCATATAGTCGTTGCCATAGGCGGCATCCGAAACCCGTGAGCCATCGGTGATCAGCAATCCACCGTGAAACAAAAGACCTCGCCCGGCACCATCGAGCTTAACGCCCTCGGCATCGTCCGAGTTGTTCACAACATCGCGGTACCCGATCGCTCCAAAATCTGTGATTGAAGCGGTCATTCCGCCAGCATCCTGATTTACCCAGTGCGGGTCGATCGGGAGCGACAGGCGCAGAGTGTCCTGCCAACCATCCGTATCAATCGCAAAGTAAAGATCATGGTTGCCGCGCTCGACATCCCCATCAACCGCTATCGAAACCGTTCCGGCATCCAGGCCTCCAGTCGCCACGTTGCTCCAGGAAATCGTGCTTGTCGACACGCTAAGGCCGTCGTCTTTGAAGAAAGGCAAAAGGGTTACAGAAGAGGCGCTTTCGCCATATAGTTCCAAGTCGAGAGTAAGGTCGGCCGTTTCGCCCCGTTCGAGAATATCATCGCCATCCTCGTCCGCAAAACCAACGCCATTCACCACCAGCACAGGGCGATCCGAATTCACCGCACGCCACGCGTTCACGATTCCACCGTTCACTTTCATTGCGCCGGACGTAATCGGCATTGCTCCCTGCCCAAGCCTGGCGCGGACGGCTTCCGGACTCAACGCTGGATCCTCAGCCAACACAAGCGCCACAATCCCTGCGACAAGTGGTGCGGCCATGGAGGTTCCATCGAGATATTTGTAGCCGTTGATCGACGTAGACAGGATTCCCACACCTGGAGCGGCGAGATCAACCCAGTCTCCCCGGGAACTGAACGAGGCCAACGATCCTGACGACGAGCTCGCGGCAATGGCGATCACATCATCATATGCAGCTGGGTAGTTTCGTATTTCTGTGCCGTCGTTTCCCGCCGCTGCGATTATCACACAACCCCGCTCTTTCGCATAGGCAACCGCATCCCGTTCGAACACGGATTCCAGCGACCCCGAAAACGACATGGAGATAACATCCGCTCCGTTTTCAGCGGCGTAAATCATTCCCTCTACGGGATAGTAGATATCACGATCTTCGCCAACACGAACCATCATCACGCGGACATTTTTACCAATCCCTGCAACGCCAATACCGTTGTTAACTGTTGCCCCCACCAGTCCGGCGCAGTGGGTGCCATGGCTGGGCTCGTCTCCTTCGTTCGGCGCATCCGGGTTTCCATCCTCGTCAAAGAAATCGTAGCCATAGATATCGTCCACATACCCGTTGCCGTCATCATCTATCCCGGACCTTCCACCCGCCTCACCGCTGTTGATCCAGAGAGCGTTTATAAGGTCGGGGTGGTCGATGTCGATGCCATTGTCCAGCACGGCCACCGTGATCTCGGAAGCATCCGAAACGCGATCCCATGCCGCCCAAGCGTTCACCTCTTCCAGGTGCCACTGAAAATGCATTAGCGGATCGAGTGGCAGGCTTTGTGCTATGGGCAAGTCGCAGGTGTGACGTTCCGGCATTCTTTCGACATATTCAACATTCGGATTTGAGGCAAGATTCTTTGACAGCGCCACAACATCGCCACCTTCGTCCATATCGAGGCGATACCAGCGACCCATAGAGGTTTCTGTCGGTTGGTTGGTTTTTTCGAGAACGCGGCGGACTTCAAAGACGCCATCCTTTTCGAGAGAGGATTTAACGATCTCTTTAGAGCTTGCAGCTTCCGGCTTCATTCGGACATAGATCACGTCGCGGGCGAAAGTGTTCGCGGAGAGCAGTATCAGACCGAGGACAACAATTGTTGCGCGGAGTGCTGTGTGCTTGCGTGTCGTTTTCATTTCATACTCCCGAGCAGCGTAGACATCTCTTTGTAGAAGTCGCGTCGGGCAACTTCTGAACGATAATATTTGAAAAGCTCGGCCTTCCAGGCCACAGTATCCAATTTACCCACGGAATCTTCCACAAACCTCTGTATCGGCCCCGGACGAGGACCCCAAGTGGAGATGATTTTTCCCTCTCCATCGAGCAGCGCAAGCTTGGGAACAGACCGTTTTCCATTGGTCAACAACATCTCCATCAACTCGGGATGTTCGTCGCGAACAAAGATCCTGGTCTCGCCCACACCCGCCATCTTCAACACATGGACGAGTCGGGGAACCGACCACGCCCCATCTGCACAATCGGGCAGAGTGACAATCAGGGCCCTCCCTGTAAGCTTGCTTGAAAATCCATATTCTACCGCTTCAATGGGTGCGGCTTCGAAATTGCGCTCCTGGGTTGAACGGGACATCTGGGTTCTGTCCAGATATTCTTTCCACCCCATTCCGGCCTTAAAGAGGGCGTCTTCTATGATTGTCAATCCACATCTCCCGTATGAGGGTCTTTACCTCGCAACCTGTTTTGTCGCGAGAAGCCGTCTTGTCTATTGCCTTTCCATATGGCGCAACGTTAACAACCGACATCCTCAATTTCACCAACCGACCAGTATGCTCCCCACGCCTCGGTCACAACGCTGTTTTCAAGGACATGCCTGACATCTCGCGGGGTTCCAGCCGTAAGCCAGAAGTCGGATAATTCACCTGCGGTCTTACCTTCTTGAGGCCTCTCGACATTGTCGATGATCAGGACATGCTGGTGTACCATCAGCGGGGAGAGTTCCGGGGGCGCGTCCGGGTGGCGATAAAAAATACCCGTCTCTTTCCCTTTCAGGCGATCTGCCAAATCCGTTCGCAAGCCGACACCAACGATAATTCCCCATGCCCCCTCTCCTCCTCCATCCGGCTCTACTCCAAACCACTCATCCTTAATCTTGGGGTCAATGATGGGGGTTGAATTCTGCGGGGCGTTTTCGAGCAACGGCTCCCGGCGTACATAGGCGCCTCGAAGACTTTTAAACCTGACAAAGAGCACCGACGCAAGCAACGGCCCTGCTTGTTGGGACTCCTGACGTTCCCGCTCGTCCAGTTTCAGCCAGAGGTCAAGCGCACTGATGCCTTGTCCAGCCTGAATTCGTTTCACCAGCTCGCCGTCTATTCCGGGCAGAACACATCGAAAAGGGGTTTTCAGGCGGGAGCCGGTCTTTTCGGAGAACTCTGGCAATTCCGGATTGATCGCCGGAACAACAGCTCCCAAACCAGGGACCGTTATCATCTCCCCGAAACCGGCGAGGCTGCCGTCAGGATTTGACCTCAATGACCCCAGCCCGAACGAGAACTTCCTCGCCGATGTATCAACCTCTTTCAAGGTTTTCGGGCCAATCCGGCTGTACAGGACGTTTTGAATGTTTCCTTGTAAACAAACGTGTCTCTTCATCTCTTCACCTGTTGTTCTCGAGGTTTCCCCTCGCTTATGCTCGTGCTCGTATAAACGTATAACAACTTCTCATTTACCCAGTTTCCACTGGCGCTGAATGTCCGTCAGCACCATCGAGTCGCCCTCCGGCAGGTTTACCCTCATCTCCAGCACAACACCCTGTTTTCCTTTAACATAGAGTAGTACCATATGCTGAACCGAGGGGTTCCCCTCCGGTTGCACCATTTTCAGATTTTCGGGCAATCCATCCTCGCCCGAGTCCGACTGAGTAGAATCTGTTTCGTCCAACGAATCGACCGCAAGAGGGTTAAGTGTTTGAAAATCAACCTCTTTAACCTCCTTTGGGGCCTCTTCCGCTGCTTCTCGAATTTGTTCCTCGGCTTTGTTTTCGGGTACCCTGAGTGCCGTGCCGAGGACATAGCCACCCCAGTCAATACCTGCGAATTGGCGCTGTTGGTCGCTCAGCGTCCGTACGAAGGTCGGAATCCCCAGCTCAACGGCGCGATCCTTCAGAAAACCCTCCCTTTCCTCGTGCGTTACTTCCGCCTGATAGACATGCACGGTCAACCCGGTGCTGTCTCCGGCAGACGCGACAAGGGTTGGTCCCCGCATTTCTGCAACGACTCCATCCGGGAGCCAAAGGTTTCCCAGCTTTCCATAGTCCTTTGCCACCAAATTCACGGGCGCGGCCATCGCCAACACGAGGGCAAGCTCCATCAGGTATCTCTTTTTCATCACCGCCTCCCTCTCTGCGAAGGGTCAAGATAGCTCCACAGGGCCCCACGACCCAAAGACTCCCCGCCCTCTCGCCACCCATCATGCGTGTTGCGCTCCGAGGGGGTCTCGGCTATATTTGTGCGTTCTTGACGGAAGGTTAGCAGATGGACTCCGGTTCGCCCGGGGTGGATAGCGAGGAAAATTTCTGATGAAGCGTACATACCAGCCTCACAACCGCAAGCGTCGCAACAAACACGGTTTTCGTGCACGCATGGCGAGCAAGTCGGGACGTCTCGTCTTGAAGCGTCGTCGCGCCAAAGGCCGCAAGCGCCTTACTGTGTCCGATGCCCAGTTCTAGAGAGACGCTTAAGAAACGTGACATCCTCCGCGGCCATACGCTGTACAGGCGTCTGCTCCAAGAGGGTCAGAGGGTACGCGGAAGAGGCGTCACCCTTTTTTTTTGCCGTCCCCTTCCGAGTCGGGTCGGTTCGGCATGATTGTACCGCTCCGCCCATTTCGCACCGCAGTAAACCGAAACTTTGCAAGACGTCGTATTCGCGAGTTTTATCGCAGGAACCGGAAGCTATTCCCTTCCGGGCAAGACGTGTTGGTCCGTCTTTACCACGCACCCGGCAACTGGGACCTGTTTTTTGAAGACCTCTCTTGCCTGCTGCGCAAGGTTGCCGGCATTTCGCCAACGCAGGGACAATAAGATGGAACAGACAAGGTGGGGCAATCACCCGGAGGGAAACATCTTCAGCTGGCTGAACCACGCGGCGTCCAAGTGGATCGCTATTCCTTTTTTAAAGGTTTACCATACGCTGCTTTCTCCCCTGTTTGTCGCTCTTGGAAGCGAGTGTCGGTTCTATCCCACGTGCAGTCATTATGCCGAGGAGGCATTCAGAATACACGGTTTTTTACGCGGCTTTGGGTTATCTTTTGTCCGCGTGGCAAAATGCAACCCGTTGCATAGCGGGGGAATTGACCCCGTTCCAGGCAGTGCGCTGGAAAAAGAGTTAAACAAAAAGAAGTCCGAGAACGCAATCCAGGGTTTGGGCATAGAAGACGCCCGATAGGCACGAAAACGCCCGGAGGCATAGATAGCTTCGCCGGGCAAAGCAAGAGAACATCATGGACCGCAAGACGATCTTGGCAATAGTCATCGTTGGTGTCATCATACTGCTGACGCCTTATTACTACCAGCTTGTCATGCCCGACGCCGGGGTGCAGAAAACCGCCCCTGCCGATTCAGTTATATCTGAAACGCTTCAGGATCCAGGCACTCGCCAGGCACCCAGCGCTGTGGCTCCACTCAGCACGCCCCGAGAAAGCCAGCGTTATGACACGGGAGCAGACCGGCCCTGGTATGCTGCTGATCCTCCGGAACAAGCGGAATCCGTTACAGTAGAGACCCCGCTTTACACCGCCGTGTTCAGCACGCGCGGGGCCACCGTTCAGTCCTGGAAGATCAAACCGGCCCAGCCTTACCTGATCGAAGAAGAAGAATTGGTCAGAAACAAATATGCTGGCCGCAACCTTACGCTGATTGCGCGCGGGGGACGGGGTCTTTTACGCACTGAAGAAAAGAACTTTACTGCGGACCGAAAGAGACTGACCCTGGCTGACGGCGAACGTCCAAAAAGCATCACCTTTACCCTGCCGCTCGAGGGCGACAGCTATTACAGCGAAACCTACACGTTTCACCCGGACCGTTATATCGTCGACGTGGCGATCGAAAGCAATGGGCTCGGCGACCTGACAGGATCGGCAACCGCCACCTTTGGTTGGGGCGGTGGAATGAACTACACCGAGGCGGACACGGCGCAAGATGGTTTTTATACAAACGCCCTGTTCCTGATGGGCAAGACCAAAGAGGCGTTGAAGTCCAACGGTAAAAAGGTCGACGAAGAGATAGCAACAGGACCGACCAACTGGGTTGCACAACGGACCAAGTATTTCATGGTCGCCCTTATCCCCGAAACGCCAGCGGCCGGCGCAAGGCTGGCGACATGGCCGGACAGCAGCTATGCCGGCAAACACCTACCCAAACTGTATGAGACGTCCCTCGTTTTTGACCTATATGGCAGCGATACGTTCCGCAAGAACCTGACGATGTACGTCGGCCCGCTGGAACAGGGCAAGATCCAGCGCATTGACCCCACACTTGAAGAGACCATGTCGTGGGGGTGGGTGATTATCGAGCCCTTCAGCAAGCTTGTCTTCTGGGCGCTGGTCAACCTTCACAAGATCATTCCCAACTACGGGGTGGTGCTGATCCTCTTCTCCATCCTGGTCAAGGTTCTTGTCTGGCCGCTCACGGCGAAATCCTATAAGTCCATGAAGCGGATGCAGAGGATTCAGCCGATTTTGAAGGCAACACAGGAGAAATACAAGGACAATCCGCAAAAAATGCAGCAGGAGGTCATGGCGCTCTACAAAGAGCACAAGGTTAACCCGATGGGTGGGTGCTGGCCCACACTGCTTCAGATGCCGCTTCTTTACGGCTTGTTTATCGTCTTCCGGTCAACCATCGAGCTTCGCGGCCAGCCTTTTGTCCTTTGGATTACAGACCTTTCGATGCCTGACGCCCTGATTAATCTGCCTTTCAATATTCCACTTTACGGCAGCCATATAGCGCTTTTGCCGATCATTATGGCGGTGAGCACCTATCTGCAGTCACGTCAGACCGCCTCCTCAGACCCGAACCAGAAGATGATGACCATCATGATGCCGGTCATGTTCATCTTCCTGTTTAACAATTTCCCAAGCGGTCTTACGCTGTATTACACACTGTTCAACCTCTTGTCGGTTGCGCAGCAGAGATTCCTGAAAGTCTCGGACCCCCAGCTCGACAAAGAGCTTGAGGAGGTGAAAAAAGAACAAGAGCGGGCTCAGCGCCGAAAAGAGCGCAAGAACCGCGGATAACACGAGCAGCTCCAACAAATATGCTCTCATCTCCATACGACAACATTGTTGCGATTGCGACCCCCGACGGGAATGGTGCCCTGGGGGTCGTTCGCGTTACAGGCCCAGATGCGTGGGCTCTGGCGGCTGCGGCCCTCGCTGAACCGCGTGGGGTTTTCTCTGAAAAAACGGTCCCCCGTTCGGCCCGTGTTGTGCGTGTGCTTGATTCTTCCGGGGCGCTGCTGGATCAGGCTGTCATGCTTCCCTGGCGCGGACCGTCCAGCTATACGGGCGACGACATGGTGGAGTTTGTCTGCCACGGCGGGCGGGAAACCCTCAGGCTTGTTCTGGTTAGACTGATTGAGTTGGGCGCCCGAACGGCCGAACCGGGCGAATTTACCCGCCGTGCCTTGATAAATGGCAAAATGACGTTGGAGCAGGCGGAGGCTGTGGGGGCGCTTACAAGCGCGAAAACGGGATCCGCGGCACGGTCGGCGGCACGACTTCTTGAGGGAGGCTTGGGCCACGCCATCGCAGAAATACAATCCGAAGTGGTCGACTTGCTGGCCCTGACTGAAATCGGCCTGGACTTTGTGGAAGAGGAGCTGGATGTCCTCGACCGTCCCGCAATAATCGAACGGTTGGCAAACCTCGCAGAGAGGACCATCTCCCTGCGCGACCAGTATCGGGCTGGACGCTGTCTACGGCACGGAGCGCTGGTCGTTATCGCCGGAGCGCCCAACGCAGGGAAATCTACTCTTCTTAACCGGCTGGCCGGCTATGAGCGCGCGATTGTCAGCGACAAACCGGGAACCACTCTCGATTATCTCGATATCTCCATGGACGTTGGCGGATTGCCCATCAGGTTCGGGGATACGGCCGGTTTACGAAGTACGGTGGAGGAAATCGAGGCTGAAGGCACCCGCAGGGCGCGAAATCTGCTGGAAAATGCCGATTTGGTTATCTGGTTGATTGCACCACCAGACTTTCAGGCCCCTCCCGATGACTTGGTTTCACGTGAAACCCTCCTGGTTGCAGAAAACAAATGCGATCTTGGTGTGCAGAAGGCTCCTTCCGGGGGGTCGGCTCCGGTTGATTACGCCATCAGCGGCAAAACCGGGGAAGGGGTTCCCGAACTACTGGAAATAGTCGTGGAGCGACTGCTTCACGGGTACAATCCGGACGAGATCCTCGTCCTCGAGGAGAGACAGTTCAACTTGCTTTCAGCTGCCGCAAACGCGCTTCTGGAAGCAAAAGGGGTGCTTGAGGCGGGTCGCGGGGACGAGCTCTTTGCCGAGGACCTTCGGATGGCCCAGACGAGTCTTGGCGACATCGTTGGAGGGGTTACCGCCGAAGAGCTACTGAACAGGATCTTTTCGGGGTTCTGTATCGGAAAATAGGTTCTTCCCGGGTGGTGTTCCACGTGAAACACTCGCTGTGCGTTGGGCCGTATTTCCGGTTCCGAGAAGTTCTCCCTCCTGGTGCTGTTTATCTTTCCTCCTCCTTCAGCTTTGTTTTTGTTCCCTACGAGAGGTTTTCAATGAGTCGTGTGGTGCCCGCCCTTGCCCCTCCTGCCTGCTTTTTTACTCTTCTATCTGGCCCTCGGGCTTCTTATCTTCCTGCCTCTGGTGCGTGCTTATCTTTTCTCTTCTGGGGGTTTTCTAGTGTACGACGTTCTTGTTATAGGGGGTGGTCACGCTGGCGTTGAGGCCGTTGCCGCAGCCAGGCGTGTCGGCGCACATGTTGCGCTGATCACGAGGGAGCGCTCTGCTCTCGCGCGCCTCTCCTGTAATCCCGCAATGGGAGGAACGGCGAAGGGGCAGTTGATCAAAGAGGTGGACGCTCTGGGTGGGCTTATGGCCCTCGCCACGGACCGTTCGGCTATTCAGTACAGGATGCTGAACCGGTCGAAAGGCCCGGCGGTATGGTCCCCTCGCGCCCAGGTGGATCGAGACACCTACACCGAATCCATAGACGCGCTTTTCTACGAGCGGTACCCGGATGTCGAAATCATCGAGGACGAGGCGGTTGGAATCAACACTTCCGGCGGTCACGTCGCTGGCGTTGAAACCAAAGATCGAGGCTTGATCCCCTGCAAAACGGCAATCATCTGTTCCGGGACCTTTCTTCGAGGACTGACCCACGTTGGGGCCCGGCAGACTCAAGAAGGACGCTATGGCGAGGCGCCCGCGAACTCCCTCTCCGAGAGCCTTGTGGCGATGGACTTCCCGCTAGTCCGTTTCAAAACCGGCACGCCACCTCGAGTTGTCGCCTCCACCGTCGATTTCAGCAAGATGGAGAAACAGGAGAGCGAGGAGGAGCTCTGGTTTTTCAGCCACGAGTCCACAACGCGAGCCCTTCTCCAGCGAGCCTGCTACCGCCTGCACACAGAACCCGAAGTACACACGATGATTCGCGCCCAGATCGACGAAGCGCCCCTATTTAACGGGCAGATACATTCAACCGGGCCGCGCTATTGCCCCTCGATAGAGGATAAGGTGATGCGGTTTCCTGATCGGGACCGCCACCCCCTTGTGTTTGAACCCGAGGGACTTGATCATCCTTGGCTCTACCTTAATGGTTTTTCTACTTCGCTCCCCGAGGAGCTGCAGCTTGCTGCTCTTCGCAAGCTGCCGGGATGCGAACAGGCCGATATCGGTCGCCCCGGCTATGCGGTGGAGTACGACGTAGTTCCCCCCCACGAGCTTCGACCCACCCTGGAGACCAAACGGGTAGAGGGGCTTTACCTGGCCGGACAGATCAACGGAACCAGTGGGTATGAAGAGGCAGCTGTTCAAGGGTTGATCGCTGGCGCAAATGCCGCACTTAAACTGGCAGGTAAAAACCCTATCGTTCTGCGCAGGGATCAGGCGTATGCTGGAGTCCTGGTTGATGACCTTGTCACCCTGCATCCGGAAGAGCCCTACAGAATGTTCACCAGTCGTGCCGAATACCGCCTGCTTCTGAGACAGGACAACGCCGAAGAGCGTCTTCACGAAGAGGCATTCAGGACGGGGTTGATCGACGGGGAGCGTTATAACAAGATTAAGGACCGCATCGAGGTTCAAGACAACCTTATTCGAGATACGCGTACGCTCCGTGTTCGCAGGGGCGCAGTAGATCCCCATGACCCGGAGCCCGACCGCATAGAGCCGCTCTCCCTCCTGCTGAAGCGTCCGCATGTTCGCCTTTTCAATCTGGTGAACCATCCCGAGCTCGAAGGCCTGAATGGTTCTTTGCAAAACCGCGAGGCTGTTCTTGCGGCGGATATCGAATTGAGATACGAAGGATACCTTGCCCGAGAACGACGGCAGGTTGAACGACTCCGTTCACAGGAGGTCCGGCGCATCCCGGAGCGTTTTGAATACGAGTCCCTTCTTGCCCTTTCTGCGGAGGGTCGCCAGAAGCTTTCGCTGCACCGTCCGGCCACACTCGGTCAGGCATCACGTATCGCCGGGGTCACCCAATCGGATCTCGCTGTACTCCTCGTTACGCTGGAGAACAGAGCCTGAAACAACCATCTTCCTACTATGCTTTTTTAGAGACCCTTTCGGGTGTATCTTCATTCTTGAACAGGGGCATTCTCACCACCCGCCCCCAGCTTACGGGCAGGATTTTCTGATGGATGATTCATCAAGACAAAAACGAAGCAAAGGGGGGCGAAACACCTCCAGCTCGAAACCCCAGCAAGGGGGACAGAAGAAGCGCTCTGCCCCCAGTTTCAGCAAGACAAACCCCTGGCAGACGGCGAAGGTGCCCGCCATGGGACGGTCCACAGATAGGCCCACGGGACCAAAGCGTCCACCAGAGCGCACACCCGAACAACCCCGTATTCGCAAACGCAAAGCAGCCCAGAGCCCCTCTCGCACCTCGACCCCGGACTGGTTGCTTGAAAAAGCTCCCACGCCCGGACTGACCGGAGCGGCCGTAGAGGAGATCGTACATGCGCTGGAGATTACCGCCAATTCGGATCAGCTGGGCTCCATGCTTGACCACCTTTTGCTAATCAAGGAATACAACAGGGAGATCAACCTCGTTTCACGGATGAGGATCGAAGCTGTCTTGCTCCAGTCGCTTTGGGAGAGCCTTGTTCCCTCAACCGACCTCTCCTGGAAGACGGGCACCCAGATCCTTGACCTTGGAACAGGGGGCGGCTTCCCCGGCATTCCCATGGCGATCATGCTGCCCGATTCCACATTCACCTTGATCGATTCTCGCAGGGCAAAGGTGCTCGCCCTGAAGAACATCGTCGAAGAGTTGAAGCTGTCAAACATCGAAATTGTCCACGACCGGGCGGAGATTTATGCAGAGCATGTCGGAAGGGCGTTCGATACAGTAGCCGTGAAAGCGGTGGGAATGTTGAAAGAGGTTGCGCCCTGGAGCGAAGGCCTTCTTCGAGAAGGCGGCAAGATGCTGGCGTGGAAAGGTCCCGAGGGGATCAAGGAATATTCGGAGCTGCAGCCGGGCAAATGGGCTTTTGAACACTCCATTCCCGTACTTCCCCATCGTACCGTTATGGTTCTTGGATTCAGATCGAACCTGTAGGGCGAGCGGGCGTTATTTCGCCAAGCCCGGATCAATCCCCAGCGCAACGAGTGTGTCGCGGTCCAGTTCTACTGCGGCTTCTTTTTTTGCCTCTTCGCGCCGTATCAGTTCTGGCAGGAGCCATACGATTGCAGCGAGAAACCAGAAGGGCTCCATGATCCTGACAATAATGAAAGTGTTCGCCCCCACGCCATGCACCAGTAACCCCCAAAATCCCGCTATGAATCCAACAACGATGCCGTGATACCTCGGGTATTTTGACGGGTTCAGGTCATACAGCTGTTTTACAGCAAACCTCTGCAGCGTCCACAGAAGCCACATAAAGGCAAGGAACCCGAGGATTCCGGTTTCAACCAGCACCCTGAAATACTGGGCATCCTTAAATCCTGCCCCCGTCACCCCCCACCCGAATACCGGTTTCTCCGTCCACTGCTTTAGGGTTGATACCCACGAAATAAGTCGAGCAGAAGTCGAGGGGTCGAGGGCTGTATCCCCAAGCTCAACGACATCGGACCTCAATGTATTTGTCTGCGAAAAAGTGTAGTTGATTCTCTCGTAGACAGTTGCGGGCATGATCAGTGGAAGAATAATTGCAACGGCTAAAAGACCGACAATGACATACCGCCTTAGCGGAGAATAAAGCAAAATGGCCAGAATCGCCGGCAGGATTGCAATCCAGGAAGAACGAGAGAGCGTATAGGCAAAAGGGACGGCCATTAACGTGAGCAGCATCATGTAGCCAGCAAGCTTTCTGATGCTGTTGGTGCCTGTCATCAACCCAATGACTAGGCTCATCATCACAACGAGATATCCACCGAGGGTATTAGCCTCGCCTGATTCGCCCTCAAACGGCGCGGAAACACGGACGCCTGTCGGTATCTGTATGATCGCATAAATAGATACAAGGGCGGCTGTGACCAACATTAGCCGTATATACCGGTCAGCATCCTTCAGAGACTGGACCTGTGCCGACACCATCAGGAAGATCAAAAAGTATTGGAAGTATTTTACCAGATAGAGAACGCCGATTAGTGGTCGAACGTCATTGTTGAAAACACCGATCATCGTTGAAACGAGGCTGGCGGCCAGATAGAAATAGATTGGCCGGTTGAGCGGTGTTCTGATGAAGAGGCCAAGCTCTTTGTTGATCGCAATCTTTGTCAACCAGGAAACCGTAATCAGGCCGAGAACCACATCATCAATGCGAATAACAACGTTTCGTTGGGCCATTTGTCCCAAACCGCCGGCACCGCCAACCGAGAACTCCGGAGAAAGAAGCATCGAGAGCAGTAGCACAGACAGGCCAAAATTTGTGTTGAGATAAGCAAAAATGAAGATTCCTACGCCAACAATGGCGTATAGCGCCAGGATCTCGTCCCTGCCAACCACAAAGCTGATCGACAGTGCAACCAATATGAGCAGAACAAGCCCCACGACAAGTGCCGTGCGGCTCGTTCCTGTTTCAAACCCATGCGACCTTAGCATGGCCTGTCCTACGCCTTTTCGCGCTTTTTAGAACGCTTTCCAAACAGGCCGTCACCGATTTTCTCCGTAAACCTTCCCAGGCTTCCCGGCACCGATCGGCCCTTTGAGTCCGAAACAACCTCCTCGTTGCCCGAGGCTCCGTAATACTTGCCATAATAATATTGCGAACCAGAATAACCGACCAACTCTGTTCGCAGATCGTTCAGAACCACGCCCAGCACCCGCGCACCGACAGCCTCAATCTGAACCTTGGCCCGTTTTAGGGCCGCACGTGGCACTTTTCCGGTTCTGTAGATAAGTAGAGTCGTGTCGGTCCACTTCGAAAGAATTGCGGCATCTGTAACCGGAAGAATCGGCGGTGCATCGATCAACACCACATCAAACTCCTCGCCAGCCTCCTCAATAAATTGCTGCATCTTCTTCGAGACGAGCATTTCGGAAGGGTTCGGTGGAATTCCGCCACTGGTGATAATGTGGAGATTTTCCATGCCCGGCGTCATCAGGGCGCTGTCCATTCCAAGGTCGCCCATGATAATGTCAGTGACGGTTTTAATCGTCTCTCTCCACGGCATCCGTCCGAGCACGATGTCCACGACGCCCGGAGCCTGGTCAATTCCAAACACTTTGTAGATGCTTGGGCGACGCAGGTTGCAGCCGACCAAAAGGACCTTTGTGCCGCCTTGCGCCATTGTAATTGCGAGGTTCACCAGTGTAGTCGACTTACCCTCCTGCAATGACGCAGAAGTGCAAGTGATCGTCCTAATCGGGTGGTTGATCGACCTGAATTGTATGGCGGTACGCAGAGCGCGATATCCTTCGGCAACGGGATCCTTGGGGGCGATGTGCGTAACAAGTCTCGCAGAAGCCTCAAGGTTCGGATTGTTCTCCATCTGCGGGTTTCGTTTCACCAGATGGTCCACGATGGCATCAATATCAATGCTTGGGATCACCCCGAGTACAGGCACCTGCAGGTACTCTTCAACATCTTCAATCGTGCCGATGGAAGTGTCAAATGTCTCGAAAAGGAAAGCGAGAACCAGTCCAAGCGCCAGACCAATCACAAAACCCACAGTCAACATGCGGTTCAGGTTTACGTTGATCGGATCTGTATTGAGCATTGCGGGCCGCACGATGGAAACCTCGTCGGCCTGGTCCGCCTCCCGAATCATCGCCTCCTGCAGCTTCAGCGACAACATGCCGTATTGCTCCTCGCGCAGCTCGACCTCACGCTGGAGCTGTGCGTACCGGCGCTGAGACTGGGGAACGTTGTCGAGCTCTTTACGGAGTTCTTCTACAACCGATTGAAGATGCGCTGATTCGTCTTTCAACGAGCTGAGCTGGTCGTTCGCCTCTTTGACGATTTCCCCAAGGATTGACTGAATCTGCTGTTCTACCTCCACTACGGTGGGCGCGTTTGGTTTGTACTTTCGCAGAAGATCCCTTTTTTCAGATTCCAGCTCGATCAGCTTTTCGTTCAGCGATCGAAGCGCGCTGGACATGTCCGGAAGCTCAAACCAGTCTATGACACGAAGCTCTCCGCGCTTTTCAAGCTGCCCAAGGCTTGGCTGAGACAAATCCATTGTCTGGTCCATGCCCAGTGTTCTGCGCTGCCGTGCCTGCTCCACCTGTGTCTCGAGGCGTACAATTTCCTGATTAATTTTCCGAAGTTCTTCGTCCTTCGATCCTGCCTCATCAACCTTCATGCGGACAAGTTCGTCTATCACCGGGAGTCTGTTTTCCTCGCGAAAATCCTGTAGGCGCTGTTCGGCCCTTTCTAGCGCATACTGGGATATTTTCTGCTGATCTTCGATGAATACCCGCGTTTCCCGGTCCTGGCCGGAACGCTCCTCAAGGTGAACCTCCCGATAAACCTCCGCCAGCGTCTGTGCGATATCTCGCGCCTCATGTGGATCTGTTGAGGTTACCGAGATATCGATAATGTTCGTTCTGCCATTGCGCTCAGTAACCACCTGTTCGATCATGTTGTTGACACGGGCACTCAGTTCCTCGTCCGATCGCACCTGTTCTGACTGTAAGCCCGGCTCTATTTTTCCAAGGCGGCGCGCCACCCGCTCCATCACGGGGAAACTTCTGATCAGTTCCTGGGCGGTGGCAATGTTGTCCCATCGAGAATAGGTTAACCGCTGCAACAGCAGGCCAGCCACCGTGCTGGTCTCTTCTATTTTCACCGAAGAGGTGGAGCTGTATATCGGCTGTCGGGATTTCCCAAAGAAATAGCTGAAACCAGCAACGAGCAAAGTGGAGAACAGAACCACTTTCCACCGTCGCCGAAGGATTCTCTGTGCATCCCTGAGGTTCAAATCATACTGCGCCATGAGCTATCTCCTCTACCCAGCCAGCACAACAAAGAATATCGCCGCCTGAAGAACCAGTGAAACGAATTGGGCGTAACGGAACGCAAGCTCGAATCTGTCTCTCCCCGCCTGCGGCACGAATATTTTGTCACCGGGAAAAACGGGAACGTCTTTCTTTGTGTTCCCTTCCATGACGGCCTGGAGGTTCACGCTTACCTTTTCTCCGTCCAATCGCGTAATTCGGACGTTTGTGAAATCGGCATCGTTCCTGAGGCCACCGTTCGATGCGATGAACTGACTAAGGGTGGTTCCGTCTGCAGTCTGGAAGGCGCCTTGGTTAACGACTGCCCCCACAAGGAAAACGGCCCTGTCGCGCTGCATTGTAACCCGTATCGAAACGATTGGCGTTTCAACGTATACACCCAGCGCCTCGACAAGATTGTCTTCGAGCTGTTTGGGTGTTAAACCCAGCGCCTCGATCTCGCCTACGAGTGGCAGAAAGATGTACCCCTGTTGATCAACAACCGCTTTTATCTCGATCGGTTCTGCGGCCATCGCCAGGCTCTCATAATAGAGAACGATCATCTCGTCGCCGACCGACAACGGAAGCGCCTCGTTTGGTCCGGGGGTTTGCGCTGTAGCAAGGCCTGCTGTAAAAAGCAGTAATGCCAGCGTCAACCATCTCGACTTTCTTGACAACCCCATTATCCCTCTCCCAAAAATCTATCTGGTAAAACTGCCGTAATTTCATTCTCCCGGTTGCATGGCGATTGTTGCCGCCCGCTCCGGTTTTTCTGCACCAAACAGCAACACCTCTCCAGAGAGCTCAGCTAACCCCTTCAGCACAATCTCTTCGTCGCCAACGTGGTAACAAAGGGAAAGCAGTTTTGGCAACGCCTGAGCGATTTTCAGCCGACCAGGGTCTCCCTCCATACCGAGGATAATGCCCGCCCGAGGGTAGGCCTTCTTTTTCCAGGGAATCTCGCTCTGGTCCAGCCGTTTCTTTCCCGAAGCCTCTGGCGACTGAGGCCGGAAATGTTCAAAGCGTTCCCAGACCTCTTTCCGGGCACGGATACCGTCGCCTAGCCCACTGATCACCGGACGACCCTCTTCCCTGTAAAGAAACATCATATCATCGGCGATCAGTTTGGCGCCGTTAGAGATCAAAAGGAGCGCAGCCGTTGTTTTGCCACTGCCCGAGGGACCGGTAAAAAAGACCCCGTACCCATTCACCTCCACTGCGCTCGCGTGAAACGCTCTCAGCCCTCTTGCCGCAAATGCTGGTAAAAGACCGGGAATCAGGAGTTGGTCAAAAACATTCGTCGTTTTAGTCCAGGCCCAGCTTGGCAACCGAATATCGATAACCCCGCTGCGCGGGCGAACATCAATAATCGGGCCCATCTCCGGGTGCGTCCAGACGAGGTGCTCCTGGCTGCCCCTGGCCTCCATTCCCCCTCGCGTGAGCCGAACTGGCCCACCCGGCTCCTCGCCCGAAAGGGTTCCCACGCCCAGCGAAATCCTGATGTCTGCCGGATTTTCCTCGTCGCTCAAGACCAGGGCTTCCGGCAGACCAAACTCTGGCAACCCGTCGGTGGACTGCAGGGAAACAAGCATTCCGGCGTAGCGGAATTTCTTCAAACAGCCTCCGAAAGAAATCCCCCATCGCTCAGGCGATTCAAGAGGGTCTGAACCTGAGTCCTGCATTCGTCTTTTTCCGGCGCATTATAGATCACACATAACTCGTCTATGATTTCATCCAGAGTGCTTTTTTCTTGAAGCAATTTCCAAATGATTGCGGCCGTACTGTTCAGAACAACGTATTCTCCCGTATCACGAAGCAGAAGAAGCCCATCATCAACATCTTGTTCAACTATTGACGCTTTTGGGCGCGGCAACATTTGCTTTCTCCACTTCGAATCGTGAAAAGATACGAAAATCAAAAAAACGATACTACAATCTAAGGAATCGGCTCAAGAATCGTTCTCCTTTCGCTCGAACCTCCGGAGCAGACTCGCTGCTGCTAAAAACCGATGATACATATAGGATACGATCCCCGAAGAGCCCGCCCTGCCCACTAATAGCGACCGTTTTGGGAAAGCCAGGCGCCACATATACCTGATCGCGGATACAGGATCATCAATCAAGTCTATCAGCGCGATCATTCTCCGGGTTCCGCCCCGGACTGTCATATGTCCTCGAGCGATGACGGCGGGATTTCTTTTTTCTGCAGCGCGTCGAATTGCGGCACCCTCGTCCGAACCTGCGCCCCATGGTTGGACACCCAGCAATTCTGTGGCAACCCTCCTCGAAACGGAGACCGCGCGGAAAATATTCTCGCGGCGGGCATATGCGCTTATCTCTATGTTGTTAATTCTTTTGCTGCAACAGAAAAAATGTAGGTCGAGGAAGTTCTGCATACGGAATGTGCCGTGACGGACTGCGTGCAGCGCCATCAGGGCAAGGTGGTGCTCATCCAACGGAACCCTTGCGTTTACTCCACCAGACAGCGTTGTTTCGATGGAATTTTCATGGAGCGGCTGAGGATTCATCCAGAAAGGCTCGGTCCTGTCTACCGGGGCAGAATGAAGGTCAACTATCACAGGGCGTTCCGGGTGCCTGAACACGCGCGCAAAACCATATTTCCGGGCAACCAACTCCCGCACTCCAATATGGATGGTGCGCTCCTCGGTCCATCCGTGCGCCAAAAGCGTTCCGGCTGCTTCTCCGTGCATTTCTACGGGCACCAACAGGTCGATGTCACCGGGATCACGAAAGTGGGGTGAAGGCCAGGACTCTGCCACGGCAAGACCTTTAAAGAGCACGGCCCGGCGAGGTGCAAGCAGTTCCAGGGCATCTTCCAGAGCACCGAGAACCAGCGAGCGGCGAGCAACAGCATTACGGTCTGCGCGATTCAGATCTTCGAGAACATCGGCAGGAAGATCCACGGAAGCGTTTTTCATCCGATAGGCCAGCAACGGGAGAAGGTTGTTGTGTTTGCAGAGCGAAAGGATTGGCGGCAGTTCCGGTGGAGGTGGCACCGCTTCGCCCGTCGCTAAAAATCGCCCCGCCTGCCGGGCAATCCGTTCCATTTCTGCCCGGTTCACCGTTTCACCCCAAGCCAATTTTGAATCCAGCGGCGAATACCCCAGAGGGGTGATCGGCGCAGGCTCGAAACGCGGCCACGTCGTCTTCGCAAGAGTGCAAGCCCAATGATGTCGGAATCATTCACCGGGCGTCGTCTTTTGCTGAAATCGGCCCGCTCTAAACGGACATCGCCTACACATCCCAGATAACGGTGGACAACAGGCATGTCGCCATCCATCAAGAGGATTATGTCACCGGGTTTTAGTTCGGAAAGATCGCCTGCAAGGGGATTTACATATACAGAGTCCCCATCACGGAGGAGGGAACGCATGGAGCCCCCATTCACGGGAATCCAGAAAGGGCTCTTCAGGCTTCGTAGCCGCCTGTTCGCGGCGGACGGATCAGGGGCCGCCCCAAGGGTCCGGTTCGTCACTGAAAAGTTTGGCTTCGATTCGCCCCTCCTCGAGTATCTCGGGAATTTCCCATAGATCTCGCTGGGACTTCTCTTCTTTTGCCGGTATGTTTTTCTCGTCCATAATTCCAACCTTCGTCAAACGTCCAGGTTGCGGACGTATTTGGCGTTCTTTTCGATGAACTCCTTGCGGGGCTGCACGTTGTCGCCCATCAAAACACTGAAGAGGTGGTCCGCCTCCATGGCCTCCTCGATGCCCACGCGGATCACCGTCCTGCGCTCGGGGTCCATCGTCGTCGACCAAAGCTGTTCAGGGTTCATTTCGCCGAGACCCTTATAGCGCTGTTGTGAGACCTTCCCCTCTTCGCCACCCAACTCTTTGATCTTGCGCTCGCGCTCGGCCTCGTCATAAGCATAGACCTCTTTGCTCCCCTTCTTCAGTTTGTAGAGAGGGGGCTGCGCGATAAAGATGTGCCCATCCTTGATCAGCTCGGGCATATAGCGATAAAAGAAGGTAAGCAACAGCGTGCGGATGTGTGCGCCATCCACGTCGGCATCGGTCATGATAATCACTTTGCCGTAACGGAGTTTTTCAATGTTGAATCCGTTGCCGTTTGTCGTTCCGTTGCCGTTAGTCGATCCGTTACCATTCGTCGTTCCGTTACCCTCGGTCTTTCCGTTCGACTCGTCGCCATTACTGAACAGGTCTCTCTCGTCTTCCTGGTTCTGCCCAATTCCTGCGCCAAGCGCCGAAATGATGGTGCGGATTTCCAGGTTGGAAAGGATCTTGTCCAGCCGCGCCTTTTCGACGTTCAAAATTTTTCCGCGGAGTGGCAGAATGGCCTGAAACCTGCGATCACGTCCCTGTTTTGCGCTGCCGCCTGCACTGTCGCCCTCGACAATGTAAAGCTCCGTCATGTGTGGGTCACGGTTGGAGCAGTCGGCCAGCTTGCCCGGCAAACCGCCCGATTCCAGTGCTCCTTTACGGCGGATCAGGTCCTTGGCTTTGCGAGCTGCCTCGCGTGCACGTGCGGCCTGCTGCGCCTTGTCGATGATCCGTCTACCAACAGCGGGGTTTTCTTCCAGGTACTCGGAAAGCATCTCGCCGACAATTGACTCGACTACGGATTTTACTTCGCTGTTGCCCAGCTTGGTTTTTGTCTGTCCCTCAAACTGGGGCTCGGAAACCTTGACGCTGATTACGGCGGTTAATCCTTCGCGGCAGTCGTCGCCTGAGAGAGAATAGTCCGCCTTTTTGAATAGCTTCGCCTTGGTCGCATAGTTGTTCAAGGTCCTCGTCAACGCCGACTTGAATCCGATGACATGCGTACCGCCCTCGATGGTGTTGATGTTGTTGACGTAGGAATGGAGGTTTTCCTGGTAACTGTCGTTGTAAGAGAAAGCAACCTCTACAGGAACACCGTCACGCTCTTTTTCAATGTGAACCGGCTTAGCCAGAAGCGGCGTGCGCGATTCGTCCAGATATTTGACAAAGGCTGAAAGTCCGCCTTTGTAATAGAACTCCTCTTCGGATGGATCTTCCGGATTCCGCAAATCAATCAGTTTGATCCTGAGCCCGCTGTTCAGGAATGCGAGCTCGCGCAAACGTCCTGCAACCGTTTCCGGTTTGAACGTGATATCGGGGAATATTTCGCCGTCCGGCTTGAATCTCGTAATCGTTCCGGATTTCTTGCGACCTTTTTTGTCAATCTTGACTGGCGAAACAGCCACGCCCCGTTCGTATCTCTGCGAGTGGGGAACGCCTTCTCTAAAGGAGGTGACCAAACACCACTCGGACAATGCGTTCACGACGGAAACACCAACGCCGTGCAAACCACCGGAGACCTTGTAGCTATCCTTTGAAAATTTTCCGCCCGCATGGAGGACGGTCATCACAACCTCAAGGGCTGTTTTTGGTGGGTTCTTGTATTCCGGGTGGTTGTCCACCGGAATACCACGACCATCATCCTCAACCGAAACGCTTCCATCTTCCTCAAGCGATACGATGATTGTGGAGCAGTATCCGCCGAGCGCTTCGTCCACGGAGTTGTCAACAACCTCGCTGATCATATGGTGCAGACCACGAGTTGCCGTGTCGCCTATGTACATCGCTGGCCGTTTGCGAACAGCCTCCAGACCCTTCAGAACCTGAATGCTTTGTGCGCTGTAGCTGCCTTTTTCCGTCTTGGGTGTCGTTTTTGCCATCTTACCGTTCTGCCAATCTATTGTTGGACAAGGACTCGCCTTATCCCGTGAAAACCATCTCTTTTACAACCTTTTCGCCAATTCGCCGATTAATCGCTGAGATCAATTGGGGGCGCATAAAGAGCAACTGATGACGCCAGGTACTCGTCTTTACTCGCACAACAAGCCGCCCCTTTTCTATTCTCACGGGTTCGGCTTGCTGAGCTACTTTTTTTCCCACCAATTCTTCCCAGCGGGAAAAAATCGATGTTTCTGAAAGTTGCCTGGCGGCGTGATGTTCATCTATCCATTCGTTCACCGCCTGCGAAACGGTAACTACTTTTCCACCGTGAGGTTTTCCTTCCCGCCGAGCGCTTTTATGTTTGCGCTCTTTCTCCCAGCCATCCCATGATCGACTCGGAGTCACTTGATACCGCCCTGCAGTTATGACAACCGGACGGGCATAATCAGCATCAGGAAATCTTCACCCGCTGACTGTTCCGTCGGCCGCACTATTCCCGCCTGGGTAGATCCACCCAGATCGAACTGAACCGCGTCCGTCGTTACCTGGCGCAGAAGGTCAAGGACGTATGCGGCGTTATAGCCGATAGTTTGTTCCTCTCCCTCATACTCCACTTCAACTGTCTCGTGCCCTTTTCCGCCGAGTTCAACGTCCTCCGCCGTGATTTCAAGCTTGTCCTTGGTTAGCTTGAAAACAATCTGACGGTTGATCGGGTTGGCAAAAATCTGCGCACGTCGAACGGAAGAAATAAGTGCGTCCACCGGGACGATAAGTTTGTTGTGGTTCTCGGAAGGAATCACACTCTCATAATGCGGATAACGTCCCTCGATAAGGCGGCTGTAGAGGGTAGCCTTGTCGAGCTTGATCATGAACTGGCTGGCCCCGATCATCATCTCCACCGTACCCTCGTCCGGAAGGTTTCGGCGGATCATATCTAGCGCTTTCACCGGCACGATCAATTCACGGGATTCTCCCTCGGCCTGAAAATTCTGGTCGATGATGCGGACAAGACGATGTCCGTCCGTTGAAACACAACGCATTTCGTGGGGTCTTATCTGGAAAAAGACACCCGTTAGTGCCGGCCTCAACTCATCGCGAGAAACAGCAAAGGAGGTTCTCCCTATCATCGATTCCAGTTTGGCAGATTCAATGCTCACCTTTGCGGCAGCATCAAATTCGGGCAACGCCGGAAATTCCTGTGCGGAGATACCGGGAACCTGATACTCGCCACCCCCGGCCTCTACTGTGAGGTGATGCCCACCATCCACGGTGCAAACGAGTGGAATTCCCTCGAGTTCCCTGACGATGTCACCAATTTTCTTCGCCGGAACAGAAATACTGCCGTCGCTTTCACCAGTAACCTGTAGTTCCGTTACCACTGAAACTTCGAGGTCGGTAGCGACGAGTTGCAGAGTGTTTCCTTCGAGGCGAAGAAGAATGTTCGCCAGAATAGGCAACGGGGACTTCGTCGGTACCGCAGGAGCGACTCGATCCAGTGCCTCACGAAAATCCGACTGATCCACTGTAAAACGCATCGTGATCCCCTAGCATTGAGGGTATATCCCCTCCGGTTTTAAAACAATATCTAAAGAGTTAAAAATATCTTGTTGTTATAGTAGGTCTGTGGATACTGTTAATAAACCTCATATTTATACTATATAAAAAATATTAATAATAAGTTACGTAATATTTTTTTGAGTTAATAGAGAGTTGATTACACCTCTCTTTTGTCAACTCGTATCCACTCATGAAAATCAAAGTAATGATAGAGCCCGACTCACTCACTCCCTACCCACTCTTCTCACCCACAGTGTGGATTAAATATGTGGACAATTATACAAGTCCAGAAACTTCCTTCAAATCTGTGGAATATACCGCGAAGCGACTCTCCCGGTCAAGAAAAGTCCAAGCATTCCGAGGGCTTTTATCAGGCCATATAAAAGGACTCAAATAAAGTAAAAACAACTCTAAATAAGTCTATTCGCTGTTAGATTCAATCTGTCTCACAAGGGACTGTACCATACCCGAGAAATTTTCATCAGCCGCTTCCCATTCAGCAACCTTCTCCCGTGCGTGCAGAACTGTGGTGTGATCCCTTTTTCCAAAATGAGAACCCACCTGTTTCAAACTGAGTCCTGTCATTCGGACACAGAGGGCCATGGCTACCATTCTGGCCTTGGCTATGGGCTGCGACCTGATTTTTGCCATCATCAGGTCTGGCGCCACGCCAAAATGGTCCGAAACGACCCGTTGAACTGTTTCCACCGAAATGTTTCGCTCGCGAGCCCCCATCAGGTCGCGTAACGCCCGGACGGCCAGATCGGGACTAATCTCAGACCCTGTCAGGCTGGCGTGGGCGAGGAGACGGATCAGCGCACCCTGCATTTCCCGAACGTTTTTGGTGAAGTTCCTTGCGAGGAAATTGATAACTCGCTCGTCGAGAAGGATTCCCTCCTCCTCCACCAACTTCTGGATAATCGCAAGACGAGTGTCGTAATCGGGAGGCGCTATGTCGCAAACGAGTCCCCATGCAAACCGCGAAACCAGGCGATCGTCCAGCCCTTTCAGGTCTCGTGGCGGGCGATCTGAGGTCATTACAATCTGTTTTCCTGCCTGATAGAGATCGTTAAACGTATGGAAAAATTCCATTTGGGTGCGTTCACGTTCCGCGAGAAAATGGACGTCATCGATCAGCAGCAGGTCAACAGACCGGTATCGATTGGAAAACTCCGTCGCTCTGTTCTGTTTGATCGATTCCACAAAATCCTGCGTAAAACGGTCGGCGGAGATGTACAGGATGGACCTGTTTGGATCCCGCAGCAAAACCTCGTTGCCGAGAGCCTGTATGAGGTGTGTTTTTCCCAACCCTGCGCCACCATAGACCAGCAGTGGGTTATAGGGCGTGCTCCCTGGAGTTTTTGCCACAGCCAGCGCTGCGGCGCGAGCAAACTGGTTTTGGGGACCTTCGATAAAAGAATCGAATGTATACCTGGGACTCAGGTTGTGATCCTGGTTCGCTTTTTTCTGCGGCGCCGCATGAGTGACGACCGGTTTTTCCATGGCCGTCATGGGTGGATCAACCCTTAACTGTGTGTCGTTTGTCGACTCCTCCTGCATTGCCGGGGTCATGTACACCAGCCGGCCCTGCTCGCCGATTGTTTCGATCAGCGCCTGCTCTATGTGGGAAGAATAGTGGCCTTCAATCCAGTCATAATAGAACCGGCTGGGCACCTGCACCGTAATCGTCCCCTCTTTGAATTCGAGAGGCCGAATCGGCTTAAACCAGGTGTGAAAGGCCTGTTCTGGCAGAGCGCCCATGATCTGGGCGCTGATTGCTCCCCATACGTGCTGTGCGCTCTCGTCCTGACTTACGGGCGATTTCGGCGACAGAAGCGGTCTCGGGGCGGAGGCCGGTATCATGGTTCCTCGTATTCCTCTGCCACTTGTGGACAGGAGTCGGTGGATAATGTGGATAACTCGACAATACTTGAAAACACACCCTGCAAACATGCGAGTTTAAGTAGTAAAACAGGATGTGGATAAGTCCCTGAAACACCGATCAACAAAAGAAAATTCGGGCCTCAGGTACCCAAGGCGAGGGTGAAAGATAGACGGGCTTGCGGGTTGAGTCAATAGCGTCAAACGAAGGACTTTTTTCTCACAACTGCTCCCTGCCTCGTCCAACCAGCTAACCGCTGTCTAAACCTAGTAGAAACGTAATGCTCACATGCTTTCGAGAGCCTCTTGGAGATACTCGTTTCTCCTGTTGTCGCCTGCATGTGCCACGAAGCACCATGCTGTCAATAGCAAGAGACTGCTTGTTCTTCAGCACAACCCCGCCCGGTATTGTTCCCAATAAAAGCTTCCCCTCCCCCTTCAGTACCTGACTCTGTACAAAGAGAGCCACCAGACAGAGTAACAAAACAACCAAATAGCGAAATACCGCGATAAGATTTAGTTATATTACAAAATACATAGATCATTTTAGAAAGGTTCTAAAGCTGATGATTCGTTCACTTGAACAAGCACTTGCCCGGCTGGGTAATCGCACCAGCATCGCAGAGTTACTTCTCGAGGAAGCCGCACGTACCTATGGCGGTGATCATGGGTTCCTTCTGGAGTTGGAGGAAACCACCGGCGGCCTGCGCGAGCTCGCTCGGTTTGGCGAAATAGAACAAATGCTCGAACAAGATATGCGAATCTTCGCCCAGTATGCGGCCGACCACCCCGGCGAGGAGGAGAGCCTGTTGATCGCTCCTGACGCCGAGGTTGTTCAGAAATTATCTGCAAGAAAAAGCGTCCGCCGCGGAATGACTCATGGTGTGATTGTCTTCCCCCTCACGGACGGAGACCGTGCCATGGGCGCGATTTACCTTGGCGAAAGTGAAATAGGGCTTTTACACGCCGAGTCCGCAAACGCCTCGGAACTGATGAAGGTTGGCGCAATGTTTGGTCGTGTGCTCGGGACAGAGCGCAAATTCGAGCAGCTTCAACGACAAAACGAAGCGTTTCAACTTGAACTGAAAAAGGACAAGGACTTGGGTCAGCTCGTTGGGCGCAGCGCTGCTATTGACCGGGTCCGCAAGGCGCTGGCACTCGTTGGCGATATGGACGTACCGTTGACCCTGATCGGCGAGCCAGGGTCGGGCGTTGTACTGGCGGCGGAAGCGGTTCACGGCGTAGGCGCGGAGAAGAAAGGTCGCTTCGTACAGCTTCCCCTTGGGAACCTTTCCGAATCGCTAGCGATGGAGTTGATTTTTGGCGCGGAGCCGGGAGCTGGAAAAACAGTCCGTGGCCGTCGTGGCGCTATACGTGACGCAAAAAACGGGACCCTTCTCCTGCAGGGCGTAGAGAACCTCCCGCTCGCGATTCAGGAGCGGCTGGTTCAGGCCATGAATACGGGCGAGGCCCTGACGGTGGGGGGCGATGCGCCCTATCCCGTGCGGGCGAGATTCATTTTCTCCACGGAAACCGACCTTCGTTCGCAAGAAGGCGCCGGAAAGTTGACCCGCGAGTTCTACCTGAAACTCAACCTCTACCCGGTTATCCTTCCGCCGCTCCGCGACAGGACGGAAGATCTCCCGGATCTCGTCGAACATTACGTAGAACTGGCTTCCCGGACATTCAACAAGACGATCAGCAGCGTAGACAGCGAAGTATATGACCACCTCGGCACCTATGATTGGCCGGAGAATCTCAAGGAATTAGAGAAAGAGATTCGTCAGGCTGTGCTGCGTACGCCGGATCAGGGGGTGCTGACCACGGGGGCGCTCAGCCAGGGTCTCGTTGGAAAACCCCAGACGATGACAGCGGACAGCGGCGAGGGCACGCTCAAGCAGCGCGTTGCGAGGGTGGAAAAACGGATGATTATTGACGCCCTCGAAAAGAACAAACACAACCAGTCGATCACCGCGGACCAGCTTGGACTCTCGCGGCAGGCGCTGATTAACAAACTGCAGCGCTACGGCATCGAGACGGGACGCGCCTTTAAACGCAAGCAACGCGAAATCGCGAAAAAGGCGGAGAAATAGGCCGGAAAAGAGTGACACTACGAATTATCAAGCCGCACCTGTTGCGGCTTTTTTGTTGCTATGCTTGATGTTTTCTGGTACCAGTGCGGAGTTCAGGGTTCAGGTGGAGGGGGCGGGGCCGTTCCCTCGCTTCGAGCGCGCATGATTGAGCGCAGTTCGGTGAGGACGTCTTTTTCTGTCCGGGCCTGCACACTGCCCGCTATTTTTGGAAGGATTTCTTCTGCAGCCTCTCTCGAGTTCTCGATGCGCCCCTCGAGAATTTCCTCTTCAATCAACGCCTTAATCAATCCCACGCGAGGACCCTCTGGAAGGTCAAACCGGGCCATGATTTCGTCGCCGCGAATCGGAGACTGGAATTGCCGGAGTTGGTCTTTCTGTTCAATCACACCCATTCGTTCAACCATCCGGTCGAATTCTCGAAGGTAGCGGTTCACCTTTTTCTGGTTTCCGGACGTGATGTCGGCCCTGCAGACCAGCAGGAGGTCGTCAATCTGCTCCCCCGCCTGAACGACGAGCCTGCGGATAGCCGAATCGGTCACCCCCTCGTCCTGAAGGTTGATCGGCCGCATGTGAAGCCTGACGAGGCGGGAGGTGGAGCGAATCAGGTCTTCGGGCATGGTGTATCGTTTGCCCATCTTCAGCACCATTCTCTCGCCAACATGCTCGTGGCCGTGGAATGTCCAGCCTGTACCCGGCTCAAGCCGCTTTGTAGACTCCTTGCCTATGTCGTGGACAAGCGCCGCAAACCGGAGGTCTATCCGTTCGGTCTGCTCGGCAACCTTGTCCACCACCTTGAGGGTGTGGAGCAGCACGTCCTTGTGGTGGTGTTGCCCTACCTGCTCGACTCCCGCGAGAATGGACAACTCCGGGAAAATCTCTTCTAGTACACCCGTTTCGTAGAGAAGCATCAGCCCCCGGGAGGGTGGGGTTACCGCAAGGATTTTGAAAAACTCGTCATTGATCCGCTCACGGGCAACAATCTCCAGCCGTTTGCGCTGAGACCGAAGCGCCTTAAGCGTAACGGGCTCTATTTCAAAATCCAGCTTGGCCGCAAAACGGATTGCCCGAAGTATTCTGAGCGGGTCGTCTTTGAAGGTTTGTTCCGGATCCAGCGGTGTACGAATGAGCTTCGCCTCAAGGTCACGAAGGCCATGATGAAGATCAATCACCTGGTCCGCCTTCTGTGTGTCCACGGCAAGCGTGTTCACCGTAAAGTCCCGGCGGGCGATGTCCTCCTCGAAACTGGCCGGCTCCACATCGGGGTTGCGGCTTTCCGGCAGGTAGGATTCGCTACGGGTTGAGGCAAACTCGAGGATAATTGTATGCAGGCGCAGGCTTGCAGTTCCAAAGCGGCGATAGATCTGCACACGTTTTCGGATTCCAAGGGATTTTGCCAACGATTCCGCGAAGGCTGGGGCATTGCCCACCACAGAAAAATCGATCTCGCCGGAGAAGGGCCTCCCCAGCAGGCGATCACGCACAAAACCCCCAACAGCGAAAACATCTACCCCCGATTCCCGGGCGTGATTTCCGACGGTCTCCAGCCACGCCTCGGGTGTTTCCGGAAGGCTTTGGGGCGCGTTTCTCTTTGAATTGCTATTGTTCATCAAGCGCTTCTCTGGCCTGTTCGCGAAGCCGTGCGAGGCGGCGCAGGTCGTCCTTCTTTCTCTTCTTCTGCTCGGCGTCAAGCGGAACCGACTCCGCCTCGTTAACGATTCGGACAACATCAGCCCAGTTCCCACGCGCGGCCTCAATGTGGCCCAAACGGTGGAGCGCGCCAACCTCGCGCGTTTCGTTGCGCCGAGGGGCCTGGCGAACGGATTCAACGAGACGATAGTAGCGGTCCGCCGCTTCATCCCAGCGCTGCTCAAGAAACAGCGCTTTGCCGGCGGGTTCAAGCAGTCCGCGCACATTTCCTCGAACCGCGAGCACACTATCCGCAAGCGCAGCCGCCTCGTGGTTGCGGTTTGCCTCGATCAAGGCCCATGCAAATCCCCGGATTGCAACTTCTGACGCGACGCCTCCAGACCGGGCAATCGCCCACAACCCTTTCAACGCTTCCTCGCGCCGGTCGTCCACAAAAGGCGTCCAGGCCAGAAAGCTCAGGGCACGGCTCCTCCAGAACTCGTAGAGTAGTGCGTTGGCTTTGGTCTCCAGTCTGTCGGGATCAAGGTCGAGCGCAAGGCTGTTTTCCTCAAACCCTTTTCCTGCAAACCGGATCGAGGCGATAGCGCTCTGTTCGATATCAAACGCTCGCTGAGACTGGAGAGTGTACAGAGTGCCGAGCGCTGCATGCCACGAGGCCTGGATTTTACTGGGGGCGTCGGGGTGCTGGTCAAGGGCTGACGTGAAAAGCCTGACCGCAGAATCGAGAGAAGTCTGGTAAACTGCAGAGCCAACCGTGTCCCCGAAATCCATCTGTTCGGAGAGAATTCGAGTCGCCCGCATCAGGTATCCCCACGCCCGCCACTCCTCGGGTCCATCTAAGACCCGGTTCTCGATTTCCCGGCTTGCGGGATATTGCTCGAAAACGACAGCATGCGAATAAGTGGTCAACAGGGAGTCTGGTGGTTCTACTGGCCATGTGGGGGTGTCGGCGGCGTTTGCTTGTCCGACGGGGAATATTAGAATATACGCAACAACGAATAAAGCTACGGCCAGAACTAACTTACTACAAACGACGTTGCGGCTACACCTTCCAGACTTGCGCGGAAGCATCGAACGACGTCTTGCTGTTTTACGAGAAAGTATCAATCCACCCTCCCGGGCGAATTCCAGTAGAAACGGACCAGAGCGACGTCCGTGCCCAACCATAACCAGTCGCCCTCACCTTTAATGTCGTAAACCTCGTTGCCGGGCAACCCCTCCCGGCTGGTGAACAGGGTGGCCTTTTTGGTCTGCGGATCAACAGAGACCAACCCGACGTCGGTTCCAAGCCACCAGAGGCCCTCGTGGTATTCCAGCGCCAGCACCGAGCCTCCCCGCCAGAGGGTGTTGCTGAGCTCCTGCCAGTTGCCCCTTGAGTCTCGCCATGCAAAACCGTGACGGTCGCCGAGAGCAAGTTGTTCCTTATCAAAATAAAGGGCAGAGAGTGGTGTACCGCGACCCGTTATCGGCGGAAAATCGATTTCCTCCCAACGCCCCTCGCGCACGCGCTTCAGAAGAAGGCCGGGTCCAGCAGCGATCAGCGTATCCTTATACGCGGCAATCAGGTTAAAGAATCCGGTTCCCGGAAGCGGTTCCAGTTCCCGGTCCGGCCGGGTAGCATCTAGCGTTTCGGAGGAAATCCTTGCAAGTCCGAATTTCGTTGCGACCCAGGCTCCGTCTTTTACGGGGGCAATGTCCAGAACCTCGTTCCTGGGCAGGCCTCGCCGTTTGCGAATCTGATACCAGGATTCCTGTTTACGGATAAACACACCGGCGTCCGTCGCGAGCCAGACCTCCCCGTTTTCTCCAAGCCGCAAACGGTTTACTGATGCGGGCTCCAGCCCGAACTCCAGGTCGGGAAGAAAGACATCCCAGCGGTCGCTAAAGCGGTCTCGCTTCCACGCCCAGCCACTGGCTCTGTCCAGGGTTGAGACTGTCCAAATCGTAGTCTCCGTAATCCCCATGCTGTGAACCGGGCCGGGGCCAGCGGGATACAGGTCGACATCATAACTGTAGCTGTCTGTCACCCCCAGGCCGAACCCGTCCCAACAATAAATGGTCAGGCCTCTATCGTCGGTAATCCCGCCTGAAGGTTTCCAGCTCGCCCATGACCGGGTGAGTTCGCCTTCCGCTCCGATGTAATATGGATGCTCGACAACCAGGCCGTTCTTGGCCGAGGTTGGGGTTCCCCCCGGCGAGCGCAGGAGCCTCTCGACAACACCCGGGTCCGGCGAATCGAGCCGATCCCAGATTTCTGAAGTTGGATACTTGCGGTACCAGGCCCCTTTCGAGAGTCGAACGTAGAGGTTGCGGGTCATGGGATCTTCGCGCACAAAAGACGCGTTCTGCAGAAAAATAGCAGTTCCGCCCGGCCCGGGGACGCTGAACCAGGGCGTGAGCCATACTTTGTCAATTCGATCGAGGCGGAGTATTCCAGCATCGGTCGCGATCAGGATCTCGTTTTGACTTACCGCGAAATCGTTAAACGATCTGGCATCCCCCCACGCAATCCAGTCGTCCTGATGAAACACCCGCTGCGCTTGGCCTGAAACAGGGCAGAGTAGAAGGCACACCAGAATCGCGGCGAATTGTCCAATGTGTTTGAACGGGAGTGTCATTGGCCCCTCTTATCTGGTTATCCATACAACAGCAATAGCATAGTCGCCATCATGCGATATTGAAAGCAGGGTAGAGAGTGGACCGTGTTCGTTGAGGGTTCGCTCAGAAAGGAAAAGTGCGGGAGCGCCATTGTCGTTATGCTCAACCTCGACATCCGCCCAGGTGAGGGATTCGCCAAACCCGCAACCGAGAGCTTTGGCAAACGCCTCTTTTGCCGCCCAGTGGCCCGCCAGCCGTTTTGCCCGGGAAGGTCCGGTTCCAACCTCTCCTAATTCACGATCGGAAAAGAGCCGACGGAGAAAACGGTCATCGTTCAGATGCTGTTCGATTCGAGGAACGTGGACGATGTCGACGCCGAGGCCGGTAGGTTTGAACGGGGACTCGGGCATGGGTGGTTCCCTCCGCTTGTCGACTAAAGATTAGACCCAGCGATCAGCCAGCGCTATCAGGTCGCGAATGTCGTCAATCACGGCATCAGCGTGCGGTACAGGGCGTTCTTCTGGAATTTCTGCGCCATACCGGGCGTGCACCGTTTTCATGCCCAGGTTTTTGGCGCCGAGCAGATCGCGGTCTACCCAGTCGCCGATCATCAGGGCCTGTTCGGGCCTCATCGAAAGTCGTTCCAGTGCCAGCAGGAAGGGCTCGGGGCTGGGTTTGGAAACCCCCGTTTCATCGAAAGTCACGACCGTGTCGAAGAGGTCATGAATCTGCAGATAACAAAGGCGCAGCCACGCCTGAATGCTGGGAGCATCCGAAACCACGGCGAGTTTCAGGCCGCGTTTGATCAGTGCCACAAGGGTGGAGCGGGTGTGGGGATAGGGAACCAGCAAAGCCTCTCGGACGCGGCGATAGGAGACAATACCCGCAGCGAGAATTTTTGGATCCACCCGGCCCATAACATCTGCGAGCATCTTGTCAAAAACCGTCTGAAACTCGATGCCTTCGATTTCATAGACACCGAAAATGCGACGCTGCACCTCCTCGATATCAAGCGGCAGCCCGGCATCAATCATTGCCCAGCCCGCCGCTTTCACCGCCTGTTCCTTCATGGCGATGAAATCGAAGAGCGTGTTGTCCAGATCGAACACAACCGCTTTCAGGGCTTGACTCACCAGTCACCTCCGGAAGCGCCGTGGATATCGCACGCATCAATGGGTTCGTCTCCGCGCCGGAATAGTTCGTCATAAACGTGTGGGCAGTATGGACCAGCCCTCATTCCGCTCTCTTCGCAAATGGAGACTTTCACAACCCCCACGGGAAGTTCAAACTCTACGGGTCCCCACCGTTTCAGGCGGTGAACCTCGTTCATGAAGATGGCCCAGATCGGCAACGCGGCGCTCGCCCCCGACATACCCTGCCCGAGGCTGGTTTTCGGATCGTCGAAACCAACCCAGACTCCGGCGACTATGCGAGGCGTAAACCCGAGAAACCACGCGTTGTTAAAGTTGTTTGTCGTCCCCGTTTTTCCCGCGGCGGGATAATTGAAACCCCAGCGCCAGCGGACGGAGCCGCCTGTGCCAGCGTTCATCACATTTTGCAGAAGGTCAACCATGATAGCGGAGGTCTCTTCGGAGAGCACAACCTCGCGCTCTATGCCAAAGTTCGCTATTTCCTGGCCGTTGCGGTCTTTGATCCACACGATTGACCGCGGTGTACAGCGAACGCCTCCACTGGCAAAAACCCCATAGGCATCGACAACATCCATGGGAATAACATCATTCGCCCCAAGCGCCATTGACGGAACAGCCCGGAGCCTGGTGGTTATACCCATACGGCGAGCGTAACGAATAATCTCGCGCAGGGGAACGATATGATCTTCGCCGGAGACCATGCGGACAGTAACGTTGTTCAGCGACTGACGGAGTGCGTCCCGGAGGCTGACATATTCCCCCCGGTTCAGAACGTTATAATTTTCAGGTCGCCACCATGTGCCGTCATCCAGCAGGAGCGGCTGAACCATGTTCAGGACTTTGTAGTTGGCGTAGATACCGTTGTCGATGGCGGTCGTGTAGACGAAGGGTTTGAACACGGAGCCGGGCTGGCGTTCCATCTGGACTGCACGGTTCCATTTCGTTTTACGGAAGTCCCGTCCGCCGATCATTGCCCATACATCCCCGGTCTGCGGGTCCATCGCCACAAAGGCGACCTGTACCGTGAAATATTTCTGTAGCAGGCTGTCGACAATCGCCGGATCCTGCATCATTTCGCGGGCAATTTTACGCGCTGAATCATCGATGGCTTTTTGAAGCGCGACCTTTTCGGCCAGCTCCGCCTGTTTGTCCTCGGGCAGTAAAAGGACGGCGGAATCCGCGAGCACGGTTGAATCGAGCACCGCTTCTTCTACCTGCAGGGAATCGCGGTAGGCGTTCACCAGCCAGTCAAAAAGACCACTGCGCTTGAAACGCGCGTTGAACTGGCGCTGGAAAACGGTCATGTGGCTGTCCACCGCGACTTCGGCCGCCTCCTGAACCAGCGGATCGAGGGAGGTTCTTACCTCCAGGCCATCGCGATAATAATCGAAACCGTACTGCTCCTGCATATCCTCGAGTTTGCGGCGCACCCACTCCGTGTAGTAGGGGGCGATGCCCAGGTCATCATCCGTTGATTCCGCGAGCTCGATGGGGCTTCTTGCGGCCCACTCATATTCGGCCTGACTGATGTAGCCGGAGCTTGCCATGTTCCTCAGGACGATGTTTCGACGGCGCAGGGCGTTGTTGGGATATCGATAAGGAGAATAGTTGTTGGGTGATTGGAGCAGGCCGATCAACAACGCGGATTCTGGCAGGGTCAGTTCGGAAGCGTCCACCCCAAAATAGAACCTTGCCGCAGACTGAATTCCGTAGGCTCCATGCCCGAAGTACATCTGCGTGAAATACATCTGAAGGATCTCGTCCTTCGCGTAGGTCCGTTCGATCTGGACAGCGGTGATCATTTCGCGGATTTTACGGCTCCAGGTTTTGCGGAGGTGCAGATAGAGGTGCCGGGCGAGCTGCTGAGTCAGCGTGCTGGCGCCCTCCGCTCGAGACATGGTGGCGATATTGACGACAACGGCTCGCGTGATACCGATGGGGTCAATGCCCCAGTGGTGGTAAAAACGCCTGTCCTCTGTAGCGAGGACCGCTTCGACGAGATAGGGCGAAATGTTGTTCAGTTCTACCTGGGCGCGACGTTCGGTGTAAAACTCCTTGATTACCGAATCGTCTGACCCAAGCACTTTTGTTATCAACCGGGGGCGATAGGTTTCGAGTTGCTCCAGGCTCGGCAGGTCGCCGGAGAGAGCTTGAACCAGCGCGAGGCCGAGGGCTCCAATAGCCAACGCAATGGCCACGCCCGCCATGACGATTGCCCCGGCAGACGGACCCTTCCCGTGTATTGGATACCTTCTCTTGGTTGCGGGCATGGTGCCACCGATCAAACGGTTCCTGCGTCGTGGGGGGCGGTTCATCTCCAAACCTCACTTTGGGGCAACTCTCCCGCTATAAAACTGTAACGCCGTTCCTGATAAAAAGGTCCCGGATTGTGATAAAACCCGTTATCCAGTTTAACCGTATTTGCGATGTGTGTATGTCCAATCACCACGATGTCCCGGCCTGTTTTGGCCAGAATCCGCTTGGCAGCTTCGATGTACTCCGGTTCCGGGGGCCAGATCTCGCGCCGCAGCTCTGTCTTTTTTCTGCCGCCGTCACTCGTTGTACGGCCAAGGCCCATGGCAAAATCCGGATGTACAAGCACCCCAAAGAGGAACTGCGCGACCCGGTTGCGGAACAGGGATTTCATTCGCCTGTAATTCACATCGCTTTTGGCCAAACCATCGCCATGGTGAAACCAGTATTTGCGCCCATCCAGTTCAACCTGCCATTCATCCATATGCAGGATCAGGCCTATATCGTTACTCAGAAAATCATGAATACGAAAGTCGTGGTTGCCCGCGAAATAGTGGACCGGAACCCCCGAATCAACGATTTGGCGCAGCTCGCTCAGAATGGCGAACGCCCTTTTGGGAACGACGTGCTTCCACTCGTACCAGAAATCGAACACATCGCCCAGCAACACAAGCGTCCCCAGTTGACCGCGATGATGCCGGATCAACTCGAGGAAGGCTTTGCGCTGCTCTGCGCCTCCCGGCCTGTCGTCCAGCGGGAGGTGTGCATCCGCAATAATTAAGACTCTTTTGTCGTTCGAGGTTTCCATAATCTTGTAAGGTAAGGTGTTGTATAACTGTGGCACAACGAAGAGCCCGGCAGGTTCAATCCCGGGAGCCGGGCATTGTGCATCCCTGGCGAAGCTTAACCAGCGGGTTCATGACCAGAGTGTGGAAGCCATGTTGCACCTCAAGGCGGGCGTAGGAACCGTTTGAGGGAATCGATATCTCGCATCGATCAGCGTTCGCCTTTTCCTTTAACACAACGCCACCATCCCCAACGATACGGACGACATCCACGGGAGAAACGAACCTGACCTCCAGGCCGTCCCCTTTCTTTTGAAATGATTCGATCACCGGCGCATCCGGTTCGGGCAGGTGGCGGGTTATTCGTCTTTCTGAAGGATGTTCAGCAAGCAGGACCGAGACAAATCGACCGGCAATCAACGCATCGAGAACTTGGTCGGGAGTCGGCGGGATGCCATCGGTAATTCCGGGAAGGCCGCGCATATCTGCGAGTAGATACCGTTTTCCTGTTTGGTGGCGGCTGCGCAAATCATGGCAATCGTCCCCTGCTGTACCCCAAACAAGGAGGCCCGAACTGAGGGCGGCGTCCCAAGAAACGGTCTCGTCAGAGGATTTGTTGAAAACCTCCACCGCCTCATAATCAAGCGAGGTAACATCCGATTCCGTCCAGGCCTCTCCACTTTTCGGGTGAGCCAGAACGCGGAAGAGGGATACATTTTTCAGTCGGGCCAGCGTTTCCGCGCGGGAGGCGGTGTTTCCACCGAACGGGTGCCGGTCCACGAGGGTTTTTTCCGCCCCAAGCACGAGTATGTGGTGGTTGTGAGGGCCCCAGCCATGCTCGTAGGCTGGTGGTCCTGCAACGAGGTGTTCAACAGAGGTGATGCGGTTGTGATCTGTGAGGATCACCGACCCAGCGCCGATTTTTGCGTAGTGATTAAACACCTCTACCGCAGAAAACGCGCCTTCCCAGCGGTTGCTGTGCATGTGCATCACGATCGGCACCCAAACCGGATCGCCCGATTCGTAGGGGCAACAAACGCTCTCTCCGGCCGCGTCAAGTATACGGAGAGCAGGTTCAGAATCCTGAATAACCTCTTTATGCACAAGGGTTCCAAGGCTCGCGGAAATTGACCGCAGTGCAATCCACAACTCTTCTAGGGGAGTCCACCACGGACCTGGTCGAGAGCGGGGATGCCGCGTGGGGTCCTCGTAGACCAGCCGCTCGCGAGAGGCGAGGCCGAGGCCAAACATCATGCCCAGCATAACCCATGCCGCCAAACCACGGTCTGGTGGAGTCGTAGTCGCGAAATAGAGTAAAAGAATCGATAAGGGAGCCATTGAGACCATCAAGGCGCGCCCGGATGACCGTTTTCGCCAGCGCCGGGATTCCTTGAGCACACTTCGAAAGACATGAAATGCTGAAAAAAGAAGGAAGAGGAGAAACAGCCACGCCGTCGTATTGGTTGGTAAGGCGATTGTCTGGGATCTTTCAGCGATAGAACGAACATTGTCCGGCACAAAGAGTCCCGAAGCGGCGAGTAGCAAAAGGAGGGCGGCAGCGATCCGCAATAAACCGTAATTTGTCAACAACCACGCCAAATATCCGACAACAACAACCAGCAGGGCCAAACCATTCTGCCCTATCTCAAAAGTAGAACCCGGACCGTAAAATCGGTTCCAAGCATTAAATGCGAAAAGCCCTCCTGCGAGCAAAACTCCCCAGGTGACGATCACGAGGGATTTACTTGTGCGTACCAGCCAGACCGCCAGCCACACGATAACAAGAGCCAGGAGAAATCCGGGATACTGGTCCGGTCCTCGGTGTCCTGCCAGCAAGGTGGGGATCGGGGCGACAGCCGCGAGAAAAACGTAAGGGGCTGCCGGGTGTTTTCTTGGAGGTAGTATCTGCCCGGACAACCGGGCTGTCAACAAAAGGAACATGAATGCGACTGCAAGTCCCGGAAAAACAATGTCAGGTAAGAATGGAGAGGCCATCGCTATTGCGGAAAGAAGCAGGGCTCCTGCAAGCGACCAGCCTTCTGATAAAGGGCATGGTGGCTCATCAACGAGGAGCTTTTTTTCGTCTATAACAACGCTTTTTCCGTTCGCGCTCACGAGGAGGAGATCTCCTGCAACAGGCTAAGTGCGTTCTCGACAACCATGTCTGGCGTGATTGACGTGATCCGGCTGCCCAGTGGGGCAAGGATGCAGCGGTTACGGACACTTTCCGGCGCGAAATGGGTGTATTCGCTGTGGTCGCCACTGTAAAGAACGACCTGGGGAACGTTTCTGGCAACGCCGATCTGTACGGTGCCGGTGTCAACGGTGATCAAAGCGGTGCAGCGAGCGACTACCGCCGCAGCCTCAAGCAGCGAGTTTGTAGGAAAGGAAAACGCTCGCTTGTTCCTTTCCACAAGTTCCTTACAGACAGGCACATCGCCGGGAGAACTGATGTAGATGAATCCCGCCTCCGGCAGCGCTTCACTTAATTTTTGCACAACCTGACCCCACATTTCCGGGGGCCAGACGCGGCTGGGTTGTCCTGCCGAGATGTTTACAGCGACTCTTGGCCGCATCGGCGGAAGATTGGAAAACACCTTTTCCGCCCAGGATTCCGCGTTCGGGTCAACGCCCACATGCAGACGTCGCGTCACTCCCGAGGGGTCCATTCCGAAAGGTTGAACCAGTCGCGCAAAGGCCTCGGTGCGATGCTCGTTTTCCCAGTCATGTGTTATCGGGTGAGTCAGCAGAGCATCATGGTGAGGGTGCGAGAGGCCCACGCGATAGGGCGCGCCGGAGAGAACCATCAACAAGCTTTCGGTCGTCGCAGGGTGACCCTTTGGAAAGACGACGATGTCCGGGTGGTAGCGGATGATCTCCCACACCGATCTTGGCCAGTAGGGTAGCTTTTCGTAAAGAATCACGTGGTCAACATAGGGATCAACAACCGACAGGTCGAAGCTGGCGGAGGTGACACAAACCGCAATTATTGCCTGTGGTCGGGCATGGCTCAGCGCTTCGAGCAGAGGTGTGGCTATCAAGTAATCCCCCCGGAGCACCGGGAGCAGAACCAATATTCGTTTTGGATGTGCGGGGAGGGGTGACCACCTGTTGCGGTGAGGTTTGGCTACGGCGCCAAAGAGGCGAAAACCGAAAGCCCTCCACCAGGGCCGGGAAAACAGCGGATCGTTCACGGGAAACTCCAGTGCGCAAAATCAGTAGAATGCGGAGATTTTCTTATTGTCCGCGTTGACTAATGTACCCCGCCCTGACCTTTTGGATCAACGGGCGCGCAAGATCTACCTCGACCCCATGGCCGTCAGCAACGAGGCTTCAATGCCCTCTATCATCCGGTCATAAGAGAACAGTCGCAACATGCGCTCTCTTCCCGCCCGCCCCATCTTCGTGCGCAAATTTTCATCCTTCTCGAGGCGGATTAGAAGGTTGGTCCATTCGCCCGGATTTCTGGGAGGAAGCAGGAAGCCAGCTTTGCCCTCGTCCAGCAACAACGGAACGTCGCCTACGGGGGTTGCGGCAACGGGCACTCCACGAACCATCGCCTCCATCAGCGCGTTGGGCATTCCCTCGTCGGTCGAGGGAAGAAGGACGAGATCAGCGCAACCTGCAAGGTCCGCGGCGTTGTCTACGAAGCCGTGGAAAACGACTCGATCCTCAACCTTAAGCTGTTTGCATTCTTGTCGCAGATTCGCAGCTTCAGCCCCTTCGCCGAGGATGGCGAGTTTCCAGCGGTTTCCGCTTTCGAGAGTAGAAAAAGCGGAGAGCAGATCGGTAACACGCTTGATCTCGGTCAGCCTTCCGGCATAACAGGCGACGAGGTCGTTCTTCGCAAACCCAAGGAGTTCCGGTTTTCGTTCTGACGGTTTGTCGGGAGCCACGACGCCGTTCGGGACGACATCAACAGGAAGTTTTGAAAACCACCCGAAGGAGTTGTAGGTGTCGCGAATTCGGGCGGAATTGGTCAGGATGCGGTCAACGAATTTCGCGGTTACCCGGTGGCGGATTGTGTTCTGGTAAATGGGGAACCCGTTTCGGTGAACCACGGGAAGTCCCCGCAGTTTTGCCGCAACCCCAGCCGTTCGCACATCCTTTGGAAAATGGACAACAACCACCTCCGTCCCAAGATGGTGGTAGAGGGCTGCGAGTTTTGCAATCGTCTTCGGGTTGTAATCAAAAGAGATGTCGAGTGTAAAAGTCTGGATGCCGGCGCGAACGGCACGCTCTGCAATCGGAGAGCTGGATCGTGCGACAAGGGAGACGTCGTGTCCCCGGGATTTCAGCCCGAGTAGGGAATTCACTGTCCACCCCTCGCCGCCACCCCATTCCGAAGCAAAATTGACAAAGGTGGTTTTCATCGCTGATCCTCCAGCGAATCAAGCACGCCAATCAATTTCTTCGTCATGGCATCCCAAGAAAAACTCTTGCGAACCATTTCGAGTCCGGAGTTGCCGATCCTGTCTCGAAGGCCGGCGTCTCCAGCAAGCTTCAGTAGCCGATCTGTGAACCCACTCTCATCCTCAGTCGCGGCAACCATCAGCTCCTCGCCGTCACGAAAATGTTCATGGACGCCTCCGGATGCTGTTACCACGCAAGGCACACCCCGGCCCATCGCCTCGAGCATGGCGTTGGCGAGACCCTCGTTGCGGGAGGGCAGCGCAAAAATGTCGGCAGCGGATAGCCAGCGGTCGGTCCTGGGTGTATAGCCCGGGAACTGGACGATACTTTCGAGATTTTCTGCCCGGACAAGCGCCTCCAGCTTTTCACGCTGATCGCCTTCACCAAAAATAACAACAGATGCTTGAACACTCTGCTTCCTCAGTGTTGAAGCGGATTTTACCAGCCAGTTCCACCGTTTCACATCGGTCAACCGACCCACTCCAAGAACCAACAGATTCTCCTCGGGGACGCCCAGCTCTGTCCGCAGGTCAGCCTTTTTCTGTGTAGAGAGAGGGCCGGGGGCATCAACGCCGTTCGACATCACATGGACGGGCATGGAGCGCATCCAGGGCGTTTCCGCGAGGGTGTCCGCTATCGCCTGTGCGTTCACGACCAGAGCCTTGGGAAGAACACTGTAGCGCAAGCGGTCCATCAAGTAGTTGTCTCGCAGGCGGCGAACGATGCCGAGTCGCAACAGAAGGGGAACGCCCGCGAGTTTTGCCGCGAGGCCGCCGAGCCAGTAGTCGCGGACGGTTGTCACGATCACCGCATCCCGGTTTCGGAGATGGGCGGCGAGGCGAATGATGGTTCCCAGGTCGGCTTGCCCCCCGAAGGGTAGCTCCAGAAACGAGAGCTGTTCACGGAGGTGGGGTTCATAGGGAGAGCGAGATCGTGTGGCAAAAGCGACCTGATAACTGCTCTTGTGGAGCTGTTCTGCGGCGCGAAGAGACCATTTCTCCGTTCCCGCCCAGATCCTGCTGGAGCAGACTACTGTCACCCTGCGCACGCTCATGCTGTTTTCTCCCCGCTCACTGTGGGAGAAATTCCGAGTTGCTGGCGCGCAGCGAGGTCTTTATAAAGGGCGTTCCGTTTCAGGAGCTGTTTGTGTGTTCCGATGTCGATGATCCTGCCCTCATCCAGCAGGACAATTCGGTCCGCAGTGGCGGCCGAAGCGATACGGTGAGTTACCGTAATCACGGTCCTCCCGCTGGTCAAATGGTCCAGCGCCTTTGAAACAGCGCTTTCGGATTCCGGATCAAGCGCGCTTGTCGCCTCGTCGAGGATAACGATCTTTGGGTTGCGAAGTATGGCGCGGGCGATGCTGATCCTCTGCCGTTGGCCACCGGAAAAGAGGAATCCCTGCTCCCCCACGACGGTGTCGTACCCCTCGTGAAGAGCACTGATGAATTCATCCGCCTGAGCGAAACGGGCAGCCTCAACGATCCGCTCGTGCTCCGTATCAGGAGCGCCGTAGGCAATATTCGCTGCGATGGTGTCATGGAAAAGGATTACCTGCTGGGTTACGATGCCGAACAGACCTCTAAGTCCTTCAACATCGAGTTCGCGAATGTCGGTTCCGTCCAGCGTGATGCGTCCTGCCGTGGGGTCAAAGAAGCGAGGCAGAAGATTGATGAGGGTTGATTTGCCCGAACCACTTTTTCCGACGATGGCGAGACGTTCTCCCGCTTTGATCTCGAGGTCGATGCTCGAGAGAACCTCTGGGGTGTCGTCGGCGTAGCGGAAGCCGACATTTTCAAAACGAAATCCGGTTTCGACACCATGTACCGCAACGGGTTTGCTGGCGCGAGGGATCTGTGGGATCGTATCGAGTAACCGGAAAACGCGGTCGCCGGACGCTTCCGCAACACGAATGTTGGCGAGGAGGTTGGTCAGCGAGAGGAGTGGAGTCAGCAGGGCGAAGAGCAAAACCAGAAAGCGGAGGAAGTCTTCGCTGTTGATCGAACCTTTCACCAGCACAAGTTCACCACCAACGTAAAGGATCGAACTGATGATCAGAACGCCGACCACCTCGTTCAACGGGATGACGAGACGACGCAGCCTCTCCCTGCCCAGCGAACTGCGATAGTGGCTGGCGGTGAACTGCTGAAAACGGCCAACCTCAAAAGGCTCGTTGGTAAATGCCTTGACGATCCGAATTCCCGAAATGGTTTCCTGAAGCTGGCCGGTCAGCCGGGCTAAAAGTTCCTGTACTCCGGCCGCATGCTGTTTGATCTTTCGTGCGAGAAATTGCACCGTCCACCCGACCGCAGGAACAATGACCAACGCGGCGAGGGTCAGTTTCCAGGAAACGGCGAAGAGGAGAACCAGCAGAAGGAGAGCGTTGATCGGGTCGCGGATCATCTTCGTAAAACTCTTGTTCAACGCAAGGTTGAGCTGCTCGACGTCGTTCAACACTGTTGAAATCAGGTGGCCGCGATGTTCCAGCTGAAAGAAAGCGAGGTCCTGCCGGAGAAGATGCCCGAGCAGCTGGTCGCGGATCTCCTTGATTACGCGTTGCTCCACGAAGGAGACAAACCAGAGTTGCAGATAGCTGAAAAGATTCTTGCCGAAAAAAGCGATCACAATCATCACCGCGGCACGGATCAGGGTCTGAGTCGGATCGTCACGCACGAGAAGGACGGCGGTCCAGTGTTTTAACAAATCATTAAGAGAGCTGGTCTGTTCAGGTGTGCTCAGTCCACCGGAAAAAAGCGCGCTGAGGAACGATGCCGACAACCAATAAGCCGCGGAGGAGAAAATGACGAACAACCCGGTCGAAATCAGGGTCGCGACGATGTATCCCAGGTGGGGCCGCATGTACCCGGCGAATCGGCGAAGGGTGTTCATGCAACGCCCCATATATTATGGCGAGAGAGGTTAAATGCGGTGATGCGCATAATCGATAAACCCTAGTAAGCGTCGTGTCCAAAAATGACAGCGGAGACCGTCCGGGCCAGAATCCAGATATCGAGCCCCAGCGACCAGTTTTCGATATACATCAAATCGTAGCGCGTACGCACTTCGATAGGGGCTTGCCCGCGAAGGCCGTTCACCTGCGCCCACCCGGACATGCCGCAGCGAACCCGATGGCGTTCAGCGTAGCGCGGCACTTCGGCGAGGAACTGCTCCACAAATTCCGGACGTTCCGGCCTCGGCCCGACCAGGCTCATGTCGCCACGGAGGACGTTCCAGAGTTGGGGAAATTCATCCAATGACCAACGCCGTAGAAATCGGCCGATCGGCGTGGCGCGCGGATCATCCGGCGTAGCCCATTTCGGTCCGGTGCCATCCTCGGCGTTTATCCGCATCGTCCGAAATTTGAAAATGGTAAAGGATTTTCCATCCAGCCCCACCCGTGTCTGCCGAAAAATGATCGGTCCTCGGCTGCTAAGGGCGACAGATAGCGCAACGATCAGAATCAACGGAGAAAAAAGCAGAAGAACGAGCAGGGAGACGATGAAATCGAAAGAGCGCTTGATCAAGCCGTTCCATCCGGCAAGCGGGTCCTCTCGAAGCTGAAGCATTGGTAGACCGGAGAGGTTCAGGGTTCTCAGGCGCTCGGTAACCAGGGCCTGCGGGTTGGGTGCAAAAAGGAAGTTCAGACGCCGTCCACCGAGATGGTTGATCAGTTCCCTTGCCCGCGTAAATCGGTTGAAACCATAGGCGAGGATGACCGTGTTGGCGTTTCGAGCTTCCACTTCTTCCACGAGCCGCTGGGGATCAAGCGTGTCGCCATCCTCCATCAGGTGCAAGATGCAGATCCCGCTTTCTGCGTGTTTTTCCAGCCGCTGGGCAACCTCCTGTGCAAAATCCCCCACGAGCAGGGCGTTGTGAAGAGGGCGTTCGCGAAAGAGTTTCCGTCGCAGACGGGCGAGCATGACTCGGACGACCAACAGGAGCGGAGTTGCGATGACGAGAGTCAGGGCCGCAACAACCCGTGAATAGGAGAAGTTTCTATAAAAGAAGAGAAGCGCAAAGACGAGAGCGAAGCCGAGAAAGAGTTGGCCGACAGCATTGAAGGCCTCACGCCAGACCGGTTGGCCCAACTGAATTCGGTAAACCCCGCGAACCGCCATAAAAAGAACCCAGAACGCGCCACCCACCAATGCCGAACCGAGGTAAACCTGGAAAGGAGGGACGCCAAAGAGGACGGGTACAAGCCGGGTAAACGGATCGCTGAACCGTATGGCGTAAGCGGCGAGCATTGATCCGGCCAGCACTATCAGGTCAACAAATGCGACCAGCACCGGCCAAAACAGCAACATCCCCTCGTTTCTTTGCTTCACCAGGATCTCCCGTTGTCGTTCACTGGTTTGCGGGACTTCACTTCATCTCAACGAAAAGTAAGGCATGAAGGGATGGAAAGGTACGCTACAGTCGAAAAAGGCTGGCGGTTCTTCAGGATTCCTTTTTGGATGCTCCGGGCCTCAGTTTGTCAACATCGATGCCGTACCGCTTGATCTTCTCTTGAAGGTTTTTGCGGGCGATCTCCAGCTCCTGCGCCGCTGCAGAAACATTGCCTCCCAAACGGGCGAGAGTTTGCTCTATGAATTCCTGCTCAAACTCCTCCCGGGCTGCGCGAAGGCTTCTTTGCTGGTCGGCAAGTGGTTGTGACCGGCGAATCTCCTCCGGGAGTTCCTCGATTTCGATTCTGCTGTGCAGTGACATCACCACCGCCCGCTCCATCACATTCTCCAGCTCGCGAACATTGCCGGGCCAGCGGTAGTTCTTCATCGCCTTCATCGCGCGCTGGGAAACAACCATCGGCTCTCGTCCCGAATCCCTTCTGAACCTCTCAAGGAAAAACTGGGAGAGCCCGGGAATGTCCTCCGGCCTGTTGCGGAGAGCGGGTAGTTCGAGGTTGATAACGGAAAGCCGATAAAAAAGGTCTTCGCGAAAATCGCCTCGCTCAACCATTTTTCGGAGTTTCCTGTGCGTGGCGGCAATGACACGGACGTTGATCGGAATTGTGTCCACTCCGCCAACTCGTTCGATTACCCTTTCCTGCAAAACACGGAGCAATTTAGTCTGAACCACGGGAGAGAGGTCGCCGACCTCGTCGAGGAAAAACGTTCCGCCATTCGCCTGCTCGAACCGGCCGATTCGACGGCCGCTGGCTCCGGTGAAAGAACCCTTTTCGTGGCCAAACAGCTCCGTTTCAATCAACGTCTCTGGAAGCGCGGCGCAATTGACAGAGACCATCGGTTTTCCCGCGCGGGGGCTGTGGCGATGGATCATCTTTGCGAGCAACTCCTTGCCCGTGCCGGACTCGCCGGTGATTAGTACGGTGGAGGGGGCCTTGGCGACGCGCTCGATGGCAATGCGGAAAACATTCGCCGTCTCTTCGTTGCGGGAGAGGTATTCGGTGTAGGGAACATCCGCCGAAATGGCAACGCGTTCCTCTTCGCCCGGAGCGGGATTGCCATCCGACACCGCCACAACTGTTTCGGCGAAACCCTTGGGCGGATCGCTCTTTAAAGAGAATGCACGCACGCCGAGTTGCGCGAGTTCGAACGCATCATCGGTGCTGCCGTGGGCGGTTCGGACGAAAATCGGCATGGCAGGTATTTCGTGCAGAAGTTTGTTGACCAGTTCGCGCCCACCCATTTCGCCAACCAGACGTATTTCTGTGACGAGCCCGTCTATTTCGCCGTTCAGAGCCCTCTCGAGCGCCTCCTCACCGCTGGACGTAAGGGTGACGTCAGCTCCGAGCTGCTCGAGTTGTTTCTTGAGCGGTTCGGACTGTGCCGGGTCGAGGTCGGCAATCAATATGTGAAGCGGCATCGGCCGGACTCCGTTGTGCCTTCGGCTAATTTGTGTCCCTTGCGGCAGAAATGTAAGCCGCCAAAGAGGAAAGCACACCCCTCCTAATCACTCTATCGGCTCGTTCTGGCCGAGACTTGCGGAATTGATACGAAAAATTTGGCGCAGGAAGGTAAAGATTCAGGGCGTTTTGGGGTGAATGTTCAACGGAGTGCCCCGCTTGCATGAGCGTTCGGCGAGTATCATCTTCTCTCCCACCTGACAGAGAGCCCATGCCACGGAGGAACAGATGGCAGCACCTAAAGAGTTGTTGAAAGAACGTATCGGGCGAGTGCAGCAGGCGCTGCGCGAATCCTACAATGCCCCGATGCTTGTTACAGACCCGTCCAACGTTGGTTGGTTGACCGGAATCCCGGCGGATTTTCAAAAGGACGCCAGAGTTGTGGTTACGCCGGATGAGGCGTGGTTTATCACGGACGGTCGATACGAAAACCGTGTGCCGGAAATACCCGGAGTCCTCACCTTCATCTGGGGCACGAAGCACGTTCATCAGTATCCCGAACTGGCGGAACTCGTGGGCGGAGCGGACACCCTCGTTGTCGACACTCGCGGCCTGCCGCTGGACATTTACCACGCGCTGCCGAAGATGCTCGGGGTCAAGACAACAGAGGTGCCCTCCGGATTCCTTGACAGGCTTCGGATGATTAAAGGCGAGCTTGAATTGAAGTTGATCGACGAAGCAATTGAAGTCGCCATTGGTGGATTTCGTTACATGGTCGAGGAGTGGCTTCCCAACAATATGGCGTCGGCGAGCGACATGGATTTCCGGGATGCGTTGGAAGAGAAATGTACCGAGCTCGGCGGCGAGGGAATGTCCTTCGAGTCGATCGTGGCGATGGACCGGGATGCAGACACCCCTCATCCGGACATGACCCGGGAAGCGCGCCCGTTGGCGGAAGGTACAGCGATGCTAGTGGACTGGGGCATCGTCTACAAGGGCGTTTGCACGGACATGACGAGAATGATTGTGCTCGGTCGCAACGACCTCCCCGCCGAGATTGCAGAGTTGAAACAGCTCCAGACCAAATGGATGGAAGATGTGATCACTGCCATGGTCCCCGGTGTTCCCGCGTATGAAGCCGGGATGAAGTATGTCGAGGGGATGAAAGAGGCTGGCATCGAAAAGCCGTTCCACGGAGCTGGTCATGGTACTGGCGGAGCGTATGTCCACGAACTGCCACGGATGAGCATGAAGCCGGAGGGGGACGACTACGGCATTCCCTTCCCGCAGGCAATCGTTTTTGAACCGGGCATGATCGTCACCAGCGAGCCGGGTATGTACAAGATCGGTGTTGGCGCGTTCCGCACGGAGAACATGGTTCTGATTACCGAGGGGGGCCACGAGATCATGGACAAAGCCCTCCCGCTGGAGGAGTTCTACGTCAGCGCAAAATAGAACCGCTCCGCTCTTGACTTTGTAACAATGCCGCTGCCAAACCTGGTGGCGGCTTTTTGTCTCGATGGCGAGGGCTCTGTCCTTTGAAGGCGCGGGAGACTCCATGTACCTTGCGAAAGACTGACTGCAACCCTCCGGGACAAAATGGGCGCGCAACGATGAATTTTCTGAACACCGGACTGCTGTTTGGATTGGCGTTGGCAGCAATACCCCTGCTGCTGCACCTGCTCGCGCGCCGCAGGCTGAAAACGCGACCCTTTCCCACACTGGATTTTCTGCGACGGCTTCAGATCCGCCAACTAAGAAACCTGAGGTTGAAACAGTGGTTGCTTCTCGCGTTACGAACGTTGGTGCTGCTTCTGCTGGCCTTGGCGTTTCTTCGCCCAACTATTAGCGGATCCTCCGCCGGAGTGGACGAAAACGAAACGGTGGTTCTGCTCGATCTTTCTGCTTCAATGGCAGCAAAAGATGGTGGCGCCAGCGCACTGGAAAAAGCGAGAGAGATGATCAAAGGGATCTGGTCGGCGGGAGGCCGGGTTGGGCTGGTGGTTGCCTCTTCCGGTCCCGAACGGGATCATCCACAAGCGGCCGTTGGGGGAGAGCCGCCCGAGTGGATCGATCTCCTCTCGGTTGATGGCAGAAGCGAAGATCCCGCCAAAGGGATGGCGAGGGCGCTCGAAAGGCTTGAAGAATCGAAAGCTGCAATCCGCGAGATCATCTGGATATCTGATTTCAACGGGAGTGTTGGGAATGGTTTGCCGGAATTGCCGGAAGGGGTAAATCTGCTCCGTCTGGACGCCGGAGCCCACGAAGAGATTTACAACCTTGCGGTCACTTCCGTCGAGCTGACGGACGCATTACCCCGGGCAGGAATGTCGACAGAGCTAAAGCTGACTCTTTCACTCTCCGGGGCGGAGAGTGACACCGTTCTTGTCGGCGTGCTCGTAGATGGGCGCAGAGTGATGGAGGGGGCCCTTGAACTCCGAAACGGTCAGGGCACCCAACATGTTCTCCCGCTCCGTCTTCCTGCCGCGGGCGTCTACCGGCTCGAAGTGGAAATCGAGGCGGAGGATGGATTTTCGCTAGACAACAGGTTGGCGGGGGTGCTGGATGTACCGGAAAATCCAGGAGTCCTGTTGACAGGAGACAACATTTCGGCGCTCCGCTACCTTCAGCTCGCGCTTAATCCCGGCGAAGGAATAACGGGCGGCGATGTTGTTGTGAAGAGTGGGGCGTTGGCGGAAGAAGATTTAAAAGGGATTGATGTCGTGATTCTGGCGGGACCGGGGAGTGTCAATGACCATGCTGCCGAATCGCTGGTAAAGTTCGTTAACAGGGGCGGTGGTTTATGGGTCTTTCCCTCGACCTCAATGGATCCGGGAACCGTTTCAAGGACGCTGTTGAGTAGACTGAATGTTGGCGCCATTGTTGATGATATCCGCTATACCGAGCAGTCCTGGGGAGATATGGACAGGGGGCATCCGGCGCTTGCTGGCTTGCTAGATAAAGGGAGTCGATTCGATTCGCCCAGGGTTTTCAGGCAACTTCTGTTATCGGGGTCCAGGCCAGAGAGAACTGTCGTCCGGCTGGAGAACGACACCCCCTTCCTTTCGGAATTCAGTCTGGGCGAAGGTCGTGTGTGGTGGACGCCGGTCTCCATTGACCTTGAGTGGACCGACTGGCCGCTAACCGGAGCATTTACCACGGTTGTTACTTCTGGTGTTCGCTATCTGGCGGGGTCAGTTTTAAAAACTCAGGTTTACCGTTGTGGGGAGCCCATCAGGTGGCCGGATCTTCCCGAAACGAGGGGACGGGCAGTCGAGACCGTCGATCCTTTCGGCGAATACCTGCCAACCGCCCGGAGCGAGGAGGTTGGCGTTGCCTGGGTGACCGAGGCCACCAGGATTCCGGGCCACTATCGCCTTTTTGCTGATGGACAGGAGGTTGCTCTGGCGGCCGTACAGATTGACCCCGGAGAAAGCCGTTTCGAGGATATGGCCCCATCGTCCTTTCCGGGCGTATTATTGGAGTACGAGGCGGACGAAACTCTTGCGAACGAGCTTCGCGAAAGACGCACCGGCCACGAATTCTCCTCCACCCTTCTGTTTTTGGCGCTAACCCTGTTGGTCACCGAGAGTCTGCTTTCCCGCCAGAAACGAAACAGCTAAGGTTGTTGAAACACCATGGATCTTTCCGATAACAGTTTTCATGTATCAAGCGACGGCGAAATGCGCGAACGGGCATTGCTCGCGAGCGTCGTGCTTCCCGGAACTGCCATGTGGGTCGCCGAGGACCATATGGATGAACTTGTAGCCCTCGCGGACACCGCCGGGGCGGATACGGTTGAACGCGTATTCCAGCGGAGGATGAGGCCCGATCCCGCCACCTATATCGGGGGAGGCAAAGTCTCCGAAATCGGTTCGCTGGCAAAACAGCACGATGCCAACCTTGTTATTTTCGACGATGACCTAACGCCTGTCCAGGTAAGGAATTTGGAGAAATCGCTTAACGTAAAGGTTCTGGATAGAAGCGCCCTGATTCTGGATATTTTCGCCCGGCGTGCAAGGACACGCGAGGCAAAGGTTCAGGTGGAGTTGGCGCAGATGGAATACTACTACCCGCGCCTGACAAAGATGTGGAGCCACCTTCGTGGACAACAGGGCGGTATCGGTTTTCGCGGACCCGGCGAAACGCAGCTTGAGGTTGACCGGAGAGCGGTTCAGCGCAGAATTACCAGCCTGAAAAAGGATCTCGAGAAAATCGCGCGCCAGAGGAAGACGCGCCGTGTCGGCAGAAAGGATATTCCCACAGCGGCGCTGGTCGGTTATACGAACGTTGGCAAGTCCACCCTGTTGAACGCCCTGTCGGAAACCAAAGACGCCTACGTGGAAAACAGGCTGTTTGCGACCCTCGACTCCAAGGTCAGGCGTATTGAGCCAACCGCAGGGAAGCCCGTGTTGCTGATCGACACGGTTGGGTTTATTCGCAAACTCCCCCATCACCTGGTCGCCTCGTTCCGTTCCACCCTGGAAGAGGCGCAGTACGCGCAGGTTCTGGTTCACGTAGCCGACCTGTCGCACCCGCACGTAGAGGACCAGATTCTCCAGACGGAGAAGGTGCTGAAGGAGCTTGGGTTGGAGGAAAAACCCACCCAGCTTGTGTTCAACAAAATCGATATGGTTACGGCGTCAGGCATTCTGGAGAAGATGCGGGAGAAGTATTCGGGCGCACTGTTTGTTTCCGCAGAAAAAGGGCTGCGTCTTTGGGAGCTTTACGAGCGCCTCGAAAGCATGCTCTATATCGGCACGGCGGAGGCGACCATCTCGTTGCTGCCCGACGAGCTGCAACTGCTTGAAGGGATGAAAAACGGGATCGAAGTCCGAGATAAGCAGTGGGACGAGGGCCGGGTGAAGTTGACAATCACAGGTCCGGGCAGCCTTATCAAACAGACCCTCGCACGACTCGGCAACCCGGAGATCCTGAAGAGCCGCGACCTGGGCTACAGACCTCCTCAATAGCAGAATACATCAATAAGTAGAAGGTTTTCAGGACCAGCCAAGATCGGAGAAATATCCGATCAGTTGGTCTGTTACGTTTGCGATGTCGTGGTATTTCACAACCCACTTACGGCCCGCTTTTCCCACCTTTTGGCGCAACCTGGCGTCAACGATGAGCTTTTCCAGTTCGGCCTCAAGGGTTTCCGGTGTAACGGCAACAAAGGGGTGATCAGGAAGGAAATCGACCATCTCCGGGACCATGCTCGTACAGGTGGGAATACCGAGAGAGAGATACTCGAGGCTGGACATGCCGTATCCCCAACCCCCGGTATCGGCGATCTGGTCCACCGCGATATCACACCTCTTTTTCGCCTCCATCGCCTGCTGATGGGTCATATTCTCGATCAGGACAAGTTCCACGGGATGCTTCTTTTTCAGGTTCTCTACCACTTCAATGATCCGGTCCGTCCCCTTGAACGAACGCACCCGTGCCGCGTGGGCGATTCGAACCGTGCCGTCATCAACCGGTGTCCTGTCCTCTGGGGTTAGCTTGGCGGTGTCGAAAGGCAAAAAGAGGTATTTCATCCTGTCGTCAAGTTCGAGTAGGTCAACTTCGCTGCTGAGCCGCAAGGCGAGGTGTTTGTCCACCTGCGGATAGATTCCCCGGTTGCGCATATCGCTACCGTGGTAAAACGCCATCAATCGTTTTTTCTCCGAAGCCCAGCGCTTGACATTTCGTCCATCGCGGAAGAACTCGGCTCCCTGGTCAAGCCAGTACAGATCGAAGGAGTCCAACCCATAGTCAGCCACGGCTGCGTTGACGCGGGGAGCGATTACAGAGTCCCTCAATGCAAAGAAGGCGGTTGCTATGGAGCTCGGGCTTTTCCAGAAGGGCGGCGTTTCAGTGATCGGTGTGTCGTCGGCAAGAGGCCCGCGGGTGATCCTGTGTAAAAAACGACGAAGCGGAATCAATGGGCTTCCCTGTGTCGGCATCAGCGGCAGATCGAGGCAGATGTCCTCGGCGAACCCCCAGGGGTTTTTGAAGAGGGTAACGTAGCGGCATTCGTGTCCCCGCTTACCGAGTTCACGCTGCCAAAGGTCGAGTGTGCCGGAAACATGGTACGGGGCGATGATCAGAATTTTCACCGCGCATTCTCCTCGGGGTTGTGTCCTGCTAACTCAATTCCAGAAGACTGGTGTCGAGGGCTGGAAGGGAGTCGAGGAACAGGGCGACATCCTTGGGCCGCATCCGTCCCCTCTCCGTTCTCAGAGTATTTACATCTGACATATCGCCAAACCCGAACAGCGGTTGGTCCACAGAAACATCCTCGCCAAACGGCCGAAGATCATCGCCTTGGGTTTGTCCGCCGTGAAGAAGGTCGAGGGTGGCTGGTGGGACAAGCTTGTGGGTTGTTGTCCACAACTCGCAGGTGACTTTCGCCTTGCGGGCCAGTGCGGCCAGCGCAGCCGAACCGGTCTTGTTGATAAACCGTTTGCCATCCGCGCCATCACATCCGAGAATCATTCGTTCGGGTACACCCTGCTGAACAAGGTCCATCAGTCTTGAGTCTGGAACGAGCCGCGTTTTCCATCCCAACGACGTCAACCGTCTCGCGGTCAAAGCTCCCTCGCCGCCGGGACGGGATTCGCCTACAATGGCGTTTCCGATAACCCCTGCTTTTGAAAGCGCTTCAAGACCCTCGTGAACCGTGGAACTGAAAGAGAAAAAGGCCCAGGTGTCGGCGCTTTTGATACTGCCGCACAGCTTTTCCTGAAAAGATTCTGCGCCCAAAGAAAGCTCCACTACCCAGCGCTCGGCAACCTTGAGGAACGATTTGGTGGCCCCACTCTTCAACTCAGCCGAGAGGTCTGCCGCAAGCCGGAGAACGGGAGCCATGGCGTGTTGGCCGTGGATCAGCTCCACGAGTGCTCCCTGCAGAGGCTTGGCGGGAGCTCCACCTTTAGCGCCCTCGGCGAGAGCTTCTGCGGAGAGACGCGCAATCGTTGCCGCACCTTTTTCGCGGTCTACTGCGAGCGCGGAGATTCTGGCTCGCCAGGGGGTTCGACCATCGTCGTTCATTTAAAACAGGCTCCTCTGTCCATCGTTCCGGCGATACAACATTTAAAGGTAGCTCGTGCGGGGTGTCGTAACATAAGCAACTGCCATCAGGAAGGCGAAGCGGGGTAACCCGGAGACAAGCGTAAAAATTCTACTCTTTGTGAAAGTGGATGGTAAGCCAGTCCCTGTGTACTTTGGGAACGATGGGAAAAATTCAACTTTGGACAGGGTTGCCCGGTTCCGGGCGACGAAATGAAGCGGAATCTCTTGCGGTCTCCTCCTCGCGGGCGGGTCATGCTGTCTGGTGGGTGTCAGGCTCGATGAGGGCGGCGGAATCCGTCGAGTCGGCATTAATTACTCTCGCGGAGGGGGCGCTGGCGAACGTGGAGATCGCCGTAACCGGGCAGTTGCCCCGGCACCTGCTCCGTTCTGCGGGCATTGAAGTTGAAACCCTTCCCGTCGAAGTTCGAGAAATGGTGTTGCGCGAACTGCTCGCGCCAGAGTTTGGCGAGTCGGGTCTGCCGGGCGAGGCGACAGATGGCTGGGTGAGGCGCGTCGCTGAATTTTATGCCCGCCTGGAACAGGGCGACATCCAGCTGGAAAAACTCCTGCACAAAAGGTATCCGTGGATTACAAGAACCCTTGATCGATATAAAAAGAGAATTGCTGATTCCGGACTGATCGACGAGGCGGCCCTTCCCGGCATTGCGATGGAACATCTTCGCGCCGGAAAACTCTCCCCAATTAACCTGTTGATCGTTGACCGCCTTGGTTCGCTCCAGCCGCACCAGGAGGAGTTGTTGAAGACGCTTTCGGGCTGGGCATTCACGACGATCATTCTGGTCGATGACGTGGAGGGGGCCGGGCCTGCCCTGCAGGAATCGTGTCAACAGGCAAATCTCTGGACATCCCTCCCCGACGTAAGTGTGCGCGAATTTTCGGTGGATGAAAGCAGGACAGAGCTGGCACGCTCCCTCTTCGTCCGGGCCGATCCCGCCAACGACGGACTCCTGCCGAATTTTGGGAATGTCCACTGCGGTTACTACGCCGACAGGACCGCGGAGGTTCGTGCCGCCGCAAAGACCCTCTCAAGGCTGGTGCACAGCGAAGGGTATGAAGCGGCTGACATCCTCGTGGTCTGCTCGAAACTGGAAGATTACGAGGAACACGTTCGCGAATTCTTCCCGCGCTGGGGGCTGCTGCCGGACATCCGTCTTGGGTCACGCATGGATGCCAATCCTGTCGCCCGCGCGGTGCTCTCTTTGTTTGAATTGCGTTCTGCAGGGCTGTCGCGGGAGCGGATCACCGACCTCTTGTTGAACCCCTACGTGCGCTGGGGAACGACGCTCTCCCGCGACGAGGGGGTATTGTCGCTCGATTCCTACGCGAGAAAAGCAGGAATCCGCGAGGGACACGGCAACTTCGAAAACGCATGGAAATCACCTCTTCTTGAGCTGATCGAGAAGATTCGCGCGAGAGCCGCGCACATCGACGAGGGCGAGACCGAGGACATTGGGGGTGACGTTCGAGCGAGAGCGGCGCTCCGTGAGGCGGAACGAGTGCAGCGGGCACTCCGCGAGCTGGAGAGTTTTGCAAAGCTGCTTTTCAGTCTGCCGGACACCTGCAGCGCAATCGAGGCGATTGGTTGGTTGGACACCCTGCTGGACAAGCTGGGGATCAACGACTCGGTGAACCGTACAGCAAGGAGCAGTCCCCGTATTGCCGGAGAAGATATTCGTGCGCTGGGACATTTGAAACTGACCCTGCGCCACGTTCTCGCCTCGTTTGATATTCACGGTCGCGAGCGCTGGCCTGTTTCTCGATTCTCGGAAGTTTTGAAATTTGCTTTAAGCCAGGTACGACTCAGTCCCACCTCCCGCCTGCGTGGAGGGATCCCAGTCGTTGGGCCATTGGACCTCCGTGGCCAGCGTGTGCGCGAGTTGATCTTCCTCGGTATGACCGCCGAGGCGTGGCCGCGTTCTCCCGAGCTGGACATCGCGGACCCGTTTGGTACGAAGTGGATGCTGGTGGACCGTCTTGCGGAGAGCCGAAGCCTGACCCTTGAGGCGCTCCTTGCTGCGGAGAGGGTGACATTCTCCGTTCCCTGCCCGAAGAGCGGTGGCTCTTCTGGTGCTCCCTCGCCCCTGTTGGGAGAGATCGAAGCGGCTGGAATCGTTATGCAGGAGGTTTCGGGCGAGAAGGAGGACCAAACCCTGCGGAGTTTGTTGGAGTCGCTGCCGGAGTTGGGCAGAACTGTCGAACGGAGTACTGTCGACGGGGAGACGCTGGCGAACGCGATGAACCTCGAATCCCTCGGCCTGAAAAAAGATGATGTGCTGCACAGGGTCAACGTCGAAATGTGGAGGAATGATCCCGAAACGTTGACGCCCTACGAGGGATACTTGTCGGAGCGAGGTACGGTTGGTTTGCTGACGGAACTGTCGCTCGCCTCCCCCCTCTCGGCAACCCGCCTGGACAGCTATGCAAAGTGTCCGATGAAATTCTTCCTCGGGGATGTGTTGAAAGTAGCTCCACTCGAGGAGGTGGAGGAGGACCTCGACCCACGGCAGTTGGGCGGGATGGTCCACGAAATCCTCGCGCGGAGTATGGAGCGGTTGACCACGCTTCGTGGTGGTCCGCCGGATATTGCGGAGAATGTGGAACAGGTTTCGCAGGTGATGTTCGAGGAAGTGGAAACCGCGATGAACCAGCTAGGCTTGGACAACGCCTACGGAGACCGTCTCCGCAAAAGGATTTCATCGGGCCTGATAAACCCCTCCGAACCCCCGGGATATTTGAAGCGGCTATTGAACGATCACGAAAAACGCCTGTCGGGCGAGAAGGTTTTGCGCGTCGAGGCTGCATTCGGGTTACCCGCCGAGGAGGGAAAACATCCACTGCTCGTTGATCCGATCACCATTAAACACGGGGACGCAGAGGTCAAACTCGCTGGAAGGATAGACAGAATTGACTACAAATCCGGCAAGGGGTGGAGGGTTTGGGATTACAAAGTTTCCAAAAACGATTCTCCCTCGAAAGGGAAGATTCTGAACGGCCTGTCGTTTCAGCTTCCGGTGTATCTCTGGGCGCTTCGGGAATGGCTTGAGCAGAGCGGCGAGGCGGACAAAACGATCGACTATGCCGGTTTCTACACGATGAAACCCGAGGCGGCGCCAATACACACGAAGGGTTGGACCGGGAAACTCGATGTCGAGAGCGGCGACGATGTTCGAGGTTTTGTTGTAGCGATACAGGAGGCAATCCGCTCCGGGCGTTTCCACCACCCGCTAGAGCAGAACGACAAGCTCTGCGCCGACAGCGACTATAACTACTGCCCCTTTAAGCAGGTCTGCCGCCGCGATCACACCCTCTTCCGGCAGCGTCCAGAAAGACTTCAAAAAGAGTTTCTGAAAAGCGCCTACAAGCTTCCATTCCAGAGTTTTGCCGCGGACGAGGAGGATGGGGATGCCTGAACTGACCCAAAACCAACTCGCAGCGCTGAGTCCCGGCGGAAAACTGATTCTCGCAGGCGCAGGCTCGGGCAAAACTACTGTGCTGACGGCGAAATATGTTCAGCTCCTCTCGGACGAGATGATTGAGCCGCGCCAAATCGTGGCGACGACATTTACCCGGAAGGCCGCTGCGAACCTTCAAACAAAAATTTATACGGAATTGCTGGAGAGGCAGCGGAACGACAAGACGAGGGCTGAACACTGGCGGCGGCAACGGGAACTCATGCCCTGGGCAAGAATCGGGACGATCCACAGCATCTGCACGAAACTGATTCGCGCCTTTCCGCTGGAGGCGGGGGTTGACCCGGAGTTCACGGTCCGGGAGCGGAACGACGAAAAAGGGGCTGCGATTGATCGCCGATTCAGAGAGCTGGCGAGAAGCCGTGATCCCGGTTTTTCTGCGCTGCTCGAGGCTTTTGGCAACGACAAAGATTTCAGGAAAACGGTAGAGTTTGTCTTGAAACGGCCCGACATCGTTTCGTCGCTTCTGGCTGCACGGGAAAAACCCGAGGAGGCGACGGCGTTTCTCGAGGAGGCGGTCAATCGGGGACGCACCCTGTTCAGGGAGGAGTCGGGCGACCCAACAGCCGCCGGACACGAAAGGTTCATTGTTGCCGCGAACCAACTCCTTGCCGTTGTTGAGCCACTTCTTGCGGGTTCGTCTGATCCGGTAGCGACTCTCCGTTTTGACGACATCGAGTTCCATACCCTGCGTCTGCTGGAGGGCGGAGGCGAGGTTGTGCAGCGAATCCGGGACTCGATCAAACACCTCCTCGTCGATGAATTTCAGGACACCAGCGCTCGCCAGTGGAAAATTATCCGCTCTCTGGTCGGGGATAGCGAGGGTGGCCTTCTGCTCGACAAACTGACACTCGTTGGTGATGACAAGCAGTCAATCTACAGTTTCCGCGCCGCGGACGTGACAGTCGTTTCAAGGGCGCGAGAGGCCTTTGCGGCTTCCGGCAAACCCGAGTCGGACTGGCTCGTCCGGCTCGACGACAACTTCCGCACGGTGGGCGAGTTGCTGCGTCCGATCAACGAAACCTTTGACCGGCTCCTGCCCAACGCCAACTCAAACCCGTTGCCCTTCGAGGCGGTTGCGGGTCCGTTGAGTCCGAGTCGCGAGACTCCCGATGGGCTAGCCCCCGGTGCCGAGTTGATGCTGGGGATTAACTGGGGACACGAAGAGGTTTTCTCCGCAATAGCCAAACGGCTGAAACGCGAGATCGGCACGAAAAAAATCGTTGATCCCGAAGACAGGACCGGCAAAACCCTTCGTCCACTCCGCGCCGAGGATGTCGGAGTTCTCTTCCGCTCGCGGACGAGGCTCGACCTTCTCGAAAACGCACTTCGTGAAGAGGGAGTACCCTACCGCGTTGTCGGCGGACGCGGATTTCTGGAGAAACAGGAAGTACTGGATCTGATTCATCTGCTCGCCGCCCTCTCCGATCCCCGTGACATGATGGCACTGGTTGGTGTGCTTCGCAGTCCGCTTTTGAACTGTTCTGACATGGCGGTGGCGGCACTCTTTGCAGGTGACGAAGAGCCCTTGAGTGTCTGGCGTGCGGTAGGAGATGGAGGCGAGGCGGGACGTAGCGATTTGCTGGACGACGGGGACAGGGAAAACCTGAAAAGGGGCTGGACGCTTTGGAAGAGGTGGCGGCAGGGCGTGGAGAACAGAAGTCCGGCCGAGTTGCTCTTGACCGCGCTGGAAGAGAGTGGGGCGCTGGCGGCCTATGCGACCGGAATTCGCGGGCAGCAGCGGATCGCCAACATCTACCAATTCATCAACAGGGTCCGTGAGTTCATCTCCGAGGGGAGTTTTACCCTGCGCCGTCTCGTGGAGAGAATTCACCTTGAAAAGGAGGCTCCGGAGGACGACAGCCAGCAGGAGGCTGAGGTGGATGCGGCGGGCGGGGTTGCGTTGATGACAATCCATGGCGCAAAAGGACTGGAGTTTCCTTACGTCATTCTGCCCGACCTCGCCAACAAGGGCACCAACACGACCATGAAAGATCTCCAGAACGGACACCTCCTTGTAGGGGAGGGGATGTTTTCCGCATTGGCAGATCCTGCGTTCGGCGCGTTGGCTGAGGCTGTTTCGGAGGAGGGTGAAAAGACAATTCATCACCTTATGAAAGAGCTGTTTGCGCCCGCCGAAGAACGTGCGGAAAGGCTTCGTCTCGCCTACGTTGCCGCAACACGCGCCCGGGACCACCTGCTGTTGACGAGTGCTGTCAAGACAAAATCAAAAAGTGAGGCGCTGGAAATAGCAGAGACCTCCCATCTGCATCTCTGGTTCGAAGGAGTTGGGATCAGCTACAGCCCGGAGGGTCTTGTTGTTGAGGATGGAGTCGGGAATCTGTTGGTGCGGCAGATGGAAAAGGAGGTTGATCTTGCTTTGGGTGGTGGCGGGAAAAGTGTTATAAACAAAGACAAAATGCGGGATTCAGAACTCCCGCAAATCGTCATACGCCCACCAGCAAACCCGGACCGTTGGGTGCTTCCCTATTCTGCGTTTTCCACATGGATCGTTGATCCAACCCCCGAAGCGACACTCCGTCTTGTTTGGTTCGCGGGAGAAATGGAAAAGAGTGGCGAGGCCGCCGGGGAGCAGCAGGAGGAGGGTGTGCTGTTCGCCCGGGAGAAGGCGCGGAGGATCGGCGACCTTGTTCACCAGCTCTACCAACGACACGGACCCGGTTGTGCCTGGGAGGGTGTGGCCGATGAAGTTTGGGACACCCTCGGTGCGTGGTCACTGGAGAAAGAGGAAATAGCGGTAATCGCGAAGGAAGTAGAGGCTCAGTTGCAGGGTGGCCGAAAGATCGGGTTGCACGAGATTCCGAAGGAGGCCAAGCGAGAACTACCGCTCAGGCTGCAGGTCGGTAAATTGGTGCTTCGGGGCCAGGCAGACCTTGCGTGGCGCGAGGGCGATGAGGTCCGGGTTCTGGATTACAAAACCACACGCCTTGATAACGGCGAAGCGCCCGCAGATTCCTCGGCGAAACACGGTTATGACCACCAGAGCATCCTCTACGGATTATCCCTGATGAGGGCGTGGGGGCTCAAAAAGGCGGTCTGCAGGGTCGCCTATCTGGAAAAAGCCGAAGTAGTTGAATACACAGTTACCGAGCGCGATATTCGGGCTTATGAGGAATATTCACAGCTACTTGCAAGGCGTTGGCAGGAGGCAAAAGAGGGGCTTCTGGGCGCCAGATCAGGGGAGTAGGGGATGATCGGAATTATCGGAGGAACATCCTTTCTTGAGACGGATGTTGCACGCAAAGGAAAGCACGAAAGGATCGTAACGCCGTGGGGTGGAGTGGACGTCGTCTTGAGCGACACCTTCGCCATGATTGCCCGGCACGGCGCGGAGGGATACACCCCTCCCCATCGGATAAACGACCACGCCCACATTCGCGCAATGGAGATGTTGAATGTGGAAGGGATCGTCAGCTTTGCCTCAGTGGGAAGCCTGAAACCCGAGATACCTATCGGCACGCTTGTCGTTGCGGACGACATCTACGCACCCTTTAAAACGGTGACCTATCGAAACAACCGGCTGAAATTCCACCTGCCGACTTTCGATCATGCCTGGCGAGAGAGCGTTCTGGAAACTCTACGAGGAGCCGACCTGAACCCCCGGGATGGTGGTGTTTATGCGGAAACCCTCGGGCCGAGACTCGAGTCGGTGGCGGAGATCCGTCACCTCGCGGATTATGCGGATGTCGTAGGAATGACGGCGGCAAGTGAATTCGTTCTTGCCAGCGAGCTGGGCATTCCCCTCGCGATTCTCGCGGTGGTGGACAACATGGCGCATGGCTTGGGTGTGAAACCGCTTAGCGGCGAGGCGTTCTGGGAGCAGGTGAAGAATAACCAGTCGAAAAGCCTGAAAGCGTTGAACGCATTGATTTGAAATTTATATAGCAAATAACGCATAACCGAATAAGCTGTGATTTGGGTGGGTCACAGCATGAACGAAAACCTCTTCCACGGAGAGGCTGGCAGCCGATTCCACTCTTTTTCGTGCAGCGTAATCAATCGGACCTCGTCGCTCTCGAAGCGGTTCAGATCGAGGTCGCCATCCCAGCGGAGCTCCGCCTCTTTTGCCCAGTCCGCCCTGTCGTTTGCCACCGTTTGATGGAAAATCCGCTCGCTGGCTTCCAGTTTTGCCGCCTCCTCGGGCGAGACATAACGGATTGCCCGTGCACCCCCGCGAAGGAGTGCGTCCGTACGAACCGCGATGCCGTAGGGTTCAAACGAGACCTGTACGAACCGCTTGCGCCAGCGCATCAAGGAGAGCGACTCGGAGGGAGAGAGCGTGGTGAAACCGACCATCTCGCGCCCCAGCGGCATGTGCCGTCCTGACCCACGAATCAATTTTTCGGTGGTGATTCTTGCCAAGGTCGTCAACGCGGATCTTGGAGGCTCATTTTCGCTGGCGGCGAGGTCAGAGTAATAGGAACGTGCCAATTCTCCCGGCCATTGGCCAGCACTTGTGCGGGTCCAGTGAACCGCCCACCCCTCCCATTCAGTCCTCCGAAGCCGTTTTTCAGCAAATTCCGGGGTTGGCAGTGCAGAAAAACGATGCCGTCGTGGGGCGTATTCGATCCGAAATCGAGTATCAGACTTCAAAGAAAACCCCGATTCAGCAAGCGCATCGTCAAAAAAGCCACCCGGTCGGATTGAGACCGGGAAGAGTTTCCGGGCGTTATCGAGTATCCACCGGTCTCGTTGTTGCCACATCGCTTTGGGTGATTTGCCCTTTTCTATATAGGGGACAACAAGGGCCGGCTGGTGAGAAAGGGTAAACTCGCGCAAGATCTGCTGCAGGTGCCGTTCCCGTTTGATCCTCGGCCAGGAACCGGGCACGCCCGCGAGGAGGATAATGCCGCCCAGCGACTCCCCCGCTGCCCAAACCCCGAGTTCCCACGTTGCCAAACCGATACCCGAAACCAGCGCGAATCCCTCGCGGGCTGCGGTGGAGGCGGCGTTTATCGTGGCGCGAACCCATTCCTCGCTCCCCACAGGATATTTCCCCTGACGGCTGTTCAACACGGCGGCGCTTGGCCAGGTCAGCAGAGTCTGGTCGCCCTGCCAGCATTCTGGCGGGTAGAGAGGGAGGGCGGAGGGGTCGAGGTTCATGGTGATCGTCGGTTCTCCATTCTTTCGGGCGGATTGTCAGCCCTTGATAACAGCAACAGGTCGAAGCTGTGCAACCCGACGGGCAATTCCGGCACCCTCGGCGGCGGCAACGACCGAATCTACATCCTTGTACGCCTCGGGGGTCTCTTCCGCGAGCGTTTTACGGCTCCTGGACCGGACAGTTACCCCAACATCCGCCATCTCCCGGAGGATGTCCCGTCCTCTTGCCCGCTGACTGGCTGCCCGGCGTGAAAGAAGGCGGCCCGCACCGTGGCAGGTGGAGCCGAAGGTTTCACGCATTGCGGTCTCTGTGCCGACGAGGATGTGGCTGGCGGTGCCCATATCGCCGGGGATCAGCACAGGCTGTCCGATCGCCCGGTATTTCTGCGGCACGCGGGGGTCGCCGGGAGCAAAGGACCTCGTTGCCCCTTTCCGATGGACAAGCAGGTTCTTTGGGTGGCCCTCTACCTCGTGTGTTTCAAACCGGGCGATGTTGTGGGAAACGTCAAAGACGAGTCCCATGCCCAGCGAGGACCAGGATTCGCCAAAAAACTCCTCGAAGGTTCGGCGGACACGGCCTACGAGAGCGAGCCGATTTGCCCAGGCGAAGTTGGCGGCCGACTCCATGGCGCGTAGGTACCGTCTCCCCTCCTCGCTCTCCACAGGGGCACAGGCGAGCTGTCTGTCGGTGAGCTGGATGCCGTATTTCGCCGGAGCGCCTCCGATCTCTTTCAATTGTTCCTGACAAATCTGGTATCCGAAACCTCGGCTGCCGGAGTGAATCATAACGAGGAGTTGTCCGGGGCGTAATCCCAAAATCTGAGCGGCGTTGTGGTCTTGTATCTCCTCCACAACTTGAAGCTCCAGAAAGTGGTTTCCGCTGCCAAGGGTTCCGACCTGATCCGTCCCCCGCTCGCAGGCTCGGTCGCTGACTTCGCCAGGGTCCGCGGTGCTGAAACGGCCTCCCTCCTCAATCGATTCGAGATCGGCGCTCTCGGCCATACCCCGCTCAACAACCCAGCGCGCACCCTTGGAAGCGACCTCGCGGACGCCTTTTGAGCCGAGGTGAATGTCGCCGCCAACACCAACCCCGCTGGGCACTCTTGCAAACAGGAGGTCCGCCAGTTTGTCGAGATGGGGCTGAACGTCCCCAATCGAGAGGTTGGTGCGTGTGAGGTTGATGCCGCAGTTGATATCGTACCCAACTCCGCCGGGGCTGACGATGCCTTTCTTAACATCGAACGCCGCTACCCCACCGATGGGAAAACCGTAACCCCAGTGAAGGTCCGGCATGCCCAGCGAGGCGCCCACGATTCCGGGCAGACTGGCAACGTTGGCGACCTGTTGAAGACTCGCGTCTCCACGAACGGACTCGATCAGGTCGGGAGAACTGTAGAGCCTCCCCTCGACACGCATTCCCGCCCGTTTGTCACGAGGGATGCGCCACCTCCAGCCATCAAGGCGTTCGAGTGGAATGTGGTCAGCCAACGGTTGCTCCGGAAAAGGGTCTTAGAGGTCAGCGATCCAGGTCGCCCGCCATAACTTCTCCCCTTTTTCGGGGGCAATCACGGCGGCGGCATGGTATGTAATAGCTTTCACCTCTTTCTGGGGAGGCCGGATTCCGTCGATTTCATGTACTTCCACGAGGACTCTTGCCTCTTTTTTATCCCAGGCGGTGTAGGTAATGACAGGATAAACCTGCTTGGTGGAGGCGACGACCAGCCACTCGTTCAGAAGGTTAACAAGTTGTTCAGCAGGAGTTTTGCCATCTCCCCGTAAAGAAAACCCTTCTGCGAGGCTGCGGTCATCCGGCGGGTCGCCCAGATCCATCAGCTCGGCAAGAGCGGCGATACTTGCGCGTATCAGCCCTTCACGGCTATCGGCGGTCACCTCAACAGAAGCATCTGCCGTGTGGTCCAGAAACCGGTAAGTTTCGTCGCACATCTCGTCTCTCCCCACAGGTTACCCGAGTGTAGGGGTCTAGGGGAATTTTTTCAACGGTTGCGGGAGCTGGGGTGTGATTTGATGTGGAGTCGGGCAGCTCTGCCGAGGGGGCAGAGGAGTCCTGCCGAAGCGGCACAACCCTGTGTGCGGCGCGAGAGGAATCATCGCTAACCTGTTGATTTTTTGTCACCCCCTTCTCGCTTCAGGTTGGCACGGAGCTTGTATATTGATGCTCGAACACTAAAAGAGCACTTCCGGCCTCGCATTTCGGACGAGCGACCGGAAGAGGAGATAGACATGGATCTGAACAAATTTACGAAGAAATCGCAGGAGGCGTTCGGCGAGGCGCAGAAGGATGCCATCGAACGTGGTCATGTCGAGGTAGATGTCGAACACCTTTTTGCGGCGCTGATGCGGCAGGAGGGTGGCCTGATTCCCCGTCTTTTCGAACGGATGGGGGTTGATCCCGGCACTTTCGGCAAAGCGCTGGAGGACGAACTTCGCCGCAGGCCCAGCCAGAGTGGTCCTGGAGTTGAACCCGGGCTGATCGCGATTACACAACGGTTGAACAGGGTCCTCGCCGGAGCGCTGGACGAAGCAAAACAGCTTAAAGATGAGTACGTAAGCGTCGAGCACATTCTCCTCGCCATCCTCGAGCATGGGTCGGGTGTAGAGCTGAAGGCGATCCTTAAGAGATTTGGTGTGGACCGCGACCGTTTCCTGAAAGCGATGACCGCCGTCCGTGGACACCAGCGCGTTGCCTCAAACAATCCCGAGGAGACCTACGAGGCGTTGCAGCGGTACGGCCGCGACCTCGTTGAAGAGGCTCGAAGCGGAAAATTGGACCCGGTGATCGGGCGGGACGGTGAAATTCGCCGGGTCATCCGAATCCTGTCGCGAAAGACCAAGAACAACCCGGTGTTGATCGGCGAACCCGGCGTAGGCAAAACGGCCATCGTAGAGGGGTTGGCGCACCGGATCGTTCGCGGGGATGTTCCCGAGAGCCTGAAAAATAAAACCATCTTCAGTCTTGACCTCGGATCGCTCCTGGCAGGCGCAAAATACCGCGGCGAATTCGAGGAACGTCTGAAAGCAGTGCTTCAGGAGATAAAACAGTCCGAGGGGAGCGTCCTGCTCTTCATTGATGAACTCCACACCATCGTTGGTGCGGGCAAGGCGGAGGGCGCTCTCGACGCAGGCAACATGCTGAAGCCGATGCTGGCGCGAGGAGAACTGCACTGCATCGGAGCCACAACCCTGGACGAGTACCGCAAACACATCGAAACAGATGCCGCCCTCGAGAGACGGTTCCAGCCGGTGGTGGTGGATGCTCCATCAGTCGAGGATACGGTCAGCATTCTGCGAGGGCTGCGAGAGCGTTTTGAAGTTCACCACGGAGTCCGGATTCAGGACAATGCCATCGTTGCCGCCGCGACGCTCTCCAACCGTTATATCTCGGACCGCTTTCTGCCCGACAAGGCGATCGACCTCGTAGACGAGGCGTGCGCGATGATCCGTACCGAGATCGACTCAATGCCCTCGGAGCTGGACGAGGTTACCCGGCGTGTGATGCAGCTCGAGATCGAGGAGCGAGCGTTGGAGAAGGAGAAGGACAAGGCGAGCCGGGAACGGTTGAGCGCTCTGCGGAAAGAACTCGCGGAAGACCGCGAGCGGCAGGATGCGATGCGCGCGCAATGGGAGTCGGAGAAGGAGGAGATCCAGCAGATTGTCAAACTCCGCGAGGAGATCGACATCGTCAAGCTCCAGATCGACAAGGCGCAGCGAGACTACGACCTGAACCGTGCCGCCGAGCTTCAGCATGGAACACTGCCACAGTTGCAGAAAAAACTCTCCGAGGCGGAGGGAGTCCTTGGCAAACGAGAGCATCAGCTTCTTCGCGAAGAGGTAACCGAAGAGGAGATTGCCGACATCGTCAGCCGCTGGACAGGAATCCCCGTGACAAGGCTTGTGGAGGGAGAGCGGGAGAAACTGCTGAAACTGGATGAAGTTCTTCACGAGCGTGTGATCGGGCAGGACGAGGCGGTGTCGCTTGTGGCGGATGCGGTGATCCGGGCGAGGGCGGGAATCAAAGATCCGCGGAGACCGATCGGGAGTTTCCTCTTCCTCGGACCAACGGGTGTGGGAAAAACGGAGCTGGCGAAAACTCTAGCAGAAACGCTCTTCGACAGCGAAGAGAACCTGGTCCGTATCGACATGTCCGAGTACATGGAGAAGCACGCGGTGTCGCGACTGATCGGAGCGCCTCCCGGCTACGTTGGATATGACGAGGGCGGGCAGCTCACGGAGGCGGTTCGCCGTAAACCCTATAGCGTTGTCCTCTTCGATGAGATCGAAAAAGCGCACCCGGATGTGTTCAACGTGTTGTTGCAGATTCTCGATGACGGTCGCATAACGGACAGCCACGGAAGAACGGTGAATTTCAAAAACACTGTCCTGATCATGACTTCCAACCTCGGTAGTACGCATCTGCTGGAGGGGGTGGACAAAAATGGAGACATCATAGAGGAGGCTCGGGTTGCAGTAATGCAAGAGGTGCGAAAGGCCTTTCGTCCGGAGTTCCTCAACCGAGTGGACGACATTATTCTCTTCAAAGCGTTGACGCTTGGGGAGATCGGCAAGATCGTCGAGTTGTTGATGGAGGATCTTCGGAAGCGGTTGTCAGCCCAGGGGATCACCGTGGAGTTGACAGAAGAGGCGAGGGATTTTGTTGCAAAAGAGGGCTTCGATCCTGTGTACGGTGCACGCCCGTTAAAGCGGTTTCTGCAGCATGAACTCGAGACGAGAATTGGAAGGGCATTGATTGCAGGCGAGGTCTATCAGGGATCACAATTGAAAGTTTTACTGAAAGACGGCCTGCTGGATGTGAGCGTAAAACAGAGTCGCGATGCCGACGAGAAAAAAAACGAGTAAACGAGTTGGGAAACAAATCTGGTTTTTAAATTCCTTTTCTGAATAAAAGCGCCCGTATTTTTACGGGCGTTATTGTTTAAATCGTATTCAGAGCGAGCGAGTTCCGGATAAACAAAATATTCAGATTTTTTTTGGAAAGACTTGATATGAGGCGGAATTTCGTACATTTGCGGAACGGAGTAATTGTTGATCAGCCACCAAGGAGGCTCCTATGGCACGAAAGATTTACAGAGTGATGCCTCACCCCAGCGGCGGATGGCAGGTGAAGATCACGCAGGGGGGACGTGCGATCAAAATACACCGCCGTAAGTTTGATGCGATGGACCATGCGCGCGACCTTGCTAAGGCGAGCGAGCCGAGCCAGGTGTTCGTACATAAAGCGGATGGAAAGATCGAAACGCAGTACAAATACGGAGAAGATGCGCCCATGCCAGAAAAAGCAAAACCCGCGGCAAAGAAACCCGCAGCCAAGAAAACGGCAGCGAAGAAACCCGCCGCAAAGAAGCCAGCAGCCAAGAAACCGGCAGCGGCAAAAAAACCAGTAGCCAAGAAACCCGCCGCAAAGAAGCCAGCAGCGAAAAAGGCCGCCGCAAAGAAGCCTGTGGCGAAGAAACCCGCAGCGAAAAAGGCAGTTGCGAAGAAGCCCGTAGCGAAGAAACCGGCAGCCAAGAAACCGGCAGCCAAGAAACCCGCAGCGAAGAAGCCTGTCGCGGCGAAGAAGCCCGCAGCGAAGAAGGCGGTTGCGAAGAAACCTGCAGCCAAAAAACCGGCAGCGAAAAAAGCGGCCCCCAAGAAACCGGCTGCGAAGAAACCTGCAGCCAAAAAGCCCGCGGCGAAGAAACCCGCAGCCAAGAAGGCGTAATAGTATCAACTATTCGTCTCAATGGACTGGTTTTGCCATCTAGCCCGCTCTGGAGGTCAGGAGCGGGTTTTTCTTGAGGCGCATTGAACAGGAACAACCTTCGGCGAACACCGTACAAGAGGCGTATCTTGTCCCGACCCTCGAGGCGGACCATTTTCTTGCCCCTCGGGTGTGTAAGACGTGATATTAGGCGTCTGTTGGAAAGCCACCGAGAGGATTTGAAAAGTGAACGACTATCAACCCGAAAACAAGGCCATCAATCCCAGGATTCACCGCTACGTTGCGTGGGCGGTTCTCGTCTTCGCGCTGGTGCTCTATATCAGCACGATGGCCCCCACAACTTCATTTTGGGATTGCGGTGAATTCATCGCCTGTTCCTACACACTCTCGGTGCCGCACCCGCCCGGTGCACCGTTTTACCTTTTGCTCGGCAGGCTTTTCACGATGCTGGTTCCTCTCCCGGACATCGGGATGCGGATCAACCTCCTCTCTGTCCTGCTTAGCGCGCTGACGATCCTGTTGACCTACCTCGTGATTGTACGGCTTACCCGCCGTTGGCTTGGTCAGGAAAAAACGGTAAAGGACCAGGTTGTGCTGTATGGGTCCGGGGTTATCGGCGCGATAGCCTTCGCAGCCTCCCACAGTTTCTGGTTCAACGCTGTAGAGGCAGAGGTTTACGCCATCAGCATGTTCTTTACGGCGCTGGTCGTCTGGCTGGCCATACGCTGGATGGACGATTCCGAGAATCCGGGCGCCGTTCGCTATATTCTACTCGCCTCCTATATCGTTGGTCTGGCGACGGGGATCCATCTGTTAAACGTCCTCGCGCTCTCGCCAATCGTGATGCTGATCTACTTCCAGAAATACCGTTTCTCCTGGAAAGGTCTATTTGTGGCGTTAGCAGCGTCGATGGTGGCGATCCTCGTCGTATATCCCGGCATCATCGGCGGTATTCCCAAGCTGCTGCGGGGTGGCATCATAGACCTCGTGCTTGTGGTTTTATTGCTGGTGATCGCGTTCATTCTCGCGATCCGGTACCGTCGCAATCTCACCTCTACGATTCTGGCGAGTGTGCTGCTGGTGATGGTTGGCTACTCTACTTATCTCGTCGTTTATGTGCGTTCCAACCAGAACCCGATCATCAACGAAAATCAGCCCGACACGGTTGAGCGAATGATCAGCTATTTAAACCGCGAACAGTATGGTGCAGTGGGACCGATTGCAGTCCAGTCGGTTTCTCCGGCGCTTAGGGCAAGAGTCAAGAATGCTGGCGGGAAATTCATCCCCTTGGGCGGCAACTCGATCCTCAGGTTTCACATTCTCGAACGTAAAGCGGACTTCTGGGACTACCAGATCAACCGTATGTACATCCGATATCTTTCCTGGCAATACTTCATCGGCGAAAAGGGCGAACTGCTCCTTGTGCCGTTCATCGTCGGTTTGTTGGGAATGCTATGGCATTTCTGGCGAGACTGGAAGCGGGCTAGTGTGGTGATGCTGCTCTTCCTGATGACGGGTCTGGCGATCATCTTCTACCTGAACCAGGAGAACCCGCAACCCAGAGAGCGAGATTACGCTTACGTAGGCTCCTTCTTCGCCTTTTCGATCTGGATCGGAATGGGTGTGGCGGCAATGGTAGAGTTTGTGCAGGACTTCTTCCACAAACATAGTACCAAGGTTCAGAACGGCGTCGCCTATGCCGTTGTCGTCCTGCTTCTCCTCGCCGTTCCAACAAACATGCTGGCCCAGAACTACGAGAGCCACAACCGTCGAGGCAACTATGTGGCTTGGGACTACAGCCGAAACATGCTGGAATCCTGTGAACCGAACTCCATAATCTTTACCAACGGTGACAACGACACATTCCCCGTCTGGTATTTGCAGGTCGTGGAGAAGGTTCGTACGGACGTCCGCGTGATCAACCTCTCGCTGTTGAACACCGAGTGGTATATCAAACAGCTCCGCGACGAGGAGCCCCGCGTTCCCATCGCCTTCAGCGACCGCGACATTGACCAGAGATTGGCGGGCAGGAACGACGAGGCGCTGCTCCTGCGTTACTGGCCAGAAGGCCGGCGCGAGTGGAAAATTCCGACGCCTGATGGCGAGATCAAGTGGAATGTTCCTGCCACGATTTACATCCCGACCGGTCTTCCGAACGAAACCCCCGGCGACCCGAATTTCCTGCGCGTACAGGACATCATGGTCCTGCACATCATCGAGCAGGTGCAATTCAAGCGGCCGGTTTATTTCGCCGTAACCGTATCGCAGCAGAACATGCTCGGACTAAGCGACTGGTTGAGCATGGAGGGGTTGGTCTTCAAGCTTCACCCTGAAAAGGCCGAACAGATCGACCAGGCGAAGATGCAACACAACCTTTTTGATGTCTATTCGACCAACTTCCGCGGACTGAACGACCCGAACGTATACTTCTTTGACAACGTTGTTACCCTGCTGCAAAACTACCGTAGCGCGTTCATGCAACTGGCCTTCTCTTATTATCGAGAAGGGGGCATGCAACGGGAGGCCATGCAGACCTCGAGCGGTATTCCGTCCGAACAGTGGGAGGAGCGCTTTGACGAGCTGACGTATGGCGAAAAAGCCCTCTACACACTCCGCAGGATGGACGCCGCGATCACACCCGAGGCCGTTGGTTTGACAAACACCACTGTTGCGCTTCAGATCGGACGGATGTTCTCGGAGCTCGGCGACAACGAGACAGGAATGGTCTATTTTGACTCAGCCTACGAGCTTGGAAAAAATACGGGTAATTCTGAGTCACAGGTTCAGACGGCGTTCTTCACATGGGAGTTCGGCGGCAACATGGAGCGCGCGTTGGAAATGCTCGATGATATCCTTGCGAGCCGGCCCACGCTGCGAGCGCTCTTCTCCGCCTCTGCGGTTTACGAACGAATGGGCGAGATGGAGAGGCTGCGTGAAGTGTTGTCTGAGATTGACGACCGGAAAGACCTTAGCACCCGCGACAAAATGGACCTCGCATCATTCTACTTTGGTATAGATGAATACCAGAGGTCTGAGGAGCTTTATCTTGATCTGAAGGCGTCAAATCCCCGCCAGCCGGAGATTTATGGCGGGCTGCTGAATATTTACGAAGCTAAAGCCGACACATCGAAGATTATCGAGACCCTGCAGTCCTGGTTGGAGATTAATCCAAACGACAAGGACGCACAGGGCATGTTGAAGAGGTATGGGGTGAGTGTAGGGGAGTAGATGAGTGTTTCGGTCGTAATACCACACCTTCGAGGGACCGAGATATTGATCGAGGCCCTTGACGATCTGGCTGGCGAACGGAAACAGCATCCAGGCATGGAAGTGCTTGTGGTGGACAACGCCTCCACGGACGGCTCCGTCGATGCCGCGCGCTCGAAGCACCCCTGGATAAAAGTTCTTCACCTCGAAGAAAATCTTGGATATGCGGGTGGCTGCAACGCCGGAATCCGGGCAACACACGGCAACTGGGTCTGGCTTCTTAATGACGACGTGCGGTTGCGGAAAGGCGTGATCAAGGAGATGCTGGTGGTTGCAACATCAGCGGACGACATCGCCTCAGTTCAGCCCAAACTCCTTGCCAGGAGAAAAGAAAATTATTTTGATTATGCTGGTGGTGCAGGTGGCTTGATGGACCGCTATGGCTATCCGTTCGCACTCGGAAGAATCGGGGGCGTGCTGGAAGAGGATAAAGGGCAGTATGACGAGTCCCAGGAAATTTTCTGGTCCTCCGGTACTGCCTGCCTGTGGCGTCGGTCGGCGCTTGAAGAGATCGGACTTCTGGACGAAGGCTTTTTTGCCCATATGGAGGAGATCGACCTCGCTTGGCGCGCATGGAACGCTGGATGGAGGTTGATGTCCGCTCCTAAGGGTGTTGTCGTCCACTTGGGCGGCGGGACTCTCTCCTATCAGGCGTGGCGCAAGATGTACCTGAATCACCGAAACGCTCTGATCACTGTCGCCAAGAATGTAGAGGCCAAATCTTTGATCTGGCTTCTTCCCTTGAGGCTGGTTCTGGACAACGGAATCGGTTTTGCGGAAGCTGTTCTGGGGCATCCCACCCGAATTTTTGCAGTCTGGGCGGGATGGCTGGCGTTTCTGGTAAGGACGCCAAGTTGGGTGATCGGACGCCGACAGGCGCAGTCGATTCGCAAAAGGTCGGACAGGGACGTTGCAAAAAACGTTTACAGCGGCTCTATATTGATCAAATATCTACGGGGCGTTCGGAGTGTGACAAAACTCTACCCGAGATGAACGGGAAGGGGTTGTTGCAAAAAACCGGATAAAGATGGAAGTCCCGAAGGGGACTTTTTTTCTCAGGGGGTGCACGATGAAACGCACATCAGCAATCCTGCTGGTCCTTATGCTGACCATGGCAGTATTTTCGTCCGGTTGTGGAATCAACAAGAAAAATGCCAGCGAAGGGGACGCCCTTGTTGGAGTTATCGTTGATGGTCCCCAGAAGAAGGCTGCAGAGGAATATCTGGTTCCACAAATCGAACGGTTGATCGAAACCCCCCAGATGGAGTACCACTTCTATACGATATTCGGCGATATCGACTCTCTGCAGAAAGTCAGCCGCTGGCAAAACGTGGTGATTTTGGGAACGCTTGACGGCAAAGACCCGGTCAGTCTCTGGCTTCAGGAACGTCTTAGTGCGGAAGCGCTGGAGGGGGTCAGGTCCGGGGAGCACAAATTGTTTCGGCGGAAGAACCTCTGGGTGCGCGGGCAGATGGTCGTGTTTGTTGTAACGCCGACCCCAAAGGAGATGCGCGAATACCTCGAGCAGAACAGCGACGTTATCTATACTATCCTCAACGATGACCGAAACGAGCGGCGGTTCAAGGAACTCTACGCGCTGCATGAACAGAAAGCGCTTTCTGACAGCCTGCGTGATGCACACGGCTGGACCCTTCGGATTCCCAGTGAATACAAGATTGTAGCGCGAGGGAAAAATCCTGACTATTTGCGCATGCGCCGCTGGTTCCCGGACAGGTTCATCAACATCGCGTGGACGTTCGGGACTTTGGATGATGTTTGCGTTGATACGTTGATTGCGCTCCGCAACAGGATTGGCGCGAAATTCGCCGACCCGGATCGCGTGAACCCGGTGATCCTCCATTCACGGCTCACTACGCTTGGGGGCCGGGAGGCGCTGCGGGTCGAAGGTATCTGGGAGACGAAGGGGCCGCTTGGGGGCGGACCTTTTGTCGCCTACTTGCTGTACAACGAGGGGACACTTTACCTTCTTGATGGTCAGGTGTTTGCGCCGGACCGGCGAAAAGAACCCTACATCCGTCAACTGGACCTGATCCTGAATACATTCATTCCATAGAGAACTACCTTCGTAACCATAACCGGAAGGATCCGCCCCCATGGCGAAAGTGGCTGTGATGATGGGCAGTGCCAGCGACAAAGAGGTCGTCGAACGGGCACTTCCGATTCTGAATTGGTTTGGCATTGAGCATGAAACCGTAGTCCTTAGCGCCCACCGCAACGCTGCTGAGGTCGCAGAGTATGTACAGGCGTTGCCCGAACGAGGTTTCGCTGTTGTAATCGCCGCCGCTGGCATGGCGAATCACCTTGCCGGAACCGTTGCGGCCCGCACAACCCTGCCGGTAATCGGCTTGCCGCTATCGGGTGGATTGATGGATGGCCTCGACTCGCTCCTCTCCACCGTGCAAATGCCGGGTGGAGTTCCCGTGGCGACAGTTGCCGTGGGAAAGGCGGGCGCGACGAATGCCGGGGTTCTGGCGGCACGGATCATCGGGTTATCAGACGAGGGTGTCGCATCAAAACTGATCGAATTTGCCTCTAATGGTTTTAAACTTCCGGCGGGCGGATGATCCGAGTGCTTGTGACAGGGTGCCACGGTTTGATCGGCCAGGCCTTGATTGAGGAGCTGGGCGCGGACTCGGAGAACCTACACGGCGTGGATTTGCACCCCACAAGCTATTTTTCCGGTTTGACCCAGTACCAGTATCATAAGCAGGATTTGAGCGACCGCGAGGGGACGCTGGAGCTTGTTCGTAAAATTCGCCCCTCAGTCATTGTAAACGGCGCCGCACTCACGTCACTGAACACCTGCGAAGTTGCTCGCGAGGAGTGCTGGCGTATCAACGTGCGGGTTGTGGAAAATCTCGTCGAGGCGGCCAGAAGGAATGGTGCACGAATCGTCCAGCTTTCATCGGATCACATTTTCAACGGCGAGGCTGGCCCCTATTCCGAGCTGGACAGGCCCGACCCCATCTCCTATTACGGCAAGAGCAAGTTGGCGGCGGAGAACACAATCATGGGTGGTGGAATCGATGCCGCAATCATACGAACCGTTTCTGTGTTTGGTCGAGGACGTCACCAGAAACCAAATTTTGTCTCCTGGCTTGTGGGAAAACTCCGCGAGCGTGCCGAGATTAAGGTGGTGAGTGATCAGTACTCGAATGTTACTTTTGTGGGAGATCTTGTGCGCGGGATCCGGCGTGTCGTCAACCTCGGAAAATCGGGGATTTATCACATCGCCGGCAAAGAGATCATCAGCCGATATGAATTCGCACAGCGGATTGCGGAGGCCTATGATCTGGACCCGTCGACCATCCAGCCGACATTGACAAGGTTGCTGGATCAGCCGGCGCCTCGCCCCCTTCAGGGAGGACTGGTGATCGACAAGGCGCAGAAAGAACTTCACCTGCCCTTCTCTGACGTTGAGGGGGCATTGAGGCAGTATCGTGAACAGGAAGCCAAATTCAACTGACGGAGCCCTCAATGAAGGCGATCGGCAGCGTTCTTGCCATCATACCGACCTACAACGAAAAAGAGAACGTCAAAACAGTTATCCAACGTGTTCTCGCAACAGACCCGCGAGTTTCCATTCTCGTTGTGGATGACGGCAGCCCGGATGGCACAGGCGAAATCGTCGAAAATCTCGGCAAGAAAGAAAAGCGGATCAGCCTGCTTCGCCGACCCGAAAAAATGGGACTGGGAACGGCCTATGTGACCGGGTTTAAGTGGGCGCTCGAAAAGGGGTATGACGCCGTTGTGGAAATCGACGCAGACCTTTCGCACAACCCCGACGACATCGTTAAAATGCTGGCGATGGCGGAGGAGCAGAAAGCTCATTTCGTAATCGGCAGCCGATATGTTGATGGCGTTAATGTCGTCAACTGGCCCCTCCGGCGTCTTCTGCTCTCCTACTTCGCTTCTGTCTACAGCCGTTTCGCCACAGGGATGCCTTTCCGTGATCTCACAGCGGGATTTGCGCTGATCCGGCGCGAGGCGCTCGAGGCGATCAACTTGGACAAGATTCGGTCGAACGGGTACAGTTTCCAGATCGAGGTGAAGTTCAAGATTTACAAAAAGGGCTACAAGATGATCGAGTGTCCGATCATCTTCACCGAGCGCCGGCAGGGTAAATCGAAGATGAGCAGGAAAATTGTTTTCGAGGCGATCTTCATGGTATGGAAACTTCGCATCTGGTGGAGACTCGGGTTTATCAAGTAGAACGCTCGTCATGGAACAGAACAATAAGGGGACAGCCGCGAGGCCATCCCCTTTTTTTGTGTCCAAATAATCAGCTTTTATCCAGCAGTGCCGTACTGGCTGAACCACCTTGCGATCGGGCGGGGGAGTTTTGGTTCAAGCCTGCCTGCGAGAATTCCCAACGCCCCCGCACCAAGGAAGAGCCCCATTTCAGCCCACTCCCAGACCGGTCTGCCCCTGAGCGAGCGAAGCACAAACCGGCCGAAACCGTACGCGTCCCCCGCAATGCTTTTTTCGCCGGGTTGGTGAATTCCTATCTGCCGGTAGGTGACAGCGTTGTCAAAATAACGTCTCATGAGCTGGGATGGGGAGAGGTTGTGGGAGTGGATTACAGAAGCCTGCGGCGCATAAGCCAGCTTCCACCCGGCGTTCAGAAGCCTCCAGGAGAGCGACACATCCTCATTCACCGGAATCTCTTCGTCAAACCGGAGGTCTCCGAGACGCTCGCGATGGAGTGCACAGTTGACCGTGGAAAAATAACAGCGCTCCTTGGCGGTCATCGGCGGATTGTGCAGGTCTTTGAGGATGGGTGTCTTCTTGTAGTTCCAGAGCGAACGGAGGCGGTTTGGCGTATCGGCGTCCGGACGTGGTCTCTGGCGCCCATAACATCCGGCAACTTTATCGTCCTCGAGGATTGGCGCGATAAGACTCGCAAGCCAGTCCTCCCGTTCCGGCGAGGCGTCCCCTGCGAGCAGTACGATGATCTCGCCGGACACCAAATCGAGCCCGAGGTTGCGGGTCCTCGCGTGGTGAAAATCGGCCGGGGTCTGCTTGTGAACCCTGAACCTCGGCTCCTCCTCCGAATAACGGTCCAGCCAGGGCAGTGTGCCGTCGGTGGAGCCAGAATCGATAAGGACCATCTCCCGTAGGTTTACTCCCGATTGCCTGAACAGGAGCGGAAGGGTTCTTCGAAGAGTGGTGATTTCGTTGGTTGCGAGAACAATGATGCTGCAATCGGGCTTCACGGTGCGCCTCTCGGGTTTTTCGTTACGCCCGAAACGTAGCCTAAACAACGCCAAAAACCAAGAGTTTGGGGGTGTTTTCGGGATTCAGGCTTCTTTTTGTTCACAAGACGGCCCCGGAGATTGGCCTGAAATAAAGGTGGGTGGGTAATGTGGCTCGCAGGTTCGCCTTTTCTAAAAGTGTCTTTGCGAAAGCACCTGCTTCCCCCCTATTTTCTGCTCCGTTTACTGCGGGGAACTTGCTAACGGGAAGGCCATGAAAGACCTCGTCTTTGATTTTGAAAAGCCTATTGTCGAGCTGGAGATCAAGATTGCGGAGATGAAACAACTTGCCACGGGTGGCGAGGTGGACATTTCCGAAGAGATCTCTCAACTCGAGGCGAAGGCGATAAAGCTCCGCGAGGAGGTGTATACCAACCTCACTCGCTGGCAACGCGTACAACTCGCCCGCCATCCAAAACGACCATTTACTCTCGACTATATCGAGTTGATTACGGACCGGTTCCAGGAGATTCACGGGGACCGCAACTTCCGTGACGACCATTCCGTTATTGCGGGTTTGGGAACGATTGGTGGCGAGGATGTTGCGATCATCGGACATCAACGCGGTCGAAGCACCCGTGAAAACCTCGACCGCAATTTCGGCATGCCTCACCCCGAAGGGTACAGGAAAGCGATGAGGGTAATGCGCCTGGCCGAAAAATTCAACCGCCCGGTTATTACACTCATTGACACGAATGGTGCTTACCCGGGCCTTGGTGCGGAGGAACGGGGACAGGCGGAGGCGATTGCGCGAAACCTGTTCGAGATGAGCCAGCTCCGTGTGCCGGTCATTGCCGTGGTCATCGGAGAAGGTGGAAGCGGCGGCGCCCTCGCGATCAGCATCGCAGACAGAATCCTGATGATGGAATATTCGGTCTACTCCGTGATCACGCCCGAGGGGTGCGCCTCCATCCTCTACCGGGATGCAGCTTTGGCGAACAAGGCAGCAGAGGCGCTCAAACTCACCGCGCCGGACCTGCTCGAGCTGAGTGTTGTGGACGAACTGATTTCGGAACCCTTTGGTGGCGCGCACCGGGATTGGGAATTTTCCGCGAAAAATTTGAAAGAGGCGATCCTTCGCAACCTTGGCGATCTTAAAGGCAAGGATGTGGATCAGCTCATCGAGGAGCGGATTCAGAAGTATGGTGGTGTAGGGGTTTACGAGGACGCTTAAGTCAGCAAATTTTCCGGGAAAACGTGAATGTCACCTTTTTCCGTTATCGTTCTCAACGAAGTAATATGGTTATATGGCCCGACTTGCTTGTCAAGTCGGGTTTCTCGTTTCCTGGGTGTGAATCGTCCGCCCGGTTTTTCGGCGTTTACTTGTTTGTGAATTTCCGGATTGCCCTGTCATACCAGACAATTACATAACAAGGCCCTGTCGGTGAACCAACAGGGCCAACATGTATTTGTCCTTTCATCCGTCCGCGGCGAATACGCCGAAGGCGTATGAAGCCTTGGACCGACACAGCGTCGAACGTCAGATTCGTAGTCCTAGGCGCCCGCGGTCTCGTCGCCACGCGCCATTTCGCGGAGGCGTTCAAGCCGGTGGCGTTCAGACGCGATTTCGCTGTGTGTCGCCTGAATCTGGTCGAAGAGGGCGACAATCTCTGGGTCTTCCAGTATGTTTTCGCGCTCCTCAGCAATCTTCATCCGGAAAGTCTGTTCGCCAAGCTTGATATAGAGCGAACGAAGACGGACACGCAGGGAGGCGACCTCGACCTCGATAAAACCACGCTGGGCAATGTCTCCCGCCACATTCATGGTTCGGGCCACTACGCGGTCGGCAGTGCTCCGAATCTTGTTCCACGGTGTCTGTGAGGTAGTGCCGTCGAACTCGTATCCCTCTTCCGCGGAAAACGTCTCTTCGGTCTCTTCGAAACGCGGATCTTTGTCTTGATCGGTCATCGATCCATCTCCTGAATGGAGTTTTGTTGGTTTAGTATAAATATAGCTTTTCATTGCTTCCGTTTCCGCAGGACGACCCCTCTGTCAGGTACCGACTGGAGTCGCCTCTTGTTGGCGCAAATGCATACATATCGACCACAAAAGGGCTATTTTGGTAGCCATGATTACGGGAGATTCTCCCCGAGCCGATAAACGATACAGAGCGAGGAACTTATGCGTCGCCACTCAGGCCTAATCACCCTAGCGCTCATTCTCTTTGCTGTTCCCGTACTTGGTGAAACAGCGGTTGATCAGTGGCTGGTTGCGGGGCCAGCACCGATACCGGGTTCAGCAAACAACGGAATCGAAGCCTCCCCGCTAGCGGGCCTCTTTGACAGCGAAATCGCCGATCCTCTCTATTATTGGCCCAGCAAAGGCACCTTGTTGAAATCGGTACCGGGGCGCGAGATGGTCTTTCAGGTTGCCGAACCGAGCCTGGATGGTGGTCTCCCAGCCTATTTGCTGGCGGCAAGCTATCTGGAGCTGGAGACGTGGCAGAGTGGTACGATCGCGGTAAAAGGACCGCACGCTTTCCGGTTGTGGGTGGATGGCGACATCGCCCTGGAGCGCGAGAGCGTGGATTCAACCAGCGAGGAAATGACCGCAGAGCTTGCACTTGATGGCGGAAAACGGCGGTTGCTGTTGCTTGTCGCTTCGGATGGTGGACCGGGTGGCGGCATGGAGATCGTTTGGCGGCCCGATGTTGAGAGCGCGGCGTCAAGCGTTACACTCGACCCCAAACACTCCTTTGAGTTCGGCGATTACTACATCCAGGAATCAATCGGGGACCTTGAAATCAGCAACGACGGCAAAATGCTGGCGGTGATCCGGGCGAAGTGGAACCGCAAAGAGGACCGGAAGGAAAACTGGCTTGAGATTTATGACATCGGCAAGAAAGAGAAAGTCTGGGAATATCGCGGCACGGAAAACATATCCTCTGTTTCCTGGGCTCCCGGCAACTCAAGCCTTCTGATTGAGATTTCCAACCTCGACGAGGGGTCCGATCTGTTTCTTTGGGACAAGAAGGACGGGCAGCTTACACCTCTGGCTTCAGCGGTTCAGGATGCCAGCTCGTTTCTCTGGGCACTGGATGGCGAAGGTCTCTACTATATCAAATCAATTTCAGCGGAAGAGGAAGAGAACCCTTATAAAGTCATGTGGGGTATGATGGACCGCTGGGACAGCTGGCGAGATCGTGCCCAGATCCGCTACCTCTCGGTGGATGGTCTCTCCGATGTGTTTGTCTGGGAGGGGACCTATACGCCCGATGGAGTCAAGGTGTTCCCGGACGGAAAGTCGCTCCTAGTTATGCGAACCCTGCCAGAGATCGAACGGCCTTTCGAAAAAATGGAGTTGCTGAAGATAGATGTTGCCACCGGCGCGGAGCAGAGCCTCTATGTTGGCCGCTTCCAGCGAGACGGCAGCACGACCTTTGACCTCAGCCCGGACGGCAACCAGGTTGCCTTCGTGGCTGGACGGTATGAAGTGACAGGAAACGACAACCAGAACCCGAACATCAACGATGCGGATGGCGACCTCTGGATTCTGGACATCGCCAGTGGCAAGGCGCGAAATGTTGCGCTCGATTTTGAGCCTGCTGTTTCGATGTTCTACTACGGCACTGGCGGCGACGGCGAGTTGATCTGGCACGAGGATGGCGTCATCCTCTTCGACTGCGTATACCAGAAGAAGGCGCTCCTCGGAAGCTATGACCCGGTCAAAAACCGTTTCAGCACAACCGAGCTGACCACTCCCGGCTTCGCCGAACTGGAGATCGCTTCAAACAGAGGCGTCCGAACCATTGCCTATCAGGCTGACCGGATGATGGAATATCCGGAGGTGCACGTTGCGGACAGACGAAACGGTAAAGGCTCCCGACTGATCAATCTTTCGGAAGAGGCGGAGGGTCTGATCGGGCCGGTTGCAAACGTGGTTGACTATGACTATGTCAACAGCGAAGGCGTGACCATCCCCGGCTTTCTCTATTACCCGGTGAATTTCGATGCCAGTAAAACCTATCCGATGATCATCGACTACTATGGTGGAGTGATCGGCTTTGGCTACGGGTACGACTGGAACAGCCAGATTTATGCGGCGAGGGGCTACTTCGTCTACGTTCCTGTTCCGCGAGGAGCCGCCGGATATGGGCATGAATTCGCGAACACCCACCCCAACGATTGGGGCGAGCTCTCCAGCCGGGACATCAACGAGGGGGTGAGGCACATCGTTGCCCATGTTCCCCAGGTTGACGGCTCAAAAGTTGCGCCCGTTTCTGGCAGCTACGGCGGCTACCTGACCGTTTACCTCCTCGCCATGCCGAAGGACCATCCCGACTATTATCCCTATGCCACCGGAATAGCACACGCCGGGATCTACGACATGGTCGATTACTGGGGTCGGGGCGATTGGGGATTCCTCTATAACGACATGGCCTCCGCAGGATCCTTCCCGTGGAACGCAACGGAAAAATTTATTCAGTGGTCTCCGGTTTACCGGGCCGACAACATAACTGTTCCTTTGCTGATTTCGCACGGGGATGCAGACCCGAACGTGCCGCCGGAAAATTCCGAGATCCTCTACACCGCGCTGAAAACGCTGAATCGCGACGTTGTCTACATGCACTTTGCGGGCGAGGATCACGGGCTGGCTTCTGGCGGAAAACGTAAGACCTATCTGATCAGCAGACGGATCCGTGTTGAATGGTTTGATAAGGTTCTGAAGGGGTTTCCGGAAGCATTTGAGTGGCGCATGAAAGGGGAGATGAAGAAGTAGGTCGGAAAAAGGCTCCTCTCGCGAGCCACGCATAAATCTCGAATTATTACTAGTGAAGCCTGTCAAGTTTGTGACAGGCTTCTTTTTCTATCCCCCAAATGATTGTGTTTTCACACTATAGTTAGGGCCGCTTAACCGCAGTGGTTTCACGATCCTTGTTATACTGATTCTTCGTATCCTGGGAGTATATCCCCGACTAAAACGATTGGAACTCTTGCATTTACGGAACCATGCCCGATATTTTGCTCGCAGTCTGAACGCCATAGGAACCAGAACCATAAAGGGTTGGAGTCGGGCGGGCGCTCAGAATCAGCAGCTTGGCATGAAGATTTTTCCCGCAACCGTCCGTCACCTGGGGGGTGTGACGACGACGGTGTTGCACTCCATAACCACCCGGAACCCGAAGGCCATTTGGTCACATCGGGGGACCACTGAAGCAGGGGACAGACATTTTGGCACAACTCTTCACGCGGAAGATGAATCGGCTTCTTCCCATGGTCGCCGGCGCAGCTCTGTTTGGACTAGCTGCCCTCGTTCTCTTTTTCTGGTATTTCGGGTCACCCAAATACCTGGAGGTCGGCTATCGCCCCGTACAGCCGGTTGAATTCAGCCACAAGCTTCATACGGGCGACCTCGGTATGGATTGCCGCTACTGCCACAGCGAAATCGAGCAGGGTCGGCACGCCAACATTCCCGCCACACAGACCTGCATGAACTGCCACCAGCAAGTTGGAATCGACAATCCAAAACTTCTGCCGGTGCGCGAATCCTGGAACACGGGCGAACCCATTGAGTGGGTGCGGGTGCACAAGATGCCCGACTATGCCTACTTCAACCATGCTGCCCACCTTCGAGCGGGAGTTGGCTGCATCGAGTGCCACGGAAACGTGCGGGAGATGGAGCGGGTGATGCAGGTGAAGCCGCTCTCGATGGCGTGGTGCCTCGATTGCCATCGCGACCCGGACCCTCACCTCCGCCCCGTTACCGAGCTGACCAACATGAAGTGGACCCCGCCTGCCGATCACGCGGAGTTTGTCAAACGATTCAAGGCGGAAAGAAACATCAACCCGCCGGAGGATTGCAGCGCATGCCATCGCTAACCGAGGATCGCAAGAAATTCGCCTACTGGCGAAGCTTTGACCAGCGCGAGGACGCCCCGGAATTCCGGGAGTGGATTGAACGCGAATTCCCGGAGGGAGCCTCCGAACTGACCGACCCCGTCTCGCGGCGTCAGTTTTTGACGGTGATGGGGGCCTCGATGGCGCTCGCGGGATTGACCGGATGCCGACGTCCGGTGGAAAAGATTGTTCCCTATGTGAACGCACCGGAGTATGAAGTCCTCGGAAAACCGGAATACTACGCCACCTCCCTTTCTGTGGGCACTGGCGCCGTGGGTGTTGTCGTCGAGACTCACGAGGGTCGGCCTACCAAGGTTGAGGGGAACGAACTCCATCCGGCCTCCATGGGCGGAACGGACATTCGAACACAAGCGGAAATCCTGAACCTTTACGACCCGGACCGCGCAAATCTCATTACAGAGAATGGCGCACTGCGCAGCTGGGTCGATTTTGTGGAATACTGGCGTACGCTGGAGCCGGATTACAAAAAGAGCGGCGGCGAGGGGCTGGCGCTGCTCACGGAACCCTTCGGCAGTCCGACATTGGCTCGCCTGAAAAAGGAGTTTCAGCGCGTCTACCCGAAGGCGCATTTCGTCAGCTATGACGCGGTTTCGCAGGAAAACCGTGATGCCGGGTTGAAAGAGGCTACAGGACGTCCGATGCAGCCGGTTTACGAGCTGGAAAAGGCGGACGTAGTCCTCTCGCTGGACATGGACTTCCTCCAGACCGAAGAGGATTCCGCACGCCACGCACGCCAGTTCGCACGGGGACGAAGGGTGATGACCCCCGGCGACAAAATGAACCGGCTCTATGTTGTCGAAGCGGTCCATTCGGTCACGGGCGGCATGGCAGACAACAGGCTTCGGCTCCCCGCCAGCAAAATCGGGGCATTCACCGCGGCGCTGGCCCTCGAGCTGGAGAAGCACGGGTTGACCATCGCGGGTTCGGATGCGCTCGCGGCTTATGCCTCACATGATTTCGACCGCCATTGGATCGAGGCGCTGGCAAAAGATCTCGTGGCACACCGGGGACGCAACCTCGTTCTGGTTGGACAGCGGCAGCCCGCAGGAGTTCACGCCCTCGCCTTTGCGATAAACTCCGCGTTGGGAAACCTTGGCAGAACTGTTGGCTATCGTGAGTACACCGAAGAGAGCCGCAGCGACAGGAAAGCGCTCGCTGGCCTGACGGAGGAGATGAAAAAAGGGTCCGTTTCAACCCTCATCATGATCGGCGGAGATCCGGTCTACAACGCTCCTGCCGATCTCGATTTTGCGGGAGCGATGAAATTCGTTTCCAACACCGTCCACCTGACGATGTCTCTCGGCGAAACGAGCGAAGCGTCCAAATGGGTGATCACCCGGACACACGCCTTCGAACAGTGGGGCGATGTCCGCTCGTCGGATGGCAGCCTCGGCGTGGTTCAGCCGCTAATTGACCCGCTCTTCGGAAGCAAGGGCGATGTCGAGCTCCTCGGCTTGATTGCCACCAGCGAAGACCTTCGCGGCTACGAGCATGTCCGCCGGACATGGATGGGCAAGCTCGTCGGTGACGAGAGTATCTGGCAGCAGGTTCTCCATGACGGCATCCTCGTCGGCAGCGGCGCTAAAACGGTTCGCCCTCGCGCCGTTGGCCCGGGTGTCGGCGCGTTATTGAAAAAGGAGCCGTTCCCGATACAATCAAATAACTCAGGTCTTGAGCTGATATTCACCGCCTCAGCAAAACTCCTGGATGGACGCAGCGCAAACAACTCCTGGTTGCAGGAGGCGCCTGACCCGGTGACCAAGAACGCGTGGACGAACGCAGTGTTGGTTTCCCCCGTGACAGCGAAAAAGCTTGGGGTTTCCAGCGGAGACGGTCTGACGATTTCGCTGGGTGACGTTTCGGTCGAGTCTCCTGTTTCCGTTCTTCCGGGCATGGCGGATGGCACCCTCGCACTCGAGCTTGGCTATGGGCGTAAAGGCGTCGGCAAAGTCGCTGATGGTGTGGGAAGCAACGTCTACCCGCTTCGAACATTGTCAGGGATGGACCTCGCGTTCGGGGCGAAAGCTGCACCCTCGGGCAAAAAGACCAAACTCGCCAACACGCAGGATCACAGCGCCATGGAGGGACGGCCGCTGATCCGCGAAGCTACCCTCAAGACCTACAACGAGCATCCGAAGTTTGCGCAGGAGATGGTACACGTTCCCGACCTGCAGAGCCTTTGGAAAGACCACACCTGGTCCGAGGGATACCAGTGGGGGCTCGTCATCGACCTGAATGTCTGCACCGGCTGCAACGCCTGTGTGGTCGCCTGCCAGAGCGAGAACAACGTTCCCGTGGTAGGTGAAAAACAGGTGAGCGAAGGCCGAGAGATGCATTGGCTGCGGATGGACCGCTACTTCGTCGGCGACATGGACGAAGCGCGAATGGTCAATCAGCCGGTGATGTGCCAGCACTGCGAAATGGCTCCCTGCGAACAGGTCTGCCCGGTTAATGCTACTGTGCATGATCAGGAAGGCTTGAACCTGATGACCTACAACCGCTGCATCGGCACGCGGTATTGCAGCAACAACTGCCCCTACAAGGTTCGCCGCTTCAACTTCTTCAACTATACCAATCATTTTGATGAGCTGATCAAGATGGCGCAAAACCCGGATGTTACGGTCCGTGCGCGCGGCGTGATGGAGAAGTGCAGCTACTGCCTGCAGCGGATCAACCGCGCCAAGTTCAACGCCAAACAGGAGGGGCGCGAGGTTCGGGACGGCGAGATCAAGACTGCTTGCCAACAGGCCTGCCCGAGCGAAGCAATCACCTTTGGCAATATCAACGACAAGCAGTCCAAGGTCGCAAAACTGAAGGCGAATGACCGGAATTACGGCATGCTTTCCGAATTCAACACCCGCCCCCGGACGACCTATATGGCGAGACTGCTGAATCCAAACCCGGAACTTCCGGCCCCTGCCATCGAGGTCGAGTATGAGCCACATGGTGGCGGTAATGGACATGGTGCAGAGCACGGATAAAACGGCTTATTTATTGACGTTTTTCGGGTATTCCGGCAAACGGGTAGGCAGGAAACAGGGTTCAACAACGGATAAAAAGAGCCTGTGAGCGTAACACTGACAGAGAGCGGAGCGCAGTACTCGGACGATGTGCTGGTGTTGGGAAATCCCACCATCCACAGCGTCACCGAGTCAATCAGCTCCATCGTCGAGAGGCGCGACACACCCCTATGGTGGTGGGTGGCGATCTCGATCAGCGGAGCCATGGCCTTGGGCTTCTTCACCATTATGGCCTGGCTGTTCTGGAAAGGAATCGGGATCTTTGGCAACAACATCCCGGTCGGGTGGGGGTTTCCCATTGTCAACTTTGTTTTCTGGGTTGGCATCGGGCATGCCGGTACGCTGATCAGCGCAGTGCTCTTTCTGCTTCGCCAGCACTGGAGAACCTCGATCAACCGTTTTGCCGAGGCGATGACCATCTTCGCGGTGATCATCGCGTTGATGTTTCCCGGGCTTCACATTGGGCGGATCTGGGTCGCCTATTTCATGTTCCCCGTGCCAAACCAGATGGGGATGTGGCCTAATTTCCGCAGCGCGTTGATGTGGGACATCTTCGCGGTCGGTACCTACTTCACCGCATCCCTCCTTTTCTGGTACACCGGCCTGATTCCTGACTTCGCCAGCCTTCGTGACCGCGCGAAGAACAGGGTTGCCAAAACAGCCTATGCGATTCTCTCGCTGGGGTGGCGAGGTGGAAATCGTCAGTGGAAACACTACGAGGTCGCCTACCTGCTTCTCGCCGCGATTTCCACTCCGCTGGTGCTTTCGGTGCACTCGGTCGTTTCCACCGACTTCGCGACGAGCATGATCCCCGGCTGGCACACGACAATCTTCCCGCCCTATTTCGTGGCGGGGGCGATTTTCAGCGGCTTTGCGATGGTGCTTACCCTCGCCATCCTCGCCCGCATGGTCTACCCGCCGATCCGCGATTTCATCAACCATAACACAATGGAGAAGATGGCGAAGATCATGATGCTCACCGGCATGATGGTTGGCTACGCCTACACGACGGAATTCTTCATCGCATGGTACAGCGGAAACATCTACGAACAGTTCACCTTCATCAACCGCGCGTTCGGACCCTACTGGTGGGCGTACTGGATCATGTTCAGCTGCAATGTTTTCGTGCCCCAGATATTCTGGTTCAGAAAACTGCGCCGGAACACGTTTGTCCTCTTCATCGCCAGCATCCTCGTCAACATCGGCATGTGGTTTGAGCGCTTCGTCATCGTCGTCACGCAGCACCGTGATTTCTTGCCCAGCAGTTGGGGCTATTTCAGGCCGACCGTTTATGACATCGCAATGCTGGTTTGCAGCTTCGGCCTGTTTCTCTTCCTCTTTCTTCTCTTTCTCCGCTTTGTGCCGATGGTGGCGATGGCCGAGGTGAAGGGGGTGCTTCCGGGAAGTCAGGTCTACCGTCACCATACAGCCGACTCCTCGGCAGGGGGGCAGGCATGAGCGCGATCGTACATGGAGCCCTCGCGCAATTCGAGGGGCCGGAGAAAATCCTTCACGCCGCGGCAAAGGTTCGCGAAGCGGGATTCAGCGATTGGGATGTTCACTCGCCCTACCCTCTGCACGGCATGGATGACGCCATGGGCGAAAAGAGGAGTCCGCTGGGCTGGATCGTGGGCGGCATGGCAATCGCCGGGTTCGTGCTCGGCCTCTGGTTGCAATGGTGGGCCAGCTCGGTTGCCTATCCACTGATCGTTTCCGGCAAGCTCTATTTCAGCTACCAGGCATACTTCCCGATCACCTTTTCACTGACCGTCCTTTTCAGCGTCTTCGGAACGGTGTTCGGAATGTTCGGCATGATCCAGCAGAGCTACCACCACCCTGTATTCTATTCTGAGAATTTCGCCAAGGCGACGGATGACGGCTTCTTTGTCAGCATCCTCGCTTCGGATCCGAAATTCGATGCGGACAAGACGAGAGAATTCTTGAAATCCATCGGCGGCGAACAAATCGAGTTGCTGGAGGAGGAGGCATGAGCGGGAGTCGATTAACAGCGCGGTTCGGTTGGGTCGCTCTCCTCGGGGCTTCGATGCTGATAATCGCTGGGTGTCAGGGACGGCCTTTCGAAAAGACGCCGATACACGTCAATCCGAGCATGGATGACCAGCCAAAATACGAGGCGCAGGAGGCAAGCCCGTTTTTCGCGGATGGAAGCGCCATGCGACATGCCCCGGAAGGAACAATTGCTCGGGGATCTCTGAAGGGGAGCGTCGCCTACCGCACCGGGATGGGGCCGGACGGAAAACCCGTGGCGAAAAATCCAGTGGAGTTGACGATGTCGGGGCTGGAACGAGGTCGGGAGCGATTCAACATCTACTGTGCCGTCTGCCACAGCGAGGTCGGGAATGGCCGGGGCATCATCACCCAGCGCGGGTTCGTGCCGCCGCCGAGTTTCCACGACGACATGGTCCGCAACTATACGGATGGCCACATTTTCAACGTCATCTCAAACGGCATCCGTAACATGCCCGGCTATGCGCCACAAATTCCCGTGGGTGACCGCTGGCTGATCGTTCATTATGTCCGTGCGCTGCAACGTAGTCAGAACGCTACAGTTACGGATGTTCCCGAAGAGCTTCGCGACCGCCTGCGGCAGGGGAAATAGACATGCAATTCAACGCTGAAACATACGAGTTTACCGATCCCGGCAAATTTACCCGCAGAATGACCATCGTTGGCCTTGTGGGAGTGCTGGTTACAGCTGCCGGCTATTTTCTGGATGCCCGCCAGTTCTTTTTCTCCTGGCTGACGGCCTTCAGTTTCTGGGTGACGCTGGCGATTGGCGGCCTCTTCATGACGATGGTGCACCACCTGACTGGGGCGCGCTGGAGTGTGGTTGTCCGCAGGATCAACGAGGCGGTGGCGATCACAATTCCCCTTTTCGCCTTGCTGGTTATTCCACTACTGCTTGGAATGAAAGAGGTGTATCCTTGGACTGACTCTGAGATGATGCATGCCGACTCCGTGCTCGCCTCCAAGCTTCCTTTCCTGAACCAGCCCTTCTTTGTCATACGCACTGCAGTCTACTTCGCGGTCTGGAGTTTTCTGGCGTGGCGGCTCCGCTCCATCTCGCTTCGGCAGGATTCGGGCTGGGAGCCGGACGCGAAGAAAAAATTCATGAAGGTCAGCGCGCCGGGAATGATCGCCTTTGCCTTGGTCACAACCTTCGCTGCATTCGACTGGTGGATGAGCCTCCAGCCTCTGTGGTACTCGACGATCTACGGTCTCTATTTCTACAGCGGCGGCATTGTCAGCATCATGGCCTTCCTCGCGCTCGTCGTGCATGTCCTCCACTCGAAGAACATCCTTGCCAACGAGATCACCATCGAGCACAAGCACGACATCGGAAAACTGCTCTTCGCCTTCATGGTCTTCTGGGCCTACATGGCGCTAAGCCAGTACCTGCTGATCTGGTACGCGAATATTCCCGAGGAAACGATCTTCTTCAAGGACCGCTGGATCGGTTCGTGGAAAGGGGTAAGCCTCTTCCTCGTCATCGGTGGTTTCGTCGTGCCATTCATTCTGCTGATGAGCCGTCACATGAAACGGAGTCGCTGGGGCTTGTCGGTCTTCGCGATATGGCTTTTGCTCATGCACTGGGTGGACATCATGTGGAATGTTTCGCCGATTCTTTACCCGGAGGGATTTGTCGTGAGCTGGATGGACCTCACCGCGATGGTGGGCGTAGGCGCGCTCTTCCTCGCGAGGTTCTGGTCTGCTTATACGAAAGTTCCTCTGCTCCCGGCCACCGATCCGAAACTCGAAGACTCGATTGATTTTGTCAATCAGTGATGCTGGGAAACAGGTGGGGCAATCGTGCCAATCGTGACAGTTTCTCTTTGCAGTCCGTTTGGAAAAGGTATAGTGGTTCCAGAAAGTCTCTGCTGATTCGGCTCGTGACGTTGCGGCAGGTCTTTAGCGAAGCGGTGACCTGCCGCAGGAAGCAATGAACAAGGATTTTCAAGAACCACTATAACTGTCTCGATTGAGCCTTAGAGGAGATAGAAAGAGCATGAGTGACCATCGACCCACAGCAGTACCTCCGGATGCGCCGGAGAACGCGGGTTACGAAAAACGGGATGTCAAGGCGCGGGGCATCGTGATCGGGCTGGTTGCCGGCGTGTTGATCGTTTCGGCGGCGATCATCGGCCTGACCCAGCTCTACATCATGACCCGCGAGGAAATCGTCCAAGAAAACGTGCTGAGCAAACCTGACCCACGGCTTCGCGAGCTCAATGCTGAAGAGACACGCATCCTGAACAGTTACGCCATCGTCGACAGCGCCAAAGGTGTCGTCCGTATCCCGATCGAGCGCGCGATGGAGGTGATGGTCGAGGAGGCACACCGGGAGCGGAGCGGCAAGTAGCAGATAAATCGTCGGACGGCGTCAACCATCTAATCTTCAGGACAAATAGATCTGGAACAGGAAATGGACAGCAGAAGCGAAAAAGAAAAGAGAATGGACATTGGTTGCAGGCCGGGGGAGTGCAACTCTGCCCGGATCAACTCCAAGACCTTTTTCCAGCTCGTGCTTGTGCTGATCTTTCTGCTCCTCTCCTATGCCGCTGCTCGCGGGCAGTACCTCGTTGATGACCCCGAGTTCGAAGGGAAAATCGACGTAGTCGAACACCTCGGAAAAACCCTTCCACGCGGCCTCCCTTTTGTCAGCTCTTCAGGTGATACTGTGACCCTGGGCGAGGTGCTGGGAGACGAACTCCCCGTTCTGCTGGTCTTGCACTACAGCGACTGTCCCATGCTCTGTGGGCTGGTGTTGGATGGAGTGCGGAAAGCGGCAAACGGTATGGACCTTGTCGCGGGCGAGGAGTACTGGATTCTCTCGGTTTCCATCGACCCTATGGAAACATCGCAGCGGGCGAAGGGATCGGAGAAGCGGTACAATGGCGAGCTGGAACACAAAGCCTCGGACAAAGCGTGGCAGTTTCTGGTGGGACCACCATCCTCCATCGACAGCCTCGCCAGCGCACTCGGTTTCATCTATTTCTACGACAACAAAGCCCAGCAGTATGCCCACCCGGCAGTGATTTACATGCTCACCCCCGAAAGCCGCATCAGCCGCATCCTCTACGGTATCGAGTTCAACCCGCGGGATGTCAAACTTGGGCTGCTCGAAGCGGGGCGCGAGGTGATCGGCGATCCGGTGGACAAACTGCTCCTTTACTGCTTCCACTACGATCCCGACAGCGAGAGTTATGTCGTTTTTGCCTCGAATGTGATGCGCGCCGGGGGAGCGGTGACCCTCTTCCTGCTCGCCCTGCTTCTCGGGGTGTTATGGTTGCGGGATCGTCGTAAGTCTTTTATAAATAGCGGCAACGCCGAGAGGCCGCCACACGGTTAATCCATACAGCGACTCCACTATAAGAAAAATTGGATGCACGGCAAGGGCATGTTTGTTAGATTTGACCGGAAAAGTTAGGACACCTTAACCGGCTTGGTTAGTGCACAACGGGGGATTCACCGCCCATGGACACCACGGCAACCTTTTGGCTGCCCACGGCAGGTTCAACCGTCGCGGGAGATGTTGACAGTCTGTTCATGTTCATCTTCTGGATGTCGACGTTCTTTTTCCTGCTGATTCTGGGCATGATCATTTTCTTCTCTGTTCGCTATCGCCGCCGCCGTGGAGACGCGGAACGGCTCGACACCGGCATGTCCCACAGCCGTGCGCTAGAAGCGCTCTGGATCGGCATTCCGCTGATTCTGGTGATGATCATCTTCGGTTGGGGTTTCCGCGGCTACATGAGAATGCGGGTTGTTCCTGCCAACGCCCTCGAGGTGAAGGTGACCGGGCAAAAATGGTTCTGGTCTTTCGAATATCCCGAAGGGGCAACGACGGTCAACGAGCTGGTCGTGCCGGAGGGGCAGGCGGTCAAACTGCTGATGTCTTCGCAGGATGTGATCCACAGTTTCTATGTTCCCGCCTTCCGCATCAAACAGGATGTTCTCCCCAACCGCTACACCGTCACCTGGTTCGAGGCGACGAAGGCTGGCGACTACGACCTCTTCTGTGCGGAATACTGCGGCACGAAACACAGCGAGATGCTCGGCAAGGTCCGGGTTCTCCCCCACCGTGAATACACGGCGTGGCTGGAGGAGGCGGCTTTTTCCGGCGAAGGGATGAGCCCTGTGGACCTTGGCCAGAAACTCTACGTCTCCAAGGCCTGCATTACCTGCCACACGATTGACGGTCGTCCGGGCAACGGTCCGACGTTTCAGAACCTGTTCGGACATTCTGCGGAGATGGCTGACGGCAGCGTAATCGAGGTGGATGAAAACTACATCCGCGAATCGATTCTCAGTCCTCGCGCAAAAATCGTTGCAGGATTTCAGCCGATCATGCCCACTTACCAGGGGCTCCTGAAAGACCGCGAAATCGACGCGCTCGTCGCGTACATCAAGACGTTGGGAGGCAGCAGTGAGTGATGCCACCGCCACAACCCAGCCGCCGCTGAGCCGGTTGGCTGTTCCGAAAGAGACCGACCCCAAAACAGGGCTTCCCCGTCCGAATTTTATACAGGATGGAGGCAAGGGGCTGAAGTCGTGGCTCTTCACCCTCGACCATAAACGGATCGCGATTCTCTACCTGATCACCGTCACGGCCTCCTTTTTCCTCGGCGGGATCATGGCATTGTTGATTCGGCTGGAGCTGTTCAAGCCGGGCGAACAGTTCTTCAACGCCGACCAGTACAACCAGCTCTTCACGCTGCACGGCGCGATCATGATTTTCCTCTTCATTATCCCGTCGATTCCGGCGATCCTGGGGAATTTTGTGTTGCCGTTGCAAATCGGCGCGAAGGATGTCGCGTTCCCGAAGTTGAACCTCGCGAGTTGGTATGTCTATGTCCTCGGGGCGGTTTTCGCCGTGGTCTCGCTGCTCACCAGCGCCGCCGACACAGGTTGGACCTTCTACACACCGTATAGCAACACGACGGGAACGAACGTGGTCGCGATGACCCTCGGCGCGTTCATCCTTGGATTCAGCTCCATCTTCACCGGGCTGAATTTTATCGTTACCGTCCACAAATTGCGTGCTCCGGGAATGACGTGGTTCAAGATGCCGCTGATGGTTTGGGCGCTCTACGCGACAGCCATTATCCAGGTGCTCGCAACCCCGGTCCTCGGGATTACGCTGATCCTGTTGATCCTTGAAAGGGTTTTCAGCATTGGCATTTTCGACCCCGCAATGGGCGGCGACCCGGTGCTTTACCAGCACTTCTTCTGGTTCTACAGCCACCCGGCGGTGTACATCATGATCCTGCCCGGCATGGGCATCATCAGCGACCTGATCTCCACCTTCAGCCGCAGAAAAATATTTGGATACTCCTTCGTGGCGTTCAGCTCCATGGCGATTGCGCTGGTCAGTTTCCTTGTCTGGGGACACCACATGTTCACCTCGGGGCAGAGCGAAATAGCGGTGATGATTTTCAGCTTCCTCACCTTCATGGTGGGAATCCCGAGTGCGATCAAAGTCTTCAACTGGACGATGACCCTTTACAAGGGGAGCATCGTTTTCAGTGTGCCCATGCTCTACGCTCTGTCGTTTCTCTTCCTCTTCACTATCGGTGGACTGACCGGAATTATGATTGGCGCGCTGAGTGTCGACGTTCACCTGCACGACACCTATTTCATCGTAGCGCACTTCCACTATGTGATGGTTGGCGGTACGGTAATGGCGTTGATGGGGGGTCTCTATTACTGGTGGCCAAAGATTTTCGGACGGATGTACAACCGGCTCTGGTCGCTGGTCGCGTGGGCGCTGATCTTTGTCGGTTTTAACATGACCTTCTTCACCCAGTTCATCCTCGGTAGCCGGGGCATGCCGCGACGTTACTGGACCTATCTGGAGCAGTTCCAGCCGCTGCACGGGTTCAGCTCCGTCGGAGCGATGATCATGGGTGCCGGGTTTGGCATAGCGGCTATAGTGCTAGCGGTGGCGGTCTGGAAAGGTCGTCCGGCTGGCAGCAACCCGTGGGGCGCGTTGACCCTCGAGTGGACGCAGGCGACGAGTCCACCGATCACTCACAATTTCGAAGAAGATGTTGTCGTTGAACACGGTCCCTACGATTACGACAAGGTGATTCCACGGACCACGGCATAAAAGCTGAATCGGGAGAAATGGATATGGCCGATCTATCGGCACGCCCCCACTATGTGAAACACCATTTCGCGGATGCGGAGCAGCAGCGGGAGAGCGCAAAATTCGGGATGTGGATTTTCCTCGTCACCGAGGTTCTCCTCTTCGGCGGGCTCTTTGTGGCTTATGCGATTTTCCGAGCGTGGAACCCAGAGATTTTCCACAACGCCCACACGGCGCTCGACTGGCGCATGGGTGCGTTGAACACCATCGTGTTGATCACCAGTTCATTGACCGTAGCCCTGGCAATTCGTTCGCTTCAGCTCGACAGGCCAAAAGTCGCCGCACGTCTCCTCTGGACAACGCTGTTTTTGGCGGCCACGTTTATGGTGGTCAAGTACTTCGAGTATGCCCACAAATTCCACCTCGGACAGCTTCCAGGCAAGTACTACACCTACACGGGTATTGAAGGGACCAATCCCCACGTTTTTTTCAGTATCTATTTCACCATGACCGGACTGCATGGTATTCACGTGCTCATCGGAATGGGCGTGATCCTCTGGATGATTGTCCGAACTAAGCGTGGTGATTTTGGCAAACTTTACTACACGCCTGTCGAGGTCACGGGGCTTTACTGGCACCTCGTGGACCTGATCTGGATTTATCTGTTTCCATTGCTCTATCTGGTGGGGTGACCATGATGAACGCAAAAACGCACGAGACCGATGGCCACGGCAATCACATCATCCCGCTGAAAACCTACCTCGCGGTGGGTGCGGCGCTGATTTTATTGACGATTATCACCGTCGCGGTGTCGCGAATCAATCTCGGGCCACTGAATCTGATTGTCGCGATGTTGATCGCCTCGACAAAGGCGGTTCTGGTCGCGCTGATCTTCATGCACCTGCTTTACGACAGCAAGGTGTATGCTGGATTTTTCGCGGGAGCATTGGTGTTTCTTGGGGTGTTTATTATCCTGACGATGTACGATACGATGCGCCGGGGCGATATTGCCCCCGAGGAAAAGATGCCGATTCAGGCCCGAGCCCAGATCTACGACGAGGATGGAAAACCGCTGAACAGCGGCGAACATCACGGCGAGGCGGGCAAAGAGACGGATGGGGAGACGGTTGGCTCCGAGCAGGGGGGTGACGCCGGATCTGGCACGAGCGGTGGTCACGAGGCAGAGGGTAGTATGGAGGGAGGTCATTAACGGTTTGTCTGGATTCCGTCAATGGAACGAATCACAATATGTCATTGTCCGGCTTGACCGGACAATCCAGAATAGGCGGAACGTTGCACCGCGAAACCTTGGTGTGATAAAGCGTCGAACGTCAGATTCGTGTCATTGCGAGGAGCCGAAGGCGACGAAGCAATCCCGGTGTTTGTAGCCCGGGACCACTGTGTCCCGGGGGTGACGTTTCGTTCAAGAGGTTTTACAGGGGGAACATCATAGATGAAAGCACTCCAAAGACTGTCCGCCACATCGGCCGGGGCGGCGTTCCTGCTGATTTTTACCGGTGGCCTTGTCCGTGTTTCTGGCGCGGGGCTTGGTTGTCCCGACTGGCCCCGGTGTTTTGGACGGTGGCTGCCGCCCACGAGCATAGACCAGCTCCCTGCCAGTGTCGATCCCAGCCTTTTCAACTTCACTCTCGCCTGGATCGAATATGGCAACCGCATGCTCGGCATGATTCTCGGGCTGCTAATCCTTGCAACCGCAATTGTTGCGATAGTACAGGCGCGCAACGTGCGAAAGGTCTGGATCGCAGCGTGGATTAACGCCCTTCTCGTTGCCTACATCGGTTGGCAGGGTGGGCAGGTGGTTGCGGCAGCGCTGGAACCGTTGCTCGTTTCGGTTCACATGATAGGCGCGCTGCTGGTCGCTTCCATTGCGCTCTGGATCGCGTTGCAGGTACACAGCCTCACAAACCCTTCGATGGAATCCGGTTCGAAGTATCCCAAAAAAATCCTTGCGTGGATTGGCATAACGTGGGGTGCTGCCCTGTTGCAGACAGCGCTTGGCACTCAGGTCCGCGCGGCGGTAAAGGTGTTGGTCGAAGAGAAACCTCTCGCCGGAGAGAATGTCTGGTTGGCTGCAGTTGGACCGATTCGGCATATCCACGAACTATTAGGGATAATCGTCGCTGGTTTGGCCGTTCATGTCGCTGTAAAACTCCTGAAACGTTCTGAAAATCCATCCGGTCTTGTAGTTCAGTCCTCGTGGGTTTTGGCTGGTTTGGGAGTTTTTCAGGTGATCCTTGGTGTCGCGATGATCGCCGTAACCTTTGCCTCGATCTTGAAATTGTTCCACCTCTGGGTGGCCAGCCTGATGCTTGGGTTGTTGCTGCTGCTCTATGTCATTGTAAAACAGAGTGAAAAGGGGGAAGCATGAAACGCACTGGATTCATCACTGCTGCGCTCATCATCGTTCTGATTCTCGCTGTTTTTGCGGTATTGGTGCTTCGCCTGGCTGAAAAATCTAAGGCGGAACTCCCGGTTTACGGAGAGGTGCCCCAGTTCACCTTTGTCAATCAGGATGGGGAGCCCTTTGGTTCTGCCGACATGATCGGCAAGGTGACCGTTGTCGACTTCATCTTTACCCGTTGTAAAAGCGCCTGTCCGATTATGGCCCGTGAAATGAGTGCGCTATACCGCGTGTTTGAGACCACGGACGACCTTCAGTTTGTTTCCATTACGGTTGATCCGGGACATGACACCCTTGCCGTGCTTCGGGATTATGCCCGGGCCAACGGCGTGACTGATGATCGCTGGCAATTCCTGCACACGGACATCGAAAGCGTCGTGGAGCTTTCGGAAAAAGGGTTCATGCTGGCGGCGGACCAGCTCCCAATGGGCCACAGCACAAAGTTCGCTCTTGTGGACCGTAGTGGCAAAATCCGCGGATATTTCAACGCGATGGACGACAAGCCGATGGCTGTCATTCGCCAGCAAATCGTCCAGTTGCTGAAAGAGCCGTGGGAGGCCCCGGAGGCTCCACCGGAGAGTATGTAAACCCGAAGTCGGGCACCATGGACCGAGCCAAAGCTCCGCGGCGCGACGACCAGCGAAGTCGCTGGACCCTTGGGCCGTGTCAAGGTTGCACGATACAGCAAAAAAGTGTCATTGCGAAGCTGCCGGTTTGGGTGGCCCGGGTCTTTAGACTCGGGTTTCAAGGCAGCCCAAGCAATCTCGTCGTTTGATGTTGTATAGAAACGACATCAAGGAAACAGGACTCTGTTATGGAACCGACAGGACACGCCACACTCAACGCCTTTCTGAACGCGCTAGCTGCCGGATTGTTGTATGCTGGTTGGGTCAGGATCAAGCGAGCTGGAGATATGGCTGGCCATAAGCGCATCATGATCATGGCTTTGACAGCGTCTGCCCTGTTTCTGGTCAGCTATCTGCTCTATCATGCGCGGGTGGGTTCTGTTCCCTACCCTTACCATGATTGGACGCGTACGCTGTACTTTGTGATACTGATCCCGCACGTAATACTCGCGGCGGTTCAGTTGCCGTTCATTGTGATTGCGGTATGGTTCGCGCTGCACGGCCAGTATGATAAACACCGCAAGGTTGTTCGCTTGCTTTGGCCGGTCTGGATGTTTGTCTCTGTAACTGGCGTAGTCGTTTATCTTATGCTTTACAGGATTTAACAGTGTGGCTCGTTTACCTCGTCAGACGGGAAACCGAAAAGGATAACAAGTTGAAACGGTTGATTCAAAAAGTTCAGGCCTATATCACGCTGACCAAACCGAGTATTCTCCTTCTCGTTGTCTTAACAGGCGCGGCAGGGTTGGTTGTCGAAGGGTCGCTGAACGGCGATCCGATCCGTTTTATCACGGTTCTCGTTTTCCTCGGAATGGCTGGAGGTTCCGCGAATGCCTTTAACCAGTACTTTGAGCGGGACGTGGATGCTGTCATGCGCCGGACACGCAAACGCAGGCCGCTTCCTCAAGGGTTGATTACGCCGAGGGGTGCACTCCTGTACGCCTTTATTCTAGGCGTCATCTCGACCGGAGTTTTTCTGTTCCTCTTCAATCTCCTTTCCGCTCTTCTGACGTTGGGTACAATCCTCTTCTACAGCCTGTTTTACACCCTCTACCTGAAACCGCGCACTCCGCAGAACATCGTGATCGGCGGGCTGGCGGGTGCGATGGGGCCGGTCATTGCCTGGGCGGCAGGAGCGAACTCGCTGGCATGGACCCCGATCATTATGTCGGCAATCATCTTCTTTTGGACCCCTCCCCACTTCTGGGCACTGGCGATCTATCTGAAAGATGACTATGAGCAGGTAGGCTACCCGATGATGCCGGGCGTTGTCGGGAATAAGGCGACCTGGTTCCAGATATTTCTCTACACCCTTGTGACCCTCGCCCTTTCCATTACACTGGTGTTTCTTGAGCCGCAATGGCTGTATCTGGTCGCCGCCGTGGGGCTGGGGGCATGGTTCCTGCTGGCTGTGGTAAATGCGTGGAAAAGGAATTCAGATGCGGCGGCGAGGAGCGTATTCAGCATTTCGATCTTCTACCTGCTCGCCCTGTTCACCGCGATCATCATCGACCGGGGTCTCGTCCGCTGAACTTCGCTTTCCTTATTTACCCCTGAGCTGGTTCAATTGCCGGAGCTGCCACTCTCTTTCGGAAGCAAGGGCGGCTTCGGTGTCCTCCTGTTTCGAATCACGGAAAATCGCCTGGAGCGCATACATCGCCGCGCCCAGTGAATGGGTGGGTACATGTGCGGTAGCCACTGCCTGTCCAGCCGCTCGGGCTGCTGAACGGGCGGAATTGTCTTCGCCCACTTCGCGTGCTGCGGCGTGAGAGGCCAGCGAAGCACCGCGGATCACCGCCATGCTGAACGTACCGGTCTCTATCCAGTTTTGCAGGGTGGTCAGAGCGTCACGGGGGCGTGAGTCTTTCGGGAAGGCGGTTTCGAAAAACGGGAGAACGCGCTCGGTGCAGGCGATCGCCCAGACCGCAAGGGTCTGGTGGTCGGAGTTGTGAACAAGTTCGAGGAGAATGGGGTCGATGTGTGTCAGCGCAAAACCGCTTTTCTTTGCCACACGTTCTCCTCGGATGGTAGGTCACTCTTTACCGGGAGCTTTTCCCTCGATGACTTCGGTACATAACGCGGCGAGACGCGCACGTTCCACATCCCAGAACCATTCCTTTTCCATCACAAGGTCATGAGCCCGCCGACCCGCTTCCGCCAGTTTACGTGGCCCCCAACCCCAAAGCCGTTGGATGGCGTCTGCCCATTCTTGAGGATTGCGTGGTTCCGCAGCTTCCCCGGACTTACTGGCATCCATCAGCGTGCGCCAGAGGGGGACGTCCCCAACAACGGTGGGCAGGCCGGCAAGAGCATATTCGAAGAGCTTGGTCTGAAGCGACACAAGGTGGTTGGGTTGGGGCCACAAGGGCAGAAGTCCGATCTGGGCTGTTTCAAGGTGTTTGCTCAGGTCGTTAAAATTGACTTGCCCATGTAACACAATGCGTTCCGGCTTGATCAGTCTGCTCCGGGCCACCATGATCCGCGAATAATAGTCCGCCTGTGGAATTCCGCCAAGGATATCGAGTTGGATGTCAGGCAGAGCATCTTCCAGCAACTCCACGGAACGAATCGCCTCGATGATGCCGCGGTGTTCGGTGACAGAGCCCACGTAGACGAGTCGTGGTCCCGGCAGGCTCCACCGCTCCTTTGCCGTCGCGCCCCTTGAAAGGTTCTGCTTTTTGGGTGGACGTGGCGGGTAATTGTGAATGACCTCCACGCGTTTGGCGTGCTTGAACCTTGGCCGGTAGCCCTCCTCGGCGATGGAGATTGCGGGAAGCAGCCTTGCGGCCATTCTCTCCACCCAGCGAAAAATCGACGCGATCGGCTTCCGTAGCTCCTCCGGCATCCAGTCGGAGTGTTCGATTGCTGAGGCGGAGTCCTCCTCGACATCCCAAATCACCTTTTTTCCAAAAAGGCGCAGCAGGAGCCCTACGGGGACAGTTTCGGGAGGAACCACGATAACCAGGTCGTGTCCACCCTGTATGCCCCGCAAAAATGCTTCAGGGAGATCAAGCAGTCGTGTCCACTTGCCCCTTTTTGGGAGTTCACGGCACTTCAGGTTTTCCGGGAGACCTTCAGGAGGAGCGCCTCTCCCCCAGAGTTCAACACTGAATCCCGCTTCGGCAAGCCCCTTGCCGAGTTTCATCGTATGGCGAGGGTGGCCGAGCGAATGAACCGTGGACAAAATCAATATTCGCTGTGACATGCTGCTCCCGGGTAATCCGTGAAAGATACAAAGAGGAACAGGAGAATGGAGCTGCCGTCTCCTGTTTAGGACGAAGGGAGCAGGGAGGTAAAGGTAGCGGGAGGCCTGCCGTGAGGGGTACTTTCACCAGCGAAGGTGGCTGGGGGTGCCACCTCGAGAGTTTTGCCATCGAGGAACATTATGGATCGGCTACGTGTAGGAGTGGTTGGCGTGGGACGGTTGGGACGGTTTCATGCGCAGAAGTATGTCGCCAACGAAAGTGCGGAACTTGTTGGGGTGTATGATGCCGATCCAGAAACCGCCGACAGGGTGGCCAAGGAGTTGGGGTGCAAGCCCTACGCTTCGCTCGACTCGCTGCTTGCTGACGTTATCGCTGTCTCCGTGGCAACACCAACAACCCGTCACCGCGATGTCGGCATGCAGGTTCTCGATGCGGGGCGTCACCTTCTTATGGAAAAACCGATCACCGCCACATCCACGGAAGCAAAAGAACTTGTCGCAAAAGCTGAAAAATCAAACCTGATTTTGCAGGTGGGTCACATCGAACGGTTCAATCCGGGAGTTCGGGCTTTGGACGGCATTGATGTTCACCCCAGTTTCGTAGAAGCGCACCGCCTGGCCCCCTACACCCCGAGAGGGGCGGACGTCTCCGTGGTGCACGACCTGATGATCCACGATATAGACGTTCTTTTGCATTGGATGGGCAGCGAGGTGGAGCGTGTGGATGCCGCTGGAGTTCCCGTGATTACCAAAGAGCCGGATATCGCCAACGCACGGGTCACCTTCTCGGGCAATCGCGTTGCGAACCTCACTGCAAGCAGGATCTCGCTGAAAAGGATGCGCAAGTTCCGCATGTTCCAGGATGATGGCTACATCTCGGTAGATTTTGAGAAACGCAGGGCGGAAATTTACAAGCGAGTTCCCGCAGGTACGCCGAAGTCGTTGCCGATTCCCGGAGCAGACAGTTCGGACCTCCGGGTGTTGATTAAAAAGACTCGGGCAAAAAAGAACGAAGATGCACTTGCTCGCGAGATCGAGGCGTTCCTGACAGCGGTTCGCGCCGGGCAGAAGCCCGAGGTTGGAGGACGCGAGGCGATGGTGGCTCTCGAGTTGGTCGAGGAGATCGCTCGCCAGTGTGGAAGGATTGTCGCGTCGAAATAGAAACAAACTATTGTTGAATTCAAGGCGTCCTGAAAAGGGCGCCTTTTTTGTTGATCACACATTGGCCCCAAAGCCGGTTTCCTCCAACAACCGCCGGGCTACCACCTCCGCCCCGTTGGTTTCAAGCGGCTTGAACAAAAACGGCGACTTCTCCCATAACCGGAAAATCGCAGTGGCCCATCTACCCGACTGAAAATCGTCTCGGTCGAGCACTTCGCTGGGAAGATTCTCCTCGATCCAGCGGCCGATCACATCCGCCTCGATAAACCCCTCGCGGGGAACGTGGAGGACGGCGGTCTGATTCGCGGCGCACTCCGCTACCGTGCTGTAGCCGGGCTTGATCATGGCGATGTCTGCGGCGTGCACCAGGTCGCAGTAACGAATTCCCTTTTCATGCAGGAACTCATCGGTAACATAGAGGACGCTCTCGCCGAGATTTGGAAGCGGCGGTGTTGCCACGAGCTGGAACTCGTTGGCGGCCCTTTCGTCAATTCCCCGAAGCCCTTTCAGCCCCTCTCCCCCAAAGGCGAGCAGGACGACCGGCTTACGGCTGTCTATCCCCAGTAATTCCCGAACTTCAGCGGCCGCCAGCGTTGATCTCCGGGCGATCAGAGGAACACGCTCTACGGACGAGAACGCAGGCAGAGGCAAGTCCATTTCGCCTGAGTAGAATGTGCGAATGCTTCCGTACCAACCTCGGGCGATCCGAACGTAGTCCTCATAATCGGGACGGCTATCCAGATAAGATTCCCAGATTACATCCCAGGAAAAATTACCCAAGGCATAGGCTGGCACTCCGGCAAGGCGGCAGGCTTCGGCGGCATGGGGAGGAATGTCGATCAGCGCGGCATCAATGCTGGCACTCCGCAGCCATGCGGATTCGGTTTCCAGAAGCCTCTCCCCCGCCTCCCCGAAGAACTCTTTCAATGCCGCAAGACTCGCCTCGTGATCATGGTGCAGGCTGTCAATTTGAACAAGCCCGATATCCAGACGGACCTCGATGTGTGACTCGGGCAGGAAGCCGAGCGCCTCTTCGATATGCCTCGGTGAAAAGGGGGCTCTTATGTGAACCCGGAGGTCTGGATGAAACCGTTTCATCTCCCGGACGACCTCAAGGGTTCTCGTCAGGTGACCATAACCGTGTCCGCTGGGGTAGACTGCAAGGTTCATCTAGCCATTCTCTTTTTATCTGGCTGGGGGTTATCCGCCGAGACGTTGACGCGCGATCAGCAGCGAGATCAACGCCTGCTCGACGGGAGTATCCGTTGTGATGAGTTGATGCTGAACGTTGTGGCGGGCGCATCCATCCTGAATCAGGGCCAGATAGTGCTCCATCTCCTCGCGGTAGACGGAACCGATTTGCCAGGGATTGGCGGTGATCGACCGCTCCTTGTGCTCGAGGTCCACGAATCGCGCCTCGTTGCCGAGAGCAAAATCCAACTCGCGTGGATCAAGAATCTGCAGGACGAGCACGTCATGTCCATCATGCCGGAAGTGGTGCAGCCCCTCGAGGACCTGTTCGGGGTCGTAAAGGAGGTCGGAGATCAGGATGACAAAACCCCGACGACCCTGTTTTTCCGCGACGCGATGGAGCGCCTTTCCCAGATCGGTTTCACCGCCGGGTTGGTGTTTTTCAAGGGAGGCAAAAAGCTCACTTCTCCACGTCGTTGCGCTCCGTGCGGGCAGAATCTCGCGGGGACCATCGTCAAACACGGTCAGTCCTACGGCATCACGCTGGCCAAGCAACAAATAGATAAACGCCGCGGCGACAGTCCGGCCGTATTCCCACTTGCTTGCATGTCCCCCGGCTTGAAAATTCATCGAGCCGGAGGCGTCCAACACGATCATCGCCCGGAGGTTTGTCTCCTCCTGGTACTGCTTGATCACATACCGGCCCGTGCGCGCATAAACTTTCCAGTCAACATGCCGCAGTGGATCGCCCGGCTGATACATGCGATGTTCGGCGAATTCAACGGAGAATCCATGGTAGGGACTTCGGTGCAAGCCGGTAAGAAACCCCTCCACGACGAGCCTGGCTCGAAGTGGGAGAGGTTCAAGGCGGTGAATCAGTTCGGGGGAAACCAGCGCCTCGCCGTTCGTCGGGGAGGTGGAACTGTTCACGGTTTCACCGTCTCGAGGAGTTGATCAACGATCTGGTCCGTATCCACACCGTCCGCTTCAGCGCGGAAGGTCCGCACAATCCTGTGCCTTAGGACTGGCTTGGCGAGTTCGCGGACATCATCAACGCTTGGGGTGGGACGGCCTTCCAGCGCGGCTTTCGATTTTGCGCCCAGGACGAGATACTGGCTGGCACGAGGACCAGCACCCCAACGAACCCAGCGGCGCACGAACTCCGGCGCATCCTCCGCATCGGGCCGGGTTGCTCTCGCCAGCGCGACGGCGTGCTCGAGAACGACATCCGCAACCGGGATTCGCCGAACAAGCTGTTGCAGCGCTACGATTTCCCCAGCATCAAGGATGGGCGATATCTCCGGTTCGGTCTGGGTTGTCGTTGAGGCGACGATTTCCCGTTCCTCTGTTAAGGAGGGATAGAGAACTCGAAGGTTGAACATGAAGCGGTCAAGCTGTGCCTCGGGCAGGGGGTAGGTTCCCTCCTGTTCAATCGGATTCTGAGTTGCAAGAACGAAGAAGGGTGGATCCAGCGTAAAGGTCTGTCCTGCCGCCGAAACCTCGTATTCCGCCATCGCCTGAAGAAGAGCCGCCTGGGTCTTTGGGGGAGTCCTGTTCACCTCGTCCGCCAGCACAACCTGAGCAAACAGAGGTCCACGAATGAACCGGAACTCCTTGTGCCCCGTGGCTCGGTCCTCCTCAATGATTTCGGTCCCGGTGATATCCGATGGCATAAGGTCCGGAGTGAACTGAATGCGGTTGAAACTGAGGCGCAGGGCGCGGGCGAGAGAGCGGATGATCAGGGTTTTTGCTAGCCCGGGAACCCCCACAAGCAGAACATGTCCTCTGGCAAAAAGAGCCACGAGGAGCTGGTCAATAACACCCGTCTGTCCAATGATCGCATTGCCAATCTGGTCACGAATGCTGTCCCGTGCTGCTGCAATGCGTTCCAAAGAATTTCTGTCGTCCATGGTCACTTTGCCCGTTCAGTTTCATTTCTGCAGTTGCCCGGAAAATGCCCGGGTCGAGGCAAGCTAGGTTTGGCTCCGCCCCTTTGCAACGGTTCTGCCCCCACTGTCGGCAGAATTGGGGCAGAACGGGAGAGATGTCTCTTTCGCGACGAGGGATGGGAACCTGGGCGGAAAAGGGGAGTGACACATCCGAAAGCCGGAAAAACTGAACGGAAACGGCATGAAAAAGAAACCACAATGCGAACAGAAGAACCCTGCAGGAACCGGAATCATGCGGACGCTGTATGTCTGGGTTCGTGAGATCGTTCTACTTATACTGATCGTGACTGTGTTGCAGGTAGGACTGGTTCAGGCCTACCACGTGCCTACCGGTTCCATGGAACCGACCGTGATGACCGGCGATTTTCTGATTGCGGACAAGCTGACGCTGGGTCCAAGGACGCCGCAGTGGATCGGAGTTCCCTGGACCAACTTGGGAACGCCAGTCCCCGCGCTCAAGCTTCCCGGATTTCGTCACCCCGAGCCCGGCGATGTCGTCGTTGTCGAGGTTCCCGTTGACGAGAGGACTCCCTATGTCAAACGGGTTGTCGCTGTAGGGGGGCAGAGAGTGGAAATCCGCGACAAAGTTGTTTATGTGGACGGCGTACCGCAGGAAGAGCCATTCACGGTTCACAGGGACAGGCGCCTCTTTCCGTCCACGGTACACCACAACGGGATTCCGGCTCAGCTGGGGAACCGTGACAACTGGGGCCCCTATGAGGTTCCCGATGGCCACGTTTTCCTGATGGGAGACAACCGGGACAATTCCTACGACAGCCGTTTCTGGGGACCGGTTCCCGAGTCTTCGATTATTGGAAGGATTCGGATGACGACGATGACACTGGACACGAAGTCGCCCGGAAAAGAGCCTTGGGAACGATTTGAATTGAAACGGTTTGGCCGAACGCATTACTGAAAAAACCTGGCACACCTCAATTCTCCATACTACCACACACAAAACCCCGGCGGCCCTATTCCGTCGGGGTTTCTCCTGTGCACAACAAAGCTTTACCTACTCGGTCGGCTCCTGCGACATGGTGCCTTTCAATAAGGTCATATACCAGGGGAACAGCTCGCCGCGTGTCTCGTAGCGGTATCGGCGTGGATTGTAGACATACCGTGGAGTCTCAGCCGCCATCTCGCCTAACAGCAGGTCGAGGTCAGGGAGGCTGTCGATCCCCAGATAGGCGCCAATCACGCGGGTTTCATCTGGCACCGGATCGAGCAGCAGTGCTTCGCTGATGATTTCCCTCGCGTGTGTCGTGTCGCCACGGCTTGCCTTAAGCCAGGCCCGGTATGTCATCGCAATGGGGTCCCGTGGATTCAGGGCTTCTGCCTCGCGAATCTGCTCCTCAGCGTCGTCTAGCAGCCCCTGTTCGATCAACATTCTGGAATAATCGAGCCGGAGCTCCGCGACACCACTCCGCAAGCGAACCGCGGTTTTATAAGTGCTGTCTGCGAAAGGAATTGCGCTCCTGTTGCCGCTGATCATTGCGCTATCGGCAAAGGCCTCTGCTCTTCCCCATAGAGCTTCGGGGAGATCGGCTTGCACGGCCAGCGCACTGTCATAATAGGAGATCGCCAGGGTAAAGGATCCGGCAAGTTGCAGCTCCCTCGCGAGGGTTACCTGCAGGGAGTATCTCGGCCGTAACGTTTTTATTGCCAGCGCTGATTCAAGCACGCTTGCGGGGGATTCTGTCTTTGTGACGGGCGCGTGTTCCAGAGTGGTTGCGAGCAATATGTACCCATCCGGTTCATCGGGATAGCCCTTGATGTAAGACCGGGCGGCTTCTGCTGCCAGCGAATCGTTGTCCAGCAGCGAGGCAACTGTAGAGCGGGCGGCAAGCACTGCGCGGGTGTTGCTGAACCTGCTATCGATTTTCTGCAGGCGGCTCCAGGCGTGTTCCGCGCGTCCTTCCTCCAGATCCTGATAAGTCGCGTTGACATGACCCTCGGTGTAATAGGGTTCCATGTCGCTGATTGTCATGTAGTTGCGTACAATGGCGAGGAGGGTTGTATCCCGCCCGGAACGCTCCCGGACAATTTCACGCTCGTCCCAGGGGTCGATCTGGGGAGAAACATAGGCGTTGACACCCTCCGCGAAGTATTCCCAGACAGTTGAAGCCTGATAACGGCTCATGAAAATCTCTTCACCCTTTGCCGCCTTGGCTTTGGCGGATTGATAGGCCTGTTGCAGGCGCAGTTTTTCGGGTGTTGTCAGCAGGCCGTGTACCTGATGCGTAACCTCATGGATTACAGTGTTATATCCGCCATAGAGTTGTCTTTCCACATCCTCGATGCCGGTTACCGTGTGAAATCCGCCAGCCCCGCGAACATCATCCCACAGCCTGCTGTCGAGGTTGATCCGCTGGTCGCGGAGCGGGGTCATGAACGGCGCCTCGGAGAGAAGCTGGTGAAGAGGCTTGATGTAGAGCGTTGAACCAGTCTCCTCAAGTACGGGGATGAAGTTTCGTAGTGGGTAGAGGTCCAGCGCCACGGTCAACTGGTGCCTCGGGGTGAGTTCGTCCCAGTTCAGGACATACTCCTCGATTTTGGGCACCTCCGGCATGGCCTGGCCGAGGAAAAATTCCCGGTAACTGATTCGACGCTGGGACATGCTCAGCCGCCGGGTTTCCTGCACTTTAGCGTAAATCGCATGCGCCCTGCCGAAGGAGGGGATCACGGTCAGCGCCTCCTGGCAGAGGGCTTCAGAAAGATCCATGTCCCCTTTCAACCAGGCGATTTCGGCCAGCATCGTAACCGGTTCAATCCAGCTTGCATGTGCCCTGCGAAGAGCCATAAGGGAGTCCGCAGCCTGTGGGTAGAAGCCGGATTTCATCAATGATTTAGCGGAATTCAGCTCGTTCTGCTGGTCCTTTGTAGATGGAAACGCCTCGGGATATATGTCTTTGATCTGGTTGTAATTCAGGGAGGTGTATCCGTTTCCGAGGTAATAGTGCGCCTGCTCGTGGTGTGGATTGACTTCGATTACAATCTGGAGTAGTCCAATCGCATCCCGAATACGTCCGAGGTAGATGAGAGTGCGCCCCATGCCGAACAGGGCGTCGTCAGAAAAACCACCGTTACGAACGGAAGAGAGCAGGGTGTCCAGTGCCGCCTGATGTTCCTGCTTGCGGTTAAGAACATCGGCTATACCCACCATCAATTCACCCCGAAGGACATCCTCTTCAGCAAGCGCCAACGCCTTCTGATAGTGGACAAGAGCCGTGTCCAACTGATGCTGACGGTCCGCTAATCGGGCTTTTCCGAGTTCTTTGATCTCGTCGAGCAGACCGGGCCAATGGCTCCAGTAGGTGCCTCCCAGCTCATCAAACTTCTCCGCGTACAGGGTGGAATAGAGGTCGCGAAGAGCCTTGGTCCAGTGGGGCGAGGTGATGAAGTCCGGCCCCTCCAGTCGGCTGGGATAATCATCCTGCGAGAGGCTGAAACGTCCCCGCTTCATCATCGCAAGGTCATAAAGCGCTATTGCGCGGTCGTTCCAGGGTCTTATTCCCGCCGATTCCGGATCACGGACCCACACGCCCAGTTGATAGGCGAGCATCGCACGGTCCATCCCCACCGCCGCAGAGTAGCGAAGCGTCAGAGAATCACGGAGTTGGCTCATCTCCTGTACGAGAGGAGGTGAGGGGTTGGTCGCATCCTGTGCCGCAAGGGAGGAGGCTATCAGGGCGACAATCAACATCAGTGCAAAAGAGAGGCGTCTTTGTCCTTTAGTCATCTCTTCTTCCATTCCGCTTTCCGAAAAAATCCCGACCTTTTAGCCGGGTTGGTAAGGTAAGGAGCACCTGCCACCCGGGCAAAAATGGTTCTATCTTTGAGAGGTGACGCCGCGGCGCTGAAAAATCTTGACCGGGAGAGCAAAAAGGACCATCGCGAGAAAATCAATTCATTCTCCACCGGGCGGCGGCGTACCGGGATCAACGCAACAGCAGTTGTTGTCAGAAAAAGAAGGTGCCGTAGTCCAAGGTATTTCCGGCGAGAGACGGTTTCAAGCGATAAATGGAACTGGGCGACTGTGGGTAAGAAACAAAACGGCATGCGCATATGTGAAAACAACCTGATTTTGATTGATTCTCAGGTCTTTTGTGCAATAATTTAACTATGTTGTAAAATGATGCCGAGGGGGGATGAACATGGAACAGCATACAATGAACTCGGGGCTGGACCATCTTTTTGGTGCCTTCGCCAACAGCGTTCGCAGGCTAATTCTGGAGCGTTTGGCAAGTGGTGAGGCTACGGTAGGGGAATTGACAGAACTCTGCCGGGTAACGATGCCGGCAATCTCGCGGCATTTGAATGTTCTGAATGAAGCCGGACTGATCAGCAGGCGGGTCGAGGGCCGGTTCCGGTATGTCTCGTTGAATCCCGAGGCTCTGGCTCCTGCACATTTGTGGCTGAAACAGCTCCCTGGGGCGACGAAGGGGTCTCTTGCCGACTATCTGGAGCAGTTACGTACAAACGGATAGGTACGTCTCTCGGTGACAGAGGTGAGTGGAAAGTCGGGGCAGTTTAACCTGCGGCAAAGATGGCTATTGCTATATTGGGGCGGACTTGAGAGAACTTTTGGTTTCTGACCGGTGGGAAGACGGAGCGGTACAATGAATGCCTATCGAGCAAAACGGTCAAAAGCCCGGGCAAAAATGCGGGCCAAAAAGTATGGAAGCTCTGGCGGCGGCCTTGGCATCGGGTTTGGCGAATTTGTTGTTTTAGTCATCCTGATTCTTGGCGTGCTGGTGATGATTAATTCGCCATCCTTTACGCACAGGGAAATCAGCCGGGGAGAACTGTACCGTATGTATTCTCCGGAGCTCCTGCAGGAAGACCTGACTGCGCTGGCCAACAAGCTGGAGATGCTGCACCCGGATCTCTATTTCCACGTTCGAAACGAAGAGGTGGGGGCCGAGGTTCAGCGGATCGAAAGCCGCCTGACAACAGCGATGAACCGGATAGAGTTCTATCGCCTTGTCGGACCTCTATTGTCGCGTTTTGATGACGCCTCGACGAGGGTTGTCGTGCCCACCGAGGAGCGCGCCGACTATATCGAACAGGGTGCGTTGCTGCTTCCTCTCGACTTTGAGGTTACCGCGCAGTCCGTTACAGTTTCACATAACTACTCCAGCGACACACTCGTCGCCGCCGGGTCGGAAATTCTCGCGATTAACGGCACCACGATCTCGCAGATGCGGAATGCCATGGTCCAGTATGTGAGTGGCGACACGGAGTCGCTGCGGTATGACAAACTGGGCAAATACTGGCGAGAACTTCAGTGGTTGATCTATGGATACGAAAGCCCCTTCGAAATAACGGTTCGTCGCGACGGTGTTCGTGGTGGACAGGTTGTTCGTGTCCTGCTCGGTGTCACACAGGGGACGATTGACGAGGTGCGCGCTTCGGGAGTCGTAGACTTTCCGATGCCAGAAATGTGGAGTTATGCCTACCAGCGGCGTGAAGATGCTGGCCTGGTTACAGTTAACGAGTTGTCCGCGTGCAAGAGGGTTGGAGTGATGGCGGACGAGCTGGTTGCCACGCTCCTAGCGGATGGCGCCTCCTCGGTTGTCTTTGACCTTCGCGGAACGAGGGGTTCCAGCCTGGATGCCGCTGCCGCACTTCTGGAGCGCTTCTTGGACCAACCCATCACACTGGTTGACTCCCGTCAGGTGCGTGCCAGCAAAACCACCCGGCTCTGGTATACACGCAGTCTCCCGCTCTACGAGCGTTGGTATCCGCCGCTGTTCGACGAGGATCTTGCTCGCCTCTGGAAAGCGCCGGAGGGTTCTTTTGAGGTCTTTGAGGCGGACAGGGTTGTGGTCCCGGCGAACAACCGTTTTGCCGGCAACGTGATCTGCATTGTCGATGGTGATACCGGTCCGGCAGCGATCGCCCTTGCGGTAGAGTTGCAGGCCAGCGGTAGGGGGCGGGTGATTGGCAGCGAGCAGCCCTCTCCTGCGACAGCCTTCTTTGGCGAGAGCTTTGGATTTGATCTTCCGAACACTCGCCTGCGCATCGAATGTCCTCTCGAGCGGCTGCGGGTTCCCGGTGCGGCGGTAGGTTTCGAGCGAGATGTTGTCGTGGAGCCGACGGCCTACGAGATCAGGCGGGGATTGGACAGCGACCTTGTACGTGCGCTTACTCTTGCGGGGTCCTGAGCAGAATAATTTTTCGAAAAGAAATTCAAGCGCCTGCGGCAACGTAGGCGTTTTTCTTTTTTACTGCTCGTCGGGTCGCCACCAACCGTGCGAAGGCGTCTCGGAGGGAGAGCACTCCATCACGTATTGCATTCGTACCTCTTTAATAATCTTTTCACGTTCTTCGATGGCGTCCACCGGCAGCGCGAAGTAGACGTAGCGGAGAGAGACACCGGACTTCTCCTCCCAGCAGGCGCGGCGTTCATGCTTCAGGATGGATTCAGCCAGATCATCGCCACCGTCAATATCGAGCATGTTGTATTTGCCGTTCGAATCCTGTGCAAGGACGGCGAAGACTCCCGCAATTCCCTTGAGTTGCTGTTCCGACTCAACCGGACCGTCAAAAGAAAACCATCCAATTTCAAAGCCCATCTTTCCATCCTCCCGCAGTGGCCGATTCCGGGTCTCTGACCGACAGGAAGATAGTCCATTCAGGTTCGGGCGGATACCACAAGGCAAAAGAGAGGGCCTCCACCGTCTCGCGCAGAGAGAATCCCCCCTGCAACGTCCGGGGGGTCTGCTGCATCCTAAGAGGGCGGGAAATGAGCCAAACGGCGCTGAAAGCAGGAGAAAAACGAGGCGCCAGCCCGTGAGTAAAGTGGAAAAAGAGTAGAAAAAACATACACAAAGGTTTAAAGAGATGGCGATTCTAAGAGAGCAGGATAAGCAGGCTGTCCAGGAGCGGCTGAACGAGATGACCGGCAAGGCGAAACTCGTCTACTTCACAAGCGAGCTGGAGTGCCAGTACTGCAAGGAGACCGGCGAGCTTCTGACGGAAGTTTCTGAACTCTCCGAAAAGTTGGACCTCGAAGTGCACAACATGCATACCGATACCGAGGCCGCCGAGAAATACAACATTCAGAACGTGCCTGCCACGGTGATCCTCGCGGAAGATGGCGTCGATCACGGTATACGCTATTATGGCATTCCCTCCGGGTACGAGTTTGCCAGTCTTCTCGAGGACATCCTGATGGCCTCCGCAAACGACAGCGGTCTGGAACAGGAGACTCGCGATGCTCTGAAAACACTCGATGAAGATGTCCATATGCAGGTATTCGTGACCCCGACTTGCCCCTATTGCCCGGGTGCGGTTCGCATTGCGCACCAGATGGCGTTTGAATCCGACAAGGTTCGTGCGGACATGGTTGAGGCGAGCGAATTCCCGGAGTTGGCGATGCGTTACAATGTGCAGGGTGTGCCCCGCACAGTGATTAACGAAGATCACGCCCTTGAGGGCATGATGCCGGAAAACGCAGTGCTTCAAGAGGTCATGAGCGCCGTTTTAGCCTGAATTGAGGCGCCGCCGCCCTTATCTTGTCCGGCATGAACGGGACAAACCTATCGGGTGCGGCGGATCATGCCGCAATCCAGAACGACGCCGAGCTGGTCCAGAAGGCTGTTGCCGGGGACAACGCAGCTCGTGCCCTGATCGTCGAACGGCATATGCGGAACGTTTACAACCTCGGTCTCCGGTTGACGGGCAGCGAGGAGGAAGCTGAAAATGTTCTGCAGGACACCTTCCTCAAGGTGTTCGAAAAGCTGGGCGATTTCAGGGCGGACAGTCAGTTAGGGACCTGGATTCACCGTATCGCGACGAACGAGGCGTTGATGCGGATGAGGTCTCGAAAAGGAAAATATTTCGTTCCCATCGAGGAACAACCCTCGGATGACGAGGAATCGGGCGACATAGGTTTTATCGTCCGCTCCCTCGACAGAGATCCGTTGGAATTGACTCTCGATGAGGAGCTGCGAAGGAACCTGGAAAAAGCGATCGTTTCTCTGCCGGAGAACCTCAGGACAGCTTTCGTATTGAAAGATATTGAAGGGCTCTCGATGGCGGAAATAGGAGAACAGGTCGGCAAAACGGTGTCAGCGATCAAGGCGGATCTGCACAGGGCGCGCCTCCGGCTGCGCAAGCAGTTGGCGGAATTCGTGGATGGGAGGGAACATGAAGCCTGAAACGAAAATTGACGAGAAGCTGCTCACACCCGAACAGCTTTGCGATGCGCTCGAGGTCTATCTGGGTCACGAAAAGGGCCAGAAAAAGTGTCGGGAGCTGTTGACGAAACTCGAGGACGATCCAAGTTGGCGGGCTCAGCTCAGCGCCTTTGGCTGTACGGTGAAAGTTTTTCAACGGTGCGAAGGAGTGGAGGTTCCCAGGGAGGTTAGTTACCGCCTGATGCACACTCTTCACCTATCCGATTCCGACGAGGCTTGCGATGATGAAGGCGATAAAAAATAGAACCGCTCTCCGCATTGTGTTGACAATTGCTGGCGCAACGGCGGGCTTTTTGTACTACAACTTTGTTGGATGCGCATCGGGTACATGCCCGCTGACATCCCAACCGTTTTTCCCAACAATATGGGGTGCGTTGTTCGGGTGGCTTTTACTCGGTCCCGGGAAAAAGCCTGATGGGGGTGGACAAGGCACGGAAGACCCGAAACAAACCGCAGGAGATTTAGGATGAAATACCTGATGACGTTCGCTCTCTCCGCTGTGCTCATTTTTACCGGCTGCTCGAAGGGCGACGCCAAGACGGGCGATAATACCCCGCAGGGAACTCAAACCGCCCAGACTACGGCCAACGATGATGCTGCCACAGCACTGGGACTCCTCCCCGTGGACAAGGCCCCGATGGCCCCGGACTGGGAGCTCGAAAAGGCCGATGGTGGCACAATGAAGCTGTCCGACTATCGTGGCAAAGTTGTGGTGCTCGATTTCTGGGACACATGGTGTCCTCCCTGTAAGGCCGAAATCCCCGGCTTTATCGAGCTGCAGAACGAGTATGCGGACAAGGGTCTTGTGATCATCGGCGGCGCCTTCGCCAACGAGGGTCCGGATGCGGTTCGCAAGTTCGTAGCTGATTGGAAGATGAATTACCCGGTGGTTTTCATCACCCCCGAGGTCAATGCGGCGTACGGTGGAATTCGTTCGATTCCCACGACTTTTGTGATTGATACGGAAGGCCGGGCGAGAGGCATGCACGTTGGATACGCCGAGAAATCGGTGTTCGAGGCGGAGATCAAAGCCCTCCTCCCGAACTGAAACGGGATGTGATTCGAGAGTACTCAAGCCCTTCCGCTCGGAGGGGCTTTTTTGTTATAGCCATTGAAGTTTTCAGGCTTGAATCATTCGACGGAAAAGGCACGCATGGCGAGAACGGGAAGCCGGCTGGCTAAAACGGTCCTTGACTTGTGAGTAGCCGTAATCAAATCTTGGCTTTACTACGCCGGACTGGCGTATGCGCGACAGAATACGCGAGCAAGGAGACGAAATGAAGACGTGGAACAAAGTTGAAAGCCGCGAGCGGCAGCGCTGGGTTTATTGCAATCGGACGCTGAACCTGCGCTCCATCAAAGCGATTGGCTATGACATGGATTACACGCTCATCCATTACCGGGATGATGCCTGGGAAGAGCGTGCCTATGAACATATCAAACTGAGCCTCATCAAGCGGGGATGGGATGTTGCAGACTTGAAATACGACCACGGACTGATCGTTCGTGGATTGATCATCGACGCCGAACTCGGCAACGTCGTCAAAGCCAACCGCTTCGGCTACATCAAGGCGGCGCAGCATGGCACGAAACGGATCGCTTTTGAAGAACTCCGCGACACCTACGCCCGAACCATCGTAGACCTTTCAGAGTCCCGCTGGATCTTCATGAACACCCTTTTCAGCCTCTCGGAAGCCTGCATCTTTTCGCAGCTGGTGGACCGTTTGGACGAGGGAAAATTGCCCGAAACCATTGGCTATGAGGATCTCTACCGGATGGTAAACCGAACGCTGGACCGAGCCCACACCGAGGGTGCTCTCAAAGCGGACATCCTCGCCAATCCGGACAACTACATCGTCGACGATCCGGAAACGGCGGAGGCGCTTCTCGACCAGAAGTATGCCGGGAAGAAGCTGATGTTGATTACAAATTCCGATTGGGAATACACCCGCGACATCATGAATTATGCCTTCGACAAGAATTTGCCGGAGGGGACAACATGGCGCGATCTGTTCGACCTGGTGATTGTGGCCGCGCGAAAACCTTCATTCTTTTCCGATCCAAATCCCGCCTTTGAGGTGGTGGACGAGGAGGGGTTGCTGAAGCCTGTGGTAGGCGGCCTGGAGAGTGGAAAAATCTACCTCGGCGGAAATGCGCGCATGGTGGAAAAAATCTGGGATCTGGCGGGCGAAGAAATTCTCTACGTTGGCGACCACATCTTCTCAGATGTTCGCGTGTCCAAAAACATTCTTCGTTGGCGGACAGCGCTGATCCTCAGGGAGCTGGAAGAAGAGCTGGGGGCGCTCGATTCATTTCAGGCAGAACAGGACAAGCTTTCAGACCTGATGGAGAGGAAAACGGCGCTCGAATTCAAACACAATCGCGCAAGGATAGCTGTCCAGAGGCTGAAGGGAAAATACCTGCCCATGCAAGGCAACCCGAAAAAGCTTCACGCCGAAATGGACGAGTTGTGGAAAGAGATGGTTGAACTTGACCATCAAATCGGCGAACTGGCCCAGGCCTCGTCCCAGCTGATGAATCCACACTGGGGCCTGCTGATGAGAGCGGGTAATGACAAGAGCCATCTCACGCGACAGGTGGAGAATTACGCAGACATCTACATGTCCCGTGTCTCAAATTTTCTGCGCATCACGCCGTTTGCCTATCTTCGTAGTCCGAGGCCGGGATTGCCGCACGATCCGGGAGTATGAGCAAGAAAAAGGGGACAAGCAGCAGGCATTGCCCGGCATGTCCCCTGGATCATCAAAAAAGACTCTTCTATTCCGGGACCTCTTCCATGATCGCGACGAACGGAAGCTCGCGGTACTGGTGGTTATAGTCGAGGCCGTACCCCACCACAAAGTGGTTTTCTATAGCGAACCCAACATAATCAGCTTCGGTCGGTGCTTCACGGCGGGAGGGTTTGTCCAGTAAAACCGCCGTCTTCAGCGTTGCAGGCCTCCGCTCCCAGATAAGCTTCGACACGCGTTGAAGTGTCAGGCCTGTATCAAGGATGTCGTCCACGATAAGAACATTTTTCCCCAGGACATCAAACCGGACGTCACGTTCGATCTTGATATTTCCTGTAGTCTCCGTCCCGGAACCGTAGCTGGACACGATCATGAAGTCCAGCTCCAGCACCTTGCCGCCGTGCCTGGAAATCGCCCGAACGAGGTCGGCCATGAAGACAAAGCAGCCGCGGAGCAGGCCGAGGACTGTGATCGATCCTTGGTCTTTCATGTCGTCAGCAATTTTCGCGCCGAGTTCGTCGATACGAGCCAATATTTCTTCTTCATTTAAAAGTGGTTTGCTGGAGGGGACTAACATGGAACACTCCCGAGTTTGTGCAAAAAGGGTGTAATGACGCCTGGAAGGACTTGAGTCCCCTGCGGCATGGCAAAACCTAGGGGATGAAGCAACTCCAAGCAAGGATGGATTGCGAACTTGCCCCGCATCGGCTGGAGAGCCCATATTGGCAGATCAGCTGGAAACTGTAGCGAGGGGGACACCATGGGTGTAACAGGGAATATGGGCATGGGCACGGATTCGTCCTCTAGCGGAAAAGAGATACCCTCACCAGAAAAGCTGGCGAAGATCGGATTGCTGGTCGCGGGCATTTCACACAACCTGTATGGTCCCCTGACAGGAATCATGGGTACCCTTGATCTGCTCAAAATGAAACATCCGGACCTGGCAAAAGACCTGGAACGTGTTTCTGGATTGGCGCGAAGGCTTCAGGATGAAATCCGGGTCATGCTTCACAAGGCGGAAATCGAGTACCGGGGCAGCGTTGTCATGATTGAGATGGCAAAACTGGTGGAGGGGGAGATAGAGTTTTACAAAGGCGATCCCCGCTTCAAGCATATGACAGAAATCACTTTTGAGCCCCCCGAAAACCTTCCAAGCTTCCGCGCTTCAGCCGGCGACTTTACCCAGTCAATCAGCAACATCTTCGCGAACGCCATCGAGGCGATGGAGGAGTCCGAGAAAAAAGAGCTGACTATCGCCATCGTGGAAGAGGGCGACAACCTTGTGCTCACCATCGCCGACACGGGAATTGGAATGGACGAGGAAACCCTCGCGCACGCATTCGATCCATTCTTTACTACAAAAACGCCCACGGCTGGAGGAAAATTCCCGGCAACGCTTGCTCAAGGTCTCGGTTTGACGCATGCGAAAAACATGCTCGACTCGGCAGGTGTTGCAATCGACCTTGCCAGCAAACAGGGCGAGGGAACCACGGTGACAATGACTATTCCATACAAGGACATCGACAGCCGCCACGCCGCCAGCCTCTAGCGGGCCGGACCGGGTGGGGTTCTGCAGATTCTAGGGCTTATTCATGGGGAAAATCCTCGACTCCTCTCCGCAGGACAGCGAAAATCTGCGACGATTTACCCGGCACTTGCTGGATGACATCCACGTGCTGGAGCAGATGCTCGAGCAGGGGCGGTTTGAATCGGACATCGGCCGGATCGGCGCGGAACAGGAGTTGGTGCTTATCGGTCCGGACTGGAAGCCCGCCTCCAAAGCGGTGGAACTGCTGAAGGAACTGGAACCGCACGGTTTCACCCCGGAGCTGGCCCTCTTCAACCTCGAATATCCCGTGGGACCCCTCACCTTTGAGGGAGACTGTCTCCGCCGCCTGGAGGAAATGCTTAAGGAAAAGCTCGCCCTCGCAAAAAACGTAGCGGAAAAACACAACGTGATACTCGGCCTGTTCGGCATTCTACCCTCGATTCGCAAAGCCGACCTCACGCTCGACAACATGACGAAGAGCGCGAGATATGAACGGCTTAACGAAGTGTTGACGCGAATGCGTGGGCGTGAGTATGAGGTTCACATTTCGGGCCCTGATGAACTGAACACCACGCACGACAACCTGATGCTGGAAGCGGTGAATACCAGCTTTCAGGTTCATTTTCAAGTCCCTCCTGAGGAATTTCAGCAACGGTATAACATCGCACAGGCGGTTCTGGGTCCCGTTCTTGCGGCATCGGCGAACAGTCCACTGGTAGGGCGGTACAGGCTCTGGCATGAAACACGAGTTGCGCTTTTCCAGCAATCCCTCGATACGAGGGATGGGCCCGTGGAGCGTGAACTGACACCGCGCGTCAGTTTTGGAACGAAGTGGGTGGATAGTTCTGTTCTGGAGCTGTTTCAGGAAGACATCGCGAAGTTCAAAATCCTCTTCTCCGTCGAAGACGTTGAGAACCCGCACGAGGCCATCGCAGAGGGGCGGGCTCCTCGGTTGGATGCTCTGCGGTTGCACGCTGGGACGGTATACCGTTGGAACCGGGCAGTTTACGGGATCAGTGATGGCGCTCCGCACATCCGGATAGAAAACCGCGCTCTTCCGGCTGGTCCCACAATCATCGATGAAGTTTCGAATGCGGCGCTCTGGTTCGGGGCGATGGCGGGGCTGGCTAGAGAGGTGAAAGACATCCGCGAGGCGATGGCGTTCGAGGATGCCCGCGACAATTTCTCCAACGCCGCCATCCACGGCTTGGAATCACAGATGACCTGGCTCGGCGGAGAAAGGCTCTCCGCACGCGAGCTTGTGCTGAACCACCTGATACCCCTGGCACGGCGAGGACTGGCGAGCCGAGGGGTGGACGACGAGGATATTAAGCGTTACCTCGGCGTAATCGAGGAACGCACGGAAACCGGGCAAACCGGCTCCGTTTGGCAGCTCCAGTCGCTCTCGGAAATGACAGGACACGGCACCCGCTGGGAGAAAATTCATGCTCTCGTCGCGGCGACGCTGGCAAGGCAGGCGGAAGAGAGGCCGGTTCACACCTGGGAGAAAGCGCGGCTGGAGGAAGCGGGAGGCTGGCGCAGCAACTACCTGCGAGTCGAACAGGTAATGACCAGCGAGATATTCACTGTTCACCCAGATGACTCGCTTGATCTCGTTGCGAACCTCATGGTCTGGCACCGTATCCGTCATGTCCTTGTTGAGGATGAGCGGCACAGGCTGGTCGGGCTCGTCACGTACCGTCACCTGCTCAAGCTTTACGGCAAGAACCTCGACAAGGGGGACAGGCCAATGGCGGTATGGGAGGTGATGAATTCCAAGCCGCAGACCATTGCGCCCGACACCTCCTCCCTCGAAGCGATTCAGATAATGCGTGAGCGACGGATATCCTGCCTCCCGGTTGTGAAGGATGACCGCCTCGTCGGCGTTATTACCGAGGATGACTTCATGAACATGGCGGGTTCGCTTCTGAGTGACCACGTGGAATCCGGTTCACCCGAAGCGAAGCACGACGAAGAGCTGTAGGCTGGTGATTGGTTGTAGCCCGGGACCTCCGTGTCTCGGGGAAAAAGGCTACCACCCCATGGCAAGCCGTTTTGCCAGACGTTCCGGTAATCCTGCCTTTCGAATCGCCTCCTGCGCCTCGGGAATCGGATAGGGCAGACGCACGATTTCGGCGGATCGGGTTTCGCTGTCGTAGACACAAAAACCAGCTCGAGGATCAGAGTCTCTGGGCTGTCCCACCGAACCGACATTTACCAGTAATCGCTTCCCGTCATTGTAGACAAAGGGCAGATGGCTGTGGGCCACAAAAACCGTTTTCAGCCCACTCTCATCCAGGGCCTGTTTGGCATCTTCGGCTGTTCGTACGTAGGACCATTGGTTTGGATGGTTCGGGTAGGAATGCACGAAAAAAAGGCCGTTTTCTTCATGGGTGAGGGGCAGATCCCAGAGCCACTTCAGCTCTTCCGGGGCGAGAAGGTTCCTTGTCCAGCGTGCGGCGGTCTGTGCATCGGGATTAAACCAGGTCAGCTCGATTTCGCCACAAACTCCCCAGTCGTGATTCCCGGCGACGACAATATCACAGCGTTCCCGGATCAGGGAAATGCATTCCGAGGGGTAGGCTCCGTACCCAACGACATCGCCGAGACAAACAAGCCTGTCAGGCCGGATTTCATCAATGTATTCAAGGGTTTTTTCGAGTGCGTGCAGGTTGCTATGTATGTCCGCCAGCAGTGCGTATCGCACGGTCAGGAATCCGTCGAGTCGGGGCCGGATCCATCTTTTTTTGCTTTGCCCCTCGCTGGTCCGCTGGAATTTCTCCTCTTTTCTCCGTTCGCGGGAGATTCCTTTTTCACCTTGCGGATGACCTGTTCATTCTCTTCAAAGAGCGCGTCGAGAATGCCGTTGATAAATCGGCCGGACTGGTCCGTGCTGAAGAGTTTTGCGATCTCAATCGCTTCGTTGATCGTCACCTTTGGAGGCACGTCTTCGACGTAAAAAAGCTCACAGAGGGAGAGCCGGAGGATCAGGTGGTCCAGCAGCGCCATGCGGTCCAGGTCCCATCGCTCGGACTTGCCGGAAATGAGCCCATCCATCTGCTTCTTGTGGCGGCAGGCGAGTTGAACGAGGTTCTGCGCAAAAGTACGGTGTCGGGGATCGCCTCCTTTTACGAGGGAGCCGTAGAGCGCAATCGGGTCGTCACCGGTCAATTCGACGGCGTAGAGAACCTGAAGAGCGACTTGACGCGCTTCATGACGACTTGTTGCACCGCGGATGTCCATCACCTTCCCCCGTAATATGGATACGGCGGCTACCCTACAAAGAGCAGCCGCCGCAAAAGATCAGCAAATGGCTACGGAATGTCAACGAACGTGAGCCAGTTATGTGAGTCTTCAACTTTTCCGTCGATCAAGCCGAAGAACTTCTCCTGCAGTGCTTCCGCCACCGGGCCGCGTTTACCTTTGCCAACCTTAATCTGGTCAATCGACCGGATCGGGGTAACCTCGGAGGCTGTGCCGCTGAAGAACACTTCGTCGGCGAGGTAAAGCATCTCGCGCGGAATCATGTGCTCGGCGATGGTGAAGCCCATCTCCTCGGAAAGGACAATCAATGCGTCGCGGGTGATTCCCGGGAGCACGCTGTTGCCAAGCGGTGGTGTGTAGATAAGGTCGCCGCCGTTCTTGCCCTTGCCGTGGAAAACGACATAAATGTTTTCGCCGGAACCCTCGGAAACGTAGCCTCCGGTATCCAGCGCAATGCCTTCAACATAACCGTTCTTGATCGCTTCCATCTTGATCAACTGGCTGTTCATGTAGTTCGCACCCGTCTTTGCGAGAGCGGGGAGGGTGTTCGGTGCGATTCTGTTCCATGAACTGACGCAGACATCCACGCCCTTTTCGAGTGCCTCGGGACCGAGGTACTTGCCCCAGCTCCAGGTCATAATCATCGCCTCCACCGGGCAGGGGCGGGGGTCTACGCCGAGGCTGCTGTACCCTCGATAAATAACCGGGCGGATGTACGCGGCCTTGTCGCCGTTCGCGGCGAGAGTTTCATGGCACGCCTTCATCAGCTCGTCAACGCTGAAATTGAGCCTGTTGTCCTTCTCGTCGACTCGCCCGTCGAGCAGCATTTCATCGGGCGTCATCCGGTAAATCTTGGCGGAATTGTAGAGCCGTTCAATGTGTTCGCGAAGGCGGAAGATCACACTTTTGCCATCAGTGGCTTCACGGTGATACATCCGGATTCCCTCGAAAACGGAAGTTCCGTAATGGACCACGTGGGCGCCAACGTGAATCGTCGCGTCTTTCCAGTCCACAAGTTTGCCGTTCATCCAGATCTTGCCGGTACCGTCAAAACCCATGGTGTTGTCCCCTTTTGAGGTCAAATATTGCGCTTACGTTTTCAAAAAGCCGGAGGACGGCAAATCCGCCCCCAACGGCGATTATCCTCGAACCTGCTATTTGTTCCTGTCGTCGTAGAGATTGCGAGCGATCACGATCCGCTGGACTTCGTTGGTACCCTCATAAATTTCCGTGATTTTCGCATCACGCAACATCCGCTCGACGGGGTAATCCTTCGTGTAGCCGTAGCCGCCGTGAATCTGGACCGCTTCGAGTGCAACCTGAGTGGCGGTTTCGGAGCAGTAGACTTTCGCCATGGCCGCTTCCTGGCTGAAACGGAGACCGGCGTCTTTTTTCCACGCAGCGTAGCGGAGGAGAAGTCTTGCCGCTTCGATCCTGGTCGCCATGTCGGCGACCTTGTTGCGAATTGCCTGGAACGCCGCAATCGGCTTGCCGAATTGTTCGCGTTCCGTGCTGTACTGCAGCGATTCCTCCATCGCGCCCTGTGCAATACCCAAACCTTGTGCCGCAACGCCGAGCCTGCCGCTGTCCAGAGCGGACAGCATCTGTTTGAATCCATCGCCGTGCTCGCCGAGCAGGTAGTCGTTCGGAACGCGGACATCCTCGAGGGTCAGTGAGACCGTGTCGGTTGCACGAATGCCCATCTTGTTTTCGTGCTTGCCAATCGAAAGCCCCTTGCTGTCTCGCGGAACAATAAATGTGCTCGTACCGCGAGCTCCCGCATCCGGATCAGTAACACAAACCAGCACATAGCCGTTCGCGTTGGAACCGTTGGTGACAAAGTTTTTTGAACCCGAAATCACCCACTCGCCGCCATCCTTGACCGCGCGGGTTTTCATCGCCACCGCATCACTCCCGCTGCCCGGTTCCGTCAAGCAGAACGCCCCCAGCCATTCACCAGAGGCGAACTTGGTCAGGAAATTCTCTTTAACGTAATCGGAACCGAATTTTTCGAGGGGGTAACAGACGAGTGAATTGTTCACACTGCAGATAATCTCTGTGGAGGCGTCAATTCTGGCAAATTCCTCAAGAGCTGTTACATAGGAAACCGTATCAAATCCGGAGCCGCCATATTGCTCGCTCACGATCATACCCATAAAACCCAGTTCTGCGAGCATTTTTACTTGTTGGGTCGGGAACTCTCCTTTTTCATCACGCTCCGCGACGCCGGGCTTCAATTCCTTTTCCGCAAAACTTCTGGCCGTTTGGCGCACCATCTCCTGCTCTTCGCTGAGACGGAAATCCATAGGGTCTCCCTGCTCTGCCCGACGGTGTGGGCAAACACTGCGGGCCGTGATCACCATTTCAAATATGCACACCTTCCCACATGGTGTTGGAAGGCGAAGGAATGTACGGCTAGGGCGTAAATCCGTCAAATCGAAAGGAGACTTGACGGCAATGGCAATAAACGGCCCGGGAGTCGTAGAATCCTGTCAATCAAAGAGATAAACCCGGCCGCCTAAGTGCCAAAAAAGCCAAAAGTCTCGTGGAGTAGCTTCTGCGGCAAGGGTCTGCGCTAATTCAACACCAATCTTTCGTCAGGCTCAGCACGAATTATATTGGATTTACGGCCACATACTGACCTGAAAACCCATGTGGGCCTGATAACGAACCAAACTTCATCCTGCGGCTGGCGAGGGGAGTATGCACAACAGGTTAAACAGCAGCGGGCACATTTTCTTTAGTCGGTTTGTCCGATGGACGATTCCCCTCTTTCTTCTCTCGCTTCCATGTATCGCATTTCCCATGGCCCGGGAAAAACTGGGCGACATCCGTTTCTTTCATGTCACCATCGAGGACGGTCTTTCGCAGAGCACCGTGCGGACGATTTTTCAGGACAGTGACGGTTTTCTATGGTTCGGAACACAGGGCGGACTTGACAGGTACGATGGAAGATCGTTTGTACGCTACCGGTTTGATCCGAACGATTCCAACTCCCTCTCAGATAATTCAATCAGATCCCTGACGGAAGGTCCGGAGGGCTACCTCTGGATAGGGACAAACGGTGGTGGCGTTTGTCGGCTGGATCGAAGAACCGGAGGGATAAAAAGATTCCGGCAGGAAACGGCGCGGCCCGACTCCTCCCTGCTTGATGATTTCATCTGGAAAATAAAGGTTCTTGAAAACGGAACAATCCTTGCCGGTACCCGTATGGGACTCTGTTACTACGATGATCAGGCTGGAGTCTTTCTCCCCTCTACCGTGGTAGTGGACATTCCGGGAAGTGAGGGGCCGCCGCTCGCCATACTGGATCTGGCCGAGTCGTCGACAGGAACAATCTGGTTCGGCACGTTTCAAGGAATCTACCGCCTCGATCCGCTGGATACGCTTGCCACGTTCGTTCCCATGCCCACTACGCCCGACACGGACAACCGGGCAGTCGCTCGGGCAATCCATCTGGACGGCGACACCTGCGTATGGGTGGGCACCGAGCGACAGGGGCTCTATCGATACAATGTGGACAGCCGGAAGTGGGACACATGGCGAAAAAAGGACGGCTCGATACCGGCAGACGCCATTTCGGACATCCTGCGTGACAAAAACGGCAGACTCTGGATCGCGACAGATGACGGCGTTGCAATCCAGGACCTGCGGGAAAAGGGATTCAGAACGCTTCAGCACTCCGCCATGAACCCCTACAGCCTCGGCTTCAACGCAACGCTCTGCCTGCACGAGAGTGAAGATGGCACTGTCTGGGTTGGAACTTTTGGCAACGGCGTCTCCGGCTACAACCCGATCCTTCACCGCTTTGGCAACCTTCACCACGACCCCGGCAATCCCCAGAGCCTTTCCAGCGATCATGTCATGTCTGTGGTAAAGGATCTGGCCGGAGGTTTGTGGATTGGGACCGATGGTGGTGGTCTGGACTATTTTGACCCCAACGGAAAAAAGAAAAACTATTCGGTGGGCAGAGAGGGTTATGGACCTCCCGGGAATAGAATCTGGTCGCTGGAGGTTGACCGGGAGGGGTTTATCTGGGTAGGCACCTTTGGCAAGGGGTTGGCTCGCCTTGATCCGAAGACAGGGAAGAGCAGGATATGGAGCCGTTCTTCTGCCCCGCCAGACAAAATCGTTAATAACTATATCAACGATATTTTTGAGGACTCGAAAGGCAGAATCTGGGTTGCAACGCTTGGCAACGAGATTTGTTGCTATCTGCCGGACAAGGACACGTTTGTCCATTATCGCCGAAGCAACAAAGACGGGACCGCGAGTCCAACCGCAAGAACCATTATCGAGGACAGTCAGGGTATCATCTGGTACGGCACAGATGACGGGCTGCACATCCTCGACCCGGAAACCGGGGACGTTGTCACTTACAGGCATGACCCGGACGACCCCACAAGCCTTCCACACAGCATCGTCCTCAGCATCTACGAGGACAAGAGTGGCAGGCTCTGGGTTGGAACCCGGAACGGGGGCCTGAGTCTCTTCAATCGCGAAGAGGGTGCGTTCAGCAGAATCGGGATCGAGGATGGTCTTCCTGACGACATGATTTACGGCATCCTGGAGGACGACAAAGGAAGCCTTTGGATGAGCACCAATCATGGCCTCGCCCAATACTTCCCGGAGTTGAACCGGGTTCTCGTCTTCAACACGATGGATGGTCTCCCGTCGGACGAGTTCAATCAGGGAGCCTATTTCCGCGATCCTTCTGGCGAAATGTTCTTCGGCGGCATAAACGGTCTTGCTTTCTTCCGCCCGGACAGCCTGAAGCCATTAGAGAACAATCGGCCAATCAAATTGACGAGACTTTTCGTCTTCGATCAGCCATGGACCAGTGGACGGGAGCTCTGGGCGACAGATATCGTCCGTTTGCCCTATGATCAGAACTACATCACGATAGAGTACTCCTCGCTCAGCTTTGCAGTCTCACAGCACTCGTTTTACCGGTACCGGCTAGAAGGGTACGAGGATTTCTGGCACGAGTCTCATGCCAAACAGGCGGTTTCCTATACGAACTTGCCTCCAGGACGCTTCACTTTCGTCATCGAACCACAGAATGCTGATGGCCAGAACAAAGACTTTTCCGCGCAACGAGCCTCCTTTGACCTCGTGATCGTACCGCCATTCTGGAGAACTCCGGGGTTCTACCTGATCGTCTCGTTCCTGCTGGTGGCGAGTGTGGGGCTTATTGTGGGTTGGCGGCTTTATTCCATTCGCGAGCACAACCGCAAACTGGAAGAGTTGGTGCAGACAAGAACACGAGAACTGGGTCAACGAAACCGTGACTTGGCGGGGAAGACACACGAACTCGAAGAGAATACTAGGCGACAGGCGGCACTGCTGGAGGAGCGGAAAAAACTTATCGGCGAATTGCAGGAAGCCCTGAGTGAGGTAAAGACACTGTCGGGTCTTGTGCCTATTTGTGCTTCGTGCAAGAAAATTCGTGACGACTCCGGGTTTTGGAATCAGGTGGAAACCTATATCGAAAAACACAGCGACGCCCAGTTCACACACGGCATCTGCCCGGAGTGCAAGCAGAAGGCGCTGGATGACCTGCACCACAAGATCGAAATCGAGAACGGAAAAGAAGAAGCGGAATAGGCTGTCAATAAAGGTTTGAAGGAAAAAGAAGAATGCCCCGCCATGAATTTTGACGGGGCAATTTCTATTCATCCCTGATCTTTTTGCACCGAACAGTTTCACTGTACGCGGCTGCTCACCTCCGCGATAAAGCTGGCTATCTCCTGGTTGTCGGGTTCATAGTTTTGGGCGGTCTTGGCCCACCTCAAAGCCGCCTCCATATCGCCAATCATGGCATAGCGCACCCCGATAGCCATCGCTCTTTGGCCGGCTTCGGGGAAGATGAGCGGGAAGCCAGATTGCGAAAACCCCGCCGAGTTTATCGACGGGGTCAGAATTAAAGCGGAACAAAGAGTTAAAACTTGCGCGGCACCGGGTTCTTCGGGTCCGCCGTGTAGTCGTAAAATCCGCTTCCCGTTTTGTTTCCGAGGTTGCCGGAGGCGACCATTTTCTTCAATAGCGGGCAGGGGCGGTATTTACTGTCCCCAAGACCGTCGTGCAGCACCTCCATGATCGCGAGGCAGGTGTCCAGGCCGATCAAATCGCCGAGGCGCAGCGGTCCCATCGGGTGGGCCATGCCGAGCATCATTACGCCGTCGATCTCCGCAACACCACCGACACCCTCCATCAGGCAGTAGACCGCCTCGTTGATCATCGGCATCAGCACACGGTTGCTGACAAAGCCGGGATAGTCGTTGATGAGAATCGGCACCTTTCCCATCGCTTTCGCCAGTTCTTCCACCGTAGCGTAGGTCTCTTTGCCGGTTAAAAGGCCGTTGATCACCTCTACCAGCTTCATCATCGGCACGGGGTTCATGAAATGCATCCCGATCACCGATTCGGGCCGTTTGGTCTGCGCGGCGATTTCGGTGATACTGATCGTGCTGGTGTTGCTGGCGAGGATTACGCCTTTTGGGGCCAATTCGTCGAGTTTCGCAAAAAGTTCAAATTTGATCTTCTTGTTTTCCGTGGCGGCTTCGACGATGATCTCGCGGTCCTTCAGCGCATTCATGTCTGTGGTGAAAGTGATCCGACCAATCGCTGCATCCGCGTCTTCCTGCGTGATTTTTTCCTTGGCGACCATCCGCCCGAGGTTCTTTTCAATCGTCGCTTTCGCCTTGTCGAGGAACTCCTGTTTGATGTCAACGGCAATCACATCAAGGCCGGTTTGCGCCGCGACCTGCGCGATGCCATTGCCCATCGTGCCGACCCCGAGGACTCCGAACTTCTTAATGGCTGTCATGACGATCTCCGCGTTATGATAAAAGTTAACGCCTTAGGTTTCATGTTCCGGGATAAGCCCTTCTTCGAGGGCCGTTCATTCGAATGCTAGTGTAGCGTGCCCGACCGCAGAGTGCAACCTTTGTGCGGCCCTAAGAAAAAACACCCCGCTCCATACCTCCAGAGGGAGAGGAATGGGGGGGTTGTTGTCGTTACGACCAGGGTGGCCCGGGAAGCTTGTCCGCCTTTGGCGGATCAGTCCCGGGTTTCACAGTCTCCCGGACAAGCATGTCCGGGCTACATACTAGGGTGTCAGTGTCATTGCGAGGAACGAAGTGACGAACCGCAGCGTCGAAGACGCAAGCTCGAGTGCACGAAGTGCGCTCAACAAAGCAATCTCGTCGTTGTTTTTGTGGTTTAGGTGTGATGTGGATAGGGTTAATACTAATTCGTTCGGTTGGGTGGCCCGACTCTTTAGAGTCGGGTTTCTGATATTCTATCGTTTTCACGATGTCATTGCCCGGCTTGTACGCCTTTGGCGTAATCCAGCACTAAAACAAATAACCCTGTTGAACGAGTCAACAGGGCCAAGAAAGTTCTTCCGGCTTCGTGAAGCTTTAAAGCCGCACTGCCGTATGCTAGTACATTTCCACCGCCAGAGCCGTCGCCTCGCCACCACCGTTGCAGAGGCTGGCGATGCCCTTCTTGCCGCCAGTATCCTTCAGAATCTGAATCAGCGTCACAAGAATGCGCGCACCGGAGCAGCCAATCGGGTGTCCCAAGGCCACTGCGCCGCCACGGATGTTCACCTTTTCCGGGTCAAGGCCGAGTTCCTTGTTGTTGTAGAGCGAAACGACCGCAAACGCCTCGTTGATCTCGTAGGCATCCACATCGCCCGCTTTCCAGTCCAGCTTGGCGAGCAGTTTCTTGACCGCGCCCTGGGGTGCGGTCGTGAAATGGAGCGGGTCCTGGCTGAATGTCGACCAGCCGACGATTTTGGCGATGGGTTTCACGCCCTTTGATGATGCCCACTCCTCATCCACAACCACAAGCGCCGCGCCGCCATCGTTGATGCTGCTGGCGTTGGCTGCGGTTACAGTGCCGTCTTTTTTGAACGCGGGACGGAGCGTCGGAATCTTGTCGGGGCGGCCACGTCCCGGTTCTTCGTCGTTCTCGACGACCGTATCGCCCTTCTTCGAGGGGATCACCACCGGGGTGATTTCCGCTTTGAACAGCCCCTTTTCGATCGATTCGTTGGCCCTGCGGTAGGATTCGATCGCGAAGTTGTCCTGCTCCTCGCGGCTGATGTTGTTTTCTTCGGAACAGACTTCCGCGCAAATGCCCATGTGGTGGTCGCCGTAGGGGTCCCAGAGGCCGTCATGGATCATCAGGTCGTTAAGTTGTCCGTCACCGTATCGATACCCAAACCGTGCATTTTTCAGGATATAGGGCGCCTGGGACATGTTTTCCATGCCGCCAGCCACCACAACTTTGTTCTCTTCAAGCATGATCGAGCCAGCCGCTTCCATCACAGCCTTCAGGCCGCTGGAGCAGACCTTGTTGATTGTCCAGGCCGATTTGGTGTCGGGGATTCCAGCCGCTATGGCTGCCTGGCGGGCTGGAGCCTGACCTGTGCCGCCCTGCAATACCATGCCCATGATCACTTCATCGACATCATCCACACTGATTCCGGCCTTCTCGACAGCGCTTTTTATCGCCGTGGCGCCGAGGTTGACCGCGGATACGCCTGCGAGTGCTCCGCCCATGGAACCGATGGGGGTGCGTGTCGCGGAAAGGATCACCGCCTGCTTCATGGTAAACCTCCTTAAGAGTGGAGTATGGTTTACGTTCACTGATTTGTCCGGTATGCAAAGATAGCAATCCGGACGTCATTGTAAAGACATTGTACGAACGTGAAAAAACGTTCAGCATTTGCCAAACGTTGAACGCTCCCAGAGGCCAGCGAGGTCGCTGGAGCCACTTGTCGCGCCAAAGCTTTATGCGCCTTTGCCGGATTCGCGGCGCGACGGGGCAATTCGGGACTGTCCCAAAAATGTTGGAGTTTGGAGGGACTGTCCCTGGAATTGCCTCTGGCAAGGGTATGGCACCAAGGGCCACGCAAGGTTTTGCGCACGGCGAAGGCAAATATGTCTGAGGAAAAAAGAAAGTCTAACAAAGAATCGCTGACGATGTAGAAATGTGTCATTGCGAGGAAGGCGAAGCCTGACGAAGCAATCTCGTATTTCGCCTAATAGGCGAATTTTTTACGCTTTGTTTTCTAGTCTTTCAATCAACAAATCCGCATCGGAAATGCCATCAAAGTCAAAAACTGTTAATTCACCTCTTATAGCACCTTCTATGTCGTTATATAATTCTGAAGCTATATGTAATATTTCTTTAATTTCATCTCTGCTGACATTGGGTAATCTTTCTTTGCCTATAATCACATTTAAATCGTTGTGCGCTAATCTTTGGTCACGATGGTTCTTAATTGGTTCGCAAGATTCTCTTAATTTATCAAGCTTTTTTGTGAATGCTTCTTGCTTGGAACGATCATTAATACTACCGATAAGACCTTCAAACGAAGCCGTATCGTGGCCTGCAGATTTTTTTGGGTCTATTAAGCGCGATACTGTGAGTGCTATATCGTCAAGAATCAAGTAATGCAGGTATCGCGAGAATGTGGGGGCAATAGATTTCAACAAGGACGCACTTTCGAGACTCCCAAAAAGTGCCTGAAATTCAAACCACTTATAATACAGATTTGCTATTTCCTGATAAAGCTTATTAATAATCTCTCCACCCGGATTATTATAGTCGGCGAGAAATTCTTTTCGTGCTTCATCGGCAGATAAATACCTTGACATGCCGATTCTCCCGTTTGTTTGAAAGATAGAAGGCTATCAACAATAATAAGGTAGCTCTAAGCTGCGATATATGGTGGCAATACGGTTTAATAATAAATCTCCGTATGAATTGTGCCCTGCGGGTTGGACCAGCGGGGTTCAAAACCGTGGGGCATCAGAAGGTTCTCCGCCTCCTGGATCATCCCGTTGTGTCCACAGAGAAAGACGTGGGTTTCTGCTGGATCAAGCGGAATGCCGGTCTTCTCTTCAAACTCCTCCCTGTCCCGAAGCAACTCCTGCACATACCCCCGTTCTCCACCCCACCCATCATCCGGTCTGGAGAGCACCGGAATGTACAAAACAGACAAATCGTGCTCTTGGGCCTCGCGAAACAGCTCCATAAAACCAAGGAGTTGCGCGGATCGTGCGCCGTGAAGGATCACCACTCGCCTCCATCGCTCCTGCCTCGCTAATGCAGCGATTATGCTGGCAAAGGGTGCGATTCCGGTCCCGGTCGCCGCAAAAATCAGATTTTTGTCGGAGGAGATGCCCTCGAGCGTGAAATGGCCGCGCGCCTCCGGGTCCACATAGAGCCTGTCACCCTCTTTCAGCTCCGCGAGGAAGGGGGTAAGCTGACCCTGCTCGACACGGTTGAAGAAGAACACCAGTTCCGGCTGCTCCGGCGGGCTGGCGATAGAATAGGCGCGGCGCACGACACCGTCCTTGACAAATTCCTCCCCTTGCGGGCCATGCTCGTCCGGCTGTGCCTTGGGAAGGCCCATTTCGGTCCATTGTCCGGCGATAAACATGAGGGGGCGATCCGGTTTGACGCGAAAAATCACATGGCGATCATCAAGATCGGTTCGAGCAACCAGCGTGGCGTTTCGTGGGTCGTGGGCAGGGCTCATAAAGCGGCGATTTCCTCATTCACCGTCACAACTCTTCTGTCAAAGGCGTTTTACGGAGCACCTCGGCCCCGAGGATTTCCATATCCGCCATCATTCGCACGGGTTCGGGAATGTGTGCGGCGTAGTGAACACCCGGTTTGCAGACAGTACCGTCGAGGATCTGGGCAATCGTCGCCGCCGCCGGGATTGCGGTCAGCATGTAGGCGTCATCGTTGACGATGGAGAGTCCGAGCGTCGCCTCTTCGCCCTGGTGAATCCCTTTTGCCGCGAGCTGGACGCAGGTGCCGAAGGGGGACCGGGAGAAGGTTCGTGTCGACCAGCTGTAGAGTTTGCCCCAACGGCTATGCGAGATGCCGGGCAGCACTTTCAGCCCACCCATCATCAGCGGCGAGACAATCCAGTTGGTAACAAAATCCCCGCCACCGATATAAAAACCGGTGGTTTTCAGGGAGGGATACATCTCCGGCAAACCCTCCATCTCTTCGAGGTTCATGGCAAAACAGGAACTGCTGCCGAGGCCAAAATCAAACTTGAATTTTCGAAGCGCTTTGGTGCTGGACCCCTTCACCTCTTTCCACTCGCCGTCCAAAAAGAGTTTCGCGCGGTAATCCGCGAACATTGCTACGAGTTCATCTACTCCGCTGGTATAGGGAATTCCGCCACGAGGGCGGAGGAAACTGTAGACAAGGGCTTCTTCGATAACGTCCATATGTCCTGCCGCCCAGCGCACCATCGTCGCGGGTAGTCCGGGGTGGAACCCGCTCTGCATGGCGAAGCATAGTTCGGCATCACGGACCTGTTCGTCAAACTCTTTCAGGAGGGTGGTTTCCCGCTGGTCGAAGTGAAGGTCGATCCAGTGCGCGCCTGCCTCGATCACACGTTTTGCCATACCGCGCGTAGTCTCAGGGTCGAGCGCCGGTCCTGCATGGACAAAGAAATCAACACCGTCGAGGGCATCCCGAAACGCCGCGAGGTCTGAGGCATCCAGCTCGTAGGGTTTTGCCAGCGCGGGCTCGGAGGAATCATTCAGGGAGGTGGCAACCTCCTTGGCGCGCTCAAAATTACGTCCGGCCACGAAGACCTCGGCGCCAAGCTGATTGACAAGCAGGCTTCCGAGGGCTTTGCCAGCCTCGCCATACCCTCCGAGCAGAAGAATTCGCGGTAGATGCGCCATCAGTTCTCCCCTCCCTCGTTGACCAACAACTGCAAGGTACAGTACAGGGCACAGTTACGCCTAAGAATTGGGGGGCTAAAAATGAACGGACCGGGGGAGCTTGGAGCAGGATCAAGGATTTCAGAATTAATCAGGCGGAATGAAAGGCTGCCGAATGTCCGGCCCAGGTCTACCAGTAACTCTCGGTGTGAAGGTTCCCGTTTTCCGCGGGTGTGCGGTGATTGAATCCGTTGTCCTGCATCAGGGCGAGCATGGTTTGGATCATACCGGGATTGCCGCAGAGCATCACGTGGGTGGTCTCCGGATCGAGGTCGAATCCGGCATGCTTGGCGAGGAGTCCCGACTCGAAAAGAGCCTGGGGCCGCACTGTGAGGCCACGCCAGATATTGCCCGTTTCGCTTGGACGGGTGACCGAGGGAATGATGAGGAGGCTCGAGTCCTTATTCGCCAGTTCTTCCAGTTCCTCGAGGAAGGCAAGATCCTCGCGGTGCCGCGCAACGTAGAGCAGGGCGGCACGGTTCCAGCGCCCGGTTCCAGCGTAATGACGGATGATAGAGATGTAGGGGACGACGCCCGTTCCAGTGGCGACCATCAGCAGATTGGAACCTTCGGGAATGTTGCGCAGGGTGAAACGGCCACGAACGCGGGGGTCAACATGCAGACGGTCCCCCTTGTCCAGTCGCCAGAGTGTTGGGGTGAACTCGCCGTTGGGGACGAGGTTGAAAAGGAACTCCAGCCTGCCGAGCTCGTCGGGGGTGCTGGCGATGGAGTAGGAGCGACGAGTCTGCTCAAAATGGACCGGGATGCTGGAAAGCGAAATGGCCTGTCGGTCCTGATGAAGTGACTGCATCGCGAGGTCCACAAACTGGCCCGGTTCGAAGGGTTTCACCTGCCAACCGTTCAGTTCCACGACAATTCGTGCGAGGCCGGGATTGACATTCTCCCTTTCGACGATGGTCGCGTTCAACGGCAAGCCTCGCCCAAGCGCATCCTCGGCAAACGCGTCACGCTGCGAGGAGCCGAAACCCGATGGCTGAAAATTGATAGGCATCTTAGTCTGACCTCCGGGAGAGGGGTCAGCCTCCCGCCGGTGTGTATTCCGCCTGATCCAGATCGAAGACGTCCAGTTCCAGACGGCCCTTTTCTCCTCTCACGAGGTGGCCGGCCTTTTTCTCCGGAGAATGTTCAAACATCAGGAGCCAGTTCTCGTCCGCCGCACGCTCCAGCAAGGGGACCTTTTTCTCCATCACTTCGACGGGGTAGAGGTCATAGGCCATCAAGTAAGCGGTGCGGATATGGTTTGGCGTGGGGACCAAATCGCCGAGGTAAACGAGGTGGTGTCCGCCCGATTTAACGTGCACAACCTGGTGGTACTTGGTGTGTCCGCCAGTCACCTCTACGGAAATTCCCGGAAGAATCTCCTTGTCGCCGTCGATCAGCTCAAGAACTCCCGCCTCTTCCAGCGGTTGCTGATTCTCGCGCTTGTAGGAGCGGGTGTCCCGTGGGTTGGGGTTGTTCGCGATCTCCCACTCGCCGCGCTGGATGATGTACTTCGCGTTGGGGAATTGAACCTTCAGGGAACCATCCGCGTCGATATAGGTCGCACCGCCAGCATGATCGAAATGCAGGTGGGTCTGGATCACATGGGTGATGTCGTCGGGGCGAAGGTCCACACGGGCGAGGTCGGTGACCATTGTACGCAGTTCAGAAACCGCGAACATCTCCCGTTCCTTGTCGTCCCATTTACCGCCCAGTCCCGTGTCGATCAGGGCGTTGAACCCATTCCCCTTGATCAGCAGAAGATTGGCGTTCAGGGTGACACGGTTGCGGTCGTCCGAAGGGTCCACCTTTGTCCAGAGCACCTTTGGTACAATGCCGTACATCGCGCCGCCGTCAAGACGGAAGGGGCCATCTTCAATCAGGAAAAGTTCGAGGTCGCCGAATTTCATCCTTCACTCCCTGTTTCGGTTTCCGGGAAATGTTGTACAACCCTAACGGTTGACAAGATATAGGATGCAGGAACCGCCATTGTGTTTCGGACGGGAGCAGGACTCCCGGGGGGAGGCGGGAGGGGTGGCAGAAGCGAAAAAGAACCTCCGGGTCGCCGCGGAGTCTGTTTATAAACAACTTGACGATTTTACGCCAAGCAATACGCGGGGCCGGGCTGTGTATAAAGGCCGCCCTTTTACGCCGGACGGCCTTAAATAATACAGTTTTGCATCCCTGCTCATGGATGGATGCCGGGCTGGATCACTCCTCCAGCTCACCCTCGGGAGGGGATTCCTCGCTGCTCTCCTCCTCGGCATAGGGCCGGATGTATTTCTCGTATTTCAGCGGCTGGCCTGTCTCCCACGGCTTGTATTCGTTGCAAAAACGTATCCGCTCGGCGAGGGAGGGGTGGCTGAGACGCCAGAGCTTGTAGAGCCATCCGGGGTCCGGGTTCGCGAGGTTCTCCTGCTGGAGTTTCACAAAGGCCATGGCGGCGGCGTAGTTATCGTGTGTCAATTCGAGGCCGAACGTGTCGCAGGAGTGCTCGTTCGCGCGGCTCCAGGTGTTGAGGACGGGGGTGAGCAGGAAAAAGACGATGCCGACGAGGAGCATGATCAGCGGGAGGCTGGCGAAGTCGCTCAATTCATGCACCCCGACACGGCCCCCCCACCGTCTGAAAAACCACCCCGCGGTACGGTGAATCACATAGAACGCCAGCGTAATCAGCAGCGCTCCGACGAAAATCATCTGGTAGACGTGGCCGAAGAGGTAATGCCCCATCTCGTGGCCCATTACGAAAAGCAGTTCACGGTCGGTCATCTTGGCAATGATCGTATCCCAGAGCACAATCCGACTCGTTGCGCCGATTCCGGTGACATAGGCATTTACCTGCCGCGTCTTCTCGGACATGTTGACTTCAAAAACATCCGAGCCCTCAATCCCGGCACGGTCCGCGAGGGCGAGGATCTTCGCCTCGAGTTCCTGGTCCTGCATCGGTCCATAATCGTTGAACAGCGGGTCGACCCAGATCGGCGTAATCAGCATGATCAATGCGATAAAGGGTATCGAGCCGATCCCGAACCAGAGCCACCAACGCTTGGGCGACTTTTGCAGGAGGACAAACGGTATCCAGAGGAAAAGCCCACCCATGATGATTCCGACCAGCAGACTCTTGACCCAATCCCCCATGAAGTTGCCAAAGCTCTGTGTCGAGAGGTCGTAGCTGTGCGGACGAACAAAATCGCTGTAAATGTCGAGCGGCAGGGTGATCAGCGACATGACGACAGTGATCAACATGAAGTAGATCAGGAACGCAAACCACCACTTCTTTCCGATGCGCAGGCCGAAATCCCGAAACTTACTGGACCACCCCGTGAAGAGAATCAGCAGCGGGATCGCAGCCGCAACGAGGAAGCCGATGATAAAAAGGGCGTTCCCGGAGCGGTAATAGCGCATCGCCTTTTCCGAGGGAACCGGGACCTCCACCGGCAACGTTTCCACATCCTCGATCTCCTCGACATCCATTTCGGCGACGCTGGTGATTTCGCCTGAGCCGTTCTCGTCCTGTGCAATCGGGTCGTCCGGCTGGGCGAAAGAGGGCGCCGCAAATACAAGAAGAGCGATCGTCGCCACTAGCGGCAAAACGTGGAAAAGAAAGCGAGTATTCTTCATGGTCAGTTCTCCGGGCATTTCGTTGGGGTCGTGGGTAACGTACGGAGGGAAGGGCGGGGGTTTCACGGTCAACGGTGGGGAAGAGAAAGTCCATCCATGCCGTAGAGAGCCTCGTGGCGGGGAGAGGGGTGCTCGGACGCATTCCGGCGACAGAGACGCGGGAGATTGCGGTTGATCCCCCGAGAGAGTACGTTGCTTCATTCAAGAGCTGGTAACCTGATATGAGGGAGGCTTGGCCATCATGCAAGTCCACAACGGTTTGCGCGGGAGAGTGTTTCTCGCGCTGATGATCGTCCTGTTCGCCGTACTCCCCGCGACGGCACTGGACCGTAAAGAAGCAGCCGAAAAGTACACCTGGAATTTCGAGGACCTTTTCCCTACGCTTGAGGCATGGGAACAGGAACTGGTCTCGCTTCAGGGTATCCCCGCCGAACTGGCCACCTACAAGGGCAGGCTGGCGGAAGGGCCGGATGTGTTGGCGGAGTACATGCAGGCGCAGGAAGCGTTCAGTATCCGTTTCGAACGGGCGTCAAGCTACGCCGGCCTGATGCAGAGTGTGTACACCAGAGACATGGACATCCTTGAACGCACCCAGCGTACCCAGAAGATCGGTTCGGATTTCCGGGAAGCGACATCGTGGGATAACGTTGAGATCGTCGCTATCCCGAAAGAGACGATGGCGGAGTGGATCGCAAGCACACCCGCGCTTAAACCCTATGCGTTTACCCTTACAGAGACCCAGAGGCGGAGCGAACACTATCTGGATGCCGAGGGGGAGGACCTTCTCTCCAAAGCGGGGCGGGCGCTGGGGACGGGAGGCATGGTTTACAACCAGCTTGTGTCGCAGGACATGGAGTTCCCGGAGGTCGTTCTCTCCACGGGCGACACGATGACCGCCACCTACTCCAACTTCAATCGCATCGCCGCCACCGCGAATCCTCAAGACCGCGAGCAGATGTTCAAGGGGTATTACTGGAGCTTCCGCGACTACCAGAATACCCTTGCATCGGCTTTCCTCGGCATGCTGCGCACGACAGACTTTTATGCAAAAGCGCGGGGATACGAGTCCACACGCGAGATGCGCTACTTCCGCGGCAACAAGCCTGTGGAAATCCAGGACCAGCTGATCGAGATCGCAAAGACGAAGAATGACCCGCTGAAGCGTTATCACAAACTCCGCAAAGAGGTTCTTGGCCTCGATTCCTATCGTTATCAGGATGTCGTTGCGCCGCTTTCCAATAAAGAAATAACGGTACCCTTTGATGAGGCCTACCAGATCCTCTACGCTGCGGTCGAACCGCTCGGTGCGGATTTTCAGGCGCATGTCAAACGGTCCTATGAGAGTCGTTGGGTGGATGTCTACCCGGCGGACGACAAGTATTTCAATGCGTTTTGCGGCGGGGCGTACGGCGTCCATCCCTACGTTTTTATCAACTATGGCGACAACCTCGGGAGTGTGACCACGTACGGGCACGAGATGGGGCATGCGGTCCACTTCACCCTCGCAACGACGAACCAGAACTACATGAACGCCGATGCGGATGCCATTGTCTGCGAGACAGCCTCGACGATGTACGAGAATTTTGTTTGTGATGAACTGCTTCGCCGTTACAAGAAACCGGAGGAGAGGATCGCCGTTCTCCAGCTAATGATCGATGACCTCGCGACTCTTTTCTACCGCCAGTCCATTCTCGGCGATTTCGAGTTGAAGGCGCACAAAGCGCAGGCGGCGGGACAGCCGATCAGCGCGAGGACGTTGAATGGCTTCTTCGTCGAATCGCTCTCGGATGTCTATGGGGATGCGCTGGATGATCCGGAGTGGGCGGACATTTTCTGGGCGACCAAACCGCACTTTTATGCGCCCTACTATGTTACCGACTACACGTTCAGCAAGGTGGCGAGTGTCGCGCTGTACCAGCAGATGACCTCGGGCAAGAAGAAAGACCGGGCGAAGGCGATCGAGCGGTATGTCGAACTCTTGAAATCCGGCGGTTCTGACCACCCAATCGACCAGCTCAAACGTGCCGGGGTTGACCTGACTTCGTCGGACCCCTATCTGGCGCTGGTGGACCGAATGGACAGCCTCGTCACTCAACTCGAAAAGGAGTTGAAGAAGGCTGGACGGATATAACGAGAACTTGTGGTCTTAAGAAAGCCTGGCAGAGATGCCGGGCTTTTCTATTGTGTCATTGCGAGGGAAAAATGTAGGCCGGGTTCTCCGAACCCGGCAACAATCCTCATTTGAGCCGGTTCGTGGCCCGCGGTGGGTGGCCCGGGACGGAAGTCCCGGGTTTCATTTCGTGTCATTGCGAGGAAGCGCCTGTGCGCTGACGAAGCAATCTCGCCTTTGTTTTTTGTCATTGCCCGGCTCGACCGGGCAATCCAGAGATCTGTGGTTCGGACAGCTCGCATGTCCGGGTTTCTACTATGTTGTTCTCCGTCAGGTCTCCGCTGGCACGAATGACCTGACGAACCCATGAAAGAAGTACGGTGACAGTTACTCTCAAAAAGATACTTCCTGCTAACTGTCACTAGTTTTTTGTCTGTCCGCGAATACGCCGCAGGCGTATGAAGCCTTGGACAGACACATGGCGCCGGACTTCCGGCCTAGCGTCCCAGCAAATCCCGCGCAATCACCAGCCGCTGAATTTCGCTGGTCCCCTCGCCGATGGTTGTGATCTTCGCGTCACGGAACATCCGCTCCACCTGGTACTCTTTTACATATCCATATCCGCCGAGGGTCTGGATCGCTTCGTTGGTCACCATCATTGCGATTTCGCTCGCGAAGAGCTTGGCGATGGCGGACTGCCGTGAAAACTTCTTGCCCAGGTCTTTCAGCCGGGCGGCGTGGTAGACGAGGTGCCGAGCCGCCTCGATCTGAACCGCCATATCGGCCAGTTTGAACTGGATCGTCTGGAACGCGGCAATCGGTTTGCCGAACTGTTCACGTTCCTGGCTGTATTGCAGCGCCACCTCCATCGCACCCTGCGCAATGCCGAGCGCCATCGCGCCGATGGAGATCCGCCCACCATCGAGAGTGATCAGGAACTGCTTGAACCCTTCGCCCGGCGTGCCGAGGATGTTCTCCTTGGGAATCCGGCAGTCTTCGAAATGAACCATCGACGTGTCGCTGCCCTTGATCCCGAGTTTCTTCTCACGCTTGCCGACGATGTAGCCAGGGTTGTCGGTCTCAATGATGAAACTGCTGATTCCCTTTGTCCCTTTTTCCTTGTCGGTAATCGCCGTGGCAACGGTCGTTCCCGAAACCGAGCCGTTGGTACAGTAAATCTTCGTCCCGTTCAGCACCCACTCGTCGCCGTCGAGGACCGCCGTGGTCTCCGTCCCGCCTGCGTCCGATCCGGCGTTGGGTTCTGTCAATCCGAACGCGCCGAGGTATTCGCCTGAACAGAGCGGCGGCATGTATTTCTCTTTCTGCTCCTCGGTGCCGAACATGGCGATGGGTGCTATGCCGAGGGAGATATGCGCCGCGAGAGTAATTCCGGTGGAGGCGCAGGCACGCGAGAGTTCTTCAACAGCGATGGTGTAGGAGAGGTTGTCCATGCCAGCGCCGCCGTACTTCTCGTCAAAACAGATACCAAGCAGGCCGAGCTCGGCCATTTTCTTGATCGTCTCCTCGGGGAAACGCTCCTCCTCGTCGAGCGCGGTGGCGATGGGTTTCACCTCATTATCCGCGAATTCGCGCACCATATCGCGCAGCATCCGCTGTTCGTCGTTGAGGAACATGTCGGTGGGTTCGTAGGCCATGGAATACCCCTTCACTCTTTTACACAACAAGTATAATGTCCAAACGGTCCGGCTCGCTATTCAGGACCGCGATTTACCCTATTCGTACCGCCAGTCACACCGCTCGGCGATCAGCTCCGCCGGGTGGAGCAATCGTGGCATCGGCTCGTCCAATTTCGCCATGGAATCGCGCAGAGTGGCAATGCAACCGGGACTCGCGGCAACAGCGACCGAGGTTCTTGTTTCGGCTATGTTGTCGATCTTCCGCCGCTGCCACCTTTCAGATTCCTCCGGGTAAATCGAGGAGAACGATCCGCCATATCCGCAACAAACCGTTGACTCTTCCATCTCGACAATCTCCACACCCGGCAGAAGCTTCAGCAGCTCGCGAACGTTGCCATGTGTTCCGGCGGTGTGGGCGAGGTGGCAGGAGTCGTGCACGGTGACCGTGATTGCAGGCTGTTTTGTCTCGGGGAATTTCGGATCAAGCGCAAGCAGCACAAAACTCGCCCAGTCCATCGTCCTGCGGCTCATCTCCTCGGCGATCCCGGAGTACCTGGGATCCGCTGAAAGCAGTTCCGGGTATTCATGCCGAAACGCTCCTCCGCAGGTGGCATCCGGGCTGATAATCGCCTCCACCTCCGCCTCGCGAAAAATGTCCAGGTTGCGCTTGGCCAGACGGCGGGCGGTGTCAAAATCACCGTTGTTGAACGCCGGAGCGCCGCAGCAAACCTGACGCTTCGGGATCACCACCTCCGCGCCGAGCTTTTTCAGCACTTCCAGTGAGGCACGCGCCGGTCCATCTGCGATGTAGTTGGAGGTGCAGCCGAGGAAGAAGCCGACTCGGACCCGCGTACGTCCTTCTGCCGGGATGATGTCCGCCAGTTCGCTGAGCAGGGGTTTTCCGCGCAATTTCGGCAAAACCATTCCGCCAGCGACGCGGTTGACCAGCTTTCGTCCAAAAACCTTCTGTGCCACCGACCCGAGCGAGACCGCGAGGTTGACACGCTCCGGTTTCTCGAGAGTCTCGAAAACCATCCGTTTTGTTTTTGGAATGCCGTTTTCATCCGCGAGGGTTTTTCGCGCGGCGATGAACAGGAGGTCGGTTTCCACTCCCGCCGGGCAGGCTGTCTGGCAGGCGTAGCAGAGTGTGCAGAAATCGAAAGTGTCCGGACTGATCTGGTTGGGTTCAATGTCTCCCGCGAGCAGACGCCTGAGGAGCACAATTCGTCCACGCGGGCTCAGCAGTTCACGTCCCGAAAGTTGAAACGAGGGACAGACTGGTTGGCAGACTGCGCAGGTGACGCACTTGTCTAGCTGTGCGTGATGCTTTCGTATCTCAGGGTAGCGCGGCATGGGTGCAATATACGGTTTCAAATGGTGAAAGAATCCAATAGCGACACGGCGAAATCAGGGATTAAGGAATATGGTACTCTTGCAGAATATACTCGGATCGGTTGACCCCGTTGGTCTCGCGGGTCATGGAAATCAGACCAACACCAAAGTGGTAGACATAGTCCTCAAAGTACCAGACCTCGCCGGTGGTCGTGTCCCTGTTCTGATAGTGCACATAAAGGCAGGGATCAAACCTCCCTGCGGGAGTTGTAAGCACGGTGTCTGTGCGCAGAACGATCCATGTCGCGAGGTTCTGCCCGGCAGCCTCGGACCAGAGGGTGTCTCCAAGACGGCTGTTGGGGATGATGTTCACCGGCACGAGAATCTTCCAGTCGTCCTCTGCATACCGCCTGCGTATGGAGTCGGCGATGATGGCAAAAATGGCCGAGGAGGAGTTGCTGTCATCGTAGACGTATTCGCGGTAGACAGCGTTAAGGCCATCCACGATCGTGTCTTTGACATTCGTCGAGGTGTACAGGGTGACAATAGAGGAGTCGAGAAAATCGCTCGTATAGGTGTGCTCGTATCTCCAGCTCGCACCGATCGTTAGCGGGAAATAATCTTGAGGAAATTCGTAGATCGGTGTGGGGGTGGTTATGGTTCCCCGTCCATCGCTGGGCAGATAGCCGCAGGAAAACAGCGAGCAGGTGAATAGAAAAAACCCGAGCGGTATGAAAATTCGGCGCATATGCATCACCACCATTCAAAGGGAAGGTCATATAGGGTAGTCGGCTCCTCCTAAAATAGGTATTCGTACAGGTGGACGCGTACTCAAATCAGTCATTTATATAGGCATCAATCAATTCGTATGTGGCCAGAGTTTCAGCCTCGACCGATCCGTCAGGAAGCTGTCCATAGATATAACTGCCCAAGTTGATCAGGCCCAGGTTTCGTTGATAGTACATGTGAATAGAATAGGAGACGAGGACGCCGCTGGTATCAACCGCACCAACATAAACACTGTCAAGAAGGTGGTAACAGCCCAAATGGATATTGTCCCCGGATGTTACAGTTGCGTCTTTCGAAAGGAGCTTGAAATAGACCTCGCCTTGATCGTCATCAAAACTGGAGAAAAGCAAATCGTCTCCAACTTTTGCGCTTTCCAGGAGGACGTCGGGAAATAGCGGTTCCCATTCGTTGTCAGATCTGTCAAAAGAGTGGAGCGTGTCGTTAATCTCTGCTACATAGGTGGTTTCGGCCCAGGTTTCAGACTCCAATGTCGTTCTCAGCAGCCAGGCATCCTGGCCCTCATACTCCACTTTCGGCATTACGGCCGTTGTGAATTGAAATGTCATGCCGTAGAACATGGAAAAATACTTATCGTATACCCACGTATTGCCCACGGCGAGGGGCATGAACGTAGAGCCTGCCACAGTATTGTTTTCATCGTCCGGCGAAGATGGATTGTTTTTATCACAGCTGGCAAAAATTGTGATGAAAAAGGCGAGTAGAATCAGCGTCAACATGCTGAAAACGTTGAGTTTTTTCATAGTTTGCCCCTCGGGTAATTGGCAATGCAACCCAAATCTAGCACACCTTGGGAGGCAGGGCAAGAAAACAGCACCTTTCCGGCTAAAAGTCCAATATTCTAATTACCTGTCAAAACAGTAGGTTTCGGCGTGGACCGGGAGGGCTCATCTCGGGGAGGCAGCGCGAAAATGACGTTGCCAGCGGGGGTTACGGCTCGTATCTTTACCCCGCTTGAAATAGAATACAGGAGAACTCTGTCTGATGCACAGTTATGCGATTGCCGAAATCGCCGGACGCCAGTTCCGCATTGAAGAGGGAAAGGTTGTGACCGTTCCTCGCATGAAAGCGGAAGCAGGCGACACCGTGACGCTCGAAAAACTCCTTCTGGTCAATCTTGAAGGCAAAGTCAGCGTTGGTGTTCCCTATGTGGATGGTGCGAAGGCCACGGCGAAGGTCGTCGAGCACACCCGCTCGAAAAAAGTGGTTGTCTTCCGGAAGATCCGCCGTAAGGGTTTCCAGAAGAAAAACACGAATCGTCAGCTCCTTACAAAGCTTGAGATCGAAAAGCTCTCCGCTTGATAGATAGCTGGCAAGTTTTGTGTTGCGCCGGAGTATTTCGGCGTAATTCGTTATTATGTTGAATTCGTTCGGGCGTAAAAGCCCGGCGGTCGTCCAACTGGCTGGTTGGCGACGGAAGTGAAGGAGAGAAGTCATGGCCCATAAAAAGGGAATGGGAAGCTCGCGGAACGGTCGCGACAGTAATCCGCAGTTCCTGGGCGTGAAGGCTTTTGGTGGCGAGACCATCACAGCTGGAAGCATTATCGTCCGTCAGCGTGGCACAAAAATCCATCCCGGCAAGAATGTCGGTTTGGGTAAAGACGATACACTGTTCGCTCTCGTGGATGGCGTGGTTGAATTTTCCGATTCGGGCAAACGCCGCAAGACGGTGAATGTCACTCCGTCGGGAAATTAAGTCCGACGCCAGCTGGCTGTTTTCCGGTCGGTAACACGGGAGGAGCAGGCCAACTGGAGGAATGACCATGGTCAAGAAGATCACGGTGGTCGGCGCTGGGCATGTCGGTGAACATGTCGCGCAGGGCCTCATGCAGCTGGAACTTGCGGAAACGATTGTTCTGCTCGATGTAATTCCGGATTTGCCGCAAGGCAAAGGCCTCGACATGGCCGAATCGACACCGGTGCTCGGCAAGGACTCCAAGATTCTCGGCACCAACCGCTGGTCGGATACACGAAACAGCGACATCGTTATTCATACGGCGGGTAGGCCACGCAAACCGGGCATGAGCCGGGATGACCTCCTGGATGCCAACACCGCGATCGTGGCCCCCTGTATGGAGCAGGTCAAAAAGCTCTCCCCGAAAGCCATCGTCATCATGGTTGCCAATCCGTTGGACGCCATGACCCACGTCGCACTCAAGATCACCGGTTTCCCGAAACACCGCGTCTTCGGTATGGCGGGTATCCTCGACACAGCACGCTTCCGCGCCTTTATCAGCATGGAAACCGGCGTTTCTGTCCGGGACATCCAGGCAATGGTGCTCGGCGGGCATGGCGACACAATGGTTCCGTTGCCCCGCTTCACCACGATTGCAGGACTCCCGCTCGAACACTGGATGAAGAAAGACCGTATTGACGCCCTCGTCAAGCGGACTGCTGGTGGTGGCGGCGAAATCGTCAAGCTCCTTAAAACAGGCAGCGCCTACTATGCTCCTTCGGCGGGTGCGGTTGAGATGGCAGAAGCGATTGTCAAGAACAGCAAGCGGGTTCTTCCGGTCTGTGCCTATCTCACCGGCGAATACAAGACCAAGGACATGTACATGGGCGTGCCTGTGATCCTCGGATCCAAAGGCATCGAGAAAATCGTCCAGTATCCGTTCAACGCCGAAGAGCAGGCGATGTTCAGCAATTCGGTCAAGGCGACCAAGGGATTGTTGAAAGCCGTCGAGAAGTTTATTGTCAAGTTCAAAGCGGAACAGCGCAGTGCCAAGGCGAAGAAGCCTGCGGGCAAGAAGGTCGCCGCAAAGAAGGCTCCGGCGAAAAAGGCCGTAGCCAAGAAACCGGCAGCCAAAAAAGCCCCGGCGAAAAAGGCTCCTGCGAAGAAAGCGCCAGCGAAAAAGGCTCCTGCGAAGAAAGCGCCAGCGAAAAAAGCTCCGGCAAAGAAAGCCACGCCGAAGGTCAAGAAATAACGTCGCCTTTTCGCGATTGTGATATGCAGTTCCAATTCGATTCATTCAAGCCGTCCCACTCGGGGCGGCTTTTTTATGTAGCCCGGGACCACCGTGTCCCGGGAATGGCTGGGTGGCCCGGGGCTTTGCCCCGGGTTTCACTTTTTGTCATTACCCGGTTTGTACGCCTCGAGCGTACTTGACCGAGTAATCCAGTGGTGTGCAATTGTGATGTCTGGCGAAAGCCGACTCATAGGGGGATCACCACGCCCGCTTCGCGTGCTGGTGATGACATGATGGTTAGTGTTATATGGCCCGACTCCGGGCACAGGAAAACCCTGCTGGAGAATCCAACAGGGTTAAAAGGTTCAAAGTGTTTTTCGCGGCCTCGCGAAGCTTTGAGGCCGCACAAGGCTCCGGCGACTTCGCCGGTTACTCGTCCTTCTTCGATGGAGCAGTCGAGAGAACATCTCGCTCGATGAACATCGGCGTGCGCTTCTTGGTCTGGTCCATCTCACAACGCCAGCAGCGACCCCCCACAGACCGCCAAGCAGACTGAACGCCGCATACATTGCAAGTTCCTGGGTTGGAACTTTCTGCCGCGCCTAGACGTGAGTTGATTCGTCGACGCGGGTAGGTCGGACGACTCGACATGGGCCTACCCTCCTTCCTTCATAGTCTATCCAACAGCCTCTCTAAAACGCGAGGCTTTCGGTGTCAATACCAGCGAACACTGTCGCCAATCGAGGCGGAAATTTGCAACGAGCAAAGCGGCTATGCAATGCCCAATTTGCCGCCTATCTCCAGGCTCTCCCGCAATCTGCAGGCCAAACCTGTCCATCCGCTAAAAGCGTCGCTACTACAGTAATTATCTAAAGAATAAACAAAGAAATAAAGCGCGTCTACAGGAACCGCATGCAAGAGCAAAACAGAACCGGATACGCGCTGTATGTAGCCAAAAAGTACACAGGGGGAGGAAAAAATTAGGTGATGGGCCGCACACAGGCAATTGAGTGGCGAGCCCGGGTTTGATCAGCGTGATTTTTCCTGCGAGGGTGCGATGGTTTCTTCCCGCTGAAGCGCGCGGAAATAGGCCCGGATCGTCTCGCGCCAGGACTCGTCCCAATCACCCTCCAGCGCGCGTTCGAGCCTGCGCCGGAGTTCGTTCTCGTCGTCAAGGCTGAGTTGCCCGGGAGCATCATGATCGAGGTCCTCCGAAACCCGTCCGACACGCTCCCTCGAGAGGTCCTGCTGGGCGAGTGAACGCTGGCTGTCGAGGAGGCGCTGAAGGATTCGCCGCTGAAGCCGCCGGGTGCGGTTGGTGACATTTCGCTCGTCAAGGTCTTTGGCGACCTGTTCCATCGCATCCGAAAGACCCTCGAGGTTGCCGAGGATTTCGCGGGCTCCCTGTCCACGGGAATCCCTCTCCATTTGACGCATCTGCTCGGCAAGGGCTCGCTGTCTCGCCGCCATCTCCTGCATCATGCTTTGCGAGGCTCCGCCCGGCAGAGGCATGTCCGAACCCTGGTTGAGTTGTTGCTGCTGTTGAGCCATTTGTTGCAGGCGCTCCATCATCTCGTCATAACCGGTGCCGCTGGAGGCCTGCTGCATCTCTCGCATCGACTGGTTCAAGTTGAGCAACGCCCGGTGGAGCATCGCCATCGCCTCGGCCTGCTGGTTTGTGGCGAGAGTTGGTTGACGGCCCGTGTAACCCTCGAGCGCCTTTTCCATCGCCTCCCCGGAGAGCTCGAGTTGAACGTCAAGTGAGGAGTTGATGAAGAACGTTTTTCTCCTCAGCTCCTCCACATCGTCACGCAGGTGGCCTGTGGCATCAGCGAGGCTCCTCTGGTCGGCGGCGAGGCGGCGATAACGCGGGCTGGCGACACCGAGCGAAAGGCTCTCAGTGCGAAGCTCCTCCTGCAGGTGGCTGAGGACGAGAATGCCGTCGAAAAGGGCGTTCATACGGTCCGCCACATCCTGTTTGCCCTGCTCCAGCATCTGCTCGTGAATTGCACGGAGACGCTCGGCAATCTGCTGGAGCTGTTCAGTGGCCTGCCTGCTTTGCTGTGAGGCCTGGTCTGTCTTTCCCGTTTCAAATGAGGAGCGCGCCTGTTCGAGCAGGTTCTGTGTCTCCATCTGCGCGATCATCTCCTCCACAGAGGCGAGCGAGTCGGCCAGCTCCGCGCCAATCTCCGAGGTGTCGCTTGCGGATTCGGAGAGCCTTCGGTTTAGAGTAGCAAAATCGTCGCGGACGAGTTGTTGTTCACGGGTCAGGCGCGGGATGTCGCGCAGGGTTGCCGAATCGCTGGCTTCTGAAACTTCTTTCTGACGTTCCGCGAGCTCCTCGGCGAGGGTGGCGAGCTCGTTCAGGCGTTTCTCCGCGTGAAGGCGCTTCAGAACCTCAATGCTGCGTTCGAGATTCTTTGTCATCGCCTCCTGGTTCTCAAGCAGTTTCTGTAATGCTTCCCGGACACGCTCGCCATCCACCTCCTCAAGCGCTTGCTGGAGCTGTTCCATCGCAGCGCGCATCTCCGGCGTGGCGATCTCCTCGAGCAGCGACTGAACCTGCTGATACTTCTCGATCAGTTCTTTGGAGAGGGTTTTGTGTTGGCTGGCGAGTTCTTCGAGTTGCTCAATAGCCTCACGCACCTCGTCCAGATTCTCCACGGTTTTCTGCTGTTCGTCAAGGGCTTTTTGCAGCGCCTGCGCCTCCTCCCAGGAGAGGTCCTCGGGGTTGGACTGCATCCGTTGCAAGGTTTCCCGTAGACGCTGTTCCAGCTTTTTGGCTTCTTCGTGGGCTCGCGTCAGTTCGTCTCGTGCTGCCAACTCCTCCTCGTCGGAACGGGTGAGCAGCTCCTCCACGGAGGGGAAGAGGAGTTTACGGACCTCTGTGCGAGCACGCTTGGGTCCAGCGACCACATCGTTGTCCCACGCCTCCACGTAGTAATGAACCTCGTCCGTGGGGAGCAGGGGCAGGTCGGAGAGGCTCCAGCCTGAACGCACCTCTGCACGTCCCGATGCGAGGATTTCGGGGTTCAACGGTATTTCCGCGAAAAGGTCAAGGTCTGTTGAGTCGACCGCGAACATTGCGCTGACGAGATCCCAACGCAGCGACATACGGGAGATGCCGTAGTCGTCTCGCGCATCAGCCACCAGCGGCACAAGCAGGTTGTCGGGAATCAGGGCGTCCGGTTCGGGGAGCAGGATCGAGACAGAGGGTCCCTCGTCCTCGATGGTCGAAAGCCGCCAATGAACCGGTTCGTCCCCCGGAGTTCCATCGTATGCGGTCAGCTCCACCCACCACTTTCCGCCGGAGGAGAGCATGTACGATCCCCGGGCGCGCTGCCCTTCGACCGTCAATTCAAACGAACGTTCCGTTTTTTCATCATTTGAGACATGCAGCCTGACCGTCGATAGCGTTCGGCTCGCTTCGAGGCGCACCCGGACGCGGCTTCCTGCGAGTCCCACGACATCACCAACGCCAGAAGGGAGCCGAACCTCATCGAGTCCCGTGTAGGCAGGGGGCTGGATAGTGACATTCAGGTGTGCTATTCGAGGACGATGGATCACCTCAACCCAGACCGTGTCACTCGCCACCCTTCCGGCCCTTGCCTGGACTGTCGCCGATCTGCGCAAATTGGCAAGGTTGGCAGAGTAAGGGCCGGGCTGGTCGGGTTCCGATCGTCCGTTCACGATCCGGGGTTGACCCGACCCGTCCTCCACCCGAAACTGCACCTGCCTGTCCGAGAGATTTTTTCCTGTCGCGGTCAATAGCAGCGAATCGCCTTCCGTTACCGTAACCGTATCGGGCATCGTCATCTCCAAGGCCGGTGCCTGTGGACGTTCATACTGGGTGCTCGGATGGGCGAGGCGGTGGGTGGCTGGCCAGAGTGCTCTGCCTGCGAGCAGGATCAGCACGCCACAACCAAGCAGTGTCCACCGTGCGATGCGGTTCAACAGGGCCACGAACGGAGTACCAGCGTATTTCTTCGGCGAGAGTTTCGCGGCGATGTCGTTGATTGCCATCAAGGCTGAGTCGCGAAGCTCTTCGGACATTCCGTCGCGAAGTTTCTTCGAGAGCTGTACGGCGACCAGGAGTTGGTCACGGATTTCCGGGTCTCGTTCGAGGATTTCGTGCGCGAGGTTCTCCGGGTCGTACCACGACCTTCGCCAAAAAGGTGACATTGTAGCAAACAGGGCTGCGAGCAGAGGCAGCGAAGCCAGCACAAGAGTGACTATCAGCAGAGGAGTCCGTTCCGCCGGGCCAAACCAGAAGAGCGCTTCCAGCGATGCTGCAACCATCCACAGCAGGGCGGTTAGCGGCAGGGCAAGTCCCCACGAGGAGAGCGTCAACCATACCCATCGTTGGCGGGCAAGTCTTCGCAGCAAGATATCTGTGGGGGAGAGTTTTGGCACCGACGTCATCCTTATTATTTGTCCAATAATAAGGTAGCAATGTATGACACCACCGTTCTCACCGGAACCCTCAGATCAGCCAATGGAGGCGGATAGAGAAATCACTCTCTGAATTCATTCGAATTGGCTATAAGCATGTAGGCCGGGTTCTCCGAACCCGGAAATCATTCCCGTGTCATCACCAGCTCGCCAAAGGCGGGCGTGGTGATCCCCCTTTGACGGGGTGGCCCGGGGCTTTGCCCCGGGTTTCACAATTTTGTCATTGTCCGGCCTGACCGGACAATCCAGCATGTAGGCCGGGTTCTCCGAACCAGGCAGATTTGCTCCTCGCCGGGAGTCGCGCAACCTTGCAAGAGTCATTATCTTTGCCCCATGCGTCTCTGGTATGTCCCTCTGCCCGATATCCGGGGTTCGATGAAACTCCGGTTCCTGCTCGCCACCGCGTTCTCGGGGCCGGTGTGGGCGGCTGTGCAGTTCGGCGAAGTTATCGCACGCAAAGGCCTCTCGGCGACTCCACTGCAAATCACCCTGTTGACCATGATTATGCCGCTCGCGAACTTGACCGCGATCTGGTGGTCTCAAATTTTTGTTGGGCGCGACCAGCGACCCGTGATGTTGACCATGGGGTTGATGGGAAGCATCGCGATGACCAGCGGCCTGTGGATGAACTCCTACGCGCACCTGTTCGTTGCTTTCCTCTTCTATTACCTCTCTTATGCCGTTTTCAACACAGGACAGAACCGCCTTCTCCAGCAACACATCAGCACCGGCACCGAGGGAGGCGTCTTCGGGCTCGCGAACAGCCTTCGAATGGGTATCGCCGCCCTTGTTTCATGGCTCGGCGGACACTGGATGGATACTGTTACCGACGGCTACCGTCACGTGTTCCTCGTCGGCGGAATCTTTCTCTTTATCTCCACCCTTGTCATTGCCTCAATGCCCACGAGGAACGAACCCGCCCTCAAAAGGCCCTGGATGAATCGCGAAATCTTCCTCGGTCCACTAATTGAAGCTGGTCGGCTCCTGAAACGGAGGCCGGATTTCCTGAGGTACGAGGCGGGGTTCATGATCTATGGAATGGCCTTCATCGGGATGCTGCCCGTCGTTCCGCTGTTCCTCGTGGATGACCTCCAGTTGGACTACACCGCCATCGGTTTGGCGCGTGGTACGGTGATGCAGGTAGTGATGATCCCTTCGATGGCGTTGTTTGGCGCCCTCTTTGATAAAATGACTCCCCATCGGATGGCTGTCGGTGCGTTCGGAGTTCTGACCTTGCACCCGGCGTTGTTGATCACTGCCGCCTATATGCCCCCTGAGTATCACGTCCCGCTGGTAATCGCCTCCTATGTTATTTTCGGGTTGGGAATGGGCGGGGTCAGCGTCCTCTGGTCGGTCTCTTCCGTCTCCTTTGCGGGGGACGAGGATGCCGGCGTCTACCAGGCCTTGCACATGGCGGCAACGGCGATTCGCGGTACCCTCGCGCCATTGCTGGCCTATACCGTCATGCACTTCTTCGGACGGATTCCGGCAATGGCGCTCTCCGCGGCATTCTGGCTTATCGCTGCGATCTTCATGGGGTTTCTCGATCGGAAAGACGGCCCAAAAATCCTCCAGGACAGGGCGAGGCTCGCACAAAACGGAATCGCCTGAGAGTCAAATCACGCAAAAACACCAAATATCGCTACAGAAACAGGTCAAATCTGCCGATAGGGATTAGGAGGAACTCTCTACCTATTCGGAATGGACCATGCGGGCTAAAATCCTGACAATCCTGCTCTTGCTGACCCTGGGAACCTCGGTTTCCATGGCACAGGAGAGTTCCGATTTCGACAGGATGCGCGGCGAGATCGTCACGATGGGCGATCAGGCCGAGGCAAACGACACGACCGCACCCACCGGAGAGCTCTATTTCACCGAAGGACGCATCCACGAGGCCGAGGGAGACTTTCCCGGAGCCTACGACTTCTACCGCAAAGCCTTCAGGATCGATTCAACCAATTACCGGAGCGTCTACCGGGGGGGCCGCATCCTCGACAGCTTCGGCAGAATCGAGGATGCTCATGCAGCCTACCTTCGCACGATTGCAATCGAGCCCCAGTTCTATCCTGCGTACAACAGCCTCGGAATATTATTGTCCCGGAAAGACCTTCCGGGCGAGGCATGGCGCGTCTTCCATGGCGGGGTGGATGTCGCCCCGGATTATGCCCCCGCATGGCGAAACCTTGGACGTGCTGCAGCCATTCTCGGAAACATCGAGGCGGCAACCAAGGCGTTTGAACAGGCGGTCAAGCTTGAGCCGGACGAGGCCTCTTCACGGGTAACCCTCGGCATTCTCTACGCATGGGACTGGAAACTGGTGCAGTCACGCGAGCAGCTACAGCGCGCCGTAGAGCTTGATCCCGGCAACCATCGCGCCCAAAAATGTCTAGCCTGGGTGGATGCGAACGCGACTCCGGGGATCAAAGAGCCCCGCGAGGTAATCGCTGCCGAACCGCCCCCACCTCCGCCTCCAGCGCTAAAATCGGAAAAACGGATCGACTGGGCTTTTGTCGCCCCGGAAGCGAGTGTCGATTACTCCGAACTGAGGACTCAGCGAGGTGTGGCGCTCGTGCAGTTGGGAAGATACAGGGAAGCGGTGCCGGAACTTCGTGACGCAGCTCATCACGGTAGCCAGGATGAGCGGGTGTATGCTGCGCTTGGCTATGCGCTCTACCGTCTCGGAGATGACGAGGGCGCTGCAGAGGCGTACAAGCGTGCCGTAAAACTCGCGATCATCCCCGAACCATGGTACCAGATCAACCTCGGGGCAGCGTATCAGCGAAGCGGTAGGTATGGAGCCGCAGCGAAAGCCTACAAGCGTGCGCTGAAAATAGATAGTGACACTCCTCGCGCCCATTATGCTTTGGGACTTCTGCGGCTCGAAACGGGCGACAACAAACGCGCCCTTAAATCTCTCGTAGAATCGGTGCGACTCGACCCGGAGCATGGTCCTTCGCACGCCGCTCTCGCGGTTGCATTGGTGCGGAACAACAGGCGGGATGATGCAATGATCGCCTATCGCAACGCTGCCCGTTTAATGCCGTCCGACCCGGATGTTCGCATGAGTCTGGCAAGGCTGTACGATGAACAGGGTCTCGTTCTCGACGCAGCCGAGGAATACATCGCCTATTTGAAGTTGACGAAAGATCTTCCGCAGTACAGGGAGTGGCGCGAAGTTGCGCTCCAGAGAGTAAACGAACTGACGAAGAAATCGGATGCCAGCGCCGCCTCGGGCTGGAGCGGAACAGTCCGCGAAATAGCCGATCGTCAGGGTAAATAGAAACGTTGGTCCGACCCGGAGGTTCCGGCGAGGACCCGTGGCGTCTCCGGACGCTTCTTGCAGGGGTGAGGGGACGACAAATCCCGCGCCGCGGATGTACCCTCATCTTGAGCCCGTCTTGTTTCGTGAGCAGATAGCACATGGAACGGGACGGGTTCTCTTTGCTTTTCAGGAGCGAAAAGCTGATATTCGTAGAATCCTTTCTGAACACGACCTGAAACCGGAGACGGTTATGCGGATGATCAAAAATCTGAGACGGGGAGAGGGTTCAAAGCGTGTCCCTCCTGTTGCGTGCATTCCGTTCCCCATTCTGTTTGTCCTGTTGCTTACTCCCCTGCCCACGCTTCTGGCTTCACCCCCCGAGGCTCCTCTTCTCTTTGATGGATGGTTCGAGGAGTGGGAGGGACTAGAGCTGGCGCGTGATCCGGGTGATGCCGGGGAGGATGGAATCGACCTCGACAGCCTGGCCGCACAACAGGCGGAGGGTTGGATTGCCCTGCATTTCACTACGGGAAGAAAGCTGGTGCTTCAGAACGGCAACTCGATCCGCATGCTGGTTGACCTGGATGCGGACCGGAATACCGGAGTAAAATTTGGCGAGGCGGGCGTCGATCTTATCTGGGATTTTGCGGAGAAAGAGGGGCTGATGTTCGAGGCTTCCGGGCGGTCCAGTCGCTTGACCACTCCCGACGTCGGCCTTTTTATCCAGCCGAGTTTCGCCTCCACCCGGTTTGAGGTCGCTGTAAAAACGTGGTGCAACATTACCGACAAAATTCGTGTCCGGTTGGAATCCACAACCGAAACAGGAGATGTTTTTCCTGCAAAGGATTTTCTTGAAATACCTCTTAACCCTTCAAAAGAGTTGCCGGATCTTTCACTCGGCAAGCAGAGAAAAAAAGACCTTCGTGTCATGCTCTGGAACTGCGGAGAGGGGTTGTCTGAAGAGAAGTCAAACTGCATGGCAAGCATCGCCCACGCCCTCGATCCGGAACTACTCGTTCTGGTGGACGTGGAGGAGTACGACGAGCAGGGTGTGCGCGAGATGGTAGAGGGGTGGGAGCTGAAAGGCGGCAAAGAGCTGAACGTTGTCAAACAGGGGTATGATGTCGCTGTCGCCTCTCCCTGGCCGATCCTCGGTCACTGGGATATCCCCGGCATGCCACGCGGTGGCCTCTATCTGCTCGAGCTGCCAAAACCGTTCGCCTCTCCCGTTCTGCTCGCCGCCATTCATCCCATCTGCTGCAACAATGACAGAATTCGTCAGGAGCAGGCGGATGCGTTGCTGGTCGCGCTCGAGGATGCCTATTCCGTCGGCGGCAATGTTGATGTTGATCCGGATGTGCCATTGATGATCATCGGCGACACAAACCTCATCGGATGGAAAAGCCAGTACAGAAACTACACTCTCGGGCAGTTTTACAACGACGAACTGGGACCGCTTACACCTCCAGCCGCGAATAAGTTTCCACTGACAGACCTCCGCAGCCGCCACCCCGAAGCGCCCTTTGCGTGGACCTGGCGAGACGATGAAACCCACTTCAGTCCGGCGCGGATCGACCTCATGTTCTTGCCGAACAGTGTTGTTACAGCAAAGAACCACTTTGTCTTTGATACGAGATTGTTGAGCGAAAAGACGTTGAAGAAATTGGGACTCAAGCGCGAGGATAGCCCACTGGCGTCCGATCACATCCCGCACGTGGTAGATCTGGCTCCAGCGAAGTAGGGGGACTTTCGGTAGAAAATGTGTTTTATCTGGCCCTGTATGTGTCCCTGTTTGCTTGTCAAACAGGGTTTTACTTGAAAGGCCCGAACCCGGCGGGTTTGCTGAATCAGCGGAGCCTCTCCATCATAGCCGCCCGCCATGCCACAACAGCCTCTTCCCTTGCTCCGGCAGCGACAGCGGCATCCGCAACTCGCTCAACAGCGGAAATCTCAAGCGGCGTCCAACTACCGGAATCCCCCGCCATCAACACGGTCCTCGAAATCGCGTCGAGTGTTTCCATCCGCGCAAGAGCTTCCTCCACCGTACGCCCTACTGTCACAGCCCCGTGGCGGTCCAGCAGAACGGCGTCACGGCTGGTGATCCATTCCGCAATAACCTCGCCGCCCTCAGGCGTTCCGGGTACTGCAAACCGGGTTGTAGGCACGGACCCAAAGGCGTAAGCGGCCTCGGCGAGAGGCACTGCTTCGAGCCCCTCTCCACGGAGCATCAGCGCCAATGCCGCGGGTGGGTGGGCGTGTACGACAGCGTTGACATCCGGGCGCAGGCGGTAGGCGGTCATGTGGACGTTGCTCTCGCTGCTCATCTTTCCTTCCCCAACGAGAATTCGTCCCTGCAAGTCCACTTGAAGAAGGTCCATGCGGGACAATTCGCCTTTGAACGCGCCACTCCTCGTGATCAACATGCTGCCGTCATCCATCCGGGCGGAGAGGTTCCCTTCGGTGCCAGCGACAATGCCGCGTGCGTCGAGCCGTTTTCCTGCCAGTATCAGGGCGTTCATCGCCGGGCCGAGCTGCACACAAACCTCCTCGAATGAATGATTGTGGAAAGTAGCATGCGAAACAGGCGTGAGCCAGTATGGGAGTGGCCGAGTCGTTCCTGGTCTCCACATACGGGGACGGGTGAAACGTTGCAGGAGAGGCTGAACCGCGCTATTTTCGAGCAGTCTTAACGGAGGATGGCTGGATGGCAGAGCGCAACGACCGCACGCAGACTCTGAGCATCGTCATGATCGCAAGAAATGAGGCGGAGAGGATTCGTGAGAGTCTTCGCTCTGCGTTGTTTGCGGACGAGCTGATCGTGGTTGACACTGGCTCCACGGACGAAACTGCTTCGATCGCGCGAGAAGAGGGGGCGCATGTCACCACGATCCCCTTTGCCGGGTTTGGACGCACGAAACAGAAAGCGATTGAACTTGCCACACGTGATTGGGTTCTCTCGCTGGATGCCGATGAGCATATCACCAAAGGGCTCCGTAAACAGATTCAGAAAGTCATCCAGTCGCCCGGCGCTTACAGCGGTTTCCGTGTGCATCGGCGGGGATGGTTCCTCGGTCAACCCATGAAGCATGGTGGCTGGGGGCATGATGAGGTTATCCGTCTCTTCAAGCGGGGACGTGGACGTTTCACGCCGGACAACGTGCACGAACGGATTACTGTGGATGGAATGGTTGGTACCCTTGAGGGGGTACTCGAACATCACACCGATATTTCCTTTCCTCACTTTCTGGCAAAATTGGACAAGTACACGACGTTGGCGGCGGAGGAGTTGGCCTCGCGTCCGCATCGCGTTGTTGGACTTCTGCCCGCGATGATCCACAGTTTCGGCACACTCGTCAAGCAACTGATCCTGCAACGCGGTTTTCTGGATGGCTCTCGAGGAATTCTGCTCGCCTTTTCAGCCGCATACAGCACCCTTCTCAGATATTCCAAGGCGGGCATGATTCGCCGTGGCGAGGGGAGTGTCTTTGTGGACAGGGAGCTGGAAGAGGTGGAACGGCAGGACGGCGTCGCCTGATCGAACGTTGGCAGAACAGCAAACGACAATCATCAGGGAGTGGCCCCAGGGCGGCTCCCTTTTTCTATTCAACCCCCCGAAATACCTCTTTGTTTAAAAGGGTTTCCAGGAGAATGGCACTTAGTCCCGAACGAGTCCCTTCAGGCGCGAAGAGGCGTGACGCAGAAAAGACTCCGCGCCAAGAGTGGCGAGACAACCCTCGCGTCCACAGCGACCAGTGCAACGCTCGGGGCATTCCGCTTCGCCCGGCAAAACGAGGGTGTAGTGTTCCGGAGCAACCCATGGTTTCCAACGGGTGGCGGAAATAGCGGGGCGCAGGCCGTAGGGGACGATTACAGGGGTTCCCGTCGCGGCGGCGAGGTGCATTGGCCCGGTGGAGGAGGCGATCATCAGCCGCGCTCCGGCAAGGACTCCGATCAACGCCGGTAGTGAGGTTTGTCCGGCGAGGTTGACCAGAGGAGCATCTGTTGTGTCACCACCTGATGTTCCCTGCTCAACAAGGGCGGCAAGAGGATAAACCTCCTCCTCTGAACCGGTGAGGACAACAGGCATTCCCATCTCGCGCAGCCCGCGGACGATTTCACCGTAAGTAGCGTAAGGGAGGTTTGGCGCGGACCCTCGGGAACCCGGATGCACCACGACGAAGCCGAGATCCGGGGCGAGGCCGTTGTCGTCCAGAAGTTCGCGGGCGCTGTCACGCTGCTCGTCGGTTACCTCAAGTTTTACCCACGGAATCCGTTCGTTCGAAATTCCCATCGGCCCTAGCAACTCGGCATTGTACTCCGCTTCGTGGCGTCCCCCAAGTTTCCGTTTCAGGCGCACCGGTCTGTTGAAAAGGGGTGAATACAATCGTCTGGAAGTCCCGACACGGAAGGGTACGCCTGCCAGCCAGAGCGCGAACGCCAAAGAGGGTTCCGGGCGGGCAAGGATCGCCCAGTGGTAGTCGCCGCGGCGAATGGTTCTGACACGCTCCCAGAAAGAGAGTGGATCCACGAGCACCCGGCGGATTTCGCTGGTTCCCTCGAGGATGTGGGCCGCACGTTCTCCGGCGAGGAGGTCGATTTCGAGTTCCGGTTCGGCCCGTTTCAGCATCGTTACCATCGGCGTGGTCAAAAGCAGGTCACCGATGGCATCTGTCCGAATGATCAGGATCGGGCCCTTAAGGCGCAGTTTTTTCGTGCTGCCGCTCATGAATCATCGCCTTTTTCGTCTTGGGTTTGGCGGTTCGTGCGAAACGAGAGTGTACGCAGAACCGGCGATCTTTTCCCACTCTTTTTCATAATCACCTGCATCTGGTAATGCCCAGACGACCCAGGTGGACATCGGTTTCTCCATGCCGCCAGGAGAAAAAGGCTCGACATCATCCCGCTCTAGCACCCCCGCGTACTCGTCTTGCGGGAGTTTCAATGCGAATCCGTCATCATAAGCAAACACAAAATATTTGCCGTTCTGCGCGAACCTGAGACCCGGATGACCCATCATTTTACCGGGCTCAAGCGATGGATCGCCTGCGTATCGCTCATAAAGCCACTCCACAAGATCGTCGCGATAGTCGCTCATGCAATACTCCCGGTCGGTTCAAGAGTCGGTTCTATAAAAGCAGGCAGGTTCGAAAATAGGGCGTAAAAGAGGAGGAATCCGGTGGCGTAGATCACTCTGACGAATGGTTTGCTCCAGGGGAGCGGTCCACTTACGCGAGAGTGGCTTCGATGAATCTGTCATGGCCCGTAAGATCTCTGTGCAGGCGGACTTCCGTTCCCCACTTCGAGTGAACCGAGAGGGCGGCCTCCCCCTGCATCGAGCCTATTTCCCCGAAAAACCTGCCACTCTTTTCAAGCCAGCGGGGCAGCAAATCTGCCAGGGCGCGGTGTGCATCAAGCCCATCTACGCCGGAAACCAACGCGCCGCGCGGTTCATGGTCGCGGATGTGGACAGCAAGTTCGGCATACTCCGATTCGGTTACATAGGGCGGGTTGGAGATGATGAGCTGAAAGGGCGCTCCGGGAAGGTCGGCTTGTTCCGAAAAAGCGTCAATCTTCGCGATCGTCAAGGTTCTGATTTCACCCTCAGCCGTCTCTTTCTTCAAAATCACCGTTTGCGGGTTCGAGGAGGAACCGGTAACGACATAACCAAGTTTTTCCGCGTTCTTGCGTGTGGCGGTGAGCGCGGGATTTGCGATGTCTACGGCGAGCACGGACTTCGCGACGCCCTCCTCCAGCAAACAAAGCGCAATCGCCCCTGAGCCGCAGCCTATGTCTGCCGCCAGATCGTACCCGCCCTTGGGTACCCCCGCCTTCGCCAGGTCGATCACCTGTTCGGTCTCGGGTCGCGGGATCAAAACGCCCGGAGAAACGTCCAATTTCAGATCGCGGAAAGCTGCATGACCATTGATGTATTGCAGGGGTTCGCCGTTTGCGCGACGGCGGAGACGCTCGCGAAATGCAGCCTTCTCCTCATCACTGAGGGGACGGTCGTACATCATGTATAATCCAACACGGTCCGTGTTCAGCAGGTGGGCCAGGAGGCGCTCTGCGTCTATTCTGGCATCCTCCACGCCCTTGTCCCGAAGATATTCGGCACCGAGCAACAAAAGGTCCACCAAACGGTTGGACTTGGGGTCCGGACGATTCGGAGGAGGAGTAGAGTCTGAATACGAAAACGACATTAGGCGTCGACTCCAACACGAAGCCGGTCTTCGGCGTCATGAAGACGGAGGGCTTCGATCAACTCCCCCAGATCGCCATCGAGCACTTCCTGCAGACGGTATAGCGTCAGGTTGATGCGGTGGTCTGTGACCCGGCCCTGCGGATAATTGTAGGTCCGGATTTTCGCGCTGCGGTCACCTGTGGAGACGAGCAGCTTGCGGCTGGCGTCACGCTTGGCGTGCTCGTCCGCGATTGCCTGTTCGTAGAGGCGTGAGCGGAGAACACGCATCGCCTGTGCACGATTCTTATGTTGGCTCTTCTCGTCCTGGCATGAGACCACGAGGCCGGAGGGAAGGTGAGTGATACGGATCGCCGATTCGGTTTTGTTCACATGCTGGCCACCTGCGCCGGAGGCACGAAATGTGTCGACACGCAGATCCTCGTCACGGATGTCCACATCAACTTCCTCTGCCTCCGGCAGCACCGCCACCGTAGAGGCCGAGGTGTGAATGCGGCCCTGCGCCTCGGTGGAGGGAACGCGCTGCACACGGTGGACGCCGCTTTCGAATTTCAGAATACCGAAGGCGCCCTCGCCTTTGATTGAAAACACGATCTCCTTGAAACCGCCCATGTCGGAAGGACTGGCGGAAATGGTTTCGCTTTTCCAATTCTGGCGCTCGCAAAGCCGCTGATACATCCTGTAGAGGTCCCCGGCAAACAGACCGGCTTCCTCACCACCTGTCCCCGCCCGGATCTCCACAATCGCCGTCTTGTCATCCTCGGGCTCGGGTGGCACAAGTGCTAGGAAAAGCTGAGTTTCGATCTTCAAAGTGCTCGCTTCAAGCCGTTCCACTTCAGCGTGGGCAAGTTCCGCCATCTCCTCGTCATCGGCGGATGCCAGTTCGCGTGCTCCCTCGAGCTCCTCTTCCTGGCTTGCGAGCTCCTTGGCGATTTGAACGATTTCCCGCAATCTGCGGTGTTCACGGCCAAGTTCGCTCATCACCTTGCGGTCAGAAACGATTTCGGGGTCCGCCATCTTGCCTTCGAGCTCTTCAAGGCGGACTTGAGCAGTCGCAACCTGTTTATCAATCAATTCGCGGTTCATGGTCTTATCCTGCAATGCGCGGCCTGATTGCCGCAGTGGAAGATACTAATTCACCCCTGTCTGGCGCAGAAATGGCCGAACGGGAATCGAGACAACGGAACCTGGGTAGCTACTCGGGATCGAGCAGACCTAGAGCGGAGAGGGTTTCGAGTGTGCGGGAATAAATCTGCTCAAAAAGTGCGTCAGCGGATTGAGCTGCGTCGAATCGTGCGATCTCGGGATACTTCATCTCGTCAAACACGCGGCGTACCGCGATCAGGTTGTCCAGTTGTTCCAGCGCGTTGGGGGTTTCGGCGCGCGATCCGGTAATACGCTGAACTCCGTCCTCCGGATCAAGGTCGAGGATCAGGGTAAGGTCCGGGACCGGCGCGAAAGCGGTCATCATCTCGTGTATCTGGGCAGGATCAGGACCGCCGCGTACACCCTGATAGGCTTCGCTGGAATAGTAATAGCGGTCAATAATGTAGACCTCTCCTCGCCGCAACGCGGGATCAATCTGTTCTTCAACATGCTGCATGCGGTCGAGCCTGAAGAGTTCCAGCTCTTCACGGACATCATGGCGGCTGCCTGAGGTCCAAAGATCGCGCAGGGCTTTGCCATGAGGGCCGTCGGTAGGCTCCATGTTCAGTCCCACAATAAGGCTTTTGGATCTAAGCGTATCGGCCAACCGGTCCGCCTGCGTCGATTTTCCAGAACCATCAATACCCTCAAAGACGATCAGTGCACCTTTGCGGGCGGGGTCTCCTATACTCAATGGACGATTCACTTGTAGGACTTCTCCCCGGCTTCAATCGCGACCGAAAGACAGTTTTCGCTTGGTGGTATTGGACAATTATAGTAATGCGTATAAGCGCAATAGGGGTTGTACGCCCTGTTGAAATCGATCACCACGGTTTCGCCAAGCGATTTTGATAGATCCAGATCAATGTAACGCCCACCGCCGTACGTCACCGAGCCGGAGGTCGCATCCGTGAACGGGAGGAACCCCCAGTCACCGCCATCCACGGGCTGAAAAAGTGTCAACTGAAACGGTGTGCCCTCCGGGCTTACGAAATGGAGAAGGGCGAAACGCACATAACTCTTCTGCAGCCCCAGCGAGGTCGTCATCGTCACCGTCTCGCCGTCGATGATCGGTTCCACCTTCGCCTCAACCCGCCAGGCTTCGTCCGGGTCGAAATAGTTCAAGCCCTCAAAATGGGCTCGCTTGGCGTGCTCCGGATCAAAAGCCATGACCCGTCCGCCCCGGGAGTTATAGTAAACCTGCAGTCTGAATTTCTCCGCAAGGATGGTATCGCCGGGCTGATAGTCGAGTGGCACTGGCCCAACCCTCTTGTGGCCGATCTTGAAATTTCCACCCATCGGAGTGCGCACATAAACGCGCTCCGAGGATTTCATCCACTGTATCTCCATCGTCGGCAGCCCGATGTCGGCGGCGGGCTTGTCCAGCAATATCGTGTCGGCAGCCAATGCTACACGAACGACTTGCCCATCACGCAAGAGTGCCTGTCCGATGGCGGTAAAGGGTCCGATCTCTCCCGCTCGAATCGACGCATCATGGTCGGCGCGTTCTGCGAGCAAGCTGTCCGCGTAGCCTCCTGCCAAAGACGTCGTGCCGACGAAGAGAAGACCCAAAACGACCAGGTTATTAATCCGATTCATCGCATTCTCCACTGTTCTGCGGAAGGTAGGGGAGGTGGATGCGTGATGCCAGAGAAAGAGGGCGCAAACGAGTACGATTCGGGTTCAGGTTCCTTACATTTCCTCGCCACGGAAAATGAGCAGGAGAGTATCATGGCGGAACTGGTACTGGGCGCGGATCTCGGAGGCACCTCGATCAAATGGGGGCTTGTGGACCGGGACGGCAACATCGTACAAGAGGAGAGGGTCGCGTTGATGGATCGGTCGCCGGATGGCGTTGCTGCCCAGCTTCGCGAGGTGATCACCGAGGGAATCAGGCGGGCGGAGGGATCTCTGCTTGCGATAGGAATCGGATCGCCGGGCCTCATCGATGCGGAGCGCCGCATAGTTCGCATCTCTCCTAATTTTCCCGAGTGGGAGAACGTTGATCTCGTCAACATGATCGTGGATTCCGCTAACGACCTGCCCGTTGTGCTCGAAAATGATGCGAACCTGCTCGCCTACTCGGAACCTCGATGGGGTGCGGCCGTGGGAAAAACGGACATGGTTGCATTGACCCTCGGAACGGGGGTCGGCGGAGCGGTGCTGACCGGTGGTGTGGTTCTGCGTGGTCCGGGTGGAGGCGCGGCGGAGTTGGGGCATGTTCCGCTGAATCCAGATGGCCCGCTATGTGGATGCGGGAACCGGGGTTGCCTTGAGGCGTATTGTAATATTGAGGGGACGATGCGCGCCGCCCGCGAGGTCTATGGCGAGGAATTTATTCCCGCGGACCCGGAAGAGCTGACCCGTCGTGCGGAACAGGGTGATGAAAAGGCGCGGGAGGTCTGGCAACGGGTTGGGTTCTGGCTGGGAGTTGGAGTGGGTGGATTGGTCAACACCTTCAATCCACAGGTCGTGCTGATCGGAGGCGGACTTTCGGGCGCCGGAGAATGGATACTCGGTCCCGCCCGTGAAGTTGCAGCGAAACGCTCCTACACTCCAAACTGGAAAGAAACCGACCTCAAGCTCGCTGGTCTGCTTGGCCAATCAGGGCTATTAGGCGCCGCCGCATTGGCGTTCAACAAAGTCGGTTGAGAGAAACAGCCTGCGGGTTCGTGTTGCACAAAAATTGAAACGACTCTACATTCTGCCTCGATAGCTTTCAGGAGGGCTGCATGAAGAATTACAGAAAAATATTGGTTGTGAGCGTTGTTACGCTGATGCTTGCAATGATCGGGTGTTCCTCAAAACCGAGCCAGAGCAAACTGATGGATGAATTGCAGGCTGCACAGGAGTCCCAGGATCCCGCGCAGGTGCTCGGCGTTTATGAAAAAATCGTGAACTATTACCCCGAAGGCGAAGAGGCTGCGAAAGCCCAGTTCATGATTGGCTACATCTACGCGAACGAGATGTTGGACACCGCGAAAGCACGCGAGGCTTTCGATGGCTTTTTGACCAACTATTCCGCGGTCAGCGACTCGCAGTTGATCCTCTCTGCCGAAATGGAGCTGAAAACACTTGGCATGGGCGCGGAGGCCTACGAGAAAATGATTTTTGGAGAAGATGACGGCGGCGCGAAAGAGTAACACCCATCTCCAGATTCTGGACGTGTGATTTTCAGGCGGATGCTTCGGCGTCCGCTTTTTTGTTGCAATAAAAAAGGCGCCGCGTGGACGCCCGACAAATCGGATATCTGAAAACGTCAAACAGGACTACTCGACGACCTTCAGCAACAACTCCAGCACGAAGGGTGCTTTTTCCATATCGAAGGGGATGACGAGTACCTGCCCGTTCTCTTTGTAAGAGATGTTGTGGCGCTTGCCGACGATGACGGAGGGGATGGTGATGTTGAAATGCATTCCCTGTTCCGCGAAAACGTTCTTGGCGTTGCCCGCGACGATATTCGTCAACTCGCCGATGGAGTCCTGAACATCGGGAGTAATGCTGTTCTGGACTTCACCAATCATCAGTTCGTAAACGCCCAACGCAGAACGTTGAGGCATGCTGATTGCCACGGAACCAATAACCTTTTCCCCGGCAAATCCGATGATTCCGCTGACGTCGCCCCAGTTTGGCTGGGTGCCCTTGAGATAAGGTTTCTGCACCCTCGGTCTTACACCGAGCATCATTTCCATTGTTTTTGTAACGCTGTCGATGAACGGTTTTACGTGTTCAATGCGCATGATTCTCACCAGGGTTTTTATCTCAACGCCGTTTTTAAGAACAAGAAATATACGTAATCCGAATATTCCTTTGTCACTTTTTGCCGCGAGAAAACCTCTCCCAGGGTCTTCCGGGAGATCGCTAAATACTTAAAACCAGAACTTCGGATTGAATTTTGAGAGAGAGTTAGACAGTTCGTTCAAACGTGGCTTGATCACTGCGCAAAACAAGGCACCTAAGATGTTTGCGCACAACATGGCAAGAGAATTCACCGCCACGATGATGATGATAATCGGGAAAGAGTTTTCAAAGAAAACCCCTCTCGTCAGAGGGGTTTCGCACTATGATAAAGGGTCGAGCTTTGCGGCTCGACCGGCCAAGGGATCGCGTTACTTTGCGCCACCATAGCGAATATAGGTTCTCGCCTCATGGTCGATGTCCTTCATCATTTCATCCATATCCACATCAATATCGATGTCAGAAAGGTTGATGTGGTCGACCATGCTTTTAAACTTTTTACCGAAATTCTGGCCATACCAGAGCAAGTCTTCTTGTTCGTCGAGCGTTGCCTTGAGGGTCTTCTCCTTGCCCTTGCGAACAACTTTTACCTCCACGACATCGCCCTTTTCCTTCTCCCGAATCTTCTTTACGACATCACCCGAATCCATCATTGGGTCGTTGTCAATCGCCACGATGACATCGCCCGCCTTCAAGCCAGCTTTCTCCGCAGGGGAATCCTCGGTAATCTCTTCGATAAGGACTCCTCCATCCTTGACCTCGAAGTAGGCGAGTAGTTGGTCCTCCAGGTCGTGGAGATTCACCCCCAAATATCCGGGTCTGTGGATTTCTATCCCCGTTGAATCGTCACCAGCGCCTGAACGGGAGAAGGCGAAGAACGGTGAACCATGTTTCCAGATGAACACGTCCTTGTCAGTCTCTTCCGGCTTGTCCGCCAGTTTGATCGAAACTCGTTCGCTCTTTCCGTCGCGCCAGTAACTGACGGCAACCTCTTCGCCGGGGTCCGTCCTCCAGAGAGCTCGCTCCAGGCTGCGGGGAGAGGCGATAGTACGGTCGTTGATCCCCGTCAGAATGTCGCCGGGCTTCAATCCCGCCTCATCAGCGGGCGAATCCTTCACCACGTCCTCGATCAGCACGCCATCTTCGCTGAAATTGAGGGCTTCGGTCAGTGCAATGTCCAGATCACGTGTGTAAACACCGAGAAAACCACCCTCGGAGAGCGGTTTTGCCTGCGCCGAAGGCCCGGAGAACATCAGCGAGACCAGAATTACCGGCATGACCAGCAGGGAAACCGGTTTTAACGTACGTCTCATGTCCAACCTCCTAATCGTTGGATCGCGTGGGTCGAATCGATCCGGTTGTGTATCTTAAGACACACACCGCGGCGTTTGGTTACCGAATAAATTTGGTGTGTCAACTCCGGCTCTATCGAGGTTACGCGCGGGGAGGAACCGGGTTCCCTGTTGAAAGGCAAAAGGAACCGATAGCTGGAGAAAACGTGGAAAACGTGTGGTGTCAGCAGATATTTCCGTAGTTTCCAGACACCAGTCTCGTATAAAAAAGGAAGGGTCAACCGTGCAATTTGGATCTGGATACAGATCAAGGGGTGGATTACTGCCACCGATGATTCAGGCTCTTGTAATCATCAACGTCGTTATGTTTCTCCTGCAGCAGGTTGCGGACAGGCAACTCACCTACTACCTCGGACTCGTTCCTGTCGCCTTCTGGCATGGCTATATCTGGCAGGTTGTCACATACATGTTCCTGCATGGCGGCTTCTGGCACCTCTTCTTTAACATGTTCGTTCTCTGGATGTTCGGACGGGTGCTTGAAGAGGTCTGGGGACCAAAAAAGTTTCTGATCTACTACATGGTCACCGGCATCGGAGCAGGAATCATCAATGCGGCGGTGATGCCGGGTAGCCCGGTGCCAACCATCGGAGCCTCGGGCGCGGTCTACGGCCTCCTGCTCGCCTTCGGTATGATGTTCCCAAACCAGCAGATCTATATCTACTTCCTCTTCCCGATCAAGGCGAAATACTTCGTCATCGTCATGTTCGCCATCGAGCTGTTCAGCGGCATCAACCCGAACAGCAATGTCGCCCACTTCGCCCACCTCGGCGGAATGATCGTGGGTTACATCTTCCTGCGATGGGGCTACCTCGCGACAAAAGTCAAGCATAAAGTCGAGATGGAACGGCATGACAAAAAGATGCGTGTGGTTTGGGACAGGCGCGAGGAGATCATGAAACTCCAACGTGAGGTGGATGCGCTGCTTGATAAAATTAATCGGCACGGCATGGAGAGTCTCACCCCGGATGAACGCAGCCGATTGAAAGAGGCGAGCCAGAAACTCCGCGAATGGGAGGAGAAGGGCTTCCCGGTCAACTGACCCTGTCCCCACAACAATTCAAATAACAACCCGAGCGGGCGAGAATGTCCGTTCGGGTTTTCTGTTGTCCGGGGATTTTCTTCCGAAGAGGCTTAAGGGACGTAGGTGCCATTTCC